>ENA-OUPZ01000001-OUPZ01000001.1-human-gut-metagenome-genome-assembly--contig:-NODE-1-length-478780-cov-8.551400_pt1 | contig 478780 bp, 372 predicted proteins | sample MGYA00237941_ERZ548813 | MGnify/ENA primary metagenome ERZ548813 (study PRJEB26490, sample SAMN05194712) | human gut metagenome | biome: terrestrial biome; feature: human-associated habitat; material...
TGATTATAAACCAACTTTTACTCGCACTTTACATAACATATTACTTGTCATAATCGAACCGCTTAATGCACTCGACCGCAAGGCTGAACCTGTCCTGTTTTTCCTTTACCGGATTCTCCGCCCGCAACGGTATGCTCCCGAAGCAGATGATGGCGAAAAACGCCGCAAACAACTTTGCTCTTATTCCCATAGGCAGGTCAGGTTCATTGTGATACGATAACGACAGGTAATTCCTTGCCGCCGGAAGTAACCACGGTATCCTCGTCCTCCGTCTCATTGTTGAAATCGAAGGTCAGCTGGAAAAGCTGTGCCGGCTCGCTGTTGTCCTCAAAATAGATGTCAATGCTCTGCTGGTCCTCACACTCCGAGGTGTAATAAAGGCGGAACACCTCCCTGTCCAGAGGATAACGGTCGTTGGGCAGCAGCACCATCCCGTCGTCCATGCGCAGCTTGCCTTTGCCGTCCGGTTGGAAATAACGGATGGTATATCGGGCATCAGAGAACCGTCCTTCCCGTTTCAGTTCACAGCGGATTTCCACGGTTTCCCCCTTCACAATACGTGTGGGAACCGGCATCGTCTCCACCGTAAAGGGATAGGACTGCTGCACGTCAAGGTCATCGCTGCACGAGGTCAGTATACCGAAGGTCAGGCCCATCAGGGCGCATACAAGGGCATACAGCCCTTTTCTGTTCATATTAGGTTTCATATTCATTTCTTGTTTTAACGGTTTATAAAAAAATTACTGTTCAGGCGGAAAATTGCTTTCCAGGTATTCGTTCAGGTCCTTGCATCCGGCATACAGGTCGGAACAGTCGTCAATCCTGTCACCGTAGCGTTTCCGGAGGACGGCCAGCGTCCTTCTTCCGGCATCGTCATTGTCCAGGTAGCACCGGATCTTCCCGTAATTGTCCAGATAAGGAAACGAGCGTTCAAGCAGGGCCACCGAATTGAGGACCAGATAATCCTCACCGCGGCTGATGCCGAGTACCTTCCATGAAAGAAAGTCGATGAAGCCCTCAAACAGGTTGCAGGTAAGCGAGCCATTGCGGATAACCGAAATATCCTTGGGCGGCAGACACCATTTCATGAATCTAGTCCGAAGCTCATAGCCTCCGCCCATATTCCTGAAACCGACGGCGAAATACCGCTTGCCGTACAGACGGAACCGTACTTCCTCGCACTCCGCACGGGCGATTTCGGCGGGAATGCCGCGTCCCTTCAGATAGCCGAGCAGGACATTACAGTGCAAGGGACCGCAAACCACCTCCTCAAAGCGGGAAGGCTCCTTGCGCCTTTCTGTCCTGACACTTTCCTTTTCTCTTTTCTGTCCGGCATATTCAGGTATTGTTCCTCCATATACTCCGGCGATGAACCTCGCCTGCGCCATGAAGCCGTCACTTCCTGAAAGTTCCCCCGCAAGGGTGAAGATGTCGCCTCCATGCCCGGTACCGAAGTCATGCCATACACCCTTACGGGTATTCACATGGAACGAAGGTGCCCTTTCCTCACGGCACGGGGAGAGATACCAGCATTCGTCGCCATGCCTTCTTACGGGCTCATGTCCCAGACGGGACAGGAATTCCTCAATGGGAATGCCTCTTATCATCTCTATATCCATAGGCGTCTAATTGATGATGAAACGGACTCCAAGCCCGAACTGTGTCGTGAACTTTCCCAGAGAACTGCCCCATAGCACTCGTTCGCGCACATGGGCAAGCAGCACGATACGGTCCGTCACATAGCTTTCCAGCTCCAGCGTCAGGGCTCCGCCATAGACGAAGGCATCCCGGTAGGAAAGCATGGAACCGTCATACAGAACCTTTTCTCCCCAGTTCAAGGTCTCATATCCCACCAGGGCGGAACCGCCAACAGAAAGGAAGAATATCTTCGCCGGGTCGGACAGGAACTTCAAGTAGTAGCCACCCTCCGCAGTAAACTGGGCCCGTGGGACGGAAGTCCCGCGATAACCGTAGTTCTTCAGCAGGTATTCCACACCAGCCACCCAATGGTTGGCCCTTTTCGTATATCCCGAAACGGCAAAGCCCGTGTACCAGTCAACCGGTGATTTCAGGTTTCCGGCAAAGCCTCCCCTGAGTTCCACGCCCTTCATTCCCGGAAGGTAACGCTGGGCGTATGCCTGCCCCGATGACAGGGCAAGCGATACGCATACGGCAAAAAGAAACAGATACTTCTTCATGGTCATTTCACTTTAAGTTCATTGATCACCCTCGCTCTCACGATGTCCTCACTCTCCACGGTGAAGGTCTGGTGACGGCCTCCGCTCTTCTCGTGCATCTCCACCACCAGCATCTTGTCGGCGGGAATGGTGAACTTGTCAAAGACAAAGACGGTACGCTCGTCCTTCTTTCCGGCGACAGCCGTGGCATAGTTGTAGGCACGCAACGGAAATATCACCTGCTCCTGGATGGCCGTGCGCTTGAGTACCTTCTTGTCCACGATCTTGAACGTCACGAAATCCACCTCATAAGGTACGTTCGACGTGTTCTTCACCTGGGTGTGGAAATAGAGCAGCCCGTTGTGGGTATAGAGTCCGCGCAGCAGGTACTGGATGCCGAACGCCTTGCTTCCGATATGCTTGATGTGGCGTCTGTTATCCTTGTGGATGGCCTTGGAAATAAGGTGTACCAGCTTGGGCGACTCGCTGCCGAGTTCCTTCAGGTAGATGTCAAGGGCATTGTTCGGGCGGTTCACCTCGCTGCCATCATGAACAAAATCGGCCATCTCGATGTTGAGCAGCAGAGGCTCGTCGGCATACTTCACATTGAAGGTGTAGAAACTTCCGCTTTCGGTAATCACCGACATGTTGGTCTCCTCACGGAAGTTCTTTCTGGTAGCCTTTACCCTGATTACATTCTCTGAACCGTCCGCCTTGCCCGCAATCAGATTCGGAGAACCGAGATCCACGTAACGGACAGCCGAGGGAAAGATGATATGGGTCGTCTTGTCATACGTCACTTCCAGACCGTAAGGCGGAATCATCCGGTCAAAGGTGAGCTTTCTGGACAGCCCGTGATAGAGGTCGCCGTCCTCCTGCTGCGGATAGATATCCGCCTTCAGGGTCAAATCGTTTACGGCCGTGGTATCAGCCGACTGTGCATGTGCACTTGCAACGCCGCCTGCGAGGGCAAGCATCAAAAGAATCTTTTTCATGTCTTTACTGTTTTAATGGGTTATTGATTGTTGTTCTGATAAAGCATCAGTCCGTAGCCTGATTTGAGGTGTACCTTCTCCTCGCGCATCTTTTTGGAGATGTACTGCGACACGCCCTGTATGGCCCCTCGTCCAAGCTCGGAGAGAAGCTGGTCGCCTGCCGACTGGTTGGTGATGGAGATGGTCGTGCCGAGATTCTGTCCCATGTTGGCGGCCACTTCCCTTACCGCATTCGCCTCCGTCGAACCGGGAATGAATATCCCGTCCTGTCCGTCACTGTCCAGCACGGTCAGTTCCACGGGAATGACATTGCCGTCATATTCGACCTGCAGGATTTCAATGCCAAGCCGCTCGCCCTGGATACGTCCCTCACCGGTCAGCAGGGTATTGCGGGGAAGCACATATCTTCCCACACGCATGGCCTCCAGCAGCCTGAGACGCACGCTTTGTCCGCTGATAATGGTCTGGTCGCCATGCACGCAGGCCCGTATGGTATTCCTCGCCATCTGCGTCCCGGCACTGCCCACAGCCGTATGGAAGCCGATATCAGCACCGGAAAGCAGTCTCGCGAACTGTACCGAATCGGTAAGAGGCTGAGGAAGGGACGACACGACCGGAGAGGACACCAGCCCGACGGGAACGGCTTTCGCCTTCCTCTCCCTTGAGGGACTTTCCGTCTCCTGACTGTCCGCTGTTCCCGTGCTGCCGCCCGAAGGCATATATTTGGCGGCAAGTTCATAGGACTTCTCCAGCAGAGCCACCTGTTCCTCGTAGCTCGGTCCGGCCGTCTGCGCTGCGGCAGCCTGTCTGAGCTGTTCCACCTCTGCTTTCAGGGCTTCCTTTTCCGGATCTTCCTCAGGACTCTCGTAAAAACTGCCGAGAGTGGCGTTGATGTCGTTGTAAGCCGAGGCTGAAGAGGCGAAGGATCCCGTCCTGCCGTTTCCTCCTGAATGGTACGCACGGCTTTCATTTTCACTTGCAATGTCCTGCGCCGGTTCTGTTTCCGGGACATTATCCTGTCTGTGTCCATCGGTCAGGGCGGAGAAGTCGGCCAGCGTACGCTTCTTCTCCTCCTGCCGGCGAATCATGTCTGCCTGCTCATAGGCAGCCATCTTGTCCGCCTCTATACCCGTACCTTTCGGATCGGGAAGTTCGGCATTGAAGCCCGTCTTCCTTTCCGCCTCCTGCCTGTCTTTTTCGGACGGGGCGAAAATCAAAAACATACACCCGAGGAACAGCAGGAACATACCTGTGAAAACCAGATATTTCCTGATTTTCTGCTTCTGTTTCAATTTTTCTGCATCTGTACTCATAATCTTACTTGTTGAACTGGTTAAAAAACTCTTCCATCTCACGGACTTTCATGTCGGAGAGGGTATCCGCAGGCACAAAGTCGGGAACCTCAAGCGGGGTTATCCTGATGATGTCCTGCCGGGCATCCTCCCGTCCGATGTCATAAATCGCACGGAAAATCATGTAGAAATTCACCAGCGCGAAAAGGGAAGCCATCACGATGACGGCGATTGCCCTCTGACGGGGTGTGAGTCTGTCACAAAGGCCGCGCAGCCTGCCCCCGATACATTCCCTGAACTTTACATACATTTTTCTCATACATACATTGTTTTATCTGTCATACATTCTGATATCCCTGTTCTCCAGTACATGGAACCCTTCCAGGATGAACCCGTGCGGATTGTTGTCACTGCGGGTGGAATTCCGCAACCTGCCATGCGTGACAAGGCTGCGTTCCGTCACGCTCTTCTCACGGATGATGAAAAGGCGTGCGTATGTCATGACATCATACGGATAGGTGTTGAAGTCGCATTTCACGCTGTCTATCTCGATACGCTGGCTGACATTGCCCGAAATGATTCTATTGTAATAACCCTGTTCGGCCAGATCCCCGTAATGGGAATAGGCGGAACGGTCACTCAGGAACATGGCACGCTGCACGTTCCCCTCGATGGCACTCTTGTCAGGGGCCAGCGTGAAGAACAGCTCATGGAAACGTCTGACATGTTCCCTTGCCTCCACGGGACGGTTCTGCTCCAGGTCCTGCGAGAGGGCGAGCATGAGCGACTTCCCCTCATCCAGCACATAGATCTTCTGGCGCTGGGCTTCGGCAAAACTGTATGCCTTCCACACGGAATAGCCCACAAGCAGGGTGCAGACACCCAGATAGACTATTCCGAACAGGCGCAGATGCCGGAAGCTGGTCTCGATATTTTTCAATGATTTGAATTCCATTCTTATTCGTTTTATGATTGTTACTTGATTAGTCTTCCGGCCACATTTCCTACAGTAGCACCTGCGGCACCGCCCACAATGGAGCCTGTCTTGGAAGCAGCCTGATTCACGTTCTTGCCGTAATTTCCCGCACCTCCACCGGCCTGAACAATCCAGTTGGCCACGGTCGGAATCGTGAAATACCCGATAATGCCGATAATCAGGAACGTGATGTACACGGCATTGGAACTGTCCGGAATGAAGTTGGGGTCGGACAGCTGCTCGATGTCCCTCTGAAGCATCAGTGTCTGTATGCGTGCCAGCACGCTGCTGAAAAGATCAGAGACGGGCAGCCACAGATAGATGCTGATATAACGGACAAACCATTGGCTCAGCGAAGCCTGGAATCCGTCCCAGCACGAAATGGCAAAGGAAATCGGTCCGAGAATGGAAAGGACAATCAGGAAGAATGTCCTTAGCGTGTCCACTACAAGCGCGGCCGCATTGAACATCAGTTCCAGCAGCTCACGGAAAAAATTCTGCACGGACTTCTTCATGTTGTACATGGCACGGTCCACATACATGCCGCAAGCCTCGATTGCATCCAGAGCTCCCAGTTCATCCAGCTTGTTGTCAAAAGCCTCCTTGTCCACCAGGTAGGCCGTCTCGGGATTCCTCCGCATCGCCTCAATCTCCAGCTTGTCCTTCTGCTGCCGATACTCATTCATGTCAAAGGTCTGCGTCTCCAGAATCCTGTGCGTTCCGGTCACGACGGGTGACAAAATGCTGTTGAGCGTACCCAGCACGATGGTCGGAAAAAACATGATGCAGATACCCAGGGCAAACGGACGCAGCAAAGGGAACACGTCAATAGGTTCGGCCCTGGCCAGCGACTGCCAGACACGGTACGCCACATAAAAGAGGGCTCCCAATCCGGCTAGGCCCTTGGCCACGCCGGTCATCTGCGAACAGAGCGGCATCATGTCCGTGTACAGACTTTGCAGGATCTGGTGCAGATTGTCAAAATTCACAGCCAACAATACCATAAGCAATCCTCCCTGAAATTACCAGTAGCGTTCGTTGGGTGAACCGTACAGGGCCATCACACGGTCGAGATCATTCTGCTTCTTGGCACGCAGGTACGACACGCCGATGTTCTTGTTGGTATAGTACTGCACCAGACTGCGGTATTGCAGCATGTCGGTATAACAGCGGTCGATGATGTCCATACGTTCCTTGTCGTTCATCGAAAGGCCGTTCTCGTTGACCACCGTCTTCAGGTCCGTCAGCAGATTGGCACTCTCCTCCAGCAGCTTCGTGTAGCCGAGGGCGATGGCACTCAGTTCCTCAGGGGTGAAATAAGGGTCGCTGAGCATACGCTCATAACTGGTCACATAGATTTCCGTGATGTCGCCGACCATCAGGATGGTCTGCTGCACCTTGCGGGCATCGCGTACCAGATTCTTGACCTTCCGTAGGCCGTCATAATACTCCTTGCCCTGCTGGTAAATCTTGACCGTCTCCTGAAAATTCTTGACCATGTTGCTTGCCGTCGAGGAAGTGTGCACGATATTCTTGGCGGCATTGATGATGCTCTGGGCAAGATTCCCGGGGTCGGTCACTACCCATTGGGCGTGTGCCCTGCCTGCCGAAAGGAGGCAGATACAGCATAAGGCTGTCAGAATTCTTTTCTTCATGTCGTTAATCTTTAATGGTTGATAAATCTTTTCCGTTAGTTCAGAGTCCCATCTTGCGGCCTTTCGGCTTCGGACGGACGGTGATGTGCGGTTTTCTCCGCAGTGTTGTTTCCGAAGAGACCGTGCGGGCAGGCCTGATATTCCTGAAGAACTCGTCCGCATAGGGACGTCTGCCGGTCATCCTGACAAATCGGGCATCCAGTTCCCGGTAAGCCTTCTCCGCCTGTTTCCGTATCACATCCTCCGGACTGCTCCTGTCAATGCCGTATTTCACGAGAAAATCCGGGCGGATATGTATCGGGTCATGTACGGAACCCGGCGAGGCGGCAATACTGCCCAGCCTCTCCAGTTCCCCGTTCAGCTTGTCAAGGTATTCAGCCGGAGGACGGGGACATACACTTTCAAAAATCTTCTCCACCGCGTGTGTCAGTCTTGCATCCACCTCCAGAATGTCGGGTACTTCCCCCGTCTGCCTCTTCCGCAGGTATTCGTCAGGAGCCATCCCTTCAAGCTGATGGAACAGACGGTAATCCTCCGTGAGCCCGTAATAGTCCTGTATGGAAAGAGGAATATTCCAGCCCTGCATCAGGGACCAGTAGAGAGATGACACGACCTCACGGCGTTTGCTTTCATTAGATTCCAGATCGCTATACATAAATTCAGAAGTTTAATGGGTTGATAAATGATTTCACTTTTTCCTCTTGCTCTCGGCCAGCTGCTTGATTGCCAGCTCGATATTGCCACCCAGCTTCCGGGTAAGCCGCATTACTTCAAGCTTTTCCGTCTCCTCGGTCGTGTAGGTGCAGTACTCTTCCGGCGAGACCTCGGTGGCATAGACCGCCGACTGTGTTCCGCCGAGACCTATCCACACTTCCTTGTACTTGCGGGACGGGCTGTTGGCCATGTTGATGGAGAGAATCTGAGCACGTTCCTTGTCGGTCAGGCCCAGCAGGGACTGGATTTCATCGAACTTGTTGACATACTTCCTCTGGTCCAACAAAATCTTGCAGTCGCTGTTGTTGATGATGGTTCCCTTGACGATGGGTGACGAAATGATGTCTTCCACCTCCTGGGTAACGACAACAGCCTCTCCGAAAAACTTTCGGACGGTCTTGAAAAGGTAGCGGATATAGTTGCTCATATTGGCGGATGCCAATGCCTTCCAACATTCCTCAATAAGTATCATCTTTCGGATACCTTTCAACTTTCGCATCTTGCTGATGAAAGTTTCCATGATGATGATGGTGACAATCGGAAGCAGCACCTTGTTGTCACGAATATTGTCCAGCTCGAAGACAATGAAGCGTTTGCCAAGCAAATCAAGCTGTCTGTCGGAATTCAACAGGAAGTCATACTCGCCACCCTTGTAATAAGGTTCCAGCACATTCAGGAATCCCCACACGTCAAAATCCTTCTCCCGTGTACGCTTGGTCTTCAGGATTTCCTGAAATTCGTCTCGGATGAACTCATAGAAGGTATTGAAGGACGGAACCACGGTACTGTCCGTGCGTATCTTCTCCAGAAAGAGATTGACCGCGTTGGAGAGTGCCACCTCCTCGGCACGTGTCGGCGGCTCGTCGTCACGTTTCCACAGGGTAAGGATAAGCGTCTTGATGGACTCCTTCTTTTCGATGTCAAACACACCGTCCTCCACGTAGAAAGGATTGAAGGCTATCGGATCGCTCTCCTCATAGGTGAAATAGATGCCGTCCTCGCCATGCGTGCGTGCATGGATAAGGCTGCACAGTCCCTGATAGGAATTTCCCGTGTCCACCAGCAGCACATGCGCTCCCTGTTCATAATACTGGCGCACCATGTGGTTGGTGAAAAAAGACTTTCCGCTGCCCGAAGGTCCGAGGATGAACTTGTTGCGGTTGGTAATCGTACCGTTCTTCATCGGAAGGTCGGAAATGTCCAGATGGACAGGCTTTCCGGTCAGACGGTCCACCATGCGGATGCCGAACGGCGAGAGTGAATCCTTGTAGGACGTTTCCCCGATGAACAGGCACAGGGCCTGCTCGATGAAGGTGTAGAAGCTTTCCTCTGACGGGAAATCACCGGCATTGCCGGGAATGGCCGCCCAGAAGAGTGTCGGCACATCGACCGTGTTCTGACGGGGCTTGGCCTCCATCAGGGCAATCTGACTGCCCACGTCGTTCTTGATACGCTTCAGCTTCTCCCGGTCGTCACTCCATGCAAAGACGTTGCAGTGCGCACGGATGGAAGTGAGCCCCTTGCTGTGCGCCTCGTTCAGGTACTCCTCAATCCATTCACGGTTGATCTGGTTGGAGCGGCTGTAACGGGACAGCGAGTGCATGTTGCGGGCGGTCTGCTCAAATTTCCTCAGGTTTTCCGCCGAATCGTCTATGAAGAGATACTGGTTCACGATATGGTTGCACGTGAGCAGTATCCCTATCGGTGCGGCAAAGGACAGGCGGCAGTCGCTGCGGTCCGTGGACAGCCGTTCATAACGGCTGTCCGTACCCACGGATGACGGCAGGTCTTCCGTTTCGGAGAGGGTATGCAGGCAGAGCAGGTTGTCGCCGACCTTCATTTCCCCGGCTCCGAGAGTGATGTCCTGCAGGCTGGTCGTATTTTCCTGCGAAAGCGAAAAATACTTTTCGATAATGCCCGCGGAGGTTTCCGTACCGGTAATCTCTTCGTCCGTCAGCCTGACCATGCGGAGCAGACCGCTGTCGTTCACGATACGCTCGAACTGCCCGCAGCATTCCAGGAAGCGTGCAACGGTATCCTTGTCCTGCATCTCCTTGGGGATGATAAACCCGCGCGTGAGGGCATTGAAACTGCTTGTCGTGCGGCTGTGTTCCTTAGTGGTCTTAGTCAGGAACAGATAGCAGGTATGGTTCAGGTACGGCCGTTCGTTGAAATGCCTTTCAAAGCTTCGGCTGAGGAAACTCAGGTCATCCCGGCAGATGTCAGGTCTGTAACTCTCCTCGATGAAGATATCCTGCTTGTGGACAATGCTGTAGTTCGGCAGAACCCGGACAGCCTTCGCCCATGTGGAATGGAGGGCCTCGTACTCGGCGCGTGTCAGCGTAAACACTTCGGGCAGCTCCACCCTGTAGGCCACGGTGATGTCGGCATCCTTGCTGATGATGCACCCGTGCTCGACGGCCATCAGAGGAAACCGGCTTTCCAGTGTGGCGGCTTTCATTACATTTCTCATACATTACGTTTTTTCGGGGTTGGACAAATCAACCGGAGGAAACCCTTCCGGCTGATGATGTAGCGGGGATGGCGGCGCAGCGCCTGCAATTTCATCAGTCCCCATTCACCATATTTCGCGTTCAGGCGGAAAGTCACCCAGACAAGCACCGAAGCGCAGATGACACCGAAGCCGATACATACCCACTGGTCGATGCCTGCCATGTACATGATGACAAACAGGACGAACAGGGCGAGCAGTCCGCCGGCGAAGATGAACAGGTACTGGCTTTTCAGCCCCTTGAACTCAGGGCTGCGGCCGATTCCCTTGTTGATAGGATACTCCGCCATAATCAGAGGAAGAATGAACGTAAGATGGTGGCGGCTACGATTAAAAAGATGCAGGCACCGAACCAGCTGGCTGCCGTCTTGGAGGTGTCGGGATCTCCCGAGGAAAACTTGGAATAGACCTTCACGCCTCCGATAAGGCCGACCACGGCTCCGATGGCATAAATCAGTTTGGTTCCCGGATCGAAATAGGAAGTGACCATGTTGGTGGCTTCAGTGATACCGCCGATACCATTACCCTGGGCGAAAGCCCCTGTCGTTGCAAGCAGCATCATGGCTGCAAAAAAGAATCTTTTTTTCATGTGTCGAAACTTTTAATTGGTGAGACAAAAAAATGATTTCGACCACGAATATATAACACGTAATTCATTGATTTACAACACTGACGATGCGTGACATCGGGTGTCATTACGTTACATCGGAAAGGGATTTCCAAACGATATGAAAAAGAATTTTTGGCAGCCGCTTGAAATAAGGGAGAATATAAAAACGGGCACTCTCCATGAAAAAATAAAAACGCTGCAACTTGTCAGAATCAAAAAAGCGAAGTCTGAAAACCGGGCGGCTTTCAGACTTCGCTTCATGTCATGTGAACGCTGTTTACTCTGCTGCTGAATCGGAAGAGAAGACACGCTGTTTCCTCCGTTCCTCCTTTTTCTCTTTTTGCAGCTTCTTTTTGAATTCCATTTCCTTCAGAATCTGTTTCAGCGGCCTGACAGTTTCAGGCTGCTCACGCTTGAACCTCTTGTAGTAGATATCCTCTATGAACTGCGGAAGCGGAGCTTTCCATGGCTCATGTCTGTGGTTATCAATCTTTCCGAGTTTGTCAGGATTCAGACCAAGTTCACGTGCCATTTGCACATGCTTGTCCGACAGACGGTGACGCTTCTGAGCAGCCATCCATTTTTCCAATATTGCTTTTGTTACTGCCATAATCATTCATTTTTTACAAAGGTACGAATCTTGCCATTATGATAACGATATGACTATTTGTATTTTATTCGATGTTGTTTTCTGAAAATGATGAAAATGAAGAAGGCACGCCGATATCACATCGACATGCCCCCCAAAAATATGGCAACAAAAGAAACAATTAAACGAATTTACCTATATCGAAAACTTCTTTTTTCTTCGGAGTCCCCCTTCGTCTTAAAAGCGGGTTTCCGGCTTCATCCAGATATTCGTTGAGCAGATGCCCGATTTTATGCTGACATCCGATTTCGTTTTCAAGAAGATTCAATACTTCTGTACCGGATAACTTGTGATAAATTGTCATGCTCGCACGAAAAGCCTTCTGTTCATCCCGGGTAGCGGAAGTCAGCACTTCCACAACATTATTCATTTCCTCGAATGTCATTGCCGTGTTGAAATCAGGATCAGGCTCCGCACCCACCGGAGCCATAAGTTCTTCCTTTTCCTCCTTGGTCAGCCCTTTGTTTTCCTGTACCACATCCTCAGGATTGATTTCTTCATCTTCCTCTATAGGTTCCTTGACCAATGGTTCGGAATGTGTAGGCTTTTTTCTTGCCACATCGGGATCTTCCAGATAGACGATCCTGGTCTTGCCGATCACGTCGTTATCGTCAACCTGTGAAGTCCGTTCTACAGTTACGGGCTTCTCCCGTACCACTTTTGTTTCCGACACATTTTTCTTGCGTCTTGCCTTTTCCCTGGCTTTTTCAGCTTTCTTTTCCTTGTATATCCGATATTCTTTACGGTATTTCCATAACTTGATACGGGCTATGCGCATCATACGGTACACTTTCTCCCAAGCGTCATACACTTGCTGACTGAAGATGAATATCCACAATCTGTAAAGTATGAAGACCGCGCATAGGACTTTGACTGCGAAATAAATTTTAATTTCCATAATCAGCTTTCTTTGTCTTTGTACAATTTCATAATCTCAGGTGAATATTTTTTCAGATGCTCGTCCACAATATTATTGATGTAGCCGGACATGGTAGCTTTGGGGTCTATGACCATAAGCATGTATTTGATTATACAGGCATTCTCCTGCTCGATACAGACCTGTGCCCGCTTTGCCAACGGTTTACAAGTAAGGTATTTTTCTTTGTAAATGGCACATCGCTCATCAATGCCGGGCGATTCTTTTTTTTGTTCAGGAAGGTTTACCGGTTCTGCATTTTTCACAGCCTCATTTGATTTGGCTGTATCCTTTTGTTTCAAACCGGACTTTCTGCCGAAAGTCATTTGTACAAGCCTTGCAGAAGCATGAATGGCTATCACTAATACAAGAAATACCATGATAATAACGACTACAATAGTCATAGTGTCAAAAAAGTCTCCCATAATTATTTTTTATATAAAGGTTCATTATTGATTTGATTGTAATAGAGACCGTCTATTTCCTCCTTATATTGCTCGAAATGAGCGGTCAGTACATTGTCAATGAATTTCGACATACTGATTTTGGGGGCTACAACCGATAAAAACTTCTGTATAAGCCGATAATTGTCGATACCGATATAAGCCTGCTGCCTTTGCAGAACATTTCCTCCAGAAAGGAACTCTTTGCGGTACGAATCCGTGACGTCCTTTCGTTTTTTGGGTTTGCCTGTACTTTTCTCAACAGTTACAGGTCCCGGATTGTCCGCTTCGCACTCATTCCCATCGGATTCATCAGTGGTTATTATATCATCCACGGATATGTCTTTCCCATAATTGGGTATATCCCCGGCCATAATGCCTCTGATCATCTCTTCGTTCACGGTTACTTGTTTTTTTGCCATAGTATTTATTTTTTGAATTTGACCAATAGTTCTTCCGCCAATTCTGTCAGCCCGCTACCCTTCAACGATTTGGCTGGAGGAGGAAACAAGGTACTACGAAAGAAGTTTCGGGTTGTCAAGGATAGTTCCTTGTTGTAGCGGTTGGTTTCCGGGATGATGGTATCCAATACCGTAAATTCCAATTTTTGCATGATGATATTGTAAGCGTCGAAAACTTCCGTGGAAGCGCGGGCATCTTTACGGGTCCAGAAAAAGAGGAATTCTCGCAAAGGAGTTTCCTTGCTTGTCTTGGCATAGTCCCATACGATAGTTGAGAACGAAAGACTGCTTTGCATTACAATACGGTCAGGAATAATCGGGGTTATCACATAGTCCATGTTCACGATGGTGTTGATTACGCCGGAAGAATTCACTGTGCCGGGCAAGTCCACGATAATCAAATCGTAATTCCCATTATTCATAAGTTTATCAGCGGCATCACGGGCATTTTCCGCTTTTGAGCCGACAATCGTATAGGCTTTCTTCCGGATACGTTCGTACTGGGATTTCAGCAGTTGTTTGAAATAATCACTGTTTTCAACTGTGCGCATGTCCCTTTCCTTCATACGTACCAGGCTGTACTGCGGATAATCACAGTCGATGACAGCTACATTCAGTCCTTTCAGGTAATGATAATACCCGGCAAGCATAATCGTCATGGTCGATTTTCCCACTCCGCCTTTCTGGTTGCAAACGGCAACTAAAACTGTGTCTTTTTTCATTTTTCTTTCTTTTTTTATAGTTAAACATTAATTGGATTCGGTATTCCAGTAAGTAAAGAATGACTGGATATATGCCGTAATACGGTATCTGATCCATTCAGTCCGACGGTCACTACTGCACATCACAAGTCAGTTTGTCAGGCATTCCTTACTGCCTGTGTGCAGTACTCCATTCGTGCATCATTCCAGTCATATATTCTCTCATTCAAACAGTCAGTCAGCAGGTCCTTCAGACACTCTTTACCGCACATATTCTGTCGTTCATGCCGCAAATAAAAAGGAAAATTTTCATACCGGCACTATGTTTCGGGTGAGGTGACGACCCGTGTCATCAAATGACATCTTGTTACATACAATATGTTGTTTTACAGATAGATATACCGACGTAACTTTGCCACCGACAACGGAATGGATGCCGGATGGAGCTATCCCGAAGCTGAAGAATGAGGCTGAAGGTCAAAACTCAATTTGACTTCAGGCAAATTCATGTTCAAGCGAACATAGCAAGTTGTGTTTTGGGCAGCCCGAAATATTTCGGGCAACCCAAAACAACTTGCCGCTCGCCTGACGGCTCGGGGTGGGATTCACTCCAAAGTCGTGAATCCGGGACGGAAGATCAGAAACAAAAACATCAATGCGTATGGAAGAAAACAAGAACAGAAAAACAAGAAAAAGTGCAGGCCGGAAATCAAAATCCGATCCTGCCGTGTACCGTTACGGTATCAAATTCAACTCACGGGAGAACGCGCAATTTGAACTCTCGTTCCAGAAATCGGGTATGGCTTACCGTGCAAGGTTTATTAAATCGGTACTACTTAACAGGGAAATCAAGGTGGTCAGAATCGACAAGGCGACGATGGACTACTATGTCCGTCTTACCAATTTCTACCATCAGTTCCAGGCCATCGGCAACAACTACAACCAGACGGTAAAGGTAATCAAGAACAACTTCGGGGAGAAACGGGCATACGCCCTGCTCCGCAATCTGGAAAAGGCGACCATAGATCTGGTGGTGCTGGGCAAGCGGATCATCATGCTGACCCGTGAGTTTGAAGAAACCTACCTTATCAGAAAACAGAGGGAGGAGGAATGACATGGTGGCAAAAATCAATAGGGGCGTGTCGCTCTATGGGGCTGTCATCTACAACCAGCAGAAAGTGAACGAGTCCATGGCACGTATCATTTCGGGCAACCGCATGATTGCCGATGTCACGGGCAATCCGGAGCATGTCATGAGGAACACGCTCTGGGCTTTCGAGAACTACCTGCTTGCCAACAGGAACACGGAGAAGCCGGTGCTGCACATATCGCTCAACCCTTCGGCGGACGACAAGCTGACCGACAGCCAGTTCGCAGACCTGGCAAGGGAGTATATGCAGAAAATGGGGTACGGCGACCAGCCCTACATCGTGTATATCCACGAGGACATAGACCGCAGGCATATCCATATCGTTTCCACCTGCGTGAACGAGAAAGGGGAAAAGATTGACGACGCCTACGAGTGGAACCGCTCGATGGAGGCCTGCCGGGAACTGGAACGGAAGTTCGGACTGAAGCAGGTGGAGGACAAACGCAAGGAACTGTTGGAGCCGTACCTCAAGAAAGCGGACTATCGGAATGGCGATGTAAAGCAACAAGTTTCCAACATCCTCAAAAGCGTGTTCTCCACTTACCGTTTCCAGTCATTCGGGGAGTATAGTGCGTTGCTGTCCTGCTTCAACATCGAGGCGAAACAGGTCAGGGGCGAATTTGGAGGAACACCTTACAACGGCATTGTCTATACCCTGACAGACAACGCAGGCAAACCGGTATGTACGCCCATCAAGTCCTCCCTTATCGGAAAACGCTTCGGTTATGAAGGACTGGAAAAGCGTATCGGTTACAATACCCGTGAATACAAGAACAAGAAATGGCAACCCAAGATACGGAACGGGGTGGCACTCGCCATGCACGGCTGCCGGGGCAACCGGGAGGATTTCATCCGTCTGCTCAACAGGCAGGGAATAGACGTGGTATTCCGTGAAAATGATGAAGGACGCATTTACGGCGCAACTTTCATCGACCACAGGAACCGGGAGGTCTATAACGGCTCGCGGCTCGGCAAGGAGCTCTCGGCAAATGCCTTTGAACGCCTGTTCAACGAACCGGGCAATATCCCAGACCTGGATGCTCCCACACCGGATATCAGCGGGCAAAGCAGTTTCTCTGCCGGCATGGAAGATGCCATCGGACAGGCTTTCGGGATCTTCAACTTTGAAGCAAACGGTCCCGACCCGCAGGAAGAGGCTCTTGCCCGAAGGCTGCAACGCAAGAAGAAAAAGAAACGCCGTTCACGGGGTATCTCCTGAAAACAATATTCATTCACCATTAAAATTATATAGTTATGCAACAGGAAGATGATTTGAGAGGATTGGCAAAGGTCATGGAGTTCATGCGTGCCATATCCATCGTGTTTGTTGTCATCCACGTCTATTGGTTCTGTTACCGGGCGTTCGTGGATGCGGGTATCAATATCGGAGTGGTCGACAGGATACTCCTGAATTTCCAAAGAACGGCAGGGCTTTTCAGCAACCTGCTGGTGACAAAAGTGTTCGCCATCATATTCCTTGCCCTGTCATGTTTAGGCACGAAGGGCGTGAAGAACCGGAGGATGACCTGGCGGAAGATATATACCGCCTTCCTTTCGGGGCTTGTATTGTTCTTCATGAACTGGTGGATACTCGACCTGCCGTTCAGTCCGACAGCTGATGCCGCCATTTACACGGTAACGCTGACCGCCGGGTACATCCTTCTTTTGATGTCAGGCGTATGGATAAGCCGTATGCTGAAACACAACCTTATGGAGGACGTGTTCAACACCGCCAACGAGAGTTTCATGCAGGAAACACGCTTGATGGAGAACGAGTATTCCGTCAACCTGCCGACCAAGTTCGTGTATCAGGGCAAGGAATGGGACGGATGGATCAACGTTGTAAACGTTTTTCGTGCGTCCATCGTGCTTGGAACACCGGGTAGCGGGAAGTCCTACGCAGTGGTAAACAACTACATAAAACAGCAGATCGAGAAATCCTTCGCGATGTATATTTATGGTGCGCCAGTCAAGGCTATATCTTAATCGTCCCTTTGGCAAGGATTAGGCAAGTGTTCTTTGAAAACGACCTATCATCACCGACTTATCTGTCCAACGAAAGGCGGCAGGGAGTGTAGCACGTCGGGACAACTATAAGTCAGTTAGTTACCAAACTGCGACTGAATAGCGATGATAAGACAAGTACGAGGATAAAACCCGAATTGGTTGAATGATAATCTGAGCGGTCCCTGTACCAGACTGTGACGTAAGGTAACTATGGGAACTACCGTTGTATGGATAGTTCTAAACCGTCATCACTGCAATACTCTTTGTGCAGTCGTAGAGTAGAAAGAGCAAGAACTTGTTGCAGCGCAACCGTAATATACGGTAAAAGGTGGAAGTCATATCCGACAACTTGTCATGCCAACAGTTAAGATACAGTAAACTGGGATTACCTAAATCGGAGCCTGCAAAGGCTATGGGAAGCAGTTCCCGAATTTCCGACATGGTAACGGAGTCCCCGCAGTAGTCCGAGCAAGTTAATGGCTTGTACATGGCGAAGGGGGACAGCAGAGATTTTTAATACGATTAATGAATGATGTGAGAGACATTATGAGAAATTCGGCAAAAGTATTAAACAGTTTGAATCGACACAGCAAGGACTTGAATTACAAGTACGAGCGTCTGTACCGTATTCTATTCAATACGGAAATGTATGCTGTTGCCTACCAGCGGATTGCCCCTAAACAGGGCAATATGACTGAGGGAACGGACGGCAAGACCATTGACGGGATGAGCATCAAGCGCATTGAGGACTTGATAGCGTTATTGAAAGATGAAAGCTACCAACCGAAACCGTCAAGGAGAACGTATATACCCAAGAAAAACGGGAAAATGCGTCCTCTTGGTATTCCTGCCACGGAAGATAAGTTATTGCAGGAGGTGGTCAAAATGGTATTGGAAGCCATATATGAGGATAGTTTTGAATACACTTCGCATGGCTTCCGCCCCAAACGGAGCTGCCACACCGCCCTTAAACAGATTGAAAAATCATTCTGTGGGGTGAAATGGTATATTGAAGGTGATATAAAGGGATTCTTTGACAACATCAATCACGATGTGATGATAGGAATCCTCGAAGAACGCATCAACGATGTCCGTTTCATTCGGCTTATCCGTAAATTCCTGAATGCAGGATATATCGAAGATTGGGAATATTTTCACACATACAACGGGACACCGCAAGGTGGTATCGTCAGTCCTGTACTTGCCAACATCTATCTTGATAAATTGGACAAGTATATGGCTGAGTATGCTGCAAAATTTGACAGGAATGCTCGTAAAGAAGAGAATCTACAGTACAGACACTACCAACGTAAGAAAGAACGAGCTAAAAAGGCGTTGAAATCAGCAGTAAGCCTTGAACAAAGGAAGCTGCTGGTTGGGCAGTTGCGGAAATATGATAATCTTATGTTGCAGACCCCTGCTAAGAATGACATGGACTGCAATTATAAAAGATTGAAATACGTGAGATATGCGGATGATTTTCTGTGTGGCGTTATAGGCAGTAAAGAAGATGCAATGACAATCAAGTCGGATATAAAGAAATTCATATCAGAAAAGCTGAAATTGGAATTATCTGATGAAAAGACCCTTATAACCCATTCTGGAACACCTGCAAAATTTCTTGGATTTCATATCAGAAACCGTAAGTGTATGGAAACCAAACGGGATTCCCTCGGTCGTAAAAAGAGAAGTCGGAACAAGACGGTAGAAATAAAAATTCCCAAAGATACGGTCAAGAAGAAACTTCTTGCGTATGACGTCGTGGAAATAAAGAAACACAACGGCAAGGAAATATGGAAACCGAAAGCAAGACCCGAACTGAACTTCAACGATGATTTGGAAATCCTGCGCAGGTATAACTCTGAAATTAGAGGCTTGTACAATTATTTCGGCATAGCTGTTAATTGCGCAGACCAGCTCTCCAATTTCGGCTATATCATGGAGTATAGCATGTACAAAACATTTGCAGCCAAGTATCGAAGCAAAGTAAAGAAGATATGCAAAAGATACAAGCATAACGGAATATTTTGCGTCAAGTATCAGAACAAGGCAGGCAAACAAAAGGAGGAATACTTCTATAAAGGAGGTTTCAAACGCCAAAAAACATCAAAGGATAACAAAATAGACATACTTCCCAAATTCATAATGCACACCAGCACAACCAGTCTTATGGACAGGTTGAAAGCAGAGAAGTGTGAATTATGTGGTGCTAAGGGGCATTTGGAAATGCACCATGTACGTAAACTCAAGAATCTTCAAAATAAAGAGCCTTGGGAACGGCACATGATTGCACGGAAAAGGAAAACCATTGCACTTTGTGGAACTTGCCATAAAAAGATTCATTATGGAACGATTTAAACTGCATATCGAAGCGGAGAGCCGGATACGCTGGAAGGTGTACGTCCGGTTCGGAGGCGAGTTTTCGGAAACCGACCATAGTAATATGGCACGGCGCTGGCTACTTAGCCTACATTACAAATTTCCGGACTTGTCCGAAATCGCGTACAATCATCTGCTGAAACACAGGGGACATTATAAGGTGAAGCCGGAGTTCTACGTCATCAATTTCGATGACCCGCGCCGCAGCCACCGGTGCAATCCCATCAACCCCAAATTCATGGTGGACATCAGTGATGCCTACGAATCCGCCTACACGATAATGCTCAACTTGAACAAGACCTGGATACAGAAACAGGGTGATTTCTTTGTTGAGTCACCGATTATCCTGCTCGCCGCAATTATCTGGTATCTGCGGATTTACAAGGACGGCAAGTACTGCACCTTCCCCCACGCGATAGAATTTCTTAACAAACCGTATGCCGACATTTTCACGATTCTCACCTCTTATCCCTCATTGGAAAACTACCTTTCCCCCTTTATGGACGCATGGCAATCCGGAGCCCAAGACCAATTGCAGGGCCAGATAGCGAGCGCCAAAATCCCGCTTTCGAGGATGATTTCACCACAGCTTTACTGGGTCATGACGGGGGATGATTTTACGCTTGACCTTAACAACCCGGAACATCCTAAAATCCTTTGTGTGGGAAATAATCCGGACAGGCAGAACATCTATTCGGCCGCATTGGGACTGTACAATTCACGTATCGTGAAATTAGTGAACAAGAAGGGGCAGCTCAAGAGTTCCATCATCATTGACGAGCTTCCGACCATCTATTTCCGCGGCATCGACAACCTGATAGCCACCGCACGAAGCAACAAGGTGGCGGTCTGTCTCGGCTTCCAGGACTTTTCACAGCTGACCCGTGACTACGGTGAAAAAGAGGCGAAGGTGATCCAAAATACAGTCGGTAACATTTTCTCAGGACAGGTGGTCGGAGAAACGGCAAAGAACCTTTCGGAGCGTTTCGGAAAGATACTCCAACAGCGGCAATCCATATCAATCAACCGGCAGGATACCTCCACTTCTATCAACACGCAACTGGACTCGCTGATACCGGCATCCAAGATAGCCAATCTCTCGCAAGGCACATTCGTGGGCAGCGTGGCAGACAACTTCGGTGAGGAAATCGAGCAGAAGATTTTCCATGCCCGTATCATCGTCGATAATGAGAAGGTGGCGGCAGAAACCAAAGCATACAGGAAGATACCTGTCATCAACGGGTTCAAGGATGCGGACGGCAACGATATCATGCAGCAGCAGATAGACCGCAACTATTCACGTATCAAGGCGGACGTGCTGCAAATAATTGAAAATGAAATAATTAGAATAAAGAATGATCCGGATTTAAAACACCTAATTCCGCACGACGACGAGAAGAAGGAGGAATAGGATACCGCTGTTTTATTTCAGCCTGCAAAGTTCGTCCCGTGCCTTATGGATTGAGCAAGGCCGGGCCCTTCGGGTTTCGTGGAAAAATCATCCTCGCTGCGCTTGCGGTATTTTTCCCGAAAGCCTTGCGCAATCCGGCACGGAACGGCGGGGCAGGCAAGAAATAAAATACCGGCTCGACGAGCCGCAGATGTCTAACTCAAAAACGAAAGATATGGGCAGAAGCAACTTCACACCGATGGGACGGTTCAAGGAGAGAATTGACCGTTACGGACTAAAACTGATGGAAGTGGGTATCAACCACCTGAGAATATTCTCCGGCAACCGGAAACTGTTCGACTACTATCCGCTGCGGATGAAACTCTTCGATTACCGGCAGTGGAAACAGCTTACCTATCCCTCGCTGATTGACGGAACGGACAAGTGGGAAACAGAGCTTGACGATATTATCAAAGAACTTATGGTATCACAGCAATAAACAACAGGATTATGAATGGAAATAACAGCAAGACGCTCGTTTGGGACAACATTCCCGAATGGGCGATTTTTTCATTGGAGTACGGTATCGACGAGGAACTGTTCCTGTCTGATGAAGACAAGGAAATGATAACCCGGTTCATCGCCGAAAACTTCCCGGACGGCTACACCATGTCGGTGGATTGGGAGTCATACAAGGAATTTGACACCAATCCTGCTTTTGGGAAAGCGTGCAAGACCTACAAGGTCACTTTCATAACGGAATCATAACTAAAAAGTCAAACGATGTATTATGGCAGATAACAGGAAACATACAAGGGTGGTGAACATCCGCAAGGAAGCATACGATGTGTATATAGGTCGTGCCGGTAAAGGGCAGGACGGGTATTTCGGCAATCCGTTCAGGCTGAAGCAGGACATGGACCGGGGCGGGACACTGGCCGGATTCCGCGAATATTTTTACAGGCGGCTGGCGAACGATGCGGAATACAGGCGCAGAGTCCATGAGTTGCAGGGAAAGACTCTGGGATGCTTCTGCAAACCGCACCCGTGCCATGGGGATATTATCAAGGAATACCTTGACAGGATAGCCGGGCGTGGCGAGGACATAGAGATCGGTACGATTTTCTACAAGGGTAAGGCATACCCGTCGCGTAAAATTACGACCGGGATGGAAACCTATACGATATCGGTGGAGGAGTTGGGACATGAACTGGAAGATGACATGCGCAACCTTTTGGGTGAAGCTGTCGAACAGGACGAGAATATTTGTTACTATTGCACCAACGAAGGGCTATGCACGTTGACCGACAGGGAAATGGATAAGATTATATACGGATAGACAACAGACTGATATGGAAACACCAATTAAGGTGGTGTTCAGGCGGTTCAAGGAGGGCGGGATAATCGCCCTCTTTCCATATATACCGTGGAACGAATCCGAAAATACAATCACATCCTACATGCACGCGGGACAGCATGGCGCAGCCGATTACAAGGGAATCATCTCCGGGACACTGCCCGCAACGGAAAAAGAATATAGGAACCTGCTGGCAGAACTGAAATCCATCGGATACGGTAATCTGCATGTATTGGAACGGGCTCATGCAAGACAGAAGTTTCCCTTATAATTCTACTAAAGATGCCGGTAAGGACGGTGGGATATTCTATTGCTGCAACGGCTTGAATGATTTGAAAGCATTGGTAGATAAAGGCATGGAAGACTTTGCCATAGCCGGGTGTACCGACTTCGGGGCTTATGAAGAACTATTATAAACATTAAATATTCATTATTATGAAAATCGATTGTCAGGAACATTACGACAAGGTAGTGGAGTACGCCAAAAGTATCGGCGACACAACATTTCAGAATTGTATTGACTGCCTCAAGCAATGGGAAACCAATTCCCAAGGAGTGTATGAAATTGAACTGTACTACGACTGCTCGCCGTATTCATTCGGATTTGCGCAAGTGGCTGCGGACGGAAACAGGGGCATTGTCGGAGGGCTGCTGTATCATGGCAGACCAGATGAATCTCTTGCCGTAATGCTCGGAAGACCATTCCATGGCTGGAGCATACATATGTAAAAAAGTAAGAGACCATAAAAAGCACCATCTTTGCTTATTTGAGTGAGTAAAAATGGTGCTAATATCAACTTCCGCTATAATTCACCAAACATTATATCCATATCTTGTTTCAAAACTTTATCTTCAAAATTCGCTAACATTTTATCTTTTACAATAATATGATTGATAAGATGTAACACAGTATCATAAGTGAGAGGGTATGCAAAGCCTTTTTCCATTACTAATTTCAATATTTTGGTTCTATTTGCACGATACAATAATTTTGCAGTATTATTATTGTTTGACAAATATTCACAAAGTTCTTCTGACAAACCTTTATCAGCAAAACGAACCCTCATCTTATTGCGTAACATACTATTCCAAACTTTATTTTTATACTGAGAATATGAAAGTCTGTCAAATAATGTAAGCATTGACCATTCACTACTTTCCAAGGTAGCATAAATTCCGTTCAGAAGTCTGGATTCCTCTTTAAATTCATCCCACTCTTCTTTGCATTTATAACGTAAATCATGTTCAACTTCGTGCCAACCTTCCGATAAAATAGTTCTGATTTGAACTTCATAAGTGTTATCAATTAAATCTTCATAACCAGTTTCTTTTATTGCCGCTTTCATATCTTGCTGAAGATTATTTGGAACACGCATAACTAAATTTAGTCTTTTGGGACAGAATTTATCAACTTCGGCTTCATCAACAGATTCACTGTCAAAATTGGACTGACTTTTTAGGTAGTTGTGAACAAGTTCTACATCATCTGTAAAATACAAAGTAATACGGAGAGCCAATAAATCTTGCATCTTCTTGTTGGCTTTACGATATTCTTCAGATTTTTTCCCAAGTTTATTTTTAATAGACATTTCTGACTTAGTACGATAAAACACATGGTACATTACGCCACATTTGTTCAAAACAGCCTCCAAATCTGTAACTATATCCCTTAAAACTTTATTTCCTGCACTCATACTTGTATGTTCTTATGATAATAAGCAATACCTGATTTTGAAATGTGCGAATTATTCCCGTCAATCAGAATCATTCCTTTTTTCTTTAATAATTCAAAAGTTGCAAAAACGACATCCAAATTCTTTTCTCCAAATTCTTTTCTAAGGGTAGAGATATACCTCATTTTGGGAGATTTTCCATCAACTTTAAAATACTTGCTAAGTATTTCAATCTCTAGATCTATATCTTCTTGTTTCTCCAAAACAGAAGATGTCGTAACTTTTACCAAAGAAGATATAAAGCCTGTGTTATAGTCATCGCATCCATAACAATGAATATTGTTAGAACCAGAAGATAAATCACTATTCACTGTGCAATCAATAAATTTGCATCCTGTAAATGTAACATTATAAAATGCGTTTACATCAAAAGTGCATCTCTCAAAAACAGAATCGACAAACGAAGTTTCTACAAACTTACATTCTTCACTAAGGATATTAATATCTTCAAAATGGAAAGAATTCAATCCTGCATATTTATAATTACCTGTTACTTTCTTTAAAAGAATGCAATCTGTGGTAACAATCAAATACAAAGACATTTTATCTTTTATAACGGAAAACTTATCCCATAATTTTAATTTATCATCATTGGAAGAATATTTGTATGCGTAAATTGCCAGTTCGATTAGATGCTCAGGTATAGGGTTAAGTTTTTGCAAAAATGTGACAGGTTCTTTCTGAATTGATTTTCCGAGCAAATACCCAAAAATAAATTCATTGACAAAAGTTATAAAATCTTTATTCCCTGTTCTATCTAATAGGGCATGATTTGTAAGTGTGTCAGCAAGTTCATCCAAAGTTTGTTTTGTCGGTGTCAACTCTTTATAATACAAAAGACGAGACTTGTTATATTCTATAATCAGTTCTTTGACGAAACTTCTATTTTCACCAGTTATATCAAAATCAACAAAAGATTTGGCTAAATTTTCAAATATCTGCATTTGGTCTTCCCAACGAATAATAAGATTTTGCCTTTCTTTTTCCCGATTCAGTAGATATTCAAAATATTTATCCGTAATCGTTTCTGGATAAACCAATAAATCACTAAAATCCTCCTTGCTTATATTTCGTAAATAAGTTAGTAGAACAGGATTTGAAATATTATCCAAAGGAACATTCTTGCCAATGATTTCCTCATAACGTTCTGTTGAAAGCCATTGCTTAATATTGGGTTTCTCTAATTGAAATCTGATAACATCAAAGTTTCCATTGTAAGAATCAACCCAATCTCCAAATTCAGCACCTGCAAATATTGCAGTTTTTCTAGAGGTAAGAATAATCTTAGCTTCATCTGTCAACAAATCTCCTATGGTAGAAAGCATTGTTTCAACTTGCTCAAATTCATTCAATTGTCCAACCTTTCCATTGTCTATGTTTTTGGATAGTAATTCGTCAAACCCATCAATAATAAGAGGGATTTTTCCTTTTTTTATATTGTAAACAACTAATTCTTGTTTAGCAGTCGTATCTTTCTCTTTGTCAATTTCAGACCAAAGAATATATTTAAACTGCTTTGCATCCCTATTTCTTGACAATTCTGTAAAAATGGGCTTTTGATATTCACTATTATCTAAAAATGATTTATATACTTCGTATGCTGTACAGGTCTTACCAAATCCAGCAGCAGCTTCTACCACTACAAGATGTGCCCCCTTTCTATTGATTGCTTCTTTAATTGCAGAAATGATATCTGAAGTTCCACTAACAGTATCTTCCGCACCTTCACTATATATAGAATATGGCATACTGATATATTGGTACTTAATACCACAATTACAATAATGTTTTACTTGATTAGCAGCAAATTCTGCATATCTTCTATTTATGTCATTTGCAGTAGTTTGTGTATTAAAGAACCCCTTAAATAAATAACTTTCTGCTTGTTCAATCGATTTGAACCTTTGTTGTTTTGCATGATATCCCAATTTAGAGTAACGATCAAGTATCGGAGTAGCATCAATATCATCGTCCATTATTTGGATTTCTGCTCCATGGTACATACCTTGATTCAGCAAATATACCCTATATGATGTGGTTCTTTCTTTTACATCATATCCGTACTCTTGGAAAAGGCAATCTAAATGATCCACGTTCATATAACCTATTATTTTGTCCTATCTGATAATATTATATTTTATTTCCGCATTCGTTCTATCAATTTTTCCAAAACAAGTTCATAACCCAATCGTGGATTAAATTCTCTATCCGGACGGATAAGATTTTGAGTGTCACCTAGAAAATCAGGATCTAACATTTTTTCTTCCATATTGTTAATGAACTGTTTGTAAGTAGGTGGTTGTTGCACAACAAACGACATATAACGGTTGTAGCAACGTAAAATTTCATTAATATCCACAACTGCTTCCGACAGTGCAACATACAAATCAAAAAGGTCGCGGCCTTTTTTTCTTTGATACAATGCTCTTAATTTTGTTCCCAACAATTCATTCAAACGATATGTGGTTATCTCACATTTTCCTGAAAACCAGCTATTCTCCACCTCAAATGGAACTTTAACCAATCCCAATTCATTGAAATGTTCAAAACAATTTATCTCTATTTTCAAACGTAAGGGGATTGTCGGGGGAATTTCCGACTCCATACGAAATAACATCGTGTTGTTATATCGCTTTTGTTTTGTAACCCTATCAGGCAAAAAACTTAAGACTTCACCTAGCTTGAACATGATTGGTTTTATCGGTCCCGGTGTGATTTGTACTAAATCAATATCTTCACTATATCTAGGCTGTGGCGACAGATATAATTTATGAAGTGCTGTTCCTCCTCTGAACGCAAGCTGTGAAGCAAGGAATTTATCACTGAAAATAGCGACTAATGCACGAGAGATAATAAGGTCTTGTTCTACTTGTGCATTATCATTCCAAGGAACAATCTTATTCCATTGGGTAATGGCTGTTCTGTTTATCATATTTCGTCTGTTTCTATTATCGAATTTATATTAACTTTCCAACGAGTATTCTTTTTTGCGTTCTCATCAGTTTTGTGTGTACTAAGAGGAATATATCTAAAACGCTTGACATATGTCAATAATTCAGAATGTAACACTTCTGCAATCTCTTTCTGTTCTAAAATATCATCCAATATATATCCCAATCGTTGGATAGTAGCGATTGATGTATAGTTAAATAAGTTATCGGAAGCTCTACGAAAATCAAGTTTTTCTGCTAATTCATCCAAAATGGTCGCTGCCCTTGAGAGGCCACCGATATATTGTTCATAGTGTACAATATCAATGGCTGTCAATTCAGCATTTGAATAGTATATCACTCCTGTCTCAGAATTCTTGAACAACAAAAAATCAGATGGAATCTCCTTGCGATATCCCCAAACAAGCGAATTATTCTTTGATGAAGAGACGGAAGACTTTGGGAATATCGTCATTACAGAAAACTTCTGTGGCCGTTGATGAGCTGCACCCAAAATTTCTGCGGCATTCAATAAACTGATATAATATGGTTTATTCAGATACGACATCAATTGATCAATGTAATATATTGGAGGAACCATCCTTTTTGCTGCATACTGAGGAGGAATTATGACATAAAAGCCTTTATACACAGGACATAAGATGCCTTGTGTTGATAATCGGAATAATTCATTCTTGATGACTTGCTCCGAATAATCAGGAAATGTTTGCCTTACATCATCAACCGAAAAAGTTGGAAAGCCACCAATTTCCCTATCTCTAATCCATTCTCTTATTGTCATAGTGAGCGTTTTTGGTGCAAAGGTAATCAAAATCTGATTACTTCTGCACTTTTTTAGCGCACTTTTATCATCAAGGTGTCTTATTCCATATTCCTCTATAAAAATCCATCATAAGCACGCTTCGCCTGACAAGTCCCTTCAAGAAGATAACTCGGAGGACGATACCTTCCACGTTCGGGCCTGTGGTTTTCGCGCAAAAAATTCCCTGCGGTAATTTTTCACCCGAAAAAACGTTCCGGTATCGCCGTCCGAGTTGTGGAGACGACCGGGACTTAGCAAGCGAAGCGACCTACGACGCATAGGACAAGATAAAAAACAATCAGACGGCGGTATTTTGCCGATACTTGATATCCCAATGGATTACGCTGTTAACATATCTCCCATACAAAATCTTCTTCCTGTCTTATAGAGCGGCACAAGGAAGCGGGGACTAAAGACAGCTCGCTCCCAACTCTGCATAATACAGTTTTCTCCTTGTCGGTTTCGTGCCGTTCCAGCCGTTTTCTACCGTTCCCTCTTTCCGGTCTACTTTTTTCTTGTTTGGGGCTTACCTTTCGTGTGTTCCCACTCTCTTCCTCCTATTGGATACAGTGCTTTTGCCATACTTTTTCCTTTGACTTTCCCGTTTTTCTGCCTCACGCTTTTCCTCATGCGGTGAAACAGGATGACATCCGATGAAATGTATAGTATAATGTATTGAAACATAATAATTTATCAATTTTTCACCTATATATTTGCAGAGACAACAACAGTTATCAACGTTAAAAAATCAAAGTTATGGCAAAGAAAAACGTGAGGGGCGAGCCCCTCAAACCGCAGGCCACCGAGAACGAGCAGATGAGTGACATCATCCTTATCCTCGACAAGATGGAGCTGCTCCTCCAGGCAGTCAGCAAACTCGACAAGGACGGCAGGCACGAAACAGTGCCGGCGGACAGGAAGCACCGCAATTCCTTCCTCAAAATCGACCGCTACGCCAGCATGTTCGAGAATTTCCTGAAGAACTTCTGGAGCCAGCTCAAGGACCCGACACGCTTCGGCATCCTCTCCGTCAAGGAGAAAGCGCTGGACGACCCGAAAGTGCGGCAGGCCATCGAAGACCTCGCCGCCGGAAAAAAGACAGACGCGGTGGAGGAATTCCTCAAGCAGTACGAGATTGTCCCCCGCGACAAGGAAAACCAAAGTATCAACCATCAAAATCAAGAAGAAATGGCAAAAGAAAATGAAACACAGCAGCAGGCCGCCCAAGGCGGAGGCACGCAGCAACAGCCCCAGTACCGCTACAACGAGTCCATGATCAACTGGGAACAGCTGAAGAACTTCGGGCTCTCCCGTGAGGAACTTCAGGAGCGGGGACTGCTCGACCAGATGCTCAAGGGCTACAAGACCAACCAGGTCGTGCCCATCAGCATGAACTTCGGCTCCGCCGTACTACGCACCGACGCGAGGCTCTCGTTCCAGCAGTCCCGCTCCGGGGACATCGTGCTGGGCATCCACGGTATCCGGCAGAAACCCGACCTCGACCGTCCCTACTTCGGGCACATCTTCTCCGACGAGGACAAGAAGAACCTGCTTGAGACGGGCAACATGGGGCGTGTCGTGGAACTGAAGAACCGTAACGGCGAGTATGTCCCCTCTTTCGTCAGCATCGACAAGCTGACCAACGAGGTGGTGGCGATGAAAGCCGAGAATGTCTTCATACCACGTGAAATCAGCGGGGTGAAACTGACCGAACAGGAACAGAACGACCTACGTGAAGGAAAGAAAATATTCATAGAAGGAATGACAGCCAGATCGGGCAACCCGTTCGACGCCCACATCCAGGTCAATGCCGAGCGCAGGGGCGTGGAGTTCATCTTCGAGAACGACAAGCTCTTCAACCGGCAGTACCTGGGAGGCGTGGAACTGACCAAGAAGCAGATCGACGACCTGAACGGGGGCAAGGCCATCTTCGTGGAGGGCATGAAGCGCAAGAACGGGGAACTGTTCTCCTCCTACGTGAAGCTCGACGAGGCGACAGGCCGCCCGTCCTACACCCGCTACAACCCCGACTCCCCTGAAGGCGCACGGGAAATCTACATTCCGAACGAGATCAACGGCGTGAAAATCACTCCCGAGGAGCAGAAAGAGCTGCGTGAAGGGAGGCCCGTCTTCCTCAACGGCATGGTGAACCGCAGGGGCGAGGAATTCTCCTCGTTCATCAAGGCGGACCTCGAAACGGGCCGTCTGAGCTACTCGCGCACCCCGGACGGCTTCGACCAGCGCGAGGAGTTCAAGATACCGTCCAAGGTATGGGACGTGGAGCTTACCCGCAAGCAGCGTGCCGACCTCCAAAGCGGCAAGGCGGTACTGGTCGAGGGCATCAAGGGGTATGACGGCAAGACCATCTCGCAGTACGTCAAGGCGAACTTCAACCAGGGACGGCTGGACTTCTACAACGAGAACCCCGACCGCAGACGCGACGCCTCGCAGCGTAACGTGGTGTCCGCCACACAAAGACAGGGAGAGGAAAACCGCCAATCCAGAGGCGCGGGCATAGCCTGAGGGTCAAAGCAAAACGAATGTTGAATCCAAAAAAATCAGAACATGGAAATGAACAAGGAAAACAACACGCCTTTCAAGGCGGAAGACGTGAACTGGGACGAGCTGGCCGCCATCGGCATCCTGAAGGACGAGCTGGAAATGGCCGGGGAACTCGATACGCTGCTCAGCGGTGAGAAAACGAACGTGGTATCGCTCAGCCTGGTGCTGCTCGGCGTGGACGTGGTGATGGACGCCACACTCCAGCTGGTACACAAGGACGGCGAGCCGCTGCTCGAAATCCTCGGCATCAAGCCTGTTGGACAGTAACTCCTCCTCTATAATATGTAAACCGAATGTATAACCGCCGTTTCCCGTCCCTCCGCACGCCGGCAAGCGGGAAACGGCTTAATTCTTATCCGAATCATGATAGCAATCATAGCAGAAAAACCGAGTGTCGGTCAGGAGATAGCCCGTGTGGTCGGGGCTACAGAGAAAAAGGACGGCTACATAACAGGAAACGGCTACATGGTGACATGGGCACTGGGACATTTAGTATCACTGGCATTGCCGGGAACATACGGTTACACGAGAACCACCGCCGAAGACCTTCCGATGCTTCCTGAGCCGTTCCGTCTTGTGGAACGGCAGATATGTACGGACAGGGGAATGGTGACGGACATCGCCGCCGGCAAACAGCTCAAAATCATTGATGAAGTATTCTCCAAGTGCGACAGCATCATCGTGGCGACCGATGCCGGGCGTGAGGGGGAACTCATCTTCCGGTGGATATATTCCCACCTGGGCTGTACCAAGCCTTTCAAACGCCTGTGGATCTCCTCGCTTACCGACGAGGCCATCCGAAAGGGGATGGCGGACCTCAGGGAAGGACATGAATACGACAGCCTCTATGCGGCCGCAGACAGTAGGGCGAAGGCGGACTGGCTGGTGGGCATGAACGCCAGCCGCGCGTTGGCGACAGCCTCCGGTTCAGCGAACAACTCCATCGGACGGGTGCAGACCCCGACCCTCGCCATGATATGCGCACGCTTCAAGGAGAACCGTAACTTCGTTTCCGTCCCGTATTGGCAGCTGCATATCACGCTGAAGCAGGGAGAGGCGTACCGGCTGTTCATCCATCCGGAGCACTTCGGGGACAAGGAAGCTGCGGAAACGGCATACGGACGCATCATTCCCGGCTCGGCGGTGACAATCACCAAAGTGGAGCGTGGTACGGTTTTCCAGCAGGCCCCGCTTCTGTATGACCTGACCTCCCTTCAGAAGGACTGCAACATCCACCACGACCTTACAGCGGACAAGACACTTTCCATCGCCCAGTCCCTGTACGAGAAGAAACTGGTCTCGTACCCGAGAACGGGCAGCCGGTACATACCCGAAGATGTCATGGCGAATATACCCGCCTTGCTGGAAAAAATCATTGCCATGCCTCTGTTCAGGGAGTACGGACGCACTTTCGACTTTTCCGCTCTGAACACCCGGAGCGTGGATACCACGAAAGTGACCGATCACCATGCCTTGATTACCACGGGTGTCGTTCCCGAAGAGTTGTCCGAGGCGGAATCCGCCGTCTACACCCTGATAGCCGGCAGGATGCTGGAAGCCTTCTCCCCCCGCTGCGAGAAGGAGCGGCTGCTCATGGAGTGCGTGTGCGGGGGCATGGGTTTCCACTCCCGCTCCGCCTTCATCGTCAACCCGGGCTGGCGGGCGGTATTCGCCCGGAAGGAGGACCGGGAAAAGGACGAGTCGGAAGATGGCGGAGGAACGGCCTTGTTTGCCGAAGGCGGGCTGGTTCCGCTCTCGGGTCGCGGACTATCGCAGAAAAAGACCCTGCCCAGGCCGCTTTACACGGAAGCCACGCTGCTTGCCGCCATGGAAAACTGCGGAAAGGACATCACGGGCGGAGAGGCACGTGAGACTGTCAAGGATTCGGGTATCGGCACACCCGCCACCCGTGCCGCCATCATCACGACCCTGTTCAAACGTGACTATGTCGAGCGTTCCGGCAAGAGTATCCTGCCGACGGAGAAGGGGCTGTACCTCTACGAATCGGTGAAGGACATGATGGTGGCCGACGCGGAGCTGACCGGCACATGGGAAAGGGCACTGGCACGGATAGAGGGGCGTACCCTCGATCCGGACAGCTTCATGCTCTCCATCAGGGAATACACCGGAAAAGTAACCGGCGAGATATTGCGCCTCAAATTCCCGGAACCGTCATCACACGCCTTTACCTGCCCCAAGTGCAAGGCCGGCAACGTGGTGGTGAAGTCCAAGGTCGCGAAATGCGACCGTGAAGGATGCGGGCTGCTGGTGTTCCGCCGTTTCCTGAACAAGGAACTGACCGACCAGCATCTTGAACAGCTTTTCTCATCCGGCTCCACCCGGCTTATCAAGGGTTTCAAGGGTAAGAAAGGGTGTTCTTTCGATGCGGCACTCACCTTTGACGAAAGTTTTAACCTGAAACTTTCTTTTTCCAAGCCCAAAGGTGCAAAAGGCAAATGAATCCCGCCATTCCAATTCTGCGGGCAAAGGTAGCGGAACCGCCCGTTGCCACCTGCAAGGTCGGGCCTTGCAGGTTTCGGGGAAAATCATCCTCGCCCCGCTCCGGTATTTTCCCCGAAAACCTTGCCTGTGGAGGCGGTCCGCTCTCCGGCCCCCGAAATTGGAAATGACATGTTTCACCCATTAACAATATACGGTCATGAAAACGAGGGAATATATCGAAAAACTAACAACAGGCAAATGGACAAGGATGACAGTATTGGCCATCGCGGCCTTCATCGTGTTCGGTTATCTGTATTCAAGAGGCGTATCGCCCGTGTGGACGGCAGTCGCCATCATCTGTTTCAGGGGATTCTTCAGGTTTCTCTATAAGGTAGCCTGCTTCCTGGTGGCAGCGGCGATACTTTTTTGTATCCTCAGCTACCTGGTATTCTGATTCCACCGGCATAAAATATAGGAAGATGGAACAAATACGGCATATAAACCGCTGCAATACCTTGCAGGACAGGGCTGTCCTCACGGACGGCTCTTTTTGTGTTCCATGCCTTATGGAAACAGGGATAATGAAAACACGTTCGGAAAGGAAAGGGAGGCATATACAGCCATTGACAGACCGGAGAACTACCGGGCAAAGTTGGCAAACGCCTCTTTTCGGACGGCAAGGCCGGGCCCTCCGGGTTTCGCGGAAAAATCATCCTCGCCCGGAGGGCTTGCGGTATTTTTCCGGAAAGCCTTGCCTTTCCGGAAGCGTTTGCCGTAAAGCCCTTGTAGTTCAACGGGCTGCCAAAGCCCAGGTATTCACAATTAAAATTATAGAGTCATGAATCAAGCAATCATCTCAAGACCGCCGATGGCACCGGTACAGATACCAGTGCCTATACCGGCAAGAAGGAAGTATCCTGTCCCGGAACCGACCGTCAAATTCCCCCCACGGGAAAGAAGCGGACCCGTACACATCTCCACGCTGTTGGACCCGGTACTGGAGATATGCAGTCATCCCGACCGGAACAGGCTGCTGGCGGAGTTCTTCAACAGATAGAAAGAATACGGTTATTCACACTTTAATTCATACAATTATGTTTTTTACAGCAATCAACCAGATGATGGCCGAGGGCGTGGACCTTACGCTGGTCATCCGCAAAGCGAACGGACAACTGGCGGTATCCGTACTGCCGAAGTCAAACGGGCTGAAAGACGAAGCCCAGAACCACATCATCCCGCTGACCCTCAAGGGGCTCCCCCAGGAACTGGATGCCGGATTCCTGCAAGCCGTCGCCCGGCCGGTGCAGAAAGCCACGGGGCTGATCACCAACATGGCGCAGTTCGAGGCGCAGGCGGAGAAAGCCGCCGCTGAAAGCAAATCCGCCAAGGAGCAGAAGAGCAAGGAAACAAAGGAGGAAAGGGAAAAGCGGGAGAAGTACGAGAAGTATTTCAAGAAAGCCGGCGAGCTGATTGCCGCAGGGAACCACAAGGAGGCCGTCACCGCGCTCGGACAGGCACGTCCTTATGCCAAGCCGCAGGACCAGAAGAAGATTGACGAAATGATGGAGCAGCAGAAAAAGGCGATGAACAAGGGGAGCCTGTTCGAGCTGATGGATGAACCGGCACCGCAAGCCCAGTCGCAGCCACAACCACAACCTATGGCGGCAACGGCACAACAGCAACCACAGCCACAGCCTATGACAGCTCCCGTACAGCAACCGCCCTATCCGCCACAGCCTCAGTCCCCGGGACACATGGCCGGACAACCGCAACAGCCTTCGATGTGGCCACCTCAGCAACCGCCGCACAGACCGGTTCAACACCAGACCCCACCACAACCGCAATACGCACAGCAGCCTTCCGTACAACCACAAAACTATGGCGGTCAGGAAGTCACGCACTGGCAGGAACCGGAATTCACGCCTGAAGACTACCGGATGCAATACCCCGCAGACGAAGAAATCAATTACAATCCCAAGGATTACGAGGAATATCCCGATTTTCCCCAATCCATGTTGGAACCCAAGTATTCACCCTATCAAACAGTTTAAGACTATGGCACTCGAAATCACAGGAATGACACGTTCATTCACATTTAAGAAAGGCAGCGGAATGGTCACGCTCGACGATCCGAACCCGTCGGACAGCCCGGAAATGGTCATGAATTATTACTCCAACTTTTATCCTGAACTGACAACCGCGACGGTACACGGTCCGGTACTCAAGGATGACAAGGCCGTGTACGAGTTCAAGACCACCATCGGGACCAAAGGATAGGATATATGAGGAAGAACAGGAAAAAGAAAAACAAGAAACCATGTGTACCATTGGACGAACACCGGCAGGAACAGCTGGCAAGGCTCATCATCGGGCAGACACGGAGGGAAACCCGATACGGGGTGGACAGGAAAGAACGGATTGCGGCTCCAAGCGGGGCCGTAATTCTTTTTTGAGCACGGCGCTTGCACCGGTTGCCCTGAAAAGCCTTGTCGTGGAGACATACGACGGACTTCAATGCGGCAGCATCAATGTAATCACGCGGGAAAACTATGAGTTCCTGCGTGATTCCTTTTTCAAGTATGCCCTGTTGCTGCAAAAGGAAGCGGCGCACACGCCGGGAAACAGTATCGGGGAGGGCATAGCCAGGCTGTACGACGAGATGGACGCGCTTGTGGGGGATGAGCTGAATGTCAATATCGAGCAGGAAAGAGGCAGGCTCTTCTTCCGTTTGTGGAAGTACCACCGGTGGGGAAGTCTGACGCTGTACTATTTCCCTGTGAGGTTCCTGGAATCACTCAGTCCCGTTTTAAGGAGGATCGCCATTACCTTTATCCACAAGCTGATGACGGCCAACGGTATCAGCACCATTCTGGATGACGATGACGCGGAGTTCATATTCGAGCTGCTCTCGGAGGACGGAGGCGATGACCCGCAGGAATGGAAAAGCCGGGTGAAACTTGTGCGTTCCTATCAGGAGGGGAAAATAGGCAGGCTGCTCAGGCGGGTGGCTGCAAAGTCCTATTACAAGGACCTGCCGGGGGCAATCGGCTCGTACACTCCCCAAAACGGGTTTGAAAGGCAGCTGCTCGACGCCATGAGGAGCGGTCTGCCCTTCCTGACACCGGAACGGGGCATCATGGGGTACGGGTATGACGCCTACTACTCCGAGAATCCGGATTTCCATCCGATGTACCTGCAACAGCAGATAAGGGTCGTCTATGACATCAACGATATAGTGTCTGAATATCTCGTTGACTATTACAATTCAAACAGCAGGGAGACCTATGACATCACGCCGGTAACGACCTGCGACCTCTCGCCCGATACCGGAGAACTGTTCCGGATGGATGACTATCCGGAGCGGTTCTTCAAATGGGCGGATAAGTTCATCAATATAATCTGTTAAAACATGCTGGAAACGAACGAACTTACAAAAAAACTCAGGACGCTGCTCCATCCGCGGGCGGCGCTGATTGCCTATGCCCGGGAAGATAACAGTCATTATGTATATGACAACAGTTATTTCATCGAGGTCAGGGATATAGACGAAAGCGGTATAATGGGCGAAGGCCGTCCGGTGACGGCGGAGTTCATGAACGAGCTGGTACGGGGCTATTCCGAAAGGCACAGCGCCACACCGTATGGAAGGATACCGTCCAACCTGTTGTGGTGCGACCCGCGCAAGGGAAACGAGAAATACATCTGGTACAACTCTCCCCGGAAACGTATGATGTTCTTCAAGGAAGCCCTCAAGATAGAGAACGCGGAGTATCATCTGCCGGGAATCATCTACGAGGCCGGAGAAAGCCACCTGAATGTCTATGCCTGCAAAGACAGGGAACCGACGGAAAAGACGGAACTTTATGCCGCCCCGTTCTTCAACGTGACGCAGGCAAGCGTCTGTCTGGGTTCCGCCAGAATAGAGAAGCCGAAAGACCTGACCTACGCGAAACTGCTCGAATATTGGGAGAGGAAGTTCTGGCTGACGGAGTTCTCCCATCTGGGGGCGCATGGCAACCCGACCAAATCAAATCTCGTTCTGGTCACGAAAGCGGCAAAGGACAGACCTTTCGACCTTGAAGAACTGAGACCGTTGAACAACTTGAAACTAAAGGACATACTGAAATGAAAAGAGTGCATTATATCGACAACTACCTGATTGACCCGCAGCACCCGGTAACAGTGAATCTTATCGGCGCGGGCGGAACCGGTTCGCAGGTGCTGACATGCCTGGCCCGGCTCGACGTCACACTCCGTGCGCTTGGGCATCCGGGACTGTTCGTGACACTTTACGATCCAGACATCGTGTCCGGGACCAACATCGGACGCCAACTCTTCAGTGATTCCGACATAGGCCTGAACAAGGCGAAATGCCTCATTACCCGTGTCAATAATTTCTTCGGGAACGACTGGAAAGCGGTATCCGGCATCTTTCCGACCATACTGAAAAATGTCCGCAGGGATGACATGGCGAATATCACGATTACCTGTACCGACAACATCAAGTCACGGCTCGACTTGTGGAACGTACTGAAAGCTGTTCCCGCTCCGGCCTACCGCGATTACACGACCCCGTTGTACTGGATGGATTTCGGGAACACGCAAACGACAGGTCAGGTCGTCATAGGAACAATACCGAAGAGGATAAGACAACCGGCTTCCGCATTATATGAAACGGTCGGCTCGCTGAAAGTCATTACGCGGCTGGTAAAATACGCAAGAGTGAAAGAGGAGGATTCCGGTCCGAGCTGCTCATTAGCGGAAGCATTGGAGAAGCAGGACCTGTTCATCAACTCCACGCTGGCGCAGCTCGGCTGCGGCCTGCTGTGGAAGATGTTCCGCCATGGGATGCTGGAACATCACGGGTTATACCTGAATCTGCACACGATGCGTGTAAATCCGATGACGGTATAAACGATCCGTTTTTCCGGCAATCCCTGCCGCCTGTTTTTCTGTCCGAAGCATATCCGGACCGGTACGGGAAAATTTCGGGTTGACGTGAAAATATTCCTCAAACTCACCTTTCTCATATTTGTTTGCCATATTCTTTAATAAGAGAGCATTATCAATAAACTATTAAATATGGCAACAGTAAAAGTTAAATTCCGCGCATCTTCTGTCAAGACAAAGGAAGGCGCACTCTACTATCAGGTGATTCACGACCGTCTGGCAAGACAAATCCGTTCCGGTTACAAGTTATACCCCTCGGAATGGGACACGGAGCGTTCCAAGGTTATCCTGCCCTCCGGTATTGAGGAGGGGCGCAGGTATTATCTGCTATCCGTGAAAGCCGCTTTGGACAATGGCCTTGCCCGTTTCAAGGAGCTCATCGCGTGGCTCGAACACGGGAACATGCCCTATACCGCCGACAAGGTGTTGGAACTTTACGCCTCACCGACGGAATACGGAGGATTCATCACTTATGCGCGAAAACTCATCGGGGAACTGAAACAGATCGGCAAGATATGCACGGCAGAGACTTACACGACCGCGCTGAACAGTTTCGTGCGCTTCCACGGGGAGCGTGACCTCCTGTTCGAAGAAATGGATTCCAACCGGATGGTCCAGTATGAGACCTATCTGAAAGAGAACAACGTATGCCCGAATTCCACTTCTTATTATATGCGTAATCTCCGTGCCATATACAACCGGGCAGTGGAGGAGGGACTGACGGGACAGCGTAACCCTTTCAAGCATGTCTATACGGGAGTGGACAAGACGGTCAAGCGTGCTGTCCCGCTGAAAGTCATCCGCCGGATACGGGAAGCGGATCTGACGCAGACACCGGCGATGGACTACGCCAGAGACCTGTTCCTGTTCTCCTTCTACACCCGGGGCATGTCGTTCGTTGACATGGCTTATCTGAAAAAGAAGGACCTGCAGAACGGGGTACTTTCCTACCGTCGCCAGAAGACCGGGCAACAGCTTTTCATCAAATGGGAGAAACCGATGCAGGAAATTGTCGATAAATATGATACCTCCGGCACGTCCTATCTGCTGCCGATTATCAAGGATATGAAGATGGATGCCCGCAGGCAGTATAAGAATGCCGCCCACCTTGTCAATGACAAGCTGAAAAAGTTGGGCGAACGTTTGGGATTGGGCATACCGCTGACGACCTACGTAGCCCGGCATGCATGGGCTTCCATCGCCCGGAGCAAGAACATCCCGCTCCCGACCATTAGCGAGGCGATGGGGCATGACTCGGAAAACACCACGCGCATCTATCTGGCCTCGCTGGACGCATCGGTTGTAGACAAGGCCAACAGCCTTATCCTGAAATCGCTGTAAATCACTAAGCTCATCGGCAGCCTTTGATGCCATAGACATCATTACGCACGCTCCGTGCCGGAGGGTATAGTGTCTGTTTTTTATTCTTTCTTTTGCGGAAAGAACCTGAACAGGTATATTGTGCCTAATTGCTGTTTTTCTTTTAGAGAGAAGTATTTACAGATGCAAAATTACAAAAAATTGGTATATACTCCTTATTTTTTAGGGATTTATTGCATTACGATGCAAAGTTTTTATGTCAGATGTTTGACGTATCAATCGGAATGTTATGCAAATTCTGCATGTTGATTGTGTTAATTGATTAATAGACTGCACTTTCAAATCCACTATACTTCTCTCTAAAAGAAAGGTATCATATTCCGGGTTCTGAAAACAGCAGAACAAAAGGTCGCAGATACGGATAAATCTGTCGAAACGTGCGGACTAACGGTCTGGATTATGATATGCAGGAGGTGAAAGGCAGATGCGGAAACATTGTGTGAGCCTCTATCTTTCTTCAAAAGAGAAGTATTATTGAATGCAAAGGTACGCAAATTATTGAAAATAACGGCATAAAAACGATGGATATTTTTTCTGCTATCCCTATTCCGATAATGTTTATCCGACGGTTGTTAAGCAGAATCGGTTGTTCTTAATTTTTATTTTATCTGTCTGTCAGCCGTTTATATTCAATTCTTGCGTATGATACTTCTCTTTTGAAGAAAAGTACCGGAGAGAGGGATCCGAAATGGTAGAAAACATCTGTTTTTATGAAGATAACAAGATGTATTGAAACAGGGGGAGTTCCCCGAACTTTTATATTAAACATTGATAACTGCTTGATTAATAAACTGATATACAATCTTGCAGGATTGATAAAATTGCCCTAAAACGAAATGACGGCACTTTTGGGGAACGAGGAAAACATACGGTGGTACGTGATGCGCGACCTGAAAAGGGCGAACGCAAAAGAACCTGCCTATAAGCTGCTCGAAGGAATGAAGATGGAAGTCTTCGTTCCGATGAAGTGGCGCTTGGTGACACACGGTGGAGTGCGTATCCGCGAGGAAGTTCCGTTTATGCCGGATTTGCTTTTCGTACATGAAAGACGGATAACCCTTGACCCGATCGTAGAAAAGATACGTACCCTCCAGTACCGCTGGTTGCGCAGGACTTGGCGTGAACCGATGACGGTTGCGGATGGAGACATGGAACGGTTTATCCATGCGGTCAATGCCGCCGAGAATCCGAAATACTATCAGCCTGATGAATTGACACCGGATATGTACGGTCGCTCCGTCCGTATTGTGGGTGGAGCCATGGATGGTTATTCCGGCAAGCTGCTTTCAGCGCGTGGGTCGAAGTTCAAGCGCCTTATGGTGGAAATCCCGAACCTGCTGACCGCCGCCGTGGAGGTGAATCCTGAATTTATCATCTTCATATAATAATCCAACATATGATTTTCTGGATAGTTAATTGTTGTATGGCTTTCCTGCTCTGCGTTTTTTTTGCAGGGATCGTCATTCCGCAAATTCTGCTGATCGCTTTCCGCAAGAAGTTGTTTGACATTCCCGACGAACGTAAGATACATCATTGTGCAGTGCCCCGGTTGGGTGGTATCGCATTTAAACCGGTAATTTTTTTCACCATAGCCTTGTTACTGGGAATCAATATGGCACTGGGATATTCGGAGATATTGTCCGAAATCGGAAACAACGTGCACCCCTTGACTTTCGTTTTCTGCTCCATCATGGTACTATATTTGGCAGGCATGGCTGATGACCTGATCGGCATCCGTTACCGTGCCAAGTTCGTCATCCAGATCCTGTGCGGCGTGATGCTTATCGCCGGCGGTATATATATCGGCAACCTGCATGGCATTCTGGGCATTCATGCAGTTCCGTTATGGTTGGGATATCCCCTGACCATTCTGATCGTGGTTTTCATCATCAATGCTATTAACCTGATCGACGGCATTGACGGGTTGGCTTCCGGGCTGTGCTGTATCGCCTGCCTGTTTTACGGTCTGACTTTCTTCATGCTTCACCAGTATATATATGCCATGCTGGCGTTCGCCACATTGGGCGTGTTGGTGCCGTTCTTCTATTACAATGTTTTCGGAAATGCCGAGCACGGTCGGAAAATCTTCATGGGCGACACGGGCAGCCTGACCGTCGGCATGATGCTCTGTTTTCTTAGTCTCAAACTGATTATGTGCGGGACGGACGATAATACGGGGCATATAAATCCAATGGTGCTGGCCTTCTCGCCGCTACTGGTTCCGTGCTGCGACGTGGTCCGGGTTTACCTGCATCGGGTGCGCAACGGGAAGAACCCGTTCCTGCCGGACAAGAACCATATCCACCATAAGCTGCTCGCTGTCGGAATGAAGCAGCGTAATGCCATGATTACCATCATCTCCGTATCGACTGTATTCATACTGTTTAATATTCTTCTCTCCATTTATCTCAATGTGAACTGGATCGTGCTGGTTGATCTCCTTATATGGACTCTCGCCAATATCCGGCTGACAAGACGTATCGGACAGGTTCAGTCGAGACAGACAACCGACAAATAAAAATCAATGAATATGAAAATCAGATACATTTTATTCTTATTGACAGTGGCGATCTTGTTAGGATCATGCGCCACGCCGAAAGTCGCCTATTTCACGGATTTGAAACCGGGTACTGCGGAGCAGGTTCTGAATCCGCTGGAAATCCGGGTACGTCCCGAAGACAAGATATCCATACTGGTCAACAGTAAAGATCCTTTGCTGGTCGACTTGTTTAATCTTCCGATCATTTCCCGGCAGATCGGTACGACATCGGGAACATCCAACAATCAAGGATTGTCAGGGTATACTGTGAATAAAGATGGTAACATTGATTTTCCCGTGTTGGGACATGTACATGTAGCGGGAATGACCCGCGGGGAGATAGCTTCGTGTATAAAAGAAGAGTTGACTTCAAAGAACCTCGTGAAAGACCCGGTGGTAACAGTGGAGTTTATGAACCTGACTGTTTCCGTGTTGGGTGAGGTTGCCAAACCCGGACGTTTCAATATTGACAAGGACAAGCTGACGCTCCTGGACGCTTTAAGCATGGCCGGGGATCTTACCGTCTACGGGAAACGGGAGAACGTACTGGTACAGCGGGAGGAAAACGGCAAAAAGACTCTGTATCAGGTCAACCTGAATTCTGGATATGACCTATACGCCTCTCCCGTCTACTACCTGCAACAGAACGACATCGTGTATGTGGAACCCAACTCGATGAAAGCCCGGCAGGCGACCGTCAACGGCAATAACGTCCGTTCGGCTTCTTTCTGGATGTCGCTGGCCTCGCTGTTGACTACCATTACCGTGTTGATCGTGAAATAAATATAGAATCAGATATGACCGTAAATCAAAAGAATACAAAACCGGGGCAGCAGGATGATTTTCTGCGGATACAAGACCTGTTGTACCTGTGCCTTGCAAGGTGGAAGTGGTTTGTCTTGTCGTTAGTGATAACGATCGGTGTTGCTACTGTTTATATATTACGTACCCCCGCTGTATATACACGTACCGCCTCAGTGTTGATCAAAGAGGATTCCAAAAACAAATCCGTTTCATCATCCGCAATGGAGACTTTCTCCGAATTGGGATTGTTCCAGTCCAGTACCAATGTAAATAACGAGCTGATCGCCTTCCAGTCACCCGCTGTCATGGCCGAGGTGGTGAAACGCCTGAATTTAGACATGAGCTACTTTCAATCGGGTAAATTCCATAGGCAGGTGGCGTATGGGTTGACATTGCCCGTCACGGTTTCAATGAACGATTTTCCAGAGAATGAGTCGGCAGAGTTTATTTTGGAGGTAAAACCGGACAGGACGGTAATCCTTTCCGATTTTACGCGAAACGATGAAACACTCGATAGCGATGAGATAAAAGGTATATTACTTGATACAATCGCCACACCATTAGGAAAAATAATTGTCGAACCCACTCTGAATTTCAATGAGGAAAAGACTTGTCTGTTGCATGTATTCCGTAACAAACTATATGATGCGATAAATAACTATTCGGAGAATCTGTCTGTTACGCTGAACAATGAAAAGGCATCGGTTATTGACCTGTCATTCAAGGATTATTCTATCCAACGGGCGGAGGATGTGTTGAGCATGTTGATTTCCGTTTATAACGAGAACTGGGTGAAGGACAAGAACCAGATCGCCGTCAGCACCTCGATGTTCATTAACGAGCGTCTGGGCGTGATCGAACGGGAGCTGGGGAACGTGGACGAGGATATTTCCTCCTACAAGTCAGAACACCTGCTGCCCGACGTGCAGGCTGCATCGAGCATGTACATGGCACAGAGCAGCCAGACCAACGCGCAGATTCTGGCCTTGAACAACCAGCTCTACATGACACGGTACATCCGGAGCTATTTAGCCAACGATGCCAACCGTACCCAACTGCTTCCGGCCAACTCCGGTATAGAGAGTGCCAACATCGAATCGCAGATTGCCGAATACAACAAACAACTGTTACAGCGCAACAGCCTGGTTGCAAACAGTAGCACGGAAAATCCTCTGGTTGTGGATATGGATCAGGCTCTGGCATCCATGCGGGGAGCGATAATCAAGTCTATCGACAATCAGATCGTGACATTGAACGCACAGATAAAAAGTTTGCAGCAGACGGAGCAACAGACAACATCGCGTATAGCGGCCAACCCTACACAGGCCAAATACCTGCTTTCGGTGGAACGCCAGCAGAAAGTTAAGGAGGCCCTTTACTTGTTCCTGTTACAGAAACGGGAGGAGAACGAGCTATCGCAGGCGTTCACGGCCTACAATACCCGCATCGTCACCCCGTCGCACGGCAGCATGTTGCCCACATCACCTGTGCGTAGAAACATCTTTATGGTCGCGTTTGCTCTGGGACTGCTCATCCCGGTGGTCATCATTTTCATGCGCGAGAACATGAATACCCGTGTACGGGGAAGGAAAGACCTGGAGAGCGTGACCGTGCCGTTCATTGGTGAGATTCCGCTGTTTGCGAGAAAGAAGAAAGGGCTGTTCGGGAAGAAGCCGCAGGAGGTCAAGGCTATCGTAGTCAAGGAGGGCAGCCGCGACATCATCAACGAGGCATTCCGTGTATTGCGTACCAATCTGGAGTTCATGACCGGCAAGGACAAGAGGTCGAATGTCATCGTCGTAACCTCGTTCAACCCGGGCAGCGGCAAATCGTTCCTGACGATGAACATGGCCGTGAGCTTCGCTATCAAAGGCAAGAAAGTGCTGGTAATCGACGGCGACCTGCGCCACGGTTCCGCTTCGTCATATATCGACTCTCCCGCCAAGGGATTGAGTGACTATCTTGGAGGTAGGATAGATAATCTCAATGAGATCATCGTCGCTGATTCTAAGCATGAATCTATGGATATACTGCCCGTGGGGACGATTCCTCCCAACCCGACGGAACTGTTGTTTGACGAGCGGTTGAAGCAGGTGATAGATACAGTAAGGGAGCGATATGACTATGTGCTGATAGACTGCCCGCCCATCGAATTGGTGGCCGACACGCAGATTATCGAGAAGCTGGCCGACCGCACCATCTTCGTGGTTCGCGCAGGATTACTTGAACGGAGCATGCTCGCCGAACTGGAGAAAATCTACGAGGAGAAGAAATACAAGAACATGTCCCTTATCCTGAACGGAACCGAGGGCAGCGGCGGCCGCTACGGATACCGTTACGGCTATCGGTATGGTTATCACTACGGTTACGGATATGGCTACCACTACGGCTCCGATGAAAAACGGGGGGGGGTAAATGGTTGGTTATCAAATAATTAATCGTGTAGCAAGAGTATAAATTTGATTTCCCTATTGTTTCACTAAAAAATCACAACTATGGCACAGAGAGATTTTACAGAAGACAAAGCGACCTTATTCGGTGCAGGTATGGTCACTGTGGGTGCATTTGGTAAAACAGCATTGATTACCAAAGGAATCGGTGTGGTTGCCGCAACAAAAGCCGGAGTGCTGGCTGGTGGACTTATCTGTCCTCCTGCGGCTATCTGTATTGGTTTAGCTTGTGTTGGAGCCGGGTTGATAAATCATTTCGGCAAGCGGAACTGGTGGTGAAGTTTATCACCGGGACAATCAATTCATTCCCGGATTCCGCATATATATGTTATGTGGAATCGGGAATGATTAAAAAGTTTTATGTCATTATATGTGGTTTTTAAAAAAAAGGGAAAAACAAAATATAATAAAGCTAATCGGTTTTACAGACTATCATTCGCATATTCTTCCGGGCGTGGATGACGGTGTACAAACGATGGACGAAGCTTTAGAAATTATACGTTTGTATGAGGAGCTGGGCGTGAAAGCCGTGTGGCTTACGCCGCACATCATGGAAGACATTCCCAATACGACTGCCCATCTTCGCGACCGTTTTGCAGAATTGCAGGCTGCTTACACGGGTGGCGTACAACTGCACCTTGCGGCGGAAAATATGCTTGACAACCTCTTCGGAGAACGGTTGGAAAAGAACGACCTGTTACCCTTGGGTGAAAACAGCGACCATCTGCTGGTGGAAACCTCTTATTTCAGCCCACCGATGGGATTGAGCAACATCCTGTTCCGCATCAAGGCCAAAGGCTACTATCCGGTTCTTGCCCATCCGGAACGATATGTCTATATGAGTGAGTCGGACTATCGGCAGTTAATAGACATGGGTGTAAAATTCCAGCTCAATCTCTTTTCGTTGACCGGTGCATACGGAAAAACAACAAAAAAGAAAGCTGAATGGCTGATGAAAAACAAATTTTATCATCTCTGTGGCAGTGACATTCATCAGTTAGCTAGTGTGAAAACAATTACAGATAAAAAGATTCCGAGAGACGCTCTGTTAATGTATTCGTGGTCTGATTGAAATGCACTACAATTTATTGATATAATTCTTTATTACAATATACAATGAATAAAACTTTTTTAGCGAATGTGATAATACACAGTTTTGCAACTGCACATGCTATAGCTGCGGCTTCGTTAGCCCAAACTTTAGTTGGAGATGAGGCGACATTGACAGCTTTAACCATTGCGATGATTATAGCTTTATCCAAACTTTATCAAGCTCCTTTGTCGTGGGGAGGAGCCTTATCTTTTTTAGGTGTTTTTGCGGGCTTTTATTTAGGGACGCGAGGAGCGACATGCCTAATAAAATGGGTTCCTGGAATTGGGAATACTGCTAATGCTTTATCTACCATATTTACTACAGAGGTGCTAGGATGGGCTACAGTATATCTATTAAGTAGGGGTAGAGATTTATCGACAGTAAGGAGAGATGAGGCAAATCATATAATACGTGAAGGTAAAGCTCTTAGGAAAAAGAATGAGGCCGAAAAGAAACGCATCGACAATATTATAAACAACAAGATGACAAGCGGAGAAAAGGCTCTTTATCATTCTATTATAGAGCAGTTAAAAGATAAGGAACTTTCAGATAGCCAAAGAGACAATCTTGTGAAAAAGCTGGATGATCTGTTCAAGAAGTATGAATGACCAATCAAAAGAATTTCAATTAAAATCAATTTTATGAAAGCATGTTTTATGGGCTTGGGCTATATCGGACTGCCTACAGCCATTATCGCCGCAAAGCACGGAGTACAGGTAACGGGTGTTGACATTAACCCCAAAGTTGTAGAACTGACCAATCAAGGTAAACTCCACATCATTGAACCGGGGATGGAAGAAATGCTGCAAGAAGTTGTAAAAAACGGGACATTGCATGCAAGCACGAAACCGGAGACAAGTGACGCTTACTTTATGGTTGTTCCCACCCCGTTCAAAGGTAATCATGAGCCTGATATTTCGTATGTAGAGGCTGCAACCCGTGCAGTACTTCCTTATCTCAAAGAGGGTGATTTGTATGTGATCGAAAGCACATCGCCCGTTGGTACGACTGATAAGATGCGTGACTTGATTTTTGCTGAGCGTCCTGAATTGGAAGGTAAAATTTATATCGCCTATTGCCCCGAGCGTGTACTTCCGGGCAATGTGATTTATGAGTTGGTACATAACGACCGTGTCATTGGCGGTATGAACGAAGAAAGTACGACAAAAGCGATCGAGTTCTACTCGCAGTTCGTACAAGGGACGCTGCATCGGACCAATTGCAAGACCGCCGAGATGTGTAAACTGACGGAGAACAGCAGCCGTGACGTGCAGATAGCTTTTGCCAATGAACTTTCATTGATTTGCGACAAGGCCGGGATTAATGTTTGGGAACTTATCAGGCTTGCCAACAAACATCCGCGCGTAAATATCCTGCAACCTGGCTGCGGAGTCGGAGGTCATTGCATTGCCGTCGATCCCTATTTCATTACAGCCGATTTTCCGGTCGAGAGCCGCATAATTGCTACAGCACGTGAAGTCAACAATTATAAATCGTTCTATTGTGCTGAAAAAGTGCAAAATGCGATGCTCCGTTTTGAATTGGAACACAATCGAAAACCTTGTATCGCAATGATGGGATTAGCCTTTAAACCGGACATTGACGACTTACGCGAAAGTCCCGCCAAGAACATTGTTTCCAAAGTAATGCAGAGCTGCAACAATGCGAATATCCTGGTGGTGGAACCGAACGTGAAAGAACATAACGTGTTCAAGCTGACGGATTATAAAGAAGCCTACTCAAAAGCAGACATCGTGGTATTCCTTACCGCTCATACTCCATTCAAGGAACTACCGTGGCGTGAGGATAAGGTGATATTGGATTTCTGTGGGATGTTCAAATGATTGGGAACATAAAAATAAATGGAAATATGCTTAATTCAAAACGATTGTATTTATATCATCTGTTGATGAAAATCACCCCCCCCCAGTAGGTATAACTTGCTGAAAATTAGTATATTAAAATGGTGTGGAGCATCTATTGGTAAGAATGTTTGTATTTACTCATCTGTTCGATTTTATGGTAATTTCGAGTTAACGATAGGAAATAATGTATTTCTCGGGCATGAGGCATTGATTTTTGGTGCAGATGGTTCCAAAATAACACTTGAAGATAATTGTAAAGTTGGCTCTCGTGCAATTATAGTTACTGGAATGCATAAATTTGAACCACTTGGAGAATGTATAAGAGGTGAGGGCACTTACGCAAACATTATTATTAAACGAGGTGCAGTGGTTTCTACTGGATGTATTATATTGCCCGGGAAAATAATAGGTGAAATGTCATATGTAGCACCTGGTGCGGTTTGTACAAAAAATGTAGAGCCTTATACAATGGTAGGTGGAGTACCAGCTAAGTTTATAAGGAATTTTAATGACTGATATAAACAGTAAAATTAATCAGACAATAATTCGACTTAAAAGGAATCGTATGTTAAAAGATTCTTTTTGGGCATTATTGGGTAATCTGATAGGAAAAGGATTGCCATTTGTTGCAGGTATATTTGTAGCTCGATTGTTAGGTAGTGAGTCATATGGTGAGTTTGGTTTAATTAAATCTTCGTTGATTTCTATTGCTTTGTTCTCATCCTTTGGGTTAGGAATAACAGCGACTAAATTCATTGCTGAGGTAGTTGATATAAATCAACAATCTGCAAAACATATAGAAAAAATCTGCAACATTATTACTCTGATTTCAAGTACGATTTTAGCAATAGTCGTTTTGATATTTGCCAACCCCATAGCTGTAATCCTTAAAGCCCCACATTTAACGACCATTCTGCGCTTATCAACAATTGCGATAGTATTTAATGCCGTAAATACAACCCAGACAGGAGTTCTCGCAGGTTTGAGAGCATTTAAGACTATAGCTAAAAATTCCACATGGAGTGGAGTGTTCTCATTTGTTGTAACAGTAGGATTAACCTATTTTTATAATTTAGAGGGAGCTGTTACTGCAATGTGTGCTTATCTATTATTTAATTGTATTATCAATCGCAGATCAATACAAAGGCTATTACCCAGTGAAGAAGAATCTATGACTAACGATTATAAAGGAACAATATATCATATTGTGTCATTCTCATTTCCTGTTGCTTTGCAAGAAAGCACATTCTCAATTGCAGGTTGGCTCAATACCTTTATTTTAGTTACATATTGCAGTTATTCTGAATATGGCATTTATGCAGCTGCGGTACAGTGGTTTTCAGTTATGCTATTTATTCCTGGATCGTTAAGAAATGTGGCATTATCGAATTTATCAGCCAACTCTGATAGAAAAAGCAAAATAACGGTACTCAAGCGATTGTTGTTGATAAATTTTACATCAACCATTATTCCATTTTTGATCGTATTGATATTGGCGTCTTTCATTGCTTCGTTTTATGGAGATAGTTTTAATGGATTAGCACCTGTGTTGACTATTATGGCATTTACTGCTGTTATAAATAGTCTTAGTAATGTGTTTACCCAAGAATTAATATCGATAAACCAAAATTGGTATCTGTTCTATACACGTTTGTTGAGAGATATGGCAACTCTTTTGGTTGTGTATATATGTCTAGCCTGGTATAACGGAGGTGCACTGTCGGTAGCTGTTGTCGGTTTGGTTTGGCAGGCGATGTATTTATTTTTAATAGGAATCCGAAGTTACTCCCTCTTAAAGAAGAAAAGATAATGAGACCTTCAATTCTTTATTTATGTTCCATACTGTTTCCAATGTTTCCAGACACCAGATGCTTTGGGATAAAACGGGTATTATTGAGATTCGCAGGGGCAAAAATAGGGAAAAATGTTCGTATTTGCTCCTCTGTAAGAATAAAAGGGAATTGCAAACTTGTGATTGGGGATAATACTTGGATTGGCCATAATTGTCTTATTGTTTGCTCGGCAAATATTATGATTGGTAGCGATGTCGATATTGCACCAATGTGCTATATTGGGACTGGGACACATGAGATAACACCTTGTAGCGACAAAATTGCAGGCAATGGATATTCTTTGCCTATAAGAATTTCCAATGGATGTTGGCTTTGCGTACGCTCTACGATATTACCAGGCACCACAATAGACACTAAATGTATAGTGGCGGCTGGTTCTGTTGTTAAAGGTAGTTATAAATCTCTTAGCTTAATAGGCGGAATACCAGCCAAGGCCATTAGAACACTTTGAAATGTTATATAAGATTCTAATTGTTTTATCCATTATAGTTTCGTTTACCAGACTATTGGTATTTGATATTCCCATTAGCAATGGTATTTACTATGGTTTTTGGGGATTAGTAGCTCTTATTACAATGTTGCTAGGTTTTTGTTTGAATTTCCCAGCATTCATTATGGTATTTGTATCTTTTCTTTCAGTTGAACTAAATAATATTGCGCCAATATTTCAACCAGAATTCCGTCTTATTAGTTTTTGCTTAATGCTGTGTGCAATAGGACCGATGAACAATTCTTTGTTTGCGGTACGATACAGATATTCCCTTTTCAAATATCTGTCCTTTTCCATAATTTTCCTAAGCTGTCTCTCATTTCCCTTATGGTTTACAGGCATTAAAATGTTTTTCCATTCAAACTACCTGTATAAGGGATTGTTCAATCATTCAATGATGTTAGGTCCGATGGCTGGTATCTCTGTAATCATCTGTCTGCAGAAAGTACTCACCAATAAGTCTACCAACAGGATGAATAAGATTATTTGGATTGTCATATTGATTTTCTCTGCATTTTCAGCACTCCTGTCTGGTTCTCGAGGGGCTATATTAAGTTTACTGTCTGGGATATTCGTAATGTTGTTTTTAGTTTATAGAAACAACGTACGCCGCGTATTCAAGATAATTACAATTACTGTCGCTGTTATTGGTATATCGTTCCCCGTTTGGTATCCTTATACAGAAAATGTGAGAATGAAGCAAGAAGCAAACCTAAAAGCTGGAGGCTCATTCCAGTCTCGTGAAACACTATGGAGGGACAGGATTGCTGAATTTAAGGAAAATCCGATGTTAGGCAGTGGATTTGCATCTATAAACAAAGAAGTTATAAAAGCTAAAGATAAAATAAATGCAAATGGCGGTATTGAACCCGGCAGTTCATGGCTTTTTATTTTATCAAGTGTCGGATTGTTGGGAATGCTTGCATTTTCAACTGTGTTTTTTGTTTCGATTGCAAAAGGGTTACGACAAGAATATACCCCGGATTCTGTGTTTATAACCATCGTATCTGTCCTTTCGTTTTATTCTGTACACATGATGGCTGAAGGATATATATTTGCATCAGGATCTTTTTTGTTTTTGTACTTGTGGCTTAGTATTTCTTTAATTTCACCTTCTGCATTCCAAAATCTTGATGTTCACAATAAATCTCTATTTGATTCAAATCGTAGTTTATGAAGATCGTATTTTTCTCTGTAATACTCAATAATCATCAAGCTAATATTGCTGATGCGTTGTGGGAATTGACTGAACATAGTTATTGTTTTATTGAACTTGCAAATCTAGGTATAGAGCATCGAAAAGGAGGTAGTTATGATTATAGTAAACGACCATATCTGATCCAGGTATGGAAAAGTACTGAAAATTTTGAAAAGGCAATGCAATTGGCACGTACGGCAAAGTGTTGTGTTTTTTCAGGAGTGCAAGCATTGCCTTTTCTAAAAGAAAGAATGAAGGCAGGACTCCTGTCATTTGATATGAGTGAAAGGTGGTTAAAGCACGGAGTCCTCAATATGTTTTCTCCTGCGATATTCAAAATGCTGCTGGCTTATCATGTCAGAGGATGGCATCGTAAACCTCTATACAAACTGTGCTGCAGTGCATATGCAGCAAGAGACCAGAAAATGTTGGGCACCTATGACAACAAATGTTATAAGTGGGGATATTTCACCCAAGTAAAAAACGGACTTGAAGCGTCCATGGATGTTTCCACATTAAATATCACAACTATTATGTGGTGTTCGAGATATTTGAAGTGGAAACATCCGGAGATGCCGGTTTTATTGGCCGCACGTTTGAAAGATAAAGGCTATCATTTCATTCTTGATATGTATGGTAACGGTGAATATGAACAGGCCGCAGAACAATTGGCAAAAAAACTCGGTGTGACAGATGTGGTACACTTCTGTGGATCCCGTCCTAATGAAGAACTAATGTCAGATATGCAGAAGCATGAGATATTCCTGTTTACAAGTGATCGTAACGAAGGTTGGGGGGCAGTTGCAAACGAATGTATGGCAAATGGTTGTGTTTTAGTAGCAAGTGATAAAATCGGGAGTGTCCCGTATTTATTAAAGGATGGCAAGAACGGGATGATATTCCAATCTTCAAAAACCAAGAACACATTCGGTAAATGTGACAAAAAAGCCATGGATTCTCTCTGCGAAAAAGTAGAATGGTTACTCCGCCATCCTATTGAAAGATCGGTGATGCGTAAGCAAGCCATATCCACTATGAATGAAATATGGTCGCCACTTATTGCGGCACAGCGTCTTTTGATATTGATGGACTGTTTATCTGCACATAAAGACAATCCATTTAATGACGGACCGTGCTCCAAGGCATAAAGGTCTGGCAAAAGTCGCAATAATCAATAATTATAATTGTTATGGAAATAGAAGCAAGCCAGATAAAATTCGGCGGGGGCAAGGTATTATTATTTGATTTGTTGGATTATTTATATAAAACTAATCAAAATGCAAAAGTCTGGATTGAAAGCAAAATAATATACAAAGAGATTCAACAGAAATACAATTCCTATTTTGACTTGCAACATACAACGCAACTTGCCACATTGTTCCGGTATATGAAGCGAAGGGAAAATGTATTGTTTTTTTGCTCGATTCCACCGCTTGTCAAATGTACGAAATCATTGGTGTATTTTCACAATCTCCATTATGCCAAATTATTTTCCGAGAGGCTTTATTACTTGAAAAACAAGCAAATCCGTGTGTTTTTGAAAATATATTTCTACCATTTGTGGATATTCTTATTTAAGGGAAATTGCGACAGTTGGGGATGTCAAATCAAGGATATCGCTGACAGGTTGGAGCGTGTATATAATCTGCAGCCATTATTGCTGCCTTTCTATTCTTTACCGGTTATCCAAATTGCAGAAAAGAAGTTCGACTTCTGTTACGTATCATATCCGTATCCTCATAAAAACCACGAGACATTATTAGATGGTATCGACAAACTTGCTCAGAAACGATTCTTTACCATCGCACTGACAATACCCAAAGAAGAACAGTTTTCCGGATTATTGGACAGGATTGATGAAATCAATAAAAAACATCATCACAAAATAATATCCAATGTCGGATTTATAGACAGGAATGAGGTGTTTAAGTTATATTGCATGTCCCGGTTCCTTATCTTTCCATCAACATTGGAAACGTTGGGGATTCCTTTAATTGAGGCGTATCACTGCGGATTGAAAGTTTTGTCAAGTGATCTGGATTTTTCGTATGCAAGCATTGGCAATGTCGTGACATTTGATCCATCAAATGAAAACAGCATTTCAAAGATAATGGAGAATGCATTGAATGGATTGTATGATGATATCAAACAAGATGCTTTGATTCCTAATCGCATCGAAGAGATTATTTCTCTAGTTAAAAAAGACAATTAAGTCGGTAATTATGTTATTTTGCGGAGACATATCATTGCCTTATGAAAGGGCAATAGAACTCAAAGAATTTCCAGAAAAATTCAAACAGGAAATCTGGTTCGGCAACCTGGAGGGTTCATTGGTAAAGAAAGAGGATAGCAATTATGAATCCCTTTTACAAAATCCGAAAGTTTTCAACTCATATGACGCTGTCAAGCAATTATTGAATGACATTCCATTCAAATCATTCAACTTGGCCAATAATCATCTTCAAGATGCTGCTCCGGCTTCTGTCACAATCAATAATATCCATGATTTGGGAATAGAATGTGTCGGAGCCGGAAAAAATATCGTATTTTCTTCTAAATCAATAATATTAGATGATACAGATGGTGTTAAATATAGAATATTCGCATTTGGATGGGATTGCATAAATTGTATTTATTCCACAAAGAAGAAACAGGGAGTCAATCCTTACATACGAAAACACATTCTTGATTCGGTAAAACTGCACTTGAATGCAGATGAGAAAGCATTGTGCTTTTTTCATTGGAATTATGAGTTGGAACTGTATCCCCAACCATTTGACAGACAAATTGCCATGGACTTAATCGATTTAGGTGTAGAGGCCGTAATTGGTTGTCATGCACATCGTGTCCAGCCAATCGAGTTTTATAAAGGGAAACCTATTGTCTATGGACTCGGAAATTTCCTGTTCAAACAAGGCACGTATTGCAATAATCGGTTGGTTTTTCCGGAGTGTTCCAATGAAGAACTTGTTTTTGAAATAAAGAATGGAAAATTCTTTATGCATCTATTTGAATATAACCGCAAGGAATCAAAATTATTATTTATAACATCATCTGAAATTGGTCCCAATGAAAATTTTAAGCATAAAGCATCTTTTTCTGGATTTAACCCCAAGGATTACGAATGTTTCTTTAAGAAGAACAGGGTACAACGAAAACTGCTCCCTATATTTTACACTACGGAAAACATCTTGGGATTTTTCATGAAATCAAAATGGATTAAATTGAGAGGCTGGGTTATTGACATATTGGTTTCTGTTGGTTTTAAGAGTTTTAGTCGTGTCAAAAAATAAAAAGCTATGATAACTGAAATATATAATTTATCACCTGTATGGGTACAGAATCTGATGTGTTCAATAAAAGGTTGGTTTATCCAAAGACGAAGATTTGGCAAAAGTTTTCATATCGAATTGTTACGCTACAATCAAGGCTACTATAATCAAAGGAAAGAACTAGTACGATTTCTGAACAACATCAAGCATTTACCTGCTTATGCACAATACTTGAACAACATTGATATTACACCGGACAATATTTATGACATGCTTTTCCGGTTACCCATTATTGACAAGAATTATGTAAAAGCACATATGTCTGATTTCATCAATACGAAATGTACTGAGAGACTGTTTGAAATGCGTACATCCGGAACCACAGGAAGCGGCTTGATATTTCCCTACACCATCAATATGGAAAATCGGCAATGGGCCATTTGGTGGCGTTACAGACTGCATTTAGGCATTACAATGGATACTTGGTGTGGTTGGTTCGGCGGTAAAAACATCGTCAGTTTTCATCAAAAAGGCGAACCATATTGGCGTATAAACCGACCTGGAAAGCAAATAATGTTCAGTAGTTATCACTTGAATAAGGATACTGTTATGGATTATTTGAATGAGATTGCAAATAAAAAACTAGTATGGCTCCATGGTTATCCGTCCCATATTGCAAGATTAGCGCATCTGACTAGCCAAAGCAACACCGAATGTATCGCTGTACAATATTGTAAATCAGTTAAATATATAACTTTCGGGGCTGAAAATCTATATCCTACACAAATTGATATAATCCAGAAGGTATTTCCCAATGCGAAATTGCGACAACATTATGGTCTTAATGAAGGGGTCGCCAATATCAGTCAGGATATAAACGGCAATTGGGTCACTGATGATGATTTTGCCTTCATTGAATTTATTCCGAAAGACAAAGACAATCCGAATGTCTGCAAAATTATCGGTACCGGATTTTCAAATAACGCATTTGCTTTAGTCAGGTACGACACAGGAGATTTGGCAAATGTTGAATGGATGGCAAATGGTAAAGCTAAAGTTATATCAATAGACGGCCGTTCAAGTAATGTTGTTAAACTGCCAAATGGCGTTGAATTGTGTGAAGCTAGTTTAAGTATATTTCTTCACGATTATCCTAATATTATGGAGGCTCAATTCCATCAGCAAAGTATTGATAAGATAAATTTATTAATTGTTCGTGGATGCAATTATTCAGAAATAGACGAGAATAGAATCAAGAAACGTCTACCTGAATTATTTAATGGGGCAGAGGTCTTCATAAAGTATGTAGATGAGATTCCTCGTACATCAGCGGGAAAATTTAAGATAGTAAAAAGTGATATTTAATTTCCAGTTTTATGAAACAGATAATACAAGACTTGAAAAGTGGCGATACTATTCTGGAAGAAGTACCAGTACCGCAGGTTAAATCCGGATATGTACTAATAAAAACTACTCGTTCCTTAGTGTCATTAGGCACGGAACGAATGTTGGTTGAATTTGGTAAAGCCAATCTTATAGATAAAGCCCGTCAACAACCAGACAAGGTAAAACAGGTGTTAGACAAAATAAAAACAGATGGATTACAACCTACGCTCGAAGCTGTGTTCAATAAACTTGGGCAACCGCTTCCTCTCGGTTATTGTAATGTCGGAACAGTCGTTGCTGTTGGACGAGGGGTTACTGAATTTAGTGTGGGAGATCGAGTTGCGTCCAATGGCAATCATGCGGAGTATGTCTGTGTGCCCAAGAATCTTGTCACTTTAGTTCCTGATACAGTAAGCGATGAAGAAGCCGCTTTTACAGTTATCGGCTCCATTGGCTTGCAGGGCATCCGCTTGGTTAATCCACAATTAGGAGAAACAGTGGTTGTTATAGGTTTAGGACTGATAGGCTTGGTTTCTGCACAACTATTAAAAGCTAATGGTTGCCATGTTATCGGCGTGGAGTTCGATGAACAAAAAAATCAGTTAGCAAAATCGTTCGGAGTAGATGCCATAAATCCGACAAGGGGTATTGATCCTATCAAATATGTAGAAGAGGTGACATCGGGGATTGGTGCGGATGCCGTATTGATAACAGCTTCGTCAAAGAGCAACGACATCATTCATGAAGCGTGCGTAATGAGTCGTAAAAGGGGACGGATCGTATTGGTGGGCGTTATCGGTTTGGATATGCGCCGTGACGATTTCTACAAAAAAGAACTCTCTTTCCAAGTTTCTTGCAGTTATGGCGCGGGACGATATGATGAAGAGTATGAGAACAAGGGACATGATTATCCGTTGGCATACGTAAGATGGACAGAGAAACGAAATTTTGAAACTATATTAAATTGCATCGCGACAGGGCGGTTGAATGTAAAAGAATTGATTACGGAACAAGTTCCATTAGAGCGATATAATGATATTTACGGTGATATGCGAAAGCGGGGTAGTATAGCATCGATCTTGGAATATCCTGCCAAGACCAAAATCGAGCGGGTAATCAAAATCGAAAGCGCACGCTTTGATAATAATCAACCAAATCGGAAATTCGGCATAATCGGGGCCGGGAACTATGCCTCAAGCATGATTGTTCCATGTCTGATGAAAGCCAAAGCCCCCATAAAATACATCGCCTCGAATCAAGGACTGACAGCAAAAATTCTTGCAAAGAAGGCCGGGGCAGAAGCAGCCACAAGCGATTATCACGAGATATTGAATGATAATGAAACCGGGTGCGTGATTATTACGACAAGACATAACCTTCATGCTCCAATGGTTATAGAGACTTTGAAAGCGGGAAAGAGCGTGTTTGTTGAAAAACCATTATGTTTGAATCCGATAGAGCTAAAGGATATTGTTGCCGCATATCAATCTGCGCCTGACGGTACGACGCTCACTGTCGGTTTTAACCGTCGTTTTTCTCCGTTTGCTGAGAAACTACATGCATTGTCCGGATCGGGAGCAAAGAACATCGTTGCCACGATGAATGCCGGTTATATACCCAAAGAAATGTGGGTGCATGACATGGAGATTGGTGGTGGCAGAATTATTGGTGAGGCATGCCATTTTATAGACCTATGTTCCTATTTGGCGGATAGTCGGGTTGTAAGCGTTTGCATGAATGCCTTAGGTGAAAATCCGGAAGAGAATACTGATAACGGCTCTATTCTCCTGCGATATGCAAACGGCTCAAATGCTGTGATAAACTACTTTTCTAATGGCTCTAAGAGTTATGCGAAAGAACGAGTAGAAGTATATAGCGAAGAGCGAGTATTCGTGATAGACAATTGGAGAAAACTGACTGCTTTTGGCGTGAAGGGCTTCTCTAAACTGACAGGCAGCATGGACAAGGGACAGAAGAGATTGTTTGCACTCCTAAATGAACGTATGCGGAACGGTGGTGAGCCGCTAATTCCGATGGAAAGTATTATAAATACGACACAGGCTTGTTTTGCCGCTATAGAATCGCTCAAACAACACTCGTGGATTAATCTGTAATACAGAATTCTTAAGCAAAATTGGTAGTATGCCAAAATATAAATTGCTGTTACGTACGATAGTTCACTTGCGGCTCAAGCAAATCGTCTATCAATTGAAATACAGGATAACTTATTCTAAACTGAGAGCGCAAAAAGTGCCATCGTCTATCCCGTTGCGATTAGTGCCGTTTATCGCGAAGTGGCGTTGTTACGATAACGACAAGACTTTTACTTTTCTCAATCTTTCCTCCGGTTTCACTTTCTGGAACGACACCCGTCATGGGATGCTTTGGGCATACAATCTGAATTATATGGATTGGCTGTTGCAGGAAGGCATGTCAGTAAAAGAGGGAACCAAATGGATTGACCGATTTATAAAGGAACTGCCCCAAAATCGTATTGGACTTGACCCATACCCCATTGCGCTACGAAGTATCAACTGGATAAAATTTATCAGTATATATCGAAATGAATTAACTGACAAACAAATCTTAAAATGGAACAATTCTCTTTATGCCCAATGCCGACTGCTTGAACGGAAATTGGAGCATCATCTGCTTGGCAATCATCTTTTGGAAGATGCTTACACCTTGTTTATCGTTTCAAGTTATTTCTCTGATAAGAAATTGTACGGCAAAGCATCCCGATTGCTGCTTGATGAGTTGAAAGAACAGGTTTTGCCGGACGGTGCGCATTATGAACAATCGCCCATGTATCACTGCATACTTCTTGACAGGCTTTTGGATTGTTATAATGTCGCAGTGTGTACCGGTCAGGATGAAATGCGTGAGTCCTTGAGACAATATGCGGTGAGGATGTTGGGGCATTTGGAGAGCATCGTGTGGAAAGACGATACGATTCCCTTACTCAATGACTCGGCATACGGAATAGCACCGATAGTCTCCGAACTGAGGGCATACGCCAAGAGATTGGAGTTGGAGTGGAAACCCGTGCCAATGAAAGAATGCGGCTATCGGAAGCTTTGTTCAACACGTTTTGAGACAATAGTAGATGTGGGAAACATTGCCGCGACTTATCAGCCTGGACATAGCCATGCCGACACGTTCAACTATGAATTAAAAATAGACGGCAAATCATTCATCGTTGATGCAGGCATTTCTACCTACAACAAGACGGAACGAAGGCAATATGAACGAAGTACGGCGGCCCATAACACCGTAACTGTTGACGGCAAGGATTCCAGTGAGGTATGGGGAGGTTTCCGGGTGGGTAATCGTGCTAAAGTTACCATGCTGGAAGACACGGATAATCAAATAAAGGCCTCTCACAACGGATTCGGGAAGAAAGGAGTACATACACGGACATTCCGGATGGATATGAAAAGCTTCACTATCATAGATGATGTGTCAAGCAATAACCAAGCGATAAGTTATATCCACCTTGCTCCCGAAATAGAAGTAAAGAGTGTAACCCATGAAAAGATTGTAACCAATAGGGGGATTATCCATATCCGCAATGCCCAATCGGTAAAGACAATGGATGAGAAAATATCTACCGCCTACAACCTTTTCCATTCGATAAAGACTATCAAGATACTCTTTACGAAAGAGATGGAATACATGATTGAAAGTAATTTGAAACAACAATGAAGATATTATTTCTAACGGATAATTTTCCTCCCGAGGTGAATGCTCCTGCTACACGTACATACGACCATTGCCGAGAGTGGGTAAAAGCCGGGGCGGAAGTTACGGTAATTACATGCGCTCCCAATTTCCCGAAAGGAAAGGTCTACGATGGTTATAAGAACAGGTTATACCAAACAGAGTGGATGGACGGCATCAAGATAATCCGTGTATGGTCGTATATTGTAGCCAATAAAGGTTTCTTGAAACGTACGCTCGACTATATCAGCTACTCGGTCACTTCATTCTTTGCCGGATTACTCGTGAAAGCGGATTTGATTGTCGCTACATCCCCTCAATTCTTTACTGCCTTATCCGGTCGTACTCTCCACTTTTGGAAGCGTATCCCTTGGATAATGGAAGTCCGCGACATGTGGCCGGAAAGTATTAAGACGGTTGGAGCGATGAAAGACAATGCTTTTATACGCTACTTTGAATGGGAAGAGATTCGTTGCTACAGGTCCGCAAAAAAAATTGTAGTAGTAACGGATTCTTTTAAAAAAAAACTTATCAGCCGCGGTATCCCTGCCGAGAAAATAGCGGTGATAAAGAATGGTGTCAACAAAGCTTTGTTTAGCCCGATGCCTAAAGACAAGACCTTGATAGATGAATTAGGACTTAAGGGGAAAAAGGTTGTCGGATACATAGGAACTCATGGTATGGCACATAAACTTGACTTCATAATCCGGCAAGCGAAAGAGATGGACGGCAAGAATGATTTTCATTTTTTATTCTTGGGAAACGGTGCGGAACGGGATAATTTGTTGAAGCTGGTTGAAGAACAGAATTGTACGAATGTCACCATGCTGGAGTCTGTGCCCAAGCAAGAAGTGAAACGTTATATCTCCATTCTGGATGTCTGTTTGATAAATCTTCGTAAATCGGAACTCTTCACGACAGTTATTCCTTCCAAGATATTTGAGAACGCGGCCATGGCAATTCCTATCCTGATGGGTGTGGAGGGTGAAGCGCAAGAGATAGTGGAATTGTATGGCGCAGGGCTTTGTTTCAAACCGGAAGATGCCGAGGATTTCAAGGCGAAATTGACACAACTGCAAGACCCGGAAGTTTATGAAAGATGTAAACAGGGGTGTTTGAAACTGGCAGATGATTTCGACCGCAAAATTCTTGCCATGAATATGTATGATGTGATCTGTGATAAATGATATAGAAATAACGAATATAGATAATGAAGAAAGTAATGTTGGTTTTCGGGACTCGCCCCGAAGCTATTAAGATGGCTCCTCTCGTAAAGGAGTTCCAGAAGAATCCCACAGACTTTGAAACCATTGTTTGCGTAACCGGTCAGCACAGGGAGATGCTCGACCAAGTGTTGGATATTTTCGATATCGAGCCCGACTATGATTTGAACATCATGAAGCAAGGGCAAGACTTGTACGACGTAACAAGCCGTGTATTGACAGGTATGCGTGACGTGTTGATGGAAGCCCGTCCCGATGTGGTGTTAGTTCACGGTGACACGACAACCTCTACGGCAGCGGCATTAGCGGCGTTTTATCAGCAGATTCCTGTCGGTCACGTAGAGGCCGGTCTGCGTACACATAATATATACAGCCCCTGGCCCGAGGAAATGAACCGTCAAATAACAGGGCGCATTGCTGCGTATGATTTCGCCCCCACTCCGCTGAGCCGGAAAAATCTGCTTCAGGAAAATATTCCCGATGAACGAATTACGGTCACGGGTAATACTGTAATCGATGCCTTACACATCGTTGTAGACCGTATCAAGGGGGATGCATCATTGAGCAGGAGCCTGGAGAAAAAATTATCCGACGCTGGTTATGATATTGATAGGCTTTCCAACGGGAAAAAACTGGTGTTGATTACCGGGCATCGCCGGGAGAATTTCGGGGATGGTTTTATTAACATGTGCACGGCGATCAAAGACTTGACCGCAAAATATCCGAATGCCGATTTTGTTTATCCAATGCATCTGAACCCTAATGTTCGTAAACCGATTCATGAAGTGTTCGGGGATGATTTGTCGAATCTTGGTAATATGTTCTTTATTGAGCCCTTGGAATATCTGGAGTTTGTTTACCTGATGGAGAAGTCGGATATCGTTTTGACGGATAGCGGTGGAATCCAGGAAGAGGCTCCAGGATTAGGCAAACCGGTATTGGTGATGCGTGACACGACCGAACGTCCGGAAGCCTTGGATGCAGGAACGGTAAAACTTGTCGGAACTGATTATAACAGGATTGTCTCCGAGGTATCGATTTTATTGGATGACGCATCTGCTTATGATCAAATGAGTAAAGCCGTTAATCCTTACGGTGACGGAAAAGCGTGTATGCGTATAGTGCAAACCCTTAATGTTCGGTTGTAGCTTTTGTATTTTCTCTGACACGTTCGTAAAAAAGAGATATGTTAGCATCAACATTAGCTTCTTTCCCGCTCCGATTTGGATGAAAATGATAAAATATATCGTAGAGAAAAGGTATTCGTGGTAACACATATTCAGAGAATATCGCTTATTAATATAAAACGTATAGAATGATTTTGCAGTTTATTACAAACGGCCTTGTTACGGGACTTTTATATTCGTTGTTTGCGATAGGTTTCTCTTTGGTTTACAACACGACAAGGATATTCCATATCGCGGCAGCGGCATTGTACGTCATTGCCGCATATGGATTTTATTCCTTTGCCAACGTAATGTCCTTCCCTATCAGTCTTGCTTTTATTTTAACCGTTTGCCTTACCATGTGTTCCAGTCTTTTGTTGGAACTGACGGTATATTATCCATTCAAAATCAAGAAAGCGTCGTTAAATGTTGTCATGATTGCATCGATAGGAGTAATGACCATCTTGGTAAATATGATTTCCCTGTGTTTCGGTAACGAGACAAGGGTGATAGACAACGCCATTCAAGACGCTTTTACTTTTGGGGAGATAACAGTAACGGTTCCTCAAATATATCAGGCAGTCGTGGGATTCATTGCGCTTGCCGTATTTGTTTTTTTCATCCGAGGGACAAGGCTCGGGATTGAAATCAAAGCCCTGAGTTCCGATGAGGTTTTATTCGGGATTTTGGGATACCGTACAAAACGCATGAGACAATTCGTGTTTTTATTAAGCGGACTGTTCATCGCTTTAGCCAGTTGCCTTACCGTTTATGACACCGGACTTGATCCGCATATGGGCATGAATGTTTTGGTAAGTGCGATGGTTGCCATGATAATCGGTGGCATAGGTAATTTTAGTGCTTGTATTCCCGGTGGACTATTATTAGGTATATTACAATCCCTGGCAGTTTATTTTTTTGCCTCAAACTGGCAGAATGCGATAACATTCATCGTACTGCTTTTATTCCTCTTCTTACGTCCTCAAGGGATTGCAGGTTATAAACAACGTACAATATAATGGAATACATTTTACATGTCATCATCATGCTCAATATCTATATCTTACTGGTTTTGAGCGCAAACCTACCGATAGGGATGGCCAACCTTCTGACCATGTGCCAGGCTGCCTTTTATGGTATAGGCGCATATATCAGTGCTTTTTTTCTGATGCAGTTCGACTTGCCTTTTATCGGGGTCATACTTATTGTCATGATCCTTACGGGGCTGTTCAGCTACGTGGTATCTTTCGCATCTGTCAGGTTAAAGGGCGATTATTTCATTCTCGCCACGCTAGGGTTTCAGATGATCGTGTACACAGTATTGTATAACTGGACCGATGTCACCCGTGGTCCTTATGGCATTCCTGGCATTCCCGGAATAAAACTGCTGGGATTCTGGGATATATCCGGCAATATATGGGCTTATTTTACAGTGACTACAATCATTTCTTTTGTTGTCATCTGTTTATTCCGCAAGCTGAAATATTCCCCCTACGGTCGAATATTAAAAGCGATACGGGATGACGAGTTGTCCGTCAAGGCATTGGGACGGGATACCGCCCGGATCAAATCATGGGCTTTTTTCCTTTCAGCATCACTGACAGGACTTGCCGGGTTGATATACGCCTCCTATGTAAGTTATATCGATCCCACGAGTTTTACTTTGGACGAGAGTATCTTTATTGTCAGTGCCTTGTTTATAGGTGGAACGGGTAACGTGAAAGGGCCGGTCACAGGGGCTTTATTTGTAATCCTATTACCGGAAATCCTGCGTTTTGTCGGGATGCCGGATACGGTGGCGGCCAATATGCGTCAGATTATTTATGGATTGGCGCTGGTGCTGGTCATGTACTTCCGGCCGCAAGGTATATCCGGAGAAAATATAGTAAGATAATGATACTGAAACTTAAGAATATACAACTCAGTTTTACGGATTCACGGGGGGAAACATTTAACTTGCTGAACGGAGTAAATCTTGACGTCAAACGGGAGACAGTAACGGCTCTTGTCGGAGGAAACGGAACCGGTAAAACGACGTTGTTCAATGTTATATCAGGTTTCACGGATGATTTCAAAGGAGAAATATTGTTTGACAACCTGAGTCTGAAAGGTATGGCTTCCCACAAGATTTCCCGACTTGGAATTGGCCGGTTGTTTCAAGGCAGGCAATTGATAGACGACCTGAGTTTGATGGAGAACATGAAAATAGCATCGGTTAACAGGGACGGGGAGAATCCTCTGACCGCTCTTTTCCGACAAGGACAACACCGGAGGACAGAACGGCAAAAGGAAGAGCAAGCAATTGAAATTCTGGAACAGATATTTGGAAAGGATAACAAATATTTGGCGATGCTTGACAAAAAAGCCTCGGAATTATCTTATGGGGAACAACGGCTCATTGCCATAGCCCGCCTATTGATGGGGAACAACAAGTTGCTGTTATTGGACGAACCCACTTCCGGGGTCAATCCTGTCTATATCGAGACAATCAAAGGTATTATCCGCAAGATAGTGAAGGAAAATAGATTAACAGTCTTGCTGATAGAACACAACATGCACTTTGTCCGGGATATTGCCGACTTTTGTGCTTACCTGGATAACGGGAAGATAGAAAAAGTCGGCACGACCGAAGAGGTACTTGATGACAAGGAAGTCCGGAGTAGTTATTTAGGATTATGAAATACATACTAGAGATTAGGAATTTATCCGGAGGGTATGTCCCTTTAATCAATATCTTGCAGGATGTCAGCCTGGAACTTGTCAGCGGGGAGACTGTCAGTATAATCGGATTGAACGGTTCAGGAAAATCGACTCTCGGTAAAGCCGTCATGAACATGCTGCCATATCGTGATGGGGATATTCTTTTTGAGGACAGATCCGTTGTAGGGTTTACTACGCATGATTTGGCGCGTATTGGTATGGCCTTTATGCTACAGGGCGGGCAGGTGTTCAAAAGCCTTTCAGTCCAGGAGAACCTTCAACTGGCATTCCGAAGACAAAACGATCAATCTTATATCACTCTGCTTGAATCTATCATACCCTTATTTCAGGATTCCGGAAATGATTTGGGTTCAAAGATGGCGGATAAGTTAAGCGGGGGACAACGCCAACAACTTGCCTTGGCAATGGCTCTGGCCGTCAAACCCCGATTGTTGATACTGGACGAACCGAGTGCGGGACTTTCTCCCGGGGCGGTTGATGATATGTACAGGATACTGGGCTGCGTTCGTGATAAAATGAATATCAGTATATTGCTTATCGAACAAAACATCAATAAAGCAATTACATTTTCTGACCGGTGTGTACTGTTAGAGCAAGGGCGGATTGCACATACCATTACAAATCCGAATATCAACGAAATAGAATGCTTAATGTTAAAAAAATAATAGTCATGAAAAAAGTTTTATCCATTATTGTGTTATGCGCAGTATGTTTGATTGGATTCAATTCTTGTCAATCCAAACATGAGGTGAAAATTATTAAGGTCGGAGCTGTTTTGCCCATGACCGGTTCCTTGTCTGGTTTGGGAACATCTATCAAAGGCGGTCTGGAACTCGCCATTAATGAATTAAATGCAGATTCAGTGAAATATGAATTAATCGTAGAAGATGTTGCAAGCGAACAAAGAAATGTTATCACGGCTTATAATAAATTAAAAGTTTCAGGTGTGGACATTTTCGTGACTGCGGGAAGCGCATATTCACTGGCTTTAAAACCAAATGCTATCCGTGATAATAAGTTATTGTTTTGTATTGCATCTCACCCTGGGATAACAAAAGATGAAAATTGGGAGATGTTTAAAATTGGTAATTCTTCAGTAGAGGAAAGTGAAGCTATTGTCAAGTATTTGAAACAATATACCGGAAAGCTAGCATTATTGTATCCAAATACAGAATATGGGATTCCTTTTGAGGAAACGATTTGTCGAAATCAGAGAGACATCATTCTAAAAAAATACGATGAATCAAAAGATGATTATAAAAATGATATTCAGTCCGTTATCAAAGAAAAACCAGAAAGGATAATTTTGATAGGTTTTTCCTCATCAATGGGAAAGGTTCTAAAATCAATTAGGGCGTATGATTTTAAAGGTGAGATTATTTGCAATTTAGGATTGACCAATTCTGATGTAATGAAAGCAGCTGGAGATGCGATTGTAGACACCTATTATATAGATTATGACATAAACAAAAATGCAGAAACCACAAAGAGAAACCAATTCCTGTTAGAAAAATATCATACTAACTTTTCTTCTACCAGTTATCTTGCGTATGCAATACCATTTTGTATTGATGCATCATACGCCAATTTAAGGACAGACATAAAAAAAGCTTCAGAAAACATAAAAGGACTAAAAGAGCTTTATGTTAATAAAGAATACTTATTTCAGATTGACACAAATGGGGATGTTCGTCCGACTTTGACTATAAAGAAATATGAACTTTGATAAAATAAGAGAAGTTTGGAATAATGTGTATAAAGGAGAAATCAATGATTTGCCATGGGTACACACTAAAATGCCAAGTACAATTTTAGATATGTTTATACGATATTTAGACACTCCTTTTAAACTCTTAGATTTTGGATGCGGAACAGGGCGCTTGGCTAAGTATTTAAGCAATAATAAGTTTGTTCATATTGATTTATACGATATCTCTGATATCGCGATGAATTATTGTCGGAATACATTAAAAAACGACAATATCAATTTTATAGATGATTTGTATCAAATAGAAGATACATACCAAGGAATTCTTTGTTGGGGGGTATTTCATCATTTGCCAGTAGAAGCATGGACATATTACATCGATTTCTTTTTAAGCCATCTAAGTGAAAATGGAATCCTACTTTTTAGTGATTTTACCCGCCAAGATAGCTTGTATGAGAAACAGGATTATTTACAATCAGAGATAACAAAGTATGCTACTTATGCGGTAGAATTGTCTGCTGTGAAACAACGATTCTCTCAGGTTATTGAATCGGGTGTCTTTGATTTTATTGAGAATAAAAGAGAAATACATAGGACATTGAATTACATTATATTACAAAAATGAATGAATCACCAGAAGAACGTAAAAAAAAGGAAGTAAGAGAACTTTTGCGTTGCTCTACAATGTTTTATCATTTTATAGAATATGATTTTCCGGATACATTAAATAATGCTGTTTTTAATCGTGAAAAATCAGATTGCTACATAGAATCTTCATGTGAAGAGACGGTTCATAACATGTGGATTGAAGGACTGTCTTTAATGGATACGGCTGGCCTTGGTGGAATTAGCTTTAATGAAATGTTATTCACTAAAAGTCCCAAACGTTATTCATTCTATGTTGAGGGACATAGTGTTGATAACTGTTCTCAAATGAAATGCCGTATTGAAATTGAATGCATAGAAGACACATTCGTCGTAAAATACTATGCTCCTCCATTAGAGATAACTGATATTCCACAAATGCCGAAACAGTCTTATTTTTATTTTCAAGACTATCTGAAACAAATCACAGAAAGAATTATCACAGATCATCCAGCTTTTCATAAGTGCATTGAAAATGTAGAACTACTTACAACTGAATGCATAAATAATTATGGTTTTATCGGAACAATCAGTGAGTTATTTAAAATGCTGTTATTCCTAACATATCCATCTATATGTACCCCTCATAAATATTACTACTCATGCGTTCCTCCAGCATTCGATATAGAACTATCAAACACCAAAAAGGAAATATCAGCCGGGGGAATAGCGGCCTTTCTGAAGCAAGGAATCTCTGATTTAAAAGAATTACATTTAATCCGAGAGTGGGCAAATATTCATACAATAAATGCAATCATAGCTTATAGTAAACGAGAAACCACAAGGGCCGCAAAAGCCGCAATTATGGCTCGCAATGTAAGTCACAATTTAGGAAGTCACGTGTTAGCCTACCTGAAGAATAAGTTGGGGACTGTATCGGATATTGTAAAGCAAAGAGCTCTAGCAGACCTGACAACGTCTGATGACCTTGATGAATTAATGGAGAGACTGAAGAAATTGAAGAATTTGCGCGGTGATCATGCTTTCTTCTCAGAAAATGTAGAATTGCCATTTTTAGTTGGCTTAGGACATTTTATATCTTACATTCAAGAAAGAGAGGATTATATTGCGACTGTAGCAACCTCATATATTCCGTATTATATGCCCGTGAACTTCAAGGATTCCATTTACGATGCACTTAATCCTGATTTGCGATTTTTACGCCATCCAAAGAGAAAGGGTGGTCGTCCAGATAACATTCTCCTTGCGTATATTGCAAAATCAGAGGGATTGGAACGTCCGTCTTATCTCAATTGTACCAACCTTTCAAGTGACATATACGATGGACAAATGGAACTTGAAATGCTAGACCAAGAAAAACGAATTAATGATATAATTATAAAATTTCGAGACTTTGATGGTATTAATGATCGTGAATATACCTTAGCGCAAGGTATTAAAATCCGAGATAGCGGTGAGAATGAATCCTATGGGCATGGAAGTACCAGTTTAGATGAGATGAAAGAATATGATATTGCTCTTCCTGGAGGAATTTCTGGTAGGCAAGCCATATTTTCAATTTTGGAAAACATTATAAGAAATGCGGCAAAACACGGTAATTTTGAAGATTTAGAGACCCCGCAACTTGTTATCAGTTTAGATATTTATGACCCGCAGTCTGATAATTTTACAGATCCAGGATTGAAAGATTTTTTGATTAAAAACAAATATTTCTTATCTGGAATCTCAGAAATGAGTGAAAATCATCAATCTGCAGTGGTTTCAGAGATGAATGGTTTATATATCCTGACAATAACTGACAATCTAACAACCCTACCCGACAAATTCGATAAATTAGCGAAAGCTCTTGAATCTCCATATCTTAATGAATATAATCAAATGGATAATCATAACAAAGGGCTAAAGGAAATGCGTATTTCTGCATCGTGGATCAGGCGTATCACGGATGAAGAAAGAAATCCACCAGAAGTTCCTATAATTAAAGTTCGCCTGACAGAAAAGAAGCATTTACAATATATTATATGTATACCAAAAGCTTTAAATGCAGCAATAATCTTACAGGATAAAAGTCTTAATTCATTCAGTTCCAATAATCAGATCTCTTTTTTAGATGTTTATGAGTTTCGAAATACTTATAACCGGGGGTACAACGTAATTGCAATAAAAGAAGAAGACTATTCATCTGTATATCCTCAAATATGTCTGCTTGCACCACAACGTATAGTAAAGCTTAATAAAAAGGAATTTGAGATTTTATCTTCAGAACATTCTATATTGACTTTATACAAGAAACTCGTATTACAAGAAGAAAAAATTTATATTATAGATAAACATTCCGTGAGTGCTTGTGATAAAGTAATTCAAGTTGATGACGAGATAAAACTTCATGATTTCTCGTATTCAAATACTTATATTTACAAGACACATTTGGAGTCTGAAAAGGAATTCTGTTCCTTAATAAAAGAATTATTATTAAGAGAACGCGATAAAAAATCCAGTTATAATCCACGACCACTTTTTGCAGAAGGAATTTCCGGTAATAATTCTACGGATCGTTTATTGCGAAGTAATCTTGCTGATGACCAGTGGTATTATAGGCATTTGCATGCTATGCAAAGCCAGGTGGCAATCTTCGATGAAAGACTATTTTATCATGTTACAAAACTTAACGATCGAGATTTAAGAATAGATCAATCTGTTAACGGAGACTCGCTGGCAGTTATAAATGCGTTTAAAAATATTTACGTGTTTAACGTGATTTATCATAGGGATAATACTTTTGGTATTTATGGTTATGACGATTACATTTTGCAGGATGATACTACGATAAAATCTTGTATAAGACTGGTTGGGACAATAGAGATGAATACTCATGGAAATATTGAAGTGAATATTTGCGATGAAAGATATAAACATGTTTTTAATAATGTATCCATACATCAAGGATTGTTGGATAAGATATATGAACAATATGAATGTGATGCTACTCAAGAAAATAATGTGGTAGACGAGTTTTATAATCAACTTTTCCTCCAATCAAGAAACAGACAATTGATTTATGATGAGAAGAAAAATGAGAGAAAGCGGTATTTTTATCCGGGATTCACGATTCATTCCGGACGTTCCAAGCCATATCTCCCAAACGCCTTACAATTGATGCCATTTATACAGTATGCTTCAATTGAAAACGCATTTATGGATTGTAAATATATATTGGTAGAACTCTTAGAATTGACCCAATATGATGGAAACTGAACAAAATAATATTTATATATTTATTACTACAGCAATAGATGAGTTTCCAAATTCTACTGCTATTTTCCGTAGAGATCAGCAAACTTTTGATTATCCTATTCCTGATAAGATAAATATCATTCAAAAATATTGGAATTTGTATCCTCAAGATATACAAACGAAAATAGTTGACATAAAGAAAATGAAGGATAATCTTGATAGTTTATCTGTGGATATTCAAAACGTATTATCTGTATCATACATAATTGATTCTATTCAAAGTAAACGGGGTGGAAAAACCAGAAAGTTCTTAGAACAAGAAAGAATCATTTATCCCCGACCTCCCAAAATTACAAAAGTATTGAATAATAAAGAATTAATGGAGAAACTCTTCGTCGAGTATATTTCTGAATTTCATAACGACGATATAAAAAAAACAACTAATGAGATTCTTCAAACCATTCTTTCAGATTATAAAAATGATACACCATACAACAAAATATACTGTAGTGATAAATTCCCTTTTTGTTTTGCTGTTGAGGATAATGAAAAGTTGGATGGCGAGATTTCAAAGCACATCAAAGCGATTTGCGCCCAAATTGAAAAAGTAAAAAATAGTAATAATTTAAATTTCTATTGTTTCCTTCATGGATCTAGATATTCTAGTGATGCGAATTATCAATTCAATGATTATTCATTCCGATACTTGGATAATATACAGGTCAAGCTGTTTCATCACATACCCTCTTATATTGAATATAGATTCTTGTGTGGGAAGATTGAAATGACTGACTTTAAAAAAAATGTTGTCATTTTATCAAAGAATATTGATAGGATTTTTGATAAAATTGAAAAAGAAGAAAATATAAATGATAAGGAAAAAGATATTATCAAATTTTATGTAAAAGAATTATTTGAACAATCTGATGATTTGGGAAAAATCATAAAAGATTTAGACACAAATATCCTTTCTAAAGAGAATCTTATGACAATATTGGAGTTAAAAAGAAGAATTAGGGATAATTATGAAAGAAAATGATTATATCAAGTTAAACATAGACTCTGAATGCCGTTTAACTGTTGATCATGATGTATCTCATCAACATTATGTAATTCAAAAATTAGCAAAATACGACATTCAAGTATACGACAGAAATACTGCTCCTGTATGTCGTGATTTTCAGGTAATTTTTCTATATCATAGTGTTATTTCTTTCAAAAGACTAAAAGATCAATTAGAAATAATAAGTACAAACCGGGAATCCGATGTCAAATTTGGATCGACAAGAAGTCTACAAGGTGACATTTTTGCCGTGAATGAGATTTATAAAGAATACAAAAATATACCAATTGTTCATATAACAGAAACTGATGTTTTTGATGAAGATGAACAATTACACTATGTCCCTAGGTTTAAAAAATTTTTAGATAGCAGTATCTGGCACTATTATATCCCTATTTATAAATTTGACAAGAAAAATAATAAATGGCATTATAAAGAATTTAATGCTTCTTTAAAACAAAAAATCCAAGAGATTATAAGGAACTATAAATTGGGATTATATCGATTAAATATCACTAGAGAATATGTTGAATTAAATAAGCGATTACTTTCTAATTCTTTTTTGATCAAGAAAACTCATGGACAGTATGTGGCCCCTTTTATATTTCATTCGGAGTCAGAGTTCAAAAGGACATTGGATGCAGAACAAATATGCAGATGCAAATATACGACCAAGAAGTGGCGTATATTATTAGTTGATGATTGTTCAAATATTTGCCTCAGTGAGGATGATCAAACTGAAAGAAATAGAAAGGGAGATGTAGACGACATGACTCAAGCGCATAAATTGGCTGAAACAGGGAAGTTAAGAATAATTATTGAAGATATATTGTTGACTTCAAAATTGGATATTGCGTGGTGTTGCCCTTCAGCCAGAGAATTAAAAGATATTGCCGCATTTAATGACTATAACACACGTGTCAATAAAGATAACAGAACACTTCATCATACAATATCCTTGAGATGGAATTATATCAACGAAAATTCTCATGATTTTAAAATTTCAATTGTCTGTGCAAAAAGTATTCATGACGCCTTAATTTTGATAAAATATTTAAAGTTTGATTTAATTTTATTGGATTATTTGTTAGGCGATCATCCTAAAGAAGCCAGACGGGAATATAGTTACGAGCTGCTAAAAGAAATCGAGCGGAATCTCAGTCTCAATGAACAGTCGTATTGGATCGGCCCTCAAAACAGATTCTATTTCATGCATATCTCTGCATTTGTACCAGCGATTTCCGAGCGGTTACAAGAACAAGGATTAATACGTGATACGCCTTATTGGCATATCGCCCGTGGTGCATGTCCTACAAATACTCCGTATCTTTTTTTATATTATTTATATCGCCTAATGGAAAAGCGGTATAATGAAATGAGTCTTGGAAAAGAATCAGGCATGAGTGGACATACACTTGTCGATTTTTTAAACAACATATTTGACGATGATTTCAAGAAAGTAAAGTATAAAGCTTCCAAACATTTTAATACCCTCCTGAACCTCCGAAATAAATATGATATCATGAAACATGATGTCTATGATGAGGATTCTAATTTGGATTGGTTACATAAACGGGGGTCTCTATTGGTTTATTCCTTGTTCCCTGACATAAAATGTTATAGCAACGCATTCTGGGAGCACATGCAACAACTTATTTATCTTGTCGCATTTGGTACAGTCCGGCAATGGCCAGAAATGTGGGAAGAATATGTATTTGTCCGTGATCGGCTTAAAGAGGCGGAACAGAAAGTTCAGACCGTTAATAATTGTCCGTTCCGAAAAGTCCGCTTTTTGTCTGACAAGATCGAAGATTATATCATACAGTTAAGAAACAGGTAATGAATTACGGCCGTTTCTTCGCGTTGGATTTAGACGCTTCTGATATCTCTCATGGTATAGCTGTATTCAATTATCATGAGGTTCAGAATCTGAACAGGAATAACTGGTGTAAGGAGATACATGATACACCTCAGTATCCAATATACCTCCAATTTACACCCGAGGGGGTTTCCTTCTACCTTCACTATGTCAAGGAACTGGGGGAAAACCAAGTGGCTCATCAGGATAGTCTCATATTATCCCTGTCACTTTCTTCAGATTTGGATGTCAAGGATAATTTGACGGAAGCGATAAACCGAATATACGATACGGTTTTTCCCTTAAATCTCTCGAATAACCCCATTTATGAAGTCATTCAAGAAAGCGTGTCAAAACCAACCGGATTGGTATGTTATTCGTCGTTGAACATATTCAATAAAGGGGAAAAGCAATCATGTGGAAAGGGTACTGACAAAAAAGAACCGTTCAATCATCATTTTGTAAGAAAATTATTCCTTGATTTTTTGTACGATCTGGAACATTCCGATGTGTTCGAAAATACCGCCCTTTATGACGACATTTATATCAAACTGCATAAAAACTTTTTATTCAATGCAATAGCCAATAAAGCGGAATATTACTATCAAAGATATCAGCAGGTATTATATAAAGGAACTCTTAGGGCTCCGTGGGACATTCCCCAGAAAAAACTTTTTTACGCCGAATATTATGCCAAGGCGGAACAACGGTGGGTGGAAACGATTACCAATGCCAAGGCAGACCGTTGTTTTAACGACTCGCAGTGGTTTTCCGATGTCGAGTCTGAGATGGATTCTGTTTATATATCTAAATCCGAGGTGACATGCAGGGGGTGCGGTAGAGTGGAAAACGATTATATGGAATGTTGTAATGAGTATGTTTCCAAAATCATTGTTCCCCCTCACAACGTGTTATCGAACAAGTATAAATCTACAAAAGATGAAATAACCGGAATTGTAACGACATCGGCAAAGGCCGCATCCAACTGGTATCTTAAAAAATACAGTTTCAGCGGAACTCTAAAAATATGGTACGGGCGATGGTATAAATGGATGAATGTTATTATCGTGTCATTTGTACTTAGTCTCTGTTCCATATTCCTCCTGCCGTCTTTCGATAAAAAAATATTTTCGGATCAAGTGACCCCCTCGTTGATTATCGTATCAGGTATCTTGTTCCTATGGGTGTTAGGCTTTATAAATCACAGACGATGGCATATCAGATCTGTCAGTTGTATTAACATCCTTATGCCCCGTTTGTTCGCGTCTATTGTTGCCGCCTGGTTCACATTGGCCATTGGGGAAGACATATTCAAAGGATTCTTTGATATCATACACCAGAAATGGGTGTCATGTACCTTGCTGGTCATACTGGTCGTTTTTGTAAACTATGAAATCGGTAAAATCAATCCGTATATATCTTTCTGCAAGAAAGTATATAGGACCACGATACTCATTTCAGTCGCATTTTCCTATGCATTTATTGTCGGGATACTTGTTATAAACTTCTTTGGAGGAAAATATTTGGAGCGAAGTGACTATATCGATGAGTTTTATATAAACAACGTTTTTACCAAAGTTCCAGATTTTAAAATTCCGGAAAACAGGCAACCTCGGATTGTCAATGATATATTTTACGGGACACTGAATAAATATAATGATACGATTGTATCGGTGATTGACCGGACGTGGAAAAATATAGCAAGTGTAGATACATTACATACACAAACAGAAAAGGATAGATATCCGATGCTTGATGTGGTGGATAAAACAGGAAAGACTATAGCTGAAATTGATTATGGGTTCACCCTTGTTCTGTTAAACGAATTTGTGCATAACAGTCATATCCCCGATATGGCAAAAATGCAAGAAAAACTGTTTGATGGTTCCACAACCAAGAGCAGGGTTGATTCTGTTTGCGTTTTGTACGATAAAATAAGAGCACAAGGCTGTCAATTATATCAGGAGGATTCTTCTTTCTACAATTCTGCATGTTGCGAACTTCTCAGATGTTTGGACAATCATCATGTATATCAGCAAGTACTTAAAGAGCTGGTACCTACGGGTAATGACAGACATGAGATTCTCAAAGAAGACAAATTCAATATCCTTATATTTAGAGATATGTTGCTTCAATTTACTTTTTTTGCAATGTTCATCGGAATCTTCATACAGTTGATTGTTGAAGAAAAGTCGATAACTGAACCTGTGTAGCTAAAAATATAATAATTACCACTTCAATATGTGCGTATATACAAGTAAAATCAAAAAAAATGAAATATTTAATTTATGAAGAACTCGAATAACTTTTTTAAGAGATCCCTAGGATGGGCTTTAGCTATTTTGCTTGGCTTGGTTATTTTCAATTTTATTGCATCTATTTGTAAAGGACCTTTAATAGAGAAACATATTTCTTATAGAAATAATGCAAGGCAAATTACTAATATTAATCATCATGGTAAGACAATCGAATTAGAATTATCTGATGAGCCTACAAAACAAGTAATAAATACGGAGATTACATGTAATTATGATGGAATTATTTATTTCTTAGGAATGATTATTTGCTTGGTTCTACTATTTCTAATTTTGTCTCCTCTTAAATATGAATATCATGAATTTATACATGACGAATGGCGGGAGGGATTTAATAGGGAACTTGAGGAATGTAAAAGAAAAGTTGATGAATTAAAAAAACGAATTACCGATGTGTCTCAAGAAACGACGAATAAATAGTTGGGCATCATTCTGGCTTTCTTATGTAATGGGAAACATATTATAGCTATGACTAATCCATATGTTCATTGATTTTTCATGAAAAAGACCATCTTTGAATACACGACAGATATCTATCAGGAAGATATTCCAAACATATCCTTCAAGAAAACAAGATACGTCTGAACTCTTTTTTCTTGGAACAAGAATCTGTACAGGAAAAGGGAATTCAGTTTATATTCAGATATGTATTCCATTCCGTTGAGAATCCCCGGTAGGTCACGAAACAATATCTATTGAAAGAATATGCAGGGCTGCCTTTGGGAAAAAAGAGCGTACAGCCGGAACAAATATTTGATATGAAACAATACAGTGATATAATACTATATGGTGATGATACCTCTCCTGAGACAAAAAACTATTGACAGAATACCTTCAACGACATGACTCATTAAAAGTCCAGTTATCTTTTTTTGACAAGAGAAATGATTCCAACTGCAAGGATGAACGAGCCATCGCATACGTGGAACTACAGAAGGCGTTATTCTTTTGTCGAAGAAAAAGGATGCCTCTCCTGTTCGTTTCCTTAAAAGGGATGATAGATGACATCCATTTTCTCAATCTGCTGGAGAAGAGCCATGTCGATTTCAGATGTATCGATTTTCCATGGTTCTGCAAGGAGAATCTGGACCAGATAAAGGCCATGGTGTTGTATGTCCAATTGTCGCAAGAGCTTAAAAGATAAAATGTATGAGGATGAAAACATGAGTGAATAATCGACAATATACATGACGATTATGAATTGGGCAAAGTGGCAAAAAAGAGGTGGAATATAATCAATGGCGGGTATAATGACATGATAGAGAACATGGAAACGGATATTACGAGGAATTTTATAAACAACGCACTATAAACGATTCGCATATGGGATTTTCACCTGTAGGCAGAAGTTCGTTAGTTGGGACATGGGATTGATTCCCATAATAGATAATAGTATGAAACATAGCAGGCAAATACCTTTGCAACATAAAATCCTTTTCGGATATATCATCTTAATGGCGATCATAACAAGCATGGTCGCCGTTTTGTTTCATGAACGTAACCGGGTAGAGGCTATCGAGACTGAAGCCATAGCCATCCGTCAGATACGGCGTGATGGAAATACCATCCTCCACCAGATTTCCGTTCTCGCTTTTCACGGCGAGACAGCCATCTCTTGGACGGAGGAGGACCTGGCCGAATACCGGAAACTCCGCCTGCGTACGGACTCCCTGCTGTGGGCGATACATAGTGCGGATTTTGTCCGTCAGGGGCATATTGACACGCTCCGAGACCTGCTGGCAAGCAAGGAGTTTCACCTATACCAGATCATGCGGCTGTCCCGGCAACAGGACAGTACCGATAATCTTTTGCTGAAACGTCTGCCAGCCGCCGTGCGGCAGGCAACCCGTCCCCGCACAGTCACCCGTAAGAAAAAGGGCGTTCCCGGGTGGTTCGGGGCGAAGGAAACCGTACATTTACCGCCCGATACGGATACCCTCCACTCGCTGAACCGGGAATTCCTCTCCATACAGGAGGAACGGCAAAGGAACATAGGCTCCTACGCGGACAGCCTGCGAGGCCACAACAAGGAACTCAACCGGGAATTGCTCACGCTGATCACCAGGATGGACGGACAATTCCAGTCCGCACTTGACGCCAGGGAAGAACGTCTCAAAATCTCCTACGACCGTTCCACGTCCATCATCACCTGCCTTATCCTCTCCGCCGTCTTCCTGCTTTTCATCTCGTACCTGGTCATCCACCGGGACATACGGACGAGGGAGAAGGACCGGAAACGGCTAGAAGAAACGATAGAGCAGAATACCGCTTTGCTGGAAATGCGCAAGAACATTATCCTGACCATCTCCCATGACATCCGTGCCCCGCTGAACATCATCAGCGGCAGTGCCGAACTGGCTATGGATACCCGTGAGAAGAAACGCAGGAACAGCCACCTGAACAACATCAGGATTGTCTGCAAACACGTGGTACACCTGCTCAACAACCTGTTGGACGTGTACCGCCTGAACGAAGCGAAAGAAACACGCAATGATGTACCGTTCAACCTGAACGAACTGCTGGAACGCATCGCTTCGGGGTTTTCCCACGTGGTCACCAACAAAGGAATCCTGTTCAGGCCGGATTTCAAGGATACCGATGTCAATCTGTACGGCGATGCAGACCGCATAGAACAGATTATGGACAACCTGCTGACCAATGCGGTCAAGTTTACAGAATCAGGAACCATCACGCTGAGTGCTTGTTACCGTGAAGGCGTATTGATTTTGGAGGTGAAGGATTCCGGCATCGGCATGAACCCGGAAACGCTTTCCCGCATTTTCCGGCCGTTTGAACGCCTGACTTCCGCGACGAACGTGGATGGTGTCGGATTGGGATTGCCCATCACGAAAGGAATAGTCAGTCTGCTTGGCGGAGAAATAGACGTGACGAGTGAAATCGGCAGTGGCACCACATTCCGCGTGACGCTTCCCCTCAGCATGACAGATGAGCCGGTAGAGAGCGAGAACAGGATACTTCCGCATCCGGAACATCTGCCCCAAAATGTACTGGTAATCGACGATGACACGATGTTTCTTGACGTGATAAAGGAAATGCTGGAGCGTAACGGCATAACCTGTACCTTATGCTCATCTGCCAAGGATATCGTCAAAGCCATACGGAACAAGGATTACGACCTGCTGCTATCGGATATCCTGATGCCCGGAACCAACGGTTTCGACTTGCTGGACCTGCTCCGTAACTCAAATGTCGGCAACTCCCGTGAAATACCGGTCATAGCCATGACCGCGCGGGGCGACAGAGAGAAAGAGGCTTTTCTTCAAGCGGGTTTTACAGACTGCATCTACAAGCCGTTCTCCTCATCGGAACTGCTCAGCCTGCTTTCAACGATAAAAAGAGACCGGGAAGAGGAAAAACATAAAGCGGATTTCAGCAGGATACTCGCGGAGGTCAGTGACAAACCGAAAACACTGAGGTCCTTCATTTTCCAATTGGAAAAAGACCGTAAAGAGCTTGATGCTGCCATGGAAAACGGTGACAGGCAGAAACTGCGTGAGATTACACACCGGATGCAACCGATGTGGGAATTGTTGCAAACTGAAGATATTCTGCTTGACTTACGCACTTTATTGAAAAAAGACGATTCAAGTGACAACGAGTTGAACTGTCTTATTCGAAAGGTAATGGATACCGCCTCTGTCCTTATCACGGAGGTTGAGGACGAGATAAAAAGACAGACAAATGAAACGGAAAATACTAATAGTTGAGGATAATATAGGCTTGTCGCAGATGCAGAAAGACTGGTTCGGGCAGGCCGGTTATGATGCCGTAACCGCCATGAACGAGCCAATCGCCAGGGCGTTGATACGCAAAAACAGGTTCGACCTGATATTATCGGATGTAAGGCTGCCCGAAGGAGACGGCATTTCCCTTTTGAAATGGCTGAAAAATGAACGGATGGAAATACCGTTCATTATCACTACGGAATACGTCTCGGTGCCGGATGTGGTGCGCACCATCAAGCTGGGTGCGAAAGACTACCTGCCTAAACCGGTACACAGGGAACACCTGTTGGAATTGGCAGAAGAACTGTTCCGCCCGATTGCGACCAGACGGGAGCAGAAAAAGGAACTGCTTAAACGCATGTGCCCCAAGATGCTTGAAGTGGAACGGTGCGCAAGACTGGTTGCCCCGTCTGACATGTCCGTACTGATACTCGGGACCAACGGTACAGGCAAGGAATCCGTGGCACAAAGCATCCACGAGGGCAGTGACCGTTTTGAAATGCCTTTCGTGGCTGTCAACTGCGGTGTACTGCCACGTGAACTTGCGGCTTCCATGCTGTTCGGGCACGCGAAAGGGGCTTTCACCGGTGCAGACACGGCAAAGGAGGGCTTTTTCGACATGGCGAAAGGCGGCACTTTGTTTCTGGACGAAATCGGTACACTGTCTCTCGAGATACAGGCCATGCTGCTCAGGGTGTTGCAGGATAACTCCTATATTCCCATTGGCGGGAACAAGGAGCGTGTCGCGGATGTGCGCATTGTGGCCGCAACGAATGAGAACATGGAAAAGGCGATTTCAGAAGGCCGGTTCCGGGAGGATCTTTACCACCGTTTGAGCGAATTTGAAATCCGGCAGCCATCCCTGGCAGAATGCCCGGAAGACATCATGCCATTGGCCGAGTTTTTCCGTAAACGCTTCTCAAAGGAATTGAGACGGAACACTACCGGTTTTTCTGATGCGGGTATGTGCAGGCTGCGTTCTTATCCCTGGCCGGGCAATGTCAGGGAGTTGCAGAACAGGATAAAAAGAGCGGTACTGCTTGCCGAGGGACCGTTGCTGGAACTTGCGGATTTGGAAATGAACAAGCAGGCTGACGATGTGATACCGGTTTCCACTCCGATTATATCCCCACTGAAAGACGAGAAGGCTGAAATGGGAAATATCATCAATGCCCTTACCGCTTGTAACGGACACCGTGAACAGGCGGCAAGACTGTTGAATGTTAATCCGGCCACGTTGTACAGGAAGATGAAGAAATACGGGTTGAAATGAACGGATATTTATGACCGGTAAATGACAATGTAAATGACGGGATACAATAAAACTTAAAGCTGTTTTCTATATGGATGAAAATACGTAATTTTGCAAAAGATTGAGCGGGTCATAGATTCGCGTAAATCTGAACATAAAAAGTAACAGCGGAGTTTAATCTCTCTGCTGATTATATACATAAGTCGCAAGACATCTCAGGTAGGAATCTGGTAAATTTCAAATTGTAGAGATTATTGCGTGTAGCTTATGCTATGCCTTATAGCGTGAGTTCATGCATGATTCTACAATGGGCTTACCAGAGCCTCTGCCTGATAATGCGTGAGTTTCACGCTTTTCTTTATAATAATTAGGATGGAGGTATGGCAATAGTACAAATCATAACGGCAATGACATTGGACGGCTTTCTTCCCTATGAGGACGAGGAACTGTTCAAATGGGTGAAGACGGACAAGCGTGGTTTCCCGTTCTGGCACGATAGAGGAACTTTCATGTTGCCTGTCGGCTATCCAATGCTGGATTTGATTTGTGAAAAGGACGGGAAGGATGCCTCCTGTGTCTATACGGCGGAAATCTCAGACAAGAAAAGTCTCGAATTGCTGCACAGGCTTTCCATCTACCACCTCATTGACGAAATTGTAGTCTATGTCCTTCCCCTGACATACGGGAAAGGGATTGCCGTTCTCCAACAGTTGCCTGCCGTCCGTTGGCAACTGCACGGATCCGTCATGTCCCATAGTGGCATCAGCCGTCTTGTTTACCGTAAATCCTCGCGATAGTCCATTGCATCCCGCAAGGAAATCTTGCAAAATGCAAGATTCTCCAGATCTCCATTTTTTACATCGCAATTTTTTATTTCGCTGATATACAATATTGTATCAGTGCTTCTTGGTACCTATCGGTGTCATTGGCACGCCGTTAGCCCTATAATATGATATAACCTGTTGCGCGACAAGGTGTAAGCAAATGATTATTTACACTCAAAAAAACAGATTAGTCATGTTACAGATAAACAATGAGACCGCCCACAAGATGTTCTTCCAGATCATGGAACGGTTCGATAGGATAGACAGGGCATTGGAACGAATGAACAAGCTGAAGGATTGTCTGGACGGCGACACGCTCTTGGACAACTACGACCTGTGCCAGCTGCTCGGCATCACCAAACGCACGCTGGCTCGTTACCGTCAGAAGAAACTCGTCACCTATTACATGATTGACGGGAGAACCTACTACAAGGCGTCCGAAGTGGAGGCCTTCCTCAATCAGAAAGGGAAGTCATTGCCGGCAAGATACAGGGGGCAAGTGAATGTCTAACTAAAACGGGGTATGGATTATGGAGATTATATGTATCGACAGACAGACTTTTGAAGAACTGCGTGTCCGCTTTTGCGAGTTCGAGGAACGGTTGACACGTGTATGCCGTCCGGTTGAAGACCTCGGCTTGAAAAACTGGCTGGACAATCAGGAGGTATGCGAAGTACTTCGCATCAGCAAAAAGACCCTTCAGGTGTACCGTGCCAAAGGAATACTCCCTTTCAGCCGTATCAAGAACAAGCTCTTCTACAAGCCGGAAGATATACAGAGATTATTGGAATTGAATTATCACCCTTTAATAAAAGGCAAGTTATGAGCTATCATTTCATAGACAAGAAAGACCCGCGCATCGATGTGATGTTCCAAGGGATGGAGAAAATGGAGAAGATGCTCTCCCGAATGGAAGATATCCCCAAATCCCTTTTCTACGGGGAACGTTTTCTTACGGACGAGGAACTTTCCAAGGTACTGCGGGTGAGCAGGCGTACATTGCAGGAATACCGTACTTTCGGGGTGATTCCTTATTATTTGGTGCAAGGGAAAGCACTTTATAAAGAATCCGACATCATGAAGATTCTGGACGACGCCTACAAACGCTGCCGGGAGGAGCAACGCTGGGTATAGTCATACGGAACGGAGAAACAGCCCGCAGGTCAGGCAGGCTGTTTCTCCGTTTTCCATTTATGCGGTCGGTGATTTCCTTTTCCGCTTTTTCTTAGCGGTAAAATCCTCCTCACAAAGGTCAATTTTGTTTCCGAAGCCGGTAGACCTTAATTTCTTCATGTCCTCGTCCACTTTCGTGTCTGTCACCTGCGCGTAAATCTGCGTGGTGGAAATGGACGTGTGCCCCATCATGCGGCTGACTGTTTCTATCGGTATTCCGAGCGAGAGAGTGATGTGGGTACCGAAATTATGCCTCGCCTGATGGTAGGTCAAATTAAAGCCATATACCTTTCCCAACTCTTTTGTCAGCAGGATAAAATATCTGCGGGTGTAAATGTTGAACACTTTGTCCCCGGTTCTTTGGTTGCGGTATTTCTCGATGATTTGGAGAGGGATATCCAACAGACGTACAGAGGAAAGCGTGTCGGTCTTCTGCCGGTGGATATGAATCCACCATGTGCCGTCCTCTGCCTGTGTGATATCATTTATTGACAGTTTCTTCAAATCCGCGTATGCCAGTCCGGTGAATGTCGAGAATATGAACATGTCCCTCACTAATTGCAGTTGCGGCTTTTCCACCGGTGTGGTCATCAAGGTCTTGAGATCCTCCAGTTTCATGTGTCGGCTCTTTCTTTTGGGCAGTTCGGGATGCAGGCGGCAGTAAGGGTCACGGCGCAATGTCCCCTGGCTGACCGCACGCATCGTGAGTTTCTTCAAGCGGTACAGGTGTTCATGCACGCTTTTGGGTTTCAGGTTTCGGTCCGTACGCAGGAACAGCTCGAAATCATCATAGAACACCCGGTCAAGGCTTCGCAATGTCACGTCCTCCACGCCTTTCTTTTCCCGGATGAATGCGGCAAGATGCTTGTAGGAGCGCAAATAGGAGTCATACGTTTCCTGTATGCGGTCTATTCCGACACGTTTCTTGAATTCTTCATTATGCTCCCTGAAGAGTGCCAGCAGGGTGAGCGGTTTCTGTCCGATGCCCTTGACCGCGTTTTTGACCAGCTCCGCAGTGATGACCCCCAGGCTGTTCTTTATACGGTCGTAATGTCCGGTAATCTCACGGGTCAGGTCGTCTATGGCACGGTTCACGGTGACGGCATTCTCACTACGTCCGTCCGCCCGGCCTCTTTCCGGATTCCAAATGGCGGGATTGACGGACACCTTCGTTCCGATCTGTTCCCATTCCGTATCTATGCTCACCTTGCACAATAACTGGCACATCCCGTCCTTGCGGACTTTCGTGCGGTTGATGTAGAACAGTACGGCAAAAGTGCTGCGCCGTTTGACATTTTGTTTTTCAGTATTCTTTTCCATATATATACTTTTAGCGGGTTATTAAATGATGACTGAAAAGCGTTCCGATATTTTCCGGTTCAAAGTCCTTGTATCGGTGCTTATCTTGTCATCGGTAACTTTCGCGTAAATTTGCGTGGTTTCTATTTGACTGTGCCCGAGCATCTTGCTGACAGTTTCAAGGGGAACCCCGTGAGAGAGCGTAATCTCTGTCGCATATGTATGCCGGCCGGCATGGAAGACCAGCGGACGGTTGATATTGCAGATCCGGGCAATCTCCTTCAGGTAAAGGTTCAGCATGGAATTGCAATACATAGGCAGCAACTTGTCATCGGGAGCACTATCACGATATTTCCTCAAAATCTGTAGCGGCAAGTCCAGCAATGGTATTTCAAACTCCACCTTGGTTTTCTGCCGGGCACTCCTGATCCACAATGTGCCGTCTTCCGCACATGAGAGGTTATCTTTTGTCAGCAGACGCATGTCCCCGTATGGAATGCCGGTGTAGCAGGAGAACAGGAACAGGTCGCGGACATGGTAGAGGGTCTGCCTGTGAAGCGGGGTGGTCATAATCCGTTGCAGCTCCTCGGCAGTGAGATATTTCTGCCTGGCTTTTGGACGCACCGCCTCGTATCCTGTAAACGGATAGGTGGTAATGATGCCGTCTGCAATGGCTTCTCCGACAATGGTCTTCAGCTGCACGGTCAGGTTGATGATGGTTCCGGGAGCAAGGCCCCGTTCCGTTCGAAGATACAAATCGTACTTGTCGATGAAAGAACGGTCCAGTGCGGTAAACGAAATGTCGGATAGTTTGTATTGCCATTGCAGGAATCTCCTGACATGGTTGTAGGCGTTACGGTAAGCTCTCAGACTGCCTTCTGTACGGTTGACTCCCACACGCTTTTCATAATTGCAGATGAATTGCCTGAAATAGCCCAGGAGCGTTTCCTGCCCGCAAGCCATCCCGAGCAACCGGTTTTTCACCTCATCGGCCGTCACTCCGTCATGGACAGCCGACTGCTCCGCATAAATGCCCAATGCCATTGCACGGATTTCATCCAGTTTGTTGTTGATTTCCTTTGCCGTCACGCTTTTACCGGATGCGCGTCCTGAAGCCCAACGTGATTGCGGGACTTTCATCTTCACACTGAATGCCGCCTCGGAATATTTCCCGACGTTCAACTTAGCCATTACGGGACAGTTCCCGTCGGTATCCGCTTCGCTCTTTTTAAGGTAGAACGAAACCTTTACATTTGCTTGATTCATAACCTATTCCTTTGTTTGCAAATTTATTATATGGCGAGCAAATGAACGATATGAGAAACATAGCGGAACATAGAAAAAAGCCCCCGGTTTGCAGGTAAAGTCTGTATTTTTTTTCTGATGCGAGAAAAAAAGAGTAACTTTACACTCACAAAACAGAAAGAAACAGCGTTCTCTACGGTAGCGATCCGAATGGAAAAACAAGATGTGGAAGTGAATTCCAACCATCTTTTTCAATCTTGAAAAGGCAACGGATAAGTAGCGATTTGTTTTCCTAACTCCCGCAAAAACGGCTAAAAGCCGCCAATGGAAGAATATGGTACAAAGCTACATATCCCTCTCGATTTCAAGCACTTTGCATTATTCCTTTAAAATCCATCCGTATGTGGGCGAGTTTCTCTATATTTGTACATAACAAAGTTCGTAAACTTTAGAACATAACATTATGAAACCAATCATATCCCCTTCTATTCTCTCTGCCGATTTTGGTTATCTGGCACGAGACATTGAAATGATTAACGAAAGTGAGGCTGAGTGGGTACATATCGACATCATGGACGGTGTGTTTGTCCCCAATATTTCTTTCGGATTCCCGGTACTGAAGTATGTGGCAAAACTGTCGCAGAAACCTTTGGATGTGCATCTGATGATTGTACAGCCGGAGAAGTTTATTCCGGAGGTGAAGGCTCTGGGGGCACATGTCATGAATGTGCATTACGAGGCTTGTCCGCATCTGCACCGTGTGGTGCAGCAAATCCGCGAAGCAGGGATGCAGCCGGCGGTAACAATTAATCCGGCAACTCCCGTATCCTTGTTGAAGGATATTATTAATGATGTATACATGGTGCTGATAATGAGCGTAAATCCTGGCTTCGGCGGACAAAAGTTCATAGAGCATTCTCTTGATAAAGTGCGCGAGTTGCGTGAATTGATTACGGTTACCGGTTCGCAGGCCTTGATAGAAGTGGACGGTGGCGTAAACTTGGATACCGGTGCGCGTCTGGTAGAAGCTGGAGCAGATGTACTGGTGGCAGGCAATGCCGTTTTCTCGGCTCCCGATCCGAAGGAAGCTATCCGTGCATTAAGGAATCTGTAATCCGTCTTCTGGATTGATAATCGACAGCTGGCAACGGCATCCTTTCCTTCGACTGTTGATGCCGTTGGTAGTTGGTATTTTGTGTGGAGATGTGTTTCCACACGTGCTTTCTGCATGGGAGTATGTGGCAGGTTTTCTGCTTTTTCTTTTTATTATAGGTAGATACAAGCATACCGGATGGGTGTATGGAGCGGCGGTATACCTTTTCTTGGGTGGTACGGGGTTCTGCTTGATGAGTTGGCAGCAGGGAAAGACGGCATTTCCCTTTTCGGGCAAAACTGCTGTTTATAGGGTTTGTATCCGTGAGCATCCAGAAGAGAGGGAGCGCAGCATATTGTGCAGGGTTGCCCTGCTGGGAGAGGTAGAGAAGGATACAGTTACGGGTTGCCCCCGGAATCATCTTTTTCTGGCTTATTTTCCGAAAGATTCTGCTACGGCCACTTTGCGCCGTGGTGATGAGTTGCTGGTATCTGCCCGGCTTGTTCCTCCGGCAAACAATGGTAATCCCGACGAGTTTGACTATGCCCGCTACCTGAGGCGGAAAGGCTATAGCGGCACGGCTTACGTGGCTGACGGACATTGGCGGAAGACGGGGCATGATGCCTCTCGCACTGTCAGCCAGGTGGCACTGGATTATAGGGAGAAAGTGGTTGGCTTATACCGGAGTTTGGGTTTTGAAACTGATGAATTGGCGGTACTTGCTGCGTTGACAGTGGGGGATAAAGAGGAACTGAGTGATGATATTGTGGAGACCTACTCCGTTTCGGGAGCCAGCCATGTACTGGCACTTTCGGGATTGCATATAGGGTTTCTGTATGCTTTGCTCTTGTTTGTGCTTCGTCCTTTGTGGAGGCGATGGCGGCGGTTGAAACCTTTGTTGCTTTTGCTTCTGGTCCTTTTCTTGGTGAGTTTTGCTTTTTTCACGGGATTGTCTTCCTCGGTGGTGCGGTCGGTCATCATGTTCTCTTTGTTGGCGTTTGCCGGTTTGCAGCCGGAAAAGCCGCTGACTCTGAATACGCTGGCGGCAACTGCTTTCCTGATGCTGCTGTGCAAGCCGGTCTGGTTGTTTGATGTCGGTTTTCAGTTGTCATTCTCGGCGGTTGCAGCTATTGTACTTGTACAGCCTAAGTTATATGCCCTTTGGAAGGTTGACAATCGTTTCCTGCGATATTTGTGGGGACTTATGACAGTGTCCATGGCGGCTCAGCTGGGTACGGCCCCTTTGGTCATTTTCTATTTCTCCCGTTTTTCCACTCATTTTCTGTTGACTAATCTTTGGGTAATTCCCATGGTGTCACTCGTTCTGTATTCTGCTGTCTTTCTGTTGATGCTTACGCCGCTGCCTTTTGTACAACATCTGTTTGCAAGGGTAGTAGAGGCATTGGTACATGTCCAGAATGAAGTGCTCCGCTGGATAGAGCATCTTCCCGGCGCTGCTGTCGATGATATTTGGCTGGATATATGGGGTGTTTTGCTCGTCTATCTGTTCTTGGGGATGGCATATTATGGCTTTCTACGCCTTACGGTACGTAGAGTCTGCTTTGCGTTGCTGGCATTGTTGGCACTGGTTTCCTGGCATTCCCTTTCCATCATGTCCAATGCTCCCCGGCAGGGGATTGCTTTTTATAGCGTGAGAGGTTGTCCCGTTGTCCATTGTATGGCAGACAACCGTCATTCTTGGTTGGCATGTACCGATAGCTTGCCGGATATGCCGCGTCTGTGCCGTGTCCTTTCTCCGCATTGGAACCGCCTGCGTCTGGAGACTCCCCGACTGGTTGCCGGAGATTATACCACTTCCGGCTTATCCATGCGCAACCAGATTGTCTCTTACGCCGGTAAGCGCATCTGTCTTCTTTCCGACAACCGTTGGAGAAACAAGAGCTCTTCCCGTCCCCTTTCAGTTGATTATCTGTATGTCTCCAAGGGGTATCAAGGTGGGATAGAGGAACTTACTTCGCTCTTTTCCATGGGCATGGTGGTGCTTGACGCTTCTCTTTCAGACTATTATCAGAATAAGATTGCCAATGATTGCGTTCGCTTAGGTATTCCCTATCTTCTTCTTTCTCAAAAAGGTTCTTACCGCATATTGTTATAAATCACAAACTTTTCGTACTTTTGCCCCTTCAATTTGTTATAAACGCCAAATAGTAAATAGTCAATCGTCAAATAGTAAATAAAAATATGTTGACCAAAGTAATAGAACAATCCAAGATAGACCATTTTACCAAATGGTTTGACCGTGCAGACAAGATAGTAATCGTTTCACATGTGGGTCCCGACGGGGACGCCATCGGCTCTTCTCTGGGCTTGTGGCACTTCTTCAGCTCGCAGGGAAAGACGGCGAATGTTATTGTGCCGAACGCCTTTCCCGACTTCTTGAAATGGATGCCCGGGAGCAAGGACGTCCTTCTGTACGACCGCTACAAGGAGTTTGCCGACAAGCTGATTGCCGAGGCGGATGTCATTTGTTGTCTGGACTTTAATGCTATCCATCGTATAGATGCCATGGGTGACGCTGTTCTTGCATCCCCGGCAAGAAAAATACTGATAGACCATCATCTCCATCCGGAGGATTTCTGCAAGATTATCATTTCCCATCCGGAGATATCTTCCACTTCGGAACTGGTTTTCCGCCTGATTTGCCGTATGGGCTATTTCAGTGACATTTCAAGGGAAGGAGCAGAGTGCATCTATACGGGTATGATGACGGATACCGGCGGGTTTACTTACAATTCCAATAACCGGGAAATCTATTTCATCATCAGCGAACTGTTGTCGAAAGGTATTGACAAGGACGAGATTTACCGCAAGGTGTTCAATACTTATTCAGAAAGCCGTTTGCGCCTAATGGGATATGTCTTGTCACAAATGAAGGTCTATCCGGACTATCATGCAGCCTTAATTTCTCTGACTAAAGCCGAACAAAGCCAGTTCGACTATGTGCGTGGAGATAGTGAGGGGTTTGTGAACATTCCTTTAAGCATCAAAGGGGTGATTTTCTCTTGCTTCCTGCGTGAAGATACGGAGAAGCCGATGATAAAGATTTCTTTACGTTCGGTCGGTACATTCCCCTGCAATCAGCTGGCTGCCGAGTTCTTTGGCGGCGGCGGTCATTTGAATGCTTCCGGCGGTGAATTTTATGGAACGATGGATGAGGCCCGCAAGGTCTTTGAGCAGGCTTTGGAGAAATACAAACCGCTGCTGAATGCCAAAGGATAAAAAAAGTTCAGTTGTAAAGGTTAAAAGTTACGAACTTTCTATCCGCAGCTTTCAACTTTCAAGGAAATCAGATACTTTTGTACGAAATTACTAAATAACAGAAATGAAGAAACTTACTTTATTCTTTTTTGCCTTACTTGCAGTTTGTTTAGCCTTCCAGGCATGCGATAATTCTAAAACTTATGCCGAAATGCTTGAGGAAGAAAAAGATGCCATCAAAGCATTTATCAAAGACAGTAGCATTGTCGTTATTTCTCAAAGTGAATTCTATGCGCAAGATTCGACAACGGATGTAAGCAGGAATGAGTATGTGCAGCTGGCAAGCGGGGTGTATATGCAGATTGTGGATAAAGGTTCGACGAATCCTGCAGATACAGTTAAACCGAATGATTTGATTTTGGTGCGCTTTGAAGAACAAGGGTTGATAGCTGTTGGAGGGGTGAAATCGTATATAACCAATATGAATAGTCCGACTGTTGTGGATGAGTTTAGATATTCTGTTACTTCTTCGTCTATTGCCGGACTTTTTACTCAAGGCTATATGCTTATATATCATGGTTCGTCTGTACCTGCTGGCTGGCTGGTTGCGTTGAATTATATTCGTAACGGAGCACATGTGAAGCTGATTGTTCCTTCCAAGATGGGACAGTCGGATGCTATGCGGGACGTTCATCCTTATTATTACGATTTACATAAACTCCAAATTTGGAACTAACCGATAAATTTTAAATCATTAACCTATGACTCTAATCAAATCTATTTCTGGAATCCGCGGAACAATTGGCGGTGGTGCTGGCGAGGGATTGAATCCGCTCGACATTGTGAAGTTCACTTCAGCTTATGCTACCCTGATTCGTAAGACGTGTACTGTAAAAAGTAACAAAATCGTGGTAGGGCGTGATGCCCGCATCTCTGGCGAGATGGTCAAGAACGTAGTAGTCGGTACCTTGATGGGTATGGGCTGGGATGTAGTGGACATTGATTTGGCTTCTACTCCGACTACCGAGCTGGCTGTAACCATGGAAGGTGCCAGTGGAGGTATTATCTTGACTGCCTCGCACAATCCCAAGCAGTGGAATGCGTTGAAACTGCTGAATGAAAAGGGCGAATTTCTGAACGCTGCCGAAGGCCAGGAAGTACTCCGCATTGCCGCCGCCGAAGAATTCGACTATGCCGAAGTGGACCAACTTGGCTCGTACCGTCAGGATTTAAGCTACAACCAGAAACACATCGACAGCGTATTGGCACTTGACCTCGTAGATGTGGAAGCTATCCGAAAGGCAAACTTCCGTGTAGCCATCGATTGTGTAAACTCTGTAGGTGGTATTATTCTGCCGCAACTACTTGAACAACTTGGCGTTCAGCACGTAGAGAAGCTCTATTGCGAACCGACCGGTAACTTCCAGCATAATCCCGAGCCTTTGGAAAAGAACTTGGGTGACATCATGAACCTGATGAAAGGGGGGAAGGCAGATGTTGCATTTGTTGTAGACCCTGATGTAGACCGCCTGGCAATGATTTGCGAAGACGGCAAGATGTACGGTGAAGAATATACACTGGTTACTGTTGCCGACTACGTATTGAAACATACTCCGGGCAATACGGTATCCAATTTGAGTTCGACCCGTGCCTTGCGCGATGTAACTCGCAAGTATGGGCAAGAATATTACGCTTCTGCCGTAGGTGAAGTGAATGTAACTACCAAAATGAAGGAAGTAGGTGCCGTTATCGGTGGCGAAGGAAACGGTGGGGTAATTTATCCGGCCAGCCACTATGGACGTGATGCCTTGGTAGGTATTGCCTTGTTCTTGAGCCATCTGGCACACGAAGGTAAGAAGGTGAGCGAACTCCGTGCATCCTATCCTGCATACTTCATGGCAAAGAATCGTGTAGACTTGACTCCTGAAACAGATGTAGATGCTATTCTTGCCAAGGTGAAGGAGCTGTATAAGAATGAAGAAATCAATGATATAGACGGTGTGAAGATTGACTTCCCCGACAAATGGGTTCATCTGCGTAAGAGCAATACGGAACCGATTATCCGTGTCTATAGTGAGGCTGCCACACCGGAGGCTGCCGAGGAAATCGGCCAGCAGATTATGAAGGTGATTGAAGACCTGGCTAAATAAGGCCGAACGAAATGTTATAATGAATGTCCCACTTTCCCGTGAAAGAGAAGTGGGACTTTTTTTAAACCTTCCCATGAACTCCTCCATCAAACTACTACTATGAATGGTATTTTAGATTCTATAGGCTCAGCAATAACCACTGTCAGTGACTTTGTCTGCGGGTATCCCTTATTTATCCTTCTGATAGGGGGAGGACTTTTCTTGTTCTTTTATTCCGGAGCTGTGTCCCTCTGCCGCATCGGATATTCGATAAAGGCCTTGCGCTATAAATCGGAAGTGGCGGGCGAAGGACAAATCAGTTCTTTCCAGGCCTTGATGAGCGCCATAGCGTCAACAGTGGGTATGGGGAATATTGCGGGGGTGGCTATCGCTATTACAGTAGGAGGTCCCGGAGCCATTTTCTGGATGTGGGTAAGTGCCGTTGTGGGTATGTCCACCAAATTCTTTGAAGGGGCTCTTGCCATTATGTACAAAGGACACGATTCTGCCGGAGAACCGCAAGGGGGGACGATGTATATCATTCTTCATGGGTTGGGCGAACGCTGGAAACCGTTTGCTTATTTCTTTGCGGTGGTGGGGTTGATAGGTACGTTGTGTGTAATGCAAGCCAATCAGTTGGTCGAGTCTGTCACTACGGTATTTACTACTCCGGCAGGAATAGAGAATACACTCGGTCTGCATTTTGTGATGGGTATTGTCATCAGCCTGGTGGTAGGGGCGGTCATTATCGGTGGCATCCGGCGCATTTCGGTTATCTCGGCTAAAATAGTGCCGGTGATGGTTACTTGCTATATGCTGCTTGTCTTCGTTATTCTTTGTTTGAATTTTGATAAGTTGCCGGGAGTGTTGGCTTCCATTTTCCAGTCTGCCTTCAGCCTGGAAGCCGGTATCGGTGGAATTTTGGGAACTGCACTGACTGGTGCCCGCCGTGCTGCCTACGTCAATGAAGCAGGCGTAGGTACAGCCTCTATGATGCATGGCGCCTCCCGTAATGACAATCCCATTCGTGAGGGGCTGGTAGCCATGATTGGACCGGCCATCGACTCGGGGCTTGTTTGTACATTGACGGCCTTCCCTATTCTTATAGCTGGAAACTATGCGTCGGAAGGAGGCATAAAAGGCCTTTATATTGCTTTGAATTCTTTTGAGCAGCTCCTTCCCGGCTATGGGCATTATCTGTTGATGGTGATGGTCTTTTTCTTTGCCTTTTCTACCATGTTCTCTTATTCGTATTATGGACTGAAGTGCACCAACTTCTTGTTTGGTGCGGAGAATGCCAAGTATTATAACTACTTCTATTTGGTGATGATTGTTGTGGCTGCCATGATTCCGTTGGGAGCAGTGGTTGCCATCATGGATTTGGCTTTTGCCTTGATGGCATTGCCTACGATGACGTCACTGCTGTTACTTGCTCCACGGGTCAGGAGAAAGATGAAGGAATATTTTGCGAACTGATAGACAGCAGCTTCCACTACAAGTTGATGACCTTTCCTATCTCTCCTTCAAAATTCGGGGTGAATACACCTTTGCCGATATTTGCCTTGATTTCATCGGGGCTCCAAAAACGTCCTCCGTCCAGTTCGTCACTGGGATGTATTTCACCGTCGTAGACAGTTTTGTGTACGAAGACCAGTTCCTTTTCGCGGGCAGACTCGAAGACGTAATGCATGACGGTTTCGGGAATAAAGTCGGTAATGCCGAGCTCTTCGCGTACTTCGCGTTTTAGCGCCATCTCTACACTTTCACCTAAATCGACGTGTCCGCCTACGGAGGTGTCCCACTTCCCCGGTTGTATGTCTTTCCATTCGGGACGTTTCTGTAGATACAACTCACCTTTGGAATTGAATACATGAAGATGGATTACCGGATGAAGCAGTTTGCTACCGTTATGGCATTCGCCACGGGTGGCGGCACCTGTGATGTTGCCTTGTTCGTCGACAAGGGGGAACATCTCTTGATTGTTATCGTGGTTCATTGTGCTTAGGGTATTAATAATGATGAATCTCCATAGCTCAGGAAGCGGAAATCATGTGCCAGTGCATAGTTGTAAATCTTCGGCCAATCACCGTGTACGAAAGCTGATACGAGCAGCAGCAAGGTACTTTGCGGTTGGTGGAAATTAGTCACCATAGCCTTCACGATTTTGTATTCATATCCCGGAGCGATGATGATTTGAGTGCTGGTATGCAGAGTCTCCATGCTATGTCTGTCCAAATAGGCAACAATGGCTTGCAGGGCTTCCACTGCAGAGGTGGCGGTGACCTTGGCAGACATTTCATAAGGTTGCCATTGGTGGACGTGCAAGTCTTCCTCTGTGGCTTCTGGATTATTCAGTAAAGTGACTCCGATGTGATAAAGGCTTTCCAATGTGCGCACTGAAGTTGTTCCTACGGCCACTGCCTTGCCGCCGTGTGCTATGAGTTTTTCCAATGTGTTGCGCGAGACAGAGATGTATTCCGTATGCATTTCATGCCCTTCTATTTCTTCACTTTTCACCGGTTTGAAGGTTCCGGCTCCCACATGGAGTGTCAGCTCTTCCAATTCTACTCCTTTATTGCGCAATGCGTCCAATACGCGTGGGGTGAAATGCAGTCCCGCTGTAGGAGCAGCCACCGAACCTTTGATTTTGGAGTAGACAGTCTGGTAAGTCTCCTTGTCACTTTCCTGGGTCTCCCGGTTCAAGTAGGGGGGGATGGGCAATTCACCGAAGACCTCGAGAATGTCGGCAAAAGTCACTTCCGGATTATTCCAGCGGAAGTTTATCCAATGGCTGGTTCCGTGGCATTCACCCCGTTCGGCGGTCAGGGTGAGTGACTTGCCTTTCACGGTCATCTCACGTCTCAGCATGCCTTCCTTCCATTTTTTCAGGTTACCGACCATGCAGAGCCAGGCGGCATGCTCGGTTTGCTGGAAGTTGAGGGCGTAGTCGTTCGGCTGTATGGGTTCCAGGCAGAATACTTCAATCAGTGCTCCCGTTTCTTTCCGGAAATGCAGGCGTGCTTGGATGACTTTGGTATTGTTGAATATCATCAGGCTTCCCGATGGCAGATACTCCGGCAGTGAAGTGAATCTGTCTTCTGAAACTTCTCCGTGGCGATACAATAACAGTTTGGACTGGTCACGTACGGACAATGGGAACTTTGCAATGCGTTCGTCCGGCAACGGGTAGTTGAATTCGCTGATTCTGATATGTCTGGGGTCTTCTTTCATGATGGCTTTCTCTTTATTATATCGGCTGCAAAGGTACGGATATTTGGGAAGATTTGAAGAATAAGGGAAATAATTCCTAACTTTGCAGGAAGAAAGTAGGAAAAGACAAACTAAAAGATAAGTTACTATGAAGATAGGAGATAAAGTTCGTTTCCTCAGCGAAGTTGGGGGCGGTGTTGTGACAGGATTTCAAGGGAAAAACATCGTGTTGGTGGAAGATGCCGACGGTTTTGACATACCGATGCCCATAAACGAATGTGTGGTGATAGAGACCGATGATTATAATATCCCCACTCCGGCAGCCAAAGCGGCTGCCAAGAAGAAGCGGGAAGAAGAGCAACAATTGCGCACGGCCGCTACTGCGGCAAGGCCGTCTGCTATGGAGTCTCAGGTTTCGGAGCCTCAATCGGTCCGTTTGGAGAAACCGCAGATATCTGTTTATCGTCAGCCCGAGATGAAAGGCGGAGATATCCTGAATGTTTTTCTGGCTTTTGTTCCGGAGGATATCAAGGCTGTCAGCACTACACCTTTCGAGACATATTTGGTGAACGATAGTAATTATTATATGTATTATACCTATTCGAGTGCCGAAGGAAAGTCCTGGACAGCCCGTTCGCATGGTTTGATAGAGCCGAATACGAAACTTCTGCTGGAGGAGTTCGAAAAGTCCGAGTTGAACGACCGTGAACGTGTGATGGTACAGCTGGTGGCATTCAAAGATAACCGTGCGTTCACAATGAAACCGGCTGTCAGTGTGGAAGTCCGCATAGATATGGTAAAGTTCTATAAACTGCATACATTCCAGCAGACGGTTTTCTTTGAAACACCGGCCTTGGTGTATGATATTGTCCGGAATGACCAGCCTGTCAAGCAGGTGTATGTTTCGGCAGAGGAACTGAAGGAGGCTTTGATACAGAAAAAAACGGCAGATACTCCGTCCAAACCGCAGACGGTCATCAAGCGTGGTGGCAAGAATGGGATTGTCGAGATTGACCTGCATATCGGCGAGTTGCTGGATGACACCTGCGGTATGAGCAACAGCGAAATATTGAATTACCAGCTGGATAAGTTTCGTGAAGTGATGGAACAATACAAAAAAAGGCGCGAACAACGCATCGTCTTTATTCACGGCAAGGGAGATGGAGTGCTGCGTAAAGCCTTGCTGGACGAGCTGAAACGTAAATATCCTGACTGCCGCCATCAGGATGCTTCGTTCCAGGAGTATGGATTTGGGGCGACGATGGTGACGATTAAATAAAATCAAGTATTTGAATAGTGAATAGGGCAGTTCAAACGTTGGAATGCCCTATTCATTATTTATAGTCTGACATTGACTCTTGTATTTTTCCTTATGTGTATTTCTTGAGTGGAAGGATTGGACTGCATCATTTCTGATTCTATTTGCTGGATTGCTCTTTTGGCTTTGTGTACAAACCTGCCTTTGGGATATTTTCGCAAATATTCTTCGTAATCTGCTACCGACTGGCAACTATAGAAGAGGCGTTCTTCATTTTCTCTTCTGACTTCTCTTATATCAGTAATGGGAAGAACTGGCTGTGAAGAAGGTTGTGGATGTGGGTGGACAATCTGTTTTTTAGGTTCCTCTTGGAACTGTTCAAGTTTTGCAGTATCCGTTTTTACCGAGTCCATAACGATGTTTTCTTCTCTATTTATTGGGGAGATTGGATTTACCTTGTTTCCCAAAAATTGTTTTATAAAGTTTGCATGAGATGAGGAGGGGTATTCTTTTAGAAAATCTCTGTAGTCTTCTTCTGTACGGCATGCAGCGTACTTGCGCTCTTCTTCAAGGTGTCTAAAGTATATGGAACCTCCTTTGACAAGCAATAGAATCAATACTATACCAAGGCCGGTCCATCCTGCTATGCGTTTATGCATGTTCGAAGGACAGAACTTTTCTTTAAGGCGTGGTGATGTTGTTTTAGGAAAAAGTGGAGCAATAGGCTTCAGCTGTACTGAAGGAGAGTCTGTCTTTGTTTGTTTTAGTATGGAGCAAGCAAACTCATAGGCTTGTTGGGCTGTGGGGCGGTCCCAAGTGTTGAGGGCAAGGCATGCGTGAACAAACTGGGACAATTGGGAAGAATATTTCTCATCTAATGCTGGAATATGTGCACCATTCAGTTGGACACAACCTCCCATACCTTCCCATAATACAAGACCAGTGGATAATTCATAAACACTCATCCCTAAAGACCATATATCGCTGGTAGCCACAATCAGTGGTTTCTCTGCAAAACGTTCTGGTCCCATATAGGCAAGTGTTCCGGAACTTTCTACTTTGTTGATACTTTTACGAAAAGTATGCTCCAGTTTACGGCTGATGCCAAAATCTGAGATGATGAATTTGTCATCATCCCCTATCAAAATATTATCGGGTTTTATATCTTGATGAATGATAGGAGGATTCTGATTATGAAGAAACATCAATCCGCATGATACATCGCGTATGAAGCGCCAGATTTGCTTTTCAGACATTTTGCCTTTCAAGCTCGCTGAGGACCCTTTGGGACAGTAAGGCATTACCAAAAAAGGGCACTGTCCAAAAACATCAAAATGATTAAGGTGCAGTAGATTGGGATGGTGTAATTTGTAGGCAAGTTTGAATTCTTCCCGGAAATCTTTTATGCCGTTGTCATCCAACAGTCCGTACAACTTTATGGCAACGTCTACATCTGCTAATATATTTCGGGCAAGCCAGACTTCACCAAAGCTTCCGACTCCTAATAGTTTCTTCAGCTGATAGTGTTCAGCAAATATATCACCATTTTTCAGTTGCATAGTTTCACAATAGTAATCAATCTGTTAGGGTAGTGTTAGTAGTGTCTGTCTCTGTAACTAGAACCGTATCTGCCTGATATAGTATCGTTTTCCATTTTGCATATTGCTGTGGATTTCTATATAAATAGAAGCCTGCCGCTAAAGCCAGTACCAGGAGTAACAGAAGAATTTTCCGGATTTTGTGGTGGTTGGGTTTGCTGAACACTGTATTATTCAACTTTGCTTTGGGCTCGGTATCCTGTAGCATGATGTGGCATAACACAATCGTAATATTGTCATATCCACCTGCTTCAAGAGCAGCTTCTATCAACCTATCCTTACATGTCATTAAATCATCCTGGTTCTCTTCTATAATTTGCATTATCTCTTCGTCGTGGCATAAACCACATAACCCATCACTACACAGTAGGAGAGTATCGCCATCCTTTAAATTATAGGAACGGAAATCGGGATTGGAACGATTGGTCGGGTCTCCCAAACAGCGGGTAATGATATTACTGTAAGGATGGTCAAACGCATTTTCAGGATCTAGTTTTCCCTGATCTACTAAATCTTGTACATAGGAATGGTCTTTAGATAAACGGCAAAAACCTGAATTGCCATTGAATACATAACAACGACTGTCGCCACACCAACAGATATAGGCTTTATCGTTCAATATCCAAGCAATGACAATAGTAGTACCCATTCCCTGGGTACTACTATCTTCTTTACTTGCATTGACAATATTTAAATCAGCGGTTTTGACAGTTCTGCTCAGAAATTCTTCAACGGCTTCTTCTGAGGTAACAATGCCTTCCTGCGTAACGATATCTCCTAAATTCTCGGGGGTGAATGCATTTTGCACCGTCTCAATGGCTATGGCAGAAGCAACTTCTCCGGCATTGGTGCCGCCCATTCCGTCGGCCACTACCAATATGCTGCCATACCGTCCTAAAGAAATGGGTTCTATCGATTGGGGGATAATCCACTCTGATTGGCATAAATCACGATTGACAACAAAATTGTCTTCGTTGTTTTTCCTGACTAAACCAACATTGGTACCTGCCGCTAATTTAATGCTTATCTCGGACATGTTTAATTTTAATGTATTAAATTTCTGATTGGTACTAAACGATCCTTACCCTCTATGCTTCCTACCATGAAACCCACTACTTTGTAAGAACCATTTTCTAGAAGGAATGCTGGAGAACCATAATAACCGGGCTCTGCCACACGATTCTGTAATATGGTAGTCTCATATTTTGTGTCGGCTATATTGGTATGGTCATTGAAATGAGCCGGAGTAAGATTATGAATATCAGCATAACCTGCATAGCCCACCATTTGAACTTCTGTACCTCCACTCATGTTGTCTGCGGCGGTAATGTCGTAAGGCAATCCCTCACCATAAACGCCTTTTCCTCTAATGTATGCCCAACTGTTGGCAGCAGGGGTAACAATGCTGACACTGATATATTTCCTACGTGTATAGGTCAATTTTATCCCATGTTCCCTTAGTTGTACCCTGATGGATTTATCTACTTCTATTTCGGTCACTTGTACATCATTTCGTCCGTCTTTGGCAAAATCGCTACTGGTAAATGTCAGAGGCTTTCCAGTTCCTTTGGTACTGTATGCACGGTAATGGATAATGATATTACATCCTGCTCCTTTGTATACAGCCAATAGTTTACGCCATGGGTCTTTCCACTCTGTGTTGGAGTATATCCATGGCTCGACATTCTGCCTGTCTGTTACAAACATTCCGTTTGATAGCATGAAGCCAGTTCCGCAGATTATATCTGAAACTTGTATGCCCGGATCAAACTTTGTTCCATTATATTCGATTTCAATACGGTCGACTTTAATTGTATAGATATAATCATAATAATCTTTCAAATCTCCTGAAGCATTACTGTCTTGTTCATCTGCTATATCAGGGTCTTCATAATATTGGTCTTTGGAGAGTCTGGTGCCTTCTTGTATATTTGCGTTAATGGCATTGCTTGAATTCTCAATGCTTTTAGTGCTTATGCTGTTTGAGAGATTGTCCAAGTCTGATTTGACCTTATAGAAACTTGCATTGACATTCTTTAATTGACTATTAACGTTGTCCAACTGTGTTTTTAAGGCCTCTGCATTACCGTCACTGTTTCGTAATTTGGTCTCTAACTCCCGTTGCTGTGCTTCTAGAGATGCTCTTTCGGTCCCCAGTGAATCCAATTGGTTTTGGTATCCTTTCAGTTGAAGTTCTTGTTCTTCTGTCTTCTGTGCCAACAAATCATTTTTTACACCTAAACTGTAGTTCCAGGCAGCCAATCCTGCCACCGCCAGTACGAAAACAATTCCCATGATTGTTAATGCGGTCTTGTAGGGGCGTAAGGCTTGTTTGCGGAAAAGGCTCATTCTCTCAGTCAATCCAATGCTGGAAGTTAATGCTTGGCGACCTTGTGGAACAATGAATCCCAAGCGTGGTCCGCCAACGGATAATTGTATTTCATCTCCTGTTTGTAAATAGTAGGACCCATTTATAGGATGTCCGTTGACCAATGTCGGATTGGAGTGTGAAAGGTGGATAAGTTTCCAGTTTTCACCGTCGCGTACAATTGCAGCATGTTTGCGGCTAACTGTTTCGAAACTTTCATCAAAGCGTACTTGGCAGGAAGCGTCTCTACCTAATTCTACTTGGTCGACAATGATTTTTTGGGATTCTCCCGCTTGATGATACTTTGAAGAGGTCTTGTGCTCCAAAATAAAGTAAGTTCTACCGGAAGCACCCATTAATGCCCCCATACCAGCCCCTACTGAGCCGGCTAAGGTACGTTTGTAATTTTGTGTATCCATACTACTTGATATATAATTAATAGTTTTCAAATCTCATTTTTACATCCCCAATGGAGATGATATCTCCAATTTTCAGTATATGCCCTTGTTTGGTGACTTGGGTGGAATTGACATAAGTCCCATTACTGGACTCCTGCCACAACTTTAACTCCTTCTGCCATTGCCCGTCCCGAATAATCCATTTATCAGTGGCGGGATTTGTTTCTATTGTGCAATGATGGCGTGATATATAGGCACTTTGCTGTTCTGTTATATGTAGCAGATTGTCGCGTTCTCTCCCGATAGTAAGGATTCTATTGCCATATTTTATAAGTTCACTTAATTGATATATTTTTCCGTACTCTTCACCTTGCATAATACGTATACAGAAACCATTGACTGTTTGTGGTGGACAATATCCTCTTTCCATAGGGACTTGGCTTATTGCTGGCAGGTGTTCCAATACCTCTTGCACAGACTGGAAACGTTTTTTGAAATCTGGATTAAGACATCCTGCAAAGAGTTGCTGCCACTGCTCTCTATGTTTCAACTGTGTCAATTTCTGCCGGTTCCAATCTCCATTTTTCCCACGTTTCTGGTATAGTGCCAATTCATTATGACTGCTCAATTCGCCAAAGGGCAAACTGCCAGTTAATAATTGAAAGGCTAATACTCCAAAAGAAAAAATGTCCGTAGTGGGTAGGACAGTGGCCTCACCTCGCATGCGGTTCACTTGTTCTGGCGGCATATATGCATAAGTCCCGAAGATTTGGTTGGGTTTACCAAAAATATTGCGTTCAGTCATACGTTTGTTTCTATCCCCTGCTATACCGAAATCTGTCAACGCAGCAATTCCGTTACTCTTGAAAAGGACATTCTCCGGCTTTAGGTCACGGTGAACCTTGCCTCTGGTATGCAAAGCATGTAAACCTATTAGAATTTGTTGGCAAATTAGAGGAATCTTACTGCTTCCAGAACCTAAATAAGGTGTTAAATCTCCTCCGGAACAGTATTCCATTACAATATAAGGGTTGCCTCCAACTATACCGTAGTCCAATGAACGCACTAAATAGTCACAATCAATTTGCCCAGTTTTGAATTCCATCTCGAAACGTTCCATTAATGGTTTACGTATTTCAGGAGGAACTTCCCATAATCTCAGTAGTTTAAGCGCATAATCTTTGCTTGCGCTGTCCGTAACCCGATATACTTTACCGAATGAACCTTCGCCTAATGTTTGGGAAACCCTATAACGGTTATTGATATATTCCCCTACATTATAATCACATCTGTCGACAGTCCGGTTATTCACAAGAGTTATATTTAGTCACATTCAAACTTGAATCTTCGGTCGCCTAGTACAATGATATCATCCGGTATGATTTCTATTTTTCTGTTTACCTGGATATAGGTCGTTTGGAGCATACTTCGGTCAAGCAGATACCAATGACCATCATCGAAAACTATTTCAGCTTGTTCCTTTGAGGTGATTGTACGATTAGACATTTCTGTATTTTCCCGGTTCAAGATGATGGAGTTCCCTTCATATTCAAATCTTTTCGGAAGAATGTTCTCTTCTTCTTCCGGTATAATTGTTAATGAACAGTGAGGTTTGGTTTCCGGTTCTGTCTCTGTGATGTTCTTTATTTGTCGGCGTATGGTTGGCCGATGTACGCGGACACCGCAGTTCGGGCAAAAAGAGCAGGTTATTGCTATCTTACTTCCACATTCATGACAGAGCATTTTCTCTTCAGAAACGGAAGGTGCTTCCTCTTCTACTCTTATTGTTTTGTATTCATTGTTTGTTGATATGTTTGCTCTTTTCAATGGAGTTCCGCAGCAGGGGCAACTTGTGAAATCTCCTACTACCGGGTAATTGCAATTGGGACATTCTATAATTGGCTGTACAACAGTAGAATGATTCTCTTCTTCATTTGTTGTGGAAAACACCACAGTTTTTCTGCATTTTTCTTCATTAGAGCTGACATTCAATACTGTCGGTTTGGGTATAGCTTCTCCATGACCTTCTTTTGAAATAAAAATGTCCTGACTATTGGCATAATTCTCCGGCATTCGCAAAGGTTGCCCGCATTTCAGGCATACTGTTGTGTTGGAAAGGTTGTCCCAACCGCAATTCATACATCTCATAAGATTTTACTTTAATAATGGAATTACTTTGTATAAATCAGAGTTTCTCACCATTGTCGGTTTACCATGAATTTAGAATAGACCTCCCTTTTTCTGGGAGAGAATAATTGAAGATATTTTTCCTCCTTTGCTTTTAACTATGAGAGTTCCTTCTCTGGCCTTCTTGGTTTTTCCCACTTTTAAAATGAGTTTACCACGGTCTTTTGCTATCGCTTCACACCATTCAGGAATATCTGCAACTTCCCATTCGGCATTGGAGTCTACTTGCAGTTCCTTAATTTCTCCTTTGGAACCGAATTCCAATTTATCTAATGCGATATTAATGAATTCTTCTTGGCCACCTTGGGTAACACTGACCGTAGCTTTCATCTTTTCATTACTGATTGTAATGGTGGCTTTACGTTCGGTAGTCAGCCAATTGGTCTGGCAGCTTATGGAGAGTTTCTTCTCACCGGGAGTCACTTGACACCAGTCTGCATCTGATATTGCAGTCCATTGTTCTGGAAGACTTTCTATTTTGATACTTTCCGCAGTCTTTGTCTCACACCCAAATTCCAGGCTTTTTCTGTCTATGGTAAGTCTGGTGATTTCGGCAGGAGGCGCTGGCTTGGGAGCGGGATTTATTTTTTCCTCACACTCTTTGATTTTATTTTTGCAGGCTTGCTCCAGATTGCTGTCGCATTTCATGGCTGCTTTAAAACTTTTAATAGCGTCTCTGTATCTTCCTCTTTTCATGTATGTCTCTCCCTTTTGATAGATGGAGGCGCATTGCCCCCATATACTTATTGGCATAGAGAGAGCGAACGCTAAAACAATCAGTCTGATAAGTTTATTCATTTTCATTGTCGTCTATGTTTATATATGGTTCTATTTTTTTTGCACGGTCTTCAAAAGTCTGGGCTGCTACGGCTTGGTCAAGGTCTTTCATGATATTTGCCTTTTCTTTAAAAACATGATAGGCAGAATCCAGTATGGCCTCTACTTGCTGTTTCAGTTCTGTTGCATTTAAGTATATTTTCGCGGAGATGGAATCTTTGTAGTAATTTATTTGGCGGTATTTGCCAATGGCATTTATGTAAAAATCCTCAAATACGGAATCATTGTTTTGCTTTAAAGTGTCAATGTCAAATCGGAAAGCATCTCCTTGTATTTTAGAGTTTTCGCCTTCTTGAATGATTGACAGACACATTTTGTCGTAATCAATCGTTGGAGTCGGTTCCGGTATGGATTCCACTACTGGCTCTTTGCCGCTTATTAGCAAAAAGATGATGACAATTGTTGCGAATATAGCTGTGATTGCTGCTACGACTATGACTTTTTTGCGTTTCCCTTTGTCTTGATAGGGTGACATCTTATTTATGTCAGAAGAGTGTGCGCTAATGGAATCCTCATGGGTTTTGTCCTCTTCCTCTTGCAAAGTATCATGGCTGTTGTTTGACAGACTAAAGGGGACGGGACTTCCATTGATATGTTGGGAAGTGTAGTCTGCAATTTGTCTGGCTGTGGGTCTGTCCCATGGATTTAAGGCAAGGCATTTGTAAATGATATCCTTTAATTCTTGAGAAAAGTCTTCGTTGATAAGTGGAATGTCTGCACCGTTTTTTTGCAATACGCCTCCATGATCGCCATAGGGCGGCATACCGGTTAGAAGCTCATACATTGTTGCTCCCAATGACCAAATGTCACTAGCCATAATAGGGGCGGGAGATGGACCAAAACGTTCTGGTCCCATATAGGCCAAAGTTCCTCCACTGGATTCTTGGCCTTGGTTCCTGCGTAATGTACTTCTAATCCGTGCGCTGATTCCGAAATCCGTAATCATATACCTATTCTCATCATTAATCAGAATATTATCGGGTTTTATATCCTGATGGATAACCGGGGGAGTTTTTGCATGAAGATAAGCCAGTCCCTCTGCAACATCATGGAGCAAATGCCAGCTTTCCGTTTCTGTTATCCGGTTGTTGTCAGTAAGGTATTGGAAGGCCGAACCGTTTTTGCAAAAAGGCAAAATCAGGTATGGCATCCGTTCCCAGCAGTCATAATAAGTAGGATGCAGTAAATTGGTATGATTCATATCAAATACGAGGGAGAACTCTTGTGTGAAAAGGGATATCCCCGCATCGTCAAGCCCCATCCCCGGAGCATATATTTTTATGGCGACCTTAACATCCGTAAGTTTGTCTTGTGCCAGCCAAACTTCAGAAAATCCTCCTCTTCCTAGTTGTTTGAGTAGCTCGTATCTATCTGCTATGATTTGTCCACTGTCTAACATAGAACTTATAAATTATGTAAAAGAACTGTTTTCTTTTGGAAACAGCCTTTCTTTGTGTGATTGTATTATTTTGTTTGATTGAGTATATTCGCAATTCTTTATCCACAAAGTAATTAATAAAAATGTAAATAAGAAAATGAGAAAAAGTTTGAAATGTACTAAAATGTTGTTTTAATGGCTTATGTAGCTAAATATTGTACTATGATGTGATTTTTTGTTTCGTTTTAATGAAGCGGTAGCATATGCTCTTTTGTGGTTGAGAAATACGCCTTATGCTTGACGGTATTTCGCAAAAATATTTTAAGTTTGCAGATGTATTGAATAAATAATCTAATTACGAGAAACATGGGAGAGAGGATGGATAAGCGAATTCGATTTTATATTTATTGGATATTAGGGTTTGTGCTTCTAGGAGCTTGTGCGCCCGGAGATAAAGAGGACGTATACACAGAAATGAGAGCTTTTGAGGATTTTTCCCATATAAATGGAGATTCTGTGGCCATTGTGCCCCGAAAGGTAAGGCTGAAGGCTTTTCAAAAGATGGAAGAGGCAAAGGATAGCTTGGTCAAGTATAATTATCTGGCAATGACACTGAAAACATATTTGATTACTTCACAGCTTGATTCGGCACAAATCGTAATCCAGCAGATACATGACTTTATAGAAAGGCAGCATAGTTCTTCTCAAATGGCAGATTTGGAATCTGAATGTTTCAATATGAAGGGAAATATCTTTGCACGTGTTGGGAATATGGATTCTGCCGAAATTTGTTTCCGGAAGGCTTATGAATTACGGATGAGAGGGACTAGGATTGAAGTGGTGCCGGATATTTTGATGAATCTTGCAGATGCGAATAACCGTTTAGGAAAATTGGATATAGGGGCAGCTTGGTATAGGAGAGCTTTGTTGATGTGCGACTCTTTGCATATAGCTTCTACCAAGAAACCTCCCATTTATTATGGTTTGGCACAAGTATATGTTACCATGCGTGATTTTGAACAGTGTGATTACTATTATAATCTGGCAGGAGAAAGCTATGACAGTATGCTACCTTATGAAAAATATATTTATTTGAATAATAGAGGGACTTCTTACTATTATAGGGAGGATTACCAGACAGCGATAAAATATTTCCAAAAGGTTATTGATTTAGTCGAAGGATATGCTGATATGAGTTTTGAACTTAATCTGGGGAGGTTGAATTTAGGAGACTGTTATCTTCAACTGAATATGGTTGATTTGGCTGTTAAATATATAAATGAATGCCAACTTTTTTTTGAGGAAATGGGGGTGAGTACTGCACTATATTATATCGATACGCAGAAAATAGAATTGGCTCTGCTTCAGAAAGACTTTCAAGAGGCGCGTCGTTTATTGTCCGAGAGTGTAGTCCCTCCGGGCATCGACCCTGATATGGTACATATCCGTAATAAATACCTTCAGCAGTTTTACGAGGAAACCGGCAACTACAAGAGGGCTTATCACTATCTGCAGAGGAACAACCTGCTTGATGATTCTATCAGGAATGAGCGTGTCCGGATGCGTACGGCAGACTTGACTTTGCGTTATCAGCAGGATTCTACCTTGATGGCACATCGGGTTTTGCTTCAGGAGCAGAAAAACGAGGTGCTGGTGCTGAGGCAGACACAGTTTGTCGTGTTTGCTGTAGCTGTTGTATCTATATTGACGGCGGTTTTCCTTTATCTGTACAGCAAAAAGAAACGTGCTTTGTTGCTTGCACGGAATCATCGCACAGTCTCTACACTTCGTCTGGAGAATATCCGTAACCGCTTGTCCCCTCATTTCATCTTCAATGTGCTGAACAGGGAGATGGCGGAGCGGAATGTAGAAGAAAAGCAAGAGCTTTCGTCGCTGGTAAAACTGATGCGTCGCAATCTGGAATTGGCGGAACAACTGTGTGTAACCTTGGCAGAGGAGCTGGATTTTGTGAAAACATATATTAATCTGGAACGCCGTTCTTTAGGTCCGGATTTTCATTCGGAACTGAAGATAGAAAAGGATGTGCAGCCGGAGCAAATAAGGATTCCGTCTATGATGATTCAAATTCCGGTTGAAAATGCAGTGAAGCATGCGTTGCGCGAGAAGGAAGGTGAACGTAATCTTTGGGTTTCGGTCTGCCGCCGGGGAAACGGTATCTGTATAAAGATAACGGATAATGGTGGCGGTTATCGTCCAGACAGTCGGAACCGGGGCACGGGGACGGGAATGAAAGTCATTATGCAGACCATTCAGATTCTCAACAATAAGAATAAGGAGGCCATTGATGTTTCAGTGCACAATGTCTCTCTACAGAGTGGTGAGATGGGATGTGAGGTGACTTTCTGGTTGCCAGACAACTACGATTACAGGATTTAAAAGAACCGTTTAATCTCGTTTTTTGCAAGGATAGGCATATTTACGGATAAATAGTCCGTAAATGGCTTCTTGTTGCTTTGTATGGGAGCAGGATTATGTATATATTCGCGAAAAGAAAAACATAAAAGAAACATGGATAAATATAAGGTTGCAATAGTTGACGACGATGAGGTGGCTCTTGAGAATCTGAGTTTTGAATTGGGAAAGGATGCACGCTTTTCTTTGAAGGGAACTGCCCGTAATGGCAAGCAAGGGAAAAAACTCATTGCCAAGGTACAGCCGGATTTGTTGTTCTTGGATGTGGAAATGCCGGATATGACAGGAATGGAACTACTGCAGGAAATACGTGGCAGTGTTTCATGGAACATGCGGATTGTTTTCTATACGGCTTATGATAAGTATATGGTTCAGGCTATCCGGGAGGCTGCGTTCGACTATCTGTTGAAACCTTTTGAAGAGCAGGAGTTTCGGGATATTCTTGCACGTTTTGTAGAGCAGGCAGAAGCTGGGCAGAGAATGTCATATCCCATTGGTGCGCCGTTGCATACCGGACAGACATTTATCGTATTTACGCCAACCAATGATATGCGTGCATTGCGTCCGGCTGAAATCGGTTTTTTTCGCTATTGCTCCGAGCGTAAACAGTGGGAGGTGATACTAAACAACCAGCCGCCATTGGTGCTGCGTCGCGGAATGACTGCTGAGCAGATTACTCAATATTCATCCAGTTTCGTGCAGATACATCAATCGTATATTATCAATATTGATTATCTGATGATTATAAAGGATAGCAAATGCATGCTTTATCCACCATTTGACAAAGTTACGGAACTGCTGGTTTCCAGAAAGTATAAAAAAGAACTGCAAGACAGATTCTGCTTGTAAAGTGATAAGAATTATTTGGTTAGGGAGTTGACGCCGCAGACTTTGGTGGCGTTGACGTAAAGAAAAGGCATTGAACCTTTAAAGTCCAATGCCTTTTTATTTATCAAATACAATTTTCGTATTCATCAGAAGCGAAGCTTATTTCACTTCGATACCTTTGTTCTGCAGTGTGACATTTAATACTCTGGCATAATCGGCATACTGCTTTTCATTCAGAGTCTTTTTCATCAACTTCAGATTACCATAAACTGCATTACGGAGTAACTTCTCCTGATTCTTCTTGGAATTTGTAGCGCGTTCCATCTGTTCTGTAAAATATTCGCAGATGTTTGCCACTTCTTCATGCTGGTTGGAATCCAGATTCAAATACTTGCTCAACTTTGTTATGTTGATGTTACCTTCCCATTTTGCAGTTGTAGGTTGGTTTCCTGCTGCAAATGTTGTAGCAGTCAGGCAGACTGCTGCCACTAATGTTAATCCTAAACGTTTCATAATACCTACTTTTTAATTGTTATTCCTAAAAACTAATCTCAATCTAATACCTATTGAAAACTCTCTAAGCGCTTAGCTTTTTCTTTTTACCTATGCAAATATAGGTATATGTTTTATAACACAAAAATGAATACGTAAAAAAGTGTAGTTTATACCTTCATTTCTTGACTTAAATCAATTTTGTAGTGTGAAAATGCTTTATTTGGATGCTTTTTGTAATACGAATGTAATGTAGGTTAAATGAAATTCAGTTTATTGTAATGGATAAAAGGATTTTTATTAGTCAAAATGTTATTGCCAAACAGTTTCGGGCAATTCTATGATTACTCTGCTTTCAGAGCAGACTCCCACAAAGCCTAATCCACCTATGACGTTGCAAGGCAGACTGATAGGTTCCATTAAAGTATCGTCGTAATCCCCATCATCCAGGCAGTTTAAGGCTTTCAGGTAGCGGTATTCGGCTTCAGTGATGCTAAGCAGCCGTACGGTGATGGTTTGTTTGCGGGATATATGGTAGTAGTAGTGTCCCTCTACCGGATAATATTCTTGGTAGAGAGGGGTATATACTTTTAATGTGGCATACGAATCACGGAAAGTGTTATCATTGAATATGTTGTATTTGTTATTTATGGTGGGAAACAATTCATTTTCTTCATCATCATAGTTGCCAGGGTGGCCGTCAGTCAGTATAACATCTTCCCGGTTGATGATTTCGTTCTGTCGGGGAGCAAGGATGGTAGTGTCTCTGGGTATGGAGGCCCAATGCCAAGAGCCGTCCTCGTCTTCCACTTTGATGAGGCTGCCGTTTTCATCTTCCAGGTATTCTTTCCATTTGCAATAGTAACTACGGTCATTCCAAATGTCCAGCCGGTAGTAGTTCTTCTCGTTGGGGCGGTCTTGCAATGTAATTTTGTATTGGCGGTAAAGGGTTTGTCCGCTGTACTCGCGCAGGTAGGCCAAGCAAGTGTCCACGTGCAGGCTCTCTATCGGTTGTGGCACGGTGACCTCGGCACTGGCATGGTATTTCCCGTTTTCGGCAGTGGCTTCCAGACGTATGTTGTCGCCGGGATGCAGTGTGCTGGTCAGACGATATTTCTTGAAACGTATACTTTTCAGTAATGATTCATAAATGTCCTTATCAAGTTCTCCTTCCAGATGCCCATAAATTTCTTCCGGGGAAACCGCTTTCGGAGTTTCTGCTATTTTGCCATTGATGTAGAGGAAAAGAGTTGCTTCGTTCAAATGTTCAATACTATAGCCCTCGCCTAAATGGAGATAGACATCATTCTCAGCTTGTCCGGTTTCGAGCAAGGCGTTCATGATGATTTGCGGATCTTGTTGTCCGGGATTGTAAGGAATCTCGTTTTCGCAGGCTGTTAGGAAGCCTACAATAGTTATGTATATAATAAGGTGTAATTTCATTTTTGTTTTCATATGCCGGATTTGTTTTTAAAATCTATAAGTATAGGTAACAGAAGGAATACAAGGCAGTATTGTTATTTTCTTGATGACAGTTTGAGCTTTCTTCTGCCCGGTATTTCCATGATAAATACTTTCGTAGAAATCATCGTAGTATACGTTGTATCCATTTTTGTATTTGCTGTAAACGATGTTCGGATTCATGGCATTGTATGCATTGTAGATACTGATATTCCAGGTACGCATACCATGTTTGGTCTTCTTGTTGAAGTTGACGCCGAGATTCAAACGATGGCTGGCGGGAAGGCGGTAATTGTTACGCCGGGAGATGTAACCGGTTTCCTCAATAGAGCCATCGGGCCGGATGATGATTGTTGCCTTTTCGGGGATAGTGATACATCCACCGGTATTGAATATCCAGGAAGCTCCTGCATCAATGCGGTCACTGAACTTATGGCTGAGATTGAGGCTGATGCTGTGGCGGCGGTCATATTTGTAGGGGAACCATCGGCCTTGGTTGATGGTACCGTTCTTAAAACGGTGTTCGGTCTTGGATAGGGTATATGCCAGCCAGCCGGTAGTCTTGCCCAATGTTTTCTGTACCATCAGTTCCAGACCGAAGGAGAGGCCTTCGCCCATTTCCACTTTTTCTTCCCAGTTGGTAGAGGTGCCGAAGAAGGATACACCGTCTTGATATTCAAGTATGTGTTTCATCTGTTTATAATATCCCTCGACGGAGAACTCCCAACCCGGCAGTCCGGAATAGTAGCCTCCTATGGAGAACTGGTTGGCATACATCGGACTGATGTCTTTGGTAATGGGTACCCAGAGGTCGGTAGGCATAGACAGCGGAGTAGAGGACAGCAGATGCACATACTGTGCCATGCACGTATAGGATGCTTTGGCAGAATATCCTTGTCCGAGGTCATAGCGGGCGGAAAGGCGGGGCTGCAGCGAATAGTAGCTTTTCCCTTGTGTGTGGAACAGCGATGTGCGTACACCTGCATTCAGACTGAACCTGGCGTTTACATTGAAATTGTCTTCGGCGTAAAGGGAGATTTCTTGTCCGCGCATGGCATGGCTGTTGCTGGTATTGTAAACCGTATCTTCCTGGAGGGCGCCATTATCTATATCTTGTATTTTCGAGGTAGCTATTCCCGGACGGAACGTATGGTGGATGTACTCTGCACCGAACTTGATGTGGTGCTGCGGTATGGGGGTGTAGTCAAAGTCCATACGCGCACTCCAGTCACGGATACCGGAGTTGAACTTGGAGGAGTAATAGTATCTGTCTTGTACTTTATTGGCGACAGTATAGGTATCTTCCATGTTTCCGTCCAGCCCCATCTCATATTTGTTGTATGAGACGGTGGTATTGCAAAACAGCTTGCTGTTGAATACATAGTTCCAGCGGCCGTAGGCGATGGTGTTTCCCCAATTCAGATGGCTGTTGTCCTTGGAATAATTCTTAATGCTGTTGTCGTAATTGTCACCGTGGTAGTCACTGTCATAATGATAGTGGTCTTTCCCCTTGTAGAAACTGAGGAAGATGCGGCTACGGTCGCTGAACTTATGATTGACCTTTGCATTGACGTCGTAAAAATAGTAGTTGTATTTGTCGGAATAGGTGTCGTCTTTGTCTACAATGAGATTTTTGAAGAATAGGGTGGGGATGGCTCGTGCGCTGAAACTGAAGGAGGTCCGTTCTTTCCAGATAGGGCCTTCGATATGCAGTTTGTCCGTCAACAGGCCTATGCTGAATGCGCCGTGGTATTTATGCATGTCTCCGTCGTTGGTCCGTACATCTACTATAGACGAAAGACGCCCGCCGTAGCGGGCAGGAAAAGAACTTTTGAAGAGTGTGGTGTTCTTTACCGCTTCGGGCGTAAAGATGGAGAATACTCCCAGCAGGTGGTCTGCGTTGTAAACTGGAATTCCGTCCAGCATAACCAGGTTTTGGTCGGGACCTCCCCCTCGCACATACATGCCTGCAAAACCTTCCATACCGGCTTGCACACCCGGCATCAGCTGAATGGTCTTCAGCAGGTCGGCTTCTCCCAATATGGACGGGGTATGCCTGATTTGTGTCATCGGTATCTCATGCGCTCCCATGGCTGTGCTTTCTATGCCGGCCTCCCGCTTGTCCGAGAGCACCACGACCTCTGCCAGCTGGTTATTGCTGTCCAGCCTGACGTTGAGTAAGGTGTCTTTCGTCAGTTCGAACCGGCTATGCCGGCTTTCGTAGCCCAGGTAGGAGAAAACCAGTTCCGTTTCCCCTTCCGGCAGGGTGAGGGAATAGAAACCGAAAGGATTGGTGGCAGTACCTGTGGAACGACGACTCTCAAGGATATTGGCACCAATCAGCGTCTCGGAAGACGCTCCGTCGGTCACGTATCCGCTGATGGTGAACTTACGGCTAACGGGTTTCTGCGGCACGGGCCGCTTATGGAGTAGAATGTGCTTTCCGGATATTTCGAACGTGATGGGTTCGTTTTCAAAGGCACGTTGCAATATCTCACTGATGTTCTTTTGTTTCATCTCCAGTGTGATGCGGTGCGTGAGCTTTACTTCTTCCCCATAGATGAAGGAGAATCCGGTTGCATTTTCCAGTTGCTTCACGAAACTCTCTAAAGTTGCGTTACGGATATTCAGGTTTATACGTGTTTCCTTGTTTTGTGCCTGTGCATGGAGTGAGGCGCTTAAAAGAACCACACACATCAGAAGTACGGTTCTGATGCGGTGGTGCGAACAGATAGTAGAGCTGGTCATTGTCAGTTAAGTTTAGTAGTAAGGATAATAGTGTTGTTTTCTTTTTTATAGGTAAAGTTGCCGGCGTCCTTCAGTAGGTCGAGGATTTCTGTAAGACTCTCCCCTTCGCGGAAGGTAGCTGTCATATGATAGTTCTTCAGGCTGTCTCCTTCGATACGTATATCGGTACGGAACGTTTCGGAAAGTTGACGGACGATTTCCTGCAAGGGTTGCTGATCGAATGTCAGTACGCTATGGATTACTTGGGTTTCCTCGGTAGTATGTATGGCTTCTGTGGGAATGGCTTCCCGTTGTGGTGCTACGTATAAGAACTGATAGGCTGCCCAGCTCGTTACACAGAGCAGGACTACGGCTGCGGCACTGGCTGTACGCATCCAGAACCGCTTCATGCTGCGGCGCTTTAGCAAACGGCTTTCCAGCAGCCTCCAGCTGTTCTCTGCCGTAAAGCGTCCTCGTGGGGAACGGGTAGAAGCAACCAGTTTGTTCAGTACCTTGTCGAAATTCTCGTTATTCACTTTCATTTTTGGCAATTTATTAAGAGCCTATGACTCCTTTTCTGCATGTAAAGACAGCTCCTTTTCAGGAATTCCCTATGCCTATATCCTGAAATAATGTTAATCTAAAGCTCTTTGTCCGTGAAAGTCTGTCCTACCTACGTATGACTTCCTTGTTTCTCTGTTTCAATCAATAGGGAAGGTGTGCTCGAGATGTGCATCTCATGTTGTGCGAGATGTGTATCTCATGCAGCTCGAGATGTACATCTCATACATGCATACGCGGCTTCTTGCAAGGAAGATGAAGCAGAGTTCACTCCGTCAGCAATGCTTCCTTGAGTCTTGTGAGTGCTTTTTGCAGTTGCGCGTCTACTGTCTTTGTGCTGATGTTCAGCTCCTCCGCCACTTGTGCATAGCTTTGTTTCTCTTCGCGCAGGCGGATGAATACTTCACGGCAACGCTCCGGCAGGCGGTCGAGCGCCTTGACATATCGGGCAAACAGTTCTTCGCTGATAAGAGTGTCTTCGGGGGAATCGGCCTGGCCGGAAACTTCGGGAAGCTGTTCGGACGAGAGTGTAGGGTGCCGGTTCTCTTTTTCCAGGTAATTGAGGGAGGCATTTTTGGTAAGGATAAAGCAGTAATCCTCTATGTTGTTCACTTCCGGCAACAGGGCGCGTTGTTCCCAAAGCTTCATGAAGACGTCGAGCACAATTTCTTGCGCCCATTCTTCGTGCTTCACGAAATAGCAGGCAATACGGAACAAGCGGTCGTAGCACAGATTGTAGAAACTGTGAAAAGCCCGTTCCGAGTCTTCTTCCTTCATTTGGCGCAAGTAGCGTCTGACTTCTTGTTCGGTCATGCAGTCTCCCGGTTTTGCTGTTAATCAATGAACATCAGGTCGCTTATTATGCCGTCCGAAACAAAGATACCTTCCCGGGTCAGGCGCAGGCGGTCTGCCTGCATCTCCAGTTTGTGGCTTTGGAGGTAGGGGGCTGCCATTTTCGTGCAATATTGGCACAACTCTGTGCCGAAGGCTTCTTCCGTATATGTCAGGGAGATTCCCCACATGGTACGCAGGGAAGTCATGATGTATTCATTGTAACGGGTCACTTTATCCAGAATTTCTGTTTCGGAGGAACGGTGCCCCTCTTCAATGGACTTTATGTATCCTTCCAGAGAAGCTGTGTTCCATTCCCTTGTCTCCGCATTGAAGGAGTGGGCGGAAGGGCCGCAGCCCAAATACGGAATGCCTTTCCAGTAAGCAGTGTTGTGGCGTGAGTACATGCCGGGCTTGCAGAAGTTGGATATTTCGTAATGCTCATACCCCGCGGCTCCCAGGGTGTCCATGAGTGCCGAGAAGAAGCGCACGCTACTCTCTTCATCTACTTCGCTGATACGATGGCTCTGCAGCATTTCGTAGATGCGGGTGCCTTTTTCGTAAGTCAGATGATAAGCGGAGATATGCTCCACATCAAGGCCGACGGCTTGTTGCAGGTCGCGTTCCCACCGTTGGTCTGTTTCATCCGGTAGCCCATAGATGAGGTCGATGCTGATATTCCGGAAGCCGGCTTGGCGGAGGCGGTGTATGGCTGCGATGGCTTGCGCGGCATTGTGCCGGCGGTTCAACAGTTTCAGGGTGGGGGCGTCGAATGTTTGTATCCCCATGCTTATGCGGTTGAAGGGGAGGGTGCGCAGCATGGACACATATTCTTCCGTCAGGTCGTCGGGATTGGCCTCGAGGGTAATTTCTTCGGCATGTTCTGTTCCATACACCTCTTTGATAGTCCGGAATATCTGCTCGAAATCTTCGTGAGCGAGCTGTGAGGGAGTTCCTCCACCAAAGTAGATGGTCTCTATCGGTTCTTCCTTCAGATAACCCTTGCGGGTTTTCAGTTCAGTGCACAAGGCACGGATGTACTGCTGCTTCAATTCGCTGCGAGTGGTGGAATAGAAATCGCAATAGATACAGCGCGTCTTGCAAAAAGGTATATGAATATAGATGCCTGCCATGGTATGCTTATGGATATTTGTTGCAAAAATAGTCTTTTGGCGGGAGAATATATCGGTTTTCGGGACATTTAATGTAATATGGAAGTAGTCAGTGTCTTGGTGGAGATTCTCAGTTTTGTCTGTAATCCGGAAAAATAGAACATTTTTTGAGTCGTATGGAAATTCATTATTCCGAATAAACTCCTTTCCTTTGTTATCAGAAAAAGGAATGGGTGTCTATTAAAATAATGAGTAATATGTTTGAAGGACTTGACTTTTGGTTTGAACAGATTATAGCTTATTGCATTGCCCTCGTACTGGTGCAGTTCATGAAGAAACAAATATAGCGGCAAATACTTTATTCACTTCCGTCGTAGCACGGCTTAATCTTAGGCTTTTTCTTGTGATTTCTGAGCTTTTGGGGTACTAATGACCGATATTTACCCCTTTTTGAAACAATAGTGCCCCCGAAATTACCGGGAATGGGGTAATTTTGCAGTATTGAAAAACAAACTTAAATAATATCATGAGAAAAAGTAACTACTTATGGCTGCTGCTGGTGGCAGTTTTATTGCTGCCCGCTCAGGAAATGGCTGCCAAGAAGAAAAAAGAGAAGGAAGTGACAGACCGCGAACTTTGGGCCGGGGTGTTGTATCAAATGGCTGCTCCGGTACTGAGCAATATGAGTGAAGGGAAGCTCCAGAAAAATATGCAGGTGGAGCTTAGTCCCACTTGGGATGGACGCGACAAACGGGTGACCTATATGGAATGTTTCGGCCGTCTGATGGCGGGGTTGGCGCCCTGGCTCTCTTTGCCGGACGATGACACTGCCGAAGGCAAGCAGCGCAGGCAGCTCCGCGAATGGGCATTGAAAAGTTATGCGCAGGCGGTAGACCCTAAAAGCCAGGATTACCTGCTTTGGCGGAAAGAGGGACAGCCGCTGGTCGATGCCGCTTATGTTGCTGAAAGCTTCCTGCGAGGATACGATGCTTTGTGGGTGCCTCTGGATAGTTTGACTAAACGGCGTTACATTGAAGAGTTCACCCAGTTGCGCCGTGTGGACCCTCCTTATACCAACTGGCTGCTGTTCTCGTCTACGGTAGAATGCTTTCTGCGCAAGGCAGGTGCCAAGAGTGATGCTTACCGTATTGTCTCCGCTCTGCGCAAGGTGGAAGAGTGGTATGTAGGCGACGGCTTTTATAGTGACGGACCGGGATTTGCCTTTGACTATTACAACAGCTTCGTACTCCATCCCATGTATGTGGAGTGTCTGGAAGTCTTTACGAACAGTGGAAAAAATAAGATATGGAATGCGCCGGATTGCAATTTCCAGCGTGCCCAGAAGCGCATGCAGCGTTTCGGCATGATTCTGGAACGTTTCATCTCTCCCGAGGGGGCCTTCCCCGTATTCGGGCGTTCCATTACCTACCGCACCGGTACCCTCCAACCATTGGCTTTGTTGGCATGGCGTGGATGGTTGCCCAAGGAATTGTCGAACGGACAGGTACGTGCTGCCATGACAGCTGTCATCAACCGTATGTTCGGTGACAACCGGAACTTCAACGAGAAAGGTTTTCTGACATTGGGATTCAATGGTTCCCAGCCTCATATCTCCGACTGGTATACTAACAACGGCAGCCTTTACATGGCTTCCCTGGCATTCTTGCCCCTGGGCTTGCCCGCCGACCATCCGTTCTGGACAGATGCTCCGCAGGCATGGACCTCGAAAAAGGCGTGGGGTGGTGAAGAATTCCCCAAAGACCATGCCTATTATGAGTAAGACTGATTCATTTTTTATAGTATTTATATTAATTGTTTGGGGGATTGGTGGATTTCCGGTGGCACTCTGTGCACAGGGTGCTGCCGGTGTCCTTCCCGAAACGCATCTGGTGGAAGTGGGGAAAGGATACAGCCAGACTTCCGTCAACACTGCCGTATTCCGTAATAATTCGCTGGTGACGCAAGGTGACGAGCAATACATCAGTTACTATGATGCGGAAGGGTTCCTGACTCTTGGAAAACGGAACCTCCATGCCGGACAGTGGACACTGCACCGCACACAGTATAAAGGGAATGTGAAGGATGCCCATAACGTCATCAGCATGATGCTGGATGGTGACGGGTATATTCATGTAGCCTTCGACCATCACGGACAGCCCTTGAACTACTGTCGCAGCATTGCACCCCATTCACTGGAATTGGGTGAGAAGGAGCCCATGACGGGCGTGGATGAAGGCAATGTAACCTATCCGGAGTTTTATCTGCTGTCCGGAGGCGACCTGCTGTTTGCATACCGTTCCGGTTCTTCCGGCCGGGGCAACCTGGTGATGAACCGCTATTCCTTGAAGGAGAAGAAATGGAGCCGTGTGCAGGATGTACTGATTGATGGCGAGAACAAGCGCAATGCTTACTGGCAGCTATATGTAGATGAGCTTGGAACCATCCATCTGTCGTGGGTCTGGCGCGAGACTTGGCATGTGGAAACCAACCATGACCTATGCTACGCCCGTTCCTTTGACAATGGCGTAACATGGTATAAGGCAAATGGCAAGAAATATGATTTGCCCATCCGTCTGGGTAATGCAGAGTATGCCTGCCGCATTCCTCAGAATTCGGAACTGATAAACCAGACCAGCATGAGTGCCGATGCAGGCGGCAATCCGTACATTGCTTCCTATTGGCGCGACCCGGACAGCGACGTCCCGCAATACTGGATTGTCTGGCATGACGGGCAGATGTGGCACAGCCGCCAGGTCTCCGGGCGTACCACTCCGTTTTCCCTGAAAGGTGGAGGCACGAAGATGATTCCGATGGCCCGTCCGCGCATCGTAGTAGATGGCGGGGAGATATTTTATGTATTTAGGGATGAAGAACGGGGGAGCAAAGTCTCTTTGGCGCACGCTACGGATGTGGCAAACAGTAAGTGGAGCATCAGCGATTTGACCGACTTCACTGTCGGTGCCTGGGAACCGTCTCATGACACGGAATTGTGGAAGAGCAGGAAGCGGCTGCATCTGTTTGTGCAGCATGCCAAGCAAGGAGACGGAGAGCGGGTTGTGGAGTTTGCACCGCAACCGGTATATGTATTGGAAGTGATAAGATAAAAGAACAGTATTAGTATATGAAAACGACATGCTTATTTTTATTGGGTTTGGCTTTTTGCTGGGGACTGTTCTCATGCACCGCTCAGCAGCCGAAACCGGAAGAAGTGATTGAGATTATCAATCGGGTGAACAACTATTGGCAGGAGACCCATCCGCAACATGGGCGCTCTTTCTGGGACAATGCCGCCTATCATACGGGAAACATGGAGGTGTTCTTCCTGACCGGTAATCCGGAATGCTATGCCTATTCCGAGGCGTGGGCAGAACATAATGAATGGAAAGGCGCGAAGAGTGACAACAAGGAAGAGTGGAAGTACAGCTATGGGGAGAGTGATGATTATGTGCTTTTCGGTGATTATCAGATTTGTTTCCAGACTTATGCGGATTTGTATACCGTGAAGCCGGATTCCGGGAAGATAGCCCGTGCGCGCGAAGTGATGGAATACCAGATGAGTACGGACAAGAACGATTATTGGTGGTGGGCGGACGGACTTTACATGGTAATGCCCGTTATGACAAAGATGTACAAGCTGACCGGCAATCCGTTATATCTGGAGAAACTGCATGAATACTGGACCTATGCCAACAGTATCATGTACGATTCGGAGGAAGGCCTATACTATCGCGACGGCAAATATATTTATCCAAAACACAAAAGTGTGAATGGTAAGAAAGACTTCTGGGCACGTGGCGACGGTTGGGTGCTGGCTGCTTTGGCAAAGGTACTGAAAGACCTGCCCGAAACAGACCAATACCGCCAGGAGTACATAGACCGCTTCCAGACGATGGCCAAATCCGTGGCTGCCTGCCAGCAGCCGGAAGGCTACTGGACACGCAGTATGCTCGACCCTGAGCATGCTCCCGGTCCTGAAACCAGCGGTACGGCTTTCTTTACCTATGGTCTGTTATGGGGGATGAACAACGGCTTGCTGGACAAGGCTGCTTATCAACCCGTAGTGATGAAGGCGTGGAATTATCTGACTACTGTAGCCTTGCAGCCCGATGGCCGCATAGGGTATGTACAGCCGATTGGCGAGAAAGCCATTCCCGGACAAGTGGTTGATGCCAACTCTACTGCTAACTTTGGGGTAGGGGCATTTCTGCTGGCAGCTTGTGAGATGGTGCGTTTTTTGAATGCCGACTGATTGGAGAGATTAAATAAGTGTATATGTTACACAACATATACACTTTCTTTGTATTATAATGTATATAGTGTTAATTTTACACCCGTTAAAAGGTTTAATATAAAAAGATTATGATTGTACGGATGAAAAACACTTTCCGGATGCTTTTGGCGGCAATGTTATTGTCGTTGTTTGCACTTCCGGGATATTCCTGGCAAAAATCCTTTCCCGAAAAAGATTATGTAGCTTATTTGTTCACTTATTTCACTGGGAATAGTGGCGATGAAGAAGCTGTGCGCTATGCTGTAAGCATGGACGGTTATACCTACTGGGCATTGAATGATAATGAACCGGTAATCGACTCGAAAGTCATCAGCTCCACCGGGGGAGTCCGCGACCCGCATATCCTTCGTTGCGAGGATGGCAAGACTTTCTATATGGTAGTGACAGATATGGTTTCAGCCAATGGATGGAGTTCCAACCGTGCCATGGTTTTGCTGAAATCTACCGACTTGGTCAACTGGTCCCACTCCGTTATCAATATACAGAAACGTTATTCAGGTCAGGAGGATTTGAAGCGTGTATGGGCTCCGCAGACTATCTACGACCCGGAGGCGGGAAAGTACATGGTGTATTGGTCCATGCTGCATGGCGATGGAGCCGATGTCATATATTATGCTTATGCCAATGCGGAGTTTACGGATTTGGAGGGAGAGCCCAAGCCATTGTTTCTGCCGGAGAACGGGAAATCGTGCATCGATGGAGACATTGTCTATAAGGATGGTGTTTTCCACCTTTTCTATAAGACGGAAGGGCATGGAAACGGCATAAAGGTGGCCACCACCCGTTCCTTGACCTCCGGGGCATGGACGGAAGAACCCGATTACAAGCAACAGACTAAGGAAGCCGTAGAGGGTGCGGGCACTTTCAAACTGATAGGGCAGGATAAGTATATCCTGATGTACGACGTCTATATGAAAGGAAGCTATCAGTTTACGGAAACCACTGACTTGAAGAATTTTAAGGTGATAGACAGCGAGGTGAAGATGAACTTCCATCCCCGTCATGGGACCATTATCCCCATTACCCGCCATGAGCTGTTGCGCATTACCGATGAATGGGGCAAGCCGACAGAACTGGGCGCATTGCCCAACAATCCCGTATTGCCGGGTTTCCATGCCGACCCGGAAATCCTTTATTCCCATCAGACCCAAAAGTATTACATCTATTCTACTACGGACGGACAGCCGGGTTGGGGAGGCTGGTATTTCACCGTATTCTCCTCCACGGATTTGAAGACCTGGCAGGATGAAGGCGTCATGCTGGACTTGAAGTCGGAGCAAGTGCCCTGGGCAGATGGCAATGCTTGGGCGCCTTGCATTGAAGAGAAAAAAGTGGACGGTAAGTATAAATACTTCTTCTATTACAGTGGAAACCCCAAGAATGGCGGCGGCAAGCAGATTGGAGTGGCTACGAGCGATTCTCCGGCCGGCCCTTTCACCGATTTGGGACGCCCTGTCGTTACTGCTTCACCCGTCGGTGGCGGGCAACAGATTGATGTGGATGTGTTTACAGACCCTGTTTCGGGCAAATCCTATCTTTACTGGGGCAACGGCTACATGGCAGGTGCCGAGCTGAACGACGATATGGTGTCCATCAAGGAAAATACCGTTACGGTGATGACACCGGCGGGAGGCACCTTGCAGGACTATGCTTTCCGCGAAGCAGCCTATGTCTTTTATCGCAACGGGCTCTACTATTTCATGTGGTCGGTAGACGATACCGGTTCGCCCAATTACCATGTGGCATACGGTACATCCAAGTCGCCGCTCGGTCCTATCGAAGTTGCCAAGCAACCCGTTGTGCTGATTCAGAATCCGGAAAAGGAAATTTACGGTCCGGCACACAACGCTGTATTGCAGATTCCCGGTACAGATGAGTGGAGAATCGTTTACCACCGTATTAATAAATGGTACTTGAAAGATGGCCCCGGCGTTCATCGTGAAGTCTGCATAGACCGGATGGAGTTCAATGAAGACGGAACCATCAGGCCGGTGGTGCCTACCTTTTAATTTAATGATATAACATAATAATTTAATACCATGAAGAATAGATTGAAATTACTGGTTTGGTTGTTTGCCCTCTCAGGTCCGCTGGCAGCACAGAGTGTATCTGTCAATGGTCCGGATGGAAAATTGCAGCTTACGGTATCCTGCCCGTCAGCCAACGGCGAAGTGTCTTACGCCGTCACCTACAATGGAAAGCAAATGCTGGAATCTTCTCCCTTGGGGATGGAGACAAATGTGGGTGATTTCTATAGAGGATTGCAGTTGAAGGAACATAAAGTCACAGCTTTCGATACGGTTTATGAACAATCCCGAATCAAAGCTTCGCACATCCATTACCGGGCAAACGAATTGCTTTGTTCATTCGTCAACGGTGAGGGGAAGAATGTGCAGATAACTTTCCGCGTCAGCAACAATGACGTGGCTTTCCGTTACACCCTGCCGAGGGAGCAGGGAAAAGGAAGCGTCACGGTGAACAGCGAACGGACCGGCTTCCGCTTCCCGTCGCAGACCACCACTTTCCTTTGTCCGCAGAGCGACGCCATGATAGGGTGGAAGCGTACCAAACCCAGTTACGAAGAAGAATATAAGGCAGATGCCCCGATGAACGAACGTTCGGGTTATGGACATGGATATACATTTCCCTGCTTGTTCAAGGTGGGGGATGACGGCTGGGTACTGCTCAGTGAAACCGGAGTGGACAGCCGTTATTGTGGCTCGCGTTTGAGTGATTGGGATAACGGCGTGTATCGCATTGCTTTCCCCATGCCGGAAGAGAACAACGGCAATGGAACGGTGGCACCTGCCTTTTCCCTGCCGGGCTCCACGCCGTGGCGTACTGTGACGGTGGGGGAAACCTTGAAGCCGATTGTGGAAACCACCGTCCCCTGGGATGTAGTGGAACCACGCTATACCACCACCCATGATTACAAGCCGGGCCGTGGCACATGGAGCTGGATTCTCTGGCAGGACGGCAGCATCAACTACGACGACCAGGTGCGCTATGTTGACTTGGCAGCCGCCATGGGATACGAATATGTATTGATTGACAACTGGTGGGACAACAACATCGGTCGCGACCGCATGGAACAGTTTATCAAGTATGCCCGTAGCAAGGGTGTGGAGGTATTCTTGTGGTATAGCTCCAGTGGTTACTGGAACGATATAGAGCAGAGTCCCGTCAACCGGATGGATAACTCCATTGCCCGCAAGCAAGAGATGCGCTGGTTGCAAAGTCTGGGTGTGAAGGGTATCAAAGTAGACTTCTTCGGCGGTGACAAGCAGGAGACCCTGCGTTTGTACGAGGAGATTCTGAGCGATGCCGACGACCACGGTCTGATGGTTATCTTCCACGGCTGTACCTTGCCTCGCGGCTGGGAACGGATGTATCCCAATTACGTAGGCAGCGAGGCGGTGCTGGCTTCCGAGAATCTGGTATTTAGCCAGCATTTCTGTGATAACGAGGCGTTCAATGCCACGCTGCACCCTTTCATCCGCAATGCTGTGGGATGCATGGAGTTTGGCGGTGTGTTCCTGAACAAGCGTTTGAACCGCAGCAACGATGGCGGAACTATTCGCCGCACCACGGACATCTTTCAGCTGGCAACGGCAGTGCTGTTCCAAAATCCTATCCAGAACTTCGCCTTGGCACCTAATAACTTGACGGATGCTCCGCAAATCTGCCTCGACTTTATGAAACAAGTGCCCACTACTTGGGACGAGACCCGTTTCATTGACGGCTATCCGGGGAGATATATTGTTCTTGCCCGTCGTCATGGAAACACGTGGTACATAGCCGCTGCCAATGCAACGGTGGAACCGTTGAAACTGAAACTTGACCTTCCTGTGCTGGCAGGACAAGAGGTGTCTCTGTATAGTGATGACAAGAAGATGCAGCCTCAATTAAAGCTACAGAGGATAAAGGCTGACGGCTCTCTGCAACTCACGGTTCAGCCGCAGGGAGGGGCGGTAATCGTGGAATAAAGAAGGCATGGAGCAACCCTTGTTTTGTAATGATATATCATAACGGATTACTCCTTTTGCAAATCTTTGATTATCAGAGGTTTATAATTGTCCTGATTCAGTCGTATACTGAATGGCATTCACTATACGACTGAACCCTATTCACTATACGACTGAATGGCATTCAGAATACGGCTGATTGTGACTATCGAACTAAATGTGAATGATTAATACCGACTTAATACCATGAATAGATTCTTGAAATTATTGTCCTTGTGTCTGTTCTTGACACTGACCGTTCCTTTGCAGGCTGTGACGAATGGAGTGGCGAATGAACCCGATTCAGTCTACCTCTTTTCCTACTCCCATGCCGACGGCAGTGGCGGTCTGAAACTAGCCTGGAGTCCCAATGGCAACCGATGGTTCAGCGTGGCAGAGGGCAGCTCCTTTGTCAACTCGGACTTCGGCCCCTGGGGGCAAATGAAGCGGATGCTGAAACCGCACTTGATGCAGACCCGTGCCGACGACCGTTGGCACTGTATCTGGGAACTGACGGAAAGCGGAAACTCCCTTGCATACGTCGAGTCTCCCGACTTGCTGCAATGGAAAGCGCAGAAATACTTTGACCGTTCTCGCCTTGCCGAATACCGGCCGGCGGAGGTCTATCCTAACGTGCGGAAGGAGGTTCTGCTGAACGGTACCGTACAGCAGGGTTGGATGCAGCGTGTACCGTATGCCACGGTGCAGCGTGTCATCTCCTTTGCAGAGCATAAGAAGTACCGCCAGGCACTCCATGCCGAACGTACCGAGCAAGACCCCGTACGTTTTGCCGGACTGAAACCGGTGGAGGCGACTATCGAAGTGGAGACGGAATGTGCAAAAACCATCAGCAAGCATCTGATAGGTATTTTCTTCGAAGACATCAACTATGCTGCGGATGGAGGACTGTATGCCGAGCTGGTACAGAACCGCGACTTCGAGTATTCGTCTAAGGACGGTTCACACCAAGGTTGGGACGGCACATATGCCTGGGCGGTGAAAGAGGGCGATGCTGCGGCTGCCGTTACCATTGCCGCTGCCGACCCCATTCATCCCAATAACCCTCATTATGCCGTATTGGAGGCGCGTCCCGGAGTGACATTGCAGAACGACGGTTTCGACGGCATCAGCTTGAAGAAAGGGGAGAAGTACGATTTCTCTCTCTTCGCCCGCGTGGCACCGGGCAGCAAGGGAGGCAAGGTGGTTGTTTGCCTGCTCGACCAGACGGGCCGTGAGATTGCCCGCTCTTCCGTCAATGTGTCCTCCAAAGAGTGGAAGAAACAGCAGACGGTGCTGACGGCAAACGCCGATGTGCGTGCCGCCGTGCTCTCGCTTCAGCCGCAGACGGTGGGGACACTGCATCTCGATATGATTTCCCTTTTTCCGCAAAATACATTCAAGGGCCATAAGAACGGCTTGCGTGCCGACCTGGCGCAGACGCTTGCCGACCTGCATCCACGCTTCGTCCGCTTCCCCGGCGGCTGCGTGGCTCATGGCGACGGCATTGATAATATCTATGACTGGAAAGGCTCTATCGGACCGCTTGAAGCGCGTAAGCCGTTGCGCAATCTGTGGGGGTATCATCAGACACGCGGACTGGGCTACTTCGAGTACTTCCGCTTCTGCGAAGATATAGGTGCCGAACCTCTGCCGGTATTGGCAGCGGGCGTGCCGTGCCAGAACTCGGGCACACACTCGCACTATGCCGACAACTGTCCGCAGGGGGCCAACAAGGAACTGATGCGCTACGGCCAGCAGGGTGGCATCCCGATGGAAGAGATGCCTGCCTATATCCAGGATGTGCTCGACCTGATAGAGTATGCCAACGGCGATGCACGCCGCACCGTGTGGGGCAGGAAGCGTGCTGAGGCAGGCCATCCCAAGCCTTTCAATCTGAAGTATATCGGCATCGGCAACGAGGATATGATTACCGAAGTGTTTGAGGAGCGCTTTGCCATGATATACAAGGCTGTCAGGGAGAAGCATCCCGAAATTACGGTTGTCGGCACTGTAGGTCCCTTCTACGAAGGCACGGACTATGCGGAGGGCTGGCGCCTTGCCACGGAACTGGGCGTGCCCATGGTGGACGAACACTATTACGTGGATCCGGGCTGGATGATTCACAACCAGGACTACTACGACCGTTATGACCGTACCAAGTCCAAGGTCTATCTGGGCGAATATGCCGCCCACCTGCCCGGACGTCCCAACAACATAGAGACAGCGTTGGCAGAAGCTCTCTATCTGACTTCTGTGGAACGTAATGCCGATGTGGTGGAAATGACCTCATACGCTCCGTTGCTGGCAAAGGAAGGGCATACGCAGTGGAATCCCGACTTGATTTATTTCAATAACACGGAGGTGAAGCCTACCGTGGGCTACTACACACAGCAGATGTACGGACAGAATGCGGGTACGCAGTACATCACCTCGCACGTCACACTGAGTAATGGGCAAGAGGCTGTCCGCAAGCGCGTCGGCATTTCGGTGGTAAAGGATGAGGCCACGGGTGACCATATCGTAAAGCTGGTGAACCTGCTTCCGGTAGAGGTTTCCTCTACAGTGAAGCTGAAGGGCATCGACTTGCAGAATCCCTCGGCAGTGAAGACGCTCCTGACGGGTGACCCGAAAGACAAGCAGGCACGTTCCGTGACTTCCACCTTCGACATCGGCGGTACGGAGTTTCCTTATACCTTGCCTGCCTATTCGTTTACGGTGATACGTATCCATGAGAATAAGGGGAAATAAGGATAAATCCGTGTAATTCCGTGCGTGGGAACTTAAAAACTTAAAAGATATGAAACGATTATTGACTTTGGCACTTGTTGCAGCCATGACCGGCAGTGTGTCGGCACAAAAGCAACAGACTTTGCATTCCGGTTATCCCATCGACCCGGTTCCTTTCACTTCAGTGAAGGTGACGGACAGTTTCTGGGGACAACGCTTGAAGGCAAGCCGCGAGGTAACCATCCCGTTGGCTTTCAGTAAGTGTGAGGAAACGGGACGTTATGAAAACTTTGTGAAAGCTACTCATCCCAGTGATGAGTATAAGGTGGGAGGCTTCTCCTTTGACGATACGGATGTCTATAAGACGATTGAAGGTGCAAGTTACTCCTTGCAGACTTACCCGGACAAGAAACTGGAAGAATATATCGACAGCGTATTGGTCATAGTGGCCGCCGCCCAAGAACCGGACGGGTATCTTTACACCGCACGTACCATGAATCCCAAGCATCCGCACGATTGGTCGGGGCCGGAACGCTGGTCGGAGGTGGAGAATTTGAGCCACGAGTTCTATAATCTGGGTCACATGGTGGAAGGGGCTGTGGCTTATTATCAAGCTACAGGCAAGCGGAACTTCCTGGATATAGCTATCCGTTATGCCGACTGCGTATGCAAGAATATCGGTGAAGGCCCCGGACAGAAGCGTGTGATTCCCGGACATCAGATTGCCGAAATGGCATTGGTACGCCTCTATACCGTGACAGGAGATAAGAAATATCTCGACCAGGCCAAGTTCTTCCTCGACGCGCGCGGCACTACGGCACGCAAGGACATCTATTTGCAGTCGCACAAGCCTGTACTGGAGCAGGAAGAGGCAGTGGGACATGCCGTACGTGCCGGTTACATGTATTCCGGCATGGCTGATGTGGCTGCCATTACGGGTGACAGCTCCTACATCAAGGCTATCGACAAGATATGGGAGAATATCGTCGGCAAGAAGATATATATTACCGGCGGTATCGGTGCGCGTCATGCGGGCGAAGCTTTCGGTGATAACTATGAATTGCCGAATCTGACTGCCTACAATGAGACCTGTGCCGCCATCGGCAATGTTTACATGAATTACCGCCTCTTTCTGCTGCATGGCGATTCCAAGTATTTCGACGTGCTGGAACGTACGCTTTACAACGGATTAATCTCCGGCGTTTCATTGGACGGAGGCAAGTTCTTCTATCCCAATCCGTTGTCTTGCGATGGTAAGTATCACTTCAATGCCGACCATACGATTACACGCCAGCCGTGGTTTGGTTGTGCCTGCTGTCCCAGCAACATCAGCCGGTTCATTCCTTCTTTGCCGGGATATGTGTATGCCGTGAAAGACAATCAAGTGTACGTCAACCTTTTCTTGTCCAACCGTGCCGAGTTGAAGTTGAATGAAAAGAAAGTGGTGCTGGAGCAGGAAACCGGATACCCCTGGAACGGAGATATTCGTGTGAAGGTGGCTCAGGGCAACCTGCCGTTTACGATGAATATCCGTATTCCGGGTTGGGTGCGCGGCAGTGTACTTCCGAGTGACCTTTATTCGTATGCCGACGACCTGAAGTTGGGCTATCGTGTATCGGTGAATGGCGAGGAGGTGACCGGTGAACTTCGTAAAGGCTATCTCCGGATAGACCGGAAGTGGAAGAAAGGGGATGTGGTAGAGGTGCATTTCGACATGCAACCCCGTGTGGTGAAAGCCAATGAAAAAGTGGTTGCCGACCGTGGACGGGTGGCTGTTGAGCGTGGTCCTATCGTTTATTGTGCCGAGTGGGCCGATAATGATTTTAATATACAAAATATCATCCTGAACCGTCATCCGAAATTCCAGGTGACGGAGAAGCCCGAACTGCTGTATGGCATCAACGAAATTACCACAGAAGTGCAGGCTCTTGGTTTTGATGCTGCCGGAAAGTTGGCAACCAGAGATGTGACGCTGACCCTGATACCTTATTATGCATGGGCACACCGGGGTGAGGGCAAGATGGATGTGTGGTTGCCGGTAAATAGGATTGATATAGAATAGGTAAGTATGTCGTCATAATTTAGCTTATGCTATCGTTATAAACAGATTAAAACCATGAAAAGACTTTTATTTCTATTGACATTGTTCGTTGCTCTTGGCATGCAGGCGCAACGGCATGTGATGACTGTTGATGTATCAAAACCGACGGCTCGGATAAATCCTGCCATGTATGGAGTCTTCTTCGAAGACATCAATTTCGGTGCGGACGGTGGTTTGTATGCCGAACTGGTAAAGAACCGCTCTTTTGAGTTCCCGCAGCCGCTGGTGGGGTGGATACCTTTCGGCGAGGTGACGGTACAGGACGAGCGGCCCTGCTTCGACCGCAATCCGCATTATGTGCGCATTACCAATGACGGCCGTCTTTTACGTGCCGGACTGGATAATGAAGGTTATCGTGGTATCGGCCTAAAAAAAGGAGAAGATTACCGTTTCTCTGCCTATGTCCGTACGCCGGATACCAAACCAATGAAGCTTTCCGTCGAACTGGTGAATTCCAACGGAGAGAATCTCCTGAAGAAGGAACTGGAAGTGAAAGGCAGTGAATGGCAGAAGCTGACGGCTGTGCTGAAAGCTCCTTTTACCGATGTTCGCTCGCGTCTGCGTGTTGTGTTGCAGACGGAGGGTACGGTAGATATGGACCACATCTCTCTCTTCCCGGTGAACACTTGGAAGAAGCGTGAGAATGGATTGCGTGCCGACTTGGTACAAGCCCTCTATGACCTCAATCCCGGAGTATTCCGTTTTCCCGGTGGCTGCATCATCGAAGGCAACAGCCTTGCCACCCGTTATCAATGGAAGCATTCCGTGGGTCCGGTAGAGAACCGTCCTTTGAACGAAAATCGCTGGAACTATACATTCAAGCATAAAGCTTTCCCGGATTATTTCCAGAGTTACGGACTTGGCTTTTACGAATATTTCCTGCTGAGTGAAGACCTCGGTGCAGAGCCTCTGCCGGTACTGAGCTGCGGGCTGTCCTGCCAATACGAAAGCAACGAAGTGGTTCCCCTTGGAGAACTCGGCCCGTACGTGCAGGATGCCCTCGACCTCATCGAGTTTGCCAACGGTGCTGCAACCTCCAAGTGGGGAAAGGTGCGTGCCGATATGGGACATCCCGAACCGTTCGGTCTGAAAATGATTGCCATCGGCAATGAACAGTGGGGGGAAGTCTATCCCGAGCGTCTGGAAGTGTTCACGAAAGCCATCCGTGCGGAATATCCCGATATGCAGATTGTAGGTTCTTCCGGTCCGAGTGCAGATGGAGACAAGTTCGATTACCTCTGGCCTGAGATGAAACGCATCGGGGTGGATTTGGTGGACGAGCATTATTATATGGCTCCCGACTGGTTCTTTGCCAATGCCGCCCGCTATGATGACTATGACCGTAAAGGACCGAAAGTCTTTGCCGGTGAATATGCATCGCATGACCACCCCACCGGGAAAGCCAATAATTTCTTGGCGGCACTGTCCGAAGCAGCTTTTATGACGGGACTGGAACGTAATGCCGATGTGGTGCGCCTGGCTACCTATGCTCCGTTGTTTGCCCATGTGGATGCCTGGCAGTGGAATCCCGATTTGATTTGGTTCGACAATCTCCGCATGATGCGGACTCCCAACTATTACGTACAGCAGATGTACGGTATGAATGCCGGAACAGATGTGCTGAACCTGCAAATGGACGGAAAACCCGTGACGGGGCAGGACAGCCTTTATGCATCGGCAGTGCTGGATGCTCCTACGGGAGAAGTAATTCTGAAGCTTGTCAATGCGGGCAGCAGATCGGAGAAGGTACAGATAGAGTTCAGCGGATTGAAGAAGCGGCAGCTTGTCTCGGGTTCCTGCACCTATTTGCAAAGTGATGACTGGAAAGCCAAGAATACACTGGAGCAGGAGGCTATTGTTCCACGTATTCGTCCGGTGGAGGTGGCTTCCCGTTCTCTGAGCCTGGAGCTTCAGCCCCGTTCGTTCGGAGTCTATCGTTTGCGGATAAGTACTCAATCAAAATAAATTCCCATTTAGTCACCTATTTAATTATGTGAACTAGTTATGAACACTTACTTAAAGAATTAAATTCAGCCTTTTTTGAACGATTATTCTTCCTTTTAATTATAGGATAGGCGTATCTTTGTGACGGCATACCGGTTCTGCTTGTATGCCGTTGCTAATTTTTATAAACTATTTACCATGAAGAAACATTTCATTACCGGACTGCTTGCGACTTTTGCCATTGCCGCAAGCGCACAGTCCTTCACTGAATGGCAAAACCCTGAAGTAAATGCCGTGAACCGTGCTCCGATGCACACCAACTATTTTGCCTATGAGTCGGCAGATGCTGCGGCTCGTGGAGCAAAAGAACATTCTTCCAATTACATGACTCTGAACGGTATCTGGAAATTCTTCTGGGTGAAGAATGCCGATGCCCGTCCCACGGATTTCTGGAAAGTGGGGTTCAACGACAAGGGATGGAGCGATATGGCCGTTCCCGGTATGTGGGAACTGAACGGTTTCGGCGACCCTATCTACGTGAATACCGGATATGCCTGGCGCAATCAGTTCAAGAACAATCCACCGCAGGTGCCAACGGAGAATAACAATGTAGGTTCCTACCGTCGTGAGATTGTAATACCTGCCGACTGGAAGAGTAAGGACATCATTGCTCATTTCGGTTCCGTGACTTCCAATATGTATTTGTGGGTAAACGGCAAGTACGTAGGTTATAGTGAGGACAGCAAACTGGAGGCTGAATTCAACCTGACACCCTACTTGAAGCCGGGACAAAAGAATCTGATAGCCTTTCAGGTATTCCGCTGGTGTGACGGGACGTATCTGGAAGACCAGGACTTCTTCCGTTATAGCGGTGTAGGGCGCGATTGCTACTTGTATGCCCGTGACAAGAAGCGCATTCAGGACATCCGTGTCACTCCCGATTTGGATACTGCTTATAAGAACGGTTCCCTGAAAGTACAGCTTGATGTGAAGGGTGGCGGCAATGTCAGTCTTGAACTGCTGGACGCTGCCGGAAAACAGGTGGCTACAGCTGTCGCCAAAGGTAGCGCTACTGCCTTGATAAATGTGGAGAATCCTCATAAGTGGACGGCGGAAACGCCTTACTTGTATACCCTGCGTGCCACTTTGCAAGGCAGCAGTGAAGTGATTCCCGTAAAGGTGGGCTTCCGAAAGATAGAGCTGAAAGGAAGTCAGATACTTGTCAACGGCCAGCCCGTTCTCTTCAAGGGAGCCAACCGCCACGAGATGGATCCGGACGGTGGTTACGTCATTTCTCGCGAACGCATGATTCAGGATATTCAGGTGATGAAGCAGTTCAACCTGAATGCCGTGCGCACCTGCCACTATCCCGACAATAATCTCTGGTACGACCTCTGCGACCAATATGGTATTTACGTAGTGGCCGAAGCCAATATCGAATCCCACGGAATGGGTTATGGGGAAGAGACACTTGCCAAACGTGAGGACTATAGGAAAGCACATATGGAGCGTAACCAGCGCAATGTGCAGCGTAGCTTCAATCATCCCAGCGTCATTTTCTGGTCTTTGGGCAACGAAGCCGGCTATGGCGCTAATTTCGAAGCTGCCTACGATTGGATAAAGGCTGAAGACCCGAGCCGTGCCGTACAATATGAACAAGCCGGTAAAACAGGCAAGACAGACATCTATTGCCCGATGTATTATGGCTATGACGGATGTAAGAAATACAGTGAGGATGATTCTATGACAAAGCCCCTGATTCAGTGCGAATATGCTCATGCGATGGGAAACTCGCAAGGAGGTTTTAAAGAATATTGGGATTTGGTGCGTAAATATTCCAAATTCCAAGGTGGCTTTATTTGGGATTTTGTTGATCAGTCTGTACGTTGGACAGGAAAAAACGGTAAGATGATTTATGCCTACGGCGGTGACTTTAACCGTTTTGATGCCAGCGACGGTAACTTCTGCGATAACGGTCTTATCAGCCCCGACCGTGTGCCCAATCCCCACATGTATGAGGTAGGCCGTATCTATCAGGACATCTGGACTACTCCGGCCGACTTGAAGAACGGCGAAATCAATGTGTTCAATGAATACTTCTTCCGTGATCTTTCTGCCTATTATATGGAGTGGGAGGTACTGAAAGGCGGTAAGGTGATACGGACCGGTCGTGTGGATAATCTGAATGTAGCTCCCCAACAGACAGCCAAAATCAAGTTGGACTTGGGCAAGACTTGCCAATGCACCGAGTGGTTGCTGAATGTTTCCTATAAGCTGAAGAACCGTGAAGGATTGCTTTCCGCCGGACATGTAGTGGCAAAAGACCAGTTGACGCTCAATCCTTACCAAGCTCCTTCCATGGAATTGAAGAACTGCGAACAGAGCAATATCGAGATGACGGCTCCCCAAGTACAGGATAACGATTGGAACTACCTCATCGTCTCCGGTGATGCTTTCCGTGTAGAAATCAACAAGCACAACGGTTATCTGACCAAGTACGAAGTGAATGGCCGGGATATGATTAAAGACGGCGAGGCTTTAAAACCAAACTTCTGGCGTGCGCCTGTTGACAACGACTACGGTGCCAATCTGCAACGCAAATATATCGCTTGGAAGAATCCGGAAATCAAACTGACCTCTTTCAAACAGCGCACGGAGAACAATCTGGTGATTGTAGAATCTGCTTACGACATGCCGGGTGTTTCAGCTAAGCTGAACCTTGTTTATGTCATCAACAATGCCGGTGCCGTCAAGGTGACCCAGAAGCTGACTGCCGACAAGAATGCCAAAGTATCGAACATGTTCCGTTTCGGTCTGCAGATGCCTATGCCGCGCAGCTTTGAAACCGTTGAATACTATGGACGCGGTCCGGTTGAAAACTATATTGACCGTAATCATTGCGCCGACTTAGGCATTTATCGCCAAAGTGTGGCCGAGCAGTTCTATCCCTACATCCGTCCGCAGGAAAATGGAACAAAGACCGATATTCGTTGGTGGAAGATGTTGGATCAGTCTGGTAATGGCATCAAGATTGTGGCAGCCGCTCCCTTCTCCGCATCTGCCTTGCACTATACCATCGAGTCTTTAGATGAAGGCTGGAGCAAAGAGCAAGGACACTCGCAAGAGGTGGATGAAGCTGATTTGACTAATCTCTGTATCGACAAGGTGCAAGCCGGTCTGGGTTGCGAAGACAGTTGGGGACGTATAGCCCGTCCGGAATACCTGGTGCCATACGCTGATTATGAGTTTACGTTCATCCTTTTTCCCGTATGCCATAGTATCGGAATAGAATAACATTTCTTCTCAGTGTATTACATACTGAGAAACAGATTTTATAACACTGAAGCGGTCGCCTTTCCGATGGGGGAGGGTGACCGCTTTGTGTTGATGTTTTGCTTGCTTCTGTATATTTCTTTGTTTTATTGTTTCTGATTTCGGCAAATGCAATCCGTCAGATGGTCGTTGATAAACCCCGAAGCTTGCAGATGGGCATAGCAAATGGTAGAGCCGAAGAACTTGAATCCCCGTTTTTTCATGTCTTTGCTCATGGCATCTGATTCGGGAGATGATACTGGAATCTCACTCAATGACTGAAAATGATTGATAATGGGGTTCCGGTCGGGGAAGAAGGATAGCGTATAGTTGTAAAAGCTGCCGAATTCTTTCTGTATGACAAGAAACTGCTTTGCATTGGTGATGGTCGACTTGATTTTCAGACGGTTTTTCACGATGCCGTCAAAGTGCATCAGCCGTTCCACGTCTTCGTTGGTCATTTGCGCCACTTGCGTGGCATCGAAATTGCAAAAGGCTTTGCGGTAGCCTTCCCGCTTTTTGAGGATGGTTATCCAGCTCAGTCCCGCCTGGGCACTTTCCAATACAAGAAACTCGAATAGTGTCTTGTCGTCTGTTACCGTTTTTCCCCACTCTTCATCGTGGTATTTCACATACAGCTCGTCGGTTCCGCACCAGCCGCAACGTCCGTTTATAATGTCTTGCATAAGCGTTATTTTTGTAATGAGGTGCTAAGGTAGTGCTTTCATTCCGAATAAACAAATCTATCTATTCTAAATGGATAGATTTGTTTATTCAGAATGGAATGTTTATATTTGTATCTGAATATAAATGACATAGCCCTATGATAAGCAAATCGGATATAGTAGAAGCCATACGTGTGCAACGTGAACGGTTGAGGAAATTTCAAAGTTTCCGACGTGACCTATTGTTGTCTTTACCTCCCTTGGTAGCAGACTATGCACTGATTATATCTGGTATTCGCCGTTGTGGTAAGAGTACATTGCTGGCACAATTATCGGTGGATAGATACAAGCCGGAAGAGGTGCTCTCCTTGAATTTTGATACCCCTTTACTGTATGGATTTGAATTCAGTGATTTCCGTATAGTGGATGAAGTTATTAAGGAACATGAAGGGTGTATCGCTCTTCTTTTTGACGAAATACAGATTGTTGATGGTTGGGAGGTGTATATTCGGGGCAAGTTGGATGAAGGGTTTTATGTGGGAATCACCGGCTCCAATGCTTCGATGTTGAGTCGTGAATTGGGCACGAAGTTGACAGGAAGACATATTACGAAAGAACTGTTCCCTTTTTCGTATGCTGAATATTGCGGTTTTACGGGTAAGACTATCGGTGACAGTTCCTTGTACGACTATCTGCATCAGGGTGGCTTCCCTCAATACTTGCAACTGGATGATCAGGATGTTCTGACGGATTTAGTCAATGATATAGTATATCGTGATATTGCCGTGAGATATAATATACGTGATGACCACTCTTTGAAAAGTCTCTTGGCCTATTTGATGGGGAATGTGGGCAATCTGGTGTCTGCTACAAAACTGAAACAGATACTGGGAATGAAAAGTACTTCTACTGTGTCTGATTATTTCTCTTATTTCGAACAGACTTACTTGATAAACTTTGTTCCGAAATTTTCATATTCATATAAAGCGCAACTGTTGAACCCGAAGAAAGTGTATTGTGTGGACAATGGTGTTGTATTTGTCACCTCTCCATCTTTCACCCGTGATGAGGGTCGGAGGCTGGAGAACATGGTTTTTGCGGAATTGCGTCGCCGTTATTCTGAGATATTCTATTATAATGAGAACCGGAAGGAATGCGACTTTATAGTTGTACGCAATTCTGTGCCCCAGCTTGCCATCCAGGTATGCTATGCCTTGACCGCAGAAAACCGGAAAAGGGAAGTAGATGGCTTACTGGATGCCTTGTCTTTCTTCAAGATGGGGCATGGACTGATACTCACTTATAACCAACATGACAAATTTTCCGTAGGAGATAAAACGATAGAAGCATTGCCGGTGTCTGAATATTTTAAAGACTAATCTTCTTGTCTCTTGCACTCCACCACATGATACAGCGTGCCGAACCGTGTTCTGCGGGATGGCACTTCATGTTTCTGCAGTATCCTTCCGAATACATTCACTCTCTTGGTGGACAGCGGGATGGCGCTGTACCGGCGCAGGCGGTTCAGTATTTCGGCAGACGACAGCCATTCTCCCTCCTCGTCATTTCCGGCAACGCGGAAATAGTGGTAGAACAGTTGCTCTTCGGGCGGTATCTGTTCGAAATCGTGGTTGTTTTCCGTCATAATCCGTTCGTCCGACTGGTCGAACCAATAGCGTTCGCCGTGGTCCAGTTCGTGCATGGCCTGGGCATAAAGCTGGTTGTAGTCTATCGGGCGGTTGGTGTCTATTGCTTCCGTCACTTCTATGCAGATGAACCGGCGACTGCCGCTGGGGTCGGTCAGCAAGTCCTTCTGGTTGCTGGTGGCGATGAACGAGGCGTATCGGCGCATCTCGAGCACGGCATTGGCGTATGGCTTGCGCACGTTGACCACCGGCTTCTGGAGGATATGTTTCAGGAATCCTTGCTGGGTGCTGCTTATCTGGTCGAATTCATCGATGTTGATGAGCGCAAAACGGTTGAGGTAAAGCTCAGCGTCACGCTTGCGCGAGAAGTCGATGCTGTCCGTATAATAGGCACGCAGCTCGGGCGGGACGATGCTTCGGCAAAAGGTGCTTTTGCGGGTGCCTTGTGCACCTACCAATAAGGGGGAGACGCTGTTGGCATATTTCTTGTCGGTATTGCCGCGCCAGTGTGCCACCATGTTGAGAAACCAGCGGTGGAACAGTTCGGCCCAGTACGGGTTGTTGCAGGGTACTGTCCGGGCGAGTGCCAGGATACGGTCTTTCCCGTCCCAGTGCGGAAGGTCGTACAGATAATCTTCCAGCGGATTGAATACCGGGATGCGGTTGGAGTAGATATATCGGCTGATGTCCCTATCCCACAGGGGAATGCCTTCGCTCTGTGCGTCGAGGGCAATGCTGTTCAGCGTGCGCTTGTCGATGGGGGAGAAGCGGAAACGGAACGAGTGGCGTTCACGGTATTCCACCTCACCCACTTGGGTGTTGTAGCGGAAGTCGTAGCGGCGTTTCATGAACTCGTCCGTCTGTATGGCAAGTCTTTGCTCTTTGCTGAGGCTGCTTTGGGTATTGAAGCCTTTGTTCTCTTGGTAAACGCTTCTTATAATCTGCCGGATGACAGTCTCTTTTTGGCGTAGATAATAATGGAAATAGGTACGCTTCACGGTCTCTTCTTCGGGGATGCCCGAACGGAAACAGTTCTCGGCAAGGCGCACGGTCAGGGAGTGCAGGCTGTTGTCGGCACCGGCACCCGTCGCTTCGGCGAAAGTCTTCTGCAAGGCGGCCTCAAACAGCATGATGATGGCTTCTTCGGCTTCATATCCCGGCACGGCGCGCGTCAGGGGTGACTTCTCGTCTTGCAGGGCTTCCCGATAGGTGGTTTCGTCGGGCATGGAGACGGGCTGTGCAAGATAGAACTGTATGGAGTCCGGGCGGTACATGGCTTCGGGGTCGAAGGAGAGGCGGGAGTACTGTTCCAGCTTGGGCTCTTTCAGCAGAATGTCGAAAGGCAGTTGGGGCTGGTAGCATTTCACGGCAAGGCGGTAGGCATGGGCGTGGAACACCTCGGCTTCTTCCCGTTTGCCCGGCAGCGAGTTGTTCGGACGGGTGAAGGTAGTCCAAATCTTTACAGTCCGTCCGCTGGAACCGGTGAATACGAGCCGCGTCTGGGGCTGTTCCCAGGCAAGACGTTTCACAAGGGCTATTTCGGACTTGCCGGAAAGCGGGCCTACGGTCAGTTCCACGATGCCGTTGTAGGTTTTCATCTGGCAAACACCGTTCGTCTTGCGGAATTCGGCTGCCGGGAGTACTTTGGGCAGTCGGTCTGCCTCGTTGCAGCGCTTGCCGGGCAAGCAGTATCGCAGTTGCTGGCGGAAAGTGGATACGGGCTGGGTTTTGGTCTCCGTTTTGATTTTCTGTAGGAAGGTGTCTAAGTCTGTCGTGCTCAGTGTCAGATTCCCGTCTTTTTCTCTCAGTTGGGTGATTTTCATTTCTATTTTTTGTTTTGTCACATGCAGGCAAAATGGTTTGCTTACAGTGTACTAAGGTACGACAATCAGGCTCTTTTTGCAAGTGATTCCATGCTTTTTTAGGTCGATTCCAGCGTTTTTCTGTGGAAAATCTGATGTTTTGAGTCGAAAAAGCAGGTGATTTGGGATGCTTTGTGCAGACTTCCACGCTGGTTTTGCTTGTCGGAACAATAGTTTCCGGCTATTGAAACAAAAGGTTTTACTTGTTGAAACCAATGGTTTTCCTAAGGGAAACTCTTAGTTTCTCTTGTTGAAACTTTTGTTTTAGAAGGTTGAAACCAATAGTATTTGCTTAAGAAACTAAAAGTTTCATACTGAGAACTAGGCATATAGCACTATTCTGTGGTGAATGAAGTAAGTATCGGATACTGCTTTTGTTATGGCGTGATGGATGGTTGTGAAGATTTTTATCTATCACGGGTATCTTTCACGCTTTAATCGGTTTATAATCAAAAGGATATCCCCCTCTGCGTGATAGCATGACAGATGTTTTTCAAAAATAAACTTTGTAAGAGCTGAGCTGTCCGGATGCTTCAATCGTTGTAGCTGTATTCTTCGCTGTATCTCTCGAATTTCGGTTCTTCGGCAATTCCGTATTGTTTGAAAACCTGACGGATATATGCTTGTGCCTTTGGAAACAAGCCTTGTTCCTGGCGGTAAAAGCGATAATAGGTGGTCTTGCCAAAGTGTCCTACAAGCTGGTTCCTCATCGGGGCTGCACATTTGTGGGGTACATTGTCCAGCAGGTGCCGGATGCCCCATGCAACCCGGCACTTCAGGGCTTTCCGGAAATGAGGGCAGTTGGTGGTATCGGCAGGGATACAGTTCGGATTGATGATGCTTAAAGTAGGACATTGCGAGGTGCAATTGGTAGCAGCCAAGTGGTGCAGGCATTCTTCCTTATGGACGCACTGGCTGTTGAAGCAATGTGCAAAGCCATAAGGCACAGACTGGTAGTCGAATTTATTTTCCATATGTTGTTTGCTTGTCTACGGTTAGGGTGTAGAACACGGCTGTAAAGGTAAGGAATAAAGCCTTGTTTGAAGTATTTGCAGACAAAAAAAGAGCATAATTCTTCTTTAAAGTGAGCTGAACTTGCTATATTTGTCATAATTCCTAATATCTGGTATATGAAAAATAGAGTAAGTTTTTTTTGTTTGCATACGTGTCTTCTCCTGTTCAGCTTTTGGACAATGTATCCTGCCTTGGGGCATGCGGCTGATGGGAATGTTATTTCCCGTTTGAAGTTCAAGCAGATTTCTACATTAGACGGATTACCGACGGATGAGGTCCAGAAAATATATCAGGATAAGGAAGGTTTTTTGTGGTTTGCTACCCGGTATGGTTTCTGTAAATACGACGGTTACCAGATTACTGTCTATAAATCGAGCTTGAATACTCCCGGTTTGTTGACCAGTAACAACATTTATTGTTTTGCCGATGACAATGACGGCTTCTTGTGGATTGGTACACAAGAGGGGTTGAACACACTCAATAAGAAAACCGGAGAAATCCGTCAATATACTGCGCCTGCCATTCCAAACAATGCGGTCTCATGCCTGTTGGTCACCCGGGAAAATGAGGTATGGATTGGTACGGATTCCGGCTTATGCCGGTATGTGGCAGAGAAGGACTCCTTCGTGATGTATGACGGCAAGTCCACCGATGGTATATTTCCCGCAGCTTCCATCAAATCGTTGTTCGAGGACTCGGATGGGGATTTGTGGGTCGGTACCTGGTCCAGTGGTCTTTTTCGTTATTCCCGGAAGGAGGATAAATTCTATGCATATCCCAAAATCAATGAACGGAACTCGGCACATGTTATCTATCAGGATTCAAACCGGAAAATGTGGGTCGGTGGCTGGGATTGCGGATTATTTCTCTTGAATCACCCAAAGGATATGGCAAACGTGTCTTATACGCATTATTCGCATAGGATAGGGGATGATGCCAGCTTGTCGGACAATATTGTTTATGATATTGTGGAGGATGTACACACCCATACCTTGTGGATAGGGACCCGGGTGGGGCTGAGCATTATGAAGCAGGAGAATCCCGGTACATTCATTAATTACAAGTCGTTGCATTCGGCATATCATATACCTTGTGATGAAATAAATTCACTGTTGCGCGACCGCTTCAATAATATCTGGCTGGGTTCCATTGGCGGCGGTGTCCTGATGATAGACACGAAACAATCTCCGTTTGCTTTCTATTCTTTGAATCTGGCAGAGGATGACGTGCCTACTACTGCCGTCCGCGCTTTGTTTGCCGATGCAGATAAAGACCTTTGGCTGGGTACCGGAAGTTATGGGCTGGCACGCAAGGATTATGAAACCGGTGTGTTGTCGTTCTTTTCCCATATCCCGGAATTCTCGGATATTCCCGGTGTACCCACGGTCAATTACATTATTCAGCGTAAGAATGGAGAAGTATGGTTCGCTACCTATGACGGTGGTATCTTGATTTATGAGAAAGGAGAGAAAGTGAAGGTGCTGACTGAATCCGACACGCCTTATCTCTATTCGGATTGCGTTTCGGCCTTGTGTGAGGACAGTAAGGGGAATTGTTGGGTAGGCTGTCGCGGCGGTATGGGAATCAGTTTGGCCGATGGAGGGCATTATAGGTTCGGAACACTTTCTTTTGCCGGAGGCGGGTTGGCGGATTGGTATCATGTGAAGGATATTGTGGAGGATGCGGATGGCAGCTTCTGGATTGCGACAGCCAACTATGGAATTATACATATTATGGGGGATGTGCAGCATCCCGAAACGCTGAAATATAGTAACTATAGTTATAACAACGGCCAGCTGGCAACGAACTCGGTGTTGTGTTTGCATGTGGATAAATCGGGAAGGCTATGGGCCGGAACTGAGGGAGGAGGGTTGTATCTATATGATTATAAGGAAAATGTATTTACGGAAAAGAATCAGGAATATCAGCTGTCTGCCGACATGATAGGGTCTATAGAGGAAGACAGGCAAGGGTGTCTATGGATGGGGACTAATATGGGGCTGGTACAGCTTTTTGTACCGATGGACGAGAATTTGGCTACGGTCCGTGTCTATACGACAGCAGACGGTCTGCAGGATAACTTTTTCATATCACAGTCTTCTTGCAGTAGGGAGGGCGAGTTATTCTTTGGAGGAAATAAGGGTTATAACAGTTTCCTTCCTGCATCTCTGGAGAAAGACAATGAAGCTGTGCCTTATCTGATTACGGATATAAAAATCTTCAACCGTTCTTTTGCGGTATTGGAACCGGAGGTCAGAGAACGGATTTCTTCTGTCATGCCTTCGTTTACGCGGAAGTTAGATCTGCCTTACGGATATAATAATTTCAGTATTGAATTCGCATCTCTTACTTATAAGAATCCCGGTTTAAATCGGTATGCTTATCAGCTTGTAGGTTTTGACAAGGATTGGCAATATACGGATGCCAACCGCCGTTTTGCCTATTATAATAATTTGAAGAGCGGTACTTATCGGTTCCGTCTGAAAGCCACCAATGAAAATGGCATTTGGAGTCAGGAAATCCGTGAACTTGAGGTGGTGGTATTGCCACCGTTCTGGGCTACATGGTGGGCTTATATCATTTATGCACTGATAGGGGCAGCTATTGTCTGCTTCATTCTCCGGACAGCAAAGAACAGGATGCAGCTGCGTAATGAGCTGCATCTTCGGGAGATGGAGAAGTCCAAACTGGAAGAACTGAATCATGCCAAATTGCAGTTCTTTACAAATATCACGCATGAACTGCTGACTCCGCTGACCATTATCTCGGCTACCGTCGATGAGTTGAAGATGCGGTTTCCCGGGCATGACGACCTTTATACGGTAATGGGTAGCAATATCAGCAGGCTCATCCGTCTGTTGCAGCAGATTCTTGAATTTCGTAAAGCAGAAACCGGCAATCTGAAGTTGCGTGTCTCTCCAGGAGATGTGGCGGCGTTTGTGAAAAATGAAGCCGAATCTTTCCTGCCGCTTGTCAAAAAGCGCAAGATACATTTCTCCGTACTCTGTAATCCGGAGTCGATTATCGGTTATTTTGATACGGACAAGCTGGACAAGATTCTCTACAACCTGCTTTCCAATGCCGCCAAATATAATAAGGAGGGTGGCTATATACAAGTCACGCTGATGTATGCCGAAGACAGGGACTTCGTCCGGTTGCATGTAAAGGATAATGGCAGTGGCATTTCAAAGGACAAGCAGAAGAGCCTCTTCAAGCGGTTCTACGAGGGGGATTACCGGAAGTTCAACACCATTGGTACGGGCATCGGCCTTTCTTTGGTAAAGGACTTGGTGGAGCTGCATGGAGGAAGCATTGAAGTGGAGAGCGAGGAAGGCCGGGGAACGGAATTCATCGTGACCTTGCCCGTAGACCGCTCTTACTTTAAGGAAGAACAGATTGATGAGGAAGCTGTACTTCCGGTACAGAAAACCGTTACCTATCTTGAAGAGGAGAATGCGGAGAATGTGGTTGCTGAAAAGCCCAAAGCGCATACCATACTGGTGGTGGAGGACAATGAGGAGCTTTTGCAGTTAATGGTCCGGCTGCTGAAACGTGAATACAATGTCCATACGGCCGAAAACGGTCAGGAGGCTGTGACTGTGCTTGACAATGAGGATATTGACCTGATTGTTTCGGACGTGATGATGCCCGTAATGGACGGCATCGAGTTTTGCAGGTATGTGAAGAACAAGTTGGAACTCAGTCATATTCCCGTGATTCTTCTGACAGCCAAGAACAAGGAGGAAGACCGTGCCGAAGCTTATGAAGTGGGGGCGGATGCCTTTATCAGTAAACCGTTCAACCTGGCCGTGCTGCATGCACGCATCCGCAATCTGCTGAAATACAAAGAACGCAAGGCGCATGACTTTAAGAACCAACTGGTGTTCGAAATCAAGGAACTGGACTATACCAGCATTGATGAGGACTTCATGCAGCGTGCCATTGACTGCGTAAACCGCCATCTGGAAGATTCAGACTTCGACCAGCCCCAGTTTGTGGAGGAAATGGGCACCAGCAAGTCCACCCTTTACAAGAAACTGAAATCCCTGACGGGACTGAATACTTCTGCCTTTATCCGTAACATCCGTCTGAAAGCGGCCTGCCGCATTATGGAGGAGAAGGGGAGTTCTGTGCGTGTTTCCGATCTGGCGTATGCCGTCGGTTTTAATGACCCGAAATATTTCAGTTCTTGTTTCAAAAAGGAATTCGGCATGTTGCCGACGGAATATCAGGAACGCTTCATACAGTCATAGATCAAGTCAAATTATGCTTCAATTAGGTCGAATAACTAAAATTCTACCTCGTAGAAGCATTATTGGAGGTCTTCCTATCAGCATTCGCCTACATTTGCCATTGTTTTCACGGTTAAAATGAAGAGTGAAAGTGAAACAATTAATGTTTAATCTTAAAGTTTATACAATGAAAAGACAGAGATTCTTTGAAGGACTCGGGCTGAAAGTGTATGTCACTTTGGCCATTTGTATGGCCCTTCTGTTGAATGTTCAGTTCTTGAACGCACAGAGTTCGACAATCAATGTAAAAGGTGTGGTTAATGATGCGATGGGACCGGTGATTGGCGCCAGTGTAGTGGAGAAAGGGAATGCGACGAATGGAACAATTACCGACATTGACGGTAATTTCTCTTTGAAAGTCCCTTCGGATGCCACTTTGACAATCAGCTTTATCGGTTATAAGACGGTAGAGCTGCCGGTGGCTGGAAAAACATCCTTTACTGTGACTCTGAAAGAAGACAGCGAAATGCTGGACGAGGTGGTAGTGGTAGGTTTCGGCACGCAGAAGAAGGTGAACCTGACAGGTTCTGTGGGGCTGGCTACGGCGAAGGAAATTGAAGCACGTCCGGTAGCGAATGCCACGCAGGCATTGCAGGGCTTGGTACCGGGCTTGCAGATTACGACCAATACCGGTGAACTGGACAAGAATATGTCCATCAATATCCGTGGCAACGGTACCATCGGTGACGGCTCAAGCGGAAGTCCGCTGATTTTGATTGACGGTATGGAAGGTGACATCAATACGGTGAATCCGCAGGACATCGAGAATATTTCTGTATTGAAGGATGCTGCCGCTTCCTCTATTTATGGGTCGCGTGCACCGTTCGGTGTTATCTTGGTGACTACCAAGAAAGGCAAATCGGGCAAGCCGACTATCAACTACAACAACAGCTTCCGCTTCAACAGTCCGGTGAATCTGCCGGAGATGATGGACTCCTATACCTTTGCCAACTACTTCAATGAGGCTGCACGCAACGGTCAGGACAATGCCCAGTTCTCTGATACAGTGATGCAGCAGATGCTTGACTTCCAGGCTGCGGGAGGTACTAATCGTGGCGGTTTGCCTACTGATGGCAATGTATGGGGTAAACCGGCAGGCGACCCGTTTACTACGGCGTATGCCAATACTGACTGGTTTTCCGAAATCTACAAGGGCTCTTCCTTCTCGCAAGAACATAATTTCAGTGTAAGCGGTGGTGGTGACAAGTTCAATTATTATGCTTCATTGGGCTATCTGGATCAGAATGGTTTGCTCCGTCATGGTTCCGATGACTTGAAGCGCTATAATGCTACTGCCAAATTTGGTGCCGAGCTGACCAAATGGTTGAAGTTCAATTACAGCTTGCGTTATGTCCGTCAAGACCTTGGCCGTCCTACCAATTTTGGTGGCGGTTTGTATGAGAGAATCGGCCGTCAGACTTGGCCTAATCTTCCGGTTTATGATGAAAACGGCTATTATTTTAATGGTAATGCCGATACGCCGGCGATGTCACTTGCATTGGGTGGTGAGCGCGATGTGCAGACAGATAAGGTTTATCATCAAGCAAGCTTGGTATTCGAACCCGTGAAGAATTGGATTACCAATGTTGAGTTCAACTATAGTACCAATTCTATAGATACACGTGAAACCGGACTTCCTTACTATAACCACGATGTGAGTGGAAATATTGTGGATACGCAAGGAACCTCAAGTCTCTATCAAGACTACAAGAAAGAGAGCTACATGAACTGGAATATTTACTCCACTTATTCTCTTGCTATCAATGATGATCATAATTTTAAGGTAATGGGTGGTTTTCAGTCCGAAGAAATGCGCCAGAAGTTTTTTAGTGCCAAAGGATATGGTTTGCAGGTGGAAGACCTTCCGGAACTGGACTTGATTTCGAATATTGACGGCGCCGGTAAGGATAAGGTGCCCGAGGTGGGTGGCTATCGTAATGAGTGGGCCACAGCGGGTTTCTTTGGCCGCTTGAACTATGATTATAAAGGTCGTTATCTGGCAGAGGCCAATTTGCGCTATGATGGTACCTCCCGCTTCCGCCGTGGCAATCGTTGGCAGTTGTCTCCCTCCTTCTCTTTGGGTTGGAACATTGCCCAGGAAAACTTCTGGGAAGATTTTGCGGATGTTTGCAATCAGTTGAAGTTCCGTTTCTCTTATGGTGAACTGGGGAATATGAATACAAACGGCTGGTATCCTACTTATCGTGCCATGACATTGAAGCAGGCAAACGGAAGCTGGCTGCAGAATGGACTGAAACCAAACACTGCTTATGTAGGCGACCTTATCAGTACAGCCTTGACTTGGGAGAAAGTGCGTACCTGGAATATCGGTCTTGACTGGGGGCTGTTCAACAACCGTCTGACCGGGTCATTCGATGCTTATATCCGTTATACGGACAATATGGTAGGTCCGTCTGTAGAGTTGCCCGCTACATTGGGTATTGCGACTCCCAAGACCAATAACTGTGACTTGAAGACGAAGGGTTGGGAACTTACCATCGGATGGCAGGACCGCACCAACTTCGGTATGGGCTATGGCATTAAGTTCAATGTTTCTGATGCACGTACTTATATAGACAGATACCCGGGTAACCCGACAAACTCAATCAATACTTATATCGCAGGCCGCGAGATTGGTGAAATCTGGGGCTTTGAAACCGTGGGAATTGCCAAGACAGATGATGAGATGCAGGCGCATCTGAATAAAGTGGGCGGACAAAGTGCCATCGGTTCCGGCGTTTGGACTGCCGGTGACATCATGTATGCCGACCAGGATGGAAAACCGGGCATCACCAAAGGTGCACAGACTTTGGAGGACCACGGTGATTTGAAGGTGATAGGCAACAATACTCCCCGTTATCATTTCGGTCTTGACTTGAATGCCAATTACAAGGGATTTGATGTTCGCCTCTTCTTCCAGGGAGTGATGAAGCGTGACTACTGGCAGGGTTCCAATATCTTCTGGGGCGTTGGCCAATGGGGTATGTGGTGGTCAACCGGTTTGAAGGAACACGAAGATTACTTCCGTGATGAACCCGTCGGGCTGGCCGGTCATGAGATTGCCGCCAATGTCAATTCATACTATGCGCGTCCGAGATTTGACAGTACCCAGAACCAGGAAACCCAAACCCGCTATCTGCAGGATGCGTCTTATATCCGTTTGAAGAACTTCCAGCTTGGCTACACATTGCCTGCTTCCATGATTCGCAAAATCGGTATCACCAACTGCCGCATCTTCGTATCGGGCGAGAATCTGTGGACGGGAACCAAACTGAGCAAGTTGTTCGATCCCGAAACCATCAGCGGTGGTAACACGGACAGCAATGCTTCTGCACCTATCAAGAGTGCCGGTAATGCATACCCGCTTTCAAGAACTTGGTCTTTTGGACTTAGCGTATCACTTTAATCCCATAAATAATGAAGAATATTATGAAATCGAATTATAGATATATTGTAAAAGCGTTCATGGCAATGGCAGTGATTGCCGGAACGACTTCCTGCGATGATTTTCTGGACAGAGAGCCGATGTCAAGCATTTCTCCCGAAACCTATTACTCCACTGCGGCCCAGTTGGAAGCCAATCTGAATGATGAATATCCCAATGTCCTTCCGTCATTCGGCCAGTGGACTTATGGCATCTTCGGTGAAGACAAAGGAACCGATAACCAGATAGAGGTGAATGCCAATGACCGCTATACCCAGGATCGCTGGAAAGTACCTCATAGCGAAAGTGACAATTGGAAGTTCGAACGCATCTATCGTATTAATTTCTTTTTGTCTGAAGCACTTCCCAAATTCGGTGAGGACATGAGCGGTTCACAAAATACAATTTCCGGGAGTGTAGCCACCATCAAGCACTATATCGGAGAAATGTACTTCCTGCGTGCTTACGAGTACTTTAAGAAGCTCCAGTTGTTCGGCGACTTCCCGATTATCAACCAACCGCTTGCCGATGAGATGGAAGCTCTCCGTGAAGCCAGCAAACGTTTTCCGCGTAATGAAGTGGCACGTTTCATCATTTCCGATCTTGACAAGGCTTATGCCTATATGAGTGATGTCGATATGGCGACGACCCGTATCAATAAGGATGTTGCGATGCTGGTTAAGTCACGTGTGGCACTGTTCGAGGCTACTTGGTTGCAGAATTTCAAGGGTACGGCATTCGTACCTGGTGGAGAAGGCTGGCCGGGGGCATCTCTTCACAACAATTATCAGTATCCGAGCGGAAACATTGATAATGAAGTGAAGTACTTCTTGGAACAGGCCGTAGAGGCTTCCAAACTTGTAGCAGATAAATACAAAGGGAGTTTGACGGAGAATACCGGTGTGTTGCAACAATCAGCTGATGACCCGTCAAATCCTTACTTTGATATGTTTGCACAAGAAGACCTTTCGGATGTGAAGGAAGTACTGTTGTGGCGCCAGTATGCCCGCGGACTCTCTACTCATAACATCAATGCCGCTGCCGGACGTGGTAATTACCGTATCGGTCTGACCCGTGGATTCGTACAGAATTTCCTGATGAAGGATGGTACTCCGGTTTATGCTCACGGTTCTTATGCGGATGGTGACGGCTATTATATGGGCGACAAGACGGTTGCTGATGTACGTGTAAACCGTGACCCGCGTCTCAGTATCTTCCTGAAAGAACCGGGACAGAAGAACATCCTTTTTGAAGTTGATAATAATGAAGGTACGGAAGTTGTGATGGAAGAGCCCTATCCGGCCATTACGAGTGGTGACGGTGAGCGTGGCTATGCTACCGGCTATGCATTGCGCAAGGGTGGTTCATTCAACCGTAAGTATTATGCCAATGGCGGTGGTTATACGGCAGCTGTATGTTTCCGTGCGGCTGAGGCTCTGCTGAATTATATGGAAGCAAGTTATCTGCTCAATGGAACGCTGGATGCTACGGCTCGTGAATATTGGACTGTACTTCGTCAACGTGCCGGCATCAGTACTGATTTTGACAAGACTATCGCTGCAACGGACATGAGCAAGGAGGCTGAAAATGATTGGGGAGCCTATACGGGTGGAAGTGTCATCTCTGACAAGACTCTGTATAATATCCGTCGTGAACGTCGTTGCGAGTTCCTGGCTGAAGGTCTTCGCTACATGGACTTGTGCCGTTGGCGTTCTATGGACCAACTGATGACTGCTCCCAGCCATCTGGAAGGTATGCATTTGTGGAATACTCCGATGGAGGACTGGTATCTGGATGATAATGGAAAATCCATTTTGGTTGCTGACGGGACAGACAAGGCTAATGTCTCATCGAAAGACAAGAGTGAGTATCTCCGTCCGTTCGAGAGAAGCAGCAACCAGTCTGCCTATAACGGCTGTACTTGGAAGATGGCACACTATTTGAATCCTATCATGATCAAGCAATTCCAGTTGACAGCCACTTCGGGAGCGGATGTATCGACTTCCATTCTTTACCAGAATCCTTATTGGCCGGTGGTAGCTGACCAGCCGGCTGAGAAATAAAGGCATTTTTCAATAGGTATTTGATTTAGGGGGTAGGATACACTTTCCGGTGAGAAGGCGTCCTGCTCCCTTCTTTATAAATAGAAACAAGACAGAGTATGACTAATTTTAATTTCAAGTTTTTAGGGGCATGGTTGGTTATCGTAGCGTCAATCACCGGCCTACAGGCACAAAATGATTTCACCTTAAAGGGAAAGGACGAAATGGTTCCGGCCGGAGTGTGGAACGATGTAAACGGGGAGTATATTAATGCACACGGTGGTGGTATACTGTTATTTGACAGTAAATATTATTGGTTCGGTGAACACCGTCCGGCAAAGGGATTCTCTACGGAAGTGGGAGTAACTTGCTACTCTTCTACCGATTTATGTAACTGGAGATACGAGGGGGTGGCCTTGTCTGTATCGGAAGAAGCGGGCAATGAAATAGAGAAAGGCTGTATTATGGAACGTCCCAAGGTGATTTACAACAAAAGGACGAAGAAATTTGTCATGTGGTTTCATTTGGAGCTGAAGGGTAAAGGCTATGAGGCTGCCCGTGCGGGAGTGGCTGTCAGTGATTCTCCGACGGGACCTTATCGTTTTGTTTCTTCGAGTCGTGTCTGCCCTGGAATATTTCCGCTGAATATGACGGAGGAAGAACGGGACATGCAGTGGAATATGGAACAGTTTGAAGAATGGTGGACACCCGAGTGGAGAGAGGCTGTAAATAAGGGGTTATTCGTGAAGCGTGACTTGGAGGGCGGACAGATGTCCCGTGACATGACATTGTATGTTGACGATGATGGGATAGCTTATCATATCTACTCTTCGGAAGAGAATCTGACCTTGCAAATAGCCGAACTGACAGATGACTATCAAGGACATTCCGGAAAATATGTCCGTCTCTTTCCGGGGGGACACAATGAGGCACCGGCCATCTTCAAGAAAGATGGCACTTACTGGATGATAACTTCCGGTTGTACCGGCTGGGCGCCCAATGCGGCGCGTCTGTTCTCGGCTCCTTTCATCTGGGGACCGTGGACACAGCATCCCAACCCTTGTCGGGGTGAGGGAAGTGATAAGACTTTCGGCGGTCAAAGCACTTACGTATTGCAGCTTCCCGGTAACCGCTACCTTTTCATGGCCGATATTTGGCGGCCCAAGAGCCTGATGTATTCGGAATATCTTTGGATTCCGGTCCGGTTTGATGAAGAGGGGATGCCTTATCTTACCCTTTCCGGCAAATGCAATCTGTCAGATGGTCGTTGATAAACCCGGAAGCTTGCAGATGGGCATAGCAAATGGTAGAGCCGAAGAACTTGAATCCCCGTTTTTTCATGTCTTTGCTCATGGCATCTGATTCGGGAGATGATACTGGAATCTCACTCAATGACTGAAAATGATTGATAATGGGGTTCCGGTCGGGGAAGAAGGATAGCGTATAGTTGTAAAAGCTGCCGAATTCTTTCTGTATGACAAGAAACTGCTTTGCATTGGTGATGGTCGACTTGATTTTCAGACGGTTTTTCACGATGCCGTCAAAGTGCATCAGCCGTTCCACGTCTTCGTTGGTCATTTGCGCCACTTGCGTGGCATCGAAATTGCAAAAGGCTTTGCGGTAGCCTTCCCGCTTTTTGAGGATGGTTATCCAGCTCAGTCCCGCCTGGGCACTTTCCAATACAAGAAACTCGAATAGTGTCTTGTCGTCTGTTACCGTTTTTCCCCACTCTTCATCGTGGTATTTCACATACAGCTCGTCGGTTCCGCACCAGCCGCAACGTCCGTTTATAAAGTCTTGCATAAGCGTAATTAATATATGTAATGAAGTGCTAAGATATTGTTTTCATTGCGAACAAACAAATCTATCCATTCAGAATGGACAGTTCTCATATTCTTTCTTACTTTTGCAAAAAGGTAACGGGTGGTTTGAACGCCTGAAAAACAAGAAAATTAATAATAAAGAATGGAAAAGACTTGGAGATGGTTTGGCAAGAAAGACAAGATAACCCTTGCCATGTTGCAACAGATAGGAGTGGAAGGCGTTGTCACTGCCTTGCATGAAGTTCCCAACGGTGAAATATGGACGTTGGAAGCCATTGAAGATTTGAGGGATTATATTGAATCCTTCGGATTGCGCTGGTCTGTAGTAGAAAGTCTGCCGGTGTGCGAGGCTGTCAAATATGCGGGGAGTGAGCGTGACCGATTGATAGAGAACTACAAGATAAGCCTTGCCAATCTCGGCAAGGCAGGCATCCGGACGGTATGTTACAACTTCATGCCGGTGATTGACTGGATTCGCACGGACTTACAACATCCCTGGGAAGACGGGACATCTTCTCTTTATTTCGACAGAATCCGTTTTGCCTACTTCGACCTGAAGATATTGGAACGGGAGAATGCGGAAGCCGATTATTCTCCGGAAGAGCTGGACAAGGTGGCAGAACTGGATAAGGTGATTACGGAGTCTGAAAAGGCAGAGCTGGTAGATACGATTATCGTAAAGACACAAGGATTCGTAAATGGCAACATCAAGGAAGGTGACAAGGAGCCGGTAACCCTGTTCAAACGTTTGCTGGCGCTATACAAAGGGATAGACCGGGAGGCTCTGCGCGAGAATATGCGTTATTTCTTGTCTGCCATCATGCCGGTATGCGAGGAATATGGGGTGAATATGTGTGTACACCCCGATGACCCTCCTTTTCAGGTATTGGGGTTGCCGCGCATTGTGACAGACGAGGCAGATATTGCCTGGATACTGAGTGCAGTGGACAATCCCCATAATGGCCTGACTTTTTGCGCCGGTTCATTGAGTGCGGGTGAACAGAATGATACCCGTGAACTGGCAAGGAAGTTTGCCAGGCGTACCCACTTTGTGCATTTGCGCAGTACGAAGGCAATACCGGGTGGAAACTTTATCGAAAGTTCCCATCTGGAGGGAAGGGGACACCTCATTGATTTGATTCGTATCTTTGAGAAAGAAAATCCGGGATTGCCGATGCGTGTGGACCACGGTCGCATGATGTTGGGCGACGAGGATAAAGGGTACAATGCAGGTTATTCTTTTCATGGCCGTATGCTGGCATTGGCTCAAGTGGAGGGAATGCTGGCTGTGGTAGACGATGAATTGTACGGAAAATCTGTTTGATTGATTTTAAGTTAGGCATGGATTACGCGAAAAATCATGGATATTCTTCATTTATTATCCATGATTTTTCATGTAATCCGTGTCTAAAGAATCTATTAGTGTTGTAAATCCGGCTTAATAGTTGAAAGCCTTGGATTTTACGTAAACCTTGAAGTCTTTGATTCCACCCGGTACCTCGCTTTCCATTCTGGGTAGATATTGTATGCCGGTCAGGGTGCGGGTACTACCCAAGTCAATCACGACAGAATGCGGGTATGGAGTGTCTTTTGTTGTGCTCCAATAGGTTGATTCCTGGAGGTCGAAGATTTTGTCCGCAGAACAGTTGACGTGGGATACGTCTTCGCTGTCGGCATAATTGACAATCCAGGGTTCGCGTGACAGACGTTCCCCATTCTCATCCAGCAGATACATTTCGGCAATGCAAGCCAGGTCTTTTCCATCTTGTGCACTCAAGGCTTCCAGGCAGACATAACGTCCGGTGACGGGTTGGTCGAATTTGCGTTCCTGCCAACCGTTGCCGGGATTGAAGCTGCCGGAGAGGACGGGCTGCTCACCGGACAAGTCGAGATTTTCACCCTCATTGCGGTGCGTCAGCGGTTTGGTGACGAGCAACTGGTCCAGTAATGGCTCGCTCAGTCCTTCGGACTTAACTTCTTTGGGACCGATGATGTCGAAGACAATCACTTCATTCTCACCTTTCTTCAACCAGCATCCCGGGATGTAGAGGGTCTGTTGCGGGCCGATTTCCCAAATGCGTCCCATGGCGTGCCCGTTGACGTAGACAAGTCCCTTGCCCCAAGTCTCGAAGTTTAGGAATGTGTCGCTGGGCTTGTTCACCTTAAAGGTGGCACGGTAGCAACCCGGAATGCGTTGTCCTAACTCATCTTTCAGTGAGCCGATGGGCTGGAACTTCATGTTCTTATAGAAATCGTATGTATCTTCGAGATTATAGACTTCCCAATCCTTCAGGTTGCAGGTGAAAGGACGGCCGTCGATGTCTACGGTAAGTTCTACGCTTTGGGTGATACCCTTGAAGTCCTTGATGGCACGTCCAAAGTTGATGCGGCCCATGGCTTCTACCAGAATGTCGAGGCGTGCACCTTTGGGGCAGGCGGGGAATTCCAGTTGCTTTTCACCGTTGCGGCGGTCCAGTTTGCCGATGTATTTGCCATCCAGGAAAACTTGGGCATAATCGTGCGCATCGTTCACAGTGAGCAGGGACGGGGTTTTCATCTCGGGCAGTGTGGTGCGGTAGAGAATACTTCCGAATCCCTGGTTATATTCCTCCATGGTACGGATATTGCGGTCTTTCTTGGCAGCAGGAAGATTGTCGAACAAAGGAGCCATCTCTGTAAATTGGAAAGACGGAATACGGATGGGCTTGATTAAAGCGGGAACTTTAGCCTGCTTCTCGCCGTTCATGTATTTGGACAATGCTTTTCGCAATTCCCAGTATTTGGGAGTGGTCTGTCCCGATTCGCTGATGGGGGCGTCGTAGTCGTAAGAGGTTACGTCAGGGGCGAATCCGGGTGAGTTGGCTCCTGCCCAGTGTCCCCAGTTGGTCCCTCCGTGGGTCATGTAGAGGCTGAAGGAGATGCCTTTGGACAACATCTCGTCAATGCCGGCAATCATGTCGGCAGCCGGACGGGTTTCGTGGTTGGCTCCCCACTTGTCGAACCAGCCGCTCCAGAATTCGGAGCACATCAGCGGGCTATCAGGACGGAGTTTCTTCAGCGGTGCAAACTGTTGGTCGATGTTGGCTCCTGTACCGAAGTTCATGGTCCATACCAGGTCGTGGAGTCCGTTCTTGGTGAAGTTGGACGCCCAGTCGCATTGGAACAGTGCTACGCCGGGGTAGTTGGCGCGTACGATGTCGCGGATTTGCGATACGTAGCCTTTGTCTTCCCCGTAGGAGCCGTATTCGTTCTCTACTTGTACCATGATGATGGGACCTCCGTTCTGTATGGTCATACCGGCTACCTGCTCGGCAACGGCTTTTTCGAAGATACCTACACGCTCCATAAAGTAGGGGTCGGATTCGCGCAGGCGGATATCTTTTTTCTTGAGTAACCACCAGGGCAGTCCGCCCATTTCCCATTCGGCACAGACATACGGTCCCGGGCGCAGGATGACATACATGTCGTTCTGCTGGCATAGGCGGCAGAATTCCGCCAGGTCATTCTGTCCGGTGAAGTCGAACACTCCCGGCTGAGACTCGTGGGAGTTCCAGAATACATAAAGGCAGATGGTGTTCATGCCCAGTGCCTTGCATAGCTTGATGCGTTGGTCCCAATAGGCTTTGGGGATACGTGGATAGTGCAGCTCTGCGGCTTTGATGACAAACGGCTTGCCATTCAATAGGAATGTTCCTTTGCCGGCAGAGAAGTCGCCTTGTCCTTCCCATTGGGTACGCGGGTCCCAGCTGTCGCGCCAGGGTATCGCGATTGTGCCGTCCTTGCCGAATTCAAGCGGGAGCCATACGTAGCGTGAGTCCTCAAGGTTTTTCTTTTTCCAGCGGTCGAACATGGCAATGTAGGCATTTCCTTTTCCGTATACTTGCTGCACGTAAGTGCTTTGTGCATAGAAGGTCTTATCTGCATCAGGACCGGTACACGGATTGCCGATGGTAGTCCATTGCCCCATGATGGAGTCGGCCACAGCCAGTTCGGCAACATTGGGATCCCAGCCGGTACAACCGGAAGAGAGCATATAGTACTTGCCGTTATACTTGAATACGGCGGGTGCTTCGCGGCTTTGCTTCACGAAATTGCGTGTATAGCGACCAGTGGGCTTCAGGTAGTCATCCGTTAGTTCGCTTATATATAAGGTAGCGTTGTTTTCCGACGAGTAGAACTGATATGCCTTGCCGTTATCATCAACGAACACTGTTTGGTCGCGGCTCATCGCACCGTTGGGACGGAAGCTGCCTACATAGGTGAATGTCCCGGTAGGAGAATCGCTGACCGCTACGCCGGCACATGCCTTACTGTAGTCGGCGCTTTCCACATGCGCCCACATGACGAATTTCTTTGTCTTTTCGTTGTAAATCACTTTGGGACGTTCCAACACCTTGCTGGGGTGCAGGTCGTGTTTCTCGTCATCTTTCACGGCAGGAAGTACAATACCCTCGAACTTCCAGTTCAGCAGGTCTTTTGAAGAGTAGCAGCTGACACCGGTTACGTCGGTGCGGTAGCATTCCCACGTAGCCCATTCGGGCAGGATGGTTTCCCCTTTTTTGTATTCGCCATACCAATAGTAGGTCCCTTCGTGGTAAAGAAGGCCGCCGCCATGGGCGTTGATGGGATTGCCGTCGGTGTCTTTCCATACTTCCCCGGGTATGATTGCGGCATTTTTCGTTTGTGCTTTTGTTTTTGCAGATGGCAGGCAGCAAAGGCAGGCCAGCAATGCAAAACTCCAAATAATTTTCCTTTTCATTTAAGAATTCGGTATTAGATAATTAATAAATCGTTTATGTTTTGGGCAAAGATATGCGAAAGTTGAGAAATGGAGGGTATGTAAATGTGTCAAAAAGGAGAGATTATAGCTCTAATCTCTCCTTTTTGTGATGTTTTTCGGTCTTTTCTATTTGGTTTGTACTTGTTTCATCACCCGGAGGAAATTTCCACCCCATATCTTGGCGATGTCTGTTTCTGTAAATCCATGTTCCAGCAGACGGACGGTGATATTGATGAAATCATTGTCCCCATTGCATCCTTTGACCCCGCCTCCACCGTCGAAGTCCGAGCCAATGCCCACGTGGTCTATGCCTGCCACTTCAACCATGTGCAGCAGGTGTTTCATGAAGTCCGTAAGGTTGGTTTTCTTGGCATCCGGGTTCAGAAACTCGTCTACCAGGCAGGCTTGAGCCACACCGCCATGTGCGGCAAGGGCGCGTAGCTGTTCGTCGGTCAGATTGCGGTCGTGTCTGTAGATGGCGCTTGCAGAGGAGTGGGAGACTATGACCGGTGCTTTTGAATATTTCAGTACATCCCAGAAGGTGCTTTCGGCTGCATGGGAAAGGTCTATCATTATTCCCAGCCGGTTCATTTCTTTCACCACTTTTCTACCGTAAGGACTTAAGCCGTTCCAACGGGCAGTCGTGTCCGAAGAACTGTCGCAGATGTCATTGTTGCGGGTGTGGCAAAGGGTGATGTAGGTAACGCCTGCATCATGGAAACGGGTGATATTCTTCAAATCCTTGCCGATGCCGTATCCGTTTTCGATGCCAATATAAAAGGCTTTCTTTCCTTCGGTCTTGAGCCTGGACAAATCATCGGGCGTGCGGGCTATGGCACATTGCTCCCCGTTCATCTCCACTTGTCGGTAGATGTGGCGTATCAACTCATCCACTCGGTCAATGGCTTTCAGACTGTTCTCTTCATCGCACGGGCCTTGACGCACCCAGCATGCCAGGTATTGTCCATCCAATTTTCCTTCTCGCATCTTGGGCAGGCAAACCTGCGTTTTTTCGCGCGTACCTATATTATAGGAAACGTCAAAATCAAGTGGGGTGTCTGTATGCGTGTCGAGGGAGAGGATGCGGCGATGAATCTCTTTGGCATGCCGGTAGGTAGCTGCCTTTTGAACCAGAAAATAGAAGAATCTGGCAGAGATGCTGTCGCCTGCCGTAGCCAGAGCTTCGGGATGGAATTGCACACCCCATATCGGATATTCGTGGGAAGACTCTATAGCTTCGGGAATACTGTCTGACGACCAACCCGTTACGCTGAATCCCGGGGCAACTTGCTTGACCGCCTGGTGATGGTGAGTATTGGTGAAAAGTTGTGTCTGTCCGGTTATGGATGCCATGGCAGAACCGGGAGTGAGGTGGACGGTATGAGTTGGTATACTGCTCGGTTCCTGCTGCTGGTGGCAGACAGTGGTGTCGGGATGCTGGGTAGGGATATCCTGATAAAGGGTTCCGCCGAAAGCTACATTGATTAACTGTTCTCCCCGGCAGATGCCAAACATCGGAATGTTACGCCGGGTAGCCAGGCGGATGAGTGCCATGTCGTATACATCACGCAGGGAGTCCACCTCTCCCAGCTGTTCGATGGGCGATTCATTGAAATAGGAAGGGTGGATGTCTCCTCCTCCTATCAGAATGATACCGTCCAGCCGGTTGGCAATGTCTGTCAAGATAAGGCTATCGGTAGTGATGGAAATCAGTATAGGTGTTCCACCTGCCTGGATTACAGACTCGGTATACGTCATCTGTGTGGATGAGCTTCGGCCCGGATGTGAGCAGGAAATGCCGATGAGAGGGGCTTTCCTGGTTGTTTTTTGGTTGGACTGTCCCATTGCCAAATATGGACATAGAACGAGCAGTGTTGTTAACAGTAGTTTGTTCATGGTTTTCGGGGGGGATTCTTTTTCCTGCAAAGTTATAAGAAATATTTAAGCCGTCCAAGAAGTTGGATGACTTGTGAATTCGGGCAGTTTATTGGCAGAAGAACATTATATTCTTTGTTGGCGGAGGAAGTGTGTTATATAACATGCTTCCCGATGTTGCTTTTCTTTGAATTAATGCCTAATTTGCGCCTCACAAAAAGTTAACGGCATCATCGTATGTCAGGTTATTCACTTAAAATCTTAATATATCATGAAAGTATATCAGACGAATGAAATTAAGAACATTGCCCTCCTTGGCAATGACGGCTCGGGTAAAACCACTCTCACGGAAGCGCTGCTCTTTGAGAGTGGTATTATAAAACGTCGCGGCAGGATTACTGCCAAGAATACAGTCAGCGATTACTTCCCGGTGGAGCAGGAATACGGCTATTCTGTGTTTTCCACCGTTTTCCATGTGGAGTGGAACGGCAAGAAACTGAATATCATTGACTGCCCGGGTAGTGATGACTTTGTAGGGGCTGCCATGACGGCGCTCAACGTTACAGATACTGCCATTCTGCTGCTGAACGGGCAATACGGTCCCGAGGTAGGTACGCAGAACCATTTCCGCTACACCGAGAAACTGGGCAAACCGGTTATTTTCCTGGTAAACCAGCTCGATAATGAAAAGTGCGATTATGATATGGTGCTTGAGCAGTTGCAAACCATATACGGTCCGAAGGTGGTGCCCGTGCAATATCCGCTGGCTACCGGACCGAACTTCAATTCGTTGATCGATGTACTTTTGATGAAAAAATATTCGTGGGGACCCGAAGGTGGCGCTCCCATTATTGAAGAAATTCCGGCCGAAGAAATGGAAAAGGCTACAGAACTGCACAAGGCTTTGGTAGAAGCTGCAGCCGAACATGACGAAGGCCTGATGGAAAAATTCTTTGAGCAGGACTCTTTGACAGAAGACGAAATGCGCGAAGGTATCCGCAAGGGACTGGCTTCACGAGGTATGTTCCCGGTATTCTGCGTCTGTGCCGGCAAGGATATGGGTGTACGCCGTCTGATGGAGTTCCTGGGTAATGTGGTGCCGTTTGTGGACGAAATGCCACCGGTGCACAATACACGCGGTGAGGTGGTGAAGCCGGATTCTAACGGACCGACTTCCTTGTATTTCTTCAAGACTGCCGTTGAGCCGCATATCGGTGATGTTCAATACTTCAAGGTTATGAGTGGTAAAGTGCACGAAGGTGATGATTTTACCAATGCAGACCGCGGTTCCAAGGAACGCATCGCGCAGATTTATGCTTGTGCCGGTGCCAACCGTATCAAGGTAGAGGAAATGGTAGCCGGTGACATCGGCTGTACAGTGAAACTGAAGGATGTACATACCGGCAATACATTGAACGGTAAGGGCTCTGAAAACCGTTTCAACTTCATTAAATATCCGAACTCCAAATACTCACGTGCTATCAAGCCGTTGAACGAGTCGGATACAGAAAAGATGATGGTTGCTTTGAACCGTATGCGAGAGGAAGACCCGACGTGGGTGATAGACCAGTCTAAAGAATTGCGTCAGACTATTGTACACGGACAAGGTGAATTCCATTTGCGTACCTTGAAGTGGCGTCTGGAAAACAATGAAAAACTGCAAATCAAGTTTGAAGAACCGAGAATACCGTATCGCGAAACGATTACCAAAGCTGCCCGTGCGGATTATCGCCATAAGAAGCAGTCGGGTGGTGCAGGCCAGTTCGGTGAAGTTCATCTGATTGTTGAGCCTTACTACGAAGGCATGCCGTTGCCCGAAACCTATAAATTCAATGGTCAGGAGTTCAAGATGAACGTCAAGGGTACCGAAGAAGTTCCATTGGAATGGGGTGGCAAGCTGGTATTCGTCAATAGTATTGTGGGTGGTTCCATTGATGCACGTTTCATGCCGGCCATCTTGAAGGGTATCATGTCACGTATGGAGCAGGGACCGTTGACTGGTTCGTATGCTCGCGATGTACGTGTCATCGTATATGACGGAAAAATGCATCCGGTTGACTCCAATGAAATCTCCTTTATGCTGGCGGGACGGAATGCGTTCAGCGAAGCGTTCAAGAATGCAGGCCCGAAGATTCTAGAACCCATTTATGACGTGGAAGTATTTGTTCCGTCGGACAAGATGGGTGATGTGATGGGGGACTTGCAGGGACGCCGTGCCATGATTATGGGTATGAGCAGCGAGGCCGGTTACGAAAAACTGAGTGCTAAGGTGCCTTTGAAGGAAATGTCATCCTACTCTACGGCACTTAGCTCACTGACCGGTGGACGTGCTTCGTTCATCATGAAGTTTGCCAGCTATGAACTCGTTCCGAGTGATGTGCAGGATAAACTGATTAAGGAATTTGAGGCAAAGCAAGCTGAAGAATGATTTTCAGGGGTTGGTAGTTTGGCTGTTGTAACTACCGGCTGCTAATATAACAATTGTTAAAGCCGTTGTTACTTCATGGCAAGTAATAACGGCTTTTTTCATTAACGTAGATTAAGAACATGCAGAATTGTGAATTGAATGATTAATTTTTTATTAAATTTGCAAACCAAAGGCTTGTGTTTTTGTTATAATGCTCATAATACAACCTAAAAAATGGTCTTCGGTTAATTTACGAGAACGTCCGGTTAAATCAGGTTAATTGGTTAGGAGTGTTAATTAGGGAGTGTTAATTTTGTGACTATGAAAAAGTCAACTATATGGATATTAGGTGTTGTTATGGGGCTTTCCTTCCTTAGTTTGCTGTATCTGCAGATAAGCTATATTGAGGAAATGGTGAAGATGCGTAACGGACAATTTGATGAATCGGTGAAGCGTGCGTTGATGGCTGCTTCGAAAGAGGCAGAGTCCGCAGAGGTTGTGCGTTGGCTGAATGAGGATATCTCCGAGGCAGAAAAGAAGGCGTGGGAACAATCGCAAAGCAGTAGCGGAGTGATGCGTACCCAGCGGTTTGTGATGACAGCTCCGGATGGCAGTGTCCGTTCTTCGGTGGAATTGAAAACTTTCAGTAACGAGCCTTCTGAATTGCCAAGAGCAATGATTTCACGCAAACACGGAGCAAAAACCATTCCTCAGACTTCACGCTCGCAGATAGAGATGCTTAAAAACCGCTATCTTTACCAGCGTGCATTGGTAGACGAGGTGGTGTTGCAGATGGTATACAATGCCAGCGACAAGCCGATTGAGGAGCGTGTTAATTTCAAAAGTCTGGACCAGTATCTAAAAGCAGGTCTGATAGAGAATGGTCTCGGTGATATGGATTATCACTTCAAGGTGATAGACCGGGAAGGTCGGGAGGTATACCGTTGTGCGGATTATAGCGATGCAGGGAGTGAAAGCTCTTATTCGCAGCCATTGTTTTTGAATGACCCACCAGCCCGTATGAGTATCGTCAAGATACATTTTCCGGGAAAGAAGGATTATATCTTCGATTCGGTCAGGTTTATGATACCGTCGATGATATTTACTTTTGTACTGCTGGTGACGTTCATCTTTACGATTTACATCGTATTCCGCCAGAAGAAGCTGACGGAGATGAAGAATGATTTCATCAACAATATGACGCACGAGTTCAAGACGCCGATATCGACGATTTCTCTGGCGGCACAGATGTTGAAAGACCCGGCTGTGGGCAAGTCTCCGACTATGTTCCAGCATATATCGGGTGTCATCAACGATGAAACGAAGCGCTTGAGGTTCCAGGTAGAAAAAGTGCTTCAGATGTCGATGTTTGACCGTCAGAAGGCTACTTTGAAGAATAAGGAACTGGATGCCAACGAGCTGATAGCGGGTGTTATCAACACGTTTACACTGAAAGTGGAGCGTTATAATGGAAAGATTGAATCGGAGCTTAAAGCTACCAACTCTGCCATTTTTGCCGATGAGATGCATATCACCAATGTGATTTTCAATCTCATGGATAATGCAGTGAAGTATAAACGTCCGGATGCGGATCTGCAACTGACGGTGAAGACTTGGAATGAGCCTGGCAAACTGATGATTTCCATCCAAGATAACGGCATCGGCATCAAGAAGGAGAATTTGAAAAAGATATTCGAGAAGTTCTATCGCGTGCATACAGGTAATCTGCACGATGTGAAAGGCTTCGGCTTGGGACTGGCTTATGTGAAGAAGATTATCATGGATCATAAGGGAACTATCCGGGCAGAAAGTGAACTGAACGTAGGAACTAAATTTATTATTGCATTACCTTTATTAAAAAATTGATTGATATGGACGAGAAACTGCGTATTTTATTGTGCGAAGATGATGAAAATCTTGGCATGCTTTTAAGAGAATATTTACAGGCAAAAGGTTACGCTGCCGAGTTATATCCCGATGGAGAAGCAGGATACAAGGCTTTCCTGAAGAATAAATATGACTTGTGTGTGTTTGATGTGATGATGCCAAAGAAAGACGGATTCACACTGGCACAAGAAGTGCGTGCGGCCAATGCCGAAATACCTATTATCTTCTTGACGGCAAAAACATTGAAGGAAGATATTCTGGAAGGTTTCAAGATTGGTGCCGATGACTACATCACCAAGCCCTTCAGTATGGAAGAGCTGACTTTCAGAATTGAAGCTATCCTGAGACGTGTTCGCGGAAAGAAGAACAAGGAGAGCAACATCTATAAGATTGGTAAGTTTACATTCGACACGCAGAAACAGATTCTGGCGACTGCCGAGAAGCAGACTAAACTGACCACCAAAGAATCCGAACTGCTGGGCTTGCTTTGTGCACATGCCAACGAAATTCTGCAGCGTGACTTTGCGTTGAAGACTATTTGGATTGATGACAACTATTTCAATGCACGTAGTATGGATGTATATATCACAAAGCTGCGTAAGCACCTGAAAGAAGATGATTCGATTGAAATCATCAACATTCACGGAAAAGGATATAAACTGATTACTCCGGAAGCTGAGTCTTGATGAGACTCGGCTCCTCTGGGGGAGAGAAAATAAAAAAGGCGGTTTGCATGTATATGCTAACCGCCTTCTTTATTTCTTTTCTTTTGATATTAGTCGACAATTCTCTTGTTGATGACAATGTAGGAAATCAATCCCACTACAACCAAAACGGCAGAACTGCCCAAGATGGCATTGTTGTTAACATTGCCGGTAAAAGAACATGCAACCAGGATTACAGCTCCTATTACGACTAATATCAATCCCAGATTTTTTAATAAGCCTTTCATGTGTGTGTATTTTAATTAGATTATTATATTCTTTCGTATTCTTGTCACAAAGAAAAGCATAATTCTTTAACAAGCGAAATTATTTTTGCAAAAAATCCATATTTTAATAAAGAATGGAAGATGAGGAATGAAAAATGACGCTTCATCCCCTTGTTTTCTCCTCCCTTAATCTCTAATCCTTAACCCCTAATCCCTATATCTTAGTCCTTCGTATTGAAGAAAATCTTCCTCAGCACCTCCTGGCTCACACTGAGCTCTTCGATGGTGATGCCTTTCAAGGCTTCTTTGAGGGTCTGGTTGGCAATGACGCGCGCGCGTTCTTCCAGCTCCTTGCCGTCCTTGGTCAGATGTATCAGATTGGTTCGGCGGTCTTTCTTGTCCGATATGCGCACGACGAGATGCTGACGCTCCATATTGTCTATCAAGCGCGTCATGCTGGGCTTGTCTTTGAAAGTTGCATTACACAACTCTTGTTGCGTCACCCCGTCCTTTTCCCATAAGAAGATGAGGACGGTCCACTGTTCCGGAGTAATCTCCAAACCGTTCTGGCGGAAGTTGCGGGACAGCTTTCGGTTAATGGCAGCCGACACTTTACCGTTCAGTATGGCAAAGATAAGGCGGATATCAAAGTTGAATTGCTCTATCATGAAATTATTGTTTAAACAACTTTGCAAAGATAGTGCAAGCCGAAGACAATTCCTATATCCCTACACAAAAAAACATTAAATGTTTGTAGTTCAAAATAAAATGTCTACCTTTGCACCGCATTTTTAAAACGAATAATTTATTTATTTAATTAAACGAGTATGAATCAATACGAAACCGTTTTCATTTTGACTCCCGTTTTGTCTGATGTTCAGATGAAGGAAGCGGTAGAAAAATTCAAAAGCATCCTTACTGCTGAAGGTGCTGAGATTGTAAATGAAGAAAACTGGGGACTGAAGAAGCTGGCATATCCTATCCAGAAGAAGTCAACCGGTTTCTATCAGCTGATTGAGTTCAATGCAGAACCTACTGTCATTGAGAAACTGGAAATAAACTTCCGTCGTGACGAGCGCGTTATCCGTTTCTTGACTTTCAAGCAAGACAAGTACGCTGCTGAATATGCTGCGAAGAGAAGAAGTGTTAAATCAACTAAAAAGGAGGATTAATCATGGCACAACAAGTTCAATCAGAAATCAGATATTTAACTCCGCCCTCAGTAGACGTTAAGAAGAAAAAATACTGCCGTTTCAAAAAGAGCGGTATTAAGTACATCGACTACAAAGATCCCGAATTCTTGAAGAAATTCTTGAATGAGCAAGGTAAAATCCTTCCGCGTCGTATTACCGGTACTTCTTTGAAGTTCCAACGTCGTGTAGCTCAAGCTGTGAAGAGAGCACGTCACTTGGCGTTGCTGCCCTATGTAACTGACATGATGAAATAATAGGAGGAGGAAAGTATGGAAATTATATTGAAAGAAGACATTGTAAACTTGGGTTATAAGAATGACATCGTAACAGTAAAGTCTGGTTACGGTCGTAACTACCTCATCCCGACTGGTAAAGCTGTCATCGCTTCACCGGCTGCAAAGAAAATGTTGGCTGAAGAGCTGAAACAACGTGCTCACAAGCTGGAGAAAATCAAAAAGGATGCTGAAGAACTGGCTGCTAAGCTGGAAGGCGTATCATTGAAGATTGCTACTAAGGTTAGCTCTACTGGTACTATCTTCGGTTCTGTTGGTAACATCCAGATTGCTGAAGAGTTGGCTAAATTGGGTCACAACATCGATCGTAAGATTATCGTTGTTAAGGACGCAGTGAAAGAAGTTGGTAACTACAAGGCTATCGTTAAGCTGCACAAGGAAGTTTCTGTAGAAATTCCTTTCGAAGTAGTTGCTGAAGAAGCATAAGAAAAGACTTCATAATGATAAGGAAGCCCGGTTCTGATAAAGGACCGGGCTTTTCTATGTTCGGAGCGTATGTGTGTGAGCTTATTGAGGGATACGTAAAGCTGCGGTTATAGAGGTTTACGAATCTGAAGTAGAGGTTTACGCGCGCGGTATAGAGGTTTGGCAAGAATACTCTTGTGTCTCTTTACGAGGTTACTAATGCAAAAAAAAGAGCATATCCACTCAGGGGTATGCTCTTTGCCTTATTGTCAGCCAATAATTCTTTTAGTTTCTTGGCAATGCTTCTTTCACTACCATTTGGCGGCCTACATATTCTGCTCCATTCAGTTTGTTGATTGCTTGTTGGGCTTCAGCAGCTTCGGGCATCTCTACGAAGGCAAAACCTTTTGATCTGTTTGTATTACGGTCCATAATCAGTTTTACTGATTCTACTGTTCCATACTCTTCCATTACTTGTCTCAAATCTGATTCCCTAACGTTGTAGCTAAGGTTTCCAATGTACATATTCATAAAATACAAAAATAAAAAATTAATAATTCAATAAAGGAGTCTTAGGAAGTTGTAGTCAGAAATGAAAATTCTCAATGTGGCTAATCGAGGAGAAACATAGTGAAACGTAGATCGTAATAAACCTCTTATTGTTTTGTTGATGCAAAGTAACGGCTTTTATTTGGTATATGCACTATACTTTATCATTTATCTGCCATATAATACCCTTTTTTGTGAAATAAGACCAAGACTTAACAATTGGAAGGGAACAGAAGGAGAGGATAAGACATAAAAAAAGTCTGGTGTGCTTGTATGCACGTCAGACTTTCAATTCTCTCGAGTGTTGTACTGAAATTATTCAGCTACAACAGCTGCGCTATCTACTGCTACAGTGTCAGCTGCTGCGGCTGCTGCTGCGGCTTCAGCTGCTGCTGCTTCTACAGCTGCGATTGAGTCAGCGATACGGATAGAATCTGCAGTTGCTTGTTCAGCGTTAGCTGCTTTGTTGCCACAAGATGCGAAAGATACTGCTACGATAGCTGCAGCCATCAAAACTAATTTTTTCATTTTCTTTACTTTTAAAACGTAATACAATCAATTGCTTTATTAAAACGTTGCAAAGGTATGTACTTTTTGAATATGTTGTTCTCGAAACCCCAACTTTTTTTATATTTTTTTTGGAGCTTCGGCTGTTTTTATCCCTATCTATATGTTTTACAACATATTAATCTTCGGCAATGCTGTTGTATAAGTATCTCTTGATACTTCTTTTGGGCGTTTTCTCAAATTCAGTCGGATAAAGTTGGATTTGGCTTACTTTTTCGTAGGCTGCCACGCTGTTATTCAGATTTTTGAGATTCTCATCCATGATGGTTTTAAGGTTATCCGGCTGGTTTAGTCCCAAGGAATCCAGGGCTTCATAGTCGGCATAAACCAGTGCTACCAGTCTTTTATTCCGTTCGATGACAAGACTTTCCAGGACGAAAGGCATGTTGTTGAGCCGTGCTTCTATCTCTTCGGGGAAGATATTCTGTCCACTGGAACTGAGAATCATGGTCTTGCTGCGTCCGCGTATGTATAGGTTGTTGTCGTCGTCCAGTGTACCCAAGTCGCCGGTGCGAAGCCATCCGTCTTCGGTGAAGACTTCTTTGGTGGCTTCGGGGTTTTTGTAATAACCCGTCATCACGTTCTCGCCACGTACTTGTATTTCGCCGAGTTTGTCGTCCGGGTTTTCCTTGCAGATACGGGCTTCCATGATGTCGAGTACCCGTCCGGAGGAAGTCGGGACGAATTCATTCCAGGGAGCATAGCTGATGAGAGGGGCACATTCGGTCATGCCGTAGCCGATGGTGAAGGGGAACTTGATGCGGTGGAAGAATTCTTCCACTTCCGGGTTCATGGCTGCGCCTCCTATGATGACTTCCTTGAAACGTCCGCCCAGTGCGTCAATCAGTTTCTTGCGGATTTGCCCGTATATCTGTCCGTCGAGCAAGGGAATGCTGAGCGCCCATTTCATGGTCTTTTTGTTGATGATGGGCTGTATGACATTCTTGTATATCTTTTCAATGACAAGGGGGACGGTGATAATCAGGTTGGGTTTCACTTCCTCGAAAGCTTTCATCAGAATCTTTGGGGAAGGCACTTTTCCCAACAGTGTGACGTGTGTGCCGACGGCCGTGGCGGTAAGGAAATCGAATGCGCAGCCGTATGCATGTGCCAAAGGCAGGAAAGAGAGCACTTTGTCCCCTTTCTTCAGCAGCTCGGTACGTATGCCGAAGGTGACGTTGCCGGCCAGGTTGTTTCCCGTCAGCATGACGCCCTTACTGAATCCGGTGGTGCCCGAGGTATAATTCAGCAGCATGACCTTGTCGTTGGAAAGGTCCGTGTAAACGATGTCTTCCTTGCGGAACCCGTTCGGGTAGGTCGCTTCCATTTCATCGCCCAGATGCTTGAGGAAACGCTGGATGGTTTCGCCGTCCCGCTGATACAGACAGCGGAAGTCGCTCAGTGAGAACACACCGCGAAGTCCAGTAAGTCGTTCTTCTTCCAGATGTTCCCAAATGGCATCGCTGGTGAAGAGGAACGTCGATTCGGAGTGGTTTACGATATGATGGACATCATTGGGGTTGAAGTCTTGCAGAATGGGGACTACGATACCACCGTAGGTGATGGTGGCCATATAGGCGATGCACCAGCGGGCATTGTTCTTGCCGATGACGGCTATCTTGTCGCCGCGGCGCAGTTGGCAGTACTTGAAAATAAGATGCAGTCTGGCTATTTCTTGTGCCACTTCGCCATAAGTATAGCTCTCGTTTTCTCCATAGTTGGTATAGCAGGGGAGGTCCCAATTCTCGCGGAAACTATGCTCGTATAGTTTGATAAAGTTCTCTTGTATCATTGCACAAATTTTAGTTGAGTGTGCAAAAGTAGGAAAAATAAATTAATAATGTATATATTTGCAGCATAAATGTGTTTATAAGCTCATGATAGATACCAATATATTTCAAGATAAGACGGCGGTTTACTATACGTTGGGGTGCAAACTGAACTTCTCGGAGACCTCTACTATCGGTAAAATTTTGCGGGAAGCGGGCGTACGTACGGCGCGCAAGGGTGAGAAAGCGGATATTTGTGTAGTGAATACCTGCTCGGTGACGGAAGTGGCGGACAAGAAGTGCCGCCAGGCCATCCACAAACTGGTGAAGCAACATCCGGGTGCATTTGTCGTGGTGACCGGTTGCTATGCCCAGCTGAAACCGGAGACGGTGGCAAAGATAGAAGGTGTGGACGTCGTGCTGGGAGCCGAGCAGAAGAAGGACCTGCTCCACTACCTGGGCAATCTGCAGAAGCACGAGACCGGCGAGGCCTACACTTCCGCTTTGAAGGATATACGTTCGTTTGCCCCGTCTTGTTCGCGTGGCGACCGGACACGCTTCTTCCTGAAAGTGCAGGACGGCTGCGATTATTATTGTTCCTATTGCACCATTCCCTTTGCCCGCGGACGTAGCCGTAACGGCAGCATTGCTTCTATGGTGGAGCAGGCCAGCCAGGCGGCTGCCGAAGGTGGAAAGGAAATTGTATTGACCGGCGTCAATATCGGAGACTTCGGCAAGTCTACCGGTGAGACTTTCTTCGACTTGGTGAAGGCGCTGGACGAGGTGGAAGGCATTGAGCGTTACCGCATATCCTCCATCGAGCCGAATCTGCTGACAGATGAAATCATAGAATACGTGTCCCGTTCCCGGCGTTTCATGCCTCATTTCCATATACCGCTGCAGTCGGGCAGTGACGAGGTGCTGAAGCTGATGCGACGCCGTTACGATACCGCCTTGTTTGCCTCGAAGATAAAGAAGATAAAGGAAGTGATGCCCGATTCCTTTATAGGGGTAGACGTGATTGTGGGTACCCGTGGAGAGACGGAGGAGTATTTCGGGCAGGCTTATGAGTTTATCAAGAGCCTGGACGTGACGCAGCTCCATGTCTTCAGCTATTCGGAGCGTCCCGGCACGCAAGCCTTGAAGATAGACCACGTGGTGGCACCCGAAGAAAAGCACCGCAGGAGCCAGCAATTGCTGGAGCTTTCGGACGAAAAGACCCGTGCTTTTTATGCGCGCCATATCGGGCAGACGATGCCGGTGTTGCTGGAACGTCCCAAACCCGGACTGCCGATGCACGGCTTCACTCCCAATTATATCCGTGTGGAAGTCCCTCATGATGCTGCCTTGGACAACCAGCTCGTGTCTGTGCGCCTGGGCGATTTCAATGCCGACGGCACCGCACTCTTGGGAGCAATGGAATGAGGAATGCCGCCTTTGCAACAAATAACTCATAACTTATAACTCATAACTGACGAAGTGAAATCAAAAATTGTCTATTGGCTGACTTATGCGGGCATGTGGCTTGTGGCACTTCTGCCTTTCCGGGCGCTTTATGCATTGTCTGACGGGCTGTACTTCCTGATGCGCCACGTCGTGCATTATCGGAAGAAAGTCGTTCGCCGCAACCTTCGCAATTCCTTTCCGGAGAAGTCGGAAACCGAATTGATGGAGATAGAGCGCAAGTTCTACCATTATATCTGCGACTATATGCTGGAAGAGGTGAAGATGCTGCGCATGTCTTTCGAGGAGCTCTGCCGCCGGATGAAGTATGATAATAAGGAAGAATACCTTGCCATGATAGAGAAGCATGGAGGCATTGTACTGTTGATTCCCCATTATGCCAATTTTGAGTGGATTATAGGCATGGGGGCCATCATGCATCCGGGCGACATCCCGGTGCAGGTGTACAAACCGCTAAGCAATAAGTATCTGGACGAGATGTTTAAGCATATCCGTGCCCGGTTCGGAGGATACAATGTGGCGAAACATTCCACGGCACGCGAAGTGATAAAGCTTCGCCGTGAAGGCAGGCGGATAGCCATCGGCCTGATTACGGACCAGTCGCCCAACCGCAGCGAGGCCCATTATTGGACCACTTTCTTGAATCAGGACACCGTGTTCATGGATGGCGCCGAGCGCATTGCCAAGCTGATGGACTTCCCCGTCTTTTATTGTGAATTGGAACGGACATCCAGGGGATATTGCAAAGTGCTCTTCGATTTGGTTACCGAAACTCCCAAGCAGACGGCGGATGGCGAGATAACCGAGTGCTTCGCCCGTCGTCTGGAGCAGACCATCCGGCGCGAACCGGCTTATTGGTTCTGGTCTCATAAACGCTGGAAAAATAAACGAAAAGAAGCTGTGCAACATGGATAAGATTGCTGTTGTCATATTGAATTGGAACGGATGTGATATGCTCCGTTCCTTCCTTCCCTCTGTTGTGCGTTTTTCGGAGGTGGATGGTGCTGTGGTGTATGTGGCGGACAATGGCTCTACGGATGCTTCCGTGGCAATGCTCCGTCGCGAGTTTCCTTCTGTGCACTTGATTCTGCTGGAAGAGAACCACGGTTTTGCCGACGGATACAATCTGGCATTGAAGCAGGTGGAGGCAGAATATGTAGTGCTGCTCAACTCCGATGTAGAGGTCACCGAGCACTGGCTTGTCCCGTTGGCAGAGTATATGGATGCCTATCCGGAGACGGCCGCTTGCCAGCCGAAGATACGCAGTTGGCGTAACAAGGGGCAGTTTGAATATGCCGGAGCTGCGGGAGGTTTCATCGACCGCTATGGCTATCCCTTCTGCCGCGGCCGTATTATGGGCGTGGTAGAAGAGGACAAGGGGCAATACGACACGGTGATACCCATTTTCTGGGCTACGGGGGCGGCTCTGTTCATCCGTCTGGCAGACTACCGGGAAGCGGGTGGGCTGGACGGACGTTTTTTTGCCCACATGGAGGAGATAGATTTATGTTGGCGGCTTCGTGCCCGTGGCAGACAGTTGGCATGTATACCGCAGAGTGTGGTATTTCATGTGGGAGGGGCCACTTTGAAGAAGGAGAATCCGCGCAAGACCTTCCTCAATTTTCGTAATAACCTTGTCATGCTTTATAAGAATCTGCCGCAGGAGGACTTGGCGTCCGTGATGCGTGTACGTGCGGTGCTCGATTATGTGGCTGCGTTCAGTTTCATGCTGAAAGGCCAGTTACCCAATGCTTTGGCCGTATTCCGTGCGCGCCGTGCCTACCACTCCCTCCGCACTTCATTGGCAGCGTCCCGCAAAGAGAATCTGAAAAAAACTACGCTTGCCGTAATACCGGAACGGACAAAAAACAGTATATTGGCGCAGTTTTATCTGCATGGAAAGAAATTCTTTTCCCAATTGTAGGAACTGTTGCCTTTTATAATTGTTCAATCTATTAAAGGTTTTGAATTATGGAAAAACTAGTTAGAAAAATCGGATTAGTGGCACACGACGCCATGAAGAAAGACCTCATCGAGTGGGTACTGTGGAACTCGGAATTGCTGATGGGGCATAAATTCTATTGTACGGGCACCACGGGTACCCTTATCCTCGAAGCCCTCCGGGAGAAACATCCTGATGTGGAGTGGGATTTCACTATCCTTAAATCCGGTCCTTTGGGCGGTGACCAGCAGATGGGCTCGCGCATTGTGGACGGAGAGATTGACTATCTTTTCTTTTTCACCGACCCGATGACCCTTCAGCCGCACGATACGGATGTGAAGGCGTTGACCCGCCTTGCCGGTGTGGAGAACATCGTGTTCTGCTGCAACCGCAGTACGGCAGACCATATCATTTCCAGCCCGTTGTTTGTCGACCCGACGTATGAACGCACTGTTCCCGATTACAGCAACTACACCAAGCGGTTTGCAAATAAGCCGGTGGTGGCCGAAGCGGTGGAATCGGCAAAGAAGCGGAAACGGCAAAAATAAGGATGAAACTCGGTTCTACTGGGCATTCTTAATCTATCGCTACCCTTCGTTCATGGACAGCCCACACTGGTGCGATAGCCCACCCTTGCCGTTTGAAGTCATAGAGTTGCACAATAATGGTGTTGGTGAATCTGCCCATTCTATGTCGTTGAGGTATTGGTAGGGGAAGCGGAACTCTGTGAGGTTTATTTTCAATAGTTCATTCCTTCTGAAGTCTGCATAGTTGTATGGGTTTGTAAAGTCGTAAGGGGTGGGCAGGTAGAGGGCATTTCTCCAATGAAACTCGGAGCTGTATTTGATAGCAAGCGGCCGGTAGCAGGAAGAAAGTGACGATGGGGAGTAATGCCAGTCGTTGTATAGCGTTTCTCATTGACTTTTTGTTGATGATGGGGCAAAGGTACGGAATATTGGTATCAATGGTCGTATTCTACGGCAGAAAAGTTGCTGCATGCTCACTGCAGAACTTCTGTATACATTTTGCAGTGCTACTGCATATCTGTTGCAGCGTTACTGCAAAGCTGTTGCAGTACTACTGCAAATATATGTGCAGTGTTACTGCAAACCGTTTGCAGCGCCACTGCAAAAAGCATGCAGTGTCTTTGCAGTGGGAAGTGTCTGTGTATCAATAGTGAATGGGGTGATTCGGCAATCTGTCATTCTCCGCGGCGTTGGCATATTTCCACTCCTGCAGCCTCTATATCCGCGCCCATCGGTGGATTGCGCTTTGCCAGCTTGAGGGTTATTTCTTCTATCTGTGGGAAGTCGTGGAACAATCGGTTTATAATTCGCCCGCATACATGTTCCAATAGTTTGGAAGGAATGTCCATCTCTGCCTTCACAGCTGTATGTACATCGGCATAGCTCACGGTGTCGGCTACGTCGTCCGTTTCTGCCGCACGCCGGATATCAACTTGCAGGCGCAGGCTGACGGTAAACTCATTGCCTACCACGGTTTCTTGTTCGCCCACGCCGTGATGGGCGAAGAAGCGAAGCGTGTCAAGGAAAATATAACTGGTCATTACTTGTAGATTGTTTTCTGCAAACTTACTGATATTTTGTGGTACGGGCAAATCAGTATCCGGTTATTACGATTCAGGTTGCGGATTGTATTCTGTAAAATATAAAAATAGCGCGAAATTGTTTTTTATAGAATACAATTATGTGAGGGTCGGAATAAACTTATCGAACTATTTTAGGCACGGAATTATACGGGTTATCACGGTTGCTTTCAATATTATCCGTGATTGTCCATGTAATCCGTGCCTAAAATAATACTTTGCTAAGAATCCTTTCTTATCTTCCGGTGCTTTCTATCATGCACCTTATTTTCTCGTTCAAGCTTTCTGCCTTCATCAGTTGTTCCAGTGTCAGGTGCATGCGCCAGCGCCAGTAGTGCCGCGGGTTGGCAGGAATATTGATGCGTTCTTCCTGCACGTTCGGGTTGCGCCATTTGCCGTCCATGGACATCCAGTCTTGCAGGGAGAGGATGCAGAGGATGGAGTTGCTATGGAGGTGATTGCGAACCACTTCTTCGCAGAGCTCCGGCGTGGCCGTTGCCGGTGCGGCACCGTAGTGCCCGAGCATGGTGTTGTAGTAACGCTGCGTCTGTTGGAAGTCTTCTTCCCACCAGCCGCGCAGGGTAGACATGTCGTGCGTGGAGATGGTGCAGACCGAACGGTACGGATACCAGTCAGTGTGGCCGAATTCTTGTTTCGGGTCTTTCGGCATACGTTGTATCTCCAGGGAAAGGATACGCAGGTCGTTCATCACCCATGCCACGCAATCGGGAATCATGCCTAAGTCCTCACCGCATACCAGCATGCGCGTGGACTGTGTCAGTTGCGGTAGTTTCTTCATGGCTTGCTGTCCCCAGAAGTCGTTGTGGCGGTGATAGTAGTACTGGTCATACAGCCGGTTGAAGGCAGCCTTTTCCCAATCGTTCAGTGCGCGGTAGATGTAGTCGTGCTGCACGCCGATGCGCGGATGGTATTCGTGCGGATTGTTGCGGTCGGGCACGAACAGCACATCGCTGATAAGGGCGTAAAGCCCGTCACGAATCCAGATGCTGTCATCGTCCGTCTTTCCGGCAAAGTAGGCTTCCACTTTGCGCTGGGTGTCGAACTCGGGACGCATGCGGTAAACCTCCCACGTGTCTGTCGGCTCTATGAAGGTCTGCTTCACATAGTCTGTATGCGGGCCGAAGATTTGTCCGAGGAAGTACTCATGGATATAGGGCTTCAGGAAGAAGTCTTCGCGGAATGCCAGCCCGTAGCTTTCTATCTCCTCGCGCGTCATGGGCAGGGCGGGGACGAATTGTCCCAACAGCCCGTGTACGGCGTGCATCGGTATCTCCCAAATGCGGAAGAAGCCGAGGATGTGGTCTATGCGGTAGGCATCGAAGTATTCTGCCATTTTGTGGAAACGTTTCATCCACCAGGCATAACCGTCTTTTTCCATGACATCCCAGTTGTAGGTGGGGAGGCCCCAGTTCTGTCCGTTCACGGAGAAGTCGTCGGGCGGTGCACCGGCTTGGCCGTTCAGGTTGAAGTAGTGGGGTTCCTTCCAGGCTTCCACACTGTTGCGGCTGATGCCGATGGGGATGTCGCCTTTCAGCACTACGCCGTTGGCGCGCGCATGTTCGGTGGCGGCAAGCAGTTGCAGGTGCAGATTGAACTGGATGTAGTAGTAGATGGCAATATGCGGATAGTCGGCAGAGTCCGGCCGGCACAATGTCTCTATCTCCTTGGCATCGTAGGTGGCATACTTGGGCCACTCGCGGAAATTCGGGGTCTTGTAGGCATCACGCAGGTAGCTGAAGACGGCATATGGCTGCAACCATTCCTTGTTGGCTTCGTAGAAATTACGGAAAGCATCCGATGCCAGCACCTTTTCCCCTTCCTGCTTGAAGATGAGGTGGAAGTATTCCCACTTTGTCTTGTTCACAGCTTCGTAGTCCACGGCGGGCAGGGCATTCAGTTCCTTCTGGCGTTTGTTGAATTCGGCCATCACCTTCTTGTCCTTCAAGCTGCCCAACTGCTTCAGGTCGGCGTACATGGGATGGAAGGCATAGATGGAGATGCTACTGTAAGGGTAGGAGTCTGTCCAGGTATGCGTCATGGTAGTGTCGTTGATGGGCAGAATCTGCACCGCCTTCTGATTGGTGGCAACTGCCCAGTCAATCATGCGCTTCAAGTCGCCGAAATCGCCTACACCGAAGCTTTTCTCGGAGCGCAGGGAGAATACGGGTACGGCTACTCCGGAACCTTTCCATGCAGGAAGATTGAAGTATACATAACGGTCGCCGACAGCCAGCGTTTCGTTGGCGGCTATCTGCGGGTCGGCCATATAGCGGTTGGGATTGTTCTCCCAGGCCACGGCACGGCGCTCTTTCTTGTTGTAAAGGACGAATTTATACTCTAGCGGGAAGCTGATTTTGCCGGCATCCACTTCTACCTGCCATTCGGGGAAGTCGATGTCGCTCATAAGGGCAGCTTTGTCCGGGTTCCAGTCACCCAGCGCCTTCTGGTTTCCGCAGAGTGCCAGGCAATGGTCACTGTCTATGCAGGGGGCGTACGCCTTTATCAGCAACCCCTTTTTGTAGCTTTTCGGGGCGGCACTGCGTTCGCGATGCGCCAGCAGGGATTCTGTGAAAGCGGATGTATAAAAATACTGCTGCTCGGGCAGATTCTTCCAACAATCTTCTATGCGGTAAACTTTCTTCGGATTGTCTGCAACGTGCAGGATGCGTGGCAGGCTGTTCCACTCTGTCCGTATGGTTCTGCCATCTCGATAGATGTGGTAACTGTATTCGACGCTTCCATTACCGGGAATCTGGATATCCACTTCCGCGGTCCAGTGAATGCCGTCTACAGTGTGCAGGGGGGTGGCTTTGTTGGGCTGGTTGTTGCCAAGTTCCGGGATGGAACCCAGGACTCTGACTTCTTCACCCCAGCTGGTGCGATACTCGATATTGAATATTAGTGTCATATTATATTAGATTTAGAAATAGCAATAGCTGCAATGATTATGCAAGTATAGAAATTATTCCTCATAATCATGCAGCTACCGTTATCTAAGTCATTTAAATTCCTATGCAAACGTTTGTGCTTGCCGTGGGATTATCCACAGCGAGAAGCTCCGCACGTCTTGCAGATGAGGCAACCTTCTTGGTAAACCAGTGTTTCGTTACCGCAGTTGGGGCATTTCTTGCCTTTGGCTTCCGTGCCGTCCTGGATGTATTTCTTCAGGGCGCGTTCCACACCGTTCTTCCAGGTGTTTATGTTTTCGCTGTCCAGTTGCAGTGAACCTACCAGCTTGATGACCTGCTCGATAGGCATGCGGTAGCGCAATACACCGGAAATCAGCTTGGCATAGTTCCAATACTCTTTGTTGAACTTCTCGGACAGACCCTCGATGGTGACTTTGTATCCGCGCTTGTTCTCGAACTGGAAGTCGTAACGCTTGTTTCCGTGCTCATCCACATTCTTGATGATGTGGCCCGACACCACATTCTTCGGCAGGATGATGCCTTCATCATCATCCAGCACACCGGTGAATATTTCGTAGGGATGATTGTCCAGCAAGCCGACGAATGCCACCCATTTCTCCTTGTTGTTCTGGAAGCGGACAACGTCTGCATCCAATATTCTGGGACGTGTTTCAACGACCGTAGGCGGTTTGCACGGGGGAAGTTCGGACTTCTTGTCACTCTTGGTAGAGATGAGCACGCCGGAACGCGAACCGTCGCGGTAAACCGTACAGCCCTTGCAGCCGGATTTCCATGCTTCTACATACAGACGGTTCACGAGGTCTTCGTCTACGTCGTTCGGCAGGTTGATGGTTACGCTGATAGAGTGATCCACCCATTTTTGGATACGTCCCTGCATCTTGACTTTCATCAGCCAGTCCACGTCGTTGGAGGTTGCTTTATAATAAGGTGATTTCTCTACCAGGGCATCCACTTCTTCCTGCGTGTAGCGTTTGGCGGGGTTGTATCCTTGTGCTTCCATCCAAGTCACGAACTTGGGGTGGAACACGATATATTCTTCAAAGGCATCTCCGGTTTCGTCGATGAAGTCCACATGGACGTTCGTATCGTTGGGATTCACTTTGCGGCGGCGCTTGTACACGGGCAGGAATACGGGCTCGATACCGGAGGTGGTTTGAGTCATCAGGCTGGTGGTGCCGGTCGGGGCGATGGTCAGACAGGCAATGTTGCGGCGTCCGTACTTCTTCATCTCCTCGTACATTTCCGGGTCAGCTTCACGCAGGCGGTTGATGAACGGGTTGTTCTTTTCGCGTTCTGTATCGTACACCTCGAATGCGCCGCGTTCTTTGGCCATTTCTATGGAGGAGCGATAGGCGTTGAGTGCCACCGTCTTGTGTACTTGCTCCGAGAATTCGGTTGCCTCTTCAGTGCCATAACGCAATCCCAGGGCGGCAAGCATGTCGCCTTCTGCCGTGATGCCTACACCGGTACGGCGGCCTTGGGCGCTTTTCTTGTAAATCTTCTGCCACAAAACGCGTTCTGTATGTTTCACGTCTTCACTTTCGGGGTCGGCATCTATCTTGCTCATGATGCGCTCTATCTTCTCCAGTTCAAGGTCGATGATATCGTCCATGATGCGTTGGGCCAAAGCTACATGCTTCTTGAATAGCTCAAAGTCAAAGTAGGCGTCCGGCTTGAACGGATTGACCACGTATGAGTAAAGGTTGATGGCGAGCAGACGGCAGGAGTCGTACGGGCACAGTGGAATTTCGCCGCATGGATTGGTGGATACGGTACGGTAGCCCAGGTCTGCATAGCAGTCGGGCACGGATTCCTTTAATATGGTATCCCAGAACAATACACCGGGTTCTGCCGATTTCCATGCATTGTGCACAATCTTTTTCCATAATGCGGATGCGTCAATGTCTTTTTGAAATGCCGGCTCTGTGGCGTCAATCGGATATTGCTGTGTATATGGTTTGCCTTCGATGGCGGCCTGCATGAAGTCGTCGGTCAGTTTTACGGAAACGTTGGCTCCGGTCACTTTGCCCTCAGTCATCTTGGCATCGATGAAGGCTTCCGAGTCGGGGTGTTTGATGGATACGCTGAGCATCAGTGCGCCGCGGCGTCCATCTTGAGCTACTTCGCGTGTAGAGTTTGAATAGCGTTCCATGAAGGGAACCAAGCCGGTGGAGGTCAGTGCCGAGTTCTTTACCGGTGAACCTTTCGGACGGATATGGGATAAGTCGTGTCCCACGCCGCCACGGCGTTTCATCAGCTGTACTTGTTCTTCGTCTATCTTGAAGATGGCACCATAAGAATCCGCTTCGCCGTCCACACCGATAACAAAGCAGTTGGACAGAGAGGCTACCTGATAGTTGTTCCCGATTCCGGTCATCGGGCTTCCTTGCGGAACAATGTACTTGAAGTGGTCGAGCAAGCCGAAAAGTTCCTCTGAACTTAATGGATTGGGGTACTTGGCCTCAATGCGGGCTACCTCATTGGCTATCCGCCAATGCATGTCTTCCGGAGACTTTTCGTAAATATTTCCGAAAGAATCTTTGACTGCATATTTGTTTACCCAAACTCTGGCAGCCAACTCGTCGCCTTGGAAGTATTTTAAAGATTCTCCGTAGGCTTCGTCATAAGAATAATTTTTCTTTTCCACAATGTTGTATCTCTTAGGATTAGTTACAAATAAGTAAAGTTGTAGAAGTTGTACTTATCGTTAACAAATGTATTTGCAAAGCTATGAATGTTTTTCAACTTGGCAAAATTAAAATGAATGTTTTTATTAACCGATATATAGTTTTCTATTGATTGCTATTAATTTATTGGTTTATAATGTTTTAATGATTTGAGTAAACGAATAAGTTTTCCAAAATGGAATTTATTAACAACTTGTTGGGCTGAAAGGTTCTCGGTTTAGTCGAACATAAGGTTACTTTTATCTGCTCGTAGAGATAATAATTGTTCATTTCTTGTTGAAAAGATGTATTTTATTCCGGATATATGATGATAAAAAAAGTGTGAACTCTTGAATGAATTGTTCGTGGATTACATTATCTTTGCAAAAAAAGAAAGAATGGAAAGCTTGAAACAAAGGAGAACAATCCGAAAATACCAGCAGAAGGATATTTCTGCTGATTTGTTAAATGATTTGCTTGAAACCTCTTTCCGGGCTTCTACAGTCGGGAACATGCAGGTTTATAGTGTGATTGTGACGCGTGATGCAGAGCGTAAAGCCAAACTGGCGCCTGCACATTTCAATCAGCCGATGGTTCGGACGGCGCCGGTAGTGCTTACTTTCTGCATAGATTTGCGCCGCTTCAGCAAGTGGTGTGAGCAACGTAAGGCTGAGCCGGGATACAACAACTTTGAGTGGTTTGTGACGGGGGCTGTCGATACCTTGCTAGTGGCACAGACTTTTTGTGTGGCTGCCGAGGAGAAGGGGTTGGGCATTTGCTATCTGGGAACTACCACTTACAACCCTCAGATGATTGTCGAAGCGTTGGAGTTACCGGAATTGGTGTTTCCCATCACGACAGTCACAGTGGGATGGCCTGCCGAACAGCCGGAACAAGTGGACCGTTTGCCGCTGGAGGCCATTGTACACGAAGAGGTTTATCATGATTATACTCCTCAGGACATTGACCGGTTGTATGCCTATAAAGAATCGCTTCCTGAGAACAAGCAGTTCATCTTGGAGAACAATAAGGAAACGCTGGCGCAGGTCTTTACAGATGTGCGTTATACGAAGAAAGACAGTGAGGCAATGTCGGAGAATCTTTGGAAGATAATGAAAAAGCAGGGATTTTGAAAATTAAGGATTAGGGATAAGGGATAAGGGATAAGGGGTTAAGCTAATGCATACTTAGCTGCATTTAATCCCTTATCCTTTATTCTTATCCTTTTTTCAGTGCGGCTTGAATCTCGTCGATTTCCGCACGGAATGATTTGTCCACCTCTTTCAGTTCTTTGATGGTTTTACATGCATGCAATACGGTGGCATGGTCTTTATGTCCAATTAGCGCACCGATTTTTGCAGTAGAGAAGTCTGTATGGTTTTTGGCTAAATACATGGCTATTTGTCGTGCTTGCACCACTTCCCGCTTTCTGGATTTTGTGTGGATGGTGGCAGTTTCCAATCCGAAGTGCTTGCATACGGTGTTGATGATTTCATCGACAGTCACTGCCTTGCTTTCGCTGTTCACTACCTTGCGGACGATACGTTGCGTCAGTTCCAGGTCTATTTCTTTATTGTATATGGTGGAATGCGCCATAATGGAAATGACGATGCCCTCCAGGTCACGTACACTGTCGCCCACGTTCTCTGCAATATAGTCAATCACTTCCTGGGGGAACTGCAGGCCGTCACGGTGTATCTTGTTGCGCAGAATGTTCTTGCGGAGTTCTACGGTAGGTTTCTCCAGCTCAGCCACCATTCCCCATTTAAAACGTGTAATCAGACGCTCTTCCATGCCCTGCAGCAATACCGGTGCACGGTCGGAAGTGAGGATGAGCTGCTTGCCGTTCTGATGCAGATGGTTGAAGATATGGAAGAATGTATTCTGCGTTTTGGTCACGCCGGCAAATTCCTGAATATCATCAATGATTAGAATATCAATGGTCTGGTAGAAGTTGATGAAGTCGTTAGTCGTATTGTTACGTACGGAATCGGTGTATTGCACTTGGAATAGGTGTGCAGATACATACAATACCCTTTTCTCCGGGTATAGTTCCTTGATTTTGGTTCCGATAGCATTGGCAAGATGGGTTTTGCCTACACCTGATGCTCCGTATAGGAACAGCGGATTGAAGATTGTTTTAGCCGGATTGAGAGCGACAGCTTCTGCAACGCTGCGCGACAGCTTGTTGCTGTAACCTTCGATGAAGGTTTCAAAGTTGTATTCTGGATTAAGGTGCGGGTCAAGTTCGGGGACGGGAATCTGCGGAATCCTTTTGTCCATCACTTGTTTTTGCGGTATGATGGTACGCTGTGTAGACTCCAGGTCGACGGTTTTCCGCGAGCTCTTGTCCACCATTACGTTATACATCAATTTAGTTCCCTCACCAATGACCTTATAGAGAGTCTTGCGCAACAAATCAACAAATTTGTCCTCCAAAAACTCATAGAAGAACTGGCTGGGCACTTGTACGACCAGCGTTTTGTCTTCATATTTTAAAGGTATGATGGGAAGAAACCATGTTTTGTATGTCTGCTCCGGAACATTGTCTCTGATGATTTCAAGACAGCGGTTCCACAGCCCGACATGATCTATTTCACTCATAACGGCTATAAATACATTTATTAATTAAGCATAACTTCTACGATTGCAAAATTGGCAATCTTATTCGAGAAAAACAAATCCTTTTTTTCTTGCGTTTTTAGGGAAAGTAATAAGCTCTTTACTTTCAGCTACTTATCGGTTACTATGAGTATACTCCTTATATAAGGTGTGTTGCATTTATCTAATACTTTGTCATATAGTGGTTTATGTAGCTTTGCGTCTCTTGTTTTCCTTCTGTGCCCAGAGCAGGAAAAAGCCCTTTTTCGCTCCTTGTATAGAGCAAATGAGGGCTTTCCTTTTAATTCCTTTATAGACTTATTATTTAGACAAAATCTATATAACGTCCATCTTTTACTTATCTTTCTTGCCGAATAGGGAGAAATGGACGTATCGTTTCGGATGCGATTTCAAGTCTTCCAATAAACTTGCTGCGTTGGCAGTGGTGGCGTTCAGATTATTATATAGAGAAGGGTCGTTTAGCAAAAGTCCGACGGTATTGTCTTTCTGGTTCAATTTGTCTGTAATCATTTTTACATTGTTCAAAGTTGCGTCTACCTTTTGCATGGCGGCAGCATAATCTATCTCCTTTAAGTTGTTGGAAATGAGTGCAAAGTTGTCTCCAATAGTATTGAGCTTGCCGGTCAGTTGTGGAATATCATCCTTCATTAGAGTTTGCAATTGGCGGCTTGTGACGGCCATACTTGCTGTTAAATCTTGTACGTTATGCAAGGTTGCAGGGATGGCGGGGTCGGCCAGTATGACATTTAAGGATGCGAGGATGGAATCCAGCTTGGGCAGCATCTTCTCTACTTGCGGCATCATGGTGGCAACTTTTTCCATCATTCCGTTGTTCAGCACGCCGGGGATTGTGTCTCCAATCTGGTATTTCTCCCGCGGGTTATTGGCAAGCAGCAGGTTCATCTTTACGCCGCCAAGCATTTCGGCTGCCAGTTCTGCCGTACTTCCTTTGGGAATGCGCAGCTCTGGGTCAACATCTATTTCGGCAACGACTTTGCCCGGTTGGGTATAGTCGTAGTACAAGTCGCGGACAATACCCACGCGGAAGCCGTCGGCAAAGACCGGGCTGGATTTTGTCAGCCCATTGACATTCTGGAATTTCACGTAGAAATAGCTGGAGGGCTTGAACATATTTATCCCTTTCAGGTAGTTGATGCCGTATACCAATATGCAAAGTGCAGCTATGCCTGCTATTCCTATTCTAACTTCTTTTGTAATATACTTCATGATGTATCTTTTGTTATTTATTTCTGTTCTTTTTAAATTCGCTGATGGCTGTGTTGACGTTTATCTTTTCTCCATTCTTGAACGCAATGATGAATGCGTCCTTGAATTTGTCCGTAATGCTACGTTTGCTGCGCAGCACCTTGTTGTAATCGGGTGATGCGCCGTACGTATATTTGTAGATTCCGCCTTCTTTATAATAATCCACGTCTTTCAGTCCTTTCAGTCTTTTGTCATTCTTGGCCAGAGGACGTGAAGAAGTGAGTATCTGTATCTTAAACACGATGCCGCTCTGTTCTGTTTGGGAAACGGCTGCATTTTCTGACCTTTGCGGGCGCTGGGCAGCTTGGTTACTCTCCGCTTGAGGTGCATTTTTCTTTTCCGGTGTCGCTGTAGCTGCGTTGCCTTCTTCTTGAACGGGCTCGGGTACATCCTCCGGAAGAATGGTATTGCTGCTTCCGTTCAACCGGATTTCCTGCTCGCGCTTATAGGTGAGGAAAGCGCGGAAGATACCGTTGGCAAGTGAGGTGGTTCCTGCTTCAGTGTTCAGGTACCGTTCCTCTTCCGGTGTGGAGATGAATCCGAGTTCCACCAGTATGCTTGGCATGGCACTGGCCTTCAATACCAGAAAACCTGCCTGGTGCACGCCCCGGTCTGTACGTTTGCAGGTTTGGCGGAAATGCTTTTGTACGAGGGAGGCGAGGTGCACACTCTGTGACATGTATTTGTCTTGCATGAATTCGAAGATGATGTAGGACTCTGCCGAGTTGGGATTGAAGCCGGCATACCGCGTCTTGTAGTCGCTTTCGTAGAGGATAACGGCATTTTCGCGCTTGGCTACTTCCAGATTGGCATCCGATTTTGCCAGACCCAGTGTCCAGGTGGAGGCTCCTTTGGCCGTCCGGTTTTTGGCCAGGGCATTGGTATGTATGGAGATGAACAAATCAGCTTTGGCGTTATTGGCAATTTCAGCGCGCCGGTCCAGGGGGATGAATATGTCCCGGTCCCGCGTATAGATAACTTTTACATCAGGGCAGTTCTTCTTGATTTGTTTGCCAAGTTTGAGTGCTACATTCAGGTTGATATTCTTCTCTTTGGAAATTTTTCCCACTGCACCCGGGTCGTGTCCACCGTGTCCGGGGTCTATAACGACAACAAAGTCTTTCGCTTCAGCGCTGCCACTGCAAAAGGGGGAGATAAGCAGCCCTAAGCATATACTTATATATAATATGTATCGTCTGTATAGTTTCATATAATTGTAGCAAAGACAATGCTTCCTTTTCGCTTGGCAAATGTAGTGGAAATTTATAGAAAACTAATGGATTATGTTCAGTTTTATTGTTCTTCTTCTCATTTTTAGTGGAATTAATGTCTGTGTTTGAGCAATTAGTGGCTTAATGTATTGATAATATGCGTAACTTTGCGGTGGATAATTAAAATAGCAAATCAAGTATGCTGGTTCGTTTTATAAAGAACTGGACGTTGCCTTTGGCAATGCTTGCCGGTACTTTGGGATATTTCTTTTTTGCAGACATTCCTTTTGTGGCGCCTGCCAAACCTTATGTGAATGGGTTAGTGGCTTTCCTGACTCCGCTTTTGATTTTTTCCCAACTTCTGCTCACTTTCTGCAAGGTGGAGGTGCATGAACTGAAACCCAAATCGTGGCATGGATGGTTACTGCTGTTCCAGACGGTTTCTTGCTTGATTGTTGCGGTATTGTTGGTGTGTTGCCCTATGGAGGAGGTCTACCGGGAAGTGTTTGAAGGTGCGATGGTCTGCCTCATTTGTCCCACTGCGACTGCTGCGGCTGTCATTACCGGTAAACTGGGTGGAAGCGCATCCAGCCTGACGACCTATACGTTGTTGTCCAATCTTCTGGCGGCTGTGGCTGTTCCTTTGGTTTTCCCGTTGGTGGAGCCTCATGCTGACATTACTTTTTTTGTTGCATTCCTGAAAATTCTGAGTAAAGTCTTTCCATTGCTGCTTTGTCCTTTCTTGCTGGCATGGTTTCTGCGTGCGTTTGTGCCGAAGGTGCATCATTTTCTGTTGGGTTTCCATGATGCAGCCTTCTATTTGTGGGCGGTAGCTCTTGCCATTGTCTCAGGGCAGACGGTACGTTCATTGGTCAATAGTGATGCACCGGTATTTGTTGAACTGCTGATAGCCCTGGCGGGACTGATAACCTGCTGTATACAATTCTATTTGGGAAAGAGAATCGGCGGTCATTATGGTGAGCGCATCAGTGGAGGGCAGGCGCTGGGGCAAAAGAATACGGTGCTTGCCATCTGGATGGCATATACTTATCTTAATCCGTTATCTTCCGTCGGTCCGGGATCGTATGTGCTGTGGCAAAACATCATCAATAGTTATCAGCTGTGGAAGAAAAGGAAAAATGAGACGGAATAACTGCTGAGTATTTTACATCTTATTTGCTTTATGGACATAGAGGGTGGTTGCAACAATTATCAGTACAAATGCCATAATGAGGAATATTATCCGGATAAGACGATGTTTTGAAAATAGGTTGGCCATGCAGGCAGAAGCCACGCTGAAACGGGCTATTATAGAATCAATTGTGGCGTTTTCGAAAAAGACTGATGCAATACTCCATAGTGCAATAATGGTTAATATAGCATTGGCTGATAAACAAAGAATTTTATCAAGTGGCATTCTAAATACTTTTCTTGTTCTCATATATAGGACTCTATGTTTAACTCCTTTCATTCCTGCCTTTCGCTGAATCAGCCAAAGGATAGGGCAAAAATAAAAGAGAACTTCCTGACAGAATCAATATTGTCTTGGAATATTGTTAAATGATTGAATTTCTAAACCTATGTTTATTCTTTGCTGTCAAAACTCTGTTTGTGTCTGATGCGGCTCATGTGAATAGGGGTTATTTTCAAGTAAGACGCAATTTCTTTTAGGGGTACCATTTGTAGGATTTCTGGACATTTTTTAAGAAGTTGGAGATAGCATTCTTCCGATGTAAATCTGAACAAATCCAAGTAACGTGAATACGACTGAAAAAATAATTGTTCGGCTGCAATGCGGGCTATTCGTTGATTTTCTTTGTTCTCTTCAAATTCTTGTAGAAGTAATTCGGAAGAACAGATGTAGATTCTACATGGGGTTATTGCTTGTATATTCAATTCAGATTTTATGTCGTATAAACAATTGGGATAATCAGAGATAAATTCATTGGCAAAAGAAAAACCTACATTATATGTTTTGTTTTCAGTTTGGTTGATGCAGGTATATTTGATTACACCGGATACAATAAACCCGAAGAAAGAACCGACTTCTCCCTCTCGGAGGATAAATTCATTTCTTTTATGATACCGTAGTTCTCCGTTTCTTAAACACAGTTCCCTAAAAAAGTCAGTGTCTATATTGCCCATGTATGAATTAAAATCTGTCATTTACAACACATGTTTTTCGAAAGGTACAAAATTATTATTTTATTCCTGATTTTTTGTCATTGTTGGTAAGTTGGTTGTGGATTCTCTTATTATAATACTTTAAAAATTTAACTTCACCTACGTTTTTTAAAAGCTTTTGGTTTTCAATGAAGTTTTGTCCGTATTTTAGCCAACGTTTGGTAAATCTTTTGAATTTAGTACATGGGAAATCAGAACACTGGAAACAATGTGTTATTCCTTTTTCCAAGCAACATAAATGGAATGTTTTACATTTTTCACAGCGAGAACCATTCTGTTCTGCTCCTTTGCAGGAACTTTTTTCTCTTGTGTATATGGGACAACCACCACAAAAGACACCACAAGCAGGAATACGTCCGTTATACGATTTCATTCAGCCAGCCTTTTCGCCATCCAAAAATTGGTGAGATAAAGTTGGTTGGCTTTGCGTTTCTGTTCCACTTCTACTATATAGCCTCTTTTCTCAAAGAATGGACGGGCTGTCAGGCTTACTTCTGATGTAATTCGCATGATTCCTCTTGTGGTTGCATACCGTTCTATCTCATTTAGAAGTATGGTAGCAATGCCTTTACCTTGAAAATCTTTATGAACAAACATAGAATGTAAATATCCTTGGTGGGTAATGGATGAAAAGCCGACAATCTGTGACTGTTGATTGGTTGCTACAATAAAATAATGTGTCTTAATCATTTCTTTTATGCGGGAGAGGTCGTTTCCGCACGATGCCCAATCTGCCACTTCTGCTTCTGAATAGTCACGTTTGTTTATATGGAGGACTGTCTCTTGAAACAAACTCATAAGTTCAAGGGCATCAGACTGTTGGGCAATTCTAATTGTAAAATCTGTATTCATGTTTTTAAGTGCTAAAATGTATGCTTTTAGATGTTCCATGTTCTAACAGAAAGTCTTTCAATGTATTTATTGTGTTTGCAAAGATAATTTTTTCATTTCTAATTTATTGGTTTAGGAAACCAAGTTGTTGATTCTCTGCTTCGAATATAAAAAGTATGCGAATTTTTTATGAAGCATGGGAATCTGCTTTCAATCGCCAGCCAATGGCTGATGAATTTAACCGGGTAGATTTCTTGTCAATCGGTTTCAGACCTGCTTATAAGAACAATTTATAACAAAGTACTCCCAATAAAAGCAAGACTAAAGCACATGCTGCAAGAATCGTCTTTGCCCTGAATAGATGTTCTTTATCTGATAATTCCTTTTCAGTAGTATTTCTTCGGATTTCTTCTATTTCCTCAATGGTTACATCGGCTCTCTCAGGACCTTTCCTTTTTACAAGGTATTTGTAGTGCTCCCGCATCCGTCCTCTGCTCAACTTGCGGAGAGCACGGTTCTCTTTATCCCTTTGTAGCATGTCATTGATGCAGCCTAATGTTCCCATAAGCAGATTTTTATCATGTGTAAGCAAAATGGTTTGCTTGCACGTGTACTAAGATACGGCATTTATGTCGCTTTCGCAAGCGATTTTGTGTTTTTTGATATAAACTGATGTGACGATACGATTTTGATAGTTATGTTAACTCATTGTCTGCCAGAGAGTAATTTTGCCAACCCATTGTCATGCTTTTGGCAAACTTTTGCCATGCCTATGGCAAAGTCTTGCCAATAGGGTGGCAAAATCTTGCCAACTTGTCGGCAAGAAAGACACACACTGTTCCCTATACCTTTATTATAGTGTGATAGTGTGAGAAGTGTTTTTCCTTTTTAAAACTTTTGTGTAGAATGATGATGGGCTTCTTTTATTCTGTTTTGCCGGACGGCATCAGCAGTTCTTCTTCATTGTAGCGCGGTCGGTCCTTCACCTCAATGTATATTTTGCCGATGTATTCGCCTACAATCCCCAGCGACACAAGTATCACACCTCCTACCAGCCAGACGGAAATCATCAGTGATGACCATCCGGGGACGGCGTTATGCTGTGTGTAAGAGTGAAGTGTCCATCCGGTGACACACAGTGCCACAAGAATAAAGATGCAGCCTATCCAAAAAATCATACGGACCGGTTTGACGGAAAAGGAAGTGATACCGTCGATGGCAAAATTAAGCATCTTCCGGAAAGGATACTTTGATTCTCCGGCAAAACGCTTGTCACGATTGTAGTACACGCTGTCCGTCTGGTAGCCGATGAGGGGAACCAGTCCCCGAAGAAAAAGGTTGCGCTCGCGGAAGCGGCATAGGTGTTGTACAGCCCGCTGGCTCATCAGGCGGTAGTCGGCATGATTGTAGACGGATTTTACCCCCATTGCCTTCATCAGCCGATAAAAGACCAAAGCGGTGTTGCGTTTGAAGAAAGTGTCGGTCTTCCGTTCTTTACGTACGCCATAAACGATGTCATTGCCCGCTTTATAGCTGTTTATCATGTCCGGAATCACCTGGATGTCATCTTGCAAGTCTGCATCAATGGAAATGGCTATCTCGCAACGGTCTTTTACTGCATTGAGTCCTGCCAGCAGGGCATTCTGGTGTCCTACGTTTCCTGCCAGGTTCAGTCCGCAGGCATAGGCCGTATTTTGGTGCAGTTCTTTGATGATAGCCCATGTCTGGTCGGTGCTTCCGTCGTTTACATATAATATATAGCTTTCCGGGGAAATTTGCCGGGCTTGTATCAGCCGGTCGAATAATTGGCTCAATCGTTTATGGGTTTCATGCAGCACTGCCTCTTCTTTGTAGCAAGGTACGACAACGGCGAGTATGGGAGAGTTTTCCATCATAGAACAAATCTTTTTGCAATATTCGTAAGAAATCGGGAGAAAAACAAATTATCACTCTTTTCTTTTGAAAACGAAACGTACGAGTAAGAAGTTGACCGGAATGGCGATGGCGAAAACCGGAATGGGGGCCAGAGGTTTGGGGATGCCCATCCAGAGAGAGAGGTTCAGCAACCCCATGTGTAGCAGATAGCTGCATAAGTGTGCTCCTCCAAATCCGAAGGCTTTTCTCCATGAGGGCTTTCGGCCGAAGGTAAAGTAAGCAGTCAGATAGAAATTGGCGATGAAGCTGAGAGCATATCCCAGTGTATAGGCTATGTTTACATTGATAACCCGTTGTAATACAAAATACAATCCGTAGTGCAGAGCTGTCGCAAAGATGCCCACCATTACGAAGCGTACAAATTCCGGTAGTTGTTTCAGCCGCTTCATCTTAACATTAAATATCTACTCTCTGTTGCCATTATCATTGGGGCGGCAAAGTTAGGCATTGTTTCAGAATTATTTGTAATTTTGCTTTGCGAAATTAAGCTGCATCTCAGCAAATTGCAAATAAATTTGCATCTGCTTTCGGTTTGCGCTATCTTTGCGTCCAGAAAACATAAAAAACAAATAAGGTATGTCGGACAGAAAGAAGGCGTTCTGGTTTATTGCGCTGCTGAGTGTGCTTGTGGTTGTTCCCTTTCTGGGAGAAACCATTTTTTATTCCAAGGGGGAACCGCGGGAGGCGATTGTTGCCCTTTCTATGCTGGAAAGTGGAAACTGGATACTTCCGGTGAACTATGGTACTGATATTGCTTATAAACCCCCTTTCTTCTACTGGTCAATAGCCGCCGTCTCTTCCCTTTTTGGAGAGGTGACGGAGTTTTCTGCCCGTTTCCCGTCTGCATTGGCTTTTTTAGCCATGCAGTTAATGTTCTTTGCCTTTGTGGCAAAACGTAAAAACGTTCAAACGGCGTTTCTGGCCTCTATTCTTCTTTTGTCTTCTTTCGAGGTGCATCGGGCGGCTGTCGCTTGTCGGGTCGATATGGTTCAGGTTGCCTTTATCGTTATTTCCCTTTGTCTGCTGTTCCGCTGGGATGAGAAGGGATGCCGCGGAGTGCCCTGGCTTGCGGTGTTGCTGATGGGATGTGCCACGTTGACCAAAGGGCCGGTAGGCTCCATATTCCCTTGCGCGTGTATCGGTGTGTATCAGTTGTTGCGCGGACGTTCTTTCTGGAAAGCGTTTTTCTCGTTGGTAGGTATCGGCTTGCTTTCTTTTGTTCCTTATTTAGCTTGGGTATACGTAGCTTACAGACAAGGTGGACAACCGTTCCTCGATTTGGTTCTGGAGGAGAATACCGGGCGGTTTATGGGCAAAATGTCCTACGAGTCCCATGAAAATCCTATATGGTATAATTTCCTGACTTTGATTTGGGGATGGATTCCCTGGACGTTGGTTCTGGTAATTTCCTTGTTTGGCTTGAAGTGGAAAAACATGCGTTGTCTGCCGGAAGGGGAGACCCTGCTGTTGCGGTTGAAGAAGGGCTGGACTGCTTTCCGCAACCAGTCTCCGGTACAATTGTTCACGTGGCTGGTCATTCTGATAATCTTTGTCTTCTACTGCATCCCCAAGAGTAAGCGGAGCGTTTATCTGCTTCCCATCTATCCGTTTATGGCAGTGCTGATAGCTGAGTATCTGTTGGCTTTGGTACAAAAGGGGGCACGAGTTTTCAGGATTTGTGCAATCATCTTTGCTTCTTTGGGCTTGTTGCTTACGCTTGTTTTTGTCGTAGTTCGTCTCGGCCTGGTTCCCGACAGCGTTTTTGGAAGCGGACGCCATGCCGCTGAGAATGTAGCCTTTATGCATGCGTTGGAGGATGTGGCTTTGTCTGTTCCCAAGTGGCTCCTGGTAGCGCTTCCCGTAGTAGCCGCTGTCTGCACATTACGCATGGTGATAAAGCGTGCGGATAGCTGGTCATTATTATATGGCATAGCAGGATGTATGCTCTGCCTTTTCGTATCATTGGATTCGGTTTATCAGCCCACGGTGCTGGCTGTGAAATCAGATAAACATTTGGCTGAAAGGGTCAATACGTATGTTCCGGAAGGTGTGGTCTATTCTTACTCGAAAATGAGTTTCTATGGTGTTAACTTCTATCTGAAAGACCGCATGCGGCACATTGAAAAGGAACGTCCGTCCAGCGGGGAGGGCTATTTATTGGTTCCCGTAAAGGAGGAGGAGAATATGTTGGGACAGCTGGAACAGACGTATCATCTGGAAAAGATATTCCGTACAGACAGACGCAGTTGTGATATGCGTAATGAAATCTGCATGTATAAATTTAGGGCGATTGACATTCATAACCCATAATTTATAACTCATAACTTAAAATGAATCCGATAGATATCATTAACAAATATTATCCGGAAGAGAATGAGTTGCGGCATATACTGTTGACGCACAGCCGTTCCGTAGCCGACAAGTCGTTATGGATTGCCGACCGCCATCCGGAACTTTCATTGGATAAGGATTTTCTGTACGAGGCTGCCATGCTGCACGATATAGGCATTTTTCTTACAGATGCGGCAGGTATCCATTGTTTTGGCGACAAGCCTTATATCTGTCACGGTTATTTGGGAGCCGACCTGATACGCGGCGAAGGCTATCCCCGCCATGCTTTGGTTTGTGAACGCCATACGGGTGCCGGACTTTCATTGGAGGGAATCATTGCGCAGGATTTGCCCGTACCGCATCGTGAAATGGTTCCGGTCAGCTTGGAAGAACAAGCTATCTGTTTTGCCGATAAGTTTTATTCAAAAACTCATTTGGAAAAGGAGAAAAGTGTAGAAAAAGCCCGTAAAAGTTTGGAACGTTATGGTGAAGAAGGGGTACGGCGCTTTGATAATTGGTGCGAACAGTTCTTGTAGCAATCTAAATTTCTTTAAAAAGGGAGATTATCCGTATAAATTATGTACTTTTGCCCCTCCAAGCGTAAACTATTAGTTAATGACGCCATTGAAAGCAAATACATTCATATCATTCATACTACTATTCGTCTTGCTTCTTCTCTCCGGTGGGGCTGCTTCTCAGCGCCGTAGAGCGAAGGTCGCGCCTCCGAATATTCAGCGGACAGACACGTTGCAGGTAGGGGATAGTTTGCAGATGGGAGACTCCCTGCAAGGGGGAAAGGGGCTTCCTGCCGATTCGTTGCAACAAGATACGGTAGCGGCTGCGCCTCCCAAGAAGGATGCATTGGATGCTCCCGTAGCCTACGAAGCCAATGACTCCATTGTATTTACGCAGAGTGGCTTTGCCCATCTTTATGGCCAGGGAAAGGTGAGTTATCCGGGTGCTGACCTGGAGGCTGATGTCATCTCTATGGATATGGACAACAGTACGGTTTTTGCCCGTGGCGTGGTCGATTCTGTAGGAACAGCCAAGGGAAGACCGGTCTTCAAAGACGGGGACACCTCCTACGAAACCGATACTATCCGTTATAACTTCAAGAGTAAAAGAGGTCTTATCAGCAATGTTGTCAGCCAGCAGGGCGAGGGATACGTGACCGGTAATAATGCCAAGAAAGGGAATAATGATGAACTCTATATGAGGAGCGGTCGTTACACGACTTGTGACCATCATGACCACCCCCATTTTTATATGCAGATGACTTATGCCAAGGTACGTCCGAAAAAGAACGTGGTGACGGGACCTGCCTATCTGGTAGTAGAGGATGTGCCGCTTCCGCTTGCCGTTCCATTTTTCTTTTTCCCGTTTTCTAGCAGTTACCAGTCCGGTTTTCTGATGCCTACCTATATGGATGACTCCAATCGTGGCTTCGGTCTGACGGACGGTGGATATTACTTCGCCATCAGTGACCAAATGGACTTGAAGCTGCGGGCGGATATCTTCACGAAAGGTTCTTGGGCGCTGAATATGGAGTCGAACTATGTGAAGCGTTACAAATATTCCGGTTTGCTGCAGGCAAGCTATCAGGTGACCAAGACCGGTGACAAAGGCTTGCCCGACTACTCGGTTGCCAAAGACTTCAAGGTGGTGTGGTCTCACCGGCAGGACCCGAAAGCGAGTCCGAATTCTACCTTTTCTGCCAGTGTGAACTTTGCTACCAGTAGTTATGAGCGTACCAATATCGGCAATATGTACAACTCCCAGGCAATGTCGCAGAATACCAAGACTTCCAGTGTCAGCTATTCGCGTAACTTTCCCGACCAGCATCTGAGCATCTCCGCTTCAGGTAATATTGCCCAGACCATGCGCGACTCCTCTATCGCGGTGACTTTACCGGACATGACCATTTCCTTGAGTACCATTTTCCCTTTCAAGCGCAAACATGCAGTGGGAGATGAAAAGTGGTATGAGAAGATTTCCGTTCGCTATACTGGCCGTGTGAAGAACAGTATCAAGACGAAGGACAATCTGTTGTTCAAGAAGAACTTGATACGCGATTGGGAGAACGGTATGCAGCATGAGATTCCGGTAAGTGCCACGTTTACTTTGTTCAAGTACTTCAATGTGACGCCTACCGTAAACTATACGGAGCGTTGGTACACCCGCAAGGTGAAGAAGGACTGGGACGATGAGCAAGGCAAGGAGGTGAATGATACGACCTACGGTTTTCACCGTGTATACGACTACAGTGCCAGTCTGGGTATCAATACCAAAGTTTATGGTATGTACAAGCCATTGTTCATGAAGAAGAAGGAGATACAGATACGTCACGTCATCACTCCCTCCATCAGTTTCAGCGCTGCGCCCGATTTCACTTCGTCCCGTTTTGGCTATTATGACTCTTATATAAAAGACCAGAACGGCATTCGCGATACCGTGCAGTATTCCTATTATGCCGGTCAGGTGTTCAGTCCGCCAAGTGGAGGAAAGCAGGGGCTTATCAGTTTCAATATCTCCAATAACCTTGAAATGAAGTTCAAGGATAAGAATGACTCTATCCGCAAGGTGAGCCTGATTGACGATTTGAGTATGGGTATCAGTTACAACACGGCTGCCCAGGTGCGTCCTTGGAGTGACTTGAGCTTTAATCTCCGTCTGAAGTTGAGCAAGAGTTATACGTTGAGTATGAGCTCTACCTTTGCCACTTATGCTTACGAGTTTGATGAGAACGGAAGGGTGGTGCCCGGTAACCGTACGGAATGGTCGTATGGCCGTTTCGGTCGTTGGTCGGGATATGGTACGTCGTTCAGTTGGACCGTGAACAATGATTCGTGGAAGAAAATAAGGAACTTCTTCACCGGTCAGAAGGATGACGAGGAGCAGGGCCAAGACCAGAATGCCTCGACGGAGGAAGACGGTGACATGGAGGGGGAAACTACCGAGGACGGCACTCCGAAGAAGAAGAAGGAAAAGGCTGCTGCCGATGCTGACGGCTATCAGGTATTCAAGATGCCTTGGTCTATCAACTTCAGTACCGGTTTCAATATTACGGAAGACACCAGTAAGCCCATTAATCGTAAGAACATGCGCTATCCGTACAAATTCAGCCTGAATTCCCTTAATATAAACGGTAACGTCAAGCTTACCAATAAATGGGCTGTCAGCTTCAATTCCGGTTATGACTTCAATGCGAAGGAGATAACGCAGACCGCTTTCAACATCACACGTGACCTGCACTGTTTCAGCATGACGGCTGCCATATCACCTTTCGGACGCTGGAAATACTATAACTTTACCATCCGTGCCAATGCAAGTATCCTGCAAGACTTGAAATGGGAACAGAGAAGCCAGACTCAGAGTAATATTCAGTGGTATTGATGTTTACCAAATTATTTCCGTCTCTCCATGTTCCCGCAAATACTCGTTTGTTTTGCTGAAATGCTTGTTCCCGAAGAAGCCGTTATAAGCGGATAGGGGAGATGGATGTGCCGAGGTGAGTACCAGATGTCGGCTACGGTCGATGAATGCCCCTTTACGTTGGGCGTAGGCTCCCCAAAGAATAAATACAAGATGCTCTTTTTCTTCGGCGAGAATGCGGATAGCCGCATCTGTAAATGTTTCCCAACCTCGGTTTTGGTGAGAACCGGCTTGGTGTGCACGTACGGTGAGGGTAGCATTGAGCAGCAATATGCCTTGCTCTGCCCAGCGTGTCAGATTGCCGGTAGTGGGGGCATCAGTGCCAATGTCATTTTTTATTTCCTTGAAAATATTAAGTAAGGAAGGAGGGAAAGGAACACCGTCATTTACGGAGAAACAAAGTCCGTGTGCTTGTCCCGGACCATGATAGGGGTCTTGACCGATTATCACGACTTTTACTTTGTCAAAAGGGCATAGGTTGAATGCATTGAATATCAGCTTTCCCGGAGGATATATTGCATATTTCCCATATTCGTCCCGTACAAAATCAGTCAATGTACGGAAATAATCTTTCTCAAATTCAGGTTGCAGATGTGCTTTCCAGCTTTCTTCTATTTGAACATTCATAATTGGATCTGTTAGTAGTTTCGGATGCTAAAGTACAAAATAAAAAATAAAGTCCAACCTTTTGAGGGGGTGAACTTTATATTATATGACGGGATAAATGTATATCAAATCAGGTGTATATTGTGTTCCTTGCACTCTTTGCGCATATCTTCCGGCCAGATACTGGCTTGTATCTCACCGATATGCGCCTTGCGCAGATAGAACATACAGAGGCGGGACTGCCCTATACCGCCACCGATGGAAAGCGGCAGTGTATCATTCATCAAGCGTTTGTGGAAGTAAAGTTCCAGGCGTTCCTCTTCGCCTTCCTCTTTGAGCTGGCGAAGCAGGGCTTCCTTGTCTACGCGGATACCCATGGAGGAAAGTTCGATGCTGCGTTGCAGGATGTGGTCCCATAGCAGGAGGTCACCGTTCAGTCCGGGGAGGTCGTTCAGCCCTTTGCTGGTATAGTCGTCGTAGTCCGGGGCGCGTCCGTCGTGCTTCTTGCCGTCGCTCAGCTTGCATCCGATACCGATGATGAACACTGCACCGTATTTCTTGCAAATGGCATGTTCGCGGCATTTGGGTTCCAAGTCCGGATACAGTTGGCGCAATTCTTCGGCATGGATAAAGTGAAGTTTCTGGGGCAGGCAAGGCTTGATTTGCGGATACATCTCATATACCATATATTCTGTGCGCACCATAGCTGCATAGATACGGGTTACTATCTCCTTGAGGAATTCCACATTGCGGTCTTCGGCAGTAATGACGCGTTCCCAGTCCCACTGGTCTACATAAAGGGAATGCAGATTGCCCAGTTCTTCATCGGCACGGATGGCATTCATGTCTGTGTAGATGCCATATCCCGGTTCGATATGGTATTCGGCAAGCGTGAGGCGTTTCCATTTGGCGAGGGAGTGCACCACTTCAGCTTTGGCGTCGCCCAAATCTTTGATAGGGAAAGTTACGGCACGTTCCACTCCATTGAGGTCGTCATTGATACCCATTCCTTTCAATACGAACAGTGGAGCTGTCACACGTCGCAGGCGCAGTTCGGAAGAGAGGTTCAATTGGAAGAACTCTTTAATTTGTTTAATCCCTAATTCAGTCTGTTTTAGGTCCAATAAAGGTTTGTAACCTTCAGGTGTTATCAGGTAGCTCATAAATTTATTCAGTATAACTTCTATTAAATTGCTCGGCAAAGATAGGAATAATATTGATACTTGCTTCTGTTTTGTGGGAAAAAAGAACAAAATGTTTGTGTAATTGCGGTTAGTCTTCTCAAAGTAATAATAAAAATATTCCTCGGTTTGATATAAAAAGCGTTTGAATGTTAGGAATCTGCTAATTTTTTTATACTTTTGCATCCACATTTGGCTCCGTAGCTTAGTGAATAGAGCGTCAGATTCCGGTTCTGAAGGTCGTGCGTTTGAATCGCACCGGGGTCACAAAGAAAGGAACTCCCTTTGCATGAATACTTTGCAAAGGGAGTTTCTTTTTATACAATACATCCAGAAAAGTCAACCATACGGTTCTCTTTCTTGTTATAATTTCCATAGAGTTAGAGGTATGAAACAAATAATATTTATTTTTGCAATGTTAATGACTTGTCTGTCCTATGCCGGTAAGCCGGAAGGACGGTCAGAAAGGAGAACAGACATGAAACCAATGAAAGAGATTTATCTGGCAGGAGGATGTTTTTGGGGTACCGAACATTTCCTGAAACAAATAGAAGGTGTGGAGGCTACCCAGGTGGGATATGCCAATGGAAATATAGCCAATCCTACCTATCAGCAGGTATGTACCGGTACCACGGACTTTGCCGAAACCGTAAAAGTACAGTATGATCCCGATGAGGTGGACTTGCCTTTCCTTATCGACCTTTATTTCAAAACGATTGACCCTACCAGCCTCAATAAGCAAGGGGGGGATAGAGGTACACAGTATCGCACGGGTATCTATTATACGGATACCGCCGACCTGCCCGTTATTCGTGAAACCGTTGACCGGCTGGCTGCCAACTACTCCCGTCCGTTGGTTGTAGAGATAGAGCCTTTGAAGAACTTCTATCTCGCCGAAGATTATCATCAAGACTATCTGGACAAAAATCCTGGTGGATATTGCCACATTAACCCCACCTTGTTCGACCTGGCACGTAAAGCGAAGATGAAGAAAGAAGGAGATGGCGAGTATTTAAACCTGGAAAAGTAACGGACAATGGATATACTGTTAATAAGTAATGAAGATACGTGCCGCAGCCGTATCGCGCAGGAACTCCTGCATGCATTTGGCAGGGGAATGAATATCTCTACGGCAGGAATTATGGAGGGGAACTGCGTTCCCGATGCCGTGTGCAATGTGATGGAACAGAATGGTTTCAGCGTGTCTCGCAAGAAACCGTCTGGTGTCGGGACCTATACGCACCGGTCGTGGGACTACGTGATTACCCTATGTAAAGAAGCCGGAGAAGAACTGAAATTTATCACTCTGGATGCCAAGCAGCAGGTGCATTTTAATTTTGAAGACCCCTTTAAAAATCGTTTTCAAAATGAAAGTGAGCAGGAGCAACAAATTGCCGCACTCTATGAAACCATGTACCGGCGGCTGTATGAATTTTACCGCGATGAACTGAGTGGGCAGTTGTTACCCCATTGTACGTGCGGTGCAAACACCTATTGCCGTTGTGAATAGTGAAATATGTGTTTTTTTTGAAGCAATCTCTTGACTCGTCCCTAAGGGCAGGACCTATCTTTGCATCATAAACAAAATGTGCATGAGTTTATGAAGAATAAAATGAAGTTTAAAATCGGAGAGTTTTCCAAACTTTGCCAGGTGACCGTTAAGACGCTTCGTCATTATGAAGAGATAGGATTGATGATACCCGTTGAAGTGGATGAGTGGACGGGGTATCGCTATTACGACATCAGCCAGCTCCGGTGTATGAGCCGTATTGTTTACCTCAAGCAATTAGGGTTCAGCCTCGAAGAGATATCCGAGTTGTTTGCCGATGGCAAGGAATTTCCGGATGCTGAATTGTTGAAGGTTAAAATAGAACGTTGCAAAAACGAGATTGAACACTTGATATGGCGGCAGACCGAACTTGCCAAATTGGAAAATTTACTCCATAAACAAGAGAATGTTATGGAAAAAGTGTTTAAGAAATCCCTCCCTTCAAGAATTTTTGCTACCCATCGCCGTAAAATAGACTCTTATCAGGAGCTGTTCAATCTTTGTCCGAATATCATCGGGCCTGAAATGTACCGTTTGGGTTGTGAATGTCCTGCCCCGGAATATTGTTTCACGGTGGAATATAATGAGGAATATGGGGTTGATATTGATATCGAGTTTTTTGAAGCGGTGGCTGAACGCAAGGAAGATTCGGAACTGATTAAATTCAAGGAACTTCCGGAAGTGCCGGTTGCGCTCTGTGTCAACCATTACGGTGCTTATGAGCATATGCCCGAAACTTTCGCCGAGCTTTTTGCGTATGCCGAGACAAATGGATACGAGGTCATTGACCGTGCCCGGTTTTGCCATATTGACGGCATTTGGAACAAAGAAACGGTGGATGAATGGATGACGGAAATTCAGTTGCCCATCAAACTTTCTTAATCAGCCTTTGATTTCTGCGGAAAGCTTTCAACCGTGAGAATACCTAAAAATAGGGATAGGTAGTCAACTTATTTTCTGCGAACTTTGCAGACTGAAAAAAGAATTGAAATGAGAAGCCTGCATATTCTGTTTATATTGGTAGTTGTCACTTGGCTCGGTTTTCCGCTGAGAGCGCAAGAAGCTATTTCTATCGGGACTCGCCACACTTTGTTTTCGCATGTCTTGAATGAGGCTAGAGAATATTGGGTGTATGTACCTGCAACCCGCCCGGGTGAAAAAGAGGAAAGTTATCCGGTTCTTTATTTGCTGGACGGTGATTCTTTTTTTCATTCGGTGGTAGGTTTTACTCGCTTGTTTTCCACCTCCAAAGTTTCTTCCTTACCGCCCTGTATCGTTGTGGCTGTCCTGAATACAAACAGAACCAGAGACTTTACGCCAACCTGTTCCGCTGCCCGGCGTGACGGAACTGTCCGTCCGGGCGATAAACCGGAAGGGGGTGGGGCAGGACAATTTTGCCGTTTTCTGACGGAGGAGCTACGCCCCGCAGTGGAACAAGACTTGCCGGTGAATGGACAACACTTGTTGGCCGGACATTCTTATGCCGGGTTGTTCACGCTGCATGTTTTGCTGAATTATCCCGGTACATTTGATACATACATCGCCATAGACCCCAGTTTATGGTGGGATAAAGGATGTTTTCAGAAACAGGTAGAACGGCAGGTAGATAAGGTTGACTTTTCAGGAAAACAACTGTATGTTGCGTTTGCCACTCAGCCGCGTCCTGATAGGAAGCTGAGCCACTTTTCCCTGACAGATGATTTTATAGGGAGTGCAGTTCCTCGTATGGAGAAGCGGCATTTGCGGGTGGTATCAAAAAAGTTCCCGGAAGAGACGCATGGAACGGTTGCTCTTCCGGGATTTTATGACGGACTGAAAACGTTGTTCTTCCGTTCTGCGGTTGGAATTTCTCTGCCGAACAAACCTCTCTGAAAAAAACTCTATTTTTCAGTAAGCTGAATGATATGCACCATTGTACTAAGGGGACTACCTATACCATGGTGAGGTCTGCCAAAATCCTGAAAGCGTCATAGCCTGAGTCGCCTTCCGGCAGGAAGCGCCGAGAAGCGCCATTTCCTTATAAATCAGTATTTTCAGCTCCGGAGAAGGTTGAGTGTCCTTCTCCGGACACACTGATTAAAAAACTGCAAAAGTGCAGCCGGGGCTTCGTTGACTCCGGGCAATTGGAATAGTAGTACAACCACTGTTGTACAATGAGCGCAGCACCATATGCCCTGCTACCGTACGGAAGTGCATAAAAAAAAAACAGTTGCCTGGAGAAACCCTCTCCAAGCAACTGTTTTCAGTTTCTTGATACTTTATAATCTACATATTCTAAATCTTTCTTGTCATCAATCGTCAATGTCAATCACCCTCATTTTAGAGTCAAATGTAATTTCCCAACGATTAGACAACTTTATCTCATACTCATTGTCATCGTACTCAATCTGAAGAATTCTTGCATCCGGATAATTGGTCTTTACATAGTTACGTATCGCTTCCGGTACAATCTGTACAGGAACTTCACTTTGTCTGCATCGTACCTCTTTCCATTCCCCCGATTTATCAAATTCTACCTTCTCCCCATTCGTGAACACCACATCATAGCTTTTATAAAACATTCCCGACTCTAATTTAGCCATTGCCACCTTATGGTCTTTAAAATAAGTCTTGATAAATGTCTGCGCCTTCGCCGGCAACTGGCTCACCTCTATCGGCTTATCATTATCCGCCATTACCATTGTGTGCACTGCAAACATACAAACCAACATCATAACTAATTTTTTCATACTTCTCTATTTTTAATAATTAATACTTTATTTGTTTTCTGTATTACAAAGATGGGAAGGAAATCTGGAAAGAATTGGGAAAAAAACTCTATTTTTGGAAATGAAAAAAATCTATTTTTGAAAATGGGTGTTGCGGCTCTTCACCTATGAATTTTTGTTTGCAATGAATATTATTTAAAGACACAATAGACTATTATGGCTATGAAAATATTAAATCAGTTTATCGATGATTTTGTAGGTGTTTTCCAATATCGGTTTATGGATACCTTTCAATATTTTAAAGAAAGGAAGAAAAGTAAATATTTAGGAGATAGATTTGAGGAATGGGTTGTGAAGAACTCCAATATTAGTAAAGATGGTTATTCGGATCTATGTGATAAGAAAATATTTTGGCGGCTTTTAGATTGGAGAGGTGATAAATACATTGAGGGGTATAGGCCTCTGTCTTCATCATCTCCGGATTTGTTGATGGAGTGTGTTACCACAACGAGTACCATTCATGAAGTTGGAGATATTATAGCTGTAGAATGTAAATGGCGAAGTAAGATAGGTTTTTATCTCGATATAAAAGACATTGAAAAGTACGAGGGGTATATGAATTCCAATCTGTTGAACCGTCCGATAAAAAACTTGTTTTATGTTTTTGGCTTTGGATGGTGTGGTGACAGTCCGGAATCTGTTTATGTAGTTCCTGCCAGAGAATTGTATGATTATGATAAAGATACCTGTAGAATAACGTTCCCTATTAAAGAAACCGAGAAGGAGAAAATGGGTAGATTGGAGCGCTTTAAGAAGAAAGACAATAGATGTCTTCTGTATATCAAGTAATGGTATTACTTGGTTATATAAGCTCCAATCAACTGTTATATTGTTTGGGTCGCCGTCAATCTTTGTGGCGAAGGCTATTACTGGCATCTAATGCGGTTTGCAACCTTTCCCAGTCGTCACAAAGCGCCTGCATGGACGGAAACAATAAATCTGCTCCGGCATCCAGTAATACCTGCCTGTCCAGCGGACCGGTATTGACTGCCACAGTGAATATGCCGGCTGCTGTTCCGGCTTGTACTCCGATAGGTGCATTTTCTACAACTATAGCTTCGTTGGCTTGTACTCCGGCTTTTTCCAGTCCCATTAGATAAGGCTCAGGATGAGGCTTTCCGTATTTCACATCAAAGGCGGTCACCATGTGGTCGCGCTGAAACATACCAGGGAAGTTGTGGGCAAGGCGGTTCAGCAGGGAGTGTTGGCCCGAACCGGTGACAAGTACCGGAATAAGTCCTGCCGCTTTTACCTTTTGCAGCACTTCCCAAGCACCCGGCATACGTTCCGGTTCCGGGTGGGTACTGAATTCGGCGCTTTTCTCTGCATAGATGCTTTCTATCATCTCGGGAGTGGCATCCTTGCCATACTGGCGTTGATAAACGATGTTGATGGTGGAGGCTCCGGTACGTCCCTCGTGCATGTATGCCTCTTCACGGCTCAAGTGCAGGCCATGACGTTCCATTACTTTATGCCAGGCATCGGCATGGTAGGGCATGGAGTTGAATAACACACCGTCCATGTCAAAAAGAACGGCTTTCAGTTGGATGTAGGGGTGCCCGTGCTTTTCCAGATAACGGGCGATAGAGTTTTCGAACACTTGGTAGATTGGGGATTGAGAATTTAAAAATGCGGGGTAGATAAATAGAGAGTTGAGAATCGGGGAACGGTTCTCTTCGCACTTGTTGTGCAGCCATTTCTCAATTCTCAACTCTCAATTCTTAATTTATCAAAGTCTTGCCTGGATAGCTTTGGACTCTTCTTCGTAGCCGGGCTTGTTCAGCAATGCAAACATATTCTTCTTGTATGCTTCCACACCCGGTTGGTTGAACGGATTGACTCCCAAAATATAACCGCTGATACCGCAAGCTATTTCAAAGAAGTAGAGCAGACCTCCGATGCTTTCTTCATTCAGTGCAGGGATAACGATGCGCATGTTGGGTACGCCGCCGTCAACGTGGGCAAGCTGTGTGCCCAATTCAGCCATCTTGTTCACTTCGTCCACGTGCTTGCCTGCCAGGAAGTTCAGTCCGTCGAGGTTGGCTTCGTCCGAAGGTACTTGCAGGGAGTGCTGTGTCTTCTCCACGGAGATGACAGTTTCGTAGATGGTACGTTCGCCTTCCTGAATCCATTGTCCCATGGAGTGCAGGTCGGTGGAGAAATCTACGGCAGCAGGGAAGATACCCTTGTTTTCCTTACCTTCGGATTCACCATAAAGCTGCTTCCACCATTCGCTTACGTAGTGCAGTTTGGGATTGTAGTTTACGAGGATTTCAATTTTCTTACCGTTCTTGTAGAGCTCGTTACGCGTAGCTGCATAGATGGCAGCAGGATTTTCTGCAAACGGAACATCTTTTCCACAAGCCTTTTCCATGGCAACTGCACCTGCAACCAGTTTCTCAATGTCGAAACCTGCTATTGCGATGGGCAGCAAGCCTACCGGAGTCAGTACGGAGAAACGTCCGCCCACGTTATCGGGGATGATGAAGGATTTGTAGCCTTCGTTGTCGGCCGTTACGCGGGCAGCGCCCTTTTTGGCATCGGTGATGGCAACGATAACCTTCTTTGCCATATCCTTGCCGCGTTGGTCTTCGCATTGCTTTTTCAACAGACGGAACGCCAAGGCCGTTTCAGTGGTAGTACCGGATTTGGAGATGTTGATAACACCGAATTTCTTGTCTTTCAAGTATTCGGTGAGTTCATATAGATAATCTTCACCGATATTGTGTCCTGCATACAGAATGACCGGAGCCGTTTTCTTGTCTTGCAACCAAGTGAAGCTGTTTGACAAAGCCTCTATCACCGCACGTGCACCGAGGTAACTTCCGCCAATACCGGCAACTACTACTACCTCGCAGTTGTCACGCAACGTCTGTGCGGTAGTCTTTAGGTCGGCCAGGTGCTCTTTAGTGATGGAAGAGGGGAGGTGCAGCCAGCCTAAGAAGTCGTTGCCCTTACCGGTACCATTCTCTAATGCTTCCTGTGCAGCCTTTACTTGGGCTTCATAGGCGAAAACGTTTTCTTTGGAGATGAATCCAAGAGTCTTTTCAATGTTCAAACTAATCATAATATTCTAGGTTTTAAATTCAGTATTTCGTTTTATCTTTTTTCGCGCTTACCGGAATGAATCGGTAAGCAGCTTGATTTCAATCGTCGGCGAGATACGCTCATACAGAATGTTGTATACTGCATCTACAATAGGCATGTTGACATGATAATGCTTGTTGATTTCCTTGATACATTTTGTACCGTAATATCCTTCAGCAATCATTTCCATCTCAATCTGCGCGCTTTTCACGGAGTATCCCTTGCCAATCATCGTACCGAATGTGCGGTTGCGGCTGAAATTGGAATATCCCGTCACCAGCAGGTCACCTAAATAAACGGAATCACTTACGTTTCTGTTCAGCGGATGTACCGTTTGCAGGAATCTGTTCATTTCCTGTATGGCATTGGACATGAGCACAGCCTGAAAGTTGTCGCCATATTTCAGACCGCTGCAGATACCGGCTGCAATGGCATATACATTCTTCAGCACCGAACTGTATTCAATGCCGGCAACGTCATTACTGACAGAGGTCTTGATGAATGAACTGGCCAGTTTGCGGGCAATGGTGCAAGCCTTGTCGGTGTCGGGACAAGCAATGGTCAAATAAGAAAGGCGTTCCAGAGCCACTTCTTCCGCATGGCAGGGACCTGCCAATACAGCAATATTCTCAGCTGGGACGCCATATTCCTTAGTGAAATATTCCGAGACAATCAAGTTGTCATCGGGCACAATACCTTTAATGGCAGTGATGATGAATTTATCCTTAATCTTAGTCTTCAGTTTCTTCAAGTGAACCTTCAGATAAGGGGAAGGTGTAACGAAGATGAGCGTATCAGATTCTTTCACGACATCATTGATGTTGGAGTTGAAGTTGATACGCTTGGTATCAAACTTGACGCCCGTCAAGTAGGCAGGGTTATGACCAAGCCGTTTGAAGTCGGCAATACGGTCATCGCGTCGCATGTACCAATTTATAGACTCCGCTTGGGCCAGAACCATTTTTGCAATGGCAGTTGCCCAACTTCCTCCGCCCATGATGGCTATCTTACCGGGTAGTTTCATATCGAAATTAATAATTAAAAATTAAAAATTAAAAGAGGGGAAAGGAGTACCTTCCTCCTCCTCTTATCTTTAATCTTGCCTATTTAATTCTTTAATTTTTAATTCTTAATTCTTCCGACCCAGTCAGCAACTTCGTTTACGGTCGGGTTTGCCAGTTCCAATTTATATTTCTTGTTGATACCGCAGATGTCCATGTGGAGTTTTTGCGGATTCACATCTTTCATGTCACTCACCAGGTTGTAGCCGGCTTTCTGGATTACAGCCACCCAGTCTTCGGGGATGCCCAGCTCTGTGTATCGTGCAGGAGCATCTTTGGGGATAACCTTTTCCGGACGCATCTGCGGGAAGAAAAGCACTTCTTGGATAAAGGATTCGCCCGTCATTAACATGGTCAGACGGTCGATGCCGATACCGATGCCCGATGTGGGAGGCATACCGTATTGCAATGCTTTCAGGAAGTCCTGGTCGATGAACATCGCTTCGTCGTCTCCCTTTTCGCTCAAGCGGAGTTGGTCTTTGAAGCGTTCTTCCTGGTCTATCGGGTCGTTCAGCTCGCTGTAAGCGTTGGCAAGTTCCTTGCCGTTCACCATCAGCTCGAAGCGTTCGGTCAGTCCCGGCTTGCTGCGGTGCATCTTGGTCAGCGGGCTCATCTCTACGGGATAATCGGTGATGAAAGTGGGCTGTATGAAAGTACCTTCGCAGAATTCGCCGAAGATTTCATCAATCAGCTTACCCTTGCCCATGGTGTCGTCAATCTCCATATTCAGTTCCTTGCACACCTGGCGGATTTCGTCCTCGCTCTTTCCTTCGAGGTCGTATCCGGTCTTTTCCTTGATGGCTTCCAGGATGGGCAGACGGCGGTAGGGAGCTTTGAAGCTGATGGTCTTGCCGTCTATCTCGGTTTCTGTACAGCCGTTTACGGCGATACAGATGCGTTCCAGCAATTTCTCCGTAAAGCTCATCATCCAGTTGTAGTCCTTGTACTGCACGTACAGCTCCATACAAGTGAATTCCGGGTTATGGTTCTTGTCCATACCCTCGTTACGGAAGTTCTTGCCTATTTCATATACACCTTCGAATCCGCCCACAATCAGTCGCTTCAAGTAAAGCTCGGTGGCGATACGCAGGTAGAGGTCCATATCCAGAGAGTTATGGTGGGTGATGAACGGACGGGCGCTTGCTCCACCGGGGATGGATTGAAGAATCGGCGTCTCCACTTCCGTGTAGCCGGCTTCATCCAGCACGGCACGCATGGTCTTGATGACGGTGGCACGCTTCAGGAATTTTTCTTTCACGCCGTCGTTTACGATAAGGTCTACATAACGCTGACGGTAGCGCAGTTCGGGGTCCTCGAAAGAGTCGTAAGCCACACCATCCTTATATTTCACGATAGGCAGGGGCTTGATGCTCTTTGCAAGTACGGTCAGCTTCTTGGCATGGATGCTGATTTCGCCCATCTGGGTACGGAATACGAATCCTTCGATACCGATGAAGTCGCCTAAATCGAGCAAACGTTTGAACACGGTGTTGTACATCTCCTTGTCCTCGTCCGGGCAGATGTCATCGCGGGTGATATATACCTGGATGCGTCCTTTGGAGTCCTGCAATTCGATGAAAGATGCTTTACCCATGATACGGCGGCTCATGATACGTCCGGCAACGGACACTTGGCGAGGCTCTGCATCGTCGTTGAATTCAGCTTTAATATCGGTAGAGAAAGCATTTGTTACATACTCTGCTGCGGGATAAGGCTCAATGCCCATCGCGCGAAGTTCATTCATGCTGTTGCGACGAATGATTTCTTGTTCACTTAGTTCTAATACGTTCATTTCGCTATATTTCACTCAATTTGGGTACAAAAGTACGAAACATTTTTCAGATAGCGAACCTTTTTCCTTGAAATATAGGGAACGGGGAGTGACATTAATCCTCTCCTTCGGTATCTACCCATTCGATATGCGGGGAGAGGAGGGTGCGTTCCGTCACTTGTCCGCATTGCCCGCGGTAGTATTCGGGGATGAAGCGTATCTGCACCGCAGTGATTTGCGCCGGACTCACTTCTTCTGGGGTGTCTACCCCGGTGCCTTCCGAACGGCAGGTGTAGTAGAACGTCCCGATGCCCTTTAGCTTTACGGAGTGTCCCGAGCTCATCAGCTTGCCCAGCACTTCACCAAGGTTCATTAATACTGCATAAGTATCTCCCGGGGTTACCGTAGACATTTCCGACAATAATCGGGCTATTTCATCCGTTGTATAGGGATGTCCTTTGGTGACGGCTCTTGGGTGCCATTTGTCGTCGCCTTTCTGTTTTACTTTCTTATAGAATGCCATGGGGGCTTGTTGTTATTATGTGTCCGGCTCAACCGGTAGGTCAGGCATGGTTCATACGGTATGAATGTGCCAATCATACGGTATGATTATATCAATCATACGGTATGATTATGGTAATCATATCTTATGATTTATCATTGAATCGCAAAGATAGCATAAATCATTCGCATAGTGTGCAGGTTTAAGGTGTTTTTTCTGCTGTTCTGTTTTAAAAAAAGAGTACCTTTGCACCCGCTAAAAAGAAATAGGTATATAATATGGCAGGACAAAAGACTCCCTCGGCGTTGGGGACGGAAAGTATAGGTAAACTCTTGATGCAATATGCCGTTCCGGCAATCATCGCAATGACGGCATCCTCTTTATATAATATGGTAGACAGTATCTTCATCGGTCACGGCGTTGGGACGATGGCTATTTCGGGATTGGCGTTGACTTTCCCGTTGATGAATCTGGCTGCGGCGTTCGGCTCGCTGGTGGGTGTGGGAGCCTCTACACTGATTTCCGTCAAGCTGGGGCAGAGGGATTATGACACGGCACAGCGTGTGCTGGGCAATGTCTTTGTGCTGAACATGGTGCTGGGAGTGGCCTTTACCATCATTGTCATGCTCTTTCTCGACCCGATTCTCTATTTCTTCGGAGGCAGTGACCAGACGGTGGGCTACGCCAGGGATTATATGCAGATTATCCTTTTGGGAAATGCCGTTACGCACCTCTATCTGGGGCTGAATGCAGTGCTACGCTCTTCAGGGCATCCGCAGAAGGCGATGTATGCCACCATAGCCACGGTGGTTATCAATACCATACTCGACCCGGTGTTTATCTATGGTTTCGGCTGGGGCATACGTGGCGCTGCCGTCGCTACCATTGTGGCGCAAGTCATCTCTTTGACGTGGCAGTTCAAGCTTTTCAGCAATAAGGACGAGCTGTTGCATTTCCACCGGGGGATATTCCGTCTGAAACGTAAGATTGTATTCGATTCGCTTGCTATCGGCATGTCTCCTTTCCTGATGAACCTGGCAGCCTGCTTCATCGTTATCATTATCAATCAGGGGTTGAAGAAGTATGGCGGCGACTTGGCTATCGGGGCTTTCGGCATCGTGAACCGTCTGGTTTTCATTGTAGTGATGATTGTGATGGGGCTGAATCAGGGAATGCAGCCTATTGCCGGATATAACTTTGGGGCGAAGCTGTACGGACGGGTGAACAAGGTGCTGAGACTGACGATAATCTATGCCACGGCAGTGACCACTTTCGGCTTTCTGGTCGGTATGCTGGTGCCGGACCTGGTGGTGGGCATCTTTACATCGGATGCGGAACTGACAGAGCTTTCGGTCACGGGACTGCGTATTACGGTAATGTTCTTCCCGATTATTGGTTTCCAGATGGTGACTTCCAACTTTTTCCAGAGCATAGGCATGGCAGGCAAAGCGATATTCCTTTCCCTCACCCGGCAGATGCTGATCCTGCTTCCTTGCCTGCTTGTCCTGCCGCAGTTTTTCGGAGTGGCAGGAGTGTGGTACAGCATGCCGGTATCCGATTTGCTTGCAAGTTTGATAGCATTGGTGATGTTGGTTTGTCAATTCCGCAAATTCAGAACCTCTCCCTTGTAGGGATGGGTCGGGGGAGAGGCTTTGAATTTTTCTTCCTACTTTCTGCAGATATTCCGTAAGAATATTTATATTTGCTATCTGCAAACCAATAGATGAACAAGCGTATGGGCAATAATTTTATAATCAATATAGGCCGTCAACTGGGCAGTGGCGGACGGGAGATAGGCGAGAAACTGGCTGCCCGTCTGGGTATTGACTTTTATGATAAGGAACTGATTAGGTTGGCTTCTGAAGAGAGTGGACTGTGTTGTGAGTTTTTTGAGAAAGCTGATGAGAAAGCTTCACAAGGTATTATTGGAGGGCTCTTCGGCATGCGTTTCCCTTTTGTCAGTGACGGGGCTATCCCAGCCACGAATTGCTTGAGTAATGATGCTCTGTTCAAAGTGCAGAGTGACGTGATACGCAGATTGGCGGAGGAGAAGTCCTGCTTGTTTGTGGGGCGTTGTGCCGATTACATCCTGCGAGAACATCCACGCTGTGTCAATGTCTTCATTTCCTGCTCCAATGAGGAGCGCATCAAGCGTATTTGCCGAATGTATTCCATTACTGAGCGTGAAGCGGAGGAGATGATGAACAAAGCGGACAAGAAGCGTGCCGAATACTATAACTACTACAGCTACAAAAAATGGGGAGCTGCCGAAACATACCACTTGTGTATCGATTCTTCCGTATTGGGTATTGAAGCTACGGTGGACTTTATAGAAGAGTTCGTCAAGAAGAAGCTGAAACTTTAAGGAATTAAAATTAAAGGCTGCGCAATGTTGGTTTAACCCAACTACGCAGCCTTTAATTTTAATTCCTTAATTCCTCCTACATCATTGTCAGTAATATCATCTGTCCCGCCAGAATACGCAGGAACATTGTCAATGGATATACCGTGGAGTAACCTACTGCCGGAGCATCATTGCCTGATGTCTGATTGGCGTATGCCAATGCGGGAGGGTCTGTGTTGCTACCTGCTATCAAACCCATCAGGGTGAAGTAGTTCACTTTGCAGTAGAAACGGGCTATCATACCGATTATCAACAAGGGGATAACAGTTATCAGGAATCCATAGCCTACATACAGTAATCCGCTACCTTCTACTACTGTTTGTACAAAATGCTCACCAGCTTCTATACCGACACTGGCAAGGAAGAGCACGATACCGATTTCACGCAACATCAAGTTGGCACTCATGGTGGTGTACGTCACAAGATGCATTTTGTGACCGAAACGTCCGATGAGGATGGCAACTACCAGCGGACCACCAGCAAGACCTAACTTAACCGGTGTCGGCATACCCGGGAATGCAATAGGGAGGCTTCCCAGCAGGATTCCCAAAAAGATTCCCACAAAAATAGTTACGATATTCGGAGTGTCCAAACGTTTCAACTGATTACCCAATACGCCGGCTACACGTTCTACGGCATCCTGCTGGCCTACCACCATTACACGGTCACCTACCTGAAGTACCAGATTGGGATCGGCAAACAAGTCCATACCCGAACGGTTGATACGGGTTACATTTACACCGTACATGCTGCGGAAGTGGAGGCTTCCCAGTTTCTTGCCATTGATTTCAGATTTAGTGACGAGGATACGGCGGGAAACCATCGGAGTGTCCTGTTTTTCCCAGTCTACGTGTATTTCTTTTCCGATAAAGGCGGTTACCGCTTCGGCATCTTCTTCGGAACATACGATGAAGAGCTGGTCTCCTACGTGGAATATTGTTTCATGATTGGGGATACTGACGTGCCCCTCGTGGCGTATGCGCGAACATACAAACGGGCGTCCCAGAAAATCCTTTATCTGGAGCAGGGTCTTTCCGGAAATTGATTCATTGCGTACCTCGAGGTGAAGCATGTGCGGCTGATGCTTTACATCTGCTTCCTGCGTATTGAGTTCCTGTTCCTCCTTCTTGAGGTTCACCCGGCAAATATAGCGGATGGCTATGATGGAACCTATGATACCTACCACACCAAGCGGATAGGCGCAGGCATATCCCAATGCAATGGGGTCTCCCGTATAGTTTATCTGGTTCAGGGCTTCTTGTGCGGCACCCAGACCCGGAGTATTGGTTACGGCACCATAGAGAATACCTACTATCATTGGCAGGTCTATCCCTCCGTCAATGAAGTAGATGCTCAATGCTACTGCGATATTCAGCAACACGATACCGACAGCAAGCATGTTCAGCCGCATACCCCCTTTCTTAAAGGAAGAAAAAAAGGAGGGCCCGACTTGCAGACCGATACAGAATACAAATAAAATCAAACCGAATTCGCGGATAAAATGCAAAATGTGTGTTTCGCCCGTGAAGCCAAAATGGCCCATCAGGATACCGGCAAAGAGGACGAATGTAACCCCCAACGATACCCCGAAAATCTTAATCTTACCCAGCAATACGCCCACAGATATTACGAATGCATACAAACAAACGATGTGAGCGACAGATGAAGAGTCCCATAGCAAGCTTTCTAACCAATTCATAGTACCTATTAATATGTCGTTTTTTAAAATTTCGCGCAAAAATACTTAATAAAAAGGAGGTGGCAAAGGCTTTGTGGTACTTTTTGCTATATCAACTTTGCAAAAGTAGAGTATGCTTCCGGTGAATACGCTGAATCCGTATGGGCACGGAGTCATCTGTTAGTGCAATTTTCTCTAAAAAAAGATTTTGTTCTAAGTATTTCCTTATATTTGCAAGTCTCTTGATGACAAAAATGAATAGTATTCATCTATTTAAATTTTAAATAAACTATGGCAGACAGTAAAGAAAAACTCTTCTCCGACTTTTCTCCCGTTTCCACTGAGCAGTGGATGGAGAAAGTTACCGCAGACCTGAAAGGGGCGGATTTCGAGAAGAAGCTCGTTTGGAGGACAAACGAAGGATTTAAGGTGAAACCTTTCTACCGTATGGAGGACTTGGAAGGTTTGAAGACAACAGATGCTCTTCCCGGCGAGTTTCCTTATCTCAGAGGTACCAAGAAAGACAACAATGAATGGCTTGTTCGTCAGGAAATCAAAGTGGAATGCCCCAAAGAGGCCAATGCCAAGGCGTTGGACATCTTGAATAAAGGTGTAGATTCACTCTCTTTCCATGTAAAGGCCAAGGAATTGAACGCAGAGTATATTGAAACTTTGTTGAAAGATATCTGCGCGGAATGTGTCGAGTTGAATTTCTCTATCTGCCAGGGGCATGTGGTGGAACTTGCAGAACTTCTTGTCGCTTATTTCCAGAAGAAGGATTATGACTTGACGAAATTGCAAGGCTCCATCAACTATGACTACTTCAACAAGATGCTGGCCAAAGGTAAAGAAAAAGGTGATATGGTGGCAACAGCCAAGGCGCTGCTCGAGGCTACCGCTTCCCTTCCGAAATACCGTGTATTGAATGTGAACGCGTTGACATTAAACAATGCGGGTTCTTATATTTTCCAGGAGCTGGGTTATGCTTTGGCTTGGGGTAATGAATATATGAATCAATTGGTTGATGCCGGTCTGCCGGCTGCAATGGTAGCCAAGAAGATTAAGTTCAATTTCGGTATCAGTTCCAACTACTTCCTTGAAATAGCTAAATTCCGTGCTGCACGTATGCTGTGGGCTAATATTGTGGCTTCTTACAGTCCCGAGTGTCTGCGCGACTGCGACAACAAGGGTAAGGATAACGAATGCCGCTGTGCAGCCAAGATGAAGATTCATGCGGAAACTTCTTCATTCAACCTGACTTTGTTTGATGCACACGTAAACTTGTTGCGTACGCAGACTGAGGCGATGAGTGCCGCCCTTGCTGGTGTTGACTCAATGACGGTTACTCCGTTCGACAAGACTTATGATGCTCCTAACGAATTCTCTGAGCGTATGGCGCGTAACCAACAATTGCTGTTGAAAGAAGAATCGCACTTCGATAAGGTTATAGACCCGGCTGCAGGTTCTTACTATATTGAGAACTTGACCGTCTCTATTGCCAAGCAGGCTTGGGACCTCTTCCTCGCTGTAGAAGAAGACGGTGGTTTCTATGCTTCCGTGAAAGCCGGAAAAGTGCAGGCTGCCGTAAACGAGAGCAACAAGGCACGTCATGCTGCAGTCGCCAAGCGTAAGGAAGTGTTGCTGGGTACCAACCAGTTCCCCAACTTTAATGAAAAGGCGGGAGATAAGAAACCGGTTGAGGCTACTTGCTGTTGCGGCGGCGGACATACGTGCGAAAAAGATGTTCCGACACTGAACTTTGACCGTGCTGCCAGTGAATTTGAAGCGTTGCGTCTCGAAACAGAGGCTTCCGGCAAACGTCCGAAAGCGTTTATGCTGACTATCGGTAATTTGGCCATGCGCCAAGCACGTGCACAGTACTCTTGCAATTTCTTGGCTTGTGCCGGATATGAAGTTGTAGACAACCTCGGTTTCTCCACTGTAGAAGAAGGTATAGAGGCTGCAATGGCTGCCAAGGCCGACATCGTGGTATTGTGTTCAAGTGATGATGAATATGCAGAATATGCTGTTCCCGCCTTCAAGGCTCTGAATGGTCGTGCCATGTTTATCGTAGCCGGTGCTCCTGCTTGCATGGACGACCTGAAGGCTGCCGGTATCGAGAACTTTATCCATGTCCGTGTCAATGTATTAGAGACATTAAAAGAATTCAACGCCAAACTTTTGAAGTAAGCAACTTCAATCGTAAATCATAAATCGTCAAATCGTAAATAACATGATGCGAAAAGATTTTAAAAACTTAGATATATATGCCGCTTTTCAACCCGTCAATGGTGCTGAGTGGCAAAAGGCTAACGGCATCCATGCTGATTGGAAAACGCCGGAACACATTGAGGTGAAGCCTGTTTATACAAAAGAAGACCTTGAGGGAATGGAACATTTGGGTTATGCTGCCGGACTTCCTCCTTATTTGCGTGGTCCGTACTCTGTAATGTATACATTGCGTCCCTGGACTATCCGTCAGTATGCAGGTTTTTCTACAGCGGAAGAGTCAAATGCCTTTTACCGTCGTAATTTGGCTTCCGGACAGAAAGGTCTGTCCGTAGCTTTCGACTTGGCCACTCACCGTGGCTACGACCCCGACCACGAACGTGTAGTGGGTGACGTAGGTAAGGCAGGTGTGTCTATCTGTTCCTTGGAGAATATGAAGGTGCTGTTCGATGGAATTCCTTTGAACAAGATGTCCGTCTCCATGACCATGAACGGTGCCGTACTTCCTGTTATGGCATTCTACATCAACGCAGGTCTGGAGCAGGGTGCCAAGTTAGAAGAAATGGCTGGTACTATCCAGAACGATATCTTGAAGGAATTCATGGTGCGTAATACCTATATCTACCCGCCTGCATTCTCTATGAAGATTATCTCTGATATCTTTGAATATACTTCCCAGAAAATGCCTAAGTTTAATTCTATCTCCATCTCCGGCTACCACATGCAGGAAGCGGGTGCTACGGCAGACATCGAGTTGGCTTACACCCTGGCAGACGGTTTGGAATATCTGCGTGCCGGAACGGCTGCGGGTATTGACATCGATGCTTTCGCACCGCGTCTCTCTTTCTTCTGGGCCATCGGAACGAACCACTTTATGGAAATTGCCAAAATGCGTGCCGCACGTATGTTGTGGGCAAAGATTGTGAAGCAGTTCAATCCTAAGAATCCGAAGTCGCTGGCTTTGCGTACGCACTCCCAGACTTCCGGCTGGTCGCTGACAGAGCAAGACCCGTTCAACAATGTGGGCCGTACTTGTATCGAGGCGATGGCTGCTGCATTGGGACATACCCAGTCACTGCATACCAATGCTCTTGACGAGGCTATTGCCTTGCCGACGGATTTCTCTGCACGTATTGCACGTAATACGCAGATTTATATTCAGGAAGAAACTTACATTTGCAAGAATGTAGACCCATGGGGTGGCTCTTATTATGTGGAAAGTTTGACTAATGAGTTGGCTCACAAGGCTTGGGAATTGATTCAGGAAGTAGAGAAGCTGGGCGGTATGGCAAAAGCCATCGAAACCGGTATCCCCAAGATGCGTATCGAAGAGGCTGCTGCGCGTACACAAGCCCGTATCGATAGCGGTTCGCAGACCATTGTCGGTGTGAACAAGTATCGTCTGGAGAAAGAAGCTCCGATTGATATTCTTGAAATCGACAATACGGCTGTCCGTCAGGAACAGATTGAGAACCTGAAGCGTCTGAAGGAAGGACGTAACCAGGCGGAAGTGGACAAGGCATTGGAGGCTATTACTGAATGTGTAAAGACCGGTAAGGGAAACTTGCTGGAACTGGCAGTCGAGGCAGCCCGTGTCCGTGCCACTTTGGGGGAAATCTCTTATGCTTGCGAAAAGATTGTAGGACGTTATAAAGCAGTAATTAGAACTATATCAGGCGTGTATTCATCAGAAAGTAAGAATGACAGCGACTTCCACCGTGCTTGTGAATTGGCGGAGAAGTTTGCGAAGAAAGAGGGACGTCAGCCTCGTATCATGGTAGCCAAGATGGGCCAGGACGGTCACGACCGCGGTGCCAAGGTTGTTGCAACCGGATATGCCGACTGTGGCTTCGATGTGGATATGGGACCCTTGTTCCAGACACCGGCCGAGGCTGCCCGTGAAGCGGTTGAGAACGACGTTCATGTAGTAGGGGTTTCTTCATTGGCTGCCGGACACAAGACATTGGTTCCGCAGATTATCGAAGAGCTCAAGAAGTTGGGACGCGAGGATATCGTAGTGATTGCCGGTGGTGTAATTCCCGCACAAGACTATGACTTCCTTTACAAGGCAGGTGTAGCTGCCATCTTTGGCCCCGGTACTCCGGTTGCCAAGGCTGCTTGCCAGATATTGGAAATCTTGTTGGATGAAGAATAATCCGACACGTTAAATGTTAAAAGAGGGACGGTATGTGTTTACATATCCGTCCCTTTTTCTTAATCTGTGTTATAGAACATACTTTTTTAGTTGGATAATTTGCAGATTTATCAGAAGTCCGTATCTTTGCAATGTGTTTTTCATAGTATTAGATTTAAGGTTAACAAAGGTTGGAGTACAGCGGTACTCCTTTTTTTATGTCCGTACGTCAGCTTTGGGGGAGAAAAATCACCTGGTCTATGTTATCGTTTCTTGCTTATAGTTTCGTTCTTGCCCCCTTTTTATTACCTTTGTCCCGCTAAAAGAATAACGAATGATAGTTTGTATTGCCGAAAAGCCCTCTGTGGCGCGTGACATAGCCGATGTATTGGGAGCGAAAGAAAAGAAGGACGGATACATCGAAGGAAACGGATACCAGGTGACCTGGACATTCGGCCATCTTTGTACGCTGAAGGAGCCGCATGAATATACCCCTAACTGGAAGTCATGGAGTTTGGGAAGCCTCCCCATGATACCTCCCCGTTTCGGCATTAAGCTGATTAGCAATCCCACATACGAGCGCCAGTTCCATACGATAGAGAACCTCATGCAACATGCCGATATGATTATAAACTGCGGTGATGCCGGGCAGGAAGGAGAATTGATACAGCGCTGGGTGATGCAGAAAGCCGGGGCACGTTGCCCGGTGAAACGTCTTTGGATATCTTCATTGACAGAGGAAGCCATCCGTGAGGGCTTTGCCAAGCTGCGCGATGCGTCGGATTTCCAGCCTTTGTACGAAGCAGGCTTGTCGCGTGCCATTGGCGACTGGCTGCTCGGGATGAATGCCACCCGCCTCTACACCATGAAGTATGGGCAGAACCGGCAGGTACTTTCTATCGGCCGTGTGCAAACGCCGACACTGGCGCTGATTGTAAACCGTCAGTTGGAAATACAGAATTTTGTTCCCAAGCAATACTGGGAACTGAAGACCGTCTATCGAGATACCACTTTCTCCACCATCCTCCGGAAAAGTGAGGAGGAACTGGTATTGGAAGCCGAGAAGCAGAAAGAGGCTATAGCTGCCGGGAAGAAACCTAAAAAAGAAGAAGAGAATCGGGGTATCGACCCCATTACCGACCGCGAACGTGGGCTTGTTTTATTGGACCAGATTAAGAATTCTCTTTTTACCGTGACGGATGTCACCAAGAAAGAGGGGAGGGAGGCGCCACTCCGCTTGTTTGACTTGACTTCTTTGCAAGTGGAATGTAACAAGAAGTTTGCCTATTCCGCTGATGAGACGCTGAAAATCATCCAGTCTTTGTATGAGAAGAAAGTGGCTACCTATCCACGTGTAGACACTACCTATTTGAGTGATGACATCTATCCCAAATGCCCCGGCATCTTGAAAGGTCTGCGTGATTACGAGACATTTACAGCCCCTTTGACAGGAACTGCATTGTTGAAGTCCAAAAAGGTTTTCGATAACTCGAAGGTAACAGACCACCACGCCATTATTCCTACCGGTCAGCATCCGCAGAATCTGACGGATATGGAGCGTCGCGTATTCGATTTGATAGCACGCCGTTTCATTGCTGTATTCTATCCCGATTGTAAGTTTGCCACTACCACCGTATTGGGCGAGGTAGAGAGCATAGAGTTCAAGGCTACCGGCAAGCAGATTCTGGAACCGGGTTGGCGTATTATCTTCGGCATCCCCTCGGCACAATCGCAGGAGGAGAAAGAGGAGAAGGGAGAAGAGGAGAATGTGCTTCCGGCTTTTGTGAAAGGAGAAAGCGGACCGCACGTCCCCGATTTGTATGAGAAGTGGACGCAGCCGCCCCGGCCTTATACGGAAGCCACCCTGCTGCGTGCTATGGAAACGGCGGGCAAGCTGGTGGATAACGACGAACTGCGTGATGCGCTGAAGGAAAACGGTATCGGTCGTCCATCTACCCGTGCAGCCATCATCGAGACGCTGTTCAAGCGAAACTATATCCGCAAGGAAAAGAAGAACCTGATAGCCACCCCTACCGGTGTGGAGCTGATACAGATTATCCATGAGGAGCTGTTGAAGTCGGCGGAACTGACCGGTATCTGGGAGAAAAAGCTACGTGAGATAGAAAGGCGGACATATAATGCCGGACAATTCTTGGAAGAATTGAAGCAGATGGTATCGGAAGTCGTGATGAGTGTACTTTCTGATAACAGCAACCGCCACATCACCATCCAAGCGCCTGCTCCCGAAAAGGGCAGTAAGGTTTCTGCCAAGACAGAGGCTGCCGATAAGCCGAAAAAGGAGCCGAAGAAAAGAACACCGAGAAAGTCTGCCGCCGCAGGTAAAAAGACGGAGCAGGCTTCGGGCGCTGTGGCAGCTTCAAGTACGGAGGCTTCCGTACAAGCTGATGACTTCGTCGGCCAGCCTTGTCCGCTTTGCGGAAAAGGTACCGTTATCAAGGGGAAAACGGCTTACGGTTGTTCCGAATGGAAATCCGGATGTACATTCCGCAAGCCGTTTGAATAAGGGTAATCACATTAAATAATTCTCTCCGCCATGTATTTCCAGAGGGGAGCAGCCATCAGCGCCTGGCGGATGCTTCCTTGTTGCAGCAAGTCCTTGACCTCCTGCAAGGAAAGCAGGTGTACGGTCAGGTTCTCCGTATCTTCCAAGTGTTGCTCGGAGATTTTCTCCACGTCCGTAGCCAGGAAACAGTAGGTAATGTTGGTGTGGGTACTTGGATTGGGAGAGATTTGCATGAACTCTTTCCATACTCCGTTTCCATAGCCGGTTTCTTCCAAAAGTTCCCGTTGTGCGGAAACCATCGGAGAGCCGTCCTCTTCTTCGCATACCCCTGCACAGAGCTCATAGGACGTTTCTTGTATGCCATGCCGGTATTGGCGGATAAAGACAAATTGTCCATTACGGGTGATGGCGATGGTATTCACCCAGTTTGGATATTCCAATATATAATAGGAGGGGATGTGGTTGCCGTTGGGCAGCACTACATGGTCCTTACGCACAGTGAGCCACGGAGCCCGATGAAGGTATTCGCTGGATAAGACGGTCCAGGTGTCTTTTGATTTTTCCATAATGGTAAAATTGACTATATTTTAAACAGCATCCCTCCGATATTATCTGTCGTGGCTCCCGTCACCGAGGCGAGGCATCCGGGTGTGTCCGCCATATAGAGGGCACCCAGGAAAGCAAAGATTAGGGCTTCCTTGTATTCTATGATTTGCCGGCTGGGAATCACGATTTCACACGGACACAAGGCGTCGATACGTTCTATGAGGAACTTGTTGAATGCACCTCCGCCGGTAATCAGCAGTTTTCCGTTACCATCGGGCAAGGGGCGGGCGGTGATGATGCGTGATATTTGCCAGGCGGCATGCTCGTAAAAGGTACGTAGCATATTCTCCATACTCAAGCCATAACGCTCGAGCATGGGATATACCAGCGTTTCCACCCACTCCCGTCCCAATGACTTCGGTCCGGACTGATGGTAGAAATCCATTCCGTTCAGTTCGTCCAGCAGTTCTTGGCAGATGTTGCCTTGCCGTGCTATCTCGCCGTCACGGTCAAATTCCAATCCTATTTGCCGGCAGTAATGGTTGATGACGTAATTCACCGGACTGATGTCAAAAGCGATGCGCCGCCCGTCCTGCTCGAATGAGATGTTGGAGAAACCGCCGATATTCAAACAGAAGTCGTAGTCGGCAAAAAGCAACCGGTCGCCAATAGGTACGAGTGGAGCGCCCTGCCCACCCAGCATGATGTCCAGCCGCCGGAAATCCGAAACGGTAGGTATACGGGTTTCAGCGGCAATGGCGGCTCCGTCACCTATTTGGTACATGATTCTCTTTTGAGGCTCATGGAAGATGGTATGCCCGTGGGAGGCGATAATATCGGGGTGGACTCCAAATTCTTGCATGAACTCGTTGACACGTTCACCGAGAAACTTTCCATAGGAGCTGTGGAAAGTGATGAACTCCAAAGCACTCATTGTCTGTGCACCGGTACCCAATATCTGCTTCATGGCGTCGGGGTAGCTATAGCCTTTTGCACAGTCTATGTGGAAAGACCATTTTCCGGCTTGCTGCCGGAAAGTGCAACAACATACGTCCAGCCCGTCAAGGGAAGTGCCGGACATCAGGCCGATGGCTTGAATTTGGAAGTCTTTCATCCTGATTTTCTTGTTTTATTTATAATTGAGGTAGAATTCGACAACAGCTTCTATTCCTTTACGGAAGATGTCCAATGGTATATTCTCATTAGGTGAGTGGATGGCGTTGGATTCGAGCCCGAAGCCCATCAGAACGGTTTTGATGCCCAGTACTTGCTCGAAAGTGGAGATGATGGGGATACTTCCACCCCGACGCACTGCCAGCGGTTTCTTTCCAAAAGCTTTTTCAAAACCTTTTTCGGCGGCTTGGTAGGCGGGCAGGCTGATGGGGCATACATATCCTTGTCCGCCGTGCATCGGAGTGACTTTTACCTGCACCGAATCCGGTGCTATGTCTAAGATATAGTCAGCAAACAGTTTGGATATTTTATGGTGGTCCTGGTGGGGAACTAACCGGCAGGATACCTTGGCGTATGCCTTGGATGGGAGCACGGTCTTGGACCCTTCACCCGTATATCCGCCCCAGATGCCGCATACGTCGAAAGATGGACGGCAACTGTTACGTTCCAGCGTACTGTAACCTTTCTCTCCGAAAAGCGCTTTTACATTGATAGCCTTTTTGTATTTCTCTTCGTCGAAAGGAATGCGGGCTATCATGTCGCGCTCAGCTTGGGGAACTTCTTCCACATCGTCATAGAAACTCGGTACGGTGATACGTCCCTCCGCATCCGTTACTTTGCTGATAATCTGGCAAAGCACGTTGATGGGATTGGCGACGGCACCGCCGAAGTGTCCGCTGTGCAGGTCGCGATTAGGGCCGGTCACTTCTATTTCCCAATAGGCAAGTCCGCGCAGTCCGGTGGTCAGTGAAGGCAGGTCTGCACCAAGCATGCTGGTGTCCGAAACCAGAATGACGTCTGCTTTCAGCAACTCTTTGTGCTCCTGGCAGAAGCTTTCTAAGCTGGGCGAACCGATTTCTTCTTCTCCTTCGAAGATGAATTTTACGTTGGTTTGCAGCAGTTCGTTGCGTACGAGGTATTCAAACGCTTTCACTTGTATGAAAGATTGCCCTTTGTCATCATCAGCACCACGTGCCCAGATATGTTCGTCGCGTATTTCCGGTTCAAAGGGGTCGCTTTTCCAAAGTTCGAGAGGTTCGGCTGGCATCACGTCGTAGTGGGCATATACCAATACGGTCTTGGCGTCCGGGTCTACGATTTTCTGTCCAAAAACAATCGGGTTACCTTTGGAGGGCATTACGAGGGCTTCATCCGCTCCGGCTTCGAGCAGCAACTGTGCCCAGCGTTCGGCGCAGGCAAGCATATCGTCGTGATGCTCGGGTTTGGCACTGATGCTTGGAATGCGAATGAGGCTGAACAAGTCTTCCAGCATTTTAGGCTCGTTCTCGGTGATGTATTTCTTTATTTCCATGGGTGAATATTATAGTTGTGTTGTTCTGTCAATCAGGTAATAATCCAACAATGTCATTGCTGTCATTGCTTCCACGATGGGTACTGCGCGTGGCAATACACACGGGTCATGGCGTCCTCGGGCTTTCAGGGTGGTGTCTACACCGTCAATGTTCACGGTGTGTTGCTCCATCAGTACGGTTGCCACGGGTTTGAAGGCTACACGGAAATAGATGTCTTGCCCGTTACTGATTCCACCTTGTATACCGCCCGAATGATTGGTGCGGGTCTCGATACGTCCGTTATTGTTGTAGAACACATCATTCTGCTCCGAGCCTTTCTGCTTTAATCCCTTGAAACCGTCTCCATACTCGAATGCTTTTGCTGCATTGATGCTGAGCATGGCTGCTCCAAGTGCTGCATGGAGCTTGCCGAATACGGGTTGTCCCAGTCCGATGGGGCATCCTTTGACGACACAAGTCACCACTCCTCCGATGGTATCTCCTTCTCCCTTTATCTTGAAGATGAGTTCTTCCATTTCTTTTGCCTTCGCCGGGTCGGGGCAGCGGACCGGATTGGTCTCTATCAGGTCGAGGTCGTATGCGGTATAATTTTCTTCAAGGCGGATAGGACCTACTTGTGAAGTGTACGCCGTGATGTGTATACCCAGCTGCTTCAGCGCCAATTTGGCCAGGGCACCCGCTACTACACGCGAGATTGTTTCACGGGCTGATGAACGTCCACCTCCGCGGTGGTCGCGGATGCCATATTTCACTTTATAAGTATAGTCGGCATGTGACGGTCGGTAGACTTCTTTCAGATTATTGTAATCGTCAGAATGTTGGTTTTGGTTCCATACAATGAATCCTATGGGGCAGCCTGTGGATTTTCCTTCGAAGATGCCGGAGAGGAACTCCACTTTATCACCTTCTTTCCGGGCGGTAGTGATACGTGACTGTCCGGGGCGGCGTCGGTCGAGCTCTGCCTGGACGAAATCCATATCAATGACTATTCCTGCAGGGAATCCGTCTATCACTCCTCCCACGCCCTTACCGTGCGATTCCCCAAAACTGGTAAGACGGAGAATATTTCCAAATGAGTTGAACATATCAAATGCTTTAAAGGTTTATATATGAGGTTAATGTGCCAATACGCTTTATAAGAAATGCTTTTGACTTTATAAAGATAACAACTTTTTTTCATAAAACGTTTAAGGAAATAAGATAAAAAGTCTTTTCCGCATAAAGTTGCCTGCCTTTGCCAGAGTTTGGTCAATGGCTTGTTCTTTATAAAAATGGCTTACTCTTTATGAAATCTGCATCCGAATTTCACTCGTAATGATGAAAAAAGGAACATTTATTTTTTAGAAAAGACCTTGTACTGTAACCTTAAAAAGTGTTACTTTGCACCTTTGATTTAAAATGGGAAATTAATAGCTCCCTTGGGAAGCTTTTTATTAACTAAACAAGTACTCAAAAAAGTATGAAAAAGAATTTATTTTATTTATTTGCATTGATCTGTTCAATGAGTTTATTCACGGCTTGTAGTGATGATGACGATGACAAGGTAGTATGTCCTGTGCCGCAAACAGAGTTTACAGTTGCAACAGGTTTGAACTTGACTTATAACGGTGGATCAATGTTGGGAAAGAAAGTAACTTTTACTCCGGATGCTTCTGATGCAACCAAGGCTACTTTGGTATTGGCTGGCAATTTGGATCTTTCCGGTATTCTTACACGTGAAGCGGCTTCCGGTTCTTTTGGTGCAGGCGTATTCCCTGGTTCTCCGGTTGTAACCCTTCCGGTTACTTTGAATATACAAGGTGATGAATGTTCGTTTTCCGGCACAAGTGAGACCGATTATTGTACTTTTGACTATGCAGGAAAGGTTACTGCTTCTTCCTTGAAATTAGATTTAACTAATGTCGCATTGAAAAATTCCGCTTTATCCGGAACAACTTGGGTTCCTACACCCCTTAATTCTGATTATACGGAAGAACCGATTCATTTGATTTGGGAATCCAATAAGAATGTAGAGGTAATGCCTGGCTGGGAGCTACCGATTCAAACAATTTTGACGTTAGCTCTTCGTATGCCTTTAATTGACGCAGGTGGTGATGATAAAGTGAATGTAGAGGATATGTTGTGTAGTGTGTTGCATGATATTACTTTGGGTGTTGACGGTAATATTTCAGCTTCTTATGTTGATGCCGCTCAGGGAGGTACCTCTGTTGTTAAGACTCCTGCGAATGTTGCACAATATGTAGTTCTCAGTGATACCCAAATGAAGGTATATTTGAATCTGGATGCCATCATTGCCAATGTAAAACGTCTGGGCAGTTCTACCAAGGCTATAGATATGAGTGAAATTTTGTCTCAGGCTGTTACGTCTTTGCTTCCTTTGGTAACTGACGGTGTGCCTTTGACTTACGAAAAGAACGAAGGTAAATTAAAGGTTTATTTGAATACGGATTTGTTATTGCCTTTGATGAAAAATATAGTTGCTCCTTTATTCTCGGATGAGGAGTTTGTAAATATGCTTATCGAAGCAATGAAAGCTGATCCTGATTTTGGAAGTATGGCCGGTATGGCAGAAGGTATGTTGAAGGGTTTACCTGAAATAATTAATGAAACAACTCGTTTGGAAGTTGGTTTGAACTTGACTGCCGCTAAATAACTTTTTTTTCGATATGGAATTTTCCCTCCTTTGTCTCCTGATTTTCAGGTTATAGAGGAGGGATTTTTGTTTGTTTTTTCCTACATTTGCATGATAAATAATCAAATTGTAGAAATGATATGACAGAAACGGAAAGACGACAGATTATTGCTTTGGTTAAATCTGAAGTAATTCCTGCCATTGGTTGTACAGAACCTATAGCTGTGGCATTGTGTGTAGCAAAGGCTGCGGAAGTGCTGAATAAGCGTCCCGAAAAGATAACTGTATTGCTGAGTGCCAATATTCTGAAAAATGCAATGGGAGTGGGTATTCCAGGTACGGGGATGATTGGATTACCGATTGCTGTGGCGCTTGGCGCCTTAATAGGTAAGTCGGCATATCAATTGGAGGTTTTGAAAGAAAGTACTCCTGATGCAGTGGAGGCAGGAAAGCGTTTCATAGAAGAAAAGCGTATTCATATATCTTTAAAAAACGATATGGAAGAGAAGCTTTATATAGAAGTATGTTGTGAAGCTGATACGAACAAGGCAACAGCTATTATTGCCGGTGGGCATACTTGCTTTACTTATATAACGCGCAACGGTGACATCTTATTGGACAAACAAATTGCCTCTTGTATCGAAGAGGAGGATGTATTGGACTTGACTTTACGCAAAGTGTATGACTTCGCCATGACAACCCCATTAGACGACATCCGTTTTATTCTTGATACGGCACGACTGAACAAGACTGCCGCCGAACGTTCCTTCGAAGGTGAATATGGTCATGGACTGGGTAAAATCCTACGTGGCACTTACGAACACCGGATTATGGGCGACAGTGTCTTCTCTCATATCCTTTCTTACACTTCGGGAGCATGTGATGCCCGTATGGCCGGTGCCATGATTCCGGTGATGAGCAATTCCGGCAGTGGCAATCAAGGGATATCCGCTACCCTTCCCGTACTGGTCTATGCCGAAGAAAATGGAAAATCGGAAGAAGAATTGATTCGTGCCTTGATGTTGAGCCATTTAACAGTAATCTATATCAAGCAGAGTTTGGGACGCTTATCTGCCTTATGCGGTTGTGTGGTTGCTGCTACGGGTTCCAGTTGCGGTATAACTTGGCTAATGGGAGGAACTTATGAACAGGTGGCATATGCTGTGCAGAACATGATTGCCAATCTTACCGGAATGATTTGTGATGGTGCCAAACCCAGTTGTGCATTGAAAGTAACTACCGGAGTTTCAACCGCAGTGCTTTCAGCCATCATGGCCATGGAAAACCGTTGTGTGACTTCCGTAGAAGGTATTATTGATGAGGATGTGGATCAGAGTATCCGTAATCTGACAAAAATCGGTTCTAAAGGAATGAATGAAACGGATAAATTGGTATTGGAGATAATGACAAGTAAATAATATAGAATTTGAAAATTAAAGAATTAAAAATTAAAGAATTACCATGCGGCATGCTTAATACTGTGTAGTCTGATTCTTTAATTTTTAATTCTTTAATTTTTAATTCTTTAGTGGCAGCATCCGCCTCCACATTCATGGTCGCCGCATCCGTCGCCACAGTCACCACAACCGCAGCTGCCGCAACCGCCACCCATCATACGGGCAACTTCAGCAAGCTCTTCGTTCGTAGCCGGACGGCTTTCCACCACTTCTCCGGTAAAGTTCAAATCACAACCTGCGAGTGGATGATTCATGTCCATTACAACTACGTCTTCCTTTACTTCTACTACACTTCCATTGATGCGTTGACCTTCAGAAGTCATCAAGGGGATGACGGCGCCTTCCACTACACGGTCGCTGTCGAATTCTCCTTCTATCATGAAGATTTCTTTGGGGAGGTCAATAACATGGTCGTCGTCATATTCACCATAAGCTTCTGATGCCGGAATGGTAAAGTCGAATTTATCGCCTATCTGCAAGTCTTTTATCTGGGCTTCAAAGGGTTCGAGTGTCATTCCCAGACCTGAGATAAACTGAAAAGGATGCTCTACGGGTGCTTCTTCTTCGAAATCTTTTTCTCCGTTTTCGATTGAGTACAGCTTATATGCTACGGTGATGTACTTGTTTTCTACTGTTTCCATTAATTTTCTATCTTTATTTAATTAGTAAATACTTTTTTTTGAGTATTTGAAGAGACAAAGATACGAATTATTTGTTTCGGGATGTAGAGAGCCTTTGGTAATTTTCAGATTATTAAATGGTTTCAATGATTGGCAATACATTTACATTGGCTGTCTGAATGGTTCTATTTAGAACTGTTAAGTGATAAAATAGGATTTTAGGGCGATATTTTCTTACGATTATTCATATTTATCTTATTTTTTTCTTCAATTTGTTTGGAGATTATAAAAAAGCCCTTACCTTTGCAGCACGTTTGAAACAAAAAAGAAGAATTAAGTTATGAATTTACATACATCTATTAACCTGGCAGTCCTGCATATTATTCGCGTCGTGGTGGTGGCATCAAGAGCGTGAGAAAGGTTATGTATGTATTCGTACGTTAGAAGATAATTTATTAAGCCTTTCTCACTATAGTGGGAGAGGCTTTTTCATTAAAAGGAGATTTGAAAATGAAGCATCAGTTACGCAGCTCGTTCAGCACACAAGGTCGCCGCATGGCGGGAGCCCGTGCATTGTGGACGGCGAATGGTATGAAGAAGGAACAGATGGGTAAGCCCATTATCGCTATAGTCAATTCATTTACACAATTCGTCCCCGGGCATGTACATCTGCACGAAATAGGCCAGTTTGTAAAGGAAGAGATTGAAAAACTGGGGTGTTTTGCTGCGGAGTTCAATACGATTGCCATTGACGACGGTATCGCTATGGGACACGACGGTATGCTTTATTCCCTGCCTTCAAGAGATATCATTGCCGATAGTGTGGAGTATATGGTAAATGCCCATAAGGCGGATGCTATGGTTTGCATCAGTAACTGTGACAAGATTACTCCGGGGATGCTGATGGCGGCTATGAGACTGAATATACCGACTGTGTTTGTTTCAGGCGGTCCGATGGAAGCCGGGGAATGGAACGGACAGCATTTGGATTTGATTGATGCCATGATTAAATCTGCTGATGAAAGTGTGGGCGATAAAGAGGTGGCACAGATTGAGCAACATGCCTGCCCCACTTGCGGATGCTGCTCAGGCATGTTTACCGCTAATTCCATGAATTGCCTGAATGAAGCGATTGGATTGGCACTGCCCGGTAACGGCACGATTGTAGCCACTCACGAAAATCGCAAGAAACTGTTTGAGGATGCAGCCAAGTTGATTGTAGAGAATGCCTTTAGATATTATGAAGAAGGGGATGAGAGCGTACTCCCGCGAAGTATTGCTACCCGCGAGGCATTTTTGAATGCCATGACGCTGGATATTGCGATGGGCGGTTCCACTAATACGGTACTTCATTTGTTGGCTGTGGCTCACGAAGCCGGAGCGGATTTTAAGATGGACGACATTGACATGCTCTCCCGCAAGACCCCCTGCTTATGCAAGGTGGCTCCCAATACCCAAAAGTATCATGTACAAGACGTTAACCGTGCCGGTGGCATCATTGCCATCATGGATGAGCTTGCCAAGGGCGGATTGGTCGATACGAATGTCCACCGTGTGGATGGAATGACGTTGGCAGAGGCAATCGACCGGTATAGTATTACCAGCTCTGATGTATGTAAAGAGGCAATCAAGAAATACTCCAGTGCGGCAGCCGGAAAGTTCAATCTGGTACTCGGCTCACAAAATGCGTCTTATAAGGAACTCGATACGGACCGTGCGACCGGTTGTATCCGTGATTTGGAACATGCATACAGCAAGGATGGTGGTCTGGCGGTTTTGAAGGGAAATATAGCTCAGGACGGTTGCGTTGTCAAGACTGCCGGTGTAGACGAGAGTATCTGGAAATTTACGGGGCCGGCGAAAGTCTTCGACTCACAAGATGCGGCTTGTGACGGTATTCTGGGTGGAAAGGTGGTCAGTGGAGACGTCGTCGTCATCACTTACGAAGGGCCGAAAGGTGGACCGGGTATGCAAGAGATGCTTTATCCTACTTCTTATATCAAATCCCGCCATCTGGGTAAGGAGTGTGCATTGATTACCGACGGGCGTTTCAGTGGTGGTACTTCCGGACTAAGTATCGGACATGTTTCTCCCGAAGCGGCTGCCGGTGGTAATATCGGCAAGATTAAGGATGGGGACATTATCGAAATTGATATACCGAACCGTTCTATCAATGTGAAGTTGACGGATGAAGAGCTTGCAGCACGCCCTATGACTCCGGTAACCCGCAACCGTGAAGTCTCCAAAGCATTGAAAGCATATGCCAGTATGGTGAGTTCCGCTGACAAAGGGGCTGTGAGGCTGATTGATTAAAAGCCCCCCTTTCCGAAAGCGAGGGGAGGAGAGAATGAAACAAATTTTTCAAGCTACTATTGAGCTTTTAAATATAATGAATAGATAAAGTATGGCTGATAATAATAAAAAGAGTAACTTTTCCTCCCTCTCCCAAGGAGAGGGTCGGGGTGAGGCTCTAATAACAGGCGCAGAAGCATTGATGCGCTCTCTGGAGCATCAGGGAGTAAAGACTATTTTCGGTTATCCGGGAGGGAGCATCATGCCGGTATTCGATGCCTTATACGACCACCGGAAGGAATTGGACCACATCTTGGTTCGCCATGAACAAGGAGCAACCCATGCGGCACAAGGCTTTGCACGTGTATCAGGCGAGGTTGGCGTTTGTCTGGTTACCAGTGGACCGGGTGCTACCAATACTATCACGGGCATTGCAGATGCCATGATTGACAGTACGCCTATCGTTGTCATTGCCGGCCAGGTAGGGACGAACTTTCTGGGTACGGATGCATTTCAAGAAGTGGACTTGGTAGGCATTACTCAGCCTATCACGAAATGGAGTTACCAGATTCGTCGTGCAGAAGATGTGGCCTGGGCAGTGGCACGTGCTTTCTATGTGGCAAAGAGCGGACGTCCGGGACCGGTCGTGCTGGATTTTGCTAAAAACGCCCAAGTGGAGAAAACAGAATATGCGCCTACTAAGGTGGACTATGTCCGTAGCTATCTTCCCGTTCCCGAAATGGAGCCGGAGGCCATACGGCAGGCTGCTGAATTAATAAATGGTGCGGAACGGCCTTTGGTGCTGGTAGGACAAGGCGTGGAGCTGGGAGAAGCCCAGCAAGAGCTTCGTGCTTTCATTGAGAAAGCCGGAATGCCTGCCGGATGCACTTTATTGGGACTTTCCGCATTACCTACGAACCATCCGTTGAACAAAGGAATGCTTGGTATGCACGGTAACCTGGGGCCCAATATCAATACCAATAAATGTGATGTCCTTATCGCCGTAGGCATGCGCTTTGATGACCGTGTGACGGGTAAATTGGAAACATATGCCAAGCAGGCGAAGATTATCCACTTTGATATTGACCCTGCCGAAATAGATAAGAATGTAAAGACCGATGTTGCTGTCCTGGGAGATTGCAAAGAGACACTGGCTGCCGTTACCCAATTGCTGGAACCCGCCAACCATCAGGAATGGATTGACAGTTTCCGGCAATACGAGGAAGTGGAAGAGGAAAAGGTAATCCGTCCGGAATTACATCCGGCAGGAAAAGCGCTAAGCATGGGTGAGGTGGTGCGTGCTGTGAGTGAGGCTACCCATAACGGGGCGATATTGGTGACTGATGTCGGCCAGAATCAGATGATGTCCGCCCGTTATTTCAAATACAGCAAGGAACGTAGCATTGTTACTTCCGGTGGCCTGGGTACTATGGGCTTCGGCCTTCCGGCAGCTATCGGTGCCACTTTTGGACGTCCGGACCGCACGGTATGCGTATTCATGGGAGACGGCGGCTTGCAGATGAACCTGCAGGAACTGGGTACCATCATGGAACAAAAGGCTCCGGTGAAGATGATTCTGTTGAACAATAACTTCTTGGGCAATGTTCGTCAATGGCAGGCGATGTTTTTCAATCGTCGTTATTCGTTTACTCCGATGATGAATCCGGATTATATGAAGATTGCTTCGGCATATGATATTCCTGCACGCAGGGTAATGACCCGCGAGGAGCTGGCAAAAGCGATTGACGAGATGATAGCAACCGACGGACCGTTCCTGCTCGAAGCTTGTGTGGAGGAAGAAGGAAATGTAATGCCGATGACACCTCCGGGCGGTTCGGTCAATCAGATGTTGTTGGAATGCTGAAGTCATGCGAAATTAAAGAATTTACTCTATCTATGGATAAAAAACTATATACAATCATTGTTCATTCGGAAAACTTTGCCGGTTTGCTGAATCAAGTGACGGCTGTGTTTACCCGTCGGCAGATAAACATCGAAAGTTTAAATGTATCGGCCTCCTCCATCAAGGGGGTACATAAATATACCATTACCGCTTGGACGGACAAGGATACCATTGAAAAGGTGACCAAGCAGATTACCAAGAAAATAGATGTGCTGCAAGCCCATTATTTCACGGATGATGAAATCTATCAGCACGAGATTGCTCTCTATAAAATAACGACTCCTACGCTGGAAGAAAAACCGGAGGTGTCTAAAGTAATCCGTAAGTACAATGCCCGTATTGTGGAGGTGAATGCTGTATTTGCCATTGTTGAGAAGAATGGCATGAGTGAGGAAATCACCAATCTTTATGAGGAGTTGCGCCAGTTGGATTGCGTACTTCAGTTCGTCCGTTCGGGTCGCGTAGCCATTACGACCAGCTGCTTTGAGCGTGTCAATGAATATCTGGCGGACCGTGAAGCAAAATATCGTCAAAGTAAACACTAGGAATCATGATGAGCGAGAACAATAAGATAGGTACCTACAAGTTTGTTGCCGAACCGTTTCATGTCGACTTTACCGGACGGCTGACAATGGGAGTATTGGGCAACCATTTGTTGAATTGTGCGGGTTTCCATGCCAGCGACCGCGGTTTTGGCATCGCGACTCTAAACGAGGACAATTATACTTGGGTATTGTCCCGTCTGGCTGTCGAACTGGATGAAATGCCTTATCAGTACGAAGATTTCTCCATTCAGACTTGGGTGGAGAATGTCTATCGCCTTTTTACAGACCGTAATTTCGCTATCATCGATAAGGAGGGCAAGAAGATTGGGTATGCACGTTCCGTTTGGGCGATGATTAGCATGAATACCCGTAAGCCGGCAGATTTGCTGGCTCTTCATAGTGGCAGCATTGTAGATTATGTTTGCGATGAGCCTTGCCCGATAGAAAAACCTTCGCGGATAAAGGTGGCCTCAAAGGAACCGGTTGCTGCTTTGGTAGCCAAATACAGTGATATTGACATTAACGGGCATGTGAACAGCATCCGTTACATCGAGCATATCCTTGATTTGTTCCCGATAGAGATGTATAAGGAGAAGCGCATCCGTCGTTTTGAAATGGCATATGTAGCCGAAAGCTATTATGGGGATGAGTTGACTTTGTTCATGGATGATGCCGGTGAGGGCGTTTACGATGTGGAGGTGAAAAAGAATGGCAGCGAAGTGGTCTGTCGCTCTAAAGTGATATTTACAGAGAAATAAATAAATTTATCAACGTTGGCGTAAGCCACAAATAAAAATTAAAACAAAAAATGGCACAATTGAATTTTGGCGGTGTTATTGAGAATGTAATGACCCGCGAAGAATTTCCTTTGGAAAAAGCACGTGAGATTTTGAAAGATGAAACAATTGCAGTAATCGGTTATGGCGTACAAGGCCCGGGCCAGGCTTGCAACTTGCGTGATAACGGTTTCAATGTGATTGTAGGACAACGTCCGGGTAAGACATACGAAAAGGCGGTGGCTGACGGATGGGTACCGGGTGAGACTTTGTTCGGCATCGAAGAGGCTTGCCAGAAAGGTACTATCGTCATGTGTCTGTTGTCTGACGCAGCTGTAATGTCTGTATGGCCGACTATCAAACCTTATTTGACTCCCGGAAAGGCTCTTTACTTCTCTCATGGTTTTGCTATTACCTGGAACGACCGTACCGGCGTGGTTCCTCCTAAAGATATTGATGTTATTATGGTTGCTCCCAAAGGTTCCGGTACTTCACTTCGTACCATGTTCCTCGAAGGGCGTGGCTTGAACTCATCATATGCCGTCTATCAAGATGCTACGGGTAAGGCTTTTGACAAGACGATTGCACTGGGTATCGGTATCGGTTCGGGATATTTGTTCGAGACAACTTTCATCCGCGAAGCCACTTCCGACTTGACCGGTGAACGCGGTTCATTGATGGGTGCTATCCAGGGATTGCTGTTGGCTCAGTATGAAGTATTGCGCGAAAACGGCCATACTCCTTCTGAAGCATTCAATGAAACAGTGGAAGAGTTGACTCAATCTTTGATGCCATTGTTTGCCAAGAACGGTATGGACTGGATGTATGCCAACTGTTCTACTACGGCACAGCGTGGTGCGCTGGATTGGATGACCCCGTTCCATGATGCCATCAAGCCGGTTGTACAGAAATTGTATGCAAGTGTGAAGTCGGGCAACGAAGCCCAGATTTCTATCGACAGTAACTCCAAACCCGATTATCGTGAGAAGCTGAATGCAGAATTGAAAGCCTTGCGTGAAAGCGAAATGTGGCAGACAGCTGTTACAGTTCGTAAACTTCGTCCGGAAAACAATTAATCAGCTTTATATAAATAGGTGAAATACCCTCTTCGGTGTTACCGGAGGGGGTATTTCTTTATTATTGATTCCCTATATTTTGAATAAACTCCAATAGCTTCCGGTAAAAACCGTGATGTTTCAGCGTCTCTGCCTCTCCCAATATCACCAGCTTCATACGTGCCCGGGTGATGGCTACATTCATTCTCCTTAAATCATTCAGGAATCCTATCTGCCCTTCTTCGTTGGCACGGACAAGGCTGATGAAGATAACATCGCGCTCTTGCCCTTGGAAGCCATCCACCGTATTTACAGTGAACAAGCTGCGATAAGGCTTGAGTGAAGCGTCTGCCTTTATCTTGTTGCGGAGATATTGCACTTGTGCCTTGTAAGGGGAGATGATGCCGAAGTCTATTTTTTCTTCCAGAATGCGGTTGCCACTGATACGGTTGATGTAGATTTTCAGTTCTGATAGGAGCAGGTCCGCTTCCGCCTTATTAATGCGCCCGAAAGTCTCTCCCACAAATTCTTCTTTGAAATCCATTTCGGAGGTGTCAATCCAGTGGATGGGGGTATCCCAGTCCAGGATGCCCCGGTAACGCACTTCGGAAGCGGCTTCCAACTCGCCATTATAAAACCATTGGGAAGGAAATTTCATGATTTCCTCGTGCATGCGGTATTGTACTTTCAGCAAAGAGACAACGGCAGGTTTGTTGGACACCACTTTCTCCATCAATGTTCGTTCCAGACCTCCACGGGCAGCTTCGTAGCATTTTATGGTGGGCGGAAGTTGGCAGTGGTCACCCGCCAATACCACGCGGTCTGCTTTTCGGATAGCTATCCAGCAGGCAGCTTCTAAGGCCTGGGCTGCTTCATCAATGAAAAGGGTGCCGAAACGGCGTCCGTTCAGCAGCCGGTGATTGCTGCTTACTAGCGTGGAGGCTATGACATGTGCCCCATCAAAAAGCTCTGCATTGATTTGTATTTCCAATGCGGTGGCGCGGTCGCGCAGGCGGCTCATACGGCTGCGTACTCCTTCGCGTTCGTCATAGCTGCCACGGCGGGCACGGCTGCCCAGTTCACGGAGATTTTTCCGGATGCTCCACAGCTCCGGATAAAGCGGATGGTTCTCGAAACGACGCTCGTAGGTAAAGGAAAGCATCTTGTCGTTGACACGGGTCGGATTGCCGATACGCAGGACATTGACGCCACGGTCCACAAGTTTTTCCGAAATCCAGTCGACGGCAGTATTGCTTTGGGCACATACCAGTACCTGCGGTTCCCGATGCAGGGTTTCATAGATGGCTTCCACTAAGGTGGTCGTTTTTCCGGTTCCCGGAGGACCATGTACAATGGCCACGTCGCGGGCACACAGCACTTTGTTTACAGCTGTCTCCTGCGTGGAGTTCAGCCAGGGAAACCGTACGGGGTAGAGCTCTCGGAAACCGGCTTTCGAGGTTCCCAGCAATATGTCCCGCAATTCGGCCAGGCGGTTGCCTTTGGAGCGTAACGTATCTTCCAAGGCTTCGAACATGGTCCGATAGGATGTTTCGTCGAAATAAAGTTGCACGCCGAGGTTGTCCGTTTCCTGCACTTCCATAACGGCACCGGCTTCGGGCATTATCGCTACCATCCGTGTCTCGTCGGCATAGCTTACGGTAGCGGTGAAGTTCATATAGGTTATTTTTCCATCGGCAGACTGGCGGAAAAAACATACGGGACGGCCGAACTCAAAATTATGTTCTATATCGGTATTTTCTGTGTGTGTAATTTCTATTACTAATTGATTCAGTGAATTATAGTAACTTCGTCCCGGAGTGGCAGGATACCAGCAAAGTCCCCGTTTCACTTTCCGGGCAATCCCCATGTTTTCGGTTTGGCGTTTGAATTCCTCTTTTTCGTATTCGTATTCCATGCGCAGCAAAAGTTGTTGCTGCTGGAGGTGAATAATAGGACTATTTGAATCTTGTTCCTTCATGGTTGCAAAGGTAATCATTCTTCACTTCCGACGGAAAAAATGCTTTATTTTGTTAAACTATTCAGCCTTTTTATTTGTTTATGATATTAATTTGTAATCTTTACAATAATGAAAAACTAAAAAATAGTGGTTATGGTATATGATTTAACGATGCTCAAAACGTTTTATGCCGCTTATTCGGAGAAGATAGAACGCGTACGGAACGTACTGCGGCGTCCGATGACTTTAGCAGAGAAAATTTTGTATGCTCATTTGTATGATGGGGATAAAGTGAAGAACTACAGACGGGGAGAAGACTATGTGAATTTCCGTCCCGACCGTGTGGCCATGCAGGATGCAACGGCTCAAATGGCCTTATTGCAATTTATGAATGCAGGCCGTGAGCAGGTTGCCGTGCCTTCCACTGTGCACTGTGACCATTTGATTCAAGCATATAAAGGTGCAAAAGAAGATGTTGCGACTGCTACGAAGACCAACGAGGAGGTCTATAATTTTCTCCGTGATGTTTCTTCCCGCTATGGCATAGGTTTTTGGCAGCCGGGAGCAGGCATTATTCACCAGGTGGTATTGGAGAACTACGCATTTCCGGGTGGAATGATGGTAGGCACGGACTCTCATACGCCCAATGCCGGAGGTTTGGGCATGGTGGCCATTGGTGTGGGTGGTGCCGATGCGGTGGATGTGATGACTGGCATGGAATGGGAATTGAAAATGCCGCGTCTGATAGGCGTACACTTGAAGGGTAAATTGAGTGGCTGGGTAGCTCCCAAAGATGTTATTCTGAAGTTGGCGGGTATTCTTACTGTAAAAGGGGGAACCAATGCCATCATTGAATATTTTGGACCGGGAACCGCTTCATTGTCTGCCACTGGAAAGGCTACCATCTGCAATATGGGGGCAGAGGTGGGGGCGACTACCTCCCTTTTCCCTTACGATGAGCGCATGGGTACTTATTTGAAGGCTACCGGACGTGAAGAAGTGGCAAAAATGGCTGCTTCCGTAGCTGCCGACCTTCGCGCCGACGACGAAGTGCTGGCAAATCCGGAAAAATATTACGACCGCATCATTGAAATAGACCTCTCGCTGTTGGAACCGTATATCAATGGGCCCTTTACGCCGGATGCAGCAACACCGATATCGAAATTTGCCGAGGTAGTGATAACCAATAACTATCCCCGCCGGATGGAAGTCGGCCTGATAGGGTCGTGTACCAATTCGTCCTATCAGGATTTGAGCCGCGCAGCCTCCCTTGCCCGGCAGGTAAAGGAAAAGAATTTGAAGGTTGCTTCTCCGCTGATTGTCAACCCCGGTTCGGAGCAGATACGTGCCACTGCTGAACGCGACGGCATGATTGCCGCTTTCGAAGATATTGGCGCAACGATAATGGCGAATGCCTGCGGACCTTGTATTGGCCAGTGGAAGCGCCATACTGATGACCCTGAACGAAAAAATTCCATCGTCACCTCTTTTAACCGTAATTTTGCCAAACGTGCCGATGGAAATCCCAACACTTTTGCTTACGTCGCTTCCCCGGAGATAACGATGGCGCTGACCATTGCCGGTGACCTTTGTTTCGACCCGTTGAGGGATACGCTGGTCAATGCCAAAGGAGAGGTTGTGAAACTGTCCGAACCGGTCGGTGAAGAACTGCCGGCACACGGGTTTATAGGAGGAAAGGAAGGATACATTGCTCCAGGCAAAGGACAGACGGAAATTACGGTCAATCCTCATTCACAGCGCTTGCAACTGCTGACTCCCTTCCCTGCCTGGGATGGCATGGACTTGCTGAATATGCCTTTATTGATTAAAGTGCAAGGGAAATGTACCACCGACCACATCTCTATGGCGGGGCCATGGCTCCGTTTCCGGGGACATTTGGAGAATATTTCGGACAATATGCTGATGGGGGCTGTCAATGCTTTCAATGGAGAGACGAACAAGGTTTGGAACCGCTCCACCAATACCTATGGAACAGTGTCAGGCACTGCGAAGCTGTATAAATCAGAAGGCATCCCTTCCATTGTCGTTGCCGAAGAGAATTATGGTGAAGGTTCCAGCCGTGAGCATGCTGCCATGGAACCACGCTTCCTGAATGTACGCGCCATTTTGGCGAAAAGCTTTGCCCGTATCCATGAGACGAATTTAAAGAAACAAGGCATGTTGGCGCTGACCTTTACGGATAAGGCCGATTATGACAAGATTCGGGAACGCGACTTGATTTCTGTCATGGGGTTGAAAGATTTTGCTCCGGGACGCACTTTGAAGGTGGTTCTTCATCACGAGGACGGGAGTAAAGAAAGTTTTGAAGTACAACATACGTATAACGAACAGCAGATCGCTTGGTTCCGGGCCGGTTCTGCACTTAATGCAAGATAGAATATGGAAAAAATTACTGTACCTTTTATTACCGGCGATGGGGTGGGAGCAGAAGTGACCCCATCCATGCAGGCTGTCGTGAATGCCGCTGTCAAGAAATCCTATGGTGACCGGCGTGGCATTGAATGGAAAGAAGTGCTGGCAGGAGAACGTGCCTTTCACGAAACCGGTTCCTGGTTGCCGGACGAAACCATGGAAGCCTTCCGCACCTATAAGGTGGGCATCAAAGGTCCTTTGACAACTCCCGTCGGCAGAGGTATCCGTTCCTTGAACGTAGCCTTGCGTCAGACGCTTGATTTGTATGTCTGCCAACGTCCGGTACGTTGGTATAAGGGCATTGTTTCTCCACTCAAAGAGCCGCAGAAGGTGGATATGTACGTATTCCGTGAGAATACCGAGGATATTTATGCAGGCATCGAATGGGAAGCCGGAACTCCGGAGGCTGAAAAGTTCTATCGTTTTCTCCATGATGACATGGGAGTGACAAAAGTCCGTTTTCCCGAAACCTCCTCGTTTGGCGTGAAGTCCGTTTCAAGAGAAGGAACAGAGCGCTTGGTGCGTGCCGCCTGCCAATACGCGCTTGAGCATCATATGCCTTCCGTGACCTTGGTACACAAAGGAAACATCATGAAATTTACGGAAGGCGGCTTCAAGAAGTGGGGGTACGAACTGGCAGAACGTGAGTTTGGTAAAGAGCTGGCAGAAGGGCGTCTGGTCATCAAGGACTGCATTGCCGATGCATTCTTGCAGAACACGTTGCTTATCCCCGAAGAATATTCCGTGATTGCCACGTTGAATCTGAACGGCGATTATGTGTCCGACCAACTGGCTGCCATGGTAGGCGGCATCGGCATTGCACCGGGTGCGAATATCAACTATAAAACGGGGCATGCCATTTTTGAGGCTACTCACGGGACGGCTCCGAACATTGCCGGGAAAGACATTGTGAATCCCTGTTCCATCATCCTTTCCGCTGTGATGATGCTTGAATATCTGGGTTGGAAGGAAGCAGCCTCTCTTATAGAGAACGCCTTGGAGCAAAGTTTCACAGAAGCCCGTGCTACTGCCGACTTGGCCCGTTTTATGCCGGGTGGCGTCTCGCTGTCCACTTCGGCTTTCACCCGGGAGATTGTAAGGAGAATAGAAAATGGGAATAACGAATAAAACGAAACGATTATGAAGAAGGAGTATCTGATTTACAAGCTTTCCGAAGATTTGAAGGAAGCTACCCGGATTGAGAATGAACTGTTCAGGAAGTTTGATGTGAAGCGCGGTTTGCGTAATGAGGACGGCACGGGAGTCTTGGTGGGGTTGACCAAAATAGGCAATGTGGTTGGCTATGAACGCATCCCCGGTGGAGGGCTGAAGCCTATTCCCGGCAAATTGTTCTACCGCGGTTATGATGTGGATGACTTGGCACACGCCATCATCAAAGAGAAGCGTTTCGGTTTTGAGGAAATTGCCTACTTGCTGCTTTCCGGCCGCCTGCCCGACAAGGAAGAACTCTCTTCTTTCCGTGAACTCATCAACGATAACATGCCGCTGGAGCAGAAGACCAAGATGAATATCATTGAACTTGAAGGAAACAACATTATGAACATCCTGGCGCGCAGCGTGCTCGAGATGTATCGTTTTGACCCGGATGCCGATGACACTTCCCGCGATAATCTGATGCGGCAGAGCATTGAGCTTATTTCGAAATTCCCAACCATCATTGCGTATGCCTATAACATGCTTCGCCATGCCACCCATGGCCGTTCACTGCATATCCGCCATCCGCAGGAAAACCTTTCCATTGCCGAGAATTTCCTCTATATGCTGAAGAAGGACTACACGGAGCTGGATGCCCGCACGCTCGACCTGCTGCTGGTTCTTCAGGCCGAGCACGGTGGTGGTAACAACTCCACTTTTACCGTACGTGTCACTTCTTCTACCGGGACGGATACTTACTCTTCGATAGCGGCAGGTATCGGTTCCTTGAAAGGGCCGCTTCATGGAGGTGCCAATATCCAGGTTGCCGATATGTTCCACCATCTGCAGGAAAACATTCAGGACTGGACGAATGTGGATGAGATTGATACTTACTTCACCCGCATGCTCAACAAGGAAGCCTATAACAAGACCGGCTTGATATATGGTATCGGACATGCCGTCTATACCATTTCCGACCCGCGCGCCATTCTGCTGAAAGAGCTTGCCCGCGACCTTGCCCGCGAAAAAGGGAAAGAACGCGAGTTCGCTTTCCTTGAACTGCTCGAGGAGCGCGCCATTGATGTGTTTGGCCGTGTGAAGAATAATGGCAAGACGGTTTCGAGTAATGTGGATTTCTATTCGGGCTTTGTCTACGAGATGATTGGACTGCCGCAGGAAATCTTCACGCCTTTGTTTGCTATGGCACGTATTGTCGGTTGGTGTGCACATCGCAATGAAGAATTGAACTTTGAAGGTAAGCGTATTATCCGTCCTGCCTATAAGAATGTTTTGGATGAGGTGACTTATGTGCCCATTAAGAAACGGTAAGGATTAGACTTGTATCTTTTAAATCGTTCCATCACGGGGAAAAAATCGTTCCACCATGGTGGAACGATTTTTTCTCCATGGTGGAATGAAATTTACTCCATGATGGAACGATTAGATTTTCGTATCTCTACTGCTTAATCTTCTCAGTAAAAAACACTGGTTTTTGCATGAAAAAACAATTATCCGGGGAAAACGATTTGTTTGTTGTGAGTTTTCTTTATCTTTGCTTCGCATAAATAAAGAACTATGAATCAGGAAACTTTTCAGATATTTCTGTGGGTAATGAGTGCTGTGGCATTGGTTGTCTTTATTGCACTCTATTTTGTCAAAGCGGGTTATGGCATGTTCCGTACTGCCTCGTGGGGAATCTCCATCAATAATAAACTGGCGTGGGTGCTTATGGAAGCGCCGGTATTCATCGTCATGTTTGGGTTGTGGGGGAAGAGTGGAGCGGGATTTGCCGTGCCGGTATATTTCTTCTTCCTGCTGTTTCAGTTGCACTATCTTCAGCGGGCCTTTATTTTTCCGTTCCTGCTGAAAGGTAAAAGCCGGATGCCGGTAGCTATTATGGCGATGGGTATCGTCTTCAACCTTTTGAACGGGATGATGCAGGCGGGCGGTTTGTTCTATTTCGCTCCCGAAGGCTTGTATGCCGATGGCTGGGCCTATTTGCTGAAACCTCATGCCTTGTTGGGAATCATTCTGTTTTTTGCAGGTATGTTCGTCAATTTGCATTCCGACTATGTGATACGTCATCTGCGCAGGCCAGGTGATACGAAGCATTATCTTCCCGGAAAAGGGCTTTACCGATACGTCACTTCTGCCAATTACTTCGGTGAACTGGTGGAATGGACGGGGTTTGCCATACTCACAGCTTCTCCCGCCGCCTGGGTGTTCGTCTGGTGGACGTTTGCCAACCTTGTTCCCCGTGCCGATGCCATTCACCGCCGTTATCGGGAGGAGTTTGGTGATGAGGCGGTAGGAAAGCGCAAACGCATCATTCCATTTCTTTATTAATGGAAAATGGAGAGTTGAAAATGGAAAATGAATAATTCATAACTTATAACTTATAACTCATAACTCATAACGATGGAATCCAAGTTATTCACACCCGTCACTTTCGGACCGTTGACCTTGCGTAACCGTACCATCCGTTCGGCTGCTTTCGAGAGCATGTGTCCCGGAAACGCTCCGTCGGACATGTTGCTCGACTATCATCGGTCGGTAGCGGCGGGCGGTATAGGTATGACTACTGTTGCTTATGCGGCAGTTACTCAGAGCGGCTTGTCTTTTGACCGCCAGTTGTGGATGCGTCCTGAGATTATCCCCGGACTCCGTAGGCTGACTGATGCCATACATGCGGAGGGGGCTGCGGCAGGCATCCAGTTGGGACACTGTGGCAATATGTCCCATAAGAGTATTTGCGGTTGTATGCCTGTCGGCGCATCTTCCGGTTTCAATCTTTATTCTCCTACTTTTGTGCGCGGACTTCGTGCCGATGAGCTGCCGGAGATGGCGCGCGCTTATGGACGTTCGGTGAATCTGGCACGGGAGGCCGGATTTGATTCTGTAGAGATTCATGCAGGGCATGGCTATCTCATCAGCCAGTTCTTGTCCCCGTCCACCAACCATCGGAAAGACGAGTTCGGAGGCTCGTTGCAGAACCGTATGCGTTTTATGGATATGGTGATGGAAGAAGTGATGAAGGCTGCCGGCAGTGATACGGCTGTGCTGGTGAAGATGAACATGCGTGACGGTTTCCGTGGAGGGATGGAACTGGATGAGACGATGCAGGTGGCCCGGAGGCTGGAGCAGTCGGGAGCACATGCGCTGGTCTTGAGCGGTGGGTTCGTCAGTAAGGCGCCGATGTATGTCATGCGGGGCGAAATGCCTATCCGCAGCATGACGCATTACATGACCTGCTGGTGGTTGAAATACGGTGTACGCATGGTAGGCAAATGGATGATACCGAGCGTACCGTTTAAGGAAGCCTATTTCCTGGAAGATGCCTTGAAATTCCGTGCCGCCTTGAAGATACCGTTGGTTTATGTGGGTGGCCTGGTTTCCAGGGACAAGATAGATGAGGTGCTGGATGACGGTTTCGAGGCTGTGCAAATGGCACGTGCTCTGCTCAATGAGCCGGGGTTCGTCAACCGCATGCGTGCCGAAGAGAATGCACGTTGCAACTGCCGGCATAGTAATTATTGCATTGCCCGGATGTATTCCATCGAGATGGTATGCCATCAGCATTTGAAGGAGGAGCTTCCACCTTGTCTGAAAAAGGAGATAGAGAAAATCGAAGCGAAAGGCTGATTTTTAGTTTTTAATTTTCAATTTTTAATTATTAAAGTGAATTTAGCTGTTATAACTGGGGCAGACGGTGGCATGGGCATGGAAATTACCCGCGCAGTGGCAACTGCCGGCTATCAGGTCATCATGGCATGCCGTGACCCCCAAGCTGCCGAACCCAAGCGGCAACTGCTGATGCGTGAAACCGGTAATCCGCGTATTGAGACTGCTCCCATTGATTTGGCATCTCTGGCTTCAGTGGCCGCATTTGCAGAGCATCTGTTGAAGCGGAGAGAGCCGTTGGCGTTGCTGATGAACAATGCCGGAACCATGGAAACGGAACGCCGCATTACCGAAGACGGACTGGAACGGACGGTGAGTGTCAATTATGTAGGGCCTTACCTGCTGACCCGCAAGCTGCTGCCATTGATGGGAGAGGGGAGCCGTATTGTGAATATGGTATCTTGTACGTATGCCATCGGTCATCTTGACTTTCCGGATTTTTTCCTCCGGGGAAGAAGGGGGGACTTTTGGCGCATTCCTATATATAGCAACACGAAGCTGGCATTGACTCTGTTCACCATCGACTTGGCCAGTCGCGTCAAACACAAAGGTATTGTTGTGAATGCGGCCGACCCGGGGATTGTGTCTACCAATATCATCACCATGCATATGTGGTTTGACCCGCTGACAGATATACTTTTCAGGCCTTTTATCCGTACTCCCCGTAAGGGAGCTGCAACGGCTGTCGGCTTATTGCTGGATGAGGATGCCGGTAAACGTACGGGGACATTGAATGCCAGTTGCCGTCCCAAGTCTCTTTCGGAGAAGTACACCCGGCATGTACAGATGGAAGAACTGTGGGAGAGGACGGAAAGTATAGTGAAAAAATGGTTGTAAAAAACAGAGAAGGCGCATATGTCGCCTTCTCTGTTTATGGGGTATCTGAACAGTCTGTCATTAGATAGACAGTTCTCTCAATACATTTACAAGGTCTTTCTTGATGGGTTTGTCATTCTTGATGGCCTTCGTGAAGGGAACGTATACCACTTCATCGTGGTCAATGCCTATCATGACATTGCGCTGTCCTTCCATGATGGCGTCGATGGCGGCTGCGCCCAGACGGCTGGCAAGGATACGGTCGTGTGCCGTAGGGCTACCACCGCGTTGCAAGTGACCGAGGATGGTTACGCGTACGTCATATTGGGGGTATTCGTTCTTTACACGCTCTGCATAGTGCATTGCACCGCCGGTCAGTTCACTCTCGGCTACCAGTACGATACTGCTGTTCTTGGATTTCCGGAAACCGTTCTTGATGAATTCTTCCAGTTGGTCCACTTCCGTACTGAATTCCGGGATAATGGCTGCTTCTGCTCCGGAGGCGATGGCGCCGTTCAGAGCGAGGAAACCGGCATCGCGTCCCATGACTTCTACGAAAAACAAGCGCTCATGGGAAGTGGCTGTATCACGGATTTTGTCCACAGCATCCAGAATCGTGTTCAGCGCGGTGTCGTAGCCGATAGTGGTATCTGTTCCATAAAGGTCATTGTCGATAGTTCCCGGCAGCCCGATACAAGGCACGTCAAACTCTTGTGCAAAGATACGAGCACCGGTCAGCGAACCGTCGCCTCCGATAATCACTAAGGCGTCAATGCCTTCTTTCTTCATGTTGTCGTAAGCAATCTGGCGGCCCTCGGGAGTCGTGAACTCTTTGCAGCGGGCTGTCTTCAGGATTGTACCACCCAGCTGGATGATGTTGCTGACATTTTGGCTTTTGAATTCTTTGATTTCGCCGGTTACCAGACCTTTGTAACCTCTATATATACCTTTAACTGAAAGTCCGTTGTAAATAGCCGAACGTGTCACGGCACGTATGGCTGCGTTCATTCCCGGAGCATCACCTCCTGATGTCAAGATACCAATGCACTTAACTGTTCCCATAACAATCTTTTTGTTTAGTATTAATAATCATGATGAAAAATAGATTTGGACTATTTTTTCATGCCGCAAAGATAGTAAAAAGCTGAGGCGGTGACTAATAAATTACGTTAATTTGCTGTTCCAAAAGGATGACAAACTGTTATTTAAGTTTTGACTTTATGGCTTCTGAAATTTCTTCCATCAGCCATTTGGGGGTGGAAGTGGCTCCGCAGACACCGATGGAATTGGCACCGGCTAACAGAGAACTATCTATTTCTTCGGCACTGTCTATCAAATGTGAATTGGCATTGACTTTTTTACACTCACTGAACAGCATCTTGCCGTTAGAGCTTTTTTTGCCGCTGACAAAGAATATTAAATCATGGGAAGCTGCAAATTTCCGGATATTAGGTATCCGGTTTGCTACTTGTCGGCAGATAGTGTCATAGGACTCGAAAGTGACTTTCGGTGAGATATGTCCCTCTATGTATTTCACAATGTTTTGAAATCCGTCCAGAGACTTTGTGGTCTGGGAGTAGAGACGGATGTCTTTGCTGAAATCCAGTTTCCTTGCCTCTTCCTGCTTTTCGATGACGATGGCCTTTCCGGTGGTTTGTCCTACCAGACCCAGTACTTCGGCGTGTCCATTTTTGCCATAGATGACAATTTGCTTGTCGCGGTTGTCTTCCTGGACGTACTCTTGCTTAATCTTCTTTTGCAGGCGGAGTACGACCGGGCAGGTTGCGTCAATGATTTCTATATTGTTGCGGCGGGCAATGTCATAAGTTTCAGGGGGCTCTCCATGAGCACGCAGCAGCACTTTGGCGTTGTGGAGGTGGTTGAATTCCTCATGGTTGATGGTAATCAGCCCCATTGCCTTCAGGCGTTCCACTTCACGGCTGTTGTGCACGATGTCTCCCAGACAATAGAGGGTTCCTCCTTTCGCCAGTTCCTCTTCTGCCTTGTTTATTGCGGTGACAACTCCGAAACAGAAGCCGGAGCCTTCGTCTATTTCTACTTTTGCCATATCCGGTTCAGTTCTTCTCCTTTATAACCCGTTCGAATTGTTCCGCCAGCCATTCCTTTTGTTGGGAAATGCTCAGGTGGCTGTTGTCCAACAATAAAGCGTCAGAAGCTTTGCGCAGCGGACTTACATCCCGGTTTTGGTCAATATAGTCCCGTTGTTTCACATTTTCCAGAATTTCGTCAAAGCTGGCTTCTTCCCCTTTGGCCTTTAGTTCGTCATAGCGGCGTTGTGCCCGTATCTCGGGGGTGGCGGTTACAAAAATTTTCAGCTCGGCATCCGGAAAAACGGTAGTGCCGATGTCGCGCCCATCCATAACGATACCCTTGGCCTTGCCCATCTCTTGTTGCTGTGCCACCATAGCTTCGCGTACGAAATCCAATGTTGCAATGGGGCTGACACGTGAAGATACTTCCATGGTACGGATTTTGTTTTCTACATTTACTCCGTTCAGGTAGGTATCTGGGCGTCCGGTTTCGGGGTTCAGGCGGAAAGAAATATGTATATCCTTTATTAGACTTTTCAGTTTTTCGGCATCTATGCGGTCACCCTGGAAAATACCATTCTCTATACTATATAATGTTACTGCCCGATACATGGCACCACTATCTATATATATGTAACCGATTTCGCGGGCGAGGTCTTTGGCCATAGTGCTTTTCCCGCAAGAGGAAAAACCGTCGATTGCTATTGTTATCTTTTTCATGACTTTTATGCTATAGTTATATAGGTATAACACCTGCAAAACAGAAAATTTCAATATTTCATTTAAAATTCTTGCCAAAGATACGGTATTTTTAAAATATCTCGTTACATTTGTGGCACAAAAGCACATGAAGGTTTTTGAAGGATTAAAAAAATGAAAATGGAGCGCCTATTGTGTAAAAAAAAACAGCAGAGCGTGAACATTCTTGGGAAAAGTGCTATATTTGCCCCAAATGAGAAACACTAAAATTATATTATAAATTATGGAAATTAAGAAATCACCTAAGGCAGACCTGGAGAGTAAGAAGTCGACTTGGCTGCTTGTCGGTTATGTAATCGTGCTCGCTTTCATGTTTGTTGCGTTCGAGTGGACAAAGCGTGACATCAAGATTGACACGAGCCAGGCTATTACCGACGTATTTTTTGAAGAGGAAATCATCCCTATTACAGAACAGCCGGAGCAGGTTACTCCTCCGCCTCCCGAAGCCCCTTCAATTGCAGAGACGTTGACTATCGTTGAAGACGATGCTGACGTGGAAGAAACGGCCATTGTATCTTCTGAAGAATTGAACCAGGCAGTGGAAATCAAATATGTTCCCGTAGCAGTGGAAGAGGAAGAACCGGAAGAACAGACTATTTTTGAGGTGGTAGAACAGATGCCTGAGTTCCCGAATGGTGGTATGGCTGGTTTGATGCAGTATTTGAGCAAGAATATTAAATATCCTACTATTGCACAGGAAAACGGAACTCAAGGCCGTGTAACTGTACAGTTCGTGGTTAATAAGGACGGTAGTATCGTAGATGCTAAAGTTCTGAGAGGCGTTGACCCGTATTTGGACAAAGAAGCTGTCCGCGTGATTATGGGCATGCCGAAGTGGAAACCCGGTATGCAGCGTGGTAAACCCGTTCGTGTTAAGTATACCGTGCCTGTAATGTTTAGATTGCAGTAATAAAATATCTATAAGTGGGAGAGGCTGCCGGAATGCAGCCTCTTTTCATTATCCGCTATTCCCTAAATTCTGAAAATGCCATGTTTACAGCTTCCGAGCTTTTAGAAAGAATAAATTCTCATATTGCAGAATTGCAGTTTACCCGTACTCCTCAAGGTTTATATGCTCCCGTTACCTATGTGTTGTCCATGGGCGGAAAAAGAATCCGTCCGGTATTGATGTTGATGGCCTACAATCTGTATCAGGAGGATATTACCCGTATTTTTAACCCTGCAACGGGGATTGAAGTGTATCATAATTATACTCTTTTGCATGACGACTTGATGGACCGTGCAGACCGTCGCCGTGGTAAGGAGACGGTACATAAAGTTTGGGATGACAATGCTGCCATCCTTTCGGGGGATGCAATGCTTGTATTAGCTTATCAGTTTATGGCTCAATGCCCGGTTGAACACCTGAAAGAGGTGATGGATATATTTAGCCTGACTGCACTGGAAATCTGTGAAGGACAGCAGCTGGATATGGAGTTTGAACATCGGAAGGATGTGAAGGCAGAGGAGTATCTGGAAATGATTCGTCTGAAAACTTCGGTATTGTTGGCTGCAAGCTTGAAGATTGGCGCTCTTTTGGGAGGGGCTTCTTCTGAAGATGCGGAGCAGTTGTATGATTTTGGCATGAACTTGGGTGTCGCTTTTCAGTTGAAAGATGATTTCCTGGATGTTTATGGCGATGCTGCCGTCTTTGGAAAGAATATTGGAGGTGATATTCTGTGCAATAAAAAGACCTACATGTTGATAAAGGCTTTTGAACATGCGGATGAGGAGCAGTTGACCCGCTTGAATGCTTGGGTGGATGCTGTTGCATTCAACCCGGAGGAGAAAGTTGCTGCGGTGACGGAACTGTATAACCGGATTGGCGTCAAGGAACTGTGTGAGAAAAAGATGGAAGAGTATTGTGAACGCGCAATGGAAAGTCTGTTGGCGGTGAAGGTGGCAGATGAAAAGAAAGAGGAATTGAAGAACCTGATGGCTAACCTGATGCATCGGGAAGTATAACTTTAAATCCGGGAGAAAATGCCTTATAGAAGATTGCCTAATACAGATCAAGCGAGAATACGGGCGCTGAAAGCAGTGGTCGTCAAGGGTGATATATGTAATGTGTATGATTTGGCCGTATCTTTGAAGGCGTTGACTGATGCGCGGAATTTTCTTACAAAGTTTGAAGCTGCGCAAGCTTATTATGCCGACTGTTTTGAGCGGCAGGCTCGGGCGGGACGTAAGCATCAGGCTAATGTAAAGACTGCCCGTCTGTATATTTCTCATTTTATCCAGGTGTTGAATTTAGCTGTCATCCGTTCTGAAGTGCGTATTGCTCATAAGGAATATTACGGTTTGGACACAAGCAACAATAATGTGCCTGATTTATCGACAGAGCCTGCCTTGGCAGAGTGGGGGCGTAAAATCGTGGATGGGGAAAACAAACGTATATCCCAGGGAGGAATTCCCATTTATAACCCTACGATTGCAAAAGTGAGGGTGCATTATGATATTTTCATGGATAGTTATGAGAAGCAAAAGAATCTTCAATCTTTGACAGCCCGCAGTTTGGACACCTTGGCTTCGATGCGTGCAGAGGCGGATGGTTTGATTTTGGATATATGGAACCAGGTTGAAAAGAAATTCGAGGAGGTCACTCCCAATGAGAAACGTTTGGATTTATGCCGTGATTATGGAATAATCTATTATTACCGTACCGGTGAGAAACGCAAAGAGTAAGTTGAAGAATGAGATTGATTGATTCACATTCCCATCTTTTTTTAGAAGAGTTTGCAGAGGATTTGCCTCAAGTGATGGCTCGTGCCCGTGAGGCAGGAGTCACGCATATTTTTATGCCCAATATCGATAGTACCACCATAGGACCTATGCTTCGGGTGTGCCGTGAATATAAAGGGTATTGCTATCCGATGATTGGATTGCACCCTACCTCTGTGGATGCGGATTATGAAAAGGAGTTGGAAATAGTGGCCCGGGAGCTGGCTTCACCGAATGAATTTGTTGCGGTTGGCGAGATTGGTATGGACTTGTATTGGGATAAGACTTTTCTTAGAGAGCAGCAAAGGGTGTTGGACAAGCAGATTGAGTGGGCTTTGGAATACGGTTTGCCGGTAGTGCTGCATTGTAGGGAAGCGTTCGACCATATATATAATGTGTTGAAACCCTATCAGCAGACTCCTTTGAAAGGAATTTTCCATAGTTTTACGGGAACCTCGGAAGAGGCCTGCAGGATTATGGAATTTGCGGATTTCATGATAGGAATAAATGGTGTGGTGACTTTCAAGAAATCAACTTTACCCGAAGTCTTGAAGAATATTCCTTTGGAACGCATCGTGCTGGAAACCGATTCCCCTTATCTGACTCCGGTTCCCAATCGAGGCAAGAGGAACGAAAGCGCATATGTTAAGGATACTTTGGTAAAGGTGGCCGGAATCTATGGGAACTCTCCTGAAAAGGTGGCCCAGGTTACTTCTGATAACGCTTTAAAAGTGTTCGGAATGCTCAAATAAGTTCTTTAAGATTTTAAAGTTTATTAATTTTGAGATTTTATTTAATATAAAACGGGGAGAATGAGGCAGAACAACAAAAAAAAGAATACATTTGTAGCTGAAAACGCTGGTGGTTCGCATTTTTTTTGTAATTTGCACCCGATTTCAGAAAAGGCGTCTATTGGAGAGATGCTCGAGTGGTTGAAGAGGCACGCCTGGAAAGCGTGTATACCCCTAAAGGGTATCCGGGGTTCGAATCCCCGTCTCTCCGCAGTGTGATAAAATGGAGATAAAACAACAAATTATAATAAATAAATTAATTAATTAATCTTAAAAATTAGACACACAATGAAAAAGTTATTTGCAATTGTTGCTGTGATGGGAGTCTTAACATTTGGCTCAACTCAACTTGCTCAGGCTCAAGATGCTCCTGCAGCTGAACAAACTGAACAAGCAGCTGTAGCACCTGCTGCTGACGCTGCTGCTCCTGCCGCAATGGAAGCTGCAGAAGGTGGTATCCACAAAGAACTCAAAACTAAGTTTATTGAAGGTACTGCATCTTTCATGAGTTTGGTAGCTATCGCATTGGTTATCGGTCTTGCATTTTGTATTGAACGTATCATTTATTTGAGCTTGGCTGAAATCAACACAAAGAAATTCTTGGCTGCTATTGAAGCTGCTTTGGAAAAAGGTGACGTTGAAGCTGCTAAAGACATCGCACGTAACACTAGAGGTCCTATCGCTTCTATCTACTATCAAGGTCTGATGAGAATTGACCAAGGTATCGACGTAGTAGAAAAGTCAGTAGTTTCTTACGGTGGTGTACAAGCTGGTTACCTGGAAAAAGGTTGCTCTTGGATTACACTGTTCATCGCTATGGCTCCGTCTTTGGGATTCTTGGGTACTGTAATCGGTATGGTGCAGGCATTTGATAAGATCCAGCAGGTAGGTGATATCTCTCCGACGGTTGTAGCAGGTGGTATGAAGGTTGCCTTGATTACAACTATCTTCGGTTTGATCGTTGCCTTGATTCTGCAGGTATTCTATAACTACATCCTGGCTAAGATTGAAGCTTTGACCAGCGAAATGGAAGATTCTTCTATCTCTCTGTTGGATATGGTTATCAAATATGACTTGAAATACAAAAAATAATTAAGATGGCTAAGTTATCATATAAAGTATCATACTATGCACTGTATGTCATGTTCGCTATCATCTTGGTAGTGTTGGGCATGTTCTTCTTCGGTGGAGATGCTCAGGGCGATGCAGTGTTGGCAAGCGTTGACGCAGAAATGTGGCAACCGGCTCATACAGACGCATTGATTTATTTGATGTACATTCTGTTCTTTGTAGCTATTATTGCTACCGTGGTTGGTGTTTTGTTCCAATTTGGAGCTGCACTGAAAGACAATCCGGGAGCAGCGTTGAAATCTTTGATTGGTTTGGTTATATTGGTTGCAGTTGTTGTTATTTCTTGGACTATGGGTAGTGAAGAACCACTTGTTATTCCGGGTTATAGCGGAACTGAGAACGTACCTTTCTGGTTGAAGCTTACTGACATGTTCCTTTATTCTATCTATATCTTGTTTGCTGGTACAGTCTTGGCAATCATTTTTAGTAGCATTAAGAAAAAATTATCATAATCAATTGAGGTAACTCAATTTAAAGATATAATTACAATGGCTAAAAAGAAAAGAGAAGTTCCTGAAATTAACTCAAGTTCTACTGCGGACATCGCTTTCTTGTTGCTGATTTTCTTCTTGATTACAACATCTATGGATACCGACCGTGGTTTGGCAAGACGTTTGCCGCCTCCACCGGAAAAGGACCAGAAGTTGGACGATGCAAAGAAGAAGGAACGCAACGTATTGCAAGTCTTCTTGAACATGCAGGACCAGTTAATGTGCGGGAATGATTATATTACTGTTGACCAATTGCGTGCAAAAGCAAAAGAATTTATTGCCAATCCGTATAACGAAGATACAAAACCGGAAAAGATTTCTAAGAATGTTCCTTTCTTCGGTACAGTACAAGTGACGGAAGGCCATGTGATTTCTTTGCGTTGTGACCGTGGTTCTTCATACAAAGCATATATGTCTGTACAGAATGAGTTGGTAGCAGCTTATAACGAGTTGCGTGATGAATTGGCTCAGGAAAAGTGGCAGAAGAATTATATGGAGTTGGATCAAGAACAACAAGATGCAATTCGTGAAATTTATTCTCAGAAGATTTCTGAGGCAGAACCTAAAAAGTACGGAGAAAAGAAGTAATGGGAAAATTTAATAAGACTGGTAAACGTGGAATGCCGGCGTTGAACACTTCTTCTCTGCCTGACCTTATCTTCACCTTGTTGTTCTTCTTCATGATTGTAACAACGATGCGTGAGGTAACATTGAAGGTTGAGTTTAAGGTTCCGCAAGCTACAGAATTGGAGAAACTTGAAAAGAAGTCTTTGGTTACGTTTATCTATGTAGGAAAACCTACTGCCGAATTTCGTAAGAAGTTAGGTAATGAGAGCCGTATCCAGTTGAACGACAGCTATGCTGAAGTTGCTGAAATTCAAGATTACATTATTGGTGAACGTGCCAGTATGAAAGAAGAAGATCAGCCGCAGATGACAGTGTCTTTGAAAGTTGACCAAGATACGAAAATGGGTATCGTAACAGATATCAAAGAAGCGCTTCGTAAGGCTTATGCTTTGAAGATTAACTATTCTGCGCAACCGCGTCAGTAAAAGTTAGTTTAATGATATAATAAAGGTCGTTTCATTTGTTGAAACGACCTTTATTGTTTTAAGTATATTGGGTTTTTAAGATTTCACATTATATACTTCGCGGTAGATGTGTTCCTTTACAGAGTCAAAATCCTTTCCACATTCTATATCTCCATAGGCCATGATGAGCATAGGCAGGTAGTTGTCGCCTGTTTTATAGGGTGGTTGTTGGTAGGGCTTTTCCCATAAGGAGAATCCTTGCCGTTGATAGAAGTTAATGCGGCGTTTAGCCATTTCTTCTTCGGGTATTTCCACTTCCAAGACGATGGGATGTTTTAAGAGTTGGCATAAATGGTTTAGTACGCTCTTTCCATATCCGCCGTTACGCTGTGCGGGGTCAATGGCAAAATGCTCTATATAGTAAAAATGTCCGAAATCCCAGTAAGTGATGAGACCTACCGGGGTGTTGTTATGGAAGATGATATTGTTATAGAAGTGCGTTTTGGTATCTGTATACTTGCGCAATTCCTCCAGTTCCCGGTACTCCTCTGAAGGGAACGATTGGGTCATTAATTTCTCCATGTAGCTGTACAAGTCTGTGTCAGCTGTTGTAATACGTTGAAGTCTGATCATAAGTTCTTTTAGTTTAGTTTGTTTTTATTCAGTATAAAATTCAATGACGCGGCGGATGGCCCGTTGGCAGACCGGGCAGAAAGTAGGGTATTCATTGGTGCGCATGCGGCAATTGTCTGCCGGACGGTAAATGCCTTTGGCAGAATAGCCAGCTCCTTCATATACACCTACGGGATATGTTCCACTTTCAGAAGAGGGAGTAGGAACGGGAGTTCCTTGAGCAAGCATATCTTCCCATTTGGAAATGAAATCGATTCTTGTGCTGATGTTCTGTTCCCAGGGTTCCACATCTAGTGGATAGGTATCTGTCATCACGTCATTGTCGTAGAAGTATTCATCGGCCAGTCCGCCAAAGCTATGCCCGAACTCATGTACCACAACGGGGCGGAACATTGGATGGTGGGCGGTAGTAAGGGTATAGGAATTATAGATTCCACCGCCGCCGTATTCTTCCGTATTGGCAAGGATGATGATGTGTTCATACGGTATTCCCGCCAGCGCATCGTGTATGGATTTGACACGGGAGGTGGTCAGATACCGGTCTGAATAGAATGTGCTGAAATGAGAGCTGAATGCTGTCCGTTTCCATTCTCCGAGGCGTGGTACGCTTACTCCGCTGTCTTCGGAGGGGCTAGCCACTGCTACAATGTTGAAGTGCTTTTTCATGGACCGGAAGGGTTCGTGGGCAAACAGACTTTCGCAGGCAATGGCTGCGTCTTCGTAGAATACCGGCATCTCTTCGGGAGTATATCCTTCTGCAAGGATGGCTACGTCGATGCATTTGGCCGTATTGCCGCTTTGCAGCAGATATTTATGTGGTGTGATGTGGGCAGTACCTTTCTGATGTATCAGGATGTCGTCGGGACTGACCGTATGTTTCATGCTTGCCCGTACATTTCTACGCGGGTCGAGAAGTGTTATTTCTATTTCTGCAGGACGGAGGGGATAGGGAAGGAGAAAGGTGTTTTCGAATCCTTTGGTCACCGCTTTGGCTTCATCCGTTTCCAGCCACTCCTGGAAGAGCGAAGAAAAGGATGTTTTGTAGATTACGCTGCCATTGGCTGCATCTCGCATAATGATTTGTCCGTTTCCTTGCAGGGGCAACTCAGGTAAATGATGCTTCCTTCCTGCCCAAGAGGGGAGACAAGACAATCCGTCCAGGCATATCTCTTGTTTGGCTGCATTTCCGGTAAAGATATAGTCGACACGCAGGGTTTTATCTGCAAAATAATCGGCAAAACTTTGGGCATGCAAGGATATTGCTGCCATCAGGCATAATAGGAATAAGGAATACTTTTTCATAACGGTTCATTATTATTGCTACTACAAAGATAATATCTTTAAAGCTCATCTGCAATTTTCCGGTCATGCGAGATGGAATTTTGCATATGCACTTTGAAATGCCTGATATGCGGTATTATTCTTTTTTTTGCAAGAAAAGTTATAAACCGTATTTTTATTGGCGAAAAAATAGCTAACTTTGCATGTTGCCGTATAGATATGCGGGAGATATAGTAATTTATTAATCATTAGAATTTGAAATGGGACATCATCAATTGGATACTTTAGACGAACAGATTTTAAAACTTATAGCCGATAATGCACGCATTCCTTTTCTTGAAGTGGCCAGAGCTTGTAATGTATCGGGAGCAGCCATTCATCAGCGCATTCAAAAGCTGACAAACTTAGGTATATTGAAAGGTTCTGAATATGTGATTGATCCGGAGAAGATAGGATATGAAACATGCGCCTATATCGGTATCTATCTAAAGGATCCTGCTTCTTTTGATGCTGTAACGAGAGCATTGGAAGCTATTCCCGAGATTGTGGAATGCCATTTTACAACGGGCAAGTATGATATGTTCATAAAGCTTTATGCCCGCAACAACCATCATTTGCTGAGCATCATACATGATAAGTTGCAGCCGCTGGGACTGGCGCGTACGGAAACCTTGATTTCTTTCCACGAAGCCATCAAGCGGCAGATGCCTATAACGGTAGAAGAAGAGGAAGATTAATTTTACCGGTGGATATAATCGACGAATGCATAAGGGCAGGGATGCTTCTCATCTGCGGGATGGGACTCCCTGCTTTTTTCTTGCCATACAGTCGGAGCGACTTCGGGAAAGTAGGCGTCCACCTGAGGGGCTTCTGCATCCACTTCGGTCAGGCAGAGGGTATCTGCAAAGGGGAGTGCCTGGCGATAAACGCTTGCACCGCCGATGATGTAGACGTGTTCGTCGGGCTGGCAACTGCTTAGTGCTTCTTCCAATGAGGGAAAAACTTCTGTACCGGGACAGATCAAATCTTTTTGAGTGGACAGAACAACGTTGCGGCGGTTGGGAAGCGCGCCTTTGGGGAGAGATTCAAAGGTCTTTCGGCCCATGATGATGGTATTTCCCGTGGTGAGGGCTTTGAAACGCTTCAAATCATTGGGAAGCCAGAATAACAACCGGTTCTGATAACCGATACCTCTCTTTCTGTCTACTGCAGCAATAATACTAATCATATGTGTGTAAAATTCTTTTCTCTTTCTATCTTTTTATTGTAGGATTTATACTGACACTTTTCCTGCAATATGCGGATGCGGGTTATAGTTGACCAACTCAAAATCCTCGAACTTGAAGTCGAAGATGTTTTTCACATCCGGATTGATTCTCATCTGCGGCAAATCCCGCGGTTCACGAGATAGTTGGAGTTTTACCTGCTCCAAATGGTTCAGATAGATGTGAGCATCTCCTAAGGTATGGATGAAATCTCCGGCTTTCAGTCCGGTGACTTGCGCCATCATCTGCAGGAGCAGGGCATAGGAAGCAATATTGAAGGGCACTCCTAAAAAAATGTCCGCACTACGCTGATACAGTTGTAGGCTCAGCCGTCCGTTGGCGACATAGAACTGGAAGAAGGCGTGGCAGGGAGGGAGGTTCATGTTGTCCAAATCACCTACATTCCATGCGCTGACTATAATCCGGCGTGAGTCGGGATTGTGCTTGATGGTTTCTACAGCTTCGCTGATTTGGTCGATGAATCCACCTTTATAGTTCGGCCAGGAGCGCCATTGATACCCGTAAATATGTCCCAGGTCACCGTTTTCGTCCGCCCATTCGTTCCAGATGCGTACACCGTTGTCCTGAAGATATTTCACATTGGTGTCTCCTTGGAGGAACCATAGCAGTTCGTATATGATTGATTTCAGATGCAGCTTCTTGGTAGTAAGGCAGGGGAAGCCTTCATCCATGTTGAAACGCATCTGGTGGCCGAATACGCTGATGGTGCCGGTACCCGTACGGTCGCTTTTCTCTACGCCTTCGGTCAGTACGCGGTTCAGCAGGTCTAAATATTGTTTCATGATGTAATGCTCTGTTTTTATCCGAACGCAAAGGTAGGAGAATTAATTAATAATTAATAATTAATAATTAAAAATTAGAGGAAGGGGGTCATCAGGTTTCCCACCCAGCCTACGAATTTCTTCCATCCGGAACGCTTTTTCCAGACTTCGGGAGTGAGTAGCGTACTGTTTTGCACGTCCCGTTCGAACATGGCATTCAGCTCATTGGTGGTCTTGGGGTCGAAGATGAAAGCGTTTGTCTCGTAGTCATAGCGCAGGCTGCGGCTGTTGAGATTGGCAGTACCCACCGTGCAGAAAGTGCTGTCTACCATCATTATCTTGGAATGGTGGAAGCCGCCGTTGAAGAGATATATCTTGGCTCCTTTCTTCATCAGCTTGTGTGCTATGTAGAATGAGGCATCCGGAGTAAAGGCTATGTCCGACACGGCAGGTATCATGATTTCCACTTCAGTACCTTTTTTCAGTGCGTTCTTGATTGCCTTGCGGATTGATTTGGTCGGAACGAAATAAGGATTCACGATTCGGATGCTCTTCTGTGCGGCTTGTATGGAAGCTGCATAGGCATGGCTGATGGAGCGTGGTGTTTCGCGTGGCGTGCGGTCCACGATGGCTATTTCTTCGGCAATACTGTCGGGCAGTTGCTGAGTATCCGGGAAGTAGGCAGGTCCACCTACGTGTTGTCCCGTTTCCCGGTTCCACATGGTCAGGAAGATGCCCTGCAGATAGCGCACGGCATCTCCTTCAAGATGTATGTGCATATCGTGCCATTTACCGATTTTAGGTAATCCGTTGATGTAGTAGTCGGCAATGTTCATGCCGCCGGTATAACCTATTTTGCCGTCAATCACTACTATTTTCCGATGGTCGCGGTGTATGGCATGATTCACCCAGGGAAAAGTGATAGGATCGAACTTAACGATTTCGATGCCTTGGGCGCGGATGGATTTCAGATGGCGTTCTTTCAATGGTTGGTTGTTGGACCAGTTGCCGAAGGCATCGAACATGGCGCGGACTTCAACTCCCTCCTTGGCTTTCTCTGCCAGAAGGCTGAACAAGGCATTGGCTATGGAGTCGTTGCGGAAGTTGAAGTATTCCAAATGGATATGATGCCGGGCATGGCGGATATTCTCGAAGAGATCGACGAACTTGTCATGGCCGGTCATCAGCAATTTCACTTCATTGTTATAAGTGACGGGGGCGCCCATTTCCTTCAAGTAATTCATGACAATGGAATCGCTTGTTGCTTGCGCCCCGGCATTCCCAATAGAAAAAACGAATAATATGATGAATAGAATCTTTCTCAAAACTTTCTCCTCTTAGTTAGTTTTATGAGGGGACAAAGATACGATTTATCATTGAAAAACAACTATGCCATAGATGAAATCTTGCGGTAACCGAAATAGAGCAATACCACTCCGGCAATGATTAACGACTTGGGGTCAAGCTCCGAAGCTCCGCTCCGGATGGCAGTATCGAAGGTTTCGCGCAAGGTGTCCAGTATCAGCTGCACTCCGTCGAGGGAGACGAACAGTACGAGGGCCAGAGTAAAGCAGAATGCTGTCCATATCTGCGCCAAGTGGCGGCTACGGTCGGGCAGATGTCGCAGTACGCGGCGGCTGAACCCGTTATCGGCTATTTCCTGCCGGTGTTCGGCAAAGAATGAAGTCAGGAGTTTATCATCATTTTCCATCATAACCATTTTGTTTTAAGTAGGAAGCCATTTTGTCTTTCGCCCGCGAGAGGTGGCTTTTTACCGTTCCCGCCGGACATCCGGTGATACCTGCAATCTTTTCGATGCTTTGGTCTTCCATGTAGAAGAGCGTGATGCAGGTGCGTTCCATTTCCTTCAGTGTGGCCAGGGCACGGTAAATGTCCATGTGCTGTCCCACGTCCTGCTGCAGTGTGCTGCATTGAGCGTCCACTCGGTACGTATCCAAATCGTCTGTTTCCTTCCGGCTGCGAATATAATCATAAAAAACGTTATAGGCAATACGGTAGAGCCAGGTTGAGAAGCTGGACAAATTCTTGAACGAAGCGATGTTTGTATAGGCCTTGATAAACGTATCTTGTGCCAGGTCGTCACTCAACTCGCTGTCGCCGCAGGTCTGGTGCAGGAAGAACCGCCGCACGGGCGACTGGTACTTCTTTACCAACTGGTCGAAGGCCCTGGTGTTGTGAAACACCACGACCTGTGCGACTAACGATATGTCACCCATCTGACTCATTTTTCTTCGTTCTTCTTCTGTTGGCTGTAGAAAATCACCAATTGTCCGAAGCCGGTGAACATGACGAGTAAGCCGATACATCCGAGACCGAATTCTCCGGTAATGGCCCAAAGGAAGATGAACAGGCCGATGCCGACGAATATGTTGTTGATGCCTTTGCTGCGGATATCCGTTGCTGCGGCTTCTTTGAAGAAGTTTTCAGGCAGTTGCTGTCCGCTGGCCAGGGCCTGTTCCGCCAGGCGGTACTTGGCTTTCCGGTTTTTATAGCGGAAGAAGAATACTACGAATATGATGAGTAGCGGCAGTCCGAATACAAAGACGATGGCTGTTACGGCAATCACGGTCTCCGAGGTCTTGCTCCCGAGGTCGAACCCGTTCCAGTCCATACTGCTGTGGTGGGTTCTCCATTTTTCCGGAGCATCGCTACTGCCGGTACCGTTTTCATAAGTCATGATGCTGAGTGTGTCTGTTACGGTTTCTCCATTGATGACAGTGTCTCTCAATTCGATGACTCTTTTCTTGTTCCCCTGACCGTCGTTCTCTGTTACGGTTCTGTTTGCGCCTTGCACCAGTGTGCAGAACATCATGGCGAGCATTAATCCAAAAATGATACGTTTCATAATCTATGGTCTTTTAATTTGTTTCTTTGTCGGTTAGACGTGTCGTCACCTTTATAAAGTTGCAAAGAGAAGATATTTTTTTTAGAAAACCGGAAATAAGGCGATATTTTTCCGTGAAAATGTCTTATTGTCTTTTTTCCGGAATAACAAGAAGTAGGTATTTGCGACTGTAAATAGAGGTAAATATACAAACCGGGTTGTTTCTTATTGTAAATACTGTTATCTTTGCGCATCTGTTTTTATTGGGAAGTCTTGATGAAGTTGAGGAATATAATGAAGTGTTTCCTCCCTCTGCTGTTCATTGCCTATCTGGGAGGAATTACGCTGTTTACCCACTCGCATGTGGTGAATGGTGTTATCATTGTGCATTCCCATCCATTCAAGGGCCAGCATGAGCATACAGAGGTGCAGTTGGAAACCATTTTCTATCTAGCCTCTTTCGTCTCTTCTTCCCTTCCGTTGCTTCCGGTTGCCGCGACGGTTTTCCTTGTTTTGTTGTGTGTACTGAGCATTCTTACCACGGAATGCATCAAGTGTGTAAAGCTTCGTGGCGGTATTTGCCTGCGTGCTCCCCCTTCTTTTTTTCAAATCCGATAGATTAAGGCAATTCCGTTGTGGGATTGCGTCAACCTCATTGATTAACATATTATTTTAGAAGTACATGAAAAAATATATATTTTTTGTGGTGGGAGCAGTATGTCTGTTACTCTCATCAACCGTTTATGCCGAAGATTTGAAGAGTACCGATGCCAATATTGTCGGTCATGTAATAGAAAAAAGTACAAGGGAACATTTGCCTTATATGACAGTTTCGCTGAAAGGCACCACCATCGGGACCATGACCGATGCCACCGGTCACTATTTCCTAAAGAATCTGCCTGAAGGTGAGTTCACGTTGTCCGTCAGTGCCGTAGGTTATAAGTCGCAGGAGCGCAAAGTCGTTCTGAAACGTGGTAAGACCTTGGAAGAGAACTTTGAGTTGGAAGAAGACATGGTGGCACTGGACGGGGTGGTAGTCACAGCCAACCGCAATGAGACTGCCCGGCGCTTGGCACCCACTTTGGTCAAAGTGGTCACTCCTAAACTGTTTGAGCAGACAAACTCGCATACTTTGTCGCAAGGACTGGCCTTTCAGCCAGGTGTGCGGGTGGAGACCGATTGCCAGAATTGCGGTTATTCACAAGTGCGCATCAACGGGCTGGATGGGAAATATACCCAAATATTGATAGACTCACGTCCCATCTTTTCCTCTCTGGCCGGTGTGTATGGGTTGGAACAGATTCCCGCCAACATGATAGAGCGTGTGGAAGTGGTGCGTGGAGGTGGTTCAGCCTTGTTCGGTTCTTCGGCCATTGCCGGGACGGTGAATATCATTACGAAGGAACCGATTCGCAATTCCGGTTCTTTCTCGCATACCATTTCCAATTTCGACGGTTCCGGCTCGTTCGACAACAACACGACCCTGAATCTTTCCTTGGTTTCTTCGGACAGTAAGATGGGGGCTTATGTGTACGGCCAGAGCAGGCATCGTTCGGCATGGGACTCCAACGGAGACGGTTTTTCCGAATTACCGAAGCTGAAGAACCAGACTGTCGGTCTGAATGCTTACTACCGGACAAGTGCCTATTCCAAGCTGAGCCTTGAATACCATCATATGGAGGAATTCCGCCGTGGTGGAAGTGGCTTCAGCCTTCCCCCTCATATAGCCGAGGATGCCGGATTGAACGGTACCGGGGCGCCCGGACTGGTGGAACAGCTGAAACATTCCATCAACACGGGTGGGCTCAAGTTCACGGCTTTCTCCAAAAACCAGAAACATACGTTCAGTACCTATGCTTCGGCTCAGCACATCGTGCGCAATAGTTATTACAGCGCTTATGGAATGACTACGGACTTTACCGGTGTGCTGGGTGCCCAGTATATTTATCATTTTGACAAGTGTCTGTTTATGCCTGCCGATTTGACCGGAGGCATTGAGTTCAATCACGACAATCTGCATGACAAGGCAACGGACGTACAGAAGTATCGTGATGCTGCTTTGGCCGAAGATCCTACGGCAACGGGTGACCGCTTGCAACAACTGATTGAGAAATATACCCCCGCCCCGTTGAACCAAGTGGTGAATATAGCAAGCGTCTATGCCCAGAATGAGTGGAAGAACGAACAGTGGAGTTTCCTGATTGGCGGGCGCGTAGATAAAAACAGCATCATGGACAAGGCTGTTTTCAGTCCCCGTGCCAATATCCGTTACAATCCTACTCAGGATGTGAATATCCGTTTCAGTTATGCTGAGGGATTCCGTGCTCCACAAGCGTTTGATGAAGATCTGCATATCAGTAATGTGGGTGGAGAGTTGGTTTCCATTGTCCGCGCCAAAGGATTGAAGGAAGAGCGTTCGCGCAGCTTCAATGCTTCGGTAGATTGGTACCACTATTTCGGAGATTTCCAGGCAAACCTACTGGTGGAAGGCTTCTACACGAAACTTTCCGACCCGTTTGTCCTGACGCCTCCGGTGAAAGACCCGGATGGTAGCGCTTATCTGATACAGACCCGTATCAATGGTTCGGGAGCTAAAGTGTATGGCGGCACATTGGAAGGAAAGGTTGCCTATAAGGATAAGGTTCAGTTGCAGGCAGGGCTGACGCTTCAACGAAGTATCTATGACTCTCCCGAAGAATGGAGTGCGGATGAGGAGCACTTGTCGGAGAAAGAACGTTACAGCGACAAGATACTGCGTACTCCCGACGTCTACGGCTACTTTACAGCTACCTATATGCCGGTTAAAGCCTTCTCAATAGCTTTGAACGGCAATTATACCGGGCGGATGTACGTTCCCCATTTGCTTTCGGAGGTGAACGGTGAGGCGGATGTATTGGTAAAGAGTCCGGACTTCTTTGAGCTTGGAACAAAGATAGCTTACGACTTTGATTTTCAAGGGTTCTGTTTGCAGCTCAATGCCGGTGTACAGAATATATTCAATTCTTATCAGAAAGATTTTGATAAAGGAGCGAGCCGCGATTCCGGTTATATCTACGGACCGGGTGCACCGCGTTCCTATTTTGCAGGGGTGAAACTCAGTTTTTAAAAAGAGTATTGAACCGTGCTTTTTGTTTAGCCCCGTAGATTGGTGAAACGTATTTTGCACTATCTTTGCTGCCATAAAACAGTTCAAAGCATGAAGCTACCCTCATCTTTCACCGATTATACACGCGCCCTCTTGGGTGTGGAAGAATATGAAAAGCTGGCTGCCGCCCTGGAAGGGGAGCAGCCGGTCAGTATCCGACTGAATGAAGATAAATTACCGGAATCTTCATTCAGTCTTTTTCGTTCCTCTTTTAGGCATGTCCCTTGGTCTACTGCCGGATACTATCTGGACAAGCGGCTGACATTCACTTTTGACCCGCTGTTTCATGCAGGCTGCTACTATGTGCAGGAGGCTTCGTCTATGTTTGTGGAGCAGGCTTTGAGGCGGTATGTGGGCGAAGGACCGGTGGTGATGCTTGACCTCTGTGCGGCTCCCGGCGGGAAATCCACGCATGCCCGTAGCGTGTTGCCCGCAGGCAGTCTGCTGGTGGCCAATGAGGTAATCCGCAACCGCTCGCAGGTATTGGCGGAGAATCTTACGAAGTGGGGGCATTCCGGTGTGGTGGTCACTAATAATGACCCGGCAGATTTTTCTTCCTTGACGGACTTCTTCGACGTCATATTGACGGATGTCCCCTGCTCTGGCGAGGGGATGTTCCGTAAAGACCCCGTTGCGGTAAGTGAGTGGAGTGGGGAGAATGTGGAAATCTGCTGGCAGCGCCAGCGTCGCATCGTTACGGATATCTGGCCTTGCTTGAAGTCCGGAGGCATTCTCATCTACAGTACTTGTACCTATAATACAAAGGAAAACGAAGAGAACATCCGTTGGATACGGGATGAATTCGGGGCGGAGGTATTGCCGTTGGAAATTTCTACTGACTGGAATATTACGGGTAATCTATTGTCGGGAGAGGACTTTCCCGCCTATCGTTTCCTGCCCCATCGGACGAAGGGGGAAGGATTCTTTTTGGCAGTTCTCCGCAAACCGGGCGTGAGCGATGGGAATACCTGGGCCGGGCAGGTGAAATCCTGGGAAAAAGGAAGAAAACCTCAAGGAAAAGGAGCGAAAACTCCGGGTGTTTCCAAAGAACAGCTTTCGGCACTGCATGAGTGGTTTGCGGTTCCGGATAATTACGAATTTATCGTCAATGGCAACAACGTCAGCGCTTTCCCTAAAGCGTATCTCTCCGAACTGTCGGCTTTGCGTTCGTCACTCCGTATCGTGCAGGCTGGGGTAGATGTTGCCGAGTTGAAAGGAAAAGACTGGATGCCTGCTCATGGGCTCGCCATGAGTATAGCACTGAATCCGGATGCCTTTGCCCATGAAGAGATAGGCCGCGAGCAGGCCATCAGCTATCTGCGCAAGGAGGCTGTTGTCCTTTCGGAGACTGCTCCGCGCGGCATTGTCTTGCTCACCTACAAACAGATACCTCTAGGATTTGTCAAGAATATAGGTAACCGTGCCAATAATCTTTATCCCCAGGAATGGCGCATACGCAGCGGATATTTGCCGGAAGGGGTGCTGGAATTGGCAACAATAACCGGGTGAAATCAATCACGTTACTGCAAAGCTGCTGTATATATTTTGCAGTAGCACTGCAGAGCTGTTGCAGTGACACTGCAAATATATATGCAGCGCGACTGCAACACATATGCAGTGGTGCTGCAACACATATGCAGTGCGACTGCAAAAAATATGCAGAACTTTGCAGTATGATAATAGAGTAGGAATGTACTATTTTTTATTGTTTCTTCAATGCAGTATTTTGTTTGTTCAAGCATTTTCTATATATAGATAACTGTTTTAAAACTAATACTATTTGCTTATGCTTAAAAAAACGATTACTGCCTTAAGCCTACTTTGTATCCTTGCAGCCTGCCAGAGTGACGACAACTCTTCACCACAACCCAAGCCTCGCAAAGATATTGCCTTGACCCGTGCCGAGCAGGAGATGATGGATTTAGGAACGGATTTCGCTTTCCGTTTCTTTAATCAGGTTTGTAAAACTGAGGTGGAAAAGCCCAATCTGTTCATCTCTCCTTTGAGCGCTTCGCTCTGTCTGTCTATGATTGCCAATGGAGCGTTGGGAAACACACTATCTGAGATGACAGATGTCCTGGGCTTTTCGGGCTATTCGTTGGAAGAAATGAACAACTATAATAAGAAGCTGGTGGAGGCGTTGCTCGATTTGGACAATACCACACAGTTGGGAATTGCCAATTCCATCTGGATAAAGAAAGGGTTCGGTGTTCATGACGACTTTGTAAGCGTAAACAAAAAGATGTATGACGCGCAAGTGCAGGAGCTGGATTTTGCCTCTCCCAAGGCTCCGGACATTATAAACGGCTGGTGTGCCGGGAAAACGAATAATTGCATCCCCAAAGTCTTGAATGAGATTCCGGAGACGGCGCGTCTTTATCTGTTGAATGCGCTTTATTTCAAGGGGATTTGGAAGAATCAATTCAAAAAATCGGATACGGCAGAAGAGGCTTTTACGAATGCTGACGGAAGCAAATCGACTGTACACATGATGAATCTTCGTGACGAGAGATTCAACTATGCCGAGAATGAGTATTTCTCAATGGCAGAGTTGCCTTACGGCAATGAGGCTTTCAGTATGGTGGTGCTCTTGCCGGCAGAGGGAAAATCGTTGGATGAGTGCCTGCCGCAGCTGAATGACGAGCGCTGGGGGGAATGGAACAGTAGTTTATCAAGCTCTGCCTTGAACCTTAAGTTACCCCGGTTTGAAATGGAATATGATAAAGAACTCATTGACGATATGATGGCAATGGGAATGCAGGAGGCTTTTACTCCATCGGCCGATTTTTCCGGAATGGCGGATGAGGATTTGTTTATCAGTTTGCTGCAACAGTTCACTTATGTGAAAGTGAATGAAGAGGGGACGGAAGCTGCGGCTGTAACTGTCGGAGGAATGGACGTGGCCGCTCCCGGACCAAGTACGGTAATTCCGTTCTATGTGGACCGTCCTTTCATCTTTCTGATAAAGGAGAAGAGTACGGGAGTTATTCTGTTTATGGGTAAAGTCACAAAACTATAACTACAATATATTGAAATAGAAAGAGCTGTCTGTCAACCGCAGACAGCTCTTTCTATTTATAACCGGCTCTTGTATATCTGTGCCATTGCCTTCTGATACTGGTTTTCCAGTTGCAGGAGGTTTGTCTTGCTTTGATAGACAACCGATATTTCAACGAAGTATTCAATCATACTGATTTGTCCTCCCATAAGTGCTTGTTTCAGTAAAGAAAGGTCTTGCTGTTGATGGAAGGTGCGCTCGTATTCCTCCATGGAAGCGTGCAGGTTCTTGGCCTCTTCATAGAGTTGCCACAAGGCAGAGCTGGCTTGCAGTGCGGCGTTCTCCTTTTGGTAGTCAATGTTGAGCGCTTGTGTCTTGGCTATCTTGACCTTATTGCGGTTTTCGAAAAGCGGGAAAGAGAAGCCTACTACTACACCGTTTAGCGGATGCCCCGATTCGGTATTTCTACGGTAACCCAGTTCCAGTTTGGGCAGCCAGCCTTGCTTGCTTGCCGAAATCTGTTTCCGGGCGGCAGAACTTTCACCCTGCAAGGATTGCAGGGTGGGGTCTGAAGCCAGCAGTTCGTCGGCCAGCGGGTGGAAGTCGGCCGGCAACGGCACTGCCGGGTATTCTGTCAATCCGAGTGTTTGGGCGTCGGGTGTGGTATCGGGTCTGGGACGTCCCGGTGTGAGCGGCTGGTTTCCGTTGAGGACAAGCAGCTCTTTCAGTTTATTGTTAAGTGCCGTCTGGTTCATGCGGGCTTCCGTGCGTACATTCAGCAACTCCAGATTAATCTTGTTGGTTTCCAGTGCATTGGCATCTCCCGTTTCCAAACGCCGGGTGTACATGGCCGACAGTTCCTCCGCATTCTTCAACCGTTCGTCGAGCAGGGCTTGCTGGCGTTGCAACATGATGATGTCCAAGCATACTTCCTTCGCTTGCAACAATATCTGCTGGCGGAAGGCGGTGGCTTGTGCATCCAGTGCATTTGTCTTGAGTCGGTTCATCTTCCCTCGGGTGGCGTAAAGCGTGGGGAAGTCGAAGCTTTGCGAGATGACCATTTCGCCGACTGTCTCGTCACTGTTCTTGGAGTCCCAAAGGTGGGCGTATGACAGTGTAGGGTCGGGGAGGTTGTTGTTTGTCTTGTTCTCCAGTTTTTGTGAGGAAATGAGGTGGGAGTTAGCCTGCAATTCCTTGTTGTTGGCCTCTATCTGCTGGAGCACGGCATCAATGCCGGACGTTTGTGCGCTCATCCCCGCAAAAGCGAGGATGGCGGCGCTGAATATGAAAAATCTTTTATTCATTGTCTGACGTTTTAGGTTGTTGGTTATGGTGCATCATCAGGTAAACAATCGGAATGATGAAACCGTTCAGGAACGTGGATGTTAAAAGGCCGCCCAAGATAACCTTTGCCATCGGGCTTTGTATCTCGTTGCCCGGCAGGTCGCCACTGAGAGCCAGCGGGATAAGTGCCAGTGCACTGGATAGGGCGGTCATCAGGATTGGATTCAGACGGTCGAGCGAACCGCGGATAACGCTGTCGTAGACGCCATAGCCTTCTTCCTGCTGCAAGTGGTTGTAATGGCTGATGAGCAGCATTCCGTTTCGGGTGGCGATACCGAACAGTGAGATGAAACCGATGATGGCGGGGATACTCACTTCTCCCGTTGTGATGAGCAGGGCGAATACACCGCCTATCAATGCCAGCGGCAGATTGATAAGGATGATGGCACTCTCCTTCACACTGCGGAATTCATGGTAGAGGAGCAGGAATATCACCACGATGGACATGAACGAAGTAAGTGCCAGCGTGCGGCTTGCTGCCTGCTCGCTTTCGAATTGTCCGCCGTATTCGATGTGGTATCCTTCCGGCAGTTTGATTTGTGCGTCTACCTGGGCTTGTATATCATTGACTACACTTCGCAGGTCGCGGTCGGCCACGTTGGCGGAGATGACGATTTTACGCTTTACATTCTCGCGGCTGATGGTGTTCGGACCCATGGCCGAGCGGATTTCCGCTACATAGTTCAGTGGAATTTTCTGTCCGTCGCCCGTATCAATCATCAAGTTGCGTATTTTTTCCATTTCGTCGCGTAGGTTGTCTTTCACGCGTACGGTCAGGTCGAAGCTCTTTCCCTTTTCGTAAACTTGGGAAACGGCTTCACCGGCCAGGCAGACATTGACAAACTCCGAAAATTCGGGCAGTGAAATGCCGTATTTGGCAAGCATTTCCCGTTTGGGTGAAATGACAAGTTGCGGACGCTCAATCTGCTGTTCCACGTTCAGGTCGGCAATACCGGGAATCCCCTGGATGGCACTCTTGATTTCATTGCCCAGAGTGAACATGCGGTTCAGGTCGTCGCCGAACAGTTTGATGGCGATGTTCGCCTTTGTACCGGATAGCATGGCGTCTATACGGTGGCTGATAGGCTGGCCTATTTCCACGTTTGCCCCTACAATGGTACCCAGTTTTTCGCGGACTTCTGCCACGAGCTCGCTGCGCGAGCGGTCTTTCAACTCAAACGGTGCCTCGATCTCAGAGACGTTTACTCCCAGAGCGTGTTCGTCCAGCTCTGCACGTCCCGTTTTACGGGCCACGGTCTGTATTTCGGGGATGGAAAGCAGCAGCTCCTCGGCACGGTGCCCCATCTTGTCGCTTTCTTCCAGGGAAATGCCTGGAAGCGAGGAGATATTGATGGTGAACGAACCTTCATTGAAAGGCGGCAGGAACGAGCGGCCCAGGGTGAAGAAACAGCCGAGCGCTACTACAAATAGTCCGATAGTACCTCCCAGTACCCCTTTCTTATGCCCCAATACGAAAGTCAGTGCAGAACCATACCATTGCTTCATCTTGCGTGCTACGGCAGAATCGCTGTTTTCGTTGTTTTGTTTTTTCGTTTTCTCTTTTCCCAATAGATAGGAGCAAAGTACCGGCGTTACGGTCAGTGCCACAACAGTTGAAGCCGCCAATGCCACAATGAACGCAATACCCAGTGGTACCAACATCCTACCTTCCATACCACTAAGGAAGAACAGTGGTACGAAGCTGACAATGATAATCAGCGTTGAATTGAGGATAGGCATACGCACTTCTTTCGAAGCATTGAACACCACTTCCAGAATAGGAAGTTGCTCGCCGGCAGGTTTCAGTCGGTTTTCGTGCAAACGCTTGTAGACATTCTCCACGTCCACGATGGCATCATCCACCAGCGAACCGATGGCGATAGCCATACCTCCCAGGCTCATGGTATTTATCGTAAAGCCCATATAGTGCAGGGCAAGGATGGAGGCAATCAGTGACAACGGCAGTGTCACCAGCGAGATGACTGTGGTACGTATGTTGGCAAGGAACAGGAAAAGCACGATGACAACGAAAATACCTCCCTCCAACAACGACTTCTGAACGTTTCCGATGGAACTTTCGATGAAACGGCTTTGACGGAAGATGTCTGTGGAAACCTTTACGTCCGCCGGTAGATTCTTCTGCAGGTCTTGCAGGGAAGCTTCCAGTTTGTCTGTAAGCTCCAGCGTGCTTGTGGCGGGTTGCTTGGTGACTGTCAGCAGTACGGCATGCTTACCGCGTTCCGAGGCGGTACCCAGTTTAGGAAGTTTGGCTCCGACTTGAACGTCGGCAATATCTTCCAGCAGGATAGGGGCACCGGAGACCCCGTTGCTCCGCACCACGGCCTTGGCTATCTGGTCTACCTTGTCGGTAGAAAGTACGCCGCGTACGATATATTCATTGCCATATTCATAGAGCACTCCACCATTGGCATTCAAGTTCATTTCGCGGGTGATGTTCATCACTTCGCTCAATGTTACGCCGTAATGGCGCATCCGTTCCGGGTCCAGCTGCACTTGATATTCCTTGATGTCGCCACCCAGTACGGCTACTTGTGCCACACCGCCCGTAGAGAGCAGGCGGGGACGTATGGTCCAGTCGGCAATGGTACGCAAATCCAGCATAGAGGTCGAATCTGCTGTCAGACCTACAATCAGCATCTCGCCCAAAATGGACGATTGTGGGCCTAGTGTCGGCTTGCCTACGTTGGCCGGTAAGGATTCGCTGACGACTGCCAGCTTCTCACTGACAATCTGCCGGGCAAGATAGATATCTGTATCCCAGTCGAATTCTACCCAGACTACAGAAAAACCGTTCGTTGAGGAAGAGCGTACACGGCGCACACCCGTTGCACCGTTTACAGCCGTTTCTACGGGAAAAGTGACCAGCTGTTCCACTTCCTCTGCTGCCATACCATTTGCTTCGGTCATGATGACCACGGTCGGCGCATTGAGGTCAGGGAACACATCCACTTCCGTATGCATGGCGGTATAAGTACCGCCAATCAGCAACAGCACCGATGCTACCAGCACCAGGATGCGGTTCTGAAGAGAAAAACCAATTATTTTGTTTAACATCTTTTTATTTACTATTTACAATGTACAATTGGGCTGCGCAATGTCAGCCGCACTTGCTGTTTTATCTAATATTTCTTGTTTATCTGACTTTACACTCCCCATTCGTCACGTAGCCCTTATACTGCATAGCGAAATGGTACTTTGTAAATTGTCAAATTGTACATGAGATTAGTGTTCATGGCTATGTGCCGGAATAGCATTCGTTGCCGATGCCAGCTTCACTTGATAGGCTCCTTGGGTTACGACGCGATCGCCTGCTTTTATGCCGGAAAGGATTTGTACACTTTCGCCATTGTCGGCACCCAGAGTGACAAGCTGTTTTTTGTAGCCCTCTTCATCCAGTTGCAGGTAGACAAAGAAGCTGCCTTGTTCCTCGGTCAGCGCACTGTGAGGAAGAGACAACACGTTCTCCATTGGTGAGGATAATAGGAATACTTCTACAAACGAGCCGGGAATAACGTCTCCCTTATTGTCGAATTCAAAAGTTACGGGTACATAATATCCGTTCTCACCCGAAGCCTTTCCATAAGAAAGCATGCGCCCGCCCAGTTCTTTCAATGTATATACCTTATTATTATAAGGAGTACAGAAGTTGGCAGAACCGATGCTGTTTAGGTAAGGATAGTACTTTTCGGATACATCCGCACGCAGGAAAAGCTTGCGGTTCTGGGTGACGCTTACCAACGGCTGGCCGACGCTGACGTAGTCCCCTTCTTTCACCAACAGATTCTTCACATAACCGCTGATGGGAGAAACAACAGCCTGGCCGCTTGCCGAATGGTTCTTTGCGACTGCCTCGTAACTGATACGGGCATTTTCGTAAATCTGTTCGGCTTGCGCGAATTCCTTTTCAGATACGATTTTGTTGCCTACAAGCGCTTTCATACGCTCGTATTCTTTTTTGGAAACCTCGTAGGCTATCCGGGCTTTCTGCACCGGGTCTCCGTCGGCCATGTTTTTGGATGACAATACCACCAAAGGAGTACCTTTGCTGACACTCATTCCTTCGATAACTTTTCCCTTGAAGGAAACCACGCCTGCTACTGTAGCTACGGCTACGCTCTCGTCTCCCTGGGCTGCCATCACCTGGCCGCTGGTCTTGATGACTTGATGGAAACTACCCGGTTCAACAGTGCTGACTGCTACGCCGGCAGCTTGCGCCTTTGCTGGTGGCAGGATGATTTCATCGCTTCCTCCGGCATGGTTTTCCTGCTCTTCGTGCTCATGGTTGTGTTCCTCATGTTCGTGGTCATGTCCCTCGTGGTCATGTCCGTCATGATTGTGCTCTTCTGTTTCGTGATTATGTCCTTCGTGGCTGTCTCCGGACTTGCTGTTACAGGAGCCTAAAAGGAATAATCCCAAGACTCCCATGAAAATAACTTTTTTCATGATGATATTTGTTCTTACTTTTTGATTTTGAATACAAAGTTAGGGCATAGGTCGTGCAACCAAATTGCATTGTTCCTTATGCCGGATAGAAATCTGTCCCGGTGATGTTCCGGTAACAGTTAAGCAAGAAGAGACGGAGGGGCACGAAGTCCCGTAGCACATATGATAAATGTGCTATGAAGAGATTCCAGATAGATACACTCCTGCCTGCTTATGTCAAACTCGGGTAGGATGAGTAACTTGGAAAAAGGTTCAATGAGTAGGGTAACTGCCCACAAGGCATCCGGATGTGAACACACATCATTGGAAGAGCTGGGCGTCTGTTGTACAAAGTGGGTTGTCATGCATCCCGTGTCGCAACAGCAGTGCTCGTTGCCCGGGCTATGACGGTGTCCGCAGCAATCGGCGGTGATATCATTCTTCATGCATATCATTCCGTCGGCATGATGATGGTGGGGAATGACGGGTATCACCAGCATTATCAAGCTGATGAAAAAAAGAATATAGGTTATGTACTGTTTCTTTTTCATTCCTCTATCTTTGGACGGATGCAAAGATAGAGGTTAAGGACTTAATTACCAAATAGAAAATGCTAAAAAGGTTTGAATAACATATTCAATCCCTCATTCATGCTGGGGTGGGTGAAAATGAAGTCCCGCAGGAAATGGTAACGCTGTCCCGTTTTCATGATTGATGCTACGGTATTGATTACTTCTGGTGCATCGGCACAAAGTAGGGTACAACCCAGAATCCGTCCGGTATGGATGTCTACAATAGCTTTGAGCATACCGTCTATGCTGTGTAGCGTACGGGCACGTGGAATCATGGCAGCAGGGATACGTGCCACATGTATGGAATAACCGTTCTTCATCGCTTCCTCTTCCGTCAGTCCTATATGTGCCAGCGGTGGGTCGGTGAAAATGGCAAAGGGGATTGGATACCGGTCTTTTGTACTCCTTTTTTTGTTTTCAAAGAGTTGATTACGGATGATACGGAAATCATCGATGGACAAGTAGTCGAACTGTTCGTCTCCTTTTACGTCCCCCAGGGCCCATACGTGTGGGGCTGTAGTCCGTAATTGGTTGTCGACAACGATGGCTCCCCGCTTGTCTGTTTGTATACCCGCTTTTTCCAGATTCAGCTCTGCAGTCATAGGCTTGCGGCCGATGGCTACCAGCAAGGCATCTCCTTTCAGGTAGTAGGGAGTGCCGTTTGCACTGTCCGTATAGGTCAGAGTTATTCCTTCGGCTGTGTCGTACACGGATTGGACACGGGCGTTCAACCGGACATTGATACGCTTTCGGTTCAATGCTTCCAGCATGGAGGCGGCAATGTCGCGGTCCACTTTAGGCAGAAAGCGGTTTCCCGCTTCCAGCAGTGTGACATGGCTTCCAAAGCCTGCATACATAGTGGCAAACTCCAATCCGACAGCACCGCCGCCGATGACGAGCAGGTGTGCGGGCAGTTTGTTCGATTGCAGCAAGGTCTCACTGGTATATACGTACTTGCTCTCCTTGAGTCCGTCGATGGCAGGCAGGATAGGGGTGGACCCGGTGTTGATGAATATCTCTTTTCCCTCAAGAATCGTTTCGTCCTTGCCGGAGACTATACGGATTGTATTTTCGGACAAGAAAGAAGCAGTTCCGTCATAGAGGGTTATATTAGGCTTGTTTTTTACATTTTCATAATTTTTCTCACGCAGGAAGGATACAAGCTTGTCTTTCCGCGCCACGGCAAGTGCATACAGTTTGGACTGGTTCTTATAATCGTCATAGTATCTTTTTTCCGCATATTCCGATTCGTGAATCAGAGTTTTGGTAGGGATACATCCTACGTTTACACATGTTCCTCCGTACATCTGAGGGGAACGTTCCACGATGGCTACTTTCCAATTCCGTTCGGCCAGTTCGGCGGCCAATAACTTGCCGCCCTTGCCGAATCCTATTATGATGGCATCATATTGTTTCATTTTAATATCTCTTAGTTAAGTGTTTAGTAAAATGAAAACAATATGTATCGGCCATTTGTTCGGACGCCGGGTTTAGCAGATGCTTATCGTTCCAGTTCGCGGAGGGAGTCCATTTTCTTCTTTTCAAGGAATTCGTAGATGCCGCTCAAGTGCTCTTTCACTTGTTTGTTGCCGAATTCATATACCTTGCTTACCAGTCCGTCCAGGAAGTCACGGTCGTGGCTGACGAGGATAAGGGTACCGTCAAAATCCAGTAACGCTTGCTTCAGGATATCTTTGGTTTTCATGTCCAGATGGTTGGTCGGTTCGTCCAGTATCAGCAGATTCACCGGTTCGAGCAAAAGCTTTATCATGGCGAGGCGCGTGCGCTCTCCACCGGAAAGCACCTTGACCTTCTTCATGGACTCTTCGGGGCCACCGAACATGAAGGCACCCAGCAGGTCGCGTATCTTGTTGCGGATTTCCCCTTTTGCCACATCGTCGATGGTCTGGAATACGGTCAGGTTCTCATCCAACAATGAGGCCTGGTTTTGTGCGAAATATCCAATCTGCACGTTGTGTCCTATCGTGAGGGTGCCTTCATGTTCTATTTCCTTCATGATGCACTTCACTAACGTTGACTTTCCTTCACCGTTCTTACCAACGAAAGCAACCTTGTCTCCCCGTTCTATGGTGAGGTTGGCATTCTTGAAGACCACATGGTCACCGTAACTTTTCCCTACTCCCTCCATGATGACGGGATAATTGCCTGAGCGGGGAGAAGGAGGGAATTTGAGGCGTAACGCTGAAGTGTCTTCTTCATCCACTTCCAGCAGTTCCAGCTTCTCCAGCATTTTTACGCGGCTTTGCACTTGCAGGGTTTTGGAGTAGGTGCCTTTGAACCGTTCGATGAATTCCTTGGTTTCGGCAATGAACTTCTGCTGGTCGTCGTAGGCTTTCTGTTGCTGTTCGCGGCGTTCCTTGCGGAGTTCCAGGTATTTGGAGTAGTTTACTTTGTAATCGTATATCCGTCCCATGGTCACTTCAATGGTACGGGTGGTGATGTTGTCTACGAATTTACGGTCGTGGCTGATGACGATGACAGCCTTTCCATTGCTGATAAGGAAATCTTCCAGCCATTGTATGGATTCTATGTCCAGATGGTTGGTAGGCTCGTCTAGCAACAGCACGTCAGGCTTTTGCAGCAACAGCTTGGCAAGCTCGATGCGCATGCGCCATCCGCCGCTGAAGTCACTGGTCTGGCGGTTGAAGTCTTCGCGTACAAAGCCCAGTCCGAGCAGTGCTTTTTCCACATCCTCCTCGTAATTGGTGGAGTCGATGGCATAGAACTTTTCGCTTAAGGCGGAGACATTCTCGATAAGTTCCATGTAGCTGTCGCTTTCGTAGTCGGTACGCGTTTCCAGTTCCTTGTTGAGGCGCTCTATTTCAGCTTCCATTTCATGCAGGTGGGCAAAGGCTTGCGCCGCTTCCTGGAATACGGTACGTCCGTCTTCCGTCATAAGGTGCTGTGGAAGGTAAGCTATGACACTGTCCTTGGGGGCTGAGATTTTTCCACGGGTAGGTTGTCTTACACCTGCCAGGATTTTCAACAATGTACTTTTCCCCGCTCCATTTTTACCCATCAGGGCGATACGGTCTTTTTCGTTGATAACGAAAGATATGTCACTGAATAAAGTAGTTCCGCCGAATTCTACGGCCAGTCCGTCTATAGAAATCATTATATATTTTTTTAATGAGCTGCAAAGATAGTGCAAATCTATTATTTTTTATATCTTTGCCCCTATATAAACAAAACGCATAGGTCATGGAAATAGAAAAAGTGTCAGGAGATTACCGTCCGCTTATTCTGGTTGCGGAAGATGATGATAGTAACTTTAAACTGATAAAGGCTATTATCGGCAAGAAATGCGAGATACTATGGGCAAAGAATGGTGAGGATATTGTAAATTTGTTCGAAGAGAATCGCGACAAGGCGGAAGCTATTCTGATGGATATAAAAATGCCTATTATGAACGGGCTGGATGCTACGGTGATTATTCGCAAGAAGGATAAGGAACTTCCCATCATCATGCAGACCGCTTACGCCTTTACTGCCGACCGCGAAAAAGCCTTGGAGTGCGGAGCCTCGGAAGTGTTGGTAAAACCCATCACTCTGTCTGCTTTGCGTACATGTCTGAGCCGTTATTTACCTAAATTAGTTTGGTAAGGCTTTACTGATAATAAAAAGGGAACCGGATGACTAAGTAATGAATATATCATCCGGTTTCCTTCTTTTTATTCTTGTGCATTGTCTTTTCTCTCTTCCATCTTCTTTTTTACAAATTCGATTTTGAGATTGGCTTCTTCCATATTCTTCTTTATTTCCGTCATGGATGACAGCAGTTGTGCCAGTTCGTAGACGCTGGCAAGGGCCTGGCGGTCGGCGGCAGTCATGGTGATGGAATAGGGACGTTCCCCTTGATAGTTGACTTTGATATTCTTGTCCTTGTTCAGATAAAGGAACCCCATGACGTTTCCGTCTTCTCCCAGTTTGAAGTCTGCCTTTTCAATCTTTTCACCGAGGTCAGTGGTTTCGTAGCTGTCTTTGGCGGCGGGTGTTTCGGCAAAGCTACCATCGGGAGCAGTGACTTTGACGGCCACATGGTGGATATTATGGGCTCCGCAATAAATGGAAGTCATGCTCATGACTCCGTTTTCGTCTACCTGGAAGCGAAGGAAAGAGCGATGCAGATTTTTTTCTATCACTTGGGAAGGATGAAGGTAATTGCCGATATTCTGGTATTCGGCATCTTTTTCAAAGGTGTATTTCCCTTTGATTGCATCGAAATCCTTTTGCTTGGCTTGAAGCATACTGTCCAGATAGACCAGGCTCTTTTCCTGCTCTTTCAGTTCCACTTCCTGCATCAGGCCGATGCCTGCACGGCGAGTTTCAAACGCTTTGGGATAGAGCATCTTGATGCTGTCAATCAGAATCTTCGCTTCATTGTAGTTGCCGAGTTCAAACGCTTCGCGGGCAGCTTGTAGTTTTTCACCGGCCTTCTTCTCCACATCTTCGCAAGAGAAGAGTGTACAGCATAGGCATGCAAGGAGTATTACTTTTTTCATATTTGTTGTTCTTGGAGTTAGAGTCCACAAAAATAGAAATAATATCTTTATCTTTGCAGCATTTTAATGTGCAAATGTGCTAATAGACCATTAACACATTTGCGTATTCATTACATTAGCGCATTATTTATGATAGATTTGACGGCAGAAGAACTGAAGCAATATTTTAGTGATGATATATTCAAGCGGATATCCGAAACGGCTGATGAATTGGGATTGGAATGTTACGTAGTCGGTGGATATGTACGTGATATTTTCCTGCAACGTCCTTCCAAGGATATTGATGTGGTGGTGGTAGGCAGTGGCATTGCCATGGCCGAGGCGCTGGGTAAGCGTCTGGGGCGTGGGGCGCATGTTTCCGTCTTCAAGAATTTCGGTACGGCACAATTGAAGTACTATGGTACGGAAGTTGAGTTTGTGGGTGCAAGAAAAGAATCGTATACACACGATTCCCGCAAGCCTATTGTAGAGGACGGTACATTGGAGGATGACCAGAACCGCCGTGATTTTACCATCAATGCACTGGCTGTTTGCCTGAACCGGGTGCGTTATGGCGAGTTGGTCGACCCCTTTGGCGGTATTGGAGACTTGAAGGAAAAGACCATCCGGACTCCCCTCGACCCTGATATAACTTTCAGTGATGACCCTTTGCGCATGATGCGCTGTGTCCGTTTTGCCACCCAGCTGGGATTCTATATTGACGATGAGACATTCGATTCTCTGGAGCGTAATCGCGAACGCATCTCCATCATCTCCAAAGAACGCATTGCAGACGAACTGAACAAAATCATCTTGTCACCTATTCCGTCTAAGGGATTCATTGAGCTGGACCGCTGTGGTCTGCTGGAACTGATATTCCCGGAACTTGTTAGGCTGCAAGGCGTGGAGACGCGCAATGGACGCGCCCATAAGGACAATTTCTACCATACGCTCGAAGTACTCGACAACATCAGCAAGAAGACCGACAACCTTTGGCTACGCTGGGCAGCTCTTCTGCATGATATAGCCAAGCCTGCCACCAAGCGTTGGGAACCCCGTGCGGGCTGGACGTTCCATAACCATAATTTCATTGGCGAGAAGATGATACCCGATATTTTCCGCAAGATGAAGCTCCCTATGAATGAGAAGATGAAATATGTGCAGAAAATGGTGAGCCTGCACATGCGTCCCATTGTGATAGCGGATGATGTAGTGACCGACTCGGCAGTGCGTCGTCTCTTGTTTGAGGCAGGTGATGATATAGACGACCTGATGACACTGTGCGAAGCCGACATTACTTCCAAGAATATGGAGCGTAAGAAACGCTTCCTTAATAATTTTCAGTTGGTACGCCAGAAGCTGAAGGATTTGGAGGAACGCGACCGTATCCGTAATTTCCAGCCTCCGGTCAGTGGTGAAGAAATCATGAAGACTTTCGGCCTTTCTCCTTGCCAGCAGGTAGGTGCCTTGAAGAGTGCCATTAAGGATGCCATTTTGGACGGCATCATTCCCAATGAATACGAAGCCGCCCGTGCATTTATGTTGCAACGGGCGGAGAAGATGGGGCTTAAGGAGTTATGAGTTATAAGTTGCATGTTATGTACCATGCGTTATAACTCATAACTTATAACTCTTCTTTTTCTACTTGGAACTTGCGGCTTACTTTCATCAGGTTGATGGTGTAGGTCACTACGTTCTGGGCTTCTTGTATCATAGTCAGGTATACCATGCTGACTTTGATGCTGCCGCTCTGGCTTTGGATGCGTTGCAGCTCTTCGCGTTTCAGGTGAGACAACTGTCCGTTGAGGTCGTTGGCTTTGCGAATCTCTGTTTCCAGTTCATCATAATTGTTCGTTTCCAGCTTGTGGCGGCATACTTGTAACAGATAGCAGATGTCTTCGGCTACGTCTGTAAATTCTCCTTTCTGAATGGCATCCAGCGGATTGAAGTTATTGTCTATGTGCTCTAAGCAAGGTTCGCAAAGACGGCCTACGCTGTACACCAGTTCGCTGGCAAAGTCGTTGCCTTGATAGTAATAGAGTCCTTTTTCCAGTACGGTATTGTTGTCGAGACGGCACATGGCAAGTGTTCCGGTACGCTTCATCTGCTTGATGAGTTGTTTTTCGAATTTTACTGAGCCCATGGCACGACGCAGTCCGCGTAGATTCTCGTGTAGGAAGGAAGTGACGGTACGTTCAAAATTCTCTTCTGTGAATTCCATAATCTTCACCAGTTCTTCACGGGTATGCTTGCGGAGCAATTCGATGACTTCATTGTTGTCCGTACTCTTCATCAACTGTTTCAGGGTCTCGTTGCCTTTTTCTTTCTCCTTGCGCTTTTTGTACATCACTTGGCTACGAATCAGCATGAAGACTGCCAGACCAATCAGTGCCAGGATGGCAACCGTACCGCCGAAATGGATAATCAGTGCTACGAAGAAACAGATGGTGAACGCTGCTCCGGCAGTGATGAACCAACCGCCGATAACGCTGAGCACACCCGTAATGCGGAATACCGCCGAATCACGTCCCCAGGCACGGTCGGCAAGCGATGTACCCATGGCTACCATAAAGGTGACGTAAGTGGTGGAAAGGGGAAGTTTCAAGGAAGTTCCCAAGGCGATGAGCAGACCAGCCAATACGAGATTGACGGAGGCGCGAACCAAGTCAAAAGCGGCGCCGTCGGCTATGATGGCTTCATCCTTCTGGAAGCGTGTGTTCATCCACCGCTTGCTGCTTTCAGGCATCGTTTTGGATATTCCGTTAGCCAGAGTCATGCTGAAGCGTACCAGCGTACGGGCTATCGGGGTACTTCCGAAGTTCTCTTCACCGTCATCCTGGCGGGCAAGGTCCACGGAAGTCTTGATAACGTTGTGGGCTTTCTTGGATGTGCAGAGTGCATAAACCATAATGGAGCCTGCACCGATAAGGAAATACCACGGGGTTTTGGCTGCACCGAGGAGTGAGGACATCAGGAATCCGTCGGGGCCGGCGGCCGTACCATTGGCTGTATAGTCAATAAATGAGGAATATCCTGCGAGGGGGACACCGATAAAGTTCACCAAGTCATTGCCGGCAAAGGCAAGAGCGAGGGCGAAAGTACCCATAAGAACCACTACTTTGAAGACATTTATCTTGCACCAATGCAGTATCTGCATCAGTATGGTGAAGAATACAAAGAAACCGGTTATCAGCAATGCGGTATTGTCGTGTATCCATTGCTTGTTTTCAGGGGTCATGAATGAGCTGTCTTTCAGCCCTTTTATCAGCATGAAGTAGATGATGCTGGTGGCAGCTATACCACCGAACAGCGCGATGCTGTATTTCATGTTCTTCTTGTAGTTGAAGGTGAACACGATACGTGCCAGCCACTGTACCAGCATACCGAAGAAGAAGGCAATGGCTACGGATACAAAAATGGCCATGATGACAGACAGTGCCTTGTCTGTATTGATGAGGTCGCCCAGTCCCAATGTATCGCTGTTATAGACCTTGATGAGCGCCAGTGCGAACGTACCTCCCAGCAGTTCGAACACCATGGATACAGTGGTGGAGGTAGGCATTCCCATAGTGTTGAAGACATCTAATAGCACGACGTCCGTCAACATGACGGCAAGCAGAATGCACATGATTTCGGCAAAGTAGAAGTGCTCCGGTTGATAGATGCCGTGTCGTGCAATGTCCATCATGCCATTGCTGAGTGCCGCACCGATGAAGACGCCAATGCCTGCAATGAACAGTATGGTTTTGAAAGATGCTGCCTTTGCTCCGACAGCCGACTGAAGAAAATTGACCGCATCATTACTGACACCTACCACGAGGTCGAAAATCGCGAGTACGAACAGAAAGATGACGATACCCAGATAAATTGTTTCCATAGACATGTATTTTATTTCCGGCTGCAAAGGAAAGAGTTTGGTGTTGCAGGGAAATGTCATACATGTTACAGAAATGTTACAAAGCGATTGACGATTGATAATTGACGATTGATAATTATCGTTAATCGCTAATCCTTAATCCCTTGTTTCAAGTATTCGTAAAAGCTATATTGCGACCGTACCTTCTCCTTTTGCGGTCGCGACGACTTCCAGCGGTTTCGCAACCGGTCGTCCACAAAGCAGGCTTTCCGTTTGTCCGACAGTTGTATGGATAGCATATCGATGAGCTCTTGCTTCAAGTCCGGGTCCAGAATGGGGGTGACGGCTTCGATACGGCGGTACAAGTTACGCCGCATCCAGTCCGGCGAGCCGAGGAAGAGCTTGGGTGCGCCGCCGTTGCCGAAGTACCACACACGGGCATGTTCCAGAAAGGTATCCACGATGCGTGTCACGCGGATGTTGTGGCTGTACTCCTGCCCGGGGATGAGGCAGCAGATGCCGCGGACAATGAGGTCTATCTCTACACCGGCTTGCGAGGCTTCGTAGAGGCGGTCTATCATGGCGGGGTCTTGCAGGGCATTCATTTTTAGGATAATCCGTCCTTGCTTGCCTTGCCGGGTCAGTTCTATTTCGTGATTGATGAGGCGGTTCAGTTCAGGAATTAGGTTGAAGCGGGCCACAAGCAGGCGGTGGAACACCGGATTTTCCTTTCCCTGCAGAGTACGGAACAAGTTGTGCAGGTCGTTTACAATCACCGGGTTGCAGGTGAATAGTCCGCTGTCCGCATAGAGGGTGGCGGTCTTTTCGTTGAAGTTGCCGGTGCTGATGTAGGCGTAGCTTGTCAGTTTGCGCCCTTCCTTGTCGCGGCGTAGCACGAGGGCTACTTTGGCATGTACCTTTAGTCCTGGTATGCTGAAAATGATGTTGATGCCGGCGGCTTTCATCATCTCGGCGGTGGCGAGGTTGTTTTCTTCGTCGAAGCGGGCTTTCAGTTCCACAAAGACGGTGACTTTCTTTCCGTTCTGTGCGGCGGCTATTAGGGTGTTGATGACGGTGGAGTTCTCTGCCACGCGATACTGGGTCACCATGATTTCACGCACGGTGGGCTCGTGGACGGCTTCATATAGAAAATGGATGAAGTGGTCGAAGGAGTGGTAGGGATAATGCAGCAGCAGGTCCTTCTTCTCCACATAGCGGAAGATGGATTCGCGTTCGTCCAGGCAGGTCAGCTTCATGGGCTGGGGTTTCTTGATGGGACGTACGCTTTGGTTGGGATTAGGCAGATGCCGCAAATCCTCCATGTTGAGGTGCTTGTCTCCCGGCACCAGCTCCCGGCGGTCTATGCGGTAGGCATCTACCAGAAAGTCGAGGAAGTCCTGGGGCATGGCGCGGTCGTATACAAAACGGCACACGGCGCCTATCTTGCGTTTCTTTACCTTCTTCTTCACCTGCTCGATGATTTCGGAGGTATTGGCGGCATCGTCTATCAGAATATCCGCATCGCGTGAAATCTTAATGCAATAACTGCTGTCCACTTCATAACCGGGGAAGATGGTATCCAGATTGGCCTTGATGATGTCTTCAATGAACATTAGATAATAGTCTTTCCCCACCTTGGGCAGCTGGATGAAGCGCGGCACTTTGCTGTACGGCAGTTTCATCACGAAATACTGGATACGGTTTGGAGAACTGGCGGGAGCTCCTTTCAGATGAAGCCGTACGGCCAGATAGAGACGGTTGTCGCGCAGGAATGAAATCACCTTGTCCTTGCTTACGGGCACCGGGGCCAGATAAGGGAATATCTCTTCGCGGAAGAAGCTGCGCACAAAGTCGCGGTGAAACGGTTCTACGTTGCGGCTTTGATAAAATATGATGTGATGTTTCCGCAGGGCGGGCAGTATCTTCTGTTCGTAGATGCGGATACGTTCCTCCAGTTGGCGATTGACTTCTTGGTTGATTTCATCTACCAGTTCGGCGGCAGACTGCATAGTCTCTTCATCGCTTTGCGAGGCTCCGGTGGCTATGGCCTTATGGTCGGCTACGCGTATCTTGTAGAATTCTTCCAGATTGGAAGAGTATATAGAAATAAAGTTGATGCGTTCGTATAGCGGCAATGTCTCGTCTTCCGCTTCCAGCAGTACGCGGTAGTTGAAGGAAAGCCAGCTGATGTCACGTTTGAAATATCTGTTGTCCATGGTGTTAAGGTGTTAATGTGGCATATTAGCACATTACCACATTGTATTCTTCCCAAATATAATTACCTTTGTCTTAATAAACAAAGGAAAGATGACAAAAGTTGGTTTATTATCGGATACGCATGGCTACTGGGATGAAAAGTACCTGCAATATTTTGAGGGCTGTGACGAAATATGGCATGCCGGTGACATCGGTTCGCTGGAAGTGGCACAGAAGCTGGCGGCTTTCCGTCCCTTCCGTGCCGTGTATGGCAATATTGACGGGCAGGAGATACGGCAGCTCTATCCGCAGATTCTCCGTTTCACGGTGGATGGGGCGGAGGTGCTGATGAAGCATATCGGCGGTTATCCCGGCAACTACGACCCTTCCATCAAGGGCAGCATTCTGGTGCGTCCCCCAAAGCTGTTCATCAGCGGGCACTCGCATATACTGAAGGTGAAGTATGACAAGACGTTGGATGTACTCCACATCAATCCGGGCGCTGCGGGCATTCAAGGTTTCCATAAGGTGCGTACGATGGTACGCTTTGCGGTTGATGGGGGAACGTTTAAAGATTTGGAGGTGATAGAACTTGCTGACCGATGATGTAGTTTGTTTATTTTCAATGGATTGTATTTACCGATTGTTTACGCTGTAGTGTAAAAGCCGTTACATGCTAATGTAAAGGTCGTTACGCTATTGGGTAAAGGCCGTTACACTATTTGGTAAAGGTCGTTACACGCTGAGGTGAAGACCGTTTCATCAAGGGGTGACGGCCGTTACGCACTGAAGTAAGCAAAACAATGTACCGGAGTAAGCAAAGCAATGAAGTAAAAAGATGAAACCAAGCCTTCACTTAATCGAATTTTTCCATTATCTTTGTACCCGAATAGCAAGTAGAGCCGTGGGGCATCGTCCTCCTTCTTATTTTATTCTCCATTTTGAAGTATCACCGAAAAAGAACTGAAATATGAAAGGAATTATTCTTGCAGGTGGCAGTGCCACTCGTCTCTATCCGTTGTCCAAGGCTATCTCCAAGCAGATAATGCCCGTCTACGACAAGCCGATGATATACTACCCGCTCTCTACACTGATGTTGGCGGGGATTCGCGAAGTGCTTATTATCTCTACTCCACGTGACTTACCCATGTTCCGCGAGCTGCTGGGAACCGGTGAAGAACTCGGTATGTCCTTTTCCTATAAGATACAAGAGAATCCCAACGGACTGGCACAAGCCTTTGTGCTGGGTGCAGAGTTCTTGGACGGCGGACCGGGCTGCCTTATTCTGGGCGACAACATGTTCTACGGTCAAGGCTTCTCCGCCATGCTGAAGCGTGCCGCTTCCATAGACAAGGGTGCCTGCATCTTTGGTTATTACGTCAAGGACCCCCGTGCCTACGGTGTAGTGGAGTTTGATGCCAACGGCAAAGCCGTCTCGCTGGAAGAAAAGCCTGCCAATCCTAAAAGCAACTATGCCGTCCCCGGACTGTACTTCTACGACTCCACCGTGACAGAGAAAGCCGCCTCCTTGAAGCCCTCTGCTCGCGGCGAATACGAAATTACCGACCTCAACCGTCTCTATCTGGACGAGGGCACGCTGAAAGTGGAGCTCTTCGGCCGTGGCTTTGCCTGGCTCGACACCGGCAATTGCGACAGCCTGCTGGAAGCCAGCAATTTTGTCGCCACCATCCAGAACCGTCAAGGCTTCCGCGTGAGCTGTATCGAAGAGATTGCCTGGCGCAAGGGCTGGATAGATGTAGACCAGCTGTATCGCTTGGGTGAACAGCTTGGCAAGACCGAATATGGCAAATACCTGATGGAACTGGCTGAATCGAAGCGATGAACTCTTTGTTCCCCAAAAAGAGAAGGAGAATAGTTCTCCTATAAAGGCCCGCTGACTTTAATTTTTAATTTATAATTTTTAATTCTCATGAAGACTTATCTCGTAACCGGTGCCGCCGGTTTTATCGGCGCCAACTATATTAAATATATCCTGGCAAAACATAATGATATTAAAGTGGTGATACTGGATGCCTTGACCTACGCAGGCAATCTGGGCACCATTGCCAATGACATTGACGATGAACGTTGCTTTTTTGTAAAAGGTGACATCTGCGACCGCGTGCTTGCCGACGAACTGTTTGCCAAGTATAAGTTCGATTACGTAGTGAATTTTGCTGCCGAGAGCCACGTAGACCGTAGCATAGAGAATCCCCAGCTTTTCCTGATGACCAACATCCTGGGTACACAAAACTTGCTCGATGCCGCCCGCCGTGCCTGGGTCACGGGTAAGGACGAGTCCGGTTATCCCACTTGGCGCAAAGGCGTTCGTTACCATCAAGTGTCTACCGACGAAGTTTACGGCTCACTTGGTGCCGAAGGCTACTTCACAGAGCAAACCCCGCTCTGCCCGCACAGCCCTTACAGCGCCAGCAAGACGAGTGCCGATATGGTAGTGATGGCCTATCACGATACCTATAAGATGCCCGTCACTATCACCCGCTGTTCCAACAACTACGGTCCTTATCACTTCCCCGAAAAGCTGATTCCGCTTATCATCAAGAATATTCTCGAAGGCAAGAACCTCCCCGTCTATGGCGACGGCAGTAACGTGCGTGACTGGCTCTACGTGGAAGACCACTGCAAAGCTATCGACCTGGTTGTCCGCGAGGGTGTGGAAGGCGAAGTCTACAACGTAGGCGGTCACAACGAAAAGACCAATCTTGAAATCGTGAAGCTGACTATTGCCACCGTCCGCCGCTTGATGGAGGAAGAACCCCGTTACCGTGCAGTGCTGAAGAAACAAGTAAAAGCCGCCGACGGCACGATTGACATCAGCTGGATAAACGAAGACCTTATCACCTTCGTCAAAGACCGCCTAGGTCACGACCAGCGTTATGCCATCGACCCCACAAAGATTACCAATGCCCTGGGCTGGTATCCGGAGACGAAGTTCGAGGTCGGCATCGTCAAGACCATTGAATGGTACCTGAACAACCAGCCGTGGGTGGAAGAAGTGACCAGCGGTGATTATCAGAAGTATTACGAACAGATGTATGGAGGTAGAGGTTAAGGTTTAGGGATTAGGGTCTAACCGCTAATCCTTAACCTCTAACCTCTCAATTCAGCGCCACCGCTAACAGTAATCCTAAGAACAGCATATTGCGCGACGTCTCGCCCAGTATGCTGTTCAGCTTTTTACCGCTACCTATCTGTATCATTTTGCGCCACGTCAGTGCGTGCATATAGAGATAGACGCAGGGAGCCCAGATAAATTCCAGCGGAGTCAGCTTGCCCGTGTAGACAAACCAGAAGCAGAGCAGCACGGCGGCGATGCCCAGTGCCAGATACATATTCTCACCGAACTTCTTGCCGTAGCGTACCACCAGCGTACACTTGCCGCTCACGGCATCCTGCTCGCGGTCGCGATAGTTGTTCACCATCAGCAAGGTGTCTATGGCGAGGCCACTGACGAGCGACAGCACCACCACATCCATATTCAGCGTATAGGCCTGCACGTAGTAGGTGCCGCATACGGGCACGAAGCCGAAGAACACCAGCACCAGTACGTCGCCCCAGCCCCGATAGGAGAGCAGCGTGGTATAGAGGAAAGCAAACAGTATGCACACCACGCCCAGCACCACCAGTTCCCAGCCTCCGTGGGGCAGCTGCCCCCAGACGGTGAACAGCACTGCCAGCCCTGCCAGGCACGACAGTGTCAGTGCGATGCCGATGCCGGTTTTCATGGCTGCCGGCGTAATCCAACCTTCGGCGCAGGCGCGCTGTGGCCCCAGCCGGTCTTCCCGACGGTCGGTCCCTTTCTGGAAGTCGAAGAGGTCGTTGATAAAGTTGGCGGCAATCTGCATGCCGCAGGCAAAGAGGGCGCACAGCAGGGCGGGTGCGGTCTTGAACTGTCCGTCGCTGAAGGCAAGGGCACTGCCCAGCAATACCGGGATGATGGCTCCCGTCAACGTCTTGGGGCGGGCGGCGAGAAACCATGCGTAGGGTGAATTCTGTTTAATCTCGTTCATCGTAGTTCCAATTTAGTTCGGCATCTGCCAGCAAAAATACTGAAAATCCCTATATTTGTACCCACTTATGATGAAGAAGTTAGTCTACATATCCATTCTTTCTCTGCTGCTCTTGTCTTCCTGCCGTTCCAAGCGGATGATTACCGTGTCGTTGCCGCAGCCAGTCATGCAGGCAGACAGCACGCAGCTTGGCGATACTATCGGGTTGCCTGCCCGCCTTTCGCCGATGTTCACCTTTGACCAGTCTGATTTGCGTAATGTCCGCCGCCAGCCGGCGAAGGGCGAGGTAAAGAAACAGCAGATAAAGAAAACGGCACCGGTACAAAAGGTAATTGTGCAGCGAGGTACAAGAATCACATCGAAAACCACCCACGTAGGCTCGGCCTATAAGGGCGTCAGCCGCATTAAGACGTACGACTTCACGCATCGCGACGTGCCTGCCGCCTTCGAGGGCTTCCGCATCGCCTTTGTCTCCGACCTGCACTACAAAAGCCTGCTGAAGGAGGAGGGATTGAAGGACCTGGTCCGCCTGCTCATAGACCAGAAGGCCGACGTGCTGCTGATTGGCGGTGACTTTCACGAAGGCTGCCAGTACGTGCCGCCCGTCATGGCTGCCCTGGCGCAAGTGAAGACGCCGTTGGGCACCTATGCCGTGCTTGGCAACAATGACTACGAGGCTTGCTATGACGACATCGTGCGCGAAATGAGGCATTATGGCATGCATCTGCTGGAGCATAAGGTGGACACCCTGCGGCGTGGCGGTGAGCGGATTCTTGTGGCGGGCGTGCGCAATCCTTTCGACTTGGGCAAGAACGGCACATCGCCCACACTCGGCCTTTCGCCCGACGATTTCGTAATCCTGCTGACGCATACGCCAGACTATGCCGAGGACGTCCCGGTGACAAACTCCGATCTCATCCTGGCCGGACACACGCATGGCGGGCAGGTGACGCTGTTCGGGCTTTATGCACCGATAGTCCCCTCGCACTACGGGCAGCGGTTCCTCTCCGGGCTGAAGTACAACTCAAAGAACATCCCGATGATTGTCACCAACGGCATCGGCACTTCGCAGAAAGCCATCCGCATGTTTGCTCCCGCAGAGGTGGTGATGATTGTGCTGCACCGGCTGACGGACTGATTTATTCTTCGGGCATCAGCACCACTCCCAGTTTCTTCTTGCCATCCATCTTTACCACCATCGGCTGGTGGAAATGTACATGCCGCAGGTACTTCGTCTCGTGTACGGCAGGCTGTGCATTCAGGAATTCCTGGTTGTATACGCCGTCATTCATAAAGGCGTTGATGGTAAAGTATCCCACTCCAAAGGAGGTCAGGTTCTGGAAGAAGTGGGTTCCCTGGCTGGGGTCTACCCGGTAGTTGGTCAGTCCGGCTTCCACTATCACGCGGGCAGCGCTGATGTGCGGCCACTTCACGGGGATGCCGAGCCAGGTGTCACTGCTACCCCAGCGTCCGGGACCTACAAGGACATAGTTGCGGCCTTCGTCCAGGAACTGCTGGTTCAGCTTCTCTATCTCCCAGGCAATCTCCTGGTTGTGGGAGGCACTATAGTCGTCTGTCTTCACATAGATAATGTCATGTATCTCGTTCATGATGCCATGTCCCAATGAGTTGTTGGAACGGAGCAGTACCTGGTCGTCCGGAATGGCGGTAAGGTCTTCATCCAGCATCTCCTTGGTGTCGACTATCGGGCGGATTTGCAGCAGGTAGAAGGTGCCGGTTTTGTCCTTCTCGCGGCTCATGGTGGCGGCAAACTCTATCTCTACGGGACGGCGCATCTCCTGCTCTCCGTATTTCAAAGCCAGTTGCAGGATGCGTGGCAGGGGGAATACGTCGTGTTGCAGGATGTTGGCAAAGGTGATGACTTTGCGTCCGCCGGGATAAAGCCCGTCGCGGATAATCTGGTCGTAAGGGTCGTAGGTGGAGGCTATGTAGTTCAGTGCTCCGTCCTTTTCCGCTTCTTTGACGTGCAGTTTCAGCAGGTTGAAGCCGTCGTCGATGGAGAAGTCGTGACCGGCATTGCGCAGGTCGAGGGCATAGAAGCGGGTCTGAGTCTCTTTGAGGGCAATCTCCATTTCGCTGGTTTGCAGCACCTGGTTGGGGTGATAGGGCGAGAAGCGGAGCGTCATGCCACCGTCCACGATGTATTTACCTAAACCGAGCGCCAGATTGACGATACCTTCTTCTGCCTTCTCGTCGCCGATGGGGTAGTAGTTGAGCGAACGTGCCACACCGGACATGCTGGGGTAGTAGCGGTCACCATACTGGTTGCCCACTACCTCTTGCAGGATGACAGCCATCTTTTCCTGGTCGATAACGTTGCTCGTTGCCTGCATGTATGCCTTCGAGTCGCGGAAGTAGACCGAAGCATATACTCCCTTGATGGCATCGCTCAGCATGCGCAGCATCTCGTACTTGTCGTCTAGATAGGGAATCATATAGGTGTTGTAGATACCGGCGAAGGGTTGGTAGTGCGAGTCTTCCAACAACGAGGACGAACGGATGGCAAGGGGCGACTTCACCACGTCGAAGAAGGTGAAGAAGTCCTCCACCAGGCGGTCGGGCAGCTTTGCTTTGAGGAAGTAGCGCAGGATGACGTCATCGTCGGCATCGGACAAGGCTATCTGATACAGATTGTTGGTATCCATAAACTCGTCGAACACATCGGTACAGAGCACGATGGTCTTGGGGATGGCGACACGGGCATTCTCAAACTCTTCGAACTCGGGGTGATGCTTCACCAGGTTGTCGATGAAAGCCAGTCCGCGCCCCTTGCCTCCCAGCGAACCGTCGCCAATACGGGCAAAGTTGGAGTATCGGTCAAAGCGGTCGCGCCTGAAGACTGCCACTACTCCCTGGTTTTTCATCTTGCGGTATTTCACGATAGCCTCGAAGATAATTTTACGGTGGGCATCCACGTCTTGCAAGCTATTCCAGGTGATGGGCCGCAGGAACTCTGCCACGGGAAACATGGCACGTGAGTAGAGCCAGCGGCTGACGTGGTTGCGGCTGATGTGGTAAAGGAATGATTCTGCCGGAACAGCAAAAAGAATGTTCTGCAGCTCTTTGAGATTCTTTACGCGGGCAATCTCTTCCAGCGTGTCCGGGTTGCGGAAGATAAAGTCGCCGAAGCCGAAATTGTCTGATACAATACGGCGCAGGTCCACATCCATCTTTTTGGAATTCTTGTCGATGAAGGCGGCATCGTATTTGGCTGCATACGCTGCGTTGTCCGATTCGCTGGACTGTATGATAAGGGGTACAAACGGGTCTTCCTTGCGGATGGCGGCACAGAGCTTGATACCGGCCAGTCCGTCCTTCTCGCCCCGTTCTACGCGGGGGAAGCGTACGTCGGTGATGACACCTAATATATTATTCTTATATTTTTGGTAGATGCCAAAGGCTTCTTCATAGGTACGTGCCAGTACAATTTTGGGACGTCCCCTCATGCGCAGTGTGCGCTGGTGGGCATTCAGTGCTTCAGTAGAGAATTCCTGGCTCTGCTTCAATACGAATTTATACAGATTGGGCAGGATGGAGGAGTAAAAGCGGATGCCGTCTTCCACCAGCAGGATGAGCTGCACACCCACTTCGTTGACGTCGTGCTCCAGGTTCATCTTGTCCTCTATCAGCTTGATGATGGAAACCAGCAAGTCGGTGTTTCCCAGCCAGCAGAACACATACTCAAAGGGACTGAGGTCTTCATTGGCAATACGCTTGGTGATGCCGTGGCTGAAAGGGGTAAGTATCACCATCGGAATCTGTTCATACAGGTTTTTGATGTATCGTGCCACGTCGAAGCTGTCGTTGTCTCCCGTGCCCGGCATGCAGATGATGAGGTCGAAAGAGATGGAGGACAGCTGTGTCAGCGCCTCCTCGCAAGTGGAAACCTGCGTGAAACGGGGAGGGTAGCGCAAGGAGAGCGAAGTGTATTCATTGAATATCTTTTCGTCGATGCGGCCGTCATCTTCCAGCATGAAAGCATCGTAAGGATTGGCTATCAGAAGGACGTTGAAAATGCGCCGTGTCATGAGGTTGGCAAACTGTGTGTCCTTGAAATAGAGCTGGTTTAATTTGAACTTACTGAGCATGGCTTCTCATGATTTGTTGGTTTCGGAAGGCAAAAGTAATAGAAATCGAACCTATTCGGATAGTTTTTCGACCGTTTTTTTTATATTTATGCGTAATATTGCATCCGAAAAACAATATATGACCTATGTCTGCTCCATATCCGTTTCCATATAAATCCGTTGCATGTACATTTCTGCTGTTATGGGTGTTCGTTTTTTTGTCCGCTGACTTGTTTGCCGGTTCATTCCGCACCTTGGGTATCAAGGAGGGATTGGGCAGTCGGCAAGTATTCCAGATAAACAAGGATTCGGCCGGATTTGTCTGGGTGTATACTCATGTCGGGATAGATCGTTATGACGGGAATGAAATCAAGCATTACAAGTTGGACGGAATGGTTGATTCCAGGGACAATATCCAGTCTTCCACTACCATGATGTGTGATAAGGAGGGTATTGTCTGGGTTGCATTGAAGAATGGAAAAATCTATGCATACAACAAACTGACGGACTCTTTCCAATTGCGTGTGGACTTGGCCGATTACCTGCCTTCTCCGGTATTGTATAATATGCTGTTTGATGACGAAAACCGTTTGTGGTTGTGTATGTCGAAGGGGCTTTATTCTTGGGAAGAAAGTGCAGGACTGTCTTTTGCCGGATTGAAGGGGCAATCTGTCCGTTGCATGGTCCAAATGGAAGATGAAGTGTTTTTTGCAGGCACCGACAAGGGTGTCTTCCGGCTGACGAAGGCAGGAGCGGCAGGTTCTTCGTCTTTTGAGACGAGGCCGGTTGACCTGCATACAGAGATGCATGTGGAATCGCTCTATGTCTTCGGAGCGAAGCTGTTCATCGGTACCTTTTCAAACGGCGTATTTGTGCTTGACGGTCCCGAAGGGCAAATACATTCCTTGAATGACCGGATTCCTCATGTGCCTATCCGTTCGTTTGCAAGGACAAAGGATAATTTGCTGCTGGTGGGAGCCGACGGTGCAGGTGTTTTTTGCATGGATGTCGCTACCGGAGAACTTTTGAACCATTATATGAATAACGGGGATGATGACAAAAGCTTGAGTGGTAATACGGTATCCGATATTTGTGTGGATGAATCCGGAGTTGTATGGATTGGCACTTCTACGAATGGCATCAGCTATCTGGATCCGGAGATGCCGGATGTCTATAGAATCAGGCACGAACGCAATAATGATAATTCCCTGAAGTCGGACCATGTAAATGTGATGTTTCAGGACTCGGAGGGAGATTATTGGTATGGTACAAACAACGGCGTCAGCCTCTATCAACCTCGGTCACGCAAATGGACCCACTATCTGGACGGTACGGAATATAGTGGCAAAGTGGTATTGGCACTTGCCGAAGACTCCGGGGGAAACATCTGGGTAGGTGGCTATGGTATCGGTGTCTATTGTATTCATAAACAGACCGGACGGGTACAGAAGAAAGAGAAAAGAAATGCACATCCGGAGAAGGGAATGGCCACCGACTATGTTTATGCCATTTATGCGGAAGGGGATTATGTCTGGTTCGGTGGTATTGAAGGAGAGTTTACCCGTTACGATATACGGACGGATACTTATACATATTACCCGATTGATTGCATAGGTGACATAAAGCCGGGTAAGGGGGGCTCATTACTGATTGCCGGTTGCAGCGGGTTGGCCGTCTTTGATAAGAAGTCGGGAGACACGCAGTGGCATCAGACGTTTGGAGACATCTCTCTGCATTATCCTGTCCGTTGCCTGATGCAGTCCTCATCCGGTGATATTTGGCTGGCGACAGACGGGGAAGGCCTTATACGTGTTGGTCCGGATGGGAAAGAGGCGCATGCATATACCGTAGATGACAATCTGGTTTCCAATTCCATCAACAGCCTGCTGGAGGATAACGAAGGGCGTATCTGGTTCAGTACGGAGAAGGAATTGTATTGCTTGGACTGCTCCCGGGATATTATCATCAGTGCCAATGATTTTTTGGATGTCAGCTGGGGATATTACAACCCGAATGCTGCCCTTAAGTTGAAGAATGGATGTCTTGCTTTCGGTACTGCAGAAGGGGTTCTTTCCTTTCTCCCGTCTTTGGACTTGGGGACTCATGCACCCGTTGAGCTGATTCTGACAGACTTTAAACTGCTTTATGAATCGGTCAAAGCGGGAATGAAAGGCTCTCTTTTGCAAACGAATATCAATGATACCCGGAAAATAGATTTGAAGTATAATCAAAACTCCTTCTCTATTTCCTTCTCTGCCATCAACTTTGCAGTCCCGCATCGTATCAGGTATGAGTATAGGCTCGAAAATCACAATGAAGAGTGGGAACACTCCAATTCAGTGCGGAACGTGAGCTATATGAATCTCTCGTCCGGTAAGTATGTATTCCGCTTGCGGGCATTTGATAAGTACACCGGGCAGCAGGTGGGAGAAAGAAGTCTGGACATTGTCATTCATAACCCTTACTGGGTTTCGTGGTGGGCGCTGCTCCTCTATTTCATCTTGTTGTCTGTCTTTGTGTACATGTTTGTGCAGTATAGGAGGCATAAGGTGAACGAGGGGCGTATAAGGGACAAGATACGTTCCTTTATCAGTATAGCCCATGATATCCGTACACCGGTTACTTTAATAAAGGCTCCGCTGAGCGAGCTCGAAGCGCAGGAGGGACTTCCGGAGCAGGGTAAGAAAACCGTTGCGGTGGCTATGAAGAATGTGGAAAAACTGATGGGAATGATTACTCAACTGCTTGAGTTGCAGAAAACGGAACTGCATGCCGAGGAGTGTCTGAAGGTTTCTCCATACGACATTAAGGCTTATCTGGAGGAAAAAATGGCGGAGTTTCACTTAGCCGCCATGCAGAAGAGCGTCGGGATAGAGTTGGAGGTGGAGCCGGATATGCCCAAGGTTTGGATTGACCGGGAGAAGATGGATCATATCATAGACAATCTGCTCTCCAATGCCTTGAAGTATACAGAGAAGGGAGTCATTCACATACTGGTGAAGACTGCAAGAAAGAAGTGGACTATTGAAGTGAAGGATACGGGTATCGGCATTCCGAAAGAGGAGCAGGGCAATATTTTTCACGAATATTATAGAGCCCAGAATGCCATGAACTTTGAGGAAACCGGTTCGGGTATCGGTCTGATGATTACGCGCCGCATTGTGAAACAGCATCACGGCACTATCTCTTTCAGTAGCGTGGAAGGGCAGGGAACTACGTTTACGGTAACTTTCCCGCAGAGGATAAAGGCGAGCGTGGCGGTGGAAGCGAAGGCTGACGGCCGGGAAGAAGCTCAGGCCGCTACCGGGGCTGTGCATGAAGAAACGGAACGTGCCGGGAAGAATGTCCTTCTTCTGGCGGAGGACGATGCGGATATGAGGGAGTATCTGGTGGACAGCTTGTCTTCCGAATATAAGGTAGTTGCCGTGCCCGACGGCGGAAAGGCATTGGAGACGGCAAGGGAAATCAATCCTGATATCATTATCTCGGACATTGTGATGCCGGTACTGGAAGGTGATGAATTGTGTCGGATTCTGAAGTCATCGGTAGATACAAGCCATATACCTATTATATTACTGACCGCACTGAGTGAGAGGGAAAATATCATCTTCGGACTGGAGGCCGGTGCCAATGACTACATCATCAAGCCTTTCGACTTGTCTGTGCTGAAAGTGCGTATCAGGAATATTCTTCAGAATAGGCAGCATTTGCGCGAAACCGTGTTGGCGATGGATGCGCAGCCCGAAGAGACAGACTATACCAGCCAGTTGGACAAGGAGTTCCTGGACAAGGTTATGAAAGTGATTGAGGAGGAGTTGTCCGATTCGGAATTCTCCATCAATGACTTCTGCCGGATGCTGGGCATGAGCCGCACTTCTGTCTACAATAAGATAAAGACGCTGACCGGGCAGGGACCGAATGACTTCATCCGCATTGTCCGTTTGAACAAGGCAAAAGAGCTGCTGGTTTCCCGGAAATATTCGATAGGGGAAGTGGCGAATATGGTCGGATTTTCTGACCCGAAATATTTCAGTACATGCTTCAAAAAGCAGTTTGGTACCAGTCCCAGCAAAATTTAGAGCCATGAAGACTGCTTTTGAACCACTGCTGACAAGTATTAAACCTTTTTTGTCAGAGAATAAACCCTTGTCTCCCTGATAGTGCGTAATATTGTGGACAGTAAACAATATTAAAAAACGCATATAAAAAATGGAAACGTATTTAGGTCTTGATTTAGGAGGCACGAAGTTGCTGATTGGCGAAATGGATAGCCGTGGCAACATTTTGAGGTATAAGAAATATGACTCCGGTTACTTTAATCAGCAGGCTGCGCTGGAAATCATCAAGTCGTCGCTCGATGATTATATCCGTACCGTGGGCTGGTATGACCAGAAACCGGTAGCGATGGGTGTTGGCCTGATAGGGCGTGTAGATCCCAACGAAGGTGTCTGGCTGCAGATTGACCCGAGCAGGACACAGCGGATTGAGTTGGCAAAGGAACTGTCGGACATATATGGCATGCCTTGCCATATAGACAATGATGTGAAGAGCGCTACAAGAGCCGAACGCGTCTGGGGATTCGGACAAATTTCCAAAAACTTCATATACGTAAATGTAGGTACAGGCATTGCCGTGGGTACGGTGATAAATGGGAGACAAATCCGTGGCAGCCATTTCAATGCCGGCGAAGTGGGACACGTGCGTGTAGGTGTGAACATAGGCATTAAATGCGGTTGTGGACGGATGGACTGTGTGGAGGCGATTGCTGCCGGCATAGGTTTTGACAATTGTGCCCGTCTGCTCCGCAATCAGTATGAAACCAGCCTGCATATTCCGGCAGAAAAAGGAGAACGGGTGATTGTGAGTGAGGTGTTTGCACTCAGTCAGAAAGGTGACCCTCTTTGTACGGTGCTGGTGGAGAATGCAGCTGAGGCGCTTGCCAATCTTATCATGAATCTGGTACGTGTGATTGACCCGGACACGGTGGTGTTGGGTGGAGGCATTGTGGCCGACGGGTATATGCACGAGAAGATTCTGGAGAAACTTCATCCTACGACCATGCGTTTTGTCAGCAACGGGGTTGTCATTACGAAACTGAATCCCGGATTTATCGGGCTTCTGGGGGCCGGCGCGGTGGCGATGAATATGTGATTAGGAATTAATGATTAAGAATATGAAAATAACAATAACAAAGAATGAAAAGGAGTTTGACTGCACGGCTGCATGGCGCATCATCGGGCAGATGTTGAATGAACCGGAGAGTGTGATAGGACTTTCGACGGGACGTACTACCGGCAATCTTCATCGGTTGGTGGGAGAAATCTATACTAAATATCCGTTTAAGGTGGATACCGTTACTTTCTTCGGATTGGATGAGGTAACGAATGTGCCGCGCGAATATGCCGGAGCATGTTACACGATGCTGAAAACGGAGTTGATGGATACATTGGGCATCAAGGAAGAGAATTTTTTGATGCTGCCTACCATTTCTGGTGATTTTGAACAGTCATGCAGGGATTTCCAGCAGGAAATTGCGAACCGTGGCGGTATTGATTTGCTGATTTTAGGGTTGGGTGAGAACGGACACCTGGGATTCAACCAGCCGGAATCTCCCTTTGGCGGTGAAGCATGGGTGACCCGGATGAATGTGGAACTGGAAGAACGCATCCGTAGAGAAACGGGTACTCCTCCCGATAAAGAGTTGGGAGGGGCTACTTTGGGAATAAAGAACATTATGCAGGCACGCCGGATTGTACTGGTTGCCAAAGGGACTAATAAAGCGGATATTGTCAAGCGGATGCTTGAAGGGCCTGTGACAACAGATGTTCCTGCTTCCATCCTTCAGCTTCATCCCAACTGTGAATTTCTGCTGGATGAGGCGGCGGCAAGCATGCTTAACTGCTAAGTCGCCTTGCAGGCGGCTGATAACTAATTATTTGAATTAATAATCAAAATACTATGACACAACAAGAAAAACAAATAAACTATATGGGGCCATTCATCACGATGGTGTTCTTGTTCTTTATTGTAGGTTTCCTTACGACTGCCAATACTCAGTTTCAGGGTCCTCTGAAAGAAACTTTTCTTTCGGAAGTGGGCGGGTTGAAAAATACTTTTGCTACTTTGATTACTTTCTCCTGGTTCCTTGCTTATCCGGTTTGTGGAGGGGTAGGCTCGTCGTGGATTAGCAAATACGGATATAAAGGAACATTGATGCGTGGATTGCTGGTGATGATTGTGGGACTTGGTTTGTTCTTTGCCTCTTCCTATTTCACAGTACACTTTCCTGAAGCGAATTGGCATGCAGGAAATAATGTTATCCCTGGAGGGTTCTTGATTTTCTTACTGGGTTCTTTCGTGGTAGGGGCTTCGGCCACCATTCTGCAAGTGGTTATAAATCCTTATCTGACGGCTTGCCATGTCAAGGGTACCCAGTCCATTCAGCGTTTGGCTATAGGCGGTTCCGCCAATTCTGTGGGAACTACGCTTGCTCCTTATTTCGTGACCGGTGTCGTGTTCGGCGGTCTGTCTATGGAGGACATTCAGATTGACCAGCTGATGGTTCCGTTCCTGGCATTGATGGCTGTTATTTCTTTGATTGTATTGTTGTTGATGAAATTGTCTTTGCCCGATATCCAAGGAACCAGGGTAGAGAAGGGAGAAAAGCTGGAAAAAAGTGTATGGTCCTTCCGTCATCTGACATTGGGCGTGGTAGCTATCTTCTTTTATGTAGGAGTGGAAGTCTGTATCGGGGCCAATATCAATCTGTACGCCATCGAGATGGATTATGCTTCTCCGGCACTGATGGCTACGCTCTATTGGGGTGGTATGCTTGTGGGCCGCCTGGTGGGGAGCAGCCTGAGCAGAATTTCTCCCCGCGTGCAGTTGACGGTTACTACGGTATCGGCAGGACTACTCGCCCTACTGGCCATTCTTCTGAATAATCCGTGGCTGCTCACGGCAGTAGGTCTGTTCCATTCCATCATGTGGGGAGCTATCTTTACCTTGTCCGTTGCCCATTTGGGAAAATACACTTCGGTGGCTTCCGGTGTGTTCATGATTGGAGTGGTAGGCGGTGCCATATTGCCCTTGTTGCAAGGAGTGCTTGCCGATGTTCTTGGAGGCTGGAGATGGTCATGGTTCATCGTTCTTTTTGGAGAAGCGTTTATGCTGTATTATGCATTGATAGGTTCACGGGTCCGTCAGACCTGCGATAATTTGTAATTAAAGATAGTACTTATGAAAAAAATTAGAATGATGATGGCTGCCGCTTTGGGCGTATTGGTTTCATGCGGTAGCGTTAAGTCGGGAGAAGAGGTCGTTGCGGCTTCTCGCGATTCAAAGGTTGTGGTTGCTTATGTCACTTCGTGGAGTGAGGTGATGCCCGACCCGCAGTACATGACGCATATCAACTATGCGTTCGGTCATGTAAACGAGAGCTTTAACGGTGTCAAGATTGATAATGAGGAACGTTTGAGACAGATTGTTGATTTGAGGAAACAGAAGCCGGAGCTGAAAGTGCTGCTTTCCATCGGCGGCTGGGGAAGCGGACGTTTCAGTGAGATGGCTGCCAATGATGAATATCGCCGTGCTTTTGCCGCGGACTGTGACCGTGTGGTGAAGGAGTTCGCTTTGGATGGCATTGACATCGATTGGGAATATCCCACCAGCTCTATGGCAAATATATCCTCGTCACCGGACGATACGGAGAATTTTACACTTCTGATGCAGGATATCAGAGCTGCCATCGGCAATGAAAAGGAACTGACACTTGCCACCGTAGCTTCTGCCCGTTACATTGACTTCAAGGCTATCTTGCCTTCCGTCGATTTTGTGAATATCATGGCTTATGACATGGCTTCTGCTCCCAAGCACCATTCGGCGCTTTATCCGTCAGGACATAGCGGTGACATTACTTCGGACGGTGCCGTTACTGCACACTTGAAAGCGGGCGTACCGCCTTCCAAGCTGGTGATGGGTATGCCCTTCTATGGTCGTGGAGGTGACGGTTATCCCAGCTTCCAAGACTATAATAAGGTAGGGAATACGGATACCCAATATACTGAAAAGTGGGATGAGGTGGCTCAAGTGCCTTATCTGGCCGATAAGAATGATACGTTGGTATTTGGTTTTGAGAATCCCCGTTCACTTGCCATCAAGTGTCAGTATATTCTGGATAAAGATTTGCTGGGAGGCATGTATTGGGATTATAGCGGAGACAATGAGCAGGGTGATTTGCGCCGTACGGTAGCAGAAAACCTATTGGGCAAGCCGCACAAGGCGAAGGTACTGGTGTTGACGGAACGTGGCGGACAGCACGGAGGATTTACGGATGCCGGTTTGAGGTGGTTAGCGGCCGAAGGTGCAAAGGGGAATTTCAGTATTACCGAGATAAACAATGCCAGGAACATAACGGAGGCTTACTTGTCGCAGTTCAGCCTGGTTATTCAATTGGATTTCCCGCCTTATACTTGGCCGAAGGAAGCGGAAGATGCGTTCGTCAAGTATATAGAAGAAGGCCGTGGCGGCTGGATCGGTTTCCATCATGCTACTTTGCTGGGCGAGTTTGACGGTTATCCCATGTGGCAATGGTTCTCTGATTTCATGGGTGGTGTACGTTTCAAGAACTACATAGCTCCGCTGGCCAACGGTACGCTGATTGTGGAAGATAAACAGCATCCGGTAATGAAGGATGTTCCGGCCTCTTTCGTGGTGCCCGATGACGAGTGGTATACTTATGACAAGAGCCCGCGCCCCAATGTACATGTACTGGCCAATGTAGACGAATCGAGCTACACGCCTGCATCGGACATCAAGATGGGCGATCATCCGGTGGTTTGGGTCAATGAAAGCAAAAAGGCACTCAATGTTTATTTCCAGATAGGGCATAGCAGCAAATTGTACGAAACGGAAGGGTTTACGACCATGTTCAGAAATGCCATTAACTGGACTTTAGAAAGGTAATCTTCTTTATAATCAATGGATTTGGAAGAAAACGGGTACGTACAGAAACGTATCCGTTTTTTTATGGGTTTAAACTTTATCACTTTAAGTTTAAAATAAAACGTTTTTTATGGATGTGTTAGTAAATGAACTCCTTATGAGAAATATTCAACTTCCATTTCTTGTTTAGTACGTAATTTCGCTTATCGAAGTATTGGAATTTGTATCAATACAATATGAATAACTTCCTATTTTATAAACTAATACTATTATCATGAAAAGAAAAAGAGTCCTTTTGCTGCTTTGCATTCTCAATTGCACTTTGCAGCTCTTCGCACAACAAATTAATGTGCAGGGTGTCGTTTATGACCCTTCCGGAGAAACGGTTCCGGGTGCTAATGTCAGTATGAAAAGTAATCCGGCTGTGGGTACTGTGACGGACATTGATGGGAATTTCAGCCTGAAAGCTTCTGTGGGTGATGTGTTGGTCTTCACTTTTATCGGTTATGAGCCTATTGAGTATAAACTGACTGCTGCAGATACAAATCTGAAAGTCCGTTTTACTGATTCTTCTGAGTTGCTGGACGAGGTAGTTGTAGTAGGCTATGGTGTACAAAAGAAGAGTGTACTTTCGTCTGCTGTGAGCCGTGTTACCAGTGAAGAGTTGGATAAAGGTAATCCTACAAATATTCAGAATGCCTTGAAAGGTAAAGTTTCCGGTGTACAGATTATCTCTAATTCAGGTCAGCCCGGTGCGGAATCAAAGATTCGTATTCGGGGTACCGGTACGGTCAACAACTCCGATCCGCTTTATATAGTAGACGGCATGCCGTCTGAAAGTGGTATCAGTCATTTGAATCCTTCTGATATTGAGTCTATTGAAGTGCTGAAAGACGCAGCTTCTGCCGCTATTTACGGAGCCCGTGGTGCTAACGGTGTTGTGCTGATAACTACGAAGAAGGGTACTAAAGGAAAGGCTACTTTGAACTATGAATTTACGTATGGTATTCAGAATCCTTCCAAGAAGGTGGATTTGCTGGGTAGTGCGGATTATCAGATGTTGATGAATGAAATGGCTGCCAATGCAGGTAAGGACCCTTATTTCCCGACTGTTTCCAGCGTCAATACCGACTGGCAAAAGGAACTGCAGAACAAGAATGCTCCTATTATGAACCACAAGGTTTCGTTGAGTGGCGGTACGGACAACTCTACCTATTATGCTTCTTTCGGTTATGTAAAGCAAGAAGGTATTTATGCTAAAGGACATGCTGATTATGAACGCTACAATGTACGCTTGAATTACAATAATGTATTACTGGACACGAAATCACGAAATTGGTTGAATAAGATTAGTTTTGGTGCAATTGCAAGCTATTCCAAGTCAATCCAGACTGGTAATACTATTGGCAATAGTGAAGCAGCAGGCTTGATTACTTCCATGAATATGTTGCCTCCTACCGAGCCGGTTTATCAGACTGACCCTGCTATACTGGAGCAATATGCCGTAACTTATCCAAATCATGTCATTGCTCCCAACGGCCTGGCATACAATATCATCGAGATGCGTGAAATAACCAATCCGCTGGCAGCCATGCAGGTCAGTCATAACCAGAGGACTATGCCTCAGAATTTCGGTGCGAACTTTAACCTTGATGTCGACTTGTTGCCAGGCTTGAAGTTCAAGACTATCTATGGTGCGGAATGGGTGTTCAATTCCATTAAGAATGTAACTCCGGTCTACGAGCTAAATGCTACCAGTAAGAATGCCACTTCCAAGGTAGAGGATAAGAAAAGGGAGTCTTCCTATTGGCAGTGGGAAAATGTACTGTCGTATACAAAGTCTTTCGGCCGTCATAATATAGGTGCACTGTTCGGTACAAGTATGTCTTCCTACCATTACTCCAATTTGGAAGCGGAAGATTATAATCTGCTGGTGGTGGATATAGACAAGGGATATATAGACACGGCCACAGCGCCCGAAGAACAGTCCAAAGTATGGGGTGGGGCGGAAGATCACCGCATTGCATCCATATTCGGACGTATCAATTATAATTATGATGAAAAGTATTTGTTCGAAGCGGTAGTGAGACGGGACGGTTCGTCAAACTTCAGTCGCGAGCACCAATATGCTACATTCCCTTCGGTTTCTTTGGGTTGGGTGTTGACTCGTGAGAAGTTCATGGAGAACAGACCTTCCTGGTTGGATTTTGCCAAGATACGTCTAAGCTGGGGACAGAATGGTAACGAACGTATTGGCTCCTTTGCCTATACAAGTATGATGAGTCAGGGTAAGAATGCAGTCATAAATGGAAAGGTATATACGGGCATGCTGCCCAGTGGCTATGCCAATGCCGATTTGAAATGGGAGACCTCCGAACAGACCGACTTGGGTATTGACTTGCGTTTCTTCAACAGTGCATTGACATTCTCTGCCGACTATTTCGTGAAGAAGACGAAGGACATGCTGCTTTCCATGCCGATTCCTCTTTATACCAGTTATGGCAGTATGACGGTCAATTCGGGTACAGTGAAGAACGAAGGTATCGAGTTCGAAGCGTCCTATCGCTTTAAGGTGGGTGAAGTGAATCTGGGTATCAATGGAAATGCTTCTTATGTGAAGAATACCGTAACAGACCAGGGCCCCGACCGTGTCGGTCTCAATAATATCGGCGGTGGTATGGGCGGCCAGGTCAGTTGGAGAGAGAACGGGCGTCCGTACGGCTTCTTCTACGGTTACTTGCATGATGGTATTTTCCAGAATCAGCAGGAGATAGATAGCTATACCTACGTAGATTCTAACGGAAAGACTCAGTTGATACAACCGAATGCCAAGCCCGGAGATATCCGTTTTAAAGATTTGGACGGTAAAAATGGTCTTAATGGCGATGACCGTACTATGATAGGTAAGCCGAATCCCGACTGGACATATGGATTTACGCTCTCTGCCGATTGGAAGGGGCTGGATTTCAGTGCATTCTTTCAAGGAAGTATCGGAAACGATATTTATAAACTGTACAGACGTTCCAACGTGACTTTTGGTAACTACGACAAATCCTGGTTGAACCGTTGGCACGGTGAAGGAACTTCCAATTGGGTACCACGTGTGATAGATGGTGACAACAATAACTATCAGGTTTCAAACTTTTTTGTGGAAGATGGTTCGTATATGCGTTTGAAAGTGTTGCAGATTGGCTATAGTCTGCCCGGACAGATGTTGCAGCGTGTCGGCGTCAAGGGGCTGCGTTTCTTTGTGCAGGGCGAAAATCTGTTTACAATTACCAACTACAGCGGTTATGATCCTGAAGTGGGAACACGTGATGGATTTGACGGGGGAACATATCCGCAAGCACGTACTTATACTATCGGTGCGAATATTACATTTTGATTAACCTAAAAATTAGATACAATGAATAAGATATTAAAGGTATTGGCTTTGGGTGCGATGGCTTTGTCGACCACAGCTTGTTCAGATTTTCTGGAAGTGAATCCGAGAACTCAGGTGTCGGAAACCGAATTCTATAAGACGGAAGACGATATGATGAAGGGCTTGTATGCCGTGATGAATGAAATGCAGACCCGTATGCCGGAGGTTTGGTCTTACTCTTCTTTGCTGGGTGATGAGTCCGAAACCGGCGGTGGTATCGGTGAGGGGTCTTACAAGACGAAATGGGATACTTTTACCTATGACGCGACTTCTTGTTTCGGTGCATGGGGATATGGTTCTTGGTGGAATGAGTGGGATTTTGGCTTGTTCAATGGAGTCATTGCTGCCAATCTGTTGATTGACAAATTGGCCGGATGCAACCTCAGTGCAGACTTTGTCAATTCCATTTCTGCCGAAGCGCGCTTTTACCGTGCCATTTTCTATTACCATCTGTTTATGGGGTATGAGCAATTCCCGCTTATCAAACATTATCTGGCAGCCAGTGAAATGTATAGCGTTGCCAAAGGAACCCGTGAAGAAATTTATGAGTTTATGATGGGTGACTTGGATGACGAAGTGACTAAGTATCTGCCCCAGCGCAGTGCTACACAGCAGGGACGCGTTTGCCGGGATGCTGCCAAGCTGCTTCGTGCCAAAATTATTTTGTTCCATCGTGATGAGACTAAATATCAGGTGGCATTGAATGACATGAAAGAAATAATCACCAGTGGAAGATACCGGTTGAACCCTGATTATCAAAACTTATGGGTGAAAGACGGAGAATGGTGTGCGGAATCTATCTTTGAGGTATGTTATGCCGGCAATAACTCCGGTGAAGGGTTTGGGCTTGCACGTTCTTTGGGCGGTCGTAACATTGTTGACCCGAGAAGTGCCGAGCAGGGCGGCTTGGGCGAAGGTTATGGGCAGAATACCATGCCGAGTACTGTTTACAACATGTTTAAGGAAGGTGATACGCGCCGTGAGGGAACAGTCATTGTCTATGCGGACGAGGCTAAAAAAGTGGCAGAAATGGTGGCCAAAGGTGAACTACCGGCAGGAAGTGCTTTCCAAGTCAGTGACCAGCAGGAAAATTACGAGGGTCTGGGGCACTATAAGATTCATCCGAGAAAGGAGACGACGTCTACGGTGAATCCTACGGATAACTATTATAACTCTTGGCGTATTTACCGTTATGCCGATGTTTTGCTGCTGGCTGTGGAGCTTGATGTACGCATCAACGGAACTGCCAGTGCCGATGCGCAAGGCTGGTTCGACCAGGTCAGAGACCGCGCTTTCAAAGACAAAGAGCATCGTATCAACTTGGCCGGAAAGAGCAAGCAGGAGCTGTTGGATATTCTTTTTGAAGAGCGTGGGTATGAGTTTATGGATGAAATGCAGCGTTGGTTTGATATTCTGCGTTTCGATAAAGGAACAGAGATTTTAGGTAACAAAGGTTGGACGGAGAAGTTCAGATACTTTCCAATTGACCAGTCGGAAATGGATAGAGCTAAAGGTGGCTTGACACAGAACCCTGGCTGGTTATAAGTTTTGATTGTTTTTTTCTGAAGAGTCCCCGGTATTTCCTTGTGAATAATACCGGGGATTTTTTGTTCCTTCACAAAGTTTGTTTTGGCAAAACATCTGTCATGCTATCACGCAAATGGGTGTATTGTTTTGATTATAAATCAATTAAAGCGTGATAGATACCCGTGACAGATAAAAAACGTTACAACCATCTATCACGCTTTCCAATCTTTCTAAAAGATGATGCCTCCTATTTATTGGGTGAATCGTAAAAGTGGCTATTGTCTTAGTTCTCAACATGAAACTTTTAGTTTTGAGACTAAATACGAGAAGTTTTGATTGGGAAAATAATTGGTTTCATTAAGGGAAACCTTTAGTTTCCTTTCGTAAAACTAAAAGTTTCAGCAAGTGAAACTTTTGGTTTCAACGATATGAAACTGTCATTCCGGCCCGTTGGGAACCGGCAAGGGTATCTATATAAAACGACCGAAACAGATACTTTTCGAAGGAAAAGTATCTGTTTCGGCATAAAAACGTAGTGTTAACATAGGAAATAGGGGAATTATCCCCTATTTATTCTCTTGATTGCTGTTATGGAAACCGTTTTATTTGAGGAACGGGTTGCCGCTTTTGTCTTTGCTCACTACCCAGCGGAAAGCATTAACCAATAGCAGGTTCTGTGTACCGTCGATAAACTCTTCGTCACCATGCCCCATATTCAGGTAAATCATTCTGTAATTCTTGTTGGACCATACGATGGGGAAGTCGCCAAAATTCACTACATCCTTGATACCCAGTGGATAGTTCTTGGGAGATAGGGACAAGAGTACCTCTACGTCCTTGTTCTGGCGGGGGCTGGGAGTCCATTGGTACCATTCGCTGGCGGGAGCCACGAATGATGCAGGCAGATTCTTGGTAACGGGATGTTCTTCGTTGTCGACTTCGACCAATACCGGCTGGGGAGGCCAGTTGTTGCAATAGAACACCCCACCACCAAGAAACTTAACGAACCAGGGCCAATGCGTGTTTTTGTCGTTGTAGGCTGCTGCGTGGAAACCTACCCAACCGCCTCCGTTTTCCATGTATTGCTCAAAAGCATCGCGTTCGGCCTTGGTGTTGGGGGATGTGTTAAGCATGATAATGACATTGTATTCTTTCAGTTTCTCGTATGGGTATTTTGAAAAATCGGTAGTAATATCCAGAACAAAGCCGTCACCGTAATTGAGCTTCTTGAAGAAAGTGGTTGCTTGTTCTGCAAATTGTACGTGTGCTTCTTCCGCATGTTGCGTGTAATAAATCAAGGCCTTGAAGCGAGGAGCTTTGGCATAGTTTGCCGGATAACCTTCGGGGACTTGTGCGTACGTCAGCAGGGTGCAAGCCGTAAACAATAAAATAAACAGATGTTTCATAATTTGTAATTTATAATTTATAAGTTATTAATTCTCCATTATCTAATATTCCGCAATCAGAGACAGCCATTTGCCTGCCGAGGTAATCCATACCTCTTTATAACAGGCATTGTTGGTTTGCGGCCAATAGGGGACATCGTCGTTACCCAGGGTACGGATACCAACGGGCATCTCTCCTGTCATTTCTCCCGAAGAGAAGGTATTCAGTTGCGGATAGTTGTGTCCTTCTCCATAAATCAAGGATTGTCCGAAAGGATTCTTGCCTACGGTCCAGTACAACTGTTCCAGACCGATGTTGAGCAGTTCCTTGTCCTTCAGGAAGTTTCCGCAGATGGCGGCGGACTTTCCGTTGGAAAGATGGATGGCGGTATTGCCGTTGAAAATGTTGAACCACACGGGGAAACGTTTCATGTAGTGCTCTTTGTCCAGTTGTACTCCTCGTTTAATCTGTTCCGTGTACAGTTCCTTGGCATTGGCAGGGGGAAACAGATGGAGGGCGTAGAAGTTGGTGGTATCCTTATATTCCTCTGCATGGTAAACACCGCTTGGAATCATACCGTAGGGATGGGTATACTTCATCATTCCTTTCAGATACTCTCCATATAGTTGTATGGAATTCACCCATTTAGGATAATCGGGGTGCTCCTTCTGGGTTTCGCAAAGCATCACCATGGCCTGCATATAGACCTGCTCGCGCGACTGGTGTATGTAATGTACGATGGATTTGCGGGATTTGTCCCGGTAGAAGAATCCGCGTGTCCCGTCTTTGTCTTTCAGCGGTTCCGTGCGCTGGCAGTCGAGGGTGTAGCGGATGTATTCGGCGGCGATGTCCGCATAAGAAGGTTTTCCGGTCAGCTTGTATAATTGGCTTGCCGACCAGGAGATGGTAGCCATATACTGACTTTTCGAAGTGTTGTAACTGTGTTCGTAAGGCTGGACGAACTGGTCGAAGCTATCTTTTTTGAACTTCTCCATAGCAAAAGCGAAATCTTCTTCGGCCACGCGCAATAGGTATTCCTGCAGCATCGGGTCGTTGTCCAGCGTCATGGAGGCGTAAGCTTCGTATCCGGCATAGAGAAAGTTGTCAAATGCCATGTTCTGTACACGTACGGAAGATATGTCGTCCAATGTATTGAACACACCGTCTTGCCAGATAAGCAATCCCATGCTGCTGGCGCGGTAACCATCGCCGTAGCGGTTCTTTAGGATGAACTCTACTCCCCATTCCGCCTCTTCACGCAGGCGGGCGGCGAGGGCTGGGTTGATATTTCTTTGTTTATTATAGGCTTCGAGCAGAGCAAAGGTCACGTCTCCCGTCTGCAAGGTTTGCTGGGACAAGTCTCCTGCATCGTGCCATCCGCCGGAGTAGGAGATGCTGCGTCCGTCATGTCGGGACATGAGGTCTACGTGGCAGGTGGAATGCTTGCCGGGAACCGGATGTCCACAGCGCTGGCAGAAGATGAAGTTCAGCACTTTCCATTGTGAATCTTCCCAAAGTCTTTCTCCAATCCGGAAGGTGGGAGTTAGCGATGTTCCGACCTTCAGCTGATACTCTCCGGGATTATTGAAGGAGGTGAAATCAATAAGGCCAAATTCTCCGAGAGTGGTTTTCTCTTTTCGGATGTCTCCTTCGTAAGCTATTTCTCCGGTTGGGGTAAGCAGTTGGAAGCGCTTTCCGGCGTCTATGGTGAGGTTTGTGTTGATGAGGGCGGTTTTGGGGTGGTTGACGGCATAGCCGGTTGTCGAGTAGGAGATTTTTCCATCGGCAGGTATCCATCCGCTGACTTTCTCAGGGGCTTTCACCGTTTGCAGTTGTAGATTGTCCAGGTAGTAGATAGCTGAATCTCCTGTAGTCCGGTCTTTGCCTTTGAGGGCTGTGCTGAAGGTGATGGACATCACCTTGTCGCGCTGATACTCGTCTATTTCGAGGAAGCATTGGTTCCACTCCTTATTAATAAGGTTAATGAGGTGTGAACCCGAAGGCTGATTATATCCTTTCTTGGCAGGAGTATCTGCATTGCGAAACGTGAGGTTCATGTTGACGATGCGCGCGCCGTCGCAATCGGGATAGATGGAGAATACGATGCGGTTGTACTTCTCCAGATTGGCGCCGTCTAGATGATAGGTAACACTGCTGTTTCCGTAGGTGGCATAGTCTGGGTCGGAAGGAGAGCCGGTCGCCCTTTTCCCGGTGAATGTGGGGAATTGCAGTTTGATGCTGCCTTTGCCGGAAACGGTCTTTTCCGTACTGAAGGACATGCTTCCTGCGCCGGAATGACTCCATCCCTCTGTACCTGCCGAGCGGGTGAGAGGAGCGCTTTGCAAGACCTCCTTTTTCCATCCGTTGGTTTCGAAAGAGTTTTCAATATCCAGGGGGAGGGGTTGATGTATCAGTCCGCTTTCGTGGAGTTGTCGTTCCAGTTTGGGGTCTTGGGTCAGACGTGTCTGACCGTATGCGGCAATACTGCCGAGAGATAAAAGGTATAAAAATAATAATGTCTTTCTCATGTTGATGTCAACCTTTGGTTTCGGTTGCAATGTTAGCCATTATTAGGCAGAAGGAGGTTTGAAAACTGCCATAAAAGCTTTAAAAGCTATCCGAAGTAGAGGAAATATGAATTTCGGTAGATGTATAATCCCTATGATGTACGACTTATAATGCCAAAGAAAATACTAAAATCGTATTTTCATAACAGAAGAAAATTGTAACTTTGCGAAGTTATGTCACAATGTTAACCTATGATGCGTATCTTGATTTTAATAATAATGCTGTTGCCATGTTCGCTTGGTATGTATGCATCTGCAATAGATAGCCTTTTGTCTGTTCTGGATAAGACTATCGTAATGCGTAGACAATACGAGGAAGAAAAAGAACGGTATATTTCTTTGATAAAGGATGAGTTGAAGCAAGGGAGGCTTACTGACATGGAGCGTTATCTGATACAAAATCGTCTTTTTGCCGAATATAATTCTTATATTAGTGATTCTGCATTACATTATATAAATGAAAATATTCTTATTGCCACACGGCTAAATAATAGGCAATGGATAAATAGTTCTATATTAAATAAAGTACATATTCTAAATACTTCGGGCCTTTTTGTTGAAGCAATGGAATTGCTGAAATCGCTTCCTCGTAACACGTTGGAGGGTGAAAATATAGTGGACTATTATGTATGTTTTGAAAACCTATATCTCTATCAGGCAGAGTACGCCACTGATCGGAACTACGTGAACAATTATCTTCGGATAGCAAATTTGTATAGGGATTCTATAATCAGCCTAGTACCGGAAGATACTTATAGATATGTAGTCGTGCATGCACCTCAGCTCATTGACCAGGGAAAAAGTCAGGAGGCTATATGTTTATTGAAGAATTTTTTACCTCGGTTGAAATCCAATACGCGTGAGTATGCAGTAGCTACTTCAATTCTGGCTTTTGCTTATCATGTCGTGGGGAACAAGCAAAAAGAAATGGAAGCACGTATTAGCAGTGCCATTGCTGACATTAGGGCAGTGGTGAAAGAAAATTATTCTTTGTGCGCATTAGCGGAATTACTTTATGGAATGGGCGATTTGGAACGTGCTAATCACTATATCAAGATTAGTATGGAAGATGCTAATTATTATACTACTCGGTTGCGTAGTTCGCAGAATTCCAAGATGCTTCCGCTCATAGATCGTGCTTATCAGCAAGAAAAGGAAATACAGCAACAGCGGCAGAGAATGTTTATTACAGGCATATGTATCCTTTCTGTTTTCCTTCTATTGACAGTACTGTGTGTGCTATGGCAAATGAAAAAATTGTCTTATGCCCGTAAAAAAGTTGTTGCTGCCAATTCCCAATTGAGTATATTGAATAGTGAATTGAAGAAGCTGAACAAGTCTCAACATGAGGCTAATGAACGATTATTGCATACTAATCAGACTCTTACGGAAGCCAATCATATTAAGGAAGAGTATTTGGGACGTTTCCTCAGTTTAAGTTCCTCTTATATAAGTAAGATGGAAGAATATCGCCGCATATTGAACAAGCAGGCTGCTGCCGGTAAACTTGAGGAGTTATATCGTACATTGAAGTCCGACCGTTTCATAAATCAAGAGTTGAAAGAGTTCTATCACAATTTCGATGTATCTTTTCTTAAGATATTCCCTAACTTTGTAGAAGAATTTAATCGTTTGTTGCCAGTTGAAGAACAATTGCATCCTAAAAATGAAGAATTGCTTGTTACCGAACTGCGCATATTTGCACTGATTCGTTTAGGTATTACAGACAGTGCGCGTATTGCAGAATTTTTGCGTTATTCCATAACTACCATCTATACTTATCGTTCCAAGCTAAAAAACAAGTCTCTTTGTAAAGAGGACTTTGAAGAACGAGTGATGAAAATAACTTCTTTTTGATTTTATCCTCCTTTTGAGGCTTTCTTCTGCCTTAAAAAGTCTAGAAATGATTTAGAAATTAGTAGCAATAGCATTTTCGTAATGCGTTGTATTATAGTTGATTGCCTGTTGCAGGACTTTAGATTTTTATCTCAGCCCAAATCGTGCGTTTGTTTTGATAATACATTTGCATCAATCTATTTATTGTTTAACTAATTTCTAATAAGATGAAAAAGAAAAGTCTAAAGAGATGCCTTAAAAAGCGCATGATCCTTTTACTGGGTTTTCTTATGATGACTGGTGTTGCTGTTGCGCAACAACTTCAGGTACAAGGAAAGGTGACCGATGCAACGGGTGAAGGTCTTATCGGTGCAAGTGTATTGGTAAAGGGTACAACTTCGGGGGTGATAACTGACATTGACGGTAACTATGTGTTATTGAATGTCAATCCTGATGCAATACTTATTTTTTCTTATGTAGGTTACCAAACGCAGGAACTGAACGTATCCGGTAGAAACAAGATTGATGTTGTCTTGCATGATGACCAGCAGGTGTTGGAAGAAGTTGTAGTAGTGGGCTACGGTTCATTGAGTAAAAAAGAAGTTTCCAGTTCCATTGTACAAGTGGATAAGAAAAATTTTAATTTGGGGGCTATGAATAACCCGATGGAAATGGTATCGGGAAAAGTCGCGGGCTTGAATGTCAATACGCAGGCAGCTGCCAATCCTAACTCCAGTTCTTCATTACAAGTACGTGGTGCAACATCTGTTTCTGCAAGTAATAGTCCTTTGATTGTCATAGATGGTGTGGCAGGTGGCGATATCCGTAACATCGCTGCACAGGATATTGAATCTATTACGGTATTGAAAGATGCGGGTTCAGCTGCTATTTACGGAACGCGAGGTGCTAATGGTGTGATTTTAGTTACAACGAAACGTGGCTCGGGTGAAGCTGGAAAAACGGTAGTCACATATGACAGTTACATCGCTTTTAATGTAGCCAAGCCCTCTCCGGATATTCTGTCGGCTGATGAATTCCGTCGTTCGAGACGAGGTACAGACTATGGAGCCGACACTGACTGGTATGGACTGATTACTCGTGATGTAGCATACGACACAAACCAATATATATCTATTGATGGTAGCACAAAGAATGGTTTCTATGGTGCTTCCTTCAATTACAAAAGTGCCAATGGACTTGACATCGTGAGTGGTCGTGAAGAATTTGGAGGTCGTTTTTCTATGGAACAGCGTGTACTGGAGAATCGCTTACAATTCAACGGTTCGTTGAGTGCACGTCGTGTAAATGAAACCTGGGGAAATGATGGTTTCTTCGATAGGGCACTCACAATGAATCCTACAATGCCGGTATATAATGCAGACGGTTCGTATTATCAGCCTACTTCTCCTACGGGTGCAACCAATCCGGTTGCGGAGCTTGCTTTGAGAGATAACAACGGCCAGCGTATGTATTTGTTGGGTACGGCTGAGGCTAAACTGAATATTTTGCAGACAGAAAAGCATTTGTTGAATACAACATTAAGTTACTCATTGCATTACAATGACATGAAGCAACAATATTATGCTTCGTCTGCCGGTTCGGAGTCCTATTGGAATGGTTATAAAGGACGTGCGGAAATGAAGTATCAGAAATGGTACACCAATCGATTGGAGTGGTTGGGAAATTATGCACTGAACTTGGGCGACCACAATATTAAGGCTGTAGTGGGCTATACTTATGAGAAGTCTATCTGGGAACAGATTGGTGGTAGTAACAACGACTTCTCTTTTGATAATACGAAATATTGGGATTTGGGCAGTGGCTCTTATCTGAAGGATGGTTTGGCAAGTTTATATAGCGGTCGCTCTGAATCGACACTTATTGGCTTCTTTGGTCGGTTGAACTATAATTGGAAGGATATGCTTTTTGCATCGGCTTCGTTGCGCTATGAAGGCTCTTCCAAATTTGGTGCTAACCAAAAGTGGGGGTACTTCCCAGCAGCTTCTTTGGCTTGGGAAATGATGGAGATGGGCTTTATGAAGAATACCCGGAAAGTGTTGACCAGTTTGAAACCGCGTGTTTCTTTCGGAATTACCGGTCGTTCGGATTTTGATGCTTATAAATCACTTTCTACTTACAATACCAATGGTAGTTATCTCTTTGACGGGCGTTGGGTAACGGGCTATGCTCCCTCTAGTAATGCTAATCCGGATTTGGCTTGGGAAAAGAGCGTTGCGATTAATCTGGGTGTTGATTTTGTTCTATGGAATCGTTTACGTGGTTCAGTGGAGTATTTTGACCGTAGTTCTAAAGACTTGCTTTATACGTACACGGCACCTCAACCGCCTTTTGTCTATTCCACTATTTTGGTTAACGTTGGAACAACGAAAAATACCGGTATAGAAGTATCTTTGGATGGTGATATCCTTACTAAAACAGCAGTGAAGTGGACGAGCGGAATCAATTATTCTTATGGGAAGACTAAGTTGACCAAACTTTCTAACGATATTTACAAGGCATCTTATCTCGACCTTTACTTAAAACCGGGTACTGGTTCCAGCGAATATTTCTTCCGTGTGCAGGAAGGGGGAGAGATAGGGCAGTTCTACGGTTATGAATATGCAGGTGTTGACGAAAATGGCAATATGCTTATTTTGAATGATAAAGATGAGCAAATACCGATTTCTCAGGCTGATGCCAAGTATAAACGTTATATTGGCAATGGTGCTCCCAAGCACTTCTTGTCTTGGAGTAACAACCTGACTTGGAGAAATTTTGATTTGAGTGTATTCTTCCGCGGTACATTCGGTTTTGATGTATTCAATATGCGTAAATATGGTATGGGGCTTCAGGGATGTGGTACAGATAATGTTCTTCGCTCTGCGTATCTGGAAGATAAGAATATCCGTACCGGTGGTGGAGTAATATCTTCCTATTTCCTGGAGGATGGTAGCTTCATAAAACTGGAAAATGTAACCTTGGGATATAATTTTACTCCTAAGAACCGTAAGTTACTGGATAATATGCGCATATATCTGTCTGCCAAGAATCTGTTTACCTTGACCGGATATTCTGGTAATGACCCTTCAATTATAGACGTGAATGGTATCCAGCCGGGAGTAGATAGTAATAGTGCTTATCCTACAGCAACTCAATTGAGTTTAGGTGTGACTCTTCGCTTCAAATAAATGAGAAACAAATTATTAAAAATATGAAAGATATGAAATATATAAAATGTCGTTGGTTATTGGCGATGATTATGTCATGTTCACTTTTCTCTTGTACTAATTTGGACGAGGAAGTGTTCGATCGTGTGGATGCCGGAATTTATTATCAAGATGAGACGAGTGTTCAGGGGGCAGTGGCAGCCATCTATTCGAAAGCTGCATATAGTTATTTGGAATACTTCTGGTATTTGCAGGAGTTTTCTGCCGACCAGGTGGCATGGCGCAGTTGGAACGGTGGACTTTGGGGATGGGATGAGGCATTGAAGTTTGCTTTGTCTTCACATACCTGGACGTCAGAATCAACCATTATTCGCCAAACTTGGGAGAATGCGTGGACCACTATTGGGCTTTGCAATACGCTTATTACAGATTTGCAGGCAATCAGCCCCGCATCTATACGCATGACTGAGGATGCTTTGAATAGTTATATTGCCGAAGTACGTACCCTGCGTGCTTGGGCATACTACAATATCTTTGAGATTTGGGGTGGAGCACTTCCCTTGAACATTTCTTCGGGTGCGGAAATCCCTGGTTCTGCAGATACTGATTTTGATAAGGGGTGCAAGATTATCTACGATTTTATCAGTCAGGAATTAGATGAGTCAGTTACAGATCTTATGAAAGAAGATGGTTCTGGAAAGACTCGCAACCGCATGAACCAAGCTGCCAATCGTATGATTAAGATGCGCTTGTTGCTGAATTCTGAGGTGTTTATCAAACAAAACAGTTATAATGAGTGTGCCACTCTTTGCCAAAAAATTCTGAATGGCGATTATGGTACTTACAGCATTACCGATGACTATCGCGATATTTATTCGATAAACAATGTAGAATGTCCGGAAGTTGTAATGGCATTGGCGATGGAAGTCGGTCAGGTCAATACCGGTTGGATGCGTAACATGCCTTTCATGCCTTACAATTGTTGGGATTACTTTGGAGGTACATACAGCCAGAGCGGATGGAATTGTGTATGCTTGGCACCTTCATGGGATAATTCTGGAAATGTACAGCCGTATGGTGGTACTGACAATCCTAAGAGCTTTCTTACTGACTACGGTGATAAGTTAGGAGCAGTTTATGAACGTTTCCACGATAAAGATATCCGTAAGCAGAACTATGTGTATAATGAAACAACAGGAAACTATCAAGGCATTTTTTTGAAAGGGGCTATTAAAGCCAACTATGGTAAGGGTGCGGCTTTGAAAGCAGATGCCGACCGTGACGGTCAGGATTTGGTTTATGTGGATCAGGTGGGTACATTCCTTAATTTAGGACGTAATCTGGAGACTGTCATGTCACCTCGCTGGGGTGAAACGAATTCAGGTGTCCGTTTGGTAAGATATCCGGTTTATCCGGAGAGTGCAGGCATTGATTTCCAAAACATCGATGAGGTGGAATTCCGTTTGAGTGAAGTGGTCTATACTCTTGCTGAATGTAAAATGCGTGCAGGTGATACGGAAGGTGCTAAAGAACTGGTATATAGAGTTAAAACACGCTATTTTACAGATAAATCGGCTCTCGAGCAGCCCGGTCCTGGTTTTACATCCTTTGATATGGATTGGATGTTGAGTGAATGGGGACTTGAATTCTTGGGAGAGGGGCGTCGTCGTCGTACAGACTTGCGTCGTTTCGATAAGTTTACGCAAGGGCAATGGTGGTTCTTTGGCCGTGCCACGGACGACGGTTTAAGCTATCCGGCTAAACGTGACCGCAAATACGAGTGGTATCCCTTGCCCCAGTCTGCCCTTATGGTAAATCCGGGACTGGTACAGAATCCTAATTATTAATCATCCTATAATAATAGTAACAATGAAAAAATATATATGTAATCCGCTATGGCTTTTGTTGCTTTTTGTAGCTTTCATCAGTAGTTGTGACAAGGAGGAAATTGTGTTTGACCATGAGTTGCCGCAATTTGAACTTCGTAGCGATGCTATCTTGCTGGAGGTGATTATGCCCCAAGGAACTGGTGCCGATGAAATAATTTATATTGCAGGCGATTTCAATGGAGGTCAGGATGCTGCTTCCGGAGACCTTAAGTGGCAGATGGAGAAAGCTGCAAACAATGATGTTAAATGGGGCATATACCTCTATCCGGAAGATTTTGTTAATGGAAAGACACTTGCCGATGGCTTTTATTTCGTTTCTAAGACACAAGGTATAGAGCGTACTTTGCAGAATGGGGATGCTTTACATCAAATTTCGGCTAAGGTAGGTACTCGCACTGATATAACGGTAACCCGCTGGAATGCTTATTTTGAGGAGCCGGAAGACCCAAGTGAAGTGATTCATGACGGTTATGCTGTGTTCGTGATGGACAATACAGGTTGGGATGCACTGACACTTTATGCGTGGGGAAATGATTTGCCGGAACTTTTTGGAGGTTGGCCCGGTATTTCACCTACTGGTAGCGTTGAGATAAAAGGAATTACCTATAAATACTTCGATACAGGTGAAGCAAATAAGGGATTGGTTTACAATTTGATATTTAACGATAATGGAGTAGGTTCACAATTTGATGGACCACAGAACTTTACTCTTGACCGTGACATATATTTGGAAATCACAGAAAGCGGTTGGACGGAAATAGATCCGGATGCAGTGGTCATCCATGATGGTTATACCATTTTTATTGAAGACCAGTCCAGATGGGCAGAAACAACCATATATGCGTGGGGAAATGATATACCGGAACTCTTTGGCAGTTGGCCAGGAATATTACCAACCGGTAGTGTTGAGATAAAAGGTGTCACGTATAATTATTACGATACAGGTGAAGCAAATAAGGGATTGACTTACAATCTGATAATGAATAATAACAATGGAGGCTCACAATTTGACCTCGCAGCAGTGACGCTTGATCGAGATTATTATTTCCGTATTACGGACATAGCTGGTGAGGAGATTGACCCTAACAATCCGGACGGAGACTCTGAACCGGAATCTGAAGCGGCTTTTGTTTCTAATCAGAATAATTTCTTGAAATGAGTTTTGTATAGTAATGAAGATGTTAAATGACCTATTGGTGGAATGAGATTGGGGATAGGATATCTCTTTTCAATCTTGCGGATATATGTCCCAAGGCTTGGTTTTTCTATCCCAAGTCTTGGGATAAAAAAAACAACCCTTGGGAAGAAGTTATCTCTTAGCTCTTTTGTTTTTTAGTATTGGCTTCCGGGATTTTTAGTATTAAGTCTTAGTATCTTTTCTGCCAATGCCCATCACTGGAGAGTTTGGATGCTCCTTTTGCAGATATCAGTTCCGCCAATGAGTATAAGTATAGATAAAAAGTAGAAATATGAAAAAAGTAATAATTGCGACACTGCTCTTTACGATGCTACATTCTTGTATGGGGTGTAGTGATAGTCAGAGTGACATGGAACCGATTCCCGTCCCACAGGAAGAATACATGGCTTCGGATATGGTGATTTATGAGGCAAATCCCCGCATTTTTGCCGAAGAAAATGCGTTCTCTGCCATCAAAGCAGAGCTTGACCGTATTCAAAGCCTGGGAACTACCGTGCTTTGGCTGATGCCTGTAAATGAGCCGGGAGTACTGAAAAGTGTGAATTCACCTTATTGTATAAAGGATTATAAAAAGCTGAATACACGTTACGGAACAAAAAAAGACTTGAAAGAACTGGTAGATGCTGCCCATGCCAAAGGAATGAAAGTGATTCTTGACTGGGTTGCCAACCATACTTCGTGGGACAATGCTTGGGTGACTGAGCATCCGGATTGGTATACACAGGATGCAAATGGCAATGTGGTACAACCTCAAGAACAGCCTTGGGCGGATGTTGCTGACTTGAATTTTGACAACGAAACCATGCAGCAAGCCATGATTGATGCCATGAAGTATTGGGTAACAGAAATTGGTATTGATGGATACCGTTGTGATTATGCCGAGGGGGTACCAGATGCTTTCTGGAAGAAAGCAATCGCCGAGCTCCGTACACTTGACAATAATTTGCTGATGCTTGCCGAAGGCGGAAAAACGTCTTTAATGAACAATGGTTTCAATCTGCTCTACGGCTGGAACTTCCATAGTAAACTGAAAGACTATTATGCCGGTAAATGCTCACTTACTGACCTTTATGCTATGAATACTTCCGAATTGGAGGGAATGCCGAAGGGTACGTTACGGTTACGCTATTCTACTAATCATGACCAGGCAAGTGAGGCTTCACCGATAGAATGTTATGGCGGTGAGCGTGGTGCCATGTCTGCTTTTGTATTGACGACTATGCTCGAGGGGATACCTCTTATTTATAGTTCGCAGGAAGTAGCCTATCCGCGGTCACTTAACTTTTTCAATTACGGAGTTATAGACTTGAAGTCCAATGAAGTCTTTGCGCAAGAGATGGCAGAAATCATCAGAGCCTATAAAGCTACGAGCAGTGTACGTGGTGGTGAACTGGAAGTTTATACTACCGGAGATGTCGCTTCATTTTATCGGGCAGCAGGCAGTCATGGCATGTTGGTCATGGTGAATACTGCCAATGAGTCTGTACAAGTGAAAGTACCTATGGAGCATGCTGGCAAGACCATGACCGATGTGATTGCCGGTGTGGATGTGGAGTTGCCTACAGTAATGACGATGGAGCCTTATCAATATTTTATATATCAACAATAACGGATGTATATGAAACATGTATTATTAACAGTTGTATTTCTGGGAATTGCTTGTGTGGCGATGGCACACGAATTGTTATCTCCCAATGGGAATCTGAAACTCAATGTTGTGCTTGATTCCGAGGGGGGGCCGGTCTATAGCTTATATTACAAAGGAGAGCCGGTTGTAGAACCTTCTGCCTTGGGAATACTTATGGAAGAAGCGGATTTGTCAAATGGCTTCCGGATTCTTGATGCAACAAATTCTACTTTTGATGAAACTTGGATGCCTGTATGGGGAGAGTATGAAAAAGTCCGTAACCATTACAATGAACTTACTGTCACTCTCTCACAACCGGCAAAGCACGACCGTATGATGATTGTACGTTTTCGATTGTTTGACGATGGACTCGGATTCCGTTATGAGTTGCCGGAGCAGAAAACCATGAATTATCTGACGGTAAAAGACGAACTGACGGAATTCAATCTGACCGGTAATCATACACTCTATTGCATTCCCGGTGATTATGATACGAATGAGTTTGCCTATACTACTGCGGCCATTTCCGAAGTGCGCGAAGCTATGGAACGTAATCTACGTAAAAAAGGATATGAAGCTAAAGCGACTTCATTCACAGTACAAACACCCCTTATGATAAAGACTACCGAAGGACTTTATATCAATATTCATGAAGCTGCCTTGGTAGATTATTCTGCCATGTTGCTGAATGTGGATGATAAAGAGTTTAACTTTTCTGCTCATCTTACTCCCGATAAATTAGGAAAGAAAGGATATCTGCAATTACCGTTGCATACCCCGTGGCGTACAATTATGGTTAGTGACGATGCACGTAGCATCCTTGCTTCTCAGTTGATTCTTAATCTGAATGAACCTTGTAAGCTGGAAGATACTTCTTGGATTAAGCCACAGAAATTTATCGGTGTCTGGTGGGAGATGTTTACTGGTGGAGGAGGTACATGGGCATATAGCGACTATTATAAGGCTAAACCCGGCATAACCGACTATTCAAAGTTAACTCCTAATGGACATCATCCGGCCAATACTGAACATGTGAAAGAGTACATAGACTTTGCGGCGGAGAATGGTATTGATGCGGTATTGGTTGAGGGTTGGAATGAAGGTTGGGAAGATTGGGCATCCTATCGTAAGGATCGTCAGTTCCTTTTTGACAAACCTTATCCGGACTTTGATGTTGCGGTACTACATGCCTATGCCAAATCAAAGGGGGTAAAGATTATCATGCATCATGAGACGGCTGCTAATGCTGCCGATTATGAGCGGCAGCTGGATGTAGCCTTTCAATTTATGGTAGATAATGGCTATAATTCTGTAAAGACAGGATATGTGGGCTCAATCATTCCCCGTAGTGAATATCATTCCTCACAATGGATGAACAATCATTATATACATGTGGTGAAGCGTGCTGCTGATTATAAGATTATGGTAGATAGTCACGAGGCTGTTCGTCCCACCGGCTTGTGCCGTACCTGGCCCAACTGGGTAGCGCAAGAATCTGCCCGTGGTGGTGAGTTTGAATCTATGGGGGGCAATGATCCGGATCATACTTGTATCTTGCCGTTTACTCGGTTGAAGGGTGGTCCGATGGATTACACTCCTGGTATTTTCCAGACAAAACTTTCGTATTATAATGGTTCGAAACCTAAAGGTCAGGCGGGTACTACATTGGTAAAACAATTGGCTCTATATGTAACGATGCCCTCTCCGTTACAGATGGCAGCAGACCTGCCGGATAATTATCGCCGTTTTCCCGATGCGTTTCAATTTATTAAGGATGTAGCGGTGGATTGGAGCAATTCTTGGTATCTGGAAGCCGAACCGGGTGATTATATCACAGTGGCTCGTCAAGCCAAAGGAAAACAAGAGTGGTATGTAGGTGCTATTACCGACGAACATCCTCGTACGGCAACTATTCCTTTCTCTTTCTTACCCGAAGGAAGGAAATATATTGTTACCGTTTATGCAGATGGTCGGGATGCAGACTGGAAAGATAATCCGCAGAGCTATGACATCCGTCGTGGCATAGTAACGTCAAAGAGTGTGCTGCGTCAACCTCTGGCAAGAAGTGGAGGGGTGGCTATCAGTGTTCGAGAAGCAACAAAAGAAGAGGTAAAAGGATTGAAGAAATTATGAAGCTTGTCCGTACATAGTAATTATTATGTTGCGGATTTAATACAAGCATTTAAGAATTAAAGTTAGCAATTGGAAAGGCATAGTCCGTGAGGATTGTGTCTTTTTTCGTAAATTATTCGTCATTTCTTATTTTCTTTATTATAATTTTTTCTATATTTATGCCGTTATGGCGAATTGTTGACAGAATAGGAAAAGAATAGACCATTTAGGTATGAATAGAGAATGCCGGGGATTTGACATTTTATCATTCTTTAATCAAAATATAACCGTAAAATTTAGCTGTTTTGAAAAGTTTTCTTATATTTGCGGTGTTATTCATTGACATTTTGTTTGAATAGCGTGAAGTCAACAAGGTAATAACCTTTAAAACGTAATATTATGAATATCGAACGTATCATGGCCTCTTTAGAGGCAAAGCACCCCGGCGAGTCTGAGTATCTTCAAGCCGTAAAGGAAGTTCTTCTTTCCATCGAAGATATCTATAACCAACATCCTGAGTTCGAGAAAGCGAAAATTATAGAACGTCTGGTTGAACCTGACCGTATCTTTACTTTCCGTGTAACGTGGGTGGATGATAAGGGTGAAGTTCAGACGAACCTCGGCTATCGTGTGCAGTTCAACAATGCCATTGGCCCGTACAAAGGCGGTATTCGTTTCCATGCTTCCGTAAATCTTTCTATCCTCAAATTCCTGGGATTTGAGCAGACTTTCAAGAATGCTTTGACTACATTGCCTATGGGCGGTGGTAAGGGTGGTTCCGACTTCTCTCCGCGCGGAAAGAGCGATGCTGAAATCATGCGTTTCTGTCAGGCCTTCATGCTGGAATTGTGGCGTCACCTCGGTCCGGATATGGATGTTCCTGCCGGTGATATCGGTGTAGGCGGTCGCGAAGTGGGCTATATGTTCGGTATGTATAAGAAGTTGACTCGCGAATTTACGGGCACATTTACCGGTAAAGGATTGGAATTTGGCGGTTCGCTGATTCGTCCTGAAGCAACAGGATTTGGTGGCTTGTATTTCGTAAACCAAATGTTACAGACAAAAGGCATTGACATCAAGGGCAAGACCGTGGCTATCTCCGGTTTTGGAAATGTAGCTTGGGGTGCTGCTACCAAGGCTACCGAATTGGGTGCCAAGGTGGTTACCATCTCCGGTCCCGACGGTTACATCTACGACCCGAACGGTATCAGTGGCGAAAAGATAGATTATATGCTGGAACTCCGGTCATCGGGCAACGATATCGTAGCACCGTATGCCGACGAATTCCCCGGCTCTACTTTCGTGGCAGGCAAACGCCCGTGGGAAGTGAAAGCGGACATCGCTCTGCCTTGCGCTACCCAGAACGAGCTGAACGGCGAAGATGCACAACACCTCATTGACAACAAGGTGACATGTGTAGGCGAAATCTCCAATATGGGATGTACGCCCGAAGCTATCGACCTTTTCATTGACAACAAGATTATGTATGCACCGGGTAAGGCTGTCAATGCAGGTGGTGTGGCTACCAGCGGACTGGAAATGTCGCAGAACGCCATGCACCTCAGCTGGAGTGCAGCCGAAGTGGATGAAAAACTCCACGCCATCATGCACGGAATTCATGCTCAATGCGTAAAATATGGGACAGAACCTGATGGCTACATCAACTACGTGAAGGGAGCGAATATCGCCGGTTTCATGAAGGTGGCTCATGCCATGATGGGTCAGGGAATTATCTAAGAGAGAAACTTTGTTTAGTTGTATTTGTATTTGTGGTTTGTGCTGCTCTACGCCTGTGAAGGTATCGGGCAGTACTTTTTTTATTCTCAATTAAAAAAGTTGTATCTTTGTATCCGAGAAACCATAAATGACAAAGAGATGTTACTACCTGAATTGAAACTGAGACGTGATAAAATACGCTCTCTCATGGCTCAACAAGAGATTGATGCCGCTCTTATCGCTTGTAATGTAAACTTAATCTATACGTATGGACGTGTCGTCAGCGGTTACTTGTATCTGCCGTTGAATGCTCCCGCCCGTTTATTCATCAAACGTCCCAACAATATTGAAGGGGAACATATCCATCCTATCCGTAAACCGGAACAACTGCCTGACTTACTAAAGGAATGTGGTTTGCCCATACCTGCCAGGTTGATGCTGGAGGGGGATGAGTTGTCTTTTACGGAATATAACCGTTTGGCAGCGTGTTTCCCTGAAACGGAGGTGCTTCCTTGTGGTACGGCCCTTATCCGGAAGGCCCGAAGTGTCAAGACTGAAATAGAGATTGAGATGTTCCGTCGTTCCGGCATTGCACATGCCAAGGCCTACGAACAAATACCCTCGGTTTATAGACCGGGAATGACAGACTGCCAGTTATCCATCGAAATAGAGCGCCTGATGCGCCTGGAAGGTTGTCTGGGCATTTTCCGTACCTTCGGACAAAGTATGGAGATTTTTATGGGAAGTCTGCTGGCAGGAGACAATGCCACTGCGCCTGCCCCCTATGATTTTGCTCTGGGAGGCGAAGGACTTGACCCGTCACTGCCTATCAGTGTGAACGGTGCACTGTTGCAACCCGGCCAGAGCTTTATGGTTGATATGGGGGGTAACTTCTATGGCTATATGGGCGACATGAGCCGTGTATTCTCTATCGGAAAGTTGCCGGAAAAGGCATCTGTTGCCCATCAGGTTTGCCTGGACATACAAGAGGCTGTTGTAGAAAAAGCGAAACCGGGTGCTGTTTGTGAGGACCTTTACAATCTCGCTATCGATATTGTCACCAAAGCGGGCTTTGCCGACAACTTTATGGGAGCCACTCAAAAAGCCAAGTTTATCGGTCATGGCATCGGACTGGAAATCAATGAAATGCCGGTGCTGGCTCCACGCATGAAGCAGGAGCTGGAACCGGGCATGGTCTTTGCTTTGGAACCGAAGATTGTTTTGCCAGGCATTGGTCCCGTCGGTATCGAAAACTCTTGGGTTGTAACAGCGGAAGGAGTGGAGAAACTGACGTTGTGTAAGGAAGAGATTGTGGAACTTTGAAAATTGATAATGGATAATGGAAAATTGCCATGCGGTTTCAATAAATACGCTGCACTGTTTATTTTTCCATTATCCATTTTCAATTATTTTACCCTTCTGTTAAGCTGATTATTCGCTTTCGAAGGTTTGGATTTACCAATCCGTTTTCCGGTTGGCTTGGCCTTGTTGCTCCGTTTGGGCTTTATGCCGGAATGGTTACTCGCCTTCATAATATTCACATAAGTAGTAGCGGGCTATAAAGTCCCAATATTGATGCAGTGTTTCTTTTCCTTTCAGGAAGGGAAGTTCCACATCGGGTAGAATTCCTTTGGCCATTCCGTATTTCAGCAGGTCGAACGGACACTCTCCGGGTTGGCAGAACATCTTGTAACCCTCTGCAGCAGCGCGTTTGGCATCGTACATCGGGTTATGTTCTTCACAGAAATAGGCGGCCACGTTGTGGGCTACGAGCATACCTTTGGCGTTGGCATAAATCACGAACTCTTTTTGGTATTCCAGGTCGGGCAATAGTGCGGACCGTTTGTTTTCCCATCCCAAGACATCGACAAAGAAAGTGCAAAGCTCCTTGTAATCGGTGAAGTATAGCAGCGGTTTCCCCTGGCTGTATTCCAGACAGCGGGCGGCATCTTTACTCAGTTTGGTTTCCGGAGTGACTTCCGGCAGCGGAGTAATGGGCATATCCAGTAAATCAAGTCCCATTACCCAAAGGAAGGAAGATTCTCCCTCGCTGATGGGAGCTTCTTCGAAACGTGCATCCATCAGTTCATAGGCGCTTTGGCTTAATGCAAGCAGGTCTTTGTCATAAGGACTGAACAAGGTGTATTCCTTGTCAAAAATACTAAATTGTGATTTCAATGTCCACAGTACGAATGCAATGTCTTCCTGATTTATTTCATCGGGCGTATAATCGTCACCCAGTGGATAGAACGGCAGGTAAGTTCCGTATACTCCTTGAAAGGCTTCGGAGAAAAGTTTCCAGCCTCCGCTTTGGGCAATGGCATCTTGAAAGTACATGCCGAGGGAGATGGCTGCGTCAATTTGGGTACGCAGGTCTTCCTTGTTGAACAAGGGAGAGGTCTTGACGAGGGGCAGGATGCTTGTGGCAAAGTCGAGGTACCATTTGTCCGTTGGCAGTACGTGGGTGCGTTCATTGGCCCCCAACCAATATTGCATGTTGATTGTTGTCATGATTTGTTTGTTTTAGATAAATATTATAGTCTTTTTAATGCCAATTTGATGACTTGTTCCACCGGTGCGCTTGGTTCTTCCTTCAAAATGGCAAGCACTACTTTTTGTGAGGGGGCTTGTGCAAAGCCCAGCATGGTAAGGGCGGCTACGGCTTCTTCTTGTACTTGTGCGTTGGCTGCCGATACCAGTGTACCTATGGTCCCTGCGTTGCCGGCTACAACGCTGCCGGTCTTGATTTTGTCTTTTAAATCCACAATTATCCGTTGGGCTGTTTTCAGCCCGATACCCTTGACTGTTTTCAGTAGAGTGGCGTTTTCCGTGCTGATGACATTTATCAGTTCGGATGGCGAGAGTGCCGAGAGAATCATGCGAGCTGTATTTCCGCCGATGCCTGAAACGGAGATGAGCAACAGGAATAGTTCGCGTTCCTGCTTGTCAGCGAACCCGTAGAGGACATAGGCGTCTTCACGGATAGCTTCATATATATATAGTTTGCATTCTTTCTTGCCCTGGATGGCGGCATACGTATTCAATGAAATATTGACGCCGTATCCCAGTCCGTTGCAGTCTATTATTGCGGTTGCCGGACTTAGTTCGGCAATTCCGCCTCTGATGTATTCTATCATAATTCTTTTGCTTGTTGGCCCCAAATGTGCCTTGCGTACATATCATCTGCGAATGTATGAATTATTATTGGACTTTCACTCACTAAAAAAAGAAAAACTGTGTGAAACAGCAGGGAGTTCTGCCGATATAATAAATTAAAATGCTTACTTTTGCGCCGATAAAGTAGAAAACTGATAAATAAATTCATAAAAAGAATGAAAAAAGTAAGAGCGGCCATCGTTGGCTATGGTAATATCGGGCATTATGTGCTCGAAGCCCTGCAAGCAGCTCCCGATTTCGAAATTGCCGGTGTAGTACGCCGTGCCGGAGCTGAAAACTGTCCTGCGGAACTGAGTGCATATCCCGTTGTGAAGAATATCAAGGAACTGAAAGGCGTGGATGTTGCTATCCTTTGTACGCCTACCCGCAAAGTGGAAGAGTATGCAAAGGAGATCCTTGCTTTAGGCATTCATACTGTGGACAGTTTCGATATCCATACGGGTATCACTGCCTTGCGCCGCACACTGGATGCAGAGGCTAAAAAGCATAATACGGTATCCATCATTTCTGCCGGCTGGGATCCGGGTAGTGACTCCATTGTCCGCACTATGCTGGAAGCCATTGCTCCGAAAGGCATTACCTATACTAATTTTGGTCCGGGTATGAGCATGGGACACACCGTGGCTGTAAAGGCCATCGAAGGTGTGAAAGCCGCTCTTTCCATGACTATTCCTACAGGAACCGGCATTCACCGTCGTATGGTGTACATTGAGTTGAAGGATGGTTACGAATTTGATAAGGTGGCTGCAGCCATCAAAGCCGACCCGTACTTCGTGAATGACGAAACACATGTAAAATTGGTTCCGAGTGTGGATGCACTGCTCGATATGGGGCATGGGGTAAACTTGACCCGTAAGGGTGTGTCCGGCAAGACGCAGAACCAGCTATTTGAGTTCAACATGCGTATCAACAATCCTGCCCTCACGGCACAAGTGCTGGTATGTGTGGCGCGTGCCGCTATGCGTCAGCAGCCGGGTTGCTATACAATGGTTGAAGTTCCGGTAATAGACCTGCTTCCGGGCGATAGAGAAGAGTGGATCGGCCATTTGGTATAAGACACAGAAAAAACAGATGATGTGTTTGGCTCAAACGCATCGTCTGCTTGCCCCGAACACATCATCTGTTTGATGTAAATGCATCATCCGTTCTACTGCGAATGGATGATGCGTTTTTTTATGTCTTGTTCTTTAAAAGAAATACCTCAGTATATCATTGAAGTTTGCCCAAATCAGCAAACCGAACAAGAGGAACATGCCCACCATCTGCGCACGTTCCATAAACTTGTCGCTGGGCTTGCGGCGTGCAATGATTTCGTAAATGAGGAATAACACGTGTCCACCGTCCAGTGCAGGGATGGGCAGAATATTCATAAAGGCAAGGATGATGGAGAGGAATGCCGTCATGTACCAGAACTGGTGCCAGTCCCACGTGGCGGGGAAAATACTGCCGATGGTTCCGAAACCTCCGAGTTGCTTGGCTCCTTCCTTGGAGAAGAGATATTTCATCTGGCCTACGTAGCCTTTCAGAGTCTTTACCCCCAAAGATACGCCGGCAGGGAAAGAGGAAAGGAAACTGTATTCCTTACGGACAACGGGCAGCAGCTTGTCGGTTGCCGTACGTGCTGCTACGCCTATTTCATAGTCGGCATTGGTCATCATGCTCAAGGTGTCTGTCACACCGTTACGGACGTATGTCAAGGTTACCTCATGGGATGCGTTGGCTTTCTTGCGCTTCAGCATCTCTTCTTTGAAGTCGTAGTAGGCTATTGACTTTCCATCCAAGTGGGTGATGCTGTCACCTACTTGCAGACCGGCGGAAGCGGCAGGGTATCCTACAATCAGGCTGTCGACTACATAAGGGAAACGGAAACTGGCGAAACGCACGCTGTCTGCCAGCAAGCGGTTCATCATGTCTTCGGGGATGTAGACTGAAGCAGCTTCCCCATCACGCAATACGCTTACCTGGCGAGCATCGACAATACTGGTCAGCAGGTCGCCATCATAGCGTTCGAACGGTACCCCGTCGGCAGATATTAGGATATCGCCGTCGCGGAAGCCTATGGCTTTGGCTGTTTCGTTAAAATCCATACCCAATGGGGCTTTTTGTACTGGTATATATTCGTCGCCCCAAGTAAAAAGTATCATGGAATAGATGAACAATGCGAGCAGGAAGTTGAACAATACACCGCCTACCATAATCAGCAGGCGTTGCCATGCCGGTTTGGCACGGAACTCCCATGGCTGCATGGGTTGCTTCATCTGTTCGGTATCCATAGATTCGTCTATCATACCTGCTATTTTTACATAGCCGCCTAAGGGTAGCCATCCGATACCGTATTCCGTGTCACTGTGTTTGGGCTTGAACTTGAATAATGTGAACCAAGGGTCAAAGAATAAGCAGAACTTTTCTACCCGCGTCTTGAACAAACGCGCAAAAAGGAAGTGCCCCCCCTCATGAACAATAACGAGCAACGAGAGGCTCATAATGAGTTGCAGGGCACGAATCAAGAATGTTTCCATCTAATTATTTGCTGTTTTACGATTTTTATAATTTTCGCAAAGGTACGTTTTCTTATTTAACGTATCAAATGAGTAGATGTTTTTTATAATTCTTTTCATTCCGGTGTATCTATCAAATCAGCTCTTCTGCTATCCGTCGGGCTTCGGCATCCGTAGCCACATAGTCTTCATAGGTGGGCTTCTGTAAGTAGGATACGCGCGACATGGTCTTTTCTATTACTTCACTCATGCCAAGGAACGAAATTTTGTCCTGCAGGAAGGCGGCTACCACCACTTCATTGGCGGCATTGACAATGCAAGGCATATTACCTGCACGATGTAGCGCTTCGTAGGCCAGGGCGAGGTTACGGAAACGGGTGATGTCCGGTTGCTCGAACGTCAGTTCCGTGCACAGCTTGAAGTCCAGGCGCGGGAAAGAGGCTTTCAACCGGTCGGGATAGGAGAAGGCGTATTGGATGGGCAGGCGCATGTCCGGCATTCCCAGTTGTGCTTTCACGGCACCGTCCTCAAACTGTACCATGGAGTGGATGACGGATTGCGGGTGTACCACGACTTCTATCTGGTCGGGACGTACACCGAACAGCCATTTGGCTTCGATTACCTCGAACCCTTTGTTCATCATGGAAGCAGAGTCTATCGTGATTTTGGCGCCCATGTCCCAGTTGGGGTGTTTCAGTGCTTGCGCTTTGGTGACGGTTGTTAGTTGCTCCATAGTGCAGGTGCGGAACGGACCTCCGGAGGCAGTCAGTATCACTTTTTCTATTTGGTTGCCTATCTCACCGGCCAGGCACTGGAAAACGGCGGAGTGCTCGGAGTCGACGGGTAGGATGGGGACACCGCTGAAACGTGCCAGGTCATTGATGAGCTCTCCCGCCACCACCAGCGTCTCTTTGTTGGCAAGGGCTATCGGCTTACGGGCTCGGATGGCATTCATGGTGGGCTTCAGCCCTGCATATCCCACCATGGCGGTCAATACCATATCAATGGGATTTTCGGTCACAATCTGGCAGAGGGCATCTGCGCCGGCATATACCTTGATAGGTAGGTCGGCAAGCGCTTCTTTCAGTTGCGTGTATTTCGATTCGTTGGCTATTACCACTGCCTCAGGCTTGAATCTGCGTGCCTGGGCTATGAGTTCCTCTACGCGGTTATTGGCGGTCAATACGTATGCTTCGTACTGGTCGGGATGTTCTTCGATGACCTGCAACGCTTGTGTACCGATGGAACCGGTAGAACCGAGTATGGCAATCTGTTTCATTTACTATTATGCTATTTACAATTTACTATTTGGAGACTAAAATACGATGTAAAGCTCGGGATTTACGGCCCTGCCCTTATGCCACAGCTCGAAGTGAAGGTGGGGACCGGTGGACAGCTCGCCGGTGTTTCCTACCAGTGCGATGGCTTCACCCCCTTTCACCGCATCTCCTTCCCGTTTCAGCAGAGAGCCGCAATGCTTGTAGACTGACACGAAGTCCTGGTTGTGCTGTATTTCTATCAGATAACCCGTCTCGGCAGTGTAGGTACTCAGTATGACGGTACCGTCTAAGGTGGCCAATACGCTTTCGCCCGGATTGGCGGCAATGTCCGTGCCGAAGTGTTTTGTTTCGGCATTGAAGGGAGATGAAATCATGCCGCGTGTGGGGCGGTAGAAAATCAGTCCGTCTATTTCGGGGCGAGCGGTGATGCTCGTCAGGTTGTACTTTTCTGTCTCCTCGTACTGTTTGCGGAATTCGGCTTCCCGTTGTGTACGTTCCATGAGCGAATCTTCGCGCAGGTGGGTCAACGAGTCGATGGAATGTATGGTATCTGCCTTTATCTTGCCCTGGAAGATGTCCTGGATATTCATGATATAGAGGTTCTGTCTGTTCACCAGTTGCTGGAGGGAATCTACGCGCAAGGCATTCTCCACTACCTGGGCACGGATTTCACTGTTCATATATCCCGGCAGGTAGTTGCGCAGTGGGGTGAAGGCTACAATCAAGGAGGCGATGAGAAACAATACGAACAGCACGGAGAGCAATACGGACAGCCCGTTCAGCTTGGATACGCGCAACGTGATGATATCCTCAAGGGTATTCTCGTTCGTAATCGTCAGTCTGTACTTGAACTTGATGTTACTCCAAAATGCTTTTCTTCGTTTCTTTTTCATACCTCTTCTGTTTCGTCCAAAGCTATCAAACCTTCCGGCAGGTCTACGGTGATGACCTTGTGCTTCTGGTCAATGTCTATGATAAACTCTTCTTGTGCCGGCACCAGCAGTTCTTCTCCCTGATAATCTACCACAAACAGTGTGTTGATGGTCGATGTGTCCACGTCCGTCACTTCTCCCAGCGTGCCGTGATGTACTTCCTCCATACGAAAACCGACGAAGAAGTCCCAACTCAGTTCACCTGGTCCTGCCTCTTCTGCATGCTTTACGGGGAAGTAGACCTCAATATTAGTGAACATGCGGGCGCGTTCTGCCGTGTCCACGCCTTCTAGTTTGACAAGGGCGGTGGTGTCGGAGCGGAAACGGTATTCTTCCAAGAAGAAAGGCACCAGTATACCATCCAGCAGGCAGATTAGGTATTCGGCTTCCACCCGGTCGAAGATGTCATCCGTAAAAGTGAACGATAGTTCTCCGTGAATGCCGTGGGGCTTGTTGAATATACCTATCTTATATACTTCTTCTCTCTTTATCATCTTATTCTATTCTTGTTATTCTTGCTCCGAGCGCATTCAGTCGCCCTTCGATGTTCTGATACCCACGGTCTATCTGCTCTATGTTGTGGATGCGGCTGATGCCGTCCGCACTCATGGCAGCTATCAGCAGGGCGATGCCCGCACGGATATCGGGCGAGGTCATGTTGCCGCCACGTAGTTTAAAGCCGTGGTCGTGACCGATGACAACGGCGCGGTGCGGGTCGCAGAGGATAATTTGCGCTCCCATATCTATCAGCTTGTCCACAAAGAACAAACGGCTTTCGAACATTTTCTGATGAATGAGTACACTGCCTTTTGCCTGGGTGGCAACCACCAGCAGCACACTGAGCAAGTCTGGTGTCAGTCCGGGCCAGGGTGCGTCGGCAATGGTCATGATGGAGCCGTCGATAAAGTACTCTATCTGGTACGTCTCTTGTGCGGGCACGTAAATGTCGTCTCCCCACTGCTCCATCTTGATGCCGAGTCGACGGAAACTGTCGGGGATAATTCCCAAGTTCTCGTAGGAGACATTCTTGATGGTCAGTTCGCTACGGGTCATGGCTGCCATGCCAATGAAACTGCCCACTTCAATCATGTCGGGGAGGATGGTATGCTCGGTTCCGTGCAGTTCGTCTACTCCTTCGATAGTCAGGAGGTTGGAGGCGATGCCTTCTATCTTAGCTCCCATCCGGTTCAGCATTCTGCAAAGTTGCTGCACGTAGGGTTCGCAGGCGGCGTTGTAGATGGTGGTCTTGCCTTTGGCAAGGACGGCTGCCATTACGATATTGGCAGTTCCCGTAACAGATGCCTCGTCGAGTAGCATATAACTGCCATGCAGTTGTTTGGCTGAGATTTCGTAGATGCCACGCTCCTCATTATAGACAAAGTCGGCTCCTAAATTCTGGATACCGATAAAGTGTGTATCCAGACGGCGGCGTCCTATCTTGTCTCCGCCCGGCTTGGAAATCATGGCCTTGCCGAAACGTGCCACCATCGGCCCCACCAGCATGACGGAACCGCGCAGGCTGGAACATTTTTTCAGGAACGCGTCACTTTCCAGATAGGCGAAATCAATGTTGGCAGCTTGAAAGCTGTAAGTGTCAATGCCTTTTTTAGATACGCTGACTCCCATATCCCGCATCAATTGGATAAGGTTGTTGACGTCCAGTATGTCCGGGATATTGTGCACAGTCACCTCTTCGGCAGTGAGCAATGTGGCGCAGATAATTTGCAACACCTCGTTTTTTGCTCCTTGGGGGTAAATGTCACCGGAAAGTCTGTGTCCTCCTTCGATTACAAATGATGCCATGAAATTAGTGATTAGGGGTTAGTGATTAGTGGTCTGCATGGTGATGCCGCATGGCATTCATCACTAACCACTAATCATTCAATTTTAGTATTTCCGTTTATTGTTCCGGTTGTTGTTCCGGTTATTCTGGTTGTTCACTTTCGGACGGTAGTTCTGGTCAATACGTTCGGCCATGAGACGGACGATACTGTCTGTCATTTGCAGTTTTCCGTCAGAGAGTTCGGTGAGGTCATCTGAAATCTTACGGTCATCGACGGTATCTTTGTTCCATGCCATGTAGTCTTTCTTCATGTGGTTACAAATGAGCGCTATCAAGTTCTGCTTCTCTTCTCCTTCCGGAAATTCGATGGCTTTCTTTATCAGTACTTCCAGTGTACGGCCATAGTGGCGGTAGCGGATTTTGGTACTGGGGTAGGGGATGCTCTCCGGCTTGGTATTCAGATTGTCCTTGCGGATAATTTCGTACGGATAATCTATATCCAATTGGAAGTTGGCCATGATGGCAAGGTGGTCCCATAGCTTATGTTTGAAGTCGGGCACATCGCGCAGATGGGGAAACATGTTTCCCATGATGTTGATGATTGTGTTTGCGCAACGCTGGCGTTCTGCACGGTCTTCGATTGTCAGCGCGTGGTCTACCATATTCTGGATGCTGCGACCATATTCGGGCAGGGGCATCCGTTTTTGTTGAGTGTTATATTGCATCTTTAATTAGTGATTAATGTTCAACGATTAGTGGTTAGTGATTAGTGATTAATGGGCTACGTAGTGATACCGCATGGTATTCATCCCTAATCGCTAAACCCTAAATAAGTTTCTTTGGCGTGCCGGCTACGAATTCCTTCAAATAGAAGGGTTCGAAATAGGCCACATCCTTGAAATCTTGTTCGGCTATTGCCTTTTCTGCCAACGGGAACATCATGCCGGCAAGCGGGCGGATGCCGTCGATGAAGTGTGCATTGGGATGCGTGATTTTCTCTTTGCATTTGGCTGCACCGTCACCGAAGAAATAGACGGGATGTTGCTCTAAAAATTCTAGGTAGGAGTTTTCGTCCACAATATCGGCTGCAATGTCGCGCACCGATTTCAAGGCACGGTCGTAGATGGCAGCATAGACTTCCATGCGGCGGGCGTCAATCATCGGGCAGAGTAATGCGTCGTCGGGCAACTCATCGTGGTAGAGCAATACCGGTACACACTGAACTTTCAGGGTTTCCAGCCCGATAAGTGGCAGGTTACGTCCATAGCAGACACCTTTTGCCATCGACACGCCGATACGCAACCCGGTATACGAACCAGGGCCGCAGCTCACGGCGACTGCATCCAACGGCATGGCATGGCTATCGGCAAAGGATAGCGCCTCGTCCACAAAGACTCCCAATGAAACGGCGTGTGAAGGGCCATTCAGGTCCTCTTTCTTGAAAACGTTCTGTCCGTCCTCGCTCACGGCTACGGAGCAGGCAGAAGTGGACGTTTCAATATGCAAGATACATGACATAACTTTTATTCTTGATTTTATTGTGGCAAATTTACGTGATTATTTTCACTAATTAAAATAATCGTGTAATTTTGCGCAAAACTATAACATTATGATACAATCCATGACAGGCTACGGCAAAGCAACCGTCGAACTGCCTGATAAGAAAATCAACGTTGAAATAAAGTCGCTCAATAGTAAGGCAATGGACCTATCTGCCCGCATTGCTCCGCTTTATCGTGAGAAGGAGATGGAAATCCGTAATGAAATATCACGGAAACTGGAGCGCGGAAAGGTGGATTTCAGCCTTTGGATAGAAAAGAAAGAGAGTGCGGAAAGCGTCACTCCCATCAACCAGACATTGGTGGAGGGATATTACAAGCAGATTTGTGCTATATCAGAAAATCTAGGAATACCTGTGCCGGATGCGACGGACTGGTTTGCCACGTTACTCCGTATGCCGGATGTGATGACTAAGAATGATACGCAGGAACTGAGTGAGGAGGAATGGGCTGTGGTTTATTCGGCTGTGGAAAAGGCTGTTGGTGCGCTGGTGGACTTCCGTAAGCAGGAAGGAGCTGCCCTTGAAAAGAAGTTCCGTGAGAAGATCTCCAACATCTCCCATCTGTTGGAGACTATCGCTCCCTATGAGAAAGAGCGTGTAGCCAAAGTGAAGGAACGTATTACCGATGCTCTGGAAAAGACGTTGAGTGTGGATTATGACAAGAACCGCCTGGAGCAGGAACTCATCTACTACATCGAAAAGCTGGATGTGAACGAAGAGAAACAGCGTCTTGGCAATCATCTGAAATATTTTATCAATACGCTGGAAACCGGAACCGGACAAGGCAAGAAGTTAGGGTTCATCGCCCAGGAGATGGGACGCGAAATCAATACCTTGGGCAGTAAGTCCAATCATGCGGAGATGCAGAAGATTGTCGTTCAGATGAAAGATGAATTGGAGCAAATCAAGGAACAAGTATTGAACGTCATGTAGTATCAAATAGTAAATCGTCAAATCGTAAATAATTCGATGGCAAAACTTATCATATTTTCAGCCCCTTCGGGCTCTGGCAAGTCAACGATTATCAACTATCTGCTGACTCAAAATCTGAACTTGGCATTCTCCATCTCAGCGACCAGCCGCCCGCCCCGCGGAACGGAGAAAGATGGAGTGGAGTATTTCTTTCTGACTCCTGACGAGTTCCGTCGTCGCATAGCCAATGATGAATTCCTGGAGTATGAAGAGGTATATCAGGACCGTTTTTACGGAACACTGAAGGAGCAGGTGGAAAAGCAATTGGCTGCCGGACAGAATGTAGTGTTCGATGTGGATGTAGTGGGTGGTTGCAATATCAAGAAATTCTATGGTGAGCGTGCTTTGTCTGTTTTCATTCAGCCACCTTCAGTGGAGGAATTGCGCAAACGCTTGGTGGGGCGCGGAACAGATGCTCCCGAAGTGATAGAGAACCGCGTGGCGAAAGCCGAATACGAACTGGGCTTTGCACCGAAGTTCGATACCGTGATTGTGAACGATGACCTGGAGACAGCCAAAGCGGAAGCATTGAAAGTAATCTCTCAATTCTTGAACGAATGAAACAACGTGGAGGAGTGTACAACCAGTTGGCACCGAGGAGGAAGAATAGCCCGAAGCTGAACAAGGCATTGCTAATTATTAATAGCGTTCTGTTCGTCTGCTCCCTTGTTGTGGGTGTATTGTATATACATCATGGCGAGCCTCGTTCCAGTATTTCAATGTTTCTTATCTCTGTAGTGACGATTTTCAATGCTTGGGCTGCCTGGCGTGCGTTGCAAAGACGTCCTTTGTAAGGTTGTATATGAATAAGAATAAATGAATATAGGAATCTTCAGCGGCTCGTTCAACCCGATACACATCGGACATTTGGCCCTCGCCAACTATCTTTGCGAATACGGGGACCTGGACGAAGTGTGGTTTATGGTCACCCCCCACAATCCGCTGAAGGAAGAAAACGAACTGATGGATGACAAGTTACGTTTGAAGCTGGTGCAGCTAGCCACTGAGGGTTATCCCAAGTTTCGCACTTCCGATTTTGAATTCCATCTGCCTCGGCCTTCTTATACTGTTCATACGTTGGACGCACTGAAACGGACTTATCCCCAACACACTTTCCATCTTGTCATTGGTTCGGACAACTGGAGGCTGTTCCACCGTTGGTACGAGTCGGAACGCATTATTGCCGAAAATCATCTTCTGGTTTATCCCCGTCCCGGCTATCCGGTAGAGGCCACCTTTTTACCGCAGAATGTGCGGACAGTTTCTTCTCCGGTATTCGAAATCAGCTCCACTTTTATCCGTCGGGCCATAGAGGAGGGAAAAGACGTACGCTACTTCCTGCATCCGGCTGTGTGCGATGAACTCAAACGGATGCAGAATGAATCTTTAAACTGAAATAAATGTCTGTATTTGTACGTGTTTTCATATTTATTTCTTATTTTTGAACGTATCAACCTTGAATGCATGGAAGAGTTTTCTTAATACATAGATATTCCTTAATTTAATAATCCGCTTATGAGAAAAGAACTACTGTTACTGGGAGCATTCGGTATGCTGACGACAGCGACGCTTTGTGCGCAAGAGTTTCATTTGCAACCTACTCCCCAAGAATATATTACGCAAAAAGATTCTGTTGATATTCCCCGACAATACCAGATCCTTTCCGGCAATTCCGTGCAGGACGGACCTGCGTTGCCTTTACTCCGTTCATTGATGCCGGAAGAGGTGCTTGGCGCTTCTTTCCGTGTATATATAGGAGTGAAAGGAGATAAGATTATTAAGAAATACCAACATCGGATTCCACGCAAATCCGAAGGTTATTTCCTGAAAATAGAAAAAGACTGCATCGTCATAGCCGGTGCTGACGAACGGGGAGCGTACTATGGTGTACAGACTCTTGCGCAGTTGCTTGCTTTAGACAAGCTGCCTTTGGTTGAAGTGACGGACTATCCTGATGTTCCCTATCGGGGTGTGGTAGAAGGTTTTTACGGTGCTCCCTGGAGTCAGGAGGCGCGTATACGCCAGCTTGATTTTTATGGTCGGAACAAAATGAATGTCTATATCTATGGACCAAAAGACGATCCTTATCACCGGACTCCCAACTGGCGCAAGCCTTATCCTGCTCGAGAAGGAGAAGAGTTGAAAGTATTGGTGAATAGGGCGAAGGAGAACAATGTTATTTTCTATTGGGCCATTCATCCGGGTCAGGATATTCGCTGGAATGAAGAAGACCGCTCGTTATTGTTGCAGAAGTTCGAAAGCATGTACCAGTTGGGTGTGCGTGGTTTTGCCGTTTTCTTTGATGATATTTCGGGTGAGGGGACAAAGGCGGACAAGCAGGCTGAACTGTTGAACTATATTGACGACCATTTTGTAAAAGTCAAGCGGGATGTTGCACCATTGATATTGTGTCCCACAGAGTACAACAAGTCATGGACCGATGTGGAGGGAGGCTATCTCACTACGCTTGGTGATAAGTTGAACGAGGGTATCAAGGTGATGTGGACCGGTGATATGGTAGTTGCTACTATAGATAAGTCTACGCTGGACTTCGTCAATCCGCTGCTGAAACGTAAGGCGTACATTTGGTGGAATTTCCCCGTTTCGGATTATGTACAAGACCATTTGCTGCTAGGGCCGGTTTATGGAAACGGGCTTGATGTAAAAGATGATATGTCTGCTTTTGTTTCCAATCCGATGGAACATGCCGAGGCTTCCAAAATCTCTCTGTACAGTGTAGCTGATTATACTTGGAATATGGAGAATTATGATAGTGAAACTTCTTGGAAACATGCAGTCAGAGACCTTATGCCACTTCATGCCGAATATTTGGAAATCTTCGCTGCTCATAATTCCGACCCGGGACAGAATGGACATCGCTTCCGTCGTGAAGAGTCCGTTGCCATTCAGCCTGCTCTCTCTGCCTTGTTGAAAGCCTATCAAGAGAAAAACGAGATAGATGAAGATGCCTATCGGCAGGTAGCTGAGGAATGCCGGAAGATAATCGTTGCCGCTGATGGATTGCTTGCGTCGGGAAATGAGAATCGTCCGTTGATAACTGAAATAAGGCCTTGGCTCATTCAGTTCAAACAAGTGGGAGAGTATGGTGCGGAGGTGCTGAACATGATACGCCTGCGCCAGCAGAAGGATGCATTTATAGGTAGCTACGAACACGCCCGCGCCCTGCTGGTGCTGATGGGTGAGACGGATGCCCAATATAAAGCGGGCATAAAGAGCGGCAGCCTGCATCTGATGCCTACTTTCAATGCTTTGTTCGAAGCGGCGACAACGGGCTATAATGCAGCGTTCCATGCCGGGCTTGATACAAAGGCTGTTTATTCTCCCTACACGTTGAAGAGCGACGTGAATCAGTTGGCTTCGCTTCCTATTCAGCAGAAGGGAAAGGTGAATACAATTATTCCGTCCAATGAAGTCATCAACTGGCAGGCAGGCGGTGTGCTGACCATTTCGATGGATTATGCCCGCCAGTTGAGTTCGGTGCTTATTGATTTGGGAGATGCGGAGGTGGCTAATTCTAAGTTTAAACTGGAAGTAACTTCGGATGGTACAAACTGGCAGGCGGTGGATTTGAAACCGGGATACAGAACGCAGGTGAAGGCATCTCTCAAGGATTTGAGCGTTGCGAAGATGAGGCTGGTGAATGTATCCGACACAGAGCAGAAGGTGTATTTCAAAATGTTCCGTTTTACGGAGAATTGATATGGTTCTTGATTCTTAAAATAGAGTTACGCGTCTGGGACGATGCTCCCCGTTGTTCTTAAGATCGGAATGACGGGGAGCACTTTTTTAGGAAGTTATTCAAGGCATTTGTCCAAGTCGCGGATGATTTGCTCTTTATCCATATTTTGTCCGATGAATACTATCTTCAGCATGCGGTCGCCGTATTGCTCGTCCCAGTCTCTTAGCAATCCCGGTTCTTGGCGCATCAGTTCTATCATGTCTTCTTCGGGGGCGGTGGCATACCATTGTCCGGCTTCAGTTATTTTCTTCTGTATACCTGCTTGTTCAAAGAGGAAGGACATGTCGCGGTTGTGGCTGAAGTAGCAGACACCCTTGGCGCGGATAACGCTGCGGGGCCATTTGGTAGCGACATAGTGGTCGAACTTATGAATGTCGAATGCAGGACGGCGGTAGTAGACAAATGTGCCAATACCGTATTCTTCTACTTCACCTCCTTCGTGATGGTGGTGATGATGACCCTCTTCATGATGGTAATGCGCCTCTTTTTCCTCCTCTTCGCTTACTTGTTGCTCTATGCCACGAATCCATCCGGCGGAAGTTGCGGCACGTTCAAAGTTAAAGAGGTGGGTATGGATAATCTTATCCAGGTCTACATCTGCATAATTGCACTCTATAATTTGGGCACCGGGTTGCAAGGTGTGGATAATCTGCCTGATACGTTTTAATTCCTCGGGCTGTACTTCTGCTGCTTTGTTCAGCAGGATAATATTACAGAACTCAATTTGCTGAATGATGAGGTTTTCTATATCTTCCTCATCAATGCCTTTGCGTGTCAAATCATCTCCGCAAGAAAATTCACTTTGCAGACGTAAGGCGTCCACCACGGTGGTAATGCAGTCTAAGCGGCAAATACCGTATTTAGTATACGCTCCTCCCATATGAGGAATGGAGCAGAGTGTTTGGGCAATAGGCTCCGGTTCACAGATGCCACTCGCTTCAATCACGATGTAGTCGAAGCGTTGCATCTTCATGATTTCGAACATCTGCTCTATCAAGTCTGTCTTCAGCGTACAGCAGATACAGCCATTCTGTAGAGCTACCAGGCTGTCGTCTTTCTTTCCCACCACGCCACCTTTCTGTATAAGGTCTGCATCAATGTTCACTTCGCCTATGTCATTGACGATAACGGCAAACTTAATGCCACGTTTATTAGAAAGAATGTGATTTACCAACGTCGTTTTGCCACTGCCTAGATAACCGGTCAACAGCAGTACGGGGATTTCTATTGTATTCATAATCGTTTGGTTTGCTTCAATGATAATGGTCTTCTTTTATTAACTTCCGCAAAGTTATCTGATTTATGTGATAATGGATTGAAAAAAACAAAATTTTGTTTCTTCTATATTATTAAACAGAAAAAAGGTGAAAAGCTTTGAGCCCCTCACCTTTCTTCTGTTGTAGTTGTACTATGGCTTTAGTTCTTACAGAATCCCTTGCGCCATCATCGCCTTTGCCACCTTCATAAATCCGGCCACATTGGCACCCTTCACGTAATTTACATAACCGTCGGCTTCCGTACCATATTGCACGCAAGCTTCGTGAATGTTCTTCATGATGCTCTTCAATTTCTCGTCCACTTCCTCTGCACTCCAGCTCAACTTGATGGAGTTCTGAGTCATTTCGAGACCGGATACTGATACACCGCCGGCATTGGCTGCCTTACCCGGAGCATACAGAATCTTTGCATCTTGGAATACGCGGATTGCTTCAGGGGTAGAAGGCATGTTTGCACCTTCGGACACAGCCATGACACCATTAGCAATTAGTTTTTTGGCATCATCTCCATTTATTTCATTCTGAGTTGCAGAAGGCAGGGCGATGTCTGCCTTTTCACCCCAAGGACGTGCACCTTCTACGTACTTGACACCCGGATATTGTTCAGCATATTCGCGGATACGTCCACGATAGAGGTTTTTCAGCTCCATGATGTAATCCAACTTTTCGCGGTCAATGCCGTCCGGATCGTATACATAACCGTCAGAATCAGACATGGTCAATACCTTACCACCCAATTCCAATACTTTCTCGGCCGTATATTGAGCTACGTTACCGGAACCGGAAATCAGACAAGTTTTGCCTTTCAAGTCAGTACCCTTAGTCTTTAACATTTCCATCAGGAAGTAGATGTTACCGTAGCCGGTAGCTTCCGGACGAATCAGCGAACCGCCGAACTCACGGCCCTTACCGGTGAAAGTACCCGTAAATTCATGAGCCAGCTTCTTATACATACCGAACATGAAACCTACTTCGCGACCACCTACACCGATATCACCAGCAGGTACGTCTGTTTCAGGGCCGATATGACGCCATAACTCCAGCATGAAAGCCTGAACAAAACGCATGACCTCAGCATTTGACTTGCCGCGCGGAGAGAAGTCCGAACCGCCTTTACCGCCACCCATAGGCAGAGTTGTCAATGAGTTTTTAAATGTCTGCTCGAAAGCAAGGAATTTCAGGATGCTCAGGTTTACAGAAGCGTGGAAACGAACACCGCCTTTATAAGGGCCGATAGCGTTGTTGTGCTGCACACGATAGCCCATGTTGGTTTGTACGTTACCTTTATCGTCTACCCAAGTAACACGGAATTGGTAAACGCGATCGGGGATGCAAAGACGTTCAATCAGATTGGCTTTGTCAAACTCCGGATGCTTGTTATACTCTTCTTCAATCGTAGAAAGAACTTCTTCTACTGCTTGATGATACTCCGGTTCGTTGGGGAACCGTCTTTTCAGGTCTTCTAATACCTTAGCTGCATTCATAATCTATTTCTTTTATTGGTTGCTACTATATATTACCTAAAACAATTCGATTTTCGGTTTGTTTCCTTTTCCTCTCATTGCGGTTGCAAAAGTACACATAAAAATGAAACGAACAAACATTTTATAAAGAAAATGCGGTATAAAACAACAATTTTATTGTTTTATACCGCAAAATGGAATAAAAAGATATTATTTATCCTCTTTTTAGAGACTTTATGACGGGAATAAATACTAAAGCCGCCGAAATGGCAAGCGTTAGGATGATTGGACCGTCAATTCGTTCGACAGATATCAAAACAATGTAGCAAAGTGCTGCCCAAAGCAGCATAATGCAAACTATTTGGAATTTTGATAACGGTCGTTTCATTTGGCTGCTTTCTTTTTGTCTACGATAGCATCGATAACTGCCACTGCGGTGATATTCACGATATCTCGCACGGAGCTTTCAAAATCGGTGAAGTGGATAGGCTTGTTCAGCCCCATTTGGATAGGACCAATCAGTTCGGAGTCCGTATCCATCGCCTGCAGCAGCTTGTAAGCAGAGTTTGCAGAACTCAAGTTCGGGAAAATCAGTGTGTTTACGTCTTTTCCTTTCAAGCGCGTAAACGGATACTTGGCATCACGCATTTCGCGGTTCATGGCGAAATTCACTTGCATTTCTCCGTCAATGGCAAGGTCAGGATAGTTTTGTTGCATATAATCCACTGCTTCGTGTACACTTACCGGACTTCCTTCCTTATCCGCACCGAAGTTGGAGTAACTCAACATGGCCATTACCGGTGTATGATTGAAGAAGCGGACGGTATATTCCGACAGCTTGGCAATGTCAATCAGCGTTTCGGCATTGGGATGACGGTTAATCAGCGTATCTGCCAGGAAGTATGTGCCTTTCTTGGAGTTCAGAATATGCATGGTGCCGAAATGCTTGTATTCCGGACGGATGCCGATGACTTCCTTGGCAACCTTGATGGTATTGCTGTATTTGGTGTAAAGACCTGTGATGAAAGCGTCTGCTTCACCCGTCTCCACCATCATCATACCGAAGTAGTTACGTTCGAACATTTTGTCGTTGGCTTCTTCGTAAGTGGCTCCTTCGCGGGCACGTTTTTCAGATAGGATGCGGGCATAGCGTTCACGGCGCGGCGCTTCATCCGGATGACGCAGATTTACTATCTCGATACCTTCAAGGCTAAGGTCGAGTTCTTTTGCCAGCTTCTCGATGGCTTCGTCGTTGCCCAATATAATAGGATGGCAGATACCTTCAGCCTTGGCTTCCACAGCAGCTTTCAGCATATTGGGGTGGATGCCTTCGGCAAATACCACACGTTGTGGGTTGCGGCGGGCGGTGTCGTAGAGTTGGCGGGTCAGTTTGCTTTCGTAACCCATCAGCTCGCGCAGTTGCAGGCGGTAGGCATCCCAGTCTTCGATGTCTTTGCGAGCTACACCGCTTTCCATGGCAGCTTTGGCCACAGCGCAGGACACTTCGGTGATGAGGCGCGGGTCAACCGGTTTCGGGATGAAGTATTCGGGACCGAAGGTGAAGTTGTTTACATGGTATGCTTCATTCACAACATCGGGCACGGGCTGCTTGGCAAGGTTGGCAATGGCGTGCACGGCAGCAATTTTCATGGCTTCGTTGATGGCTTTTGCCTGCGTGTCGAGGGCGCCGCGGAAGATGTAGGGGAAACCGATTACATTATTAATCTGGTTAGGATAGTCGGAACGACCGGTGGACATCAGTACGTCCGGACGTGCTGCCATGGCGTCTTCGTAAGAGATTTCCGGAGTAGGGTTGGCAAGGGCAAACACGATGGGATGGTCTGCCATGCTGCGAACCATGTCCTGGGTCAACACATTACCTTTTGACAGTCCAAGGAATACATCGGCACCTTTGATGGCTTCTGCCAGTGTATGTACGTCGCGACGGTCGGTGGCAAAGTAACGTTTCTGCTCGGTCAGATTCTCGCGGTCGCTGGTGATGACTCCCTTACTGTCCAGCATCAGGATATTCTCACGGCGTGCACCGAGCGCTTCATACAGTTTGGTACATGAGGTGGCGGAAGCCCCGGCACCGTTTACGACGATTTTCACTTCCTCTATCTTCTTGCCTGCCACTTCCAGGGCGTTCAGCAATCCTGCGCTGGAGATGATGGCGGTGCCGTGCTGGTCGTCGTGCATCACGGGGATGTCCAATTCCTCTTTCAGGCGGCGTTCTATTTCGAAACATTCGGGTGCTTTGATGTCTTCCAAGTTGATACCTCCGAATGTTGGGGCAATAGCCTTGACAGCTTCGATGAACTTGTCGGGGTCTTTTTCATTTACTTCGATGTCGAATACGTCGATACCTGCATAAATTTTGAACAACAGACCTTTACCCTCCATGACGGGTTTGCCGCTGAGGGCGCCAATATCGCCCAGGCCGAGCACGGCGGTTCCGTTGGAGATGACAGCTACCAGATTGCCTTTTGCTGTATATTTATATGCATCTTGCGGGTTTTTCTCAATTTCGAGGCACGGTTCTGCAACGCCCGGAGAGTAGGCGAGAGAAAGATCGGTTTGTGTACTGTAAGGCTTGGTGGGTACTACTTCAATCTTACCCGGTTTGCCTTGCGAATGGTAGAGCAAGGCTGCTTCTTTGGTTATTTTAGCCATGGTAGAATAGTTAAATTGGTTATAATTTGGCTGCAAATGTAGGTATAAAAGTTCTAAATTGTAGCTCGCTGTCAATAAAATCTATTACTTTTATCAGTTAATTAGCTTAAAATGCTTATTTTTGGCATCAGATTTTAGAAATTACCCCCATTTATTAACTTAACACATGAGTTGCATGAGAATTTTGAAACTTCCTCTGGCAGGATTATTATTTTGTGTAATGGCACTATTTGCTGGATGTAAAACGAGTAATGAACCTAAGGCACCGGTTGCTCTGACCTGGGAAATGGGTGCAAGTGACATCGAACCCGGATATTATGAGAATACCTTTATTCTCAAGAATATCTCTCAAAAACCTCTAAAAAAGAACTGGACGATTTACTATTCACAGCTTCCCCGAGGGGTGAAGCAGGAAGGAGCCTCTGAAGTGAAGGTAGAGGTAGTGAACGGTAATTTTTTCAAAATGTATCCGACAGACGAATTTGCTCCGCTGGCTCCCGGTGATTCCATGCGGATCACTTTCCTTTGTACTTACAAGCTGGACCGGAACTCCCATGTACCGGAAGGAACTTATTGGGTGGAGACTGTGGATGGTAAAGAGGGCAGTCCGTTGCCCGTGGCTTTGAAGGCGCTGCCGCTTCCTTCTCCCGAGTCAATGAGCGGCTATCCGGATGCGACTAAGATTTATGAATCCAATCTTCGCTTGGCTGGTGCTCCTGCTTTGGTGCAGTCAGACATTCTTCCGTCTGTAAAGAAAGTGGTAGCCATTGAAGGCGATAATGTCGTATTGGAAGGTAAGGTAGCTTTGGCATTTCCGGAGAACTTTGCCGGTGAAGCCAAGTTGCTGAAAGAGAAACTGACTGGTTTGTATGGTTTGGAAGTTGTCGGAAATGCTTCCGTGAAGATTGTGCTGGAAGAACTGCTTGATAGGAAGGAGGCCGTAAATGATGAATATTATACTATCAATATAGGTGACAACCTGATAAAAATCAGTGCTGCCACTCCTCATGGCATTTTTAATGGTACACAGACACTTTTGTCAATGTTGAAGGGCAAGCAGACACCTTATTTGCTGGAGGCAGTCTCCATTCGGGATTATCCGGACTTGGCATATCGTGGACAAATGATAGATATTGCCCGTAATTTCACCGCTCCGGAGAACTTGAAGAAACTGGTGGATATTTTTGCATCTTATAAATTGAATGTCCTGCATTTCCATTTTTGTGATGATGAAGCCTGGCGTTTGGAGATTCCCGGTTTGGAGGAACTGACTGCTGTGGGTAGCCGTCGCGGGCATACCACTGACGAAAGCCAGTGCCTCTACCCATGTTATGACGGTGGCTATGACCCTGATGCAAAGACTGTAGGCAATGGATATTATAGCCGCGAGGAATTTATTGATTTGCTGAAGTATGCTGCCGAAAGACATGTCCGCATTGTTCCGGAAATAGAATCTCCGGGGCATGCCCGCGCTGCCATTGTCTCCATGAAGGCACGCTATAACAAATATTTTGAAACTGATCCGGGGAAAGCTACAGAATATATATTGAGTGAACCGGAAGATACTTCACGTTATGTTTCTGTACAATATTATACGGACAATGTGATGAATGTCGCCTTGCCTTCTACCTACCGTTTTATGGAGAAGGTGATTCAGGAACTTAATGCGATGTATCAGGAAGCTGGTCTTTCACTGTACACAGTGCATTTGGGTGGTGACGAAGTGCCTCGCGGTGTGTGGATGGGCTCCCCGAAATGCCAGGAACTGATGAAGGAAAAAGGCATGACGAAAGCTCATGATTTGTCGGAGTATTTCATTACGCAAATGGCGGATGTGATGCAGAAGAACGGACTGAAATTCAGTGGTTGGCAGGAAGTTGCTTTGGGGCATACTGAAGAGGCTCATCAACAGTTGAGGGGCCAGGCTGCCGGTGTGTATTGCTGGAATACTGTACCGGGCTCTGATGAAGTGGTTTATCAGACAGCCAATAACGGTTACCCGGTCATCCTTTGCAACGTGGGCAATTTCTATATGGATATGGCTTACAATGGTCATCCGGACGAGCGTGGACTCGATTGGGGAGGTTATGTGGATGAGTCTGTCTCTTTCTCTATGCTTCCTTTCAGCATTTATCGTTCGCTGCGTGTGGATATGGCAGGCAATCCCATTGATTTGAATAATGCGGAAAAGGGGAAGACTGCTTTGACAGAGATAGGCAAGAAGCATATTATGGGTGTACAAGGGCAATTGTTTGCCGAAACTATCCGTAGTTTTGATGGCGTGGAATATCTTCTTTTCCCAAAAATATTAGGGCTGGCAGAACGTGGCTGGAATGCCCATCCGGCATGGGAAAATTTATCCGGTATACGGGAGGAGCAGGCTTTCAATCAGGCTTTGGCACTTTATTATGAGAAAATCAGCAAGAGTGAAATGCCTTATTGGGCAAAGCATGGGATTAACTTCCGCTTGCCTCAGCCGGGTTTATGGATAGAAGAGGGAAATCTGTTTGCTAATGTGGCCATTGATGGGGCTGAGATACGTTATACGACTGATGGGTCGGAACCTACTGCCCAGTCTGCTTTGTGGCAGGAGCCGGTGAAATGCGATGCTTCGGTATTGAAGGTAAAGACATTCTATCAAGGAAAGGAAAGTTTGCCGATAACGTGGCAGGTAAAATAATTGTTGTAATATTTAGGCGCGAATTACGTGGATGTAATGGACTAAATCCGTGAAATCCGCGTAATTCGCACCTAAAAAAATATCAAGAAAGTTTTAAAATTTCTATCCTTATCAAGCGTTCAGCGCTTGTTCTATATCCGCAATAATATCCTCTGCATTCTCTATACCTACCGAGAAGCGAATCAGGTCGGGGCGTACACCTGCCTCCATCAGTTGCTCGTCTGTCAACTGGCGGTGTGTATGGCTGGCTGGGTGCAGCACGCAAGTACGTGCATCGGCCACATGAGTCACGATGGCTGCCAGTTTCAGTGAATCCATAAACTTGATAGACTCTTCCCGTCCGCCCTTCAAGCCGAAGGTGACAACGCCGCAAGAGCCGTTCGGCATGTACTTCTGTGCCTGCTCGTAGTATTTGTCGCCCGGCAGACCACAATAATTCACCCAAGCCACTTTGTCGTTCTGGGCAAGATACTCGGCTACCGCTTGTGCATTCTTGCAATGTTGGGGCATACGCAGGTGCAGTGTTTCCAGACCCAGGTTCAGTAGGAATGCGTTTTGTGGAGACTGGATGCTGCCCAGGTCGCGCATCAGTTGGGCTGTAGCCTTGGTGATGTAAGCCATTTTGCCGAAGGCTTTCGTATAAGTCAGTCCGTGGTAAGACTCGTCCGGTGTGCACAGTCCGGGGAATTTGTCGGCGTGTGCATCCCAATCGAAGTTACCGCTGTCTACAATGGCTCCACCTACGCTGGTGGCATGTCCGTCCATGTATTTGGTGGTAGAGTGTACTACGATGTCGGCACCCCACTCAAACGGGCGGCAGTTGATAGGGGTAGGGAAGGTGTTGTCCACAATCAAGGGCACGCCGTGGCTGTGGGCAATGCGGGCAAACTTCTCTATATCGAGCACTTCGAGCGTAGGGTTGGAGATGGTTTCGCCGAATAGGGCCTTGGTATTGGGGCGGAAAGCAGCGGAAATTTCTTCCTCGCTGGCATCCGGGTTGACGAAAGTGACGTCGATGCCCAATTTCTTCAAAGTTACTCCGAAGAGGTTGAATGTTCCGCCATAGATGGTAGAGGAGCAAACAAAATGGTCTCCTGCCTGGCAGATATTGAAAATGGCATAGAAGTTGGCTGCTTGTCCGCTGGATGTCAGCATAGCGGCCACACCACCTTCGAGGGCGGCAATCTTGGCGGCTACAGCATCGTTCGTAGGGTTCTGCAGGCGGGTATAGAAATAGCCGCTGTCTTCAAGGTCGAACAAGCGTGCCATCTGTTCGCTGGTATCATATTTGAAAGTTGTACTTTGATAGATGGGGAGTACACGGGGCTCGCCCTTTTTAGGAGTCCATCCGGCTTGTACGCACAGCGTCTCCGGCTTGAATTGCTTTGCCATAATGTTATCTGTTTTAAAAGTTTCTTATCTATTATCGCGTAAGTTGTCGCAAAAGTAGGGAAAAAATTATAATTTTGTGCTTAAGTATGGTAAAATGCTATAAATTAGCGGCTGGAAATTTGTAGCGAACCGAATAAATGATGAATAATTGGAATATGAAACGCATATTTTGTTTACTGACCATCCTCTTTTGTACTTTGTTTGCTTTTAATGCTTCGGCTCAGGAAGAGCGGGATAGTCCGAGACGTGGAGAAGGAATCTCTGTTTTCCTGGAACGTAACAAGCGCCCGGGGAGAGCCTATTATAAGGAGTTTTTGGAGCTGAACAAGAAACTTCTTAAAGGGAAGGAGGAATTGCGGCTGGGAGTGAAGTATGTACTGCCCCCATTATCAAAGCCGGTTGGCAATGGGAAGAAGACAATCAATGAACCTTTGTTCGGGAAAGCGCTTGCCAGTGTAAAAGTGACATCCAACCGTTTGCAGGGCGCTTGTTTTTATGTAGTGAGCGGGCATGGAGGCCCCGACCCCGGAGCTATCGGCAGAATCGGCAAAATAGAACTGCATGAAGATGAGTATGCGTATGATGTGGCTTTGCGCCTTGCCCGTAACTTGATGCAAGAGGGGGCGGAAGTCCGTATCATTATCCAGGATGCTAAAGACGGAATCCGTGATGACAAGTACCTTTCCAACAGCAAACGTGAGACGTGCATGGGAGCTCCCATACCCTTGAACCAAGTGGCACGTCTCCGGCAACGTTGCGCCAAAATCAATGAGTTTTACAAGAAGGACCGCAAGAACTATAAATATTGCCGTGCCATTTTTCTTCATGTGGACAGTCGCAGTAAGAGCCATCAGACCGATGTGTTCTTTTACCACTCTAAAAGCAAGCCCGACAGCAAGCGTCTGGCTAAGACCATGAAGAAAACTTTCGAATCGAAATATGACAAGCACCAGCCCAACCGTGGGTTTACCGGAACTGTCAGCGCACGCAATCTTTATGTGTTAGCCAATACTTCTCCCGCTTCCGTATTCGTGGAATTGGGAAATATCCAGAACACTTTTGACCAGCGCCGTTTTGTAATCAGTTCGAACCGCCAGGCCTTGGCCAAGTGGATGATGGAGGGTTTCATCACGGATTATAAAAAGGCGAAATAAGGACAATCAACTCTCACTCTCCTTTTTCTTTTCGTGTACCACCACGACTGTAACGGCCGTTATTATCAGCGCCATGCCGATGGCGCTGGCCGGTGTGAAGCTTTCATTGAATATCAGGCAACCGATAACTACGGCTGTCAGAGGTTCCAAGGCCCCGAAAATGGAAGTCAGTGTAGGCCCTATGTATTTAATGGCTTTTACCAGGGTGATGTTGGATATAGCTGTTGCCGGCAGCGCCAGTCCGAGAATATTCAGCCATGTGTGGGTATCATTGGCCAGCCGGATGCCTCCGGTCAGATATCCTCCTATAATAAAGAACAAGGCTCCCAGCCCCATTACGTAGCATGTCAATGCAGTGGAGGGAATCTGCACGGCACGGCTCTTCCTTACTCCTACGATATATCCTCCATAAAAGAATACGGACAGACCGGCAGCAATCAGCCCGATGGTCGTGTTTCCTCCTTCAAAGTCTATTTTGCCGGATGACAAAAGTCCAGCTCCGCTTAGTGACACCAACACGGCAAACAGAATGGCGAATGACCTCTTTTCTCCGAAAAAGCCCATCATGGCCAGTGCCACGGCCAGCGGATACATGAAATGAATGGTGGATGCCACTCCGCTGGCTATGTTCTGATAGGCGATGACCAGACTGAAGGAGGTAGCTGCCCGGAGCAGGCTGAGGATGAACACCGTTCCCCAGTCTTTCCTGCTGATGCGGAATGTCTCGCCCAGCATAATGCCGAAAACGACCAAGGCAAGTGAAGCTATTCCCCATCGGTAGGCCAATACTTCGAAAGAGGAGAAGCCCGCAAGGAGTAATGAAATGGTGAAAAAAGGAGCCAGCCCGAAGGTGGCAGAGGAGAGAGCCGCATATATAAACCCTTTTATGGAAACATTTTGCATCTTTTATCTTGATTTTAATGGAGATTTTAAAATTATCTGTTTGCGTCAATTGCTTGATTCGCATTGCGTCGTGCAAAATTAATGAATAAAAACAAGCATACAGACAAGGGAGTGTCCCTTTTTTACAATACAGTATAGATATGGGTATCTAATATAGTATCGACCGGCTTGCCTAATATTTATTCGTTCCATCATGAGGTAAAAATCATTCCACCGCGGAGTAAAAATCGTTCCACCATGGTGGAACGATTTTTACTCCATGGAGGAACGAATACTTGTTCGCTGCCCGGTTCCTAAACTCTTCCGGGGAGAAATCCTGATGGCTCCGGCAGAACAGTTTGCCTACTCTACCGGAATATAAATCTCTGTCAACAGTTCCTCCGGCGCCGTATCTGCGGGGTTGTTCAAGTAACGTTCCGCACTGGACTCATCCCGTAAGCTACATTCCATTTCGGGGATATACTTCCCGTAGATGGTATCGTATACGGCCTGCAGATGTTCGTATGGACCTTTGTATAGGAATATGGCATAGCGGCCTGCCGCGAGCTGTTTAAATCCTATGTCTCCTTTGGCCGTTGCAGATGAGGGTAGGACTATACATACATCGGTACGCAGCTTTTCAGCGGGCGTCACTTTGGGGTCATCGTGATAGATACAGTAGGGCATCACTTCTCCCATAGGCAGTTTTTCTTCCTGGATGAACTGGCAAAGGCGCATCCATGCGCTGCAATAGTCGTTCAGTTTATAGTCGCCAAAGAGGCGGATGTAAATCACATTTCTGGCAGGAACTTCTTTGATTTCGTGTTTCAGTTCCAGTTCCGGACGAATAATGGCTGGTTTCATAATTACAAAGTTTTTATTGTTACGGTATTCTAATGGTGAAATGCCGTAGAACTGCTTGAATACTTTCGACAGTGACGAAGGCGAAGAGTAGCCTATACGGTAGGCTATGTCCGCTATCGGCATGTCCGAGTAACGAAGCAACCGGGCAGCGGCTTCGGTACGCGTCCGGACAATGAACGTACCGACGGGTTCACCCAGGAAAGCTTTCATGATGCGGTGGAAGTAGAAGGGAGAGAAATGGGAAATCCTGGCCAAAGATTTCAGGTCAATTTCTTCTCCGAGGTGCAGATTTATATAATCCACTACTGCGTTCACACACTTTTGGTATTCCTCCTGGGTTGTCTTTTTCTGCTGCATGGCTCTATTGGGCTTTTTCATGTTGCAAAAATAGGAGGAAAAGAAATAGGTTACTTGTCCGATGTTGCTATAAATGCAATATCTTTAAATAAGATAAGCTATATCCCGGCACAACTTTTTCGTGCAAGCATGAAAGTTTTGCATTCGATTTGCAATATCTTTGCATTTCAGATGAAAAAACAAATGCTTGCAGATGACCGAGGAGATTAAAAGACAACTTTGGGAGTGGGCGGCGGCCTATCATTGCGCCGGCTTCATTCAGAACGACCCCGTACAGTTTCCACATCGCTATGAACGGAAGCAGGATATTGAAATCAGTGGGCTGCTGACTGCCATCATGAGTTTCGGCAACCGTAAACAGATATTGAAAAAGGCTGAAGAGTTGCATAGGTTGATGGGGGTATCACCTCATCAATACGTGTTGTCCTGCCGATGGAAGAATGACTTCCCTGCTACGGACAGAAGCTGTTTTTACCGAATGCTTTCTTATGCTGACTTTCATTCCTATTTCAGGCGTTTGCATGCTGCCTATTCTGCTTTTGACAGTCTGGAGGATGCCTTATGTACGTATGCCGGTAATCCGATGGAAAGGTTATGTGCATTTTTGGAAGTCTCGGCAAAGAGCCCCCAAAAGAAACTGAACATGTTTTTGCGCTGGATGATAAGGAAAGGTCCGGAAGTGGATTTTGGTATTTGGGAGAGATTTGATTGCAGGGACCTGATTGTGCCTTTGGACACGCATGTCTGCCGTGTGGCCTATGCTTTGGGACTCACCGAGACAGAAACATTTTCTTTGAAGAATGCCCGCCGGATTACTGAAGCTCTGGCAGAGGCCTTTCCGGACGACCCGTGCCTGGGGGACTTTGCTTTGTTTGGAAGCGGAGTCAGCGGAGTATTGTAGCGTGTTACCAGTCAATTTCTTGTATCCCTCTGCTCCGTAAGAAATCGTTGGCTTTACTGAAGTGCCTGCAACCGAAGAATCCGTATTCGGCAGAACGTGGGGACGGATGGACGGTAGTCAGAATCAAGTGTCTGCTGCTATTGATTAAAGCGGCTTTTTCTTTGGCGTACGCTCCCCAAAGCATGAATACAAGATTCTCCCGTTCATCACTCAGTTTCTTGATAACAGCGTCTGTGAAGATTTCCCATCCCATGTTCCGGTGCGAGCCGGTTTCGTGGGCACGTACTGTGAGGACGGAATTCATAGGAAACACGCCTTGCGCTACCCAACGGTCCAGATTTCCGGAAGTCGGAATGGGCTTTCCCAGGTCCTGATGTATTTCCTTGAATATGTTTGCCAGAGAACCGGGAATGGCTACTCCTTTCGGTACGGAAAAGCAGACTCCATAATACTGACCGGGATTAGGATAAGGGTCTTGTCCGAGTATGACGACTTTCACTTTCTCGAACGGGCAAGAGTTGAAGACGTGGAAAATTTGATGGCCGGGAGGTAGCACGTTGGCATGTCCATACTCACTTTTTACAAATGCTACCAGCTTCTCAAAATAAGGTTTGTCAAACTCCTCTTGTAGGCGTTTTCTCCAGCTTTCTTCTATTTTTACGTTCATAAGAGTCTTGCAGTTACATATGAATAGGAAACGATGTTGCAAAAATACAAATAATCCGGATGAGGCAGATGCATTTACGAGTATAAAGAATGTTTTAATTATCGTATGAAACGATAGTTATTTTGAGTAAGTTTATTACTTTTGTGGTGCAATGCCGGACACTAAGCATAGAGTCGCCATTGCTGAGGTTGAACTGATTGGTAAAATAAAGGAATGGAAAATTTTCATCGTATGGATGCTTGTCCGGTACGGGATGTACTGAGCAGGTTGGGAGACAAATGGACAATGCTTGTGCTGGTCACACTGAAAGCGAATGGAACGATGCGTTTTTGCGATATACAGAAAACCATAGGGGATATTTCCCAGCGGATGCTGACGGTTACATTGCGCTCATTGGAGACGGACGGGCTGATTGTCAGGAAAGTCTATGCGGAAGTTCCTCCCCGTGTGGAGTATAACCTTACAGAAATCGGATGTAGCCTGATGCCGCATATTGAATCTTTGGTAGGATGGGCATTGGAGCATATGAATGATATTTTGAATCGGCGCAGTCTGCAGAACTGATGGGTCGATATGCAAAGAGGGTGTGTCGAAACTGGTATTCACCACAGATTACACAGATTTGCACAGATAAGCATCTTTGATTATCAGTAGATTAAGCTCATTCTGTGTTAATCCGTGTAATCTGTGGTGAATTTTGACACACCCCTTCAGAAGTTTCCAAGTGCTTGTTTTATTTCTTAGCATCGGCAAAATTGTGAACCTTGTTTTTCAGATTGTCAGCTTTCTCTGCGGCCTCATGGGCCTCATGGGCCATCTTGTCTGCTACTTTGGTGCCAACGTGCAATGCTTCTTCTTCAGCAGTGTTGATGAACTCCTTGGCTTCGCCATTTGCTTTGTGGATGGCACGGCATATGGCATCTTCCAGCTTTTTAGCTTTCTCCGTACGGGAGAAGTGGTAGGCCAATGCACCGGCAACCGAACCTATTCCCAGTCCGATCCAGAAATTAGAATCTTTACATTTCATAATCAAGTCAGTTTTTAATAGTTAAAGTTAGAATCAATTCTGATGAGACAACATACTTGCCAAAGATTGGTTCATCCGGCGGGAAAGGAATTAATAACAATTTACTTTTGTTGGTGGAGATATTTATTCTGCTTAAATTTGCGATGCACTTAAAATTTATACAAGTATGATTAGATTAAATGTTTTTATTCAGGTAAGTGCGGAGAACCGTGCCGCAGTATTGGAATCTGCCAAAGAACTGGTCGCATATTCCTTGAAGGACAATGGATGCATTGCTTATGATGTGTTTGAGAGCGCCACTCGCAGCGATGTTCTTATGATTTGTGAAACATGGAAAGATGCAGAGTCATTGTCTGCCCATGAAAAAGCAGACCATTTTGTGGCCCTGGTGCCCAAAATCCAGGGGCTGGCTGCCATGAAGTTGGAAAAATTCGAGTTCTGAATCAGTAATTTGAGGTAGTAAGGGGTTGTGTGATCATGCGTAAATAAGTATATTTGTGCATTCTTAATATACATATTTATGCTGATTACCCTTATTATCCTTGTTCTCTCCGCTGCCTTTTTTGTAGCAGGCAAAGTCCGTTCGGACATTGTGGCGCTTTGTGCGCTGATTGGTTTATTGATATTTCAGATTCTTACTCCTGAAGAGGCCCTTTCCGGCTTCTCCAACTCGGTGGTGATTATGATGGTGGGCTTGTTCGTTGTGGGCGGCGCCATTTTTCAGACCGGGCTGGCTAAAATGATAAGTTCGCGCATTTTAAAGCTGGCAGGCAAGAGCGAGCTGAAACTCTTCTTGCTGGTGATGCTGGTTACCTCTGCCATTGGTGCTTTTGTGAGCAATACGGGAACGGTGGCTTTGATGCTGCCTATCGTGGTGAGCTTGGCGCTGAGTGCCGGAATGAATCCCAGCCGTCTATTGATGCCTTTGGCTTTTGCCAGCAGTATGGGCGGTATGATGACACTTATCGGTACGCCTCCTAACTTGGTCATTCAGAATACATTGACGGGAGCGGGCTTTGAACCGCTGTCTTTCTTCTCCTTCTTGCCGGTGGGCATTGTGTGCGTGATAGTGGGAACTTTGGTTTTAATGCCTCTGACCAAATGGTTTCTCTCCAAGAAAGGCAAAAAGAATGACGGAACATTGTCGGGTAAATCATTGGACCAACTGGTACAGGAGTACGGACTTTCCAGCAACCTGTTCCGTTTGAGGGCTGTCAATGATTCCCGTCTGATAGGAAAAACCATCATAGACCTGGATGTACGCCGCAAGTATGGTCTGAATATCATTGAAGTACGGCGTGTAGACTCTTCCCAACATAGATTCCTGAAAACTATTACCCAGAAATTGGCATCACCCGATACGACTATTTGGGTGGGCGACGTGCTTTACATTACGGGAGAGGTGTCGAACGTAAATCGTTTTGCTGAAGACTTTTTAATGGAAATGCTCGACGGGCATACCACTGAAGAAGCCTCCAAAGCCGACAAGTCCCTTGACTTTTATGACATCGGAATTGCCGAAATCGTGTTGATGCCCTCTTCCAATATTGTGAACCGGACGGTGAAGGAAGCGGGGTTCCGTGATAAATTTAATGTAAATGTATTGGGCATCCGTCGTAAGAAGGAATATATATTACGTGAATTGGGACGTGAGCGTATGCATAGTGGCGATGTTTTGCTGGTGCAGGGTGCGTGGCAGGACATCGCACGGATAAGCAGGGAAGATTCCGATTGGGTGGTATTGGGGCAGCCTTTGGCAGAAGCCGCCAAAGTGACGCTGGATTATAAAGCGCCCATAGCTGCCGCTATCATGGTGCTGATGGTTGCCATGATGGTCTTCGACTTTATTCCCGTGGCCCCGGTGACAGCGGTGATGATTGCCGGCTTGCTGATGGTGCTGACGGGATGTTTCAGGAATGTGGAAGCCGCCTATAAAACGATAAACTGGGAAACGATTGTGCTCTTTGCAGCCATGCTCCCCATGTCTCTTGCACTCGAAAAAACCGGTGCCTCGGAATATATATCCAACAGTCTTGTGAGCGGATTGGGCAGTTATGGTCCTATTGTGTTGATGGCAGGTATCTATTTCACCACTTCATTGATGACCATGTTCATCAGCAATACGGTGACGGCAGTGCTGATGGCCCCTATTGCTCTTCAAAGTGCGGTTCAGATTGGAGTAAGTCCCGTTCCGTTCTTGTTTGCCGTGACGGTTGCGGCAAGCATGTGTTTCGCTTCTCCATTCTCTACACCGCCCAATGCACTGGTGATGCCGGCAGGACAATATACATTCATGGATTATATAAAAGTGGGGCTCCCGTTGCAGATTATTATGGGAGTGGTGATGGTATTTGTGTTGCCGTTGCTGTTTCCTTTTTAATAAAGTATATGACCACTTCATTATGCTGTAATATTAGGCGCGGATTACGTGGAATAACGCGGACTATGCAAATTGAATTCTTGAAATCTGCGTAATCCGCGCCTAAAAAATAGTAAGGTAGTTTTGACACGTTCCTCCTTTTTACTGTTACAGCTTTATACTTTTTTTCTTTCCTGCATAGCTTATTGTCTTTCCGCCTTTCATCGGCCGGTCTCCCGTACCGGAGTTCTGACCGACCAGAACAACCTTGAACTTGCGGCTTTTCAGCATACCCGGAAAACTGCCTTCCCGCTCTTCTATTGTCAGGCGACGAGCCTTGTCGTCCCAATGGAAGCGGATGGTGGAATAAGCTCCCTTTTCGTAGTTGTAGTTGTCATTTTCGTCCTCGTAGAGGGTGAATGTGCCGTCGGCACCCGGATAGATGCGTATCTCCAGATTGTCCCAATTCTTTTCGGCGGAATACTGTACTTTGGGACCGAACGGCAGGATACTGCCGGCTTTTACATAGACGGGCAGAATCTCTTTCGATACACAGCGGTTCAAGGTCTGTCCGCCCTGCTGTTTTTCGTTACTCCAGAAGTCCCACCAGTCTGCGCCTTGAGGAAGGTAAACCGACCATTCCGTCACTTCCGGCCGGGTGACCGGTGCTACCAGTAGGGAGCGTCCGAAAAGAAATTCGCCGCCAACTTCATGTGTTTTAGAATCTGCTGCAAAATCCATTACTAAAGGACGCATGAATGTACCGTCATTGTGGGACACATCCCAGGAAGTGCTGTAAATGTAGGGCAGAAGGCGATAGCGCAGATTAATCATCTTCTCCTGGGCATCGAAACACCACTCGCCACGCTTGCCGAAGTTCCAGATTTCACGGGGCAACTCCGTACCGTGCGAACGCATCATCGGGCAGAAAGTGCCGAACTGCATCCAGCGTACATACAGTTCTTGGTATTTGGGGTTCTTGGCTCCCCCTTCTTGGTTCCAGCGTCCGGCAAAGAAGCCGCCTATGTCACTGTTCCAGTTCGGAATGCCCATTAAGGTGTAGTTCAGTGCGGCAGGAATCTGTTTCTCCAGCATGTCCCAAGTGGAGGTCACGTCACCACTCCAGGTGTTGCAGCCGTAACGTTGTTGTCCGATAAATCCGGAACGGGTTAGGATGACAACGCGTTTGTCTTTGCTCAAAGCCTTTTGATGCGAGGCTATTCCGCTGTTGTGCATCAGTGAGTAGGCGTTCTTTACACTTCGGTAAGATCCCAAGTGAGTGGGGAGGTCATAGTCCGATTCTTGTCGGTTGATATGGTCGGGCTCTGTAGAATCGAGCCACCAGCCGTCGTTGCCGATGTAACTGAAAATGCCTTTATTCAGATATTTCCAATAAATATCCCTTGCTTCGGGATTGTAGACGTCGTAGGGGCGTGCGCCACTTTGTGGAGGCCAGGTATCAAAATTGATAATCATGCCTTTGGCATCCAGCTCCTTGCGTTGCTCTGTGTGGGTGCCAAAGCCGGGCCATGCCACAATCATCAGCTTGGCATTCAGCTTGTGTATTTCGTCGGCCCACTTCTTGGGGTTGGGAAAGCGTTCAGGGTCAAAGCTGTGTGAGTTCCACGCACTGTCCGTCTTCTGATATTCGGGCCAGTAGCGCCAGTCTTGAATCATACAGTCAATGGGAATTTGTAGTTCGCGATACTTCTTCAAGACATTCAGGCTTTCTTCCTGCGTATGATAGCGCTCCTTGCTTTGGAAGAAACCGTATGCCCACAGTGGAAGCATGGGGGAGTGTCCCGTCAAGTCGCGCACCTGGGCGATGATGCCGTCGGCGTTTCCGCCATACATGAAATAATAGTCCGCACAGTGTCCCAGGCTCTGGAAAGCGAGTTCCTGCGGAGTATCCATGAATTCTGAAATGGAGTAGTTGTCCCAATATACGGCATAGCCTTTCACGGGCGACATGAAATAAGGAGAATAGGTGAACATGTTCTCGTTCTGCATGTGGTGCATGGAGTTGCGGCGGTTGAATTTGCCGTCCATCACTTGTCCTACTCCGTAGATGGGTTCGTCTTTATCCAATAGGAAAGAGCCCCTTACTTGATAGGAGGGAGTGCCGGCATCATTCTTATCGGCAAAAGAGGTGCCGTAGTCCTTGTCTTTCAGCAGATCGTTGCCGGCGATGGTATGGAAACTGATGCCTCCGGTTGCCGGATTGACAAGAACTTTCAATATAGAAGATTTCAGCACGGTTTGTCCTGCTTCCTCCGAAAAGTCCACTTTGACCGTTTCGGGTGATTTGACCACTACCAGACTTTCTTTGTTGTAGGGTTTGCCTTCGGGAGTTTTGTAAACCCGCACAATGGAAGGCGAATAGAATTCCACACGGATGTCCATTCCTTGTGTGGTGCATTTCATTCCTTGAGGTGTGCGCTCTGTGTTCTGGGCGGCACACAAGTTTGCAAGCATGGTTGCACAAGTCAGCACGAAGCCGGCTCTTTTCATAAAATTCATTTTCATGGTTCTTTTAAAATTATGCTGCAAAAGTAGCCTTGAATCCCCTTTAGGTGGCAACAATCTTGTTGAAACGAAACAACACTCAAGTTGATTTCTGCATTTTCTCCGCATATTCCGAGGGACGGCAGCCGTACATTTCCTGGAAACATTTGCTGAGATAGCTGGAACTGCTGAAGCCGGTACGCTCTGCGATTTCCGTAATGCTGAGGCTGCCTTCCAGGATGAGTTGTGCCGCACGTTGCAAGCGGATGTTGCGGATGAAGAGGCTGGGGGACTGGTCGAGCATGGCTACCAGTTTCCGGTAAAGTCCGGTGCGTTCCATACACAAGTCGCGGCTTAGCTGCTCTACGGAGTAGCCGGGTACATGCAGGTTCTTTTCCACCAGTTCGATAGCTTTTGTCAGGAAAACAGATTCGGATGCGTCTTGCTTGTTTTCTGTTTGGTGAGGTTCGGTATGGCTATGTACACAAGTTATGTTTTTTCCTTCCGGTGATTTCTTTTGTTCCGCTTCATAACGGTTGCACTGCTCTATCAAGTTGCGGATGCGGAGCAAAAGGATTTCTTCTTTGTGTTTCCGTTCCATCTCCTTCCGGGTGCGGTGTATGTAGAGGCGGATGCTTGCCGCAATGATGGCGATTGACAAGACTATATAGATGACGTATGCAACGCCGGTTTTCCACCAGGGAGCATGGACTGTTAGGCTTATCCGGGCCGTTTGCTCTTCATTCCAATGCTTTCCATCGTTAGAGGCCATTACCTTGAAGGTGTAGCTTCCCGGTGGCAAGTTGGTATAGGGAGCTTGGAGAATGCCGTTGCTCTGCTTCATGTTGCCGGCGGTTACCCATTGTGCGTCGATACCTTCCAGCTGATAGCGGTAATGGGTGTGCTCGCGGTTGAAGTAATTCAATGCGGAGAACTCGAGAGTAAGGAAGTTCTGGCTGTGGCTCAATGATATTTCTTTCACATAAGGAGAGGCTTCGGGTAGTATAGTCCGGTTTTCATAGCTTCTGCCCGGGAGGATGCATTCTCCATGCACATGGATTGCCGTGAAAACCGGTGGATAGGGCAGACTGGAAGATGGGGGCTCCGGATTGGGGGAAAAGATGTTGCATCCGTCGGCGTCTCCGAAATAGAGCGTTCCGTCATGTGACACGAATGCCGCTTCCGAACCGTATTCCCCTTGTAGCTCTTTGGGCAGGGTGGATGCTTCTACCGGTATGAGTATCCGGTTGCCGTCTTCCTGCAGGTCGAGCTTATAGATAGCTGTCCGGTCCTTTATGAATATGTTGCCGTCCCGGTCTTCCGTAAAGTTTGCTACGGCTGTATTTCTTTCAAGTGATAGGGGGAAATCCTTCTTGTCTATGTGGATGTGCTTATATAAGGCCGGATGGTAGTACAGCAATCCTCTGTTGAATGTTCCGAGCCATAAAGCTCCTTGCCGGTCCTGGAAAATCGTACTGATTTCTGTAGCAAGGACGTTGCCCTTTCGGGTCCTCAAGGTGGGCATGTAGTGGCGTGTCCTCTTTTCGGGGTCAATAATCCAAAAGCCACGGATGCAGCTGATGTATGCTTTCTCATCTGCGGAGATCATCAGTGTATTGAGGGTATACTCTGTTTCCATCAGCTTCTCCCATGCTCGCTTATGGAGGTCGAAATGGAAAAATCCTCCTTTAGAGCCGTTGCGCAGTTGATAGAACCCGTTTTTTCCTCTGAGTATGAGGGAGGTGTTTTGGAACTTCTCTTGTTCCGTCCGGGGATATGCGGCAATGTCATACTGTTGTTTTCCGTTTTTTACATCATAGCACACGATTTCTCCCGTGTCATGGAACAGATACAGAGATTCTTCGTCTGCAGTCAGGTCTTGTATTGTTCCTCGGCCTTCAGACAGTTTCAATCGGAAGGAAAGTTCCGGCTGTAACAGCTCGCCATGGCTGATTACCCAGACGAGCCCCCGTTCGTCCGCAAACAAATCCTCTATGGGATGCTGCATACCTTTCTGTTGAAAGACGGAGTCCAGGTTGGCAATGTATCGCTCGTTATGGAGATTGATGCACATCAGCCGTTGGTAATCCTTTATCCACAAGAGGGAATCACCGCTCAGATAGACATGGTAGAAGCCCTTGTATTGTTTCAGCGGATATATATATTCGGGGGTAGGCTGCAGAGAGGTGAAGTTGGCTCCATCATACAGATTGACGTTCTGGGTGGTGGTAAATACCATTCTTCCGTCCGGAAGTTGGAGGATATAGCGTATCTGGTTATCACTCAGACCGTGCGAGGTGTCAATGGAAGTGAATAGAAAGTCATTGGCAGAGATGGGAAATGCCATGCTGAGACATAATACCAACACTACCATGAACTTTATATCTGTTGGATGGATTTTTCCCATCTTTATTTTCCCCCTTTCCAGATACTGATAATTTTTTTGCCTATTGCCAAAATATTCAGCAGTGATACAGCAAAAAATAATAGGCAACCGGTCAATATGCATGGAAGCAGTGAACCGCTCTCCAGTTGCGGGAAGAGGTTTTGGACTACTTCTATATAGTAACTGCGTACCCATGCCACGCAGCCGATGGCGAGGAGCAGTACCAGTACATTCAGCCCTACTGTCAGTATATAATAAGGCGTGGCTACCCGCGTCGGGCTATATCCTATCAGCAGCAGGTTTTCCAGTTTTACCGTATTCTTTTGGAGAAGCAGGAAGATGCTCAGCATCAGGATGTAGAATGACAGAATGCTGATGAACAGTCCTACTCCCATGACAATAGCTGTAATGAGGCGCAGGAAATAAGTTGTCTTTCCGGCATCCAGATTGTTGCCTTCGGTTTCGTAATTCTTTTGCTGGAAATAGTCGGTGATGGCTGTGTCGGTAGGATTCTTCACTTCCACAATAAGTCGGGACGGTTCAGCTTCTTTTTCCGGTGCAAAATTCTTGTTGGCCCAGTCCATGAAGGATTGGGGGACGAGAATGGTATTCAGCCGGTTGGAGAATCCTACAATGTTGCCTTTATATTGTTCCACACGTCCGTTGCCCCGCATCATGATATCCATCTGTACCAGACTCATCAAACCTTCGGAGAGTTTCGGCAGACTCCGGCTTTGTGCAAAGCCAAAGTTATAGAGGTTCAGATAATTGCGCGGAATGATGATGGGGATTACCCGGGCATCTTCGTCAAAATGCCATTTCTCCAGACTGACATCCACATATTCGTCGGGTACAGACTCGAAAAACATCTCCGTTGACAAGCGGATACCGGCTTCCTGCATACCGAGTCCGGCAGAAACCTTGAACAGGGAAGGAGTGAACGCGCCTACCCCCTTAGTAAAAGGTTGGGCTTTCAGGTCCTTTATCTCATCTTTGGAGAAGGTATTGCTTTTCCCGGCAAAGCTGCCCAAAGTACTGATTTTCTTGGTAGCAATGATATAATCCTTCTTCATGAAACTGTCCCCTTCCGTAAAAACGGGAAGGACATCACGATAGAATTGTACGCTCAGCAATACAATCATCATGCCGAAGAGATTGGCGAGGAAAAAGCCTGCCAACTGTCCGACACTGATGTGCTGGCGGAGAAGTTTCCAAACAAGTCGGTTCATATTAGCCACATTTATAATTGATAAATTTCATCATAATCCAATTCCAGATGTTTGCCGATGGAAGTCACTATGATTCCCGCTCCTTGGCGGCTGGCTTCTTCTGTCAGCAGCCTGCCCATGATTGTTCCGTTCTCGTCATCCAGATGGCTGACGGGTTCGTCCAGGAAGATGAAGTCGAAAGGCTGGCAGAGGCTGCGGATAAAAGCGACTCTTTGTTGCTGGCCGAAAGATAGCTTCCCGGCTTTTTCGTTTACCTTGTCGGCAATGCCGATTGCCTCGAATAGGGTAAGGACTTCTTTCCTTTTTTTGAAGTTGGTAAGCCGGTTCTTCAGTTGTATGTTCTCGATGGCGGTAAGTTCGGGAAAGATACGCAACTCCTGAAAAAGAATGCTGAGGGAGTGTTTGCGTATATCTATCCAGTCATTGACGGAGAGTGAACGGATATTGCGCTCATCAAAGTTGATGATTCCCTGATAATCGTTGCGGTAACCGTAAACATAGCTGCAAAGCGATGATTTTCCGGTGCCCGAAGCGGCTTCTATGAGATAACGTTTCCCTTTGTGGAACGTAATGTCCCGATGCCATACGTCTGAGGTAATGGCATCACGGTCGGCAAACACTTGAGGTAGTGTTTGCCGTAGGTGAATCCTATTCATGAGTGGTATTAATCCTTAATCTCTAATCCTTAATCCTTAAATTACATTCCTGCAAACTGCTTGATAAAGTCCACAATCTGTTTCAGTGCATTAACATTCTTGTTCTTCAGCTGCAGGGTGACGGTTGCCTTGTCCTCGTTGCCGACAGCTTCCAGATACGAGATATTGCCGAGCAGCGAGTAATAGGTGCTATACTCTTGTCCGCCAAATCCAGCTAGCATTTTTACAACGGGCAGGTCAAGTACGGCTTCCGCATTGATGACAAAGGCTGTGCGCTTGCCTTTCAGACTGGAAGCGAAGTCCGTCTCTTTGGCAGACGGGTCAGCGGTCTTGCATGCATTCTTATACAGCAGTTCGTCATTGGTGGCGTACATCTGTTTGTCTCGTATGCCGAAGAATATGTTGATAGCGCGTGATTTATAGACATATTCATTCTCATTCAATTTCACGATGTCTTCGCCGCGTTTCAGTCCCAGTTCGGACTTTTTCTCATAAAGGGCTTTCAAGGGAGCGTCGTTCTTTACGCTGGCATAGGCCAGGAAAGAAGGATTGCTGTTCATGGTTACATTGATAAGGCCTATGGTCAGGTCGTTGTGGAAAGCACTGAACAAGTCTTTTACTTCAGCGGCTTTGGTAATGGAGAAATCGTTGCGGAACTGCTCATTCTCTTGCAGCACATTGTAGAACTCTTCTCCATTGATACCTATGCTGAATAGCGCCAGGGTAGATTTTGGGAAATACTTCAAGAACGTGTTTTCGATGGGACAAGTACTTTTGATTTGCTTTTCGAAAAGTGCTTTCAATTCTGTGTTCTCGGTATAGCTCTCTACTTTCAGTTCTATTTTCCCTTTTTCGAAGGAGAGACTTCCCAGCATCTTCAAGTCTTTCAGGTCGATATTGTGGGATATTCCGTAATTCAGCGGATTGGCATATGCACTCAGCAGGCTGGAAGGAGAGATGAGCATATTGATGTCTCCATCCTGCTTTTGCATTTTCTTGAAAGCGGTGTTGCTGTTGATGCTGTTTTCTCCGGTCTGTTTCAGCAAGGCGGGAATTCCTTCTTTGACTTTTTCCAGTTGTGATGTGCCGGTGTAGTTCACCACCATAAGCGTGGTAGGAGTGAAAGCGAGCAATGCCCGCTTGTTGATTTGTGCAAAACTGTAACCGTCCGCTTCTGCCACATGGCTGATTATCTGTTCTTTCTCCGTAACTTCCAGAAGCTTCAGCAAATCATCCTCACTTTGAACCTTGGCTACCATGGTGGTGTAGGGGAACGAGGGAGCGTTGAAGACATAAATCGGCGCATTGACGTCCACTCCCGATTTGGCAGGGTCTTTCAGTACAGCCTCCAATTGTTGGAAAGTAGCTGCATTCATATCGCTTTTCAAGGCATCTGTCAGCTTTTGCAGTGCTTCTTTAGTCTCTTTATCTTTGGTACCGGCCTTGTCTGCCAATGATTTTAAATTGACAGCGATGACTTGCGAGGCATCGGAAGGAATAACGTTGGTGTATTCTGGCTTTTTGGACGAACAAGCGCTTATCAGCACGATGAGCATTGCCAGTACTGAGAAGTGGAAGAATAGGTTCTTTTTCATATAGTTTTTGTTTTAGTGAGTATCATTGATTCTGTAAATTGAGGATGTGGCAGGCAACCAGTGCCGCCGTCTCTGTACGCAACCTTGATTTTCCCAAGCTGATGGGGATAAAACCGTTTTCCGTCGCCTTCCGGACTTCCTCTTCGCTGAAGTCTCCTTCAGGACCGATTAGTACGAGGGCATCCTCTCCGGGATGTACCATATCCTTCAAAAGCGGTTTTTCGCCTTCATAACAGTGGGCGATGAATTTCTGACCCGGAAAAGGCTGTGTGATGAACTTGTTGAAGTCTGTCATTTCATTCAGTTGGGGCAGGCGTGCCTTGAGCGACTGCTTGATGGCGGAAACCAGAATTTTGGAGATGCGCTCCGTCTTGATGACTTTCCGTTCCGAGAAACGGCAGTTCAGGAATGTCAGTTCGTCAAACCCAATTTCCGTCGCTTTCTCGGCAAACCACTCTGTGCGGTCCATATTCTTGGTAGGCGCCATGGCAATGTGCAGATGACCTTTCCACAAGGGGGCTTGCGGAAGGGTTTCCAGGATATTCACCAGACAGCGCTTGTTTGTAGCCGTACTGATTTCGGCACGATAAAAGCAGCCTTTTCCGTCTGTCAACATGACCTCGTCTCCAGCCTGCAAGCGCAAGACGCGTACGGCGTGTGCGGCTTCCTCTTCGGGCAGCTCTGCGTGGGCTTGTATGTCGGGGGTATAGAATACGTGCATATTACAAATTGTTCTTGAGTTGGTTAATCTGGTCTCTTAGCTGTGCGGCACGTTCATAGTCCTCTTCATCGACTGCTTTTTGCAGGGCCGTTTTCAGTATGCCTATCGTGTCTTCCTGCAGCAGTTCGTCTTTGTCCGGTTCGCTGCCTTCCATCGGGTCGATGGAACCTTCGACGGTTTTCAGACATTCTGCTTCGAGGATGTCTTCGTAGACAAAGATAGGGGCATTCATGCGCAATGCCAGGGCAACTGCGTCGCTGGTACGCGCGTCAATCCGGAGAATGGTTTCTTCGGCTTTCATATAAAGGTAAGAGTAAAATACTCCGTTGTCTACTTTATAGATAAGAATACGCATCAGTTTTACACCCAGCACTTCAAGGACGGAAGCAAATAGGTTATGGGTCAGCGGACGGGGCGGTACAATACCTTTCATCTCGATGACCATAGCTTGTGCTTCGGTGGCACCTATAATAATCGGAAGCTGGCGTTCGCCACCCACTTCACCCAGTACCAAGGCATAGGCACCCGCTTGCGCCTGGCTGTTGGAAATGTTTAGTACTTGTAGTTCTATCTTTTTCTTATTCATACCTATTAAATCAACCTGATTCTCAATCAGTTTTTCTCTATTTTCTCCGGATTATGTTTATAGCGGAATACTATTCCAAATAACAGACCAATGACTAAGGCATATCCTGCAAAGATAAACCATACCGGTGTCCAGTCGCGGCTTACCAGTCCTCCACCTTCGGCATATACCGAGAAGGCATCTACCACGGCTCCGCTGGCATAGCCTCCGATGATGGCTCCCACACCGTTCGTCATCATAAAGAACAAGCCTTGTGCGCTGGCGCGGATACTGGGATGTGCCTCCATTTCTGTAAACAGCGAGCCCGATACATTGAAAAAGTCAAATGCCATACCGTAGACAATCATTGAGAGAATGAGCATCCAGAGTCCGCTTCCCGGGTCTCCGAGGGCGAAGAGCCCGAAACGGAATACCCATGCAAACATACTAATTAACATAACACGCTTGATTCCGAAATGTTTTAGGAAGAAGGGGATGGCAAGGATAAACAACGTCTCACTCATTTGCGAGATGGAGAGCAGGATGACGGAGTGTTTCACACCGAACGAATCTGCATATTCCGGTATGGAAGCAAACGAACCCAGGAAAAGGTCACCATAGGTGTTTGTTATTTGAAGGGCGGCTCCCAGCAACATGGAGAATAGGAAGAAGATAGCCATCTTCTTGCGCTTGAACAGCACCAGTGCGTCCAGTCCGAAAGCGGAGAGCATCGTTTTTCCTTCGCTGCGCATGGGGGGGCAGGCAGGCAGGGTGAAGGCGTAAAGCCCCAGCATGGCTGCCGAGATGGCTGCCACATAGAGCTGTGCCGAACTTGCCTTGAACCCGGTAAGGTCCACAGCCCACATGGCACAGATAAAGCCTACCGTTCCCCATACACGGATGGGAGGGAAGTCTTTTATCAAATCCATCTTATATTTTTCCAATGCATTGTAGGATACGGTGTTGGCCAGAGATAGTGTAGGCATGTAAACAAGCATGTTGAGCAGCATGGCCCAGTACATGTGGTTGTATGTGGTGGCAGTTGAAGCATAAATCAGAGCACCGGCACCGATGAGGTGGAGTATGCCATAAAGGCGTTCGGCGTTTATCCATTTGTCGGCGATGATACCGGTCAGTCCGGGCATTATCAGTGAGGCTATACCCATGGTTGCAAAGATTGCTCCGATTTGTCCGCCTTCAAAATGTAACGTACCGCCCATGTAACCACCTAATGAAATCAGCCATGCTCCCCAAACGAAGAATTGCAGGAATTGCATGGCAGTGAGTCGGAATTTGATGCTCATAATATTAGCTTTTTATATTTTAAATTATGTAATAGATGCAAATGTACAATGAGACTAGGAGAAAAACAAGTTCTGTACGGCTTTTTCTTCAACGAAAGAGATTAATGAGGGATGGATTTTGGGAAGGAATGTATTATAAAAAAAGAAGGGTATCTATCCCAGACACCCAATCTTTATTAACCTTAAATCTAATACCATGAAAAACACAGTGCAAATATACACGGTTTATGTTATATAACATGCTGTTTTGGCGTATTTCTGCTTTTTATTAACTCTATTTAAGAAAAGCAGGCTAACAAAGCCTGCTTTTTCCTTTATTCTACATATAGAACCAGTCCTTTCAGGTATTCCCCTTCCGGATGATAGATGCTGACCGGGTGGTCGGCAGGTTGCGTCAGTTGGTGCAGGATGCGTACGCTGCGGCCGGACATGGCAGCGGCTGTGAACACGGCGGTGCGGAAGTTTTCTTTGCTGACGGCTTGCGAACACGAGAATGTGAAGAGGATGCCGCCGGGCTTGATTTTCTCGAAAGCCTTGACGTTCAGTTTGCGGTAGCCTTGCAGGGCATTGCGCAGAGCATCGCGGTGCTTGGCAAAAGCAGGAGGGTCAAGAACTATCAGGTCGTATTGGTCGCCCATGCGGTCAAGGTATTTGAAGGCATCTTCTGCATAGGCGGCATGGCGGGTGTCACCCGGGAAGTTCAGTTCGATGTTCTTGTTGGTCAAGTCGATGGCTTTGGCGGAGCTGTCCACGGAATGTACCAGTTTGGCGTCTCCACGCATAGCATATACGGAGAAGCCGCCGGTATAGCAGAACATATTCAGTACGCTGCGGCCTTTGGCATAGCGTTCCAGTAGCGAACGGTTCTCGCGTTGGTCTACGAAGAAACCGGTTTTTTGGCCTTTCAGCCAGTCGATGTGGAACTTTAGGCCGTACTCCATGGCTACATTGTCCGTGCTGCCGCCTTTCAAGAAACCATTCTCCGGATAGAGGTCGGCCTTGAAGGGAAGGGTCGTCTCCGATTTGTAATAGATATTGTCAATCTGGCTGCCCATCACTTCGGTAAGGGCATCGGCAATGGCCATGCGGTCGAGGTGCATGCCGGCAGAATGTGCCTGCATCACTGCGGTACGGGCATAAATGTCGATAACCAGCCCCGGCAGGTTGTCTCCCTCCCCGTGCACCAGGCGATAGGTGTTGTTTGTCGGGTTTCCGGCTATGCCGATACTGCGGCGCATGTCGTATGCTATGCTGAGTTTGCGTTTCCAGAAGTCCGCATTGATTTCTTCTTCTTGACGGAAGGTCAGTACGCGTACGGCGATACTGCCAATCTGAAAATGCCCTTTGGCTATGAATTCCTTTTTGGACGTGTAGATTTCAACAACTTCCCCTTCTTCGGGCTCTCCGTCGAAATGTGCGATGGCGCCGGAAAACACCCACGGGTGAAAACGCTTTAATGACTCCTCTTTATTGGGTTTAAGGTATACTTTGTACATATATATATATATAATGTGATTAATGTGGTAATCTGATAATGTGCATCACATTACCACATTATTATTGGCTTCTATCTCAAAATCTCCTGTCCGTTTCAGTTCTTGCAGCCTGTTGTAGATGTTGAGGCATGCCCAAGCATCGGTGGCGGCATACAGTTTCTGCGGTTCGGTCAAGGTTTCGGCTTCCCAGTTGGAAAGGCGCTGGCTTTTCGAAATCTTTTCCCCGAAGAGGATGGCGTATATCTTCTGCAGGCTTTTGTCCTGGATGCCGAAAGCGCGGACATATTCCTGCAATTCGATGCAGGCATGCTGTTCGAAGGGCGCGCGTTTGTGCAGCATCATGAAGTCGTCCCGCAAGGAAAGGCCTACTTTCGTTACGCTTGGGTTTTCCAGCAATGTGATAACCGGCAGAGTCAGTCCCGTCAGGTTGAGGCGGAACAGAAAGCAATGTTCCTCTGAGGAAATCTGCAGCAGGGCCACCTTGTGTATCTGTCCTTTTGTGAACGATGGACGGGTTTCGCTGTCTATGCCCAGCAACGGGCAGGACTTCAGATAGGCGACTGCCTTCTCCGCTTCCCACGGTGTCTGTACGACATGTATCTGTCCCGGAAAGGCGGCTTTGGGCAGGTCTTTCACTGTTTCTTTATCTATTGTTCTTTTGATAACCATAATTTAATATTCAAAGTCTGCGGTTTCCTCCTCTTCATCCTCGCCTTGCGCATACTTCACCTCGTGCAGGGCACGCAGGGTGTTGACAAGCTTTTGTCCCCAATGGAGGCGGAAGTTTTCCTGGCAGATGGCAAGCGAATCGTTCATCGTCTCGTTGAAACCCAGCTGGAATACGAAGATAAAGTCCTTGATGTCCTGGTATATGTCGGCCAAGTCTTCGGAAATGTTCCTGGTGATGGGCTGGTCACTATACTTCATGTCAGATACGAATACGTCCAGGTAGTCGTCTTTCTCGGCCAGGATATTGGCGAGGTTCATGCGGAGTACCTCATAGGTCTCTTCGGTGACGAATGTTTCCGGCGCCTCGTCTCCTATGGTTTCGCACTCGGGCAGCATGGAGGCCTTCAGGTAGAGCAGCGGAAGTATTTTTAAGGAGGTATCGACGAACGCGGAACGTTTCACCCCTTCCGCTTGTTCCAGAAACTTGCAAAACTCGGCGGCTACGGTCACAAACTCTACGGCATTCCGGTCGAATATCACTTGACTTTCTTTTTTCATATCTTCTTGATTTGAAACGCAAAGATAGCGCAAACCGAAAGTAGAAGCAAATTAATTGGCAGGATTATTCTTTTTTCACTACATGATATTCTGTTCCTCTTGTCTTCCGGCGGCTGCTGATGCCCAGTTTGTGGAGTGCACGTCCGAACAGAGCCACTTTATTGATGGACAGCCGGTCTTTGGTCTTGGTTTGCAAGAAGGAGAGAATCTCCATAGGGGTCATCCAGTCTCCTTCCTCTTCATTTTCGGCGGGATGGAAGTGGCAGAGGAAGAGCTGTTCCAACGGTGTGGGCTGTTCAAACTCCCGGTTGGTCTGTTTCAAGATGGCTTCGTCGGAATCGTCCAGCCAGTAGCGTTCACCTTTGGCTATGGCATCCATGGCTTGTGCGTAGAGTTGCCGGTAGTTGATGGTGACATTGGTATGGATGGGGCCGGTGACTTCGATGCAGATGAAACGGCGGCTGCCGCTGGGGTCTGTCAGCAGGTCTTTCTGGTTGCTGGTGGCTATAAAGGAGGCGTAGCGTCTTATTTCCTGGATGGCGGTGCCGTAAGGCTTGCGCAGGTTTGCCACGGGTTTCTGCAGCAGATGCTTTAGAAAACCTTGCTGATTGACGCTGATTTGGTCGAATTCGTCGATGTTTATCAGGAAAAAGCGGCCGAGGCTCCGCTCTGCGTCCTGCTTGCTTTTGAAGTCGATACTGTCGGTATATCCGAAGCGCAGTTCGGGTGGCAGCAGGATGCGGCAGAAGGTACTTTTACGATAGCCTTGGGCTCCGACCAGTAGGGGAGACGTGTTGTTTCCATGCTGACGGTCGATGTTTTGCCAGTGCGCCGTCATGCTGAGAAACCAGCGGTAGAAGAGTTCCCGCCAGTACGGATTGTTGCAGGGGACGAGGTCGGCCAATGCGCGGATACGGTCCTTGCCGTCCCAATGTCCGGTGCTGTTCAGATATTCTTCGATGGGGTTGTACAAGGGAATGGCGTCCGAGTTGAGGTAGCGTGCCACATCTCTGTCCCATACGCTGATTCCTTCTTTCAGGGCATTCTGTCCGATACTGCTTCTTACCCGCTGGTCGGCAGGGCGGAAATGGAAGTGTATGGAGTCCCGTTGGCGGAATTCCAATTCTCCCAGCACGGTGTTCCAGCGGAACTCATAGCGTCTGTTCATGAATTCTTCCAGGCGGAAGGCGGTGATTTGGTCGCGGGTCATGCTGCTGCGGGTGCCGAAGCCTTTGCATTCGCGGTAGAGGTTGTGCAGGGTCATGCGCACCAGTTGTTCATCCGCTTCGCGGTAGTAGTGCATCATGACTTGACGTACTGCCTCTTCTTCGGGAATGCCGGCTTTGTAGCAATGCCTGGCAAGCAGGTAGAGCAGGGGGCGAAGGTCATCGCCCCGTTTCCAGTTTTCCAGCTCTTCGAAGGTACGGTTCAGGGCGGCTTCGAAGAGGATGGAGAAGGTTTGGGAGGCCGGATAGCCGGGGGCAATGCGCATCAGCGGGTTTGCTTCGGTCTGTTTCCGTTGGCCGAAGGTGGGCTCGTCGGGCACGGACAAAGGCTGTTCCAGACAGAAAGGGACGGCAGACGGATTGTAATAGGGACGGTCATCGAGCGTCATGCGGCAGCTTTGCTCCACGGCAGGTTCTTTCAGTGTGACGGGGTAGGGGAGCAGGGGCTGATAACAGTTTACGGCGAGCCGGTAGGCAGCGGTATGAAACAGCCTGATTTTTTCTTCCTGCCTGGGGCGCGAACCGTCGGGGGTGGCAAACAGTACCCATATTTTTACGCTTCGTCCGCTGCTTCCGCAAAAGGCGGCAAAAGTTTGTGGCAGCAGGGCCGCCTGGCGCTTTACTTGCTCCACTTCCACGGCATTGGCCAGGTGGTTGACTTCAATCTGTACCAGTCCGTTGTAGGTTTTCAGGTATCTTTCCCCCTCTTTGCTGCGGGCATATTCTGCGGCAGGGCAGATGCGTGGCAGTTTGTCTATGCAGGGGTAGTGTCCGTTGCTTCCGGTGATGTGGGGAATGAGGCTGCGCAAGGCGGATATGTGTCCGGCTTTGTTCTCGGTTTTCATCTTCTCCATCAAGGTGTCGCTGGGCCATGTGCTGAATGTCTCTTTGCCGGTTTCACGAGCGGTGCGTATAAGGGTAAGTTTCATGGGGTGCTTGCTGTATTAAAGTCCGCAAAGCTACTGAAAAATGACGGGACAGCCGAGGAAAAGTGGAATTATGATGAAACTTCTCATATTTATTCCGGCTGTACGTCGTAATCCGACTGGTTTTTCACGCCGACAATGTCTTGCTTCCTCACCTCGGTTGTTAATATGTGCTGCAACTGCTGTGAGGTCAGCGTCTCGGTGGGAGAGAACTCAGCCGACTTCATATAGCTTAAAATGGCATTGCGCAGCTGACCTCCTTCCGGAGTGTGGCGAATTGCTTCGAGGTTGCTCATACAAACCAATACCTTACCGTTGTCTACGGCAAATTCGAACAGCAAGCCTAACTTGTGGTTCCGTTCCACATTGTCTACTACTTGGATAAGCGGCTTGTATTCGTGGCGTGTAGCGTTCAGAATAAAGGGGCGGGCATGGCGTACGATGCTCCACCATTGCCAGTTGCTATGGCACTCGGTGGGGAACTGCCGGAACAAGGGATGTTTCTCGTCCATCAGCAAGGAGAGGGTGCCCGGCGAAACTTCGCGGCCGGCGTTTTCCGAAATGCTTTTGAACATGGCATAGTTCCAGTAGTCAGGAGTAAAAAGTCCACCTACACTCTGTTCTTCAATGGCTTTGTGGTCGGGTATAAGCAGTATCTTCCCTCCTTGGCTCAGTCTCTTTCGCGCCTCGTCATCCAAGGACTGACAGATGAAGATGTCCGCTTCGCTTTCCGGTGTCCGGTCGGGGTATACCCATAAGTTATAATAGTTATGATAATTCCCGGTGGTCAGTGTCAGTCGCAATTGGGCAGGCTTGTCTATTTCGGTAAGGGTGCTTTTCAACTCGCCCACCTGCATTACTTTTCCTTGCTCTACATGGGCGGGGACTTTGCCTTCGCGAACAAAAGTTACGCTGTCACTCAGGCTTTCCAGACGCCAGCATAATGCATCAGACCATGGTTGCTCTTCGTAATTTGTCAGGGCGAGTCCTATGTTCAGCTCTTCTTTGTTGCTGTAACAGTAGGTGTCCATAAGCGCCAGCGGTACCACCGGAGCACAAAAGCCGCGGAATGTTTCGGGAGTGACAATGCCTTTGCTGTCCATGAAAGCATCCAGAATGCCTACCAGTGCCGAGCCTTGTCCGGGAAAGTCTTGAAGGTCGAGCATCTGGAATCCACCTAAACCGGCAGTGCGCAGGCCGTATTCAATATCAGCCTTGTAGCATTCGACGGCAAACCGGCCGGTGGCCTGATGGAATGCGTCAATCTGGTTCTGCAGTCCATTTTCATTGAGCCGGTCACGGAATATCTCCAAGTTATATGGATGCAATACGCCGGTGTATTTCTCCAACTCCTTGTAGTCGGGATAAATTTGGAACTGTCCGGTTTCGTGACTGATGACCGGTCGGGGAGATTTCGCTATGGCAGCAGTATAATCCGCACGGGTATTGGGACGGGTGTTGTTCAAGATACCTCCCTTTTCGGCATCGACAAAGGCAAACGAACTGCGTACGTGCGTTGTATAGCCTTCGCCTCCTCCTACCCGGCAGGTTGTCAGATAATCTTCACCGTCTATGGCACCTCCCCAACCCAGGAAGTTGTTGGAACCGAGCGAATAGAGATGGCGGTTGTCATGTTTTCTGAATCCGTCCAGCCAATTGCGCATCAGGTCAACGTCGCCACCCAACTCGTTGCCCAGTCCCAACATGGTGAATGAGGGGTGATTGCCCATGTAGTCGAGGGTCATATAGGCTTCGTTCAGCAAGAAGTCATTCAGGCGATGGTTGTCCGGTGAAATGCTTCCCCATAAAGGCAACTCGGCCTGGAAATAGATACCCTCGATGTCGGCAGCGGCAAAAGCGGCGCGGGGCGGGGTGTAGGAATGGCAACGGTAGTAGTTGATGCCATAACTCTTGGCTGTCTGAAAAACTTTTCGCCAGGACTTTACATCCATCGGCGCATATCCGGTAAGTGGGAATACGCAAGCGTCGTGTTTGCCGCGCAAGAAGGTCTTGAAGCCGTTTATGGTGAACTGAGTACCTTCGGTGGCAAAGTCGCGCATACCGAAATCTGTTATTATATTGTCTTTACCCTCGTTTGTGGCAAGGGTCACGTTCAGTGCATAAAGTGTGGGGTGGAATTCGCTCCATGTCTGCATCCGGTTGCCCATGTCGAGCGTCAGTTCTATCTTATTTTCACCTTTGCTTAAGCCGACTTGTTTTTCCATGTCCAGTAACAGGTGTTCTTGTTGGGTGTTCCACGTCTTGGCAGAAAGGGTCACTACGCCCGATTGCTCCGAATCGCTGTATATGTTTACATGGATGCGGGCCTTTTTCTCCTTTACAGACGGGTAGACTTGTACCTGCTCGAGATAGGTGTGTGGGGTCGCTTCGATGTAGAAATCGCCCAGAATGCCGTTCCAGTTGGTTTGTGTGCCGTCGGTCCAGGCATGCGAGCTTTGGATTTCGGCTGGTACGGAGCTGGGGGAATTGTCAATGCGTATCTTTATATGGTGGCTGCCGGGTGCCAAGGCCGGCAGGCTATAGCAGTGAGGTGCATAGATATGTCCCAACGTGCCGACGCTGTCCCCGTCTATCCAGAGAGTACTGGGCTTTGTACGTTCCATGAAGAGTATCAGGCGTTTCCCTTCCATCTGTACGGGAATTTCAACATCTTTTTCATATTCTACGATGCCGGAGTAGGGATAAGTCCGTGTCAACTGGGAGGTTACATTGGTGGGATGCCTGCCGTCTCCCAACTTGTTTTCATCCGTCGTACCGGGCAATGTGCAGTTCCCTAATGAACTGTTCCAATTTCCTGATAAATCGATTCGTTCTCTTATTGTCTGGAATTCTTTTTTGTCTGTACATGATGCCAGACATGCCAATAAGCATAATACAATGAAATTTCTCATAAACTACCTGTTTTTCATGGCCGGTGATTGATTGACCGGTTGCAAATATAGGGCATTGCTCCCGTCTCTCTGTATACAAAATGTTTCCAATTATGTGACGGGATGTTTTTTTATTGCTATCTTCATGCTTGATATTAGTGTTGTTGAGTGTTCGTCATTATAGATGAGGATTTTTATATCATGTAATTTGTTTCTGTCTTTATGAATAAAGAATTGAAAATCAGTGATAAATCACCTTTTGAGAAAATAAGGAAGTTTGATGGGCAAGGACGGTCATACTGGACTTCGAGGGAATTGTGCGCTGCTTTGGGGTATAGTACGTACCAGAAATTTTCCGTTCCATTGGCAAAAGCCATGAGGTCTGCCGAAGCGGATGGTATAAATGTGGATGAGCATTTTAACCTGATGGTTGAAATGGTTGGGGTAGGCTCTGGTGCGCGTAGGAGCGTGGAAAACTATCACCTTACGCGGGAGGCTTGCATCTTTATAGCGAGGCAGGTCTATGCTAAAAAGAAAGAAGTGCAGGCAGCCCTTGAATACTTTTCCAGTGTTAGCATTGATTTTGATGGGGCCGAATGTGATGTGAACTGTCAGGAGGTTGTCTCTGAGATGGAGAAAGATAAAATCAGAGAGAGGAACCGGGAGCATTGGAAAAGGTTAAATGACGAAGCTTCAGAGTTTTATAAAAAGAAGATGAGGCTGCTGGATGAAGTGGAGGATTTTAAAGCGGATGCTTCTTTTCATGGGAACAAGGCTCCACATCACATGATGTACAAGCTGGGGACATTGTACAGTAAGGATGGATGCAGAGGGTATGAATTTCTGATAGAATATGATGTGTATGAACCGGTTGTCGGCATTTATTATGGATGTAAGGGGCTGATTCTTGATGGGAATGATGAAGATGGGGAAAAAATGTTCAATGAAGAATGGAAAGATATTCGTTATTATGTTACTGCTGTTCTTGAAAATACATTTCCGGGGAAATCTTTCACTCATCGCTTTAAGCCTACAAATAATGCGAACAACCATACTTATTGGCCCTTTTGGATTACTCTTCATGAAGATGAGGATATTGTGGAGGTGGGTGCAAGGGCGGTTCGTCTTATAAGAAGTATATATGAGGGGTATCTTGAAAATGAAGATGTTGAGGCTCTGAGAAAACGTTCTGGCTCTCGGAAAGAGCCTCAGGAAGAGGATAAGATACGTTTCTCTGCTGATGTTAACTTTACAAAAAAAGCGTATCAGGAACTGCTTGAAGAGATAGGCCAAATGTCGAAAAAGGGAAAGGAGAAGACAAATAAAGAAATGTTTGAGAAACTACTGGAAAAGACCACTGAAAGTGGATATCTGAGAAAAGAAAAACACTATGAGGCAGCGTGGCGGATAGTACGAAATGCAGATGTGAAGGAGCGAGATTTGCAGCAGAAAACTAATAAACAATTTATCTACATGATTAGACTTCTTTTGGGGTATATGCAATTTTATTTGGGAACATTAGATACTTCTAAGTGTGATATAGAACATAATAGAGGAGTGGTGTCACCTCCTTACACGTCTATCAGCAAGATTTTGATGACTATGAACGGCGGATTTTTCGGGGAAACAATAAGAAAATTGTGTGATAGTAAGAAGGATGCTACATCTATAATAATAAATTCATGGAAAATATTGCAAACTCTATTAGACCTGCCAAAGGACGCTTGGAAAATCGTAAATGACACATTAGGCTTACCAGAGAAAAAATGGAAAACCTTTAAAGATAAATGTGGAAATGGATAAAGAGGTTGATTGTCTTTTTTGTAGACGTCTATTTCACAGCTGGTTCTTCCCCCATACTTTTGCAATCGTTAATGCTAACGGTTGCTTTTTGTTCTTATAGGCAGAGGGCGCCATAATATAAACTTTAAAAAAAAAGATTATGGAAAATCAAGAATTTCCAAAAGGAGTCGGTTTCGCTCCGTTTTTGCGTTCATTCATGAGTAATTCTTCTATTTCTATTGATGAACTTGCAGTGGCTATGACAATGTCGAAGTACGCAATTACACGTTTGGCCGAGGGCAAGAGCTATCCTACTGACGTGTGCTATGCAGAATTCTGTATCATGTTCACCGTTGTATTAGGCAAAGATTTTGATGCTTACAAAAAGATGACTAGAAAAGACAAAGATGATTTGGTTGCCAAAATAATGGCAAGTGGAGGATCTGCTTGTACGGTGGCAGGAATGATAAGCTTGATTTCGGCTTCAGGTGTTGTTGCTGGGTTGTCGGCAGCAGGAATAACCTCCGGATTGGCTGCAATTGGCGGTATAATAGGAGGTGGTATGCTGGCAGGGATTGCAGTTGTTGCGGCTGCCCCATTGGTAGTAGGGGCCATATTGTATTCTCTTTGTAAACCCAAAGATAAAAAGGCCGATTTTTTGCTTGCGTACAGATATGATTTAGACCCCAAATATGAAATAAATCCTCAAGACAATGAAGATGAAGATATGGATTGAAGAAGCAATGAAGGAAATGGTAGAAGAGGTAGAAAAAAATGAACCGATGCCAAAACATTGGAAACGCAATGTGCTGCTGTTCTGCTTGTTGTCGGCCGTTTGTTTTCAGACGGGACTTTGGGTGTTGGCAAAAAACGGCATTGCTTCCGCTGATAGAAGTCCTCTTTTCATTGCAATTGGCATTGTCTGTTCTATGCTGGTGGGAGTTGTGCTGATTAAATGCTGCTTATATGCAAAAAGAATAATGAATAAAAGTAATAATTAAAAATAAGATAGTTATGGAATGTATTTTTTGTTTGAATGAGAATGCCTATTTCGATGGCGTGAATTATGTTTGTCCGGATTGTGGAAGAGAATGGCCATGTGATGAAATTGCGGATGACGATGATGATAACAACAAGTTGCGTTGCCCTGAGTGTGGCTCGCATTTGGTCTATCCTGATTCAAGTGGTATTAATGATTATGCTTGTGATGCTTGTGGGTGTAGATGGGATGGTGACGATGATGACTACGATGAAGATTATGACGATGATGATGAAGATTAATTATTGCAATTATGGAACTGGGCAAATAGCGCTATTATTACCGCATTATTACATGCTTCAATCTGAAAAAGATTAGCATTCCTTTGCCAAGCCCCCTGCTTTTCATTATCTTTGCCTCTGTAGTTTGTAGTTGCGCACAGTCGTGGAATGTCTTTCTCATAGTTGTGAAGAAGGTGTATCACAAATATGAAGAAGGTAAACCACAGCTGTGCGCATCTTTTTTTGATAAGCTTTCAGCAGAAGGAAGAACGCTTCTTTGCGTAAGGAAGACCCATGCTCTGCCTAATGAAAGCCGGTACTTTGCATGAGCGAAACCTGCAGACAGCAACAGAAATGAATCTAAAAATGGAGGAAAGAATATGGCAATTTTATTTGATTGGTACGAAAACCCGAAAACGAAGGATAAACAAGGGGAAGAACTGACCCTGCATCCCCGGATTAAACTGAACGGCTCCACGACGACCGATGAGCTGCGCAGGCATATACAAGAATACTGCTCGCTGACCGAGACGGATGTACTGGCGGTACTCGATGCTTTGTCGCATTTTGTGGGACGCGAGCTGGGGGAGGGCAGGCAGGTACATTTGGACGGCATCGGTTACTTTGTTCCCACGCTGACCTGCACGGAACCGGTGACACTGGAGACAAAGCGGAAAAGTACTAAGGTGAAGTTGAAAAACATCACTTTCAGACCGGACAAGGCGCTGCGCAGTGAGATAGGAGTATTGAAGGTAAAGCCGCTGAAATTGCGGAATCTCACGAAAAAGAGGCTGACGGATGATGAGGTGAAGCAAAAAGTGGTGAACTATCTACGTAAGAATGAGTTCATCACCCGCAGTGTTGTACAGTCGATTTGCGGCATGACCCGCACGACTGCGACGCGGCAGATTCGTCGTCTTTGTGAGGAGAATGTGTTGGTGAACAAAGGGTTGCAGAAACAGCCGATTTATTTTTTGAAGGAAAAAGAGTAGGTTGATGCGTATAGGGCTTGCATGGATTGCGTCATGTAGGCAAAATCTGCCTGCATGCTTGCATGAGGTCTGCTTGCATGGCGCAATCTGTTGTAAATTAGTGCGCTATGTCATTTCATGCAAGCATGTAAGTAAAACATGCGATAAAACTACAGTTGTAGATTAGGAATACCTATAATCGGCAGACGAGAAATTAAAGAATGAAAACAACGCGGCAGAAGGATAGTTTTTATTATTTTTGCAATCAATTCTCAATAGTTATTTAAAAAATATGGCAAAGAAAAATTCAACAGCTAAAGATACGGAGCTGTCACTCTCGTTTTTTGGGAAAGTGGCAGCGTTATTTAGAAGTGAAACTGTTCATTTCGTTATCGGCTTGGTACTGGTAATCTTTTCGGTTTATTTGTTGCTCGCCTTTTCGTCGTTCTTTTTCACGGGAGCGGCAGACCAGAGCATCATTGACGGAGGCAGTGCGCAGGAGCTGATTTCCACCAATAATGGGGTGAAGAACTACGCCGGTAGCCGCGGTGCGCAGTTGGCCAGCTATCTGATAAATGATTGTTTCGGCGTATCGTCTTTCCTGATTCTCGTGTTCCTGGCTGTGGCGGGATTGAAGCTGATGCGGGTGCGTGTGGTGCGCTTGTGGAAGTGGTTCATCGGCTGTTCGTTGATGCTGGTGTGGTTCTCGGTATTTTTCGGTTTTGTGTTTGTAGACCAGTACAAGGACTCTTTCCTCTATCTGGGCGGTATGCACGGATACAATGTCAGCAACTGGCTTGTGTCTCAAGTCGGTGTGCCGGGAGTATGGCTGCTATTGTTGGTAACTGCCATCTGCTTCCTCATCTATCTGAGTGCACGGACTGTCATCTGGTTGCGCAGATTGTTTAGTCTCAGCTTCTTGAAGCGTAAGGAGAAGGCGGAAAGCGTGCTGGGTGAAACGCCGGAAGAGTTCAAGACCTCTTGGGGTGCAAAGGAAAAGACTACTGCTCCGACACCGGAAGCTGCGGAGCCGGAAAAGGTTCTTGAAAAGGAGGAGGAGGTTGCTACAGAGGAAGAAGAGGACGAACCGCTGAATGAAATCACCCTTGACTTGGGTGGAAGTGATGGAAAGGTAAAGCCAGCCAAGTCTGCGGATGAGGATGTTACCATGACTTTTGAGACTCCTGCACCGGAGCCGGTGCCCCCTTTTCGGGAACAGCCGGTAGAGAAGGAGCCGGCATTCCAGGTTGAAAAGGCCGAAGAGGAGGAGTATGTGGGAACGGAGAAGGAGCCGTACAATCCCCGTCTGGATTTGGAAAACTATCATTACCCCACAATAGACTTGATGAAGCATTACGATGACAATGGTCCGACCATTGACATGGTAGAGCAGAACGCGAACAAGGATAAGATTATCAATACTCTGCGTAGTTTCGGTATAGAAATCAGTACCATTAAGGCGACGGTAGGTCCTACGGTGACGCTGTATGAAATCACTCCCGAGCAGGGCGTCCGCATTTCGAAGATACGCGGTCTGGAAGATGATATTGCCCTCAGCCTTTCGGCGCTCGGCATCCGTATCATCGCTCCCATTCCGGGAAAGGGTACGATTGGTATCGAAGTGCCCAACTCCAATCCGAAGATTGTATCCGGTCAGAGCATTATCGGCAGCAAGAAGTTCCAGGAGTCTACTTACGACTTGCCCATCGCACTGGGTAAGACGATTACGAATGAAGTGTTTATGGTGGATTTGTGCAAGATGCCGCACGTGCTCGTTGCCGGTGCTACCGGTCAGGGTAAGTCCGTGGGGTTGAATGCCATCATCACCTCCTTATTATATAAGAAGCATCCGGCAGAGCTGAAGTTTGTGCTGGTAGACCCCAAAAAAGTAGAATTCAGCATCTACTCCGTAATTGAGCATCACTTCCTCGCGAAATTACCCGACGGGGAAGATGCCATCATTACGGACGTCACGAAGGTGGTGCAGACTTTGAACTCCATCTGTGTGGAGATGGATACTCGCTATGACTTGCTGAAAGCTGCCCATGTGCGCAATATCAAGGAGTATAACGAGAAGTTCATCAACCGTCGTCTGAATCCGGAAAAGGGGCATAAGTTCATGCCTTATATCGTAGTCGTTATCGACGAGTTCGGTGACTTGATTATGACAGCCGGTAAGGATGTGGAACTGCCCATCGCACGTATCGCCCAGTTGGCGCGTGCCGTGGGTATACATATGATTATCGCTACACAGCGACCGACAACAAACATCATTACGGGTACGATTAAGGCCAACTTCCCGGCGCGTATCGCCTTCCGTGTATCGGCAATGGTCGATTCGCGTACCATCCTCGACCGTCCGGGAGCCAACCAGCTGATAGGCCGCGGTGATATGTTATTCCTACAGGGAGCTGACCCGGTGCGTGTGCAGTGTGCCTTTATTGATACGCCCGAAGTGGCGGAGATTACGAAGTTTATCGCCCGCCAGCAGAGTTACCCCACTGCTTTCTATCTGCCCGAATATGTGGATGAAAATACAGGAGGTGATTTGGGGGATGTGGATATGGGACGTCTCGATCCTTTGTTCGAGGATGCAGCCCGTCTCGTTGTTATTCACCAGCAGGGTTCCACATCGCTCATTCAGCGTAAGTTTGCCATCGGTTATAATCGTGCCGGCCGCATCATGGACCAGTTGGAGAAAGCGGGGATTGTGGGACCGGCGCAAGGTAGTAAGGCGCGTGAGGTGTTCTGTATAGATGAGAGCGACCTGGAAATGCGGTTAAACAATTTGCAATAAGGAATGGTTATTTATAGAATGATGAAACTTGATAAGCTTTTACTTGGTGTGCTATTGCTGTTGTTTGCTGTGCCGATGTCGGCACAACAACCGGATGCCAAGAATATATTGGAGCGTACAGCCGAAGCCTTTCGGAAAGCGGGAGGGGTGAAGCTGGCGTTTACCGTGAACGAACAACAAGGCTCTTATGCGGGAGTTCTCTATCTGGAAGGTGAGAAATTTGTGGTTGAGACCGAGGGAATGAAGACTTGGTTTGACGGACATACGCAGTGGAGCTATGTGGCTTCGGCAGATGAGGTGAATGTATCGGAACCTACGCAGGAGGAATTGCAGACTCTCAATCCGTATGCCTGGTTGTCCCTCTACAAGCAGGGATACAGATTGAAGTTGAGCAGTGTCGGTGGTAAGCAAGACAAGTCTGTTTATTACATCACCATGACTGCTGCCGACAAGAGAAAAGACCCTGAAAGTGTCTATCTGTTTGTGACAAAGGATACGTATCGTCTGCATCAAGTGGACTTGGCACCACGGGGGAGTAAGTATATGACTACTATCCTTATTGATAGCTACCAGACAGGACAATCCTATCCGGATAGTTTCTTTGTCTTTGACAAAAAAGCCTATCCTACAGCTGAAGTCATCGACATGCGCTAAATAGTAAATTGTAAATAGTCAAATAGTAAATAATATAATGATGGAAACAGAAAAAGTAAAATGTCTGATTATCGGTTCGGGTCCTGCCGGCTATACTGCCGCTATTTATGCAGGCCGTGCCAATCTTTCACCGGTACTTTATGCAGGATTGCAGCCCGGTGGCCAGTTGACAACCACTACTGATGTGGAGAATTTCCCCGGTTATCCCCAAGGTATCGGAGGTCCGGAATTAATGGAAGACCTGCGGAAGCAAGCCGAACGTTTTGGCGCAGATTTGCGTTATGGAGTTGCTACCGCAGCCAATCTTGCTGAAGCACCTTACAAGATTACGATTGATGACGAAAAGATGATTGAGGCTGAAACGCTGATTATTGCTACAGGTGCCGCTGCGAAGTATCTGGGGCTGGAGGATGAAAAGAAATATGCGGGAATGGGTGTCAGCGCTTGTGCCACTTGTGACGGTTTCTTCTACCGCAAGAAAACGGTAGCTGTTGTAGGGGGTGGAGATACTGCCTGCGAGGAAGCTGTTTACCTTGCCGGACTGGCTGCCAAGGTTTATCTGATTGTCCGCAAACCTTATCTTCGCGCTTCCAAGATTATGCAGGAGCGTGTGATGAAGCATGACAAGATTGAAGTACTGTTCGAACATAATGCCGTAGGCTTGTTTGGAGAGAACGGTGTGGAAGGTGTACATTTGGTACAGCGTATGGGTGAACCTGATGAGAAGCGCTATGATGTGGCTATTGACGGTTTCTTCCTGGCTATCGGCCATAAACCCAACTCAGATATTTTCAAACCTTATGTAGATACGGACGAAGTAGGTTATATCGTCACCGAGCCGGGAACACCGCGTACCAAAGTGCCGGGCGTATTCGCCGCCGGAGACGTTGCTGATCCTCACTATCGTCAAGCCATCACCGCTGCCGGAACTGGTTGCCAGGCAGCCATTGAAGCGGAAAGATATTTGTCTGCGAAAGGACTGATTTAGTGATTAGTGATTAGGGGTTAGGATGGTAACAATGTGTTTTTATTATGCTAACCCCTAATCGCTTATCCCTTGTCACTTATTCCTTATCCTATCTTGCTGATTTTCTTCAGCTTTTCTTCGTCTATGATTTTGATTTTACGTCCGTCGATGGTGATTAACCGTTCTGTGGCAAACTGTGACAACGTACGTATGGCGTTGGAAGTGGTCATGTTTGACAAATTGGCCAGATCTTCACGCGAGAGATAGATACTCAAGGTGGAGCCGTCTTCCTCCAAACCATAACTTTCTTTGAGGAACAGCAGGGATTCTGCGAGTCTTCCGCGGATATGTTTCTGCGTCAGGTTTACGGTACGTTCATCGGCAATGCCCAAGTCAACGGACAATTGCCTGATGAAGAACATGGCAAGGTCGTTGTTTTGTGTGAGCAGAGTCATCAAGGCAGTCATGGGGATTTGGCAAACAAGAGACGGCTCGAATGCAGATGCTGCCGTGACATAGTCTGTTTTTGCAAAGTAAGGGCGGTAACCGAAATATTCGACAGGTTTAATCATACGGATAATCTGGCTTCTACCACCGACTCCGTCTTTATAGATTTTGACCTTTCCACTCAGCAGACACATCAAATGCGTAGGTGTCTCGCCTTCGCAATGGATGACTTCGTTTTTTTTGTAGTTCTGGAGTGTGAAGTGGTTGGCGAGGAATTCCCGCTGTTCGTCATTCAAGGGAGACCATATATCTGCAATCAACTCCGGAACATTAATATCAGACAAGTTTACTTTTACCATAACTGCTGCAAAACTGTGTTATACAGCACAAATGTAAAAAGAAAAAATTAAATATTGCACAAATATGACAAAAAGATGTCGTAGGGGGGGAGATAAAGGAAAATCTATATATTTACGATTAGACGATTTACGATTGAAGTTTGTATTGTTAAACAACTGCTCATTAGTAGGTGGGTTTATGATTGTATGAGTAACTCCAATCGTAAACCGTCAAATCGTAAATCGTAGTAACTTAATTGTTTATCGTAGTATCTCTATCCCCCTCCCTACGGGGGAGGGGCTAGGGAGAGGCCTACTTTGTAAACAGCAGCTCCCTATATTTCGGAAGCGGCCAGATTTCATCATCAATTTCCATCTCAAGGTGGTCGATGTGGTCACGGATACTTTCCAGATAAGGGCGTACGGTTTCTTCGTAAGCGAAAGCCTTGTCTTTGTAGTTATCCATGTGGTTGGCTACTTTGCGGGCTTCGGTCATTTCGCGTACTTGTACCTTGATGGCTGTTACGCGCTTGGAAATTTCGCGTACAAGCTCTTTCCGGTCGGCACTGAGGACTTCGTATTCTTCGGGAGAGAAGGTCTCGCGCAGGCCACGGAGATTTTCCAGCAGACGGTTTTGGTAGATAACGGCAGTCGGTACGATGTGGTTGATGGCAAGGTCGCCCAGCACACGGCTTTCTATCTGTACCTTCATGGTGTATTTCTCCAGTTCTACTTCCAAGCGGCAGGCAAGCTCCGTTTCGTTGAAGATACGTTCGCCGATGAGTACGGAACGGGACTGGTTATCCATGTAGTGCATCAAGGCTTCGGGAACGTGGCAGATGTTGGTCAGCCCACGGCGGGCGGCTTCCTGCTTCCATTGTTCGGAGTAGCCGTCACCCTCAAAGCGGATAGGCTCGGAGGCGATGATGGTCTCTTTCATAATGCGGAAGATGGCTTCATCCTTGCCGACTCCTTCTTCCATCAGTTTGTCGATGGATACTTTGAACTCGTTCAGCTGATTGGCCATAGCCGCATTGATGGCAATCATGGCGGCGGCGCAGTTGGCAGATGAACCTGCGGCACGGAACTCAAAGCGGTTGCCGGTGAAGGCGAATGGAGAAGTACGGTTACGGTCGGTGGTATCCAGTAATATTTCGGGAATACGTCCGATGCCTAATTTCAGTGTTGTCTTTTCTTCCGATGTCATCTTGCTGCTGCTTATCTGGCGGGCTATCTCGTCGAGGATGGAAGACAGCTGTTTGCCCAGGAAGATGGACAGAATGGCGGGAGGCGCTTCATTGGCTCCCAGACGGTGGCTGTTTCCGGCACTCATGATGGAGGCGCGCAGCAAGTTCTGGTTTTTGTATACCATCATCAGTACGTTTACCAGGAAGGTAAGGAACAGCATGTTCCCTTTCGGATTCTTGCCCGGTGCAAACAAATTGATACCCGTATCGGTGCAAAGCGACCAGTTGTTGTGCTTGCCGGAGCCGTTCACGCCGTTGTAGGGTTTTTCGTGAAGCAGTACGGCGAAGTGATGCTTGCGTGCGATGCGTTTCATCAGATCCATCACAAGCTGGTTGTGGTCGTTGGCAAGGTTGGCATTCTCAAAGATAGGCGCCAGCTCAAACTGGTTGGGAGCTACTTCGTTATGGCGGGTCTTGACCGGGATACCCAGTTTGTGACATTCGATTTCCAGTTCTTTCATAAAAGCTGTGACACGTGGGGGGATGGAGCCGAAATAGTGGTCCTCCAGCTGCTGGTCTTTGGCCGAGGAGTGTCCCATCAGGGTACGTCCGGTTAGACAAAGGTCCGGGCGGGCATTGTACAGTGCCGAGTCGACGAGGAAATATTCTTGTTCCCAGCCTAAATTGGTATAAACGCGTGTGATATTCTTGTCGAACAACTGGCATACGTCTGTCGCTGCTTTGTCTACGGCTGCCAAGGCTTTGAGCAATGGAGTCTTGTAGTCGAGCGCTTCGCCGGTATAAGAGATGAAGATAGTGGGGATGCAAAGTGTGGTATCTACCACAAAGGCAGGTGAGGAAACATCCCAAGCAGTATATCCTCGTGCTTCGAATGTGTTTCTGATACCTCCGTTGGGGAAAGAGGATGCATCCGGTTCCTGCTGGATGAGCAGTTTGCCGGAAAAACGTTCAATCACTTCCGTTCCTTCTCCGAATTCGATGAAGCCGTCATGTTTCTCGGCTGTTCCGTCCGTCAGAGGCTGGAACCAGTGCGTGTAGTGGGTGACGTTGAGGGATTTTGCCCAACTTTTCATGCCGTTGGCAATCAAGTCTGCCATTTCGCGGTTGATGGGAGTGCCTTTTTCAATGGCGTCGGTTACGGCTTTGTAGGCTTCACGGGGCAGGTATTCCTGCATTTTCTTACGGTCGAAGACATGGCTGCCGTAGTAGTCGGACAGTTTGTTTGAAGGGGTGGTCACTTCAAGAGGTTGCCGATTGGCAAGTTCTTGCAAAGCAAAAAATCGCATTTTTGACATATAAGTCTCTCCTTTTATTGGTTGTTGGGCGCAAAAATACATGTTTTTTCTGAACTACCCCCTCTTTTTTAGGGGGTATTCTCGAAAATATTAGTGTTTTTTGAGAATAGACCCCCTGAAAAAGCCTGCTTGTTATGGAAAAACGACCCAAAGCTTGCGTTTGTTACATGCCATGATTAGTAATCTTTCCGCATCACGATTAGTAATCTTAGTGCGTCGTGATTAGTAATTTTCATGTGTCACAATTACGAATCATTCTGTACATGACACTTGTGGCACCCTTTTTATAACAATTAATATAGGTTCGTATTTATCTCGCACAAACTATGTGTGCTTGTGTATTATTGTCTCTCGCGCGTAACATATGTTTTATAATAAAGGGTGTCACAAGTGTCATTCCCGCTTCTTTATGGAACATGTTTTTGCATTACACAAATTCTTCCGTATATTTGTCCCGATTCTATAAGGAGAAATTGCGGTTGAAACGTTTGTTGTTTATATGGATTTGGATTTGCTTCTTGTTTTCTTTTGTACAGAAGGCAGGGGCGGAGCGTGTATCTTATCCGGTTGACAAACATGTGAGTTCGGCAGACTCCATCATGGAGAAAGTCATCTTCTTTGCCCCCCTTTATGAACGTATTATTGAAAGTTACAAGGCTGAGCTTTACATAAAGGGCTGGGTGAATATCCGTAAGAAGAATCATATTCTCCGCTACATCCCTTCCATGTTCCGGCCCAAGAAAGGGGTGCGGGAATATATGATGGAAACTTATAGCGATTTGCATTTTACTGCTCCCGACATTTATGACCAGAAGGTAAAGGCAAGTGTCGGTACTGCTTCCGAGTTTTGGGAAATGGACGGACGGCTGCCGGAATATTTTCACATCAACATCTATTCTTCTACCTTATTATATGACAAACTACTCTCTCCTTTAGCACCCAATGCCAAAAAATATTATACCTATCGGATTGATACGGTGATGGGGGAACGGCATGCCCTTCAGTATAAAATCCGTTTTATGCCAAAAAGCAAAAGCTTTCAGCTGGTGGGCGGTTATCTGATTGTGAGTGATAACGTGTGGAGTGTACGCGAGATGCGTTTTTCCGGACGTAATGAGATGGTGCGGTTCAATAATCTGGTGAAGATGGGTAATGTGGGCGATTCGGACGAATTTCTTCCGTTGCAGTATGATGTGGATGCAACGTTTCGTTTTTTGGGAAATGTGGTAGATGGCACTTATGAAGCTGTACTCGATTATAAGAACATCATTCAGAAAACTTCTGGCAGTGATATACGGAGGTCGGTGAAGAAAAGTAAATATGACTTGTCCGATTCATACACGTTGCGTACTGATACGAATGCTTATCTACGTGATACTGCTTACTTTAAAACTTTGCGTCCCATTCCTTTGACTCCGCATGAGGAGACACTGTATCAGGATTTCTTCTTGCGTCGGGATACGCTCGCCCGGAAAAAGAAACCGGTGAATAAGAACTTGGAGTTTTGGGGGCAGATTGGAGATGCATTGATCAGTCGCTATACGGTAGACCTTGATAAATTGGGGAGTGTGCGCTGTTCACCACTAATCAATCCTTTTCTTTTGAGCTATAGCGGCAAGCATGGAATTTCGTATCGGCAGGAGTTCAAGTACAACCGTATTTTTACCGGTGATCGCCTGCTGCGCATCGTTCCCCGGATAGGTTATAATTTTAAGGAAAAAGAGTTTTACTGGAGGGTGAGGTCCGATTTTGATTATTGGCCCCGTAAGCGTGCAGCATTGCATCTGGAGTTTGGTAACGGTAACCGGATTTACAGCAGTGATGTGCTGGACGACCTGAAAGCCATCCCCGACAGTATTTTTGACTTCAACCAGATACACTTGGATTATTTCAAGGATTTGTATCTGAATCTGCGTCATAGCTGGGAAATAGTAAACGGTCTGTCGCTGGAAGTGGGTGTATCCATGCACAGACGTACGGAAGTGAACCGCTCCCGGTTTGAACTGAACTACCCGAGCATGCCGCCTACCAAGTCGGCCACCCGTGCCGGTTCCGGAGGTTCATCCTTCTTTCCGAATTTTGACCCGAATATCCTGAACAAGTTCCGCCATACCTATAATAGTTTTGCTCCCCGCGTCCGCCTCACCTGGACTCCGGGACAATACTATTATATGAATGGCGACCGTAAAGTAAATCTTCATTCCAAGTATCCTTCCATCTCAGTAGATTGGGAGCGGGGACTCAGTGGAGTGTTGCAGAGCAGTGGTTCGTACGAGCGTGTAGAGATTGATTTGCAGCATCAGGTTTCTTTGGGCTTGATGCGTGATATTTATTGGCGTTTTGGTTGGGGAGAGTTTACCAATCAGAAGGAACTGTACTTTGTGGACTTTGCCAATTTGCGGCGTTCCAATCTTCCTATGGGTTGGAGTGATGATATTGGCGGGGTGTTCCAGTTGCTGGACGGCCGCTGGTATAACTCTTCCCGTAAATATATCCGCGGACACCTTACCTATGAAGCGCCTTTCCTCCTGCTCCGCCATCTGATGAAATATACCCAATATGTATTGAATGAACGTCTGTATCTGAATGCATTGGTGGTTCCTCACTTGAAACCTTATCTGGAAGTAGGGTATGGCATTGGTACACATATATTTGACTTTGGCTTGTTTGCCAGCTTTGCAAACTGGAAGTATCAGGAAATAGGTTGCAAATTTACCTTCGAACTGTTTAACAGATAGCAATGTGGTAATGTGATTAATGTGCCAATGTGTCAATGACCAGGGCGTGATGGCGTAGCATAAACATAGCGCAGCCAATTAGCATATTGGCACATTATCACATTAATCAATTGTCAATTATTGATTCTTTTGTAACTTTGCTGCAAATTGCTTGGAGCTATGGGTATAGTAATAGGAATAGATGTGGGTGGAAGTACCACGAAAATCGTTGGAATCAATGGAGAACAGATACAGTCTCCAATGTTTATTACGGCTACCGACCCGGTGACTTCCTTATTCGGAGCATTCGGTAAGTATATTTATGACAATGGTATACAGCTGGCCGATGTGGAGCAGGTGATGCTGACGGGAGTGGGAAGCGCATTTGTCAACAGCCCTCTATATGGACTGCCTACTCGCAAAACGGATGAGTTTATTGCCAATGGTTTGGGAGCCAGACATGCAACGGATATAGACCAACTGATTGTAGTCAGCATGGGTACCGGCACTTCTTTTGTGAAAATAGACGGAGACAAGGTGCAGCATATTGGCGGCTTGGGGATTGGTGGAGGTACCTTGCAGGGATTATCGAGGTTGCTGTTGAAAACTCATGATATTCATCAGGTGTCCGAGTTGGCTGAGAAAGGGGATGTAACTCGTGTCAACTTGCAGATAGGTGATATTTGCAACACTGCTTTGCCTGACTTGCCAGTGAGTGCTACCGCCTCTCTTTTCGGGAAAGCAGATAGCAATGCTTCTCAAGAAGATATTGCCTGCGGTATAATTTATACGGTACTTCAAACCATTGGAGGAGCTGCTGTACTGTCAGCTTTGAACAGTCCTATCAAGGATTTCGTTCTGATAGGAAATCTCACCCAACTGCCCCAGTGCCGGGAGGTGTTTTCTAAAATGGAAGCCATCTATCATGTACATTTTCATATACCGCCCTATGCTGAATATAGAACAGCAATAGGAGCGGCATTGGCATATATAAAAGAAAGGCAAGGGTAGTGGTTACTTCTTGCCTGCCTTCTTCATATAGCTGTTTATCAAGGTACATGCGGGAGCGGCCACCGTACCGTGGTCAAATCCCTCCATCTGATAGAGGGTGGTTTTTTGTCCCAATGCTTTGAGGAGGGCATATAAATGGGCGTTTTCCTCATAGCGTGCCAGCATCTCCAACTCTTTGTCGCCAGTGATAAGTATCATGGGTGAAGCGTCTTTTCTTACGTTATTGGAAGGAGCATATTTATCTATAATCGGAGTGTCGGAAGGCAGTCCGCGTTCTTTGCGGATGGTATAATGAGTGGTGGTCTGTCCGCTGATGGGGAAAGCGCCTGCCAGGCTGTTGGCATCAATATTCCACTTTGCCAGGTAACTCTTGTCCAGATTGAGCATCAGACAGAGATAACCACCGGCTGAATGACCGGCTATGTATATTTTGTCTTTATCTCCTCCGAATTCTTCTATATTCTCGAAAGTCCAAGCAACGGCCTCTGCGGCATCTTCCGTGTAGGCAGGATTTTGGGCACGCGGGCTGAGTCGGTAGTTTACGGCTATCACGGCGTAGCCTTGCTCCAGGAACTCCTTCGGAAAATGTTTTTCTCCGGCTTCCAGTCCTCCGCCGTGGAACCAGATAAGGGTGGCAAATCCTTTTTTATCAGTAGGATAATGGAGGTCGAGCTTGCAACGCTCCAGCTTATAACTGTCTTTTTCGCCGGGATGAAGATAGGAAATGTTCTTTTGCGTACGGTAGTTGTTGTCCGTTGTCTGATTTTGGCTATAACATAATAATGTATAGCAAATGATGGAAATGCATGCGATTATCTTTTTCATGATAAATTATTGAGATTATGTATAAATGAAACGATGCAAAGGTAACATTTTTTTTATTCTTTAATTGATTATTCCACTGCTGTTTTGAATGCTTTTTGTTTTGTAGTTCAAGAAAATACTTCTATCTTTGCGCCCGATTTACAATGAGTCAACATAAAGTCTCACTTAATTAACGAGTTAAACAATTTATTTATTAATGGAAAATTTAAAGAATGTAGCTCCTATTGAAGACTTCAACTGGGATGCTTATGAGAACGGCGAATCAGTAGCCAGTGCAAGCCACGAAGAACTGGAAAAGGCGTATGACAATACGTTGAACAAGGTTAACGACCGCGAGGTAGTTGATGGAACCGTAATCGCAATGAACAAGCGTGAAGTAGTTGTGAACATCGGTTACAAATCAGACGGTATCATTCCGATGAGTGAATTCCGTTACAATCCTGAGCTGAAGGTTGGTGATACTGTTGAGGTATACATCGAAAATCAGGAAGACAAGAAAGGACAGCTCGTTCTGTCTCACCGTAAAGCTCGTGCTACCCGTTCTTGGGATCGCGTAAACGCAGCTTTGGAAAACGAAGAAATTATCAAGGGTTACATCAAGTGCCGCACAAAGGGTGGTATGATTGTAGACGTATTCGGCATCGAAGCTTTCTTGCCGGGTTCTCAAATCGACGTGAAGCCTATCCGCGACTACGATGTATTCGTTGGCAAAACTATGGAATTCAAGGTTGTTAAGATCAACCAGGAATTCAAGAATGTGGTTGTTTCCCACAAGGCTCTTATCGAAGCCGAACTGGAACAACAGAAGAAGGAAATCATCGGTAAACTCGAAAAAGGACAAGTTCTCGAAGGTACCGTTAAGAATATCACTTCCTATGGTGTATTTATCGACTTGGGTGGCGTAGATGGTTTGATTCACATTACAGACCTTTCTTGGGGCCGTGTTAGCGATCCGAAAGAAGTGGTTGAACTCGACCAGAAACTCAACGTCGTTATCCTTGACTTCGATGATGAGAAGAAGCGTATCGCTCTCGGCTTGAAGCAACTCACTCCGCATCCTTGGGATGCACTGGATGCTAACCTGAAGGTTGGCGACCACGTGAAGGGTAAAGTTGTAGTTATGGCTGACTACGGTGCATTCATCGAAATCGCTCCGGGTGTTGAAGGTCTGATTCACGTATCTGAAATGTCTTGGTCACAGCACTTGCGTTCTGCACAAGACTTCATGAAGGTAGGTGACGAAGTTGAGGCAGTAGTCCTGACTTTGGACCGCGAAGAGCGTAAGATGTCTTTGGGTATCAAGCAGCTGAAGTCTGATCCTTGGGAAACTATCGAAGAGAAGTATCCTATCGGCAGCAAGCACACTGCAAAAGTTCGCAACTTCACTAACTTCGGCGTATTCGTTGAAATCGAAGAAGGTGTTGACGGCTTGATTCACATCTCTGACCTGTCTTGGACGAAGAAGGTTAAACATCCGTCTGAATTCACTCAGATTGGTGCAGACATCGACGTACAAGTTCTGGAAATCGACAAGGAAAACCGTCGCTTGAGCCTTGGCCACAAGCAACTCGAAGAAAATCCCTGGGATGTATTCGAAACTGTATTTACAGTAGGTTCGGTACACGAAGGTACTATCATCGAAATGCTGGATAAGGGCGCTGTAGTTGCTCTGCCTTATGGTGTAGAAGGTTTCGCTACTCCGAAGCACCTCGTTAAGGAAGACGGCTCACAAGCTCAGTTGGACGAGAAGCTTGAATTCAAGGTAATTGAGTTCAACAAGGACGCTAAGCGTATCATCCTTTCTCACAGCCGTATCTTCGAAGATGCTGCAAAGGCAGAAGAAAGAGCTGAAAAGAAGGCTGCTACTAAGAAGTCAACCGGTAAGAGAGAAGACGTTGCTCCTGCTATCCAAAACCAGGCTGCATCTACTACTCTGGGTGACATCGACGCTTTGGCTGCCTTGAAGGAACAGATGGAAGCTGGAAAGAAATAATTACTCCGTTCTATAAATGAAGGAAGGGTACTTGCGCAAACAAGTGCCCTTCTTTTTTATGATTTGTCAATAGAATTTTATGGAATTAAGGATGGTTTTTCCATAAATGTTTATCTTTGCAGGGTGGTTACTTTTGCAATCATAGAAATATTCAATAATTTAATTTTCATTTATTATGAAAAACATGTTCAAAAATGCAGGGAAGATGGTGTTGTTCACTTGCCTGTCGCTGATGTTACTAACCGCATGCGGCCAGAAGTCCAAACTCAAGCTGGCTATCGCAGCTGCCAACAAACAATGTCCCATGGATATGGGAGCTTCCGGCGAAATATCCAGTATTACTTTTGATGGGGCGGATGTGGTATATGTACTGCTTATGAATGAAAGTTTCCTCAATATAGACGCTTTGAAAGAGAATCCTGATGCAATGAAGTCTGCTGTGACTGTTATGTTCGGTAATCCACAAGGGTCCATTAAAGAGATGCTGGATTTGGTTGTCGGTACTGATTCCGGTATAAAGTTCATATATAAAGGAAAGACATCCGGTAACGAAGTGGAATGTTATCTGACTACTCAGGACTTGAAAGATATATTGAATGGCGGTTCAACTGCTGAAAGCAGTGATAAGAAGAAACTGGAAGAGCAAGTGAAGATGACCAACGTATCGTGCCCGATGCAGGTGGATGAAGCCACTATGCTCAATAAACTGACAATCGAGTCGGATAAGGTGCTTTATCATTATACGATTGACGAATCTGTAGTACAGATGTCTGCTTTGAAGGAAAATGCCGAACAGATGAAGGCAAATGTGAAGAACTCTTTGAACTCCTCCGATCCAGCCTTGCGCATGTTCTTGGAAGTATGTGTGAAGTGTGATAAAGGGGTGGGCTATCTGTATAAAGGGAATAAATCCGGAGAAACTTTTGAAATATCCTTTGGAGTTTCAGAGATAAAGGCTCTTCTATAAATCAAGGAGTAGAAATCAGTTCGGAAGGTTTGGAATGGAAAAATTTGAGTTACATATTCTTGGTTGTGGTTCCGCTTTACCCACAACGCGTCATTTCCCTACGTCTCAAATTGTGAACGTGCGCGACAAGTTGTTTATGATTGATTGTGGGGAAGGGGCGCAGTTGCAGTTCCGTAAATCACATCTGAAGTTTTCGCGTTTGAATCATATCTTTATCTCTCACTTGCATGGAGACCATTGTTTTGGCTTATTGGGACTGATTTCTACACTTAACCTTTTAGGACGTACAGCCGAGTTGCATATCCATTCTCCAAAAGGGCTGGAAACATTGCTGACACCTATGCTGGATTTTTTTAATAGGCAGATGACGTACAAGGTCCTTTTCCATGAGTTTGATACGAAAGAACCGATGCTGATTTATGAAGACCGTTCGTTGACGGTTACTACTATTCCTTTGCGTCATCGTATGCCGTGTTGTGGCTTTTTGTTTGCAGAAAAGCGGCGTCCTAACCATATTATCCGTGAAATGGTCGATTTCTACCAAGTGCCGGTATACGAATTGAATCGTATAAAGAATGGGGCCGATTACGTGACACCGGAGGGAAAAACTGTTTCCAACAACTTGTTGACCCGCCCTTCTGCTCCGTCCCGCAGTTATGCTTATTGCTCGGATACCATCTATCTTCCTTCTATCGTAGAGCAGATAAAAGGGGTTGATTTACTTTTTCATGAGGCGACATTTGCGAATGAGGATGCGCCACGTGCCAAAGAAACATTTCATACAACTGCTGCACAAGCGGCTGAAATAGCCAGGAAGGCTGAAGTGAAGAAGTTGTTGATAGGACATTTTTCGGCACGATACGAAGATGAAAATATCTTGCTTCAAGAAGCATCCGCTATTTTTCCGGATACTCAGCTTGCCAAAGAAACACTTTGTGTATCGGTATGAATTAAACTTTTCGTATCTTTGGCAGTCTAAAACAACAAATGCGAATAGAAATTTATGACCCCTTCCTATAATGAACGCGAAGTGTTGGCTCTTCTACAAGAAGAAAGCACACAAAAGCGGGGATTTGAGATGATTGTTACCCAATATAGCGAGCAGCTGTATTGGCAGATTCGTCGTATGGTCCTCTCTCATGAAGATGCCAATGATTTACTTCAGAATACTTTCATTAAGGCATGGACTAATATAGATTATTTTCGGGCAGAGGCTAAACTCTCTACCTGGCTCTATCGCATAGCCTTGAATGAATGCCTCACTTTTCTGAACAAACAACGGGCTGCTTCCACAGTATCTTTGGATGATCCCGAGGCAGATGCACTTCAAAAGCTTGAAAGTGATCCTTACTTCTCCGGTGATAAAGCAGAGATGGCTTTGCAAAAAGCCTTGCTTGCCTTGCCGGAAAAACAACGTATGGTGTTTAATTTGAAGTATTACCAGGAAATGAAATACGAAGAGATGTCTGATATATTCGGTACTTCCGTAGGTGCCTTGAAGGCTTCTTATCACCATGCCGTGAAGAAAATAGAAAAGTTTTTGGGTGAGGAGTATTAAACCTTTGCTACAAAACAATGTCTAATTAAACAGAAAGGAGAAAGCTTATGAAAGAAGAAGATAAAATACTGAAAAAGATAGGGACGGAAAATCCTTTCCGCGTTCCTGACGGCTACTTTGAGAATCTTACTTCAGAGGTAATGAACCGGCTTCCCGAAAAAGAAAAACTCACTGCTGTACAGACAGAGCCTACAATGTGGCAGAAGGTAAAGCCTTGGTTGTATATGACCGCCATGTTTATAGGTGCGGCATTGATTATCCGCGTGGCTTCTTCGGAGCATACTCCATCTGTAGAGCGTATGGCTGCTGATGATACGGAAACAGAAATGGAATATATTAATATGGCCGTAGAGAATTCCATGCTGGATGATTATTCATTGTATGTTTATTTGGCAGACTCTGATGCAGAATAAGGTAACAACACTCAACTATTTAAAAATGAAAAGACTGATTGTTTTATTGGTTATGATATGTGGCATGATGCCCCTGCTTTGGGCTAGTGATGGATGTGATCAGCATCTGTCACCCGAAGAGTTTCGTGCCAAACAAAAAGCGTTTATAACAGAGAAAGCCGGGCTGACGAGTGAGGAAGCAGCTAAGTTCTTCCCATTGTATTTTGAATTGCAAGACCGGAAAAAGCAGTTGAATGACGAGGCTTGGAAATTGCTCCGGCAAGGGAAAGATGAAAAAACAACCGAAGCCCAGTATGAGGAAATTATGGAAGGTGTGTATGATGCCCGTATTGCTTCTGACCGGTTGGACAAGACCTACTTTGATAAATTCAAGAAGATATTGTCTTGTAAAAAGATTTATCTGGTGCAAAGAGCTGAAATGCGTTTCCATCGTGAACTGCTGAAAGGCATGCATAAAAAGGGAGATGGCCCCCAGCGAAGACCGCAAGGGAAAAAATGAGTAGTGAATGAATTACAAATAAGGAAGGTTGCCACGATGGTGTGAGCAACCTTCTTTTGTTAATGAGAGATACCTCGTTTTAGCCTTGCTAAACCTCTACTTTAGTTCCCTAAACCTTTGCTTTAGCCAGCTAAACCTGACCTTTAGAAGAATCATCTTGTTTGCTTTCTTTTTCCAATGCTTTCGCTTCATTCCATAGCTTGTCCATTTCTTCCAGCGTCATGTCATGGAGGTTTTTGCCCTCCTTGATGCTGTGCGCTTCTACATAGTTGAAGCGGTTGATGAACTTCTGGTTGGTCTGTTCCAGCGCATTGTCCGGATTGATTTTGTAGAGGCGGGCAGCGTTGATGAGGCTGAACATGACATCGCCGAATTCAGCTTCAGCCTTTTCTTTATCCATGTGGGCGACTTCAGCCTGGAATTCTTGGATTTCTTCTTTTACCTTATCCCACACTTGCTCGCGTTCCTCCCAGTCAAATCCTACATTGCGTGCCTTGTCCTGGATGCGGTAGGCCTTGATGAGCGAGGGTAGGGCAGCGGGTACACCGCTCAGCACTGTTTTGTTCCCATCTTTTTCCTTCAATTTTAGCTGTTCCCAGTTTTCAGAAACCTGGCCTGCGGTTTCGGCCTTTACATCGCCGAAGACATGGGGATGGCGGAAAATAAGTTTCTCACAAAGACGGTCGCATACGTCTTTCATATCGAAATCACCGGTTTCGGAGCCTATCTTTGCATAAAAAGCCACATGCAGCAGCACATCGCCCAGCTCTTTGCAGATGTCATTCTTGTCATCGCGTATCAGGGCGTCACAAAGTTCATAAGTCTCTTCGATGGTATTGGGGCGCAGGCTTTCGTTGGTCTGCTTGCGGTCCCAGGGACATTTCTCGCGCAGCTCGTCGAGTATGTCGAGGAAGCGGCCGAAGGCTTCCATCTGTTCTTTTCTTGTATGCATGATTTTGAAATTTAGTTTTTCCATTCTTCGTATGAGATAAGCAAGCCTATTACTTCCGAATAGTTCTTGCGTCCGCTTTGAATCTTGTTTCCTTTAAGGTACAAGTCGTAGATAAAGTTCTGGATGTCTCCGATGAGCGGACTGTATTTCTCCATCCAGTATTGCTGGTTCTTTTGGGCCAGTTCTATGATTTCAGGACGTATCCGGTTGAAAAGTTCTGCGTATTCTTCTTCGCTCATCAGTCGGCGGGCATTGCCCAGCACATGTGAGAGCACGGAAAGGTAGCCGCTGAAACGAATCTCTTTCACCTGCGAACGGGTGCAGACCTGGTAAGCGTAGAAGTTGGCTTCTGCCTCGCTGGTGATGCCTAAAAAGTGTGCCAGCTCGTGGGCATAAGTAGCAGGATATTGTGGTGGAAGCAAATCGCCGTTCAGCGTGAATTCGCAGAAGAAAGGTCCCATGCTTCCCGTAACACCGACCATGGAAATGAACGGAGTGAAAAGCATGGTCTTCACGCGCGGAGAGGAGTGGGGAGGGCGATGTATCCCCAGCGTATCGCTGATTTGGTTGTATCCGTGTACGCTTTCCCGGCAGACCAATGGTTCGTCAATGGAGGTGACATCTGTATAGGAAGCATTCAGCTTGTCTATATAGTTGTCTACAAATGACTGAAAGATTTCGGGAGTATAGGCAGTATAAGGAATGTTTGTCCTGCCATAGAAATCTTTCTGTGAGTAGTTCAGTCCCCATGCCAGATAGAACCATGCATATATCCACAGCAAGTATTCCATTTCGTTCAGCAGAATCTGTTTCCACTTTTTCTTTTGGATATAGCGTGCCTTGATTGGATTGAAAAGAAGTCCGAGTACACTGAGGAAAATAAACAAGTCGCCTATGGCAAAAGGCATGAGTTTTGAAAAGGAGGACAAGAAATGGGAAATCACCGGATATACAGACTGTGCATATACTTCTCCCAATATTGGAATGAGCTGCGTTGCCCATACAACAGACAGTAATACGATTAATACGACATACCGGATTTTCAATTTGTCTCTCATTTTTATTTTCAACCTACCATTAAGAGGACTATCGACCTCTAACTCCTAAGCCCGGAGGGCGATAACTCCCTTTAACTCCTACTAACTCCTGACTCATTTTGTAGGGACAAAAATATATATTTAAATTTTAATTCATTAATTTTGCGCCCGTTATTCGCAATAAATTAATTATAGAGATTTAAAAACATGGAATTAGCAAGTAAGTACAATCCCGCTGACGTGGAGGGAAAGTGGTACCAGTATTGGTTGGACCACAAATTATTCAGTTCGAAACCCGATGGTCGTGAGCCTTACACCGTCGTCATCCCGCCCCCCAACGTCACCGGTGTGTTGCACATGGGACACATGCTTAATAATACCATACAAGATATTCTGGTACGCCGTGCCCGCATGGAAGGCAAGAATGCCTGCTGGGTGCCGGGAACCGACCATGCATCCATTGCTACCGAGGCCAAGGTGGTGAACAAACTTGCCGCACAAGGCATCAAGAAGACAGACCTTACCCGCGACGAGTTCTTGAAGCATGCCTGGGAATGGACTGACGAACATGGCGGCATCATCTTGAAGCAGCTCCGCAAGCTGGGTGCTTCTTGCGATTGGGATCGTACAGCTTTTACTATGGATGAGAAACGCAGTGAAAGCGTGCTCAAGGTTTTTGTTGACTTGTATAACAAAGGTCTGATTTATCGTGGTGTCCGCATGGTGAACTGGGACCCTAAGGCACTGACCGCACTTAGTGACGAGGAAGTAATCTACAAAGAAGAGCACAGCAAGCTGTACTATCTGAAGTATATGGTAGAAGGTGACCCCGAAGGACGTTATGCAGTGGTTGCTACCACCCGCCCTGAAACCATCATGGGAGATACAGCCATGTGCATCAATCCGAATGACCCCAAGAATACCTGGTTGAAGGGTAAGAAGGTGATTGTTCCGTTGGTAGGACGTGTTATTCCGGTTATCGAGGACGATTACGTAGATATAGAGTTCGGTACCGGTTGTCTGAAGGTAACTCCTGCCCACGATGTGAACGACTACATGCTGGGTGAGAAGTACAATCTGCCGAGCATCGACATCTTCAATGATAACGGAACGCTTAGTGAAGCTGCCGGCTTGTATATCGGTATGGACCGTTTCGATGTGCGCGAGCAGATTGAGAAGGACCTGGCTGCTGCCGGTCTGTTGGAGAAAGTGGAAGCCTATACCAACAAGGTAGGTTTCTCCGAACGTACCAACGTGCCCATCGAACCGAAACTTTCCATGCAGTGGTTCTTGAAGATGCAGCACTTTGCCGACATGGCTTTGCCGCCGGTGATGAATGATGAGTTGAAGTTCTATCCTGCCAAATATAAGAATACGTACAAGAACTGGTTGGAAAATATCAAGGACTGGTGTATCAGCCGCCAGTTGTGGTGGGGGCATCGCATTCCTGCTTATTTTTTGCCGGAAGGTGGTTATGTAGTGGCTGCCACTCCCGAAGAAGCCTTGGCATTGGCAAAAGAGAAAACGGGTAATGCAGACCTTAAACTGGAAGACCTTCGTCAGGATGAGGACTGCCTGGATACTTGGTTCTCCTCCTGGTTGTGGCCCATCTCTTTGTTTGACGGTATCAACAATCCGGGTAACGAGGAGATAAACTACTATTATCCTACCAGCGACTTGGTGACCGGTCCGGACATTATCTTCTTCTGGGTAGCCCGTATGATTATGGCAGGCTATGAATATGAAGGTAAGATGCCGTTCCAGAATGTTTATTTTACGGGTATTGTCCGTGACAAGCTGGGACGTAAGATGTCCAAGTCGTTGGGTAATTCTCCCGACCCGCTGGATTTGATTGAGAAATACGGTGCCGATGGTGTACGTATGGGCATGATGCTTTCAGCTCCTGCTGGCAATGACATCCTCTTTGACGATGCACTGTGTGAGCAAGGACGTAACTTCAATAATAAGATATGGAACGCTTTCCGTCTGATTAAAGGTTGGGAAGTCAGTGCGGAAGTTCCGGTACCGGAAGCTTCAGAACTGGCAATACGCTGGTTTGAGGCCAAGCAGAATGAAGTGGCTGCCGAAGTGGCTGATTTGTTCAGCAAGTACCGTTTGAGTGAAGCGCTGATGGCTGTTTACAAACTGTTCTGGGACGAATTCTCTTCCTGGTATCTGGAAATGATTAAACCGGCATACGGCCAGCCCATCAACCGGAAAGTGTATGAAGCAACTATCGGTTTCTTTGATAACTTGTTGCATCTGCTCCATCCGTTCATGCCATTTATTACAGAGGAGTTGTGGCAGCATCTTTGCGACCGTACAGACGGTGAGAGCTTGATGGTAAGCCCGTTGTCAATGTCGGCATTGGTAGATGAGGATATCATCCGGGAGTTTGAAGTGGTGAAAGAGGTTATCAGCAATATCCGTTCCATCCGTTTGCAGAAGAACATCGCCCAAAAAGAGACACTTGAGTTGCAGGTTATCGGTGAGAATCCGGTTGTGGCATTCAACGCGGTTATCATGAAAATGTGTAACCTTTCCTCCATCAATATAGTGGAGAACAAGGCCGACGGTGCTGCTTCCTTCATGGTAGGTACTACGGAATATGCCGTACCTTTGGGTAATATGATTGACGTGGAAGCCGAGATAGCCCGTATGGAGGCCGAACTGAAGCATAAGGAAGGATTCTTGCAGGGTGTGCTGAAGAAACTGGGTAACGAGAAGTTTGTGAATAATGCTCCTGCCGCCGTTCTTGAGATGGAACGCAAGAAGCAGGCAGATGCTGAAAGTATCATCAAATCTCTCAAGGAAAGTATTGCAGCATTGAAAAAGGCATAACTGTCCATCACATAAAACAGAGAAAAAGCTCCGGAACCTTCAACTCCGGAGCTTTTTTTAGCGGTATAATGAACTGTTTATTTGAACAGTTCTGCTACGCACCACATCAGGCGTGCGGTGGTGTGTGTCCAGATTTCCTTGTAAGTGCAGTTATTTTGCATCGGGAAGTAGGGTTCGTCCTCATTTTCGAATGTTTCGATTCCTACGGGCACGGCTCCCACAACATTTCCGGCGTATGCCCCGTAAAGCGGCGGATAGTCATATCCGTCTCCATAAACGGTACTCATGGCAAACGGGTTGTAGCCTAATATGTATTCTACCTGGCGGGTTGCAATATCCCTTAACGCTTTATCATTGAATAGGCGTGCAAGGATAAAGGCAGCCTTGGCTTTGCCCATGACAACGGCGTGGAATCCCCTGAACTGATAGGCGACGGGGAAACGGCGCAGATAGAAATCCTTCGAGAGAGGGATGCCGTTGCGTACTTGCGCATTGTATTCTTCCAGGCTGGGAAGTCCTACCTGCTCACCTTCGTGGTACAGATTTTTATAATCGGTATTATTCACTTCATATACGGCGCTTGGCAGTATGCCGTACGGCTCAATCAGTTGTGAAATCCCGCGTAGATAGTCGGCATAGGCTTCACAAGATACCTTCCACAACGGGGCGTCCGGATGGGTAGGGGCATCTGTCAGTAGCATCGAGAGTCCTTCAGCCATCAAGTGCTCTTGGCTTTGGTGATAATAGGCCAGGATACGTTTTTTCCGGGAAGATTCATAGAAGAAACCTCGTAGGGGGATTTTCCAGTCGGTACGCTTTTCCAACTGTTGGCCCGCCATGACGGTACGTGCCAGCCGGGTTGCCCAGTCCAGATAGTAAACATCTTGTGTAAGGCGGTACAAACGCATGGCTGTGACGGTGGCAAGGGCATAAAGTTCGGTTTCGTTCTGTTCCGTCCTTTGCGTATCCAGCAGGTCGATGGCGAATTGGAAGTCCTCAATGGCACTGTTCCGGCACCACCGTGCAAACACTGGGTCTTTCTTTTCAAAATGAGGGGCGGCGAGTGCGCAACTGGAAGCGGCTTTCAGATTGTCCGTAGGCGTATTTCGTGCTTCTGTCTGCATGTCGTCTTTGTCACCACGGATATTCTTTGTCCAAATGCCGATAATCAGTCCACCCAGTCGGTAGCCGTCACCGAAGCGGGTACGCAGAATCCAGTTCACTCCCCAGCGTGCCTCTTCCAGCAGGCGTTCGTAGAAGATACTGTCTTTGCCTTGTACGGCACCGGCCATTTCGAGGAGGGCGATGCACGATTCGGCTGTATTTCCCGTTCCTTGAGTCAGGTCGGCTGCATCGTGCCATCCTCCGGCAATGCTCATGCTCCGTCCGTCGGGATGATAGGCGAATACATCCTGATGGCATTCCTGATGAATGCCGGGCTGGTCGAAACTGCAACGTTCGGAAAAGAAGAAGTTCAGCGTGTGCCAGGCGGTAGACAGGTAGGCATCATTTCCGATGGGGAAAGGCTTTGATTGTACATCACCGATGGAGAGGAAGTATTGTCCGGGCGTATTGAAACTGCTGAAGTCCAGCACAAGAAATCCTTTGTCCTGCTTCTTGTCCTGATTCAGAGGACTGGTCGTACCTTGATAAACGGTTTGTCCCGTGGCGGCATCGTGCAGGCTGAAAGTCCTTTCCGGCACGTGCTGCACCAAAGCCTGCTTGCGTGCTCCCGGCTTGTATCCGCTGTGGCAGTAGGCCATTGCATCTTTTCGCAGGTCGAATCCCCGGCTGTTTTCCGCTTCTACCTTTTCGATGCGCATGTCGTCTATGTATAGGCTCATGTGTTCGCTGGCTCCTGCAGGAGCACCTGCCAGCATGATGTTTACCGAAAAGCCGGTGACACAGTCACGGTATAGGTCCGGTATTTCCCATATGATGTGCTGCCATTTGTTGGGATAGACAGTCTCGAAGTGTTGTCCTTCAAAGCGTCCGGGAGTCGGCATGATTTTCTCTCCTTCATTGTATAGGGTGAATCCGGCAAAGGTCAGATAAACGCCCGGTGCATCCACATATACCCAAACGGAAAAGCGGTTGTATTCCCGCAGGTCTTCCCGGTCGAGGGGACGGATAATCTCCGGGGTGGCGTAATTCCGGTTTGTTGGATTCTTCTTGCCCAGGGAGGCAGGAGTGTCCAGGCGGACACTTCCTTTGCCTGAGACAGTGACTTTACGGTCCACATGTATTGTTCCGGGTCCGGTGTGGCGCAGAGCGCCGAAATCTTCGGCCAGGGGGAGTACCCTGCTTTTCAATACCTCTTTCTTTTCCCACCGCGTCAGTCCGGCGTGTGCGGGATTGGCTTTCATTATGCGGTGCACATGATTGCTTTGCTGTAATTGTTTCTCCAGTTCCGTATCGGGTTTCCACGGAGCTTGTGCTTGTGCCTGCATGCAGCAGCATGCCAGCAGCAGTGTTCGGATGATGTATTTCATGGTATTCAGTGTTTGGTTTCAGGGTAAGCATGAAAAGGAGCCTTGAACTCCGGACGTAATGTATAAGTATCCTTCAGTGGGAAATCTGTGGGAACTTCTTGGGTGACGGCACCGGTGGCAGCCCATTCGCATCCCCGGAGTAAAGTCACCTGGAAACCGGTGCAGCGCATGGAGTAAGTCATGTTCGGGTCGTTGCCGCAGTGCCCCAGGAGGTCGACGAATATGCGCCCTTTCCCGTAGCTTACTGTCCACATCAACGGTTCATGCCGTCCGCGTTCGTAGGCGGTGGCCAATATTTCCATGTTTCTTACCGGACCGCGTAGGCGGGTATATATCTCGTCCTTGAAGTGTTTCCATTGAGGAGGCAATCCTTGCAGGATAGGATGATGGGGGGCGCGGTGTTCTATGACGGTTTCGTGCTGCAAGCCGTGGTAGCCGGCATACCCCGGAGAGTAGTCGTAGACGTATTGTCCGTCTTTCCAGTACAGATACGGACCGTCCTTTTCGTTTCGTCCGTCCCAGGCTCCCATGCCTATTATCTCGTTGTATTCTTTCCAGTCGGCCATCGGGACGACGGAAGAATGTATCACTACCACACCGCCTCCATCGGCAACGTATTTCTCGAAATTCTTGCGTACGGGTTCTGTCCATGTAGCTCCGCCGTAGTTGATGACGATTAAATCATATTGGTGGAAATCGGGTTTGAAGGTGGCGATGTCTCCACCAAAGTCGGGTGTAAAGGCAAAGTCCACTTTGAACATTCCGCTGTTTTCCAATATCTGCTTCATGGCTTCGCAGGCGCCTTGCCAGTAATGGCTGCCGTCCTGCCCGGCTATCATCATGGTTTTGATTACTTTCTTTTGCTGTGCGTGTGTGTGCGAGGCAGCTCCTATATAAATAAGGAGTACCAGGATAAGTGTCAGTCTTGTTTTCATTTTCCGGAAGATTTAAAGTTTTTGCCAGTAGGGTTCCATTCTATACGGTCGTAGCAGCGTGTGGTGCGCAGATTGTAACCTTGTTCGTCTACGCTGAACTTTCCGTCTTTGAAGTAGGATATGTAGAGCTCGGAGATGCCGTCCTTGTTGCGGTCTTCTACAAGGAGATTGTACTTGTCGGTGACATAAATCTCGTCGGAAATGTATTGTATTTCTTTGGTATAGTTGTCTACGATTGCATAGTAGGCCTTGAAAAGGTCGAAAGTGGGGTAGTGCCCGTTGTCACGTCCGAAAAGCATTACTTCTTCAAGGGCATCGTCCCCGTCCATATTGGCAAATACGGATTGCTGAAAGGAAAATCCCGGTTTTTGTACTTGTGGAGGGATATTGTCCCATCCTTCCTGATGGGCTGTCACTGAAAATTGCGCTTGTGCATGGATGACGTACACCAGCGCCGACAATAGGATAATCAGTTTTCTCATTGCGTGCATTTTGAGGTTATGATAATAATAGGGTTACTTCTTGCTTATATGACCGGTGGCCCGGAGTTTTCCCTAACTTTTTTTAGAATAATTAATGAACACGGGATGTATAGGGACTTAGTGCCTCTCCCATCAGGACTGAACCGGTCTGACCCGTATACTGAGAGGTCATAACATCCGCATCCTTTCCATTAAAACACCCGGATGTTTTTGGGTAATACACCCGGATGTTTTTGGGTAATACATCCGGGTGTTTTGAGTGAAAACATCCCCATGTATTGGGGTAAAAACATCCGGATGTTTTGACCTCTCAGTTCTATACTCTTTAGGGCTAAGTCCCGGTGTGTAGCCGACAAGGTATAGGGGACGTTCCGCTTATGTATGGTCTTAATGCGAGGTGAGCAGGTGCATCAATATCAGTGGCAGATAATCTTTCAGCTTGACCCTTAAAATCTTCAAAGCCTGCTGGATGCGGTAGTCTACCGTTTTTGGGGAAACGTTGAGTAGTTCGGCAGCTTCCTTGTAACTCAGATTCTGGAAACGATGCATGATGAAAGCTTCCCTATAAGTAGGCGGCAGTTCGTTGATGGCCCTTTGTATATGCTTGCTTAATTCGTTGATTTGATAGATATCCACCTCCTGCAGCATGGCGAACATTCGTTCATAGTAAGCGGTGTCTGCCCGTTGCTTCACTTCATTTTGGGCAATCCGGGTCATGCAACGATGGTAGACAGCCTTGAACAGATATTGCTTGAGCGAATATTCGATAATGGGTCTTTCGCGGTTTTCCCAAAGCCATAGCATGACGTCCTGAACAATCTCTTCTGCATCTTCCAGCCGGACAAAACGATAGCAGTAGGTGCAGAGCACAGAATAGTACTTTTGAAATAACACATCAAAAGCACTTCTATCTCCTTTTTGTATGGCGGATAATAAAGATGTATCTTCTAATGGTATGTTTCTCATAGGGTGGGGGTTCATTATTGTTGGGCAAAAATAGCTTTTTTTCCCATTATAATCTAAGTATATAAAATATTTTTAGTTTTTTGTTTAGGAGTTCTTTTCACCCGTTTGTCTTTAGATTAAAGCTAGCAATAAAAATTATGGTAAAAAGAGAGGGAATGGAGAACCTGCTTCTCAGGTATTATGAAGGAGAGACAACGGAGGATGAAACTGCTCTGGTAAAGGAGTGGCTGGAAGCATCGGAAGAGAACCGCAGGACAGCCCGCCAGGTTCAGACACTCGGTCTGGCGGCGGACATGGCGCAGATTTCATCCAGGCTGGATGTAAAGAAGGCCTTGGAGGATGTACATCGTAAGATGAAACAGAAAAAGGTCAATAGGTATCAGGTATTATTTAGAGGGATGCAACGGGCGGCCGCCATTTTATTCATCCCTTTGATGGTATCGTGGTCTATCCTTTATTGGGACAAGGATAAAGAAGAGATACATATGATGGAAGTCAGGACAAATCCGGGAATGACTACTTCTGTCGAATTGCCGGATGGAACGGAAGTCGTTCTGAACTCGTCGTCGTCGTTGCGCTATCCTTCCCGATTTGCCGATGATAAAAGGGAAGTGAAGTTGGTGGGTGAAGCATTCTTTTCTGTCGCAAAAGATGAAAAGAAGTTCATTGTCGGCACGCTGAACAATTCCAAGATAGTGGTACATGGAACGGAGTTCAACGTAGAGGCTTACAAAGGGAGCAGGACGGTACAGACCACTTTGGTTTCGGGTAAAGTCAGTTTCTCCTATGTGAATAACGGCAGGAGAAATAATGTAATGATGATACCGGGGCAAAAGGTTATTTATGATATAGTGCGGGAAAAGGTCGTTGTGAAAGAAGTCAATGTAGACGTGGAAACATGTTGGAAGGACGGACGCTTGATTTTCAGGAACACTCCGTTTGAAGATATATTGAAGAGTTTGAGCAAAAGATATAATGTGGAATTCATTCTGAAAAAGGCTTCATTGAAGCAGAATTCCTTTACGGCTACATTTACCAAACAACGTTTGGAGCGAATATTGGAGCACTTCCGAATATCCTCGAATATTCATTTCAAGTTTGTTGAAGATGGTGATGTGGATGCCGAGAGACAGGTAATAGAAGTTTATTAACCCTTTAAAAAGTAGTATGATGAAACACAAGTCCGTTTAGAAAAACATGCAGGAAAATGTTGGCGCATTTTCCTGCATGAAACACAGTAACTTTTAAATATCTGTTTGGCGACAGATAAAGTAACTTTATTTTTTCACTAGAAATCAATACAAAATTATGAAAAAACACTATTGTATCCAATCATTTAGGGCAAAAAGTGTCCTGATGAGATGCATGAAAAAAATTCCTCTTGCTATGAGATGCACATTATTTATGTTGTTTTGTTTGGTTGGTATGACTTTTGCCAATGAAGGTTATGCTCAAAAGACAATGGTAAACATTGCTCTTGAGAACAAGACTGTTGATGAAGTACTGACGGAGCTGGAACAAGGTACCGAATTTGTTTTCTTCTACAACAACAAGCAGATTGACGTTAAGCGCCGTATATCGGTCCGGGCAAATAACAAAACCATATTCAAGGTTCTGAATGATGTATTCAAAGGAACCAATATAGGCTATAAGATATTGGACCGTAATATAATCCTTTATGATAAAGCTGTAGGAGCTGATGGGGTACAGATAGCTTTGCAGGCTGCGACGGTGAAAGGTTCTGTGGTCGATGCAACCGGTGAACCGGTGATTGGTGCCAGTATCTTGGTGCAGGGAACTACCAACGGTGTCATAACAGACATTGACGGTAATTTCATTCTGACCAATGTGGGCTCTGATGCTACTCTTATAATAAGCTATGTAGGTTATAAGACACAAAACATAAAGGTTGCAGGCCGAAATTCGTTCAAGATAGTTTTGGTAGAAGATGCTGAGATATTGGATGAAGTGGTTGTTGTAGGATATGGTGTACAGAAGAAAGAATCACTGACCGGTGCCATTGCAGCCATTGGTGCTGATGAAATAGCTACGACCAAGACCGAGAATCTGATTAGCAATATTCAAGGTAAGATGCCGGGACTATTGATTCGCCAGAAAACCGGAGAGCCGGGAACTTTCGACAATATGGTGAGCATTCGCGGTTATGGTGACCCGTTGGTGGTAATTGATGGTATCACGCGTGAAGGTACTGAAGAACTTGCACAGCTGAATTCTGAGGATATAGAAAGTATCTCTATTTTGAAAGATGCTTCTGCCGCTATTTATGGTATGAATGCGGCTAATGGCGTAATCATTGTTACTACCAAAAAAGGTGTGGCCGAAAAGACCAGAGTATCTTACTCGGCATTGTTCGGTATGAAGAATGCCACGGGTATGGAAGAAACGGTAGATGCTTATACTTATCGCATGTTGGCCAATGAAAGGGCACGTAATGACCAGGCTGCCCCTGAATACACTGACGATATTCTGGAACTGTATAGAACCGGGGCTAAGGGTTATACAGACAATAACTGGATTGACATGTTTATGAATAAACTGGCGTTCCAGCAATCGCATACTGTTTCTGTGAGAGGCGGAACGGATAAGGTGAAATATTATGTGAGCTTCGGCTATAATGGCGATAATGGTTTGCTGAAGAGTGGTATCCAATACTATCATAGATATAATCTGAGAAGTAACCTGACTGCAGAGCTTACGAAAGGGCTGAAACTGAATGTGAATCTGTCCGGGCGTTGGGATGAAACCCAAAGGCCGAGAGAGGATTTTATGTGGACTTTTAAGACTTTGATGGTTAATGACCGTGGTATCGGTACTCATACGATTAATAATCCCAATCATTTGTCTGCAATCGGTCCTGAAAACAAGAATCCTTTTGCGTTGGTTGATCCGGATATAGACGGTTATCGCAAGAACAGAGGCCTGACGTATTCTGCCGATGTGGAATTGAATTGGCAAGTTCCTTTTGTAAAAGGGTTGGCATTGAGTCTTTTGGGGTCATTTGACGGTAACAATCGTAACAACTCTTCTTTAAATCGTTCTTATCCGTTGTATGATTATTATACAGATGCGCCTGCCGGTACGGGAGGTAGTACTGATGCTTATTCCAATACGATGAGAATATATCAGAAGATTTATGGCAGGTTGCAGGCTAATTATATGCGTTCTTTCAATCAGCACAATTTGAATGTGACAGCTGTGGCAGAGTTGAACAGTACACGACGCGATGAATTATCCGGTTCCCGGCAATATTCAGAGTTGTTTACTAATGATATTTTGAATCAGGCAAGTCCGGGTACAGCTACCAATTCAGGGTATCGTAGTTTTGGCCGTTTGGCAGCCTATCTGATGCGTGCGAACTATGATTATGCCGGTAAATACTTGTTGGAAGTAGTAGGGCGTTATGATGGTTCTTATCGTTATGCTCCTTCTAAGCGTTGGACGTTCTTCCCGTCGGTAAGTGCCGGATGGCGACTTTCGGAAGAAAGTTTCATCAAGGACAATTTGCCGTTTATTACTAATTTGAAAATCAGGGGTTCTTTTGGACAAAGTGGATATGATGCCGGTGATCCTTTCCAATATGTATCTGCTTATAATTCGGCTTCTAATGGTTATGTTTTTGATGGTGCCAGCCAGATTATGGGTATGGTAGCTCCTGGTGTAGTGACTGACCGGCTTTCTTGGGTTACATCTTCTATTTCCAATGTAGGTCTGGATTTTGACTTATGGAACGGTAAGTTGAGTGGTACTATCGAGTGGTTCAATCGTAAGAATGAAGGCATTTTGGCCGACCGTGCACAATCTGCTCCTGATACATTTGGTGCAAGTTTCCCGAAGGAAAATCTGAATTCTAACCGGAACCGGGGTTTTGAGATTGAATTGGGACACAGAGGACAAATCGGTAAGGACTTCTCATATTCAGTAAGTGCTAATTTTACGTATGCCCGTGAAAGAAGTCTGCATGTGGAACATGCAGAATATACCAGTTCTATGGATAGATGGCTGAATGGAAAGGAAAACCGTAACAGTAATGTGATGTGGTTGTATAAATACGATGGCCAATATACTTCTTTGGAACAGTATGAAACGGCTCCTTTGATTGGTGGGAACTTGGGTAACTCTAAGATGCTTCCGGGTAGTTACAGATTGCTTGACCTGAATGGTGATGGTAGAATTAACAGCAGTGACCGTGTTCCGGAGTTTTGGGCAACCGGTGCAAATCCTCCTATCCAGTATGGGTTGACTTTGGCGGCTTCTTATAAGAATTTTGATCTCAATATGCTGTTTCAAGGAGCTTCCGGTTATTCCATCGGATATGCCAATGATGATGTTTGGGGATATGGTGGCAAGACAAATAAATCTTATTTAATTGCGAAATATGTAGATCGTTGGCATCCTGCAAATATAACAGATGATCCGTATAATCCTGCCACACAATGGGTAGCCGGCTATTATCCGGCATTACGCCACAATTTCTCTAATACTTCGGATAATGGTAGTAGATGGAATTATGGTATTTCCGTTTGGCTTCCGCAAGCTACTTATCTCCGTTTGAAGAGTATGGAGATCGGTTACAATCTGCCAAAATCATTTATGAAAAGAATCGGGTTGAACAGTGCCCGTATCTTTGTCAATGGTTCAAATCTGCTTACGTTCTGTAACAAGGCTTTGAAGGATGCTGACCCCGAACGTGAGGAAAGGGATTGGGGAGCCAACCTGGCATATCCGTTGATGAGAACTTATAACTTTGGGTTAAACATAAACTTTTAATTCTGAAATACCATGAAAAAAAATATTTTATCGATATTCTCGTTATGTGCATTGATGGGATTGTCCGGTTGTAATGCCTTCTTGGAACTTGAACCGCTGGATAAAGTGTCTCCCGATCAGTTATTGGAGACAGAAGGTGGTGTAAAGGCACTATTGGCAAACATATATACCATGATTCCTATGGAAGATTTTAATTATCGTCCGAACGCTGGTTTTAATCAACGCGGTTATGATGGTGTGAATGAAACTACTAATTTAGCATTTCTTACCGACGAAGCTACCCGTAGTGACGGAGGAGTGGATATAGGTTACGAAGGATTCAATTATTGGCCCTATGGAGATATTCGTCAGGTGAATATTTTTATGCAGAATGTAGAAAAAGCCAAAGAAGCAGGAACAATTTCTGTTGCAGATGCGGATCGTATGACTGGTGAAGCCCATTTTGCACGTGCTTATATGTATTATGGGCTTGTAAAAAGATATGGAGGCGTTCCTCTGATTGACAAAGTGCAGGACGATGATTATGCCGATGGTGGACCGGGCGCTGTGGCAGTTCCCCGCAGTACAGAGTTGGATACTTGGAAATTTGTATTGAATGAGTGCACCCTTGCTGCTGCTACTTTGCCCGATGCGACTTCTGGTTCGGATTTGTATCGCGTAACCAAGTGGGCAGCTTATGCGTTGAAGTCAAGAGTTGCACTTCATGCAGCTTCTGTAGCCAAGTATTGGAATCTGGCACCTTTGGCTGGTGAGGCTGTCACTCAGAAACTGGTGGGTGGAATGACTTCTGCCGATGCCGATGCATTCTATAAAGAATGTATTGAAGCATCTAAGTTCCTTATAGAGAATTCCGGTAAATCTCTTTATAAGCCTGCTCCGGCTACTGTTAAGGAGGCTGCATCAAACTTCCAGGCCTTGTTCCTGAATGACCAGAATGAAGAGGTCATTTTCAGTAAAGCGTATCTTAATGGAACAACCAATACTAATCAGGGACATAGCTATGCTCAGTTTAATATCCTTCCTCAAGTCAATCCGGGCGCTCTGAAATATGGACGTTTCAATCCGATGTTGGAAATCGTTGATTTGTTTGAAGATTATACGGATGACGGCACGGGAAAAAGTGCAAAGATTGTAACTCGTACGGATGGGAATGAAGATGCTTATATCCCTAATTTCCATAATATGAATAATGCTTCTGTAGTGAACACCTTGATGTCAGTACCTTTTGTTAAATATAACGATTTGTATGAACCGTTTGCCAACAAGGATGCACGTCTGTTGGCAAGTGTGGTTGTGCCGGGTTCATCTTATGCCGGCACTGAGATTATTATCCAGGGCGGATTTATTAAGGACAATAATAGCTATGTGGCTTATTCAAACGAGTCTACTCAGAAAAATGGAACAACATATTATGCTTTAGGAGCCGAAGGTGAAACCATGTTCTCTGGATTTAATAATGTGAACAGTGGTGAGGATGCTAATTGGACTGCTACAGGTTTTGGAGTTCGTAAGTATATGCCCGAGGGCGAGAGCATGTCTCCCGACCGTCTTTCGTCCACTACCTCTTATATTGATATGCGTTTGGCAGAAGTCTACCTGAATTATGCTGAGGCTGTTGTGGAAAATGGTAGTGGATTTGGCGATAAGGAATTGGCTGAGAACTATTTGAATGCTTTGCGACGTAGAGCCGGACATACCGACCGGATATCTTTGACATTAGAGAGTGTTTTGAAGGAACGTCGTGTGGAGATGGCGTTTGAAGGAAAGCGTTTTTGGGATATGAATCGTCGTAGGGAATTCCATACTGAGTTCAGCAATAATAGAATTCGTAAAGCTTTGGTGCCGATGCTTGACTTGCGTGGTGCAGAGCCTAAATATGTCTTTGCAAGGGTGAACTACTTTGGTGACGAAACAAGAGGAGGGCGTACTTTCCAGAACATCAACTACTATAGGGGCATACCTAATATTGCCACGAATGGTTTAGTTCAGAATCCAGGTCATTAATTTGAATAATATTAAGTAGAAAGTTATGAAAAAGATATTGTTATTTGTGTCATGCTTCTTATTTGCATTGACATCTTGTGAAATTGATAATTATGAGGGACCGGATGCTTCCATACATGGTTCTATCCTTGACGAACAGACAGGTGAACTTGTAGGTTCTGATATGGAAAACGGTAATGCAATTAAAGTGAGGGAGCATGGATTTACTAATGCTACGGATCAAACCTGGTATATCACAAATACCGGAGAATATCGTAACAATATGGTTTTTGCTGCCACTTATGATGTTCGTTTTGAAAATGGGAATTTTTATCCATTTGAAGTGAAGGATTTTGTTGTTAAGTCAGGGGATAATGTGTATGATTTCAAGGTTATTCCTTATATTCGCGTCAAAAGTCCAAAAGTAGAAAAGAATGGCAATGTAATTACTGCTACATTCTCGTTGGAAGCTGGTAAACAAGAAGTGAAATTGAAAGAGATTCAGTTGTTTGCTTTTTCAGATATGTGGGTAGGTAACAATGTGAAATTGACGTTGAATGGAGGGACTGATAAGCAAGTGTTTAGTCCGAGTACTGCTATAAATAGCGCTGATATTTATACATTGTCCATCGATCTGGGACAAAATGCTGATGTCTTGAAATACAGCAAGAATTATTATTTCCGTATTGGCGCTCTGGCTGATGTTTCGGGTGTGGGCACTGTACGGCATAATTATGCGCCGGTAGTAGTTATAAAATTGTAATTTATAGCAGAGGGAGACGTTCTGCTTGACGGCAGAACGTCTTTTTTTATCCATACATTAAAAATAAGACCATGAAGAAATTGAACACGATTATTTTAATTTTGCTGGGGATGATATGTACTCAGTTGTATGCTGTACAATTGAATTCGATTTATCCTCTAAAACCCAATGACTCCGAAGCTTTTTATTTCACTCCCGAGAACTATCCTATAAAGGCGGATGGAAAGATGGATGTATCGGATGCTTTGCAGGCAGCGATTAATCAAGTGAAGAAAGAAAAGAATTTCGGAATCCTTTTTATCCCTGAAGGTAAATATAAAATCAGCAAGACCATTTATATTCCTACGGCTATTCGTTTGATTGGCTATGGAAAGAATCGCCCGGAATTTATTCTGGCTAAGAATTCTCCGGGTTTTCAAGAGGAAGTAGCTGATGATAAAGGAAAAGCTAAATACATGTTCTGGTTTACGGGAGCCGTTGTCAAGGAAGGTGAGAAACCCCGTGATGCCGGTGCCAGTACGTTCTACAGTGCCATGTCGAATATCAACTTGCGCATAGAAGATGGTAATCCGCATGCAGTGGCGCTACGCACACACTTTGCCCAACACAGTTTTATCAGTTATGTGGCCGTATACATAGGTAAAGGCAAGGCTGGTCTGTTCGATGTGGGCAATGAGTTGGAAAACGTTGCTTTTTACGGGGGAGATTATGGCATTTATACGACAAAAGCCTCTCCCGGATGGCCGGTAATGATGGTCGACTCTTATTTTGAGGGACAACGTGTAGCTGCTCTTCGTTGTCAGGAGTCCGGTTTGGCAATGGTGAATCTGTATGCCAAGAATGTTCCGGCTGTATTTGATATTGACCCTAATTATTGCGACAAGTTATTTTTGGAAAACAGCTATTTTGAAAATGTAAGTGGTCCGGCAGTGGTGATTACCAACGAGAACAACAGCAACAATCAGATAACCTTTCGCAATGTATATTGTAAGAATGTACCGACCTTGGCGAAATATACCCGTAGCAATACGGCCACCCATGTTGCTCATAAAATCTATAAGGTAAAGTCATACGACCACGGCTTGCAGATGGATAACATGGTGGATATGCCGGAATATGAAACGTTGGTTGATATTGAACCGATACAGAAGATGCCGGTTGCCCAACTGATGGACATCCCTGCACTGCCTGCAATGGCAACATGGGTAAATCTGCGCGAATTCGGTGCAAAGGGAGATGGGGAAACGGATGATACGAAGGCCATCCAGGAGGCTATTGACAAGTACGATAATATCTATGTGCCCCAGGGCTGGTATCGCATTACCGAAACTTTGAAGATGAAGCCCGATACCAAGTTGATAGGCCTGCATCCTTTTGGCACTCAGTTCCGGCTAGACGAAAGTACTGCTGCATTCAGTGGTTTTGGCGGTCCGAAAGCGATGGTGGAATCTTCGGAAGGCGGTGCAAATATGCTGATGGGCATTGGTATCAATACCGGCGGTTATAACTATCGTGCTGTAGGTGTGAAGTGGATGGCAAATGCAGATTCTTATATGAATGACGTGAAGTTTGTAGGCGGGCATGGCGGTTTATGGAAACCTAAACCGGGTGTTGAGGAACCACGTGGCCGGTGGAACAGACCGGCTCGTATCAGTTCTCCCGATAATCCGGTAGCGGCTTCGGGCATGGATCTTGCTTGGGACAACCAGTATTGGAGTCTGTGGGTGACCAACAACGGTGGTGGCACCTTTAAAGATATCTGGACAGCAAGCACATATGCCACCAATGGTTTCTATGCCAACAATACTTCTACTCCGGGGCGTATCTATGCCATGTCCATCGAGCATCATGTAAGAAATGAAGTACGTTTCAGCAAGGTGTCCAACTGGAAGGTGTATTGCATGCAAACCGAGGAAGAGAGCCGCGAAAGTACCGATTGCCAACCGATAGAGATGGACGACTGCAAAGATGTGACCTTTGCAAACTTGTATATGTTCCGCGTTATCCGTGTCAATGAACCGTATCACAGTTCTGTACGTATCCGCAATTGCGAGAACATCGCATTTCTGAACCTGCATAACTATTCTCAGATTAAATATACGAATAACATTGCAGTGTTCGATGTCAACAAAGACATTGACATCCGCCCGTGGGAACTTTCTCGCTTGATTGTAACCGGAAAAGAACCTCATCAGCAATCGTTAGGCAATGAAATAGGTAAGGTGAACCAATTGGCTTCCGATTTGGAATTTGCCGAAGGCATTGCGCGCGACAGTAAAGGTAACATTTACTTCTGCGACCATCGGATGCGTCGTATCTTTAAGTGGTCGGTAGAGACAAATAGCTTGTCGCTGCTGGCAGATTTCCCGTGGAAACCCTCCAACCTGGCTTTTGATTCAGAAGATAATCTATTGGTATTGTTCAGATATGATGCGCAGCCGGGATATCTGATTAATGGTAAGCCGGAGGAAATGCCGGTAATGCCTGATACAAAAGGTACTTCTTTCAGCGGATATGGTAATTCCGCATATACAATGAGAGTCTACTCCATTGACCCGGAAAATCCGGAAGAGACCCTCAAACTGTTGCCGCGTGTTCCGATGGGTCAAGTGAAGAACGTGTATAAGGCTCTTTATCCTTCTAACCGTTGGAGAGACTTCCACGATTTCAATGCGGTGTCGGTCTATGTTCCTGAAATGTGCTTCCTGGCACCGGATGGAAAAACTATCATTCCTCATTATTTCGACTTGTCACGTAGTTCTTCCCTGCTGGAAGCCTATCCGGGAAAGCCTTTCTATACATCTGATGAATATGACCGCAGAATGGTGAAGATGGATGTGGCCAATGACGGCACGCTCTCCAACTTGAGCTATTTTGTGGAGCAGGGCGAATTTGGTTCTGCTGTAGATAAGGAAGGGAACTTGTATGTGGCTGACGGAGAAATATATGTATTTGATAAGGATGGCAAGAAGAAAGGGATGATTCGTGTTCCCGAACGTCCGTCCACATTACAGTTTGGCGGTAAGGATGGCAATACATTGTTTGTCACAGGCCGTTCCAAGTTCTTTGGTGTACGTATTAAATAAGGAAAATCCATATTAAAACAATCTGTGTAATGAGAAATTATCAAATAATGAGATACCTGCTGATAGTCTGTTGGATTATCGGTAATATGCCGTCCGGGTGGGCGGCAGAGGGTGGTTCCGCCTATACGCAAAGACCGGACGATCCGGAAGCATTCTACTTTACCCCGGAGAATTACGGCTTCAAGGCTGATGGAAAGTCCGACGTGACCGATGCACTTCAAGAGGCAATCAATCAGGTGAAGCGCGAAAAGAACTTTGGGATACTGTTTCTGCCGGAAGGAAATTATCGTATTAGCAAGACGATTCAAATTCCCTCATCCATTCGGCTGATTGGTTATGGGAAGAAACGGCCGGTGATTTATTTGGGAGCCGATACACCCGGTTTCCAGACTACTCAAAATTATATGATATGGTTTACGGGAGGGCTGGCACAAGAGGGCAGGAAGCCTTCGGATGCCGGTGCAGGTACTTTCTATAGTGCGGTGTCCAATGTAGATTTCCGTATAGACAAAGGTAATCCTCAAGCCGTCGCCATTCGTGCGCATTTTGCCCAGCATGGATTTATCAATCATTGCGACATTCGGATTGGTTCGGGGAAAGCCGGCATGTATGATGTTGGCAATGAACTGGAAGACGTCAGGTTCTATGGCGGTGAATATGGGATAATTTCCTCCAGGACTTCTCCGGGATGGCCTATGATGATGGTCGATACTTACTTTGAGGGGCAGAGAAAGGCGGCTGTCTATTCAAAAGAGGTGGGGTTTGCCATCGTCAATATGCATGTGAAGAATACGCCCGTTGCCTTTGAAATGGCAGAGAATCTGGCAGACCGCCTTCATGTGGAGAATTCGTTGTGGGAGAATATTTCGGAAGCCGGTGTCAGGGTAAGCGTAGAGGGAAATACTTTTTCGCAATTGAATCTGGTGAATGTGGATTGCAGGAATGTTCCCGTACTGGTGGGCTATGCTCAAAGTGGAAAGAAAGTTGCCGGAAAAGCAAAAATGTACAGAGTCAAGGAGTTTACTTACGGTCTGGTGTATCAGGATTTGAATGATGCTTCTTCTTTCAGGGAAATATGTGAAATAGAGCCGGTGGCAAAACTGCCGGTTACACTTGGCAAGGACCTTCCGGTTCTTCCGGCAATGGAGACATGGGTCAATATCCGAGACTTAGGGGCAAAAGGTGATGGCAAGACTGATGATACGGAAGTTTTTGAGAAAGCTGTCTCTTTGCATAAAAACATCTATGTGCCCCAGGGTTGGTATCGCCTGACGAGAACGTTGAAGCTGTCTCCCGGTACTAAGCTGATTGGGCTGCATCCTTTTGGGACTCAATTTCTGTTGAAGGAAAGCGAGCCTGCATTCAGTGGTTTCGGCGTGCCTGTGCCTTTGGTTGAATCTTCCGAAGGTGGCGACGACATGCTGAATGGCATAGGTATTAATACCGGTGCGTATAATTACCGTGCTGTTGGCTGTAAATGGATGGCGGGTGAGCGCTCGTACTTGAATGATGTGAAGTTTGTAGGTGGGCACGGTACCTTGCGCAAACCTGCTCCGAATACTTCCGGACAGTCGTCTTACCGCAGGGGCGAGCGTCGGATTAGTTCCCCGTCTTCTCCGGTCATGGAAACCGGTAAGGATATGGCTTGGGACAACCAGTATTGGAGTTTGTGGATTACAAACAATGGCGGCGGGACAATTAAGGATGTTTGGACAGCTAGTACGTATGCTGCCAGTGGGCTTTATATTAGCGAAACGAAGACTCCGGGACGTATTTATGCCATGTCTTTGGAGCATCATGTCCGTACTGAAGCCCGTTTCCATAATGTGGCCAACTGGAAAATTTATGCTTTCCAGTTTGAGGAAGAAGGTCGTGAAGGGCCTGATTGTTATATGGCAGAAATGTCCAACTGTCAAAATATCGAAATGGTAAATGTGTGGATGTATCGCGTAATCCGTGCCTTTATGCCGAAGAGGATAGGTTTCCGCATATGGGATTGCAAGAATATCACTTTCCGTAATATGCACAATTATACGCAGATATTGCCAGTCATAGAGTTTCCTATATATGATATGAATAAGAAGTTGCCCGTTTATTCGTGGGACTTTGCCCGTCTCACTGTTTCGGGTAGCGAGAAGAACCTTCGCCCTTCCTGCACGGTCATGGACAAGCCTGTGAAGCTGGCTACCGGTTTTGAACTGGCCTCCGGAGCTACTACCGACAGTAAAGGAAATATCTACTTCTGTGAAAACCGTCTGAAGAAAATCTATAGATGGTCGGCAGACACGGAGCAGATTACTTTGATAGCCGATTATCCCTGGAAGCCTTTTACATTGGCTACTGATACGCAAGACAATCTACTGGTTATTTTCCGCTATGACCCTCAGCCGGGTTATCTGGTGAACGGCAAGCAGGAAACGGTAGTGCGCTTGCCGGATGATAATCCGATGTACAGTGGTTGGGGTAACAGTGGCTGGAGTGCTTGGGGGTATTCTTTTAATCCGGATAACGTGGATGCTACGATGAAGCCTATGCCACGTGTCGTTACAGCCGGTATGAAGAATATACAGAAAGTCATTCACCCTTCCAGTCGCTGGAGAAGTGACTTTGACAAGGTGGTTGCCAGTATGCCTGAGTATAGTTTTGTCGCTCCGGATGGCGTGACAATTATTCCGGATACCTATGATTTGGGGCGTTCTTGTGCTTTGACTGTTACAGTGCCCGGTCAGTCAGAACCGGTTTATATTGTAAATGAGATGAATAAAACGACAGTACAACTTTCTGTTGGTGTGGATGGCCGTTTGACAGAACAAGGAATAATATGTCCTTATGGCCAATACAGTAATGTGACTGATGCTGACGGGAATGTTTATGTTGCTGATGGTGAAATATTTGTCTATGACAAATCTGGTAAAGAGCAGAGACGTATTCAGATAGAAGAACGCCCGATTTCCTTGGCAATTGGTGGAAGGCAGAAGGATATGCTTTTTGTTACCACCTCAAGTTCTTTCTATGGAATTAAGATACGTTAGGTATTGTATAGGTAAAAAAGAATTAGCCCCTGCGGTCGTTTTATATCGCAGGGGCTAATTTATTATAAGAAGGTCTCTTTTCCTTATAGGCTGATTGTTTGGAATATTATTTTTCCAGCAGCTCTTTCAGAAAAGAATCCAGTTCCTCATCCAATCCTTTCAGTAGCTCTTCATTGACCAATAGAGTATCATCATCCATCAGCAACAGTTCTGCTATTGTTTCTCTATCATCATCCACCAGTACAAAAGAGAATGGTTTCAGAATAGTCAGCTTGTCGAACTTTCCTTCATTTTTCATGTTGCAGAGCAGTGAGGACAAGATACGCTCTACATTTTCGTAGAAATCATCCCCCTCGTATGTCATCCATTCTTCAATGGAAGTATTGGCAAGCTCTTCATCTTCATCATCAAAGATAGACAGTTCGCCCGAATTCTGATTCGGTTGCAGATGAATGTCTGTAACGATAGTCTGTTCGCAACCGCAGGTGTATTTGCCGATTGCTTTTTTAAGAGTGTCCTCCAAGAGTGCTAATGACGATTGACTGAGCTTCATAATAACTTTCTTTTCTTAATGGTTGTTCAAAGGTATAAAAAAAACGGTTATCTCTGCATCATTTGACTAAAAATCATCATCAAATCTGTTCATTTGCATGTTCAGGCGTGCCATTCCCTCTTTTCGTTTCTCCAATTCGTCTACATACATGCTGATAAAGATATAATAGGAGATGGTTCCATCATGTATTTCGCCTGTCTCTTTTTTGTCTGTCTTGCTTTTCTCACGGGCAAGGGTTTGCGCTTTTAATGCCCATTCCAAGGCAGTATCTATGCTGTCTTGCATTTCGTAGCCCAAAGCGGTGTTATAGGCTGCATACATTTTCTGTTTTCCTTTTTTTGTTTCGTAGGTCTGCTTCCAGAGCTCTACTGCTTTACTCCAATTTTCTTCTTTGGCATATACGGCTGCGTCACGCATATTTACAGAACCACCACTGAAGAGATAGCGGTTGCCAGTTTTCCAATAGGGGAGTAGATGTCTTACCGGAACCGTTCCTGCAAATTCAGATGCTTGCTTCACCATGTCTTCTTCGCTGATGAGGCGGGAACGTACTGACGCTTCACCATTTCCTGCCTCTTCCCAGAAAATACTGTCATTGCTGTTGACGGTCACCATAGGACCTTTGCGGTTAGGTAAATATATTCTGACGGTAGGATATACCTTTACATCCACTGTGCCGAGGAACACACCCCAGTCGGGCATATAACTTATCTTGCGATTGGAACGCATTTGTATGTTTTCCAGGGCTATCAGGAAATCTACGTCCAAATTCTGTATAAGTTCCAGTACTTCATCCCTCGATAATGTGCTTTCGCGGGGATTGATGTCTTTACTTCGGAGGGCAGAGTCGCATATCACAACCTCCTCAAAGTAGTTTTCGTTGGCAAGGGCCTCTGCAAGAGATTCAGTTGTTATTGCGGCGTCTCCATTGTAGTAGTTGGTGAGGCGTGCCACCTCATTCTCACTTTTTTTCTGTTCTTCCTCACTGATGATGAGTTTGTTGTCCGGTACGTTTGGCATGTTGTTGACAACAGCCACACGTTTCAGTGTTGCCGGGAAACTGACTTCTGCCGGAAGCATGTAATCAATGGACAGTTGTTCTACACTCTGGCAGCTGCCTAACAGCAGAGAACCCATCAATAACAGACAATAGTGATATTTGGTCATAGTCTTTGGTTTTGTTCTTCGGAGCAAAAGTACTCTTTTAGCTGAATATTCAAAAGCTGGAACGAATAAAAAATGTGATAATGTGGTAGGAGAAAAAGTGATAGGGTGATAAAAGATACCTGACGGTATCATCTTATCACCCTATCGCCTTATTATTTTATAGCTTTGCTTTATGCATTCCTTCCGTGGCAGTTTTTGTATTTCTTACCGCTTCCGCAAGGACAAGGATCATTGCGTCCTACGGTCTTCTCGGCACGGATAGGTTCGCGTCTTGGTTGTTCACGCGTATCTTGTGCCGCAGCGGCCTGCTGGTTCGGGTCATTCAAATCAACCTTCTGTTCGCGATACTTGCTCATATCCTGGCGTTGTTCCGGAGCAGCCTGGCGCACCTCTACTTGGCGGGGAGCCTGGGGAGCCTCAGGGGCTTCAGCCGGAGCCTCTTGTACCGGGATTTGTCCACGCATTAAGATAGAGATAGTCTGATTATTAATCTTATTCACCATGGCATCAAACAAGTTCACAGATTCCAGCTTGTAAATCAGCAGCGGGTCTTTCTGCTCGTAACTTGCATTCTGCACGGAGTGTTTCAGCTCGTCCAGCTCGCGCAGGTTTTCTTTCCATGCTTCGTCGATGACGTGCAGCAAGATAGATTTCTCGAATGACTTCACCACCTCCTTACATTCTGTCTCATAAGCTCTCTTCAGGTTGCAGGAGATGTTGTACATACGTTTTCCGTCTGTGATGGGGATAAGTATGTTTTCGTACATGTGTCCCTGCGTTTCGTATACTTGTCTGATGACCGGATAGGCTATCTGTGCCATACGTTCTGTCTTGCGTTTGAAGAGTTCCATGGCAGCGTCAAAAGTTCTGTCTGCCAGTTTTTCTTTCTTCTCATTACGGAATTCCTCTTCGGTGAAAGGTACTTCCATGGCAAGTGTCTGGAGCACATCCATCTTGCAGTTTTCGTAGTCGGGCGCTTCAATGGCATTGGCACAACGGTCCCAAATCATGTTCACGATATCCATGCCGATACGTTCGCCCATCAAAGCGTGGCGGCGTTTGGTGTAGACTACTGTACGTTGCTTGTTCATCACGTCGTCATATTCCAACAGACGCTTACGGATGCCGAAGTTGTTTTCCTCAACTTTCTTTTGCGCACGTTCAATGGATTTGGAAATCATGCCGTGTTCAATCATTTCACCTTCTTTGAAACCCAGTTTGTCCATTACACTGGCAATGCGGTCACTGGAGAACAAACGCATTAGGTCATCTTCCAAAGATACGAAGAATACAGAAGAACCCGGGTCGCCTTGACGTCCTGCACGACCACGTAACTGACGGTCCACACGGCGTGATTCGTGGCGTTCTGTACCGATGATGGCAAGACCGCCTGCAGCTTTCACTTCCGGACTCAGCTTGATGTCGGTACCACGGCCGGCCATATTGGTAGCGATGGTTACAGCACATTTCAAACCGGCAGTAGCCACAATATCCGCTTCCTTCTGATGCAGTTTGGCATTCAATACACTATGTTCAATCTTACGCATGGTAAGCATTTTGCTCAACATTTCAGAGATTTCAACAGAAGTGGTACCCACCAGTACGGGGCGTCCTGCTGCCACCATTTTTTCTATCTCTTCGATGACTGCTTTATATTTTTCACGTTTTGTCTTGTAAACGCGGTCATTCATGTCATTACGGGCAATGGGGCGGTTAGTCGGAATAACCACTACATCCAGTTTGTAGATGTCCCACAACTCGCCGGCTTCTGTTTCTGCCGTACCGGTCATACCGGATAGTTTGTGGTACATACGGAAATAGTTCTGTAATGTAATGGTGGCAAAAGTCTGGGTGGCAGCTTCTACTTTCACGCCTTCTTTGGCTTCGATGGCTTGGTGCAAACCGTCAGAATAACGACGTCCTTCCATGATACGTCCCGTCTGCTCATCCACAATCTTCACTTGGCCGTCAATTACCACATATTCGTCATCTTTCTCGAACATGGTGTATGCCTTCAACAGTTGGTTGATGGTATGCACACGTTCGCTTTTGATGGCATAGTTGGTCATCAGGGCATCCTTCTTTTCAAGGCGCTGTTCGTCTGTCAGCTCTGTTTCGTTTTCCAAGGCAGAGAGTTGCGCTGTGATATCGGGGAGTACGAAGAAAGTGGGGTCCTCTACATTGCTACTAATCAAGTCTACGCCCTTGTCCGTCAAATCCACGCTGTTCATTTTCTCTTCGATAACGAAGTACAGCGGGTCAGTCACCTCGTGCATGCGCTTGTTGTTCTGCTCCATGTAGATTTCTTCGGTCTTCAGCATACCGGCCTTGATGCCTTGTTCGCTGAGGAACTTGATGAGTGCCTTGTTCTTGGGCAGGCACTTGTGACTGCGGTACAAAGCGAGGAAGCCTTCTTCCTGGTCTTTCTTATCGTTCGATGCAATTAGGCGCTTGGCATCGGCCAGGTATTGGGTAGCCAGTTTTTTCTGAGCTTCTACCAGACGTTCCACTTGCGGGCGGAGCTGTTCGAAGAGTTGGTCATCGCCTTTTGGAACCGGTCCGGAGATAATCAGCGGAGTACGGGCATCATCAATCAATACTGAGTCCACCTCATCGACAATGGCATAATTATGTTGGCGTTGTACCAGGTCTTTGGGGCTGATAGCCATGTTGTCACGCAGGTAGTCGAAACCGAATTCATTGTTTGTACCGAACGTGATATCTGCCAGATAAGCTTTGCGACGGGCATCAGAGTTGGGCTGGTGCTTGTCGATGCAATCTACACTCAAACCGTGGAACATGTAAAGAGGACCCATCCATTCGGAGTCACGTTTTGCCAGATAGTCGTTCACTGTTACCACGTGCACGCCGTTACCAGTTAGGGCATTGAGGAATACCGGTAGGGTAGCTACCAATGTCTTACCTTCACCGGTTGCCATTTCGGCAATCTTACCTTTATGTAGAACCACACCACCGAATAGCTGTACATCATAATGTACCATGTTCCATACAGTATCGTTACCACCTGCTATCCAATGGTTCTGGTAGATGGCTTTATCGCCTTCGATGCGTACAAAGTCTTTAGTGGCAGCCAGTTGGCGGTCAAAATCGGTAGCTGTAACCACTATTTCTTCATTTTCAGAGAATCGTTTGGCTGTTTCCTTTACAATAGAGAAAGCGGTGGGTAATACTTCGTCCAGCGCTTTTTCATAAATTTCCAATATCTCTTTCTCGATTTTGTCGATTTGGTTGAAGAGGTCTTCGCGTTTTTCCAGTTCGGTATCTTCAACGCTGGCTTTCAGTTCTTCCACTTTGGCGCGTTGTTCGGCTGCCGAATCGTGGATGTAGGCTTTCAGTTCTTCTGTCTTGGCGCGTAGGGCGTCGTTGTCGAGTTTGGCTACTTCCGGGTAAGCGGCTTTGATTTTCTCCACCCACGGTTGTATTTCTTTCATGTCGCGTGTGGATTTGTTGCCGAAAATCGAGCTTAAAAATTCATTAAATCCCATTATATATTTGTTTTTATTATTATTGCTGAGTTAGTTGAGCGTGCAAAGTTACTGATTTCTATACAGATTATCCAGATTTGCACAGATTATTTTAGAATCAAAAGTCAAGGGGAGATGCTGTACTTGCATTAGGGGCGCGGATGCGCATTACACTTGCCAAGGTAGGGGCAATGCGGTCAATACTGATGGGGGTACGGATGGTTTCAGCCTTCATTCCACCTCCCAATAAAATGAGGGGAGCAGGAATATCGGCCGTACGTACTACACGGTTATCAGTACTATTTTCCTGCATGATAGTCCAGCCCGGGAGTATTTCCATGAGCAAATCGCCAGAGCGCTTGCGATGAAAACTATTGCGTATACGTTCTATTTGCGGTGACCAGGGGCCCAAAAGCAGGCGATGAGCTGAATATACTTCGCTCACGCCACTAAACTGAACCAGAAATTCGGCAGATTTTTCTTGAATTTCAGTCAGGCTCAACTGCTTGTTCTCAATAAGTTTATGGTTGAGATAGATTTGTTGGTCATAATAAGCTTCCACATATTGTCCCTCGCCATAGGATGCCATGAGGTACATGTTTAGCAGGGCGGCACAGCGGTTCAGGTAGAATTCACCACCCGGTATCCGGTATACGCCCGGGTCGGCAGCTTCCGGGTCGGCATAGCCGGTGGAGGTGATGCAGAAAAGTACGTTGTGGAGCCCAACTTTACGTTCTATGAGCTCTAATAAGGAAGCTATACTACGGTCCAGTCGCACGTAGGTGTCTTGCATTTCCATGGCACATTCCTGCGTACTTCGGTGGTTATAATTTCCTGCGTAGTAAGTCAGCGATAATAGGTCGGGCACGTCATCTTGTCCGATAGTGCTCTTATTCAGCAGCTCTTCGGTCAGCAGGTTGACTTCCTCATTGATGAAAGGGCTGGTTATCAAGCGGCGGAACTTGTTTGTCCGTTCACCATCCAGCTTGTATTTGAATGGCTCGTTGCGCCATTCGGGCAGAAATGTATAGTTGGTAAAAGGAAGTGCAGGTGTCCATACCATATCCTTGATACGGTAGTCAGGAGATTTCCGGTCGTTGTATTGGCTCAGCCACCACGGAAATTCATTATAATAAGTCGTACTGCACCATTTTCCGGTATTGTTATTAAGCCAGAAAGCACCGTTCCCCGCGTGCCCGGCACCCAATATGGCGGCATCGCGGAAAGGCGCGATGGCATAAACCAGACCTTTGTTGCGGGTAGCTATTTTCAGCTCGTCGGCAATAGTAGAGGTCAGTAATTGGGAGGGGGAAGTGCTTTCGTCGGTATAGTTGCCCATGAAGTTGGGGTCTTCTACACAGTTTATGGGGCGTAGTGTACCTGCATCCAGCCACTGCTCTGCAATGATACCGTTCATGGACGGTGTTGTTCCGGTATAGATGGCGGCAATGGCCGAGGCTCGGTCCGTTCCGCAAAAAGGAAATTCTGCTTGACGGAATACTTTACCTTCACGCAGTAAGCGCTTAAACCCCTTTTCTCCGTATAAGGACGAAAATGCTTCCATATAGTCTGTACGCAACTGGTCAATGGTCAATGTTACCACCAGCTTTGGGGAGGCAGGCAGCGGTTGGGCTTGCAGACCACTGAATGTAAGTGCGAGTATGGAAGTTATCAGTCCTTTTTTCATTACTTTCGTTTGTATGTTAGAATGAGGTTGCTTGCAGAACGTATCAGCAAACACAGTGCCAAAGGTAATACTGCTGGCGGAATTCTCTGCGGAATTATTGTCCAAAGCCCTATAAAAAGTGTTAAAACTACAAAATCAACCAGCATATAGTGGCTTATTTCCCTTTTTCGTACCCTGGATAGCATGAATGGAAGGCAGAAAAGGTGAAATGGATGGAATACAAATAATATATAATTGGGACTTACTGCCGGATGCTGTGAGAATAGTGCTAAAAATGCCAGTATACATCCAGCCATTCCGGCAACCAAGAAGAGTATGAGGTCTATGCCCCAAAGAGTTTTCCCTCTTCGTATGCCGTAAATGCTGATGCCTGCTACAAGTATCAGTAATAGCGAAGCCGACTGCATCGGTGTGATGCCTCTGCTGACGAAGTCGGCTGGTGTTTTACCCGTTACTACGATTTTTTCTTCTTTGGCAACCAGTGGCCGTGCTTGTCCTTCTTTGTCCACAATCTGCGCTTTATTGAAATACTCCTGCATGTAGAAGGGGACGAACATTGCCAGCCGCCGGTTGATGGGTTCGTCTGCTTTGCTGCCCATGCATAGGTCCATGCCGAAACGTGACCACAAATGGCCTTCACTGTATTTATGCAGCAAATCCCTGAAAGAGATTCCCGTACTGTTAGCAGTCATATTGTCAGCGTATTGCAGAGTGCCGTTGATGGCACGCTCTATCTGGTCCCGCGGGCGGGTGGCACAATTGTCGTAGAAAAAATTGTAGCGGTATACTCGGTTTTCAGGGCGGTAGTTCTCTGTTAATAGTGCTATCAGGCGTTCTTTTTCCTCTTCTGTTAGGTTTAACGTTTGTTGCCAGACATCGCGTCCCAGATAGTTGTATTCGGCGGCGAAATGCTCATAATCGGTTACTCCAAGTTGATAATCCGTTTCTCCCAAGGCAAAACGGAAGATGAAGTTAGGGGCGTTGAAGTTGAACATGCCGTAATTGAAGACGGCGTCAATGCCACGTGTATAGTTCTCGTACCGTATGGCAGTGTGTCCGAATAGGGAATAAATCTCTCCTCCTGCAGCGCAAGTCAGTAGGCTGACGCGTACGGAGTCTGTTGCAGCAGTCTTTTGCTGTTGTGTCACCTGGGCATTTGCTGAAGGCAAACAGAAGAAAAAGATTACTATATATATATGTATAAGTAGGCTTCGTTTCATGCTGCAAACTTACGGAAAAAACTAATATTATCCCAATTTGTGATTAGGAACTAAAGCGGTTATTCGCGTTATCCCGGTCATCTGTGTCCGAAGAATCTTTTTTAATTATGAACTTGATACAATTCTTAATTCGCATTATTGGTTGTTTTGAATCAACTGTCGAGTACGAGTGGTAGGTATTTTCTATTTACAAACGATACGGGTGCAAGAAATAGTGGTATATTGAACCTGATTCAGTCGTATACTGAATGCCATTCAATCGTATACTGAATAGGGCTCAGTCGTATACTGAATGTAGCGCATTTAGCTGTATTGATAATCAGGTGGTTGTGGTATGATGTTGCGGCTTTAATAAATCTCAACAGAATGTAGAAGTGGCATTGTGGTTGTTTGGTGTGGATGTGAATAAGAATTCTTGTGCAGTTGTTCTTCTAATAAAGAGATGGTTTCTGCTGAATTTCAATATTAATGTTATATCTTTGCGCCGCTAAATTTATGCAATACGGTGAATCTCATTATTGATATAGGAAATACAATCGCCAAGATGGCGGTGTTTGATGGTGGACGTATCGTGGAGGTGGTGTATGACTCCAATCTGACGTTGGAACGGTTGCCTGAAGTATGCCGTACATATACGATTGAAAAAGCGATAGTGGCTACTGTCATTGATTTGAGTAGAGAGGTGTTGTCGCAACTGGAAGATATGGCTGTCCCCATTCTGTGGCTCAATGAAAAGACTTCTCTTCCGGTAGAAAACCTCTATGAAACTCCCCGGACGCTGGGGTATGATCGTATGGCGGCGGTGGTAGGAGCCAATGAGCAATTTCCTGGCAGGGATATACTGGTGATTGATGCCGGTACCTGTATCACTTATGAGTTTGTCGATGCTGCTGCCCGCTATCATGGCGGGAATATCTCTCCCGGCCTGCAGATGCGTTTCAAGGCGCTTCATCAGTTTACCGGACGGCTTCCAATGGTGGCTCTTGAGGGGCGGATGGTGCCCATGGGGAAGGATACCGATACGGCTATCCGTGCCGGAGTACTGAAGGGTATTGAATATGAAATTTCAGGTTACATTACGGTTATGAAGCATAAATATCCTGAACTTTTGGTTTTTTTAACGGGCGGGGATGATTTTTCTTTTGATACAAACTTAAAAAGTATCATCTTTGCAGACAGATTTTTAGTGTTGAAAGGATTAAATAGAATTTTAAACTATAATAATGACAGGCTATAGACAAACACTGTTAGTGCTCTTGCTCACGATATTATCAGGAGCGGCAGTCGCTCAAAATAATACAAATTCTCCCTATACACGATATGGATATGGACAGTTATCTGAACAAGGCTCGAGCAACAGTAGGGCGATGGGTGGTATTGCCTATGGTTTACGGGACAAGTATCAGACTAACTTTGCTAATCCTGCATCCTATACGGCGGTAGATTCGCTGACTTTTATCTTCGATGGAGCAGTCTCTCTACAGAATACAAATCTCAGTAACGGTACTCTGAAACGAAATGCCAAGAATTCCAGTTTTGACTATATCACGATGCAGTTTCGTGCAAGTAAATGGGCTGCCATAAGCTTGGGGTTGCTGCCTTATTCAAACGTTGGATACAGTATGGGAGAATATCGGGAAGATACGGAATTTCCAGACAAATCTACTACGGTAAGCTATTCGGGAGAAGGAGGCTTGCACCAGCTTTATTTAGGTGCCGGTTTTAAAATAATTAAAAATCTTTCTGTCGGTGCGAATTTTTCGTATCTTTGGGGAGATATAACAAGAACCGCTGTGGAGACCTTTCCGTCCAGTTCAAGTGTATTTCCTATTACAATACAGTCTAATGTGGCTGTAAAGAGTTATAAGTTGGATTTTGGAGCGCAGTACACTCACCAGTTTGGGAAAAAACATGTTGCAACGTTGGGAGTTGTCTTTTCTCCGGGGCATGATCTGAGTAACGATGCGTACGAAGTTACGCAGACTGGTAATAGCAATACGGGAGCTACTTCGGTAACAAGGGATACTGTCGTTACTTGTGGCATTCCGACAACATTTGGCGCAGGTGTGACCTACGTGTACGACAACCGACTGACTGTAGGCGCGGATGTAATGTTCCAGAATTGGAGTAAAGTGAGTTATATGAACAATGACGAGGCGTTTTGCGACCGTGGAAGAATATCCGTTGGTGCAGAGTATCTGCCGAATCCTATGGGACGAAGTTATTTGTCTCATGTGAAGTATCGTTTGGGAGCTTATTATTCCAAACCTTATTATAAGATAGACGGTGTACGTGCCGCTGATGAATACGGCGTTACTGCCGGTTTTGGATTGCCCATACCGAGAACCCGTTCCGTATTGAGTCTTTCTGCACAATACGTGCGGACTAAAGGAACCCAAGCAGCGTTCTTGAACGAAAATACATTGCGTATTTGTATCGGAGTAACCTTTAACGAACGCTGGTTCTTCAAGCGTAAAGTGGATTAATGGAAATTGAATAGACAAAAAATATAACAACTAAAATTTAAATACAATGAAAATTAAGACGCTTGTGGCTGTCTTGCTCCTTTCGGGTGGAGTGACCAGCACTTTCGCACAGACTGAAAATTGTAATTCGAACAGTAGTATCTCTCATGAAGCAGTGAGAGCTGGTAACTTTAAGGATGCATACGCTCCTTGTATGGCTGTATTGAAGGATTGTCCTACACTGCGGTATTACACATTTACAGATGCTCAGAAGATTTTAGTGGGTTTCTTGAGTCAGATTAAGGATAGAAATTCTGCTGATTACAAGAAGTATTTTGATGAGTTGATGGATGTATATGATTTGAGAATGAAGTACATTCCTGAATTCATTGGTAAGGGAATGAAGGGCGTGCCGAGTGTGGCTGATGCCTTGGGTGCCAAAGCTGTGGATTATCTTCAGTTCGCTCCTGCTCCGGACCTTAATACGGCTTATAATTGGCTGAAAGAATCTGTTCATGCTGAAAAGGGTGGTTCCAAAGGTGCGGTGTTGCACTATTTCCTGGATACTTCCATGCAGAAGGTAAAGGCTGATGATAATCATACCGACCAGTTCTTCCAGGATTATATTGATGCTTCCAAGTATGCAGATGACGCACTTGCTGCTGAAACCAAGGAAGCTAAGAAGGCTAACTTGCAAGCTATCAAGGATAACCTCGTGGCCATGTTCATTCAGAGTGGTGTAGCTGATTGTGAATCTTTGCAGAATATCTATGGTCCTAAGGTGGAAGCAAGCAAGACTGACTCCGCTTTCTTGAAGAAGGCATTGAACATCCTGAAATTGATGAAGTGCAACGAAAGCGAAGTTTACTTCAAGGCATCTGAGTACATGTATCAGATTGACCCGACTGCCGATGCAGCTGTAGGTGTAGCATACATGTACTATAAAAAAGGTGACTATGACAATGCCGTGAAGTATTTTGATGAAGCATTGGCTAAAGAAACAGATAATGACAAGAAGGCTGAAATGGCATACGCTACTGCCGCAGCCTTGATGCAGGCCAAGAAACTCTCTCAGGCAAGAAGCTACTGCCAAAAGGCTATGAGCTTTAAGGAGAACTATGGAGAGCCTTATATTTTACTGGCACAGCTTTACGGCTCCAATCCTAACTGGACCGATGAGCCTGCTCTGAATAAGTGTACTTACTTTGTAGTAATTGACAAGCTGCAGAGAGCTAAAGCTGTAGATCCTTCAGTTACAGAACGTGCTAACGAATTGATTAGTACTTATTCCCGCCACACTCCCCAGGCTAAAGACCTCTTTATGTTGGGTTACAAAGCTGGTGACCGTATCACTATCGGTGGATGGATAGGTGAATCTACAACTATCAGATAAAATCATGTTGCTACAACCCATCAACATTGTTTATCATAAAAATGCGAGCATAACCATTGTCCTTGGGGCAATGGTTATGCTTCTTTTATTTTCTTCGTGTTCCGGGAAGAAGAAGGAGCTGGGAGATGCCATTACCGAGCGTGACTCTATGGCAGTGATGGATACCCGCGGGGTGACTACACTGGTTTCTGATTCCGGTGTAACGCGTTACCGCATCAATACGGAAGAGTGGCTGGTCTTTGACCGGAAGAATCCTCCTTACTGGGCTTTTGAAAAGGGGGTCTATTTGGAGAAGTTCGACTCTATCTTCCAAGTGGAGGCGAGTATCAAGGCTGATACAGCCTACTTCTTTAATAAGGAAGAGTTATGGAAACTGATGGGGAATGTGCATATACAGAATTTGAAAGGTGAGCAGTTTGATACAGAGCTGCTGTATTGGGACCAGCGGACACAAAGAATTTATTCGGATGAGTTTATCCGTATCGAACAGCCTGACCGTATCATTACGGGACATGGCTTTGAATCCAACCAGCAGATGACCGTTTACACGATTCGCAAGCCGGAGGGCATCTTCTATGTTGACGAGGAAGCTGCCGCAGCAGACAGCTTGCAGACTGATACCATAAATTGATAAAATGGATACCGTTATTTTTTTATTGATAACCATGGCTTTCTCCGCTTTCTTTTCAGGAATGGAGATTGCCTTTGTTTCCGTAGATAAACTGCGTTTTGAGATGGAAAGGAAGTCAGGCGTCACTTCCAGTATCATTTCCTATTTCCTTCGCAACCCGAATAACTTCATCTCGACCATGCTGGTGGGTAATAACATCGCGCTTGTCATTTATGGTATCTTGATGGCACAAATCATAGAGGTGAATCTTCTTGCCGGAATTATTTCCAATCATTTTGTAATGGTGTTGGTGCAAACTGTAATTTCCACTCTTATTATTTTGGTAACCGGTGAGTTCTTGCCGAAGACTTTGTTTAAAATCAATCCCAATCTGATGCTGAGGGTATGTGCCATTCCTTTATTCATATGTTATGTCATTCTGTTTCCTGTTTCAAAGTTTGCATCGGGATTGTCGTATCTGTTCCTTCGGATATTTGGGATGAAAGTAAACAAGGAGGCGTCGGCCAAGGCTTTTGGCAAAGTGGATTTGGATTACTTCATCCAGTCGAGCATAGAGAATGCGGAAAGTGAAGAAGAACTGGATGCAGAGGTAAAGATATTCCAAAATGCGCTTGACTTTTCGAATATAAAGATACGCGACTGTATTGTACCGCGTACAGAGGTGGTAGCTGTAGATCTGACCACTACATTGGAAGAATTGAAATGTCTTTTTGTGGAGTCGGGTATTTCCAAAATCATAGTATATGATGGAAATATAGATAATGTGGTGGGATATATTCACTCGTCGGAGATGTTCAGGAATCCGGTGGACTGGAGGAATAACGTGAAGGAAGTGCCTATTGTACCCGAAACGATGTCGGCCCACAAACTGATGAAACTGTTCATGCAGCAGAAAAAAACGATTGCTGTAGTGGTAGACGAATTCGGTGGTACGGCGGGTATCGTCTCTTTGGAGGATTTGGTGGAAGAAATTTTCGGCGATATTGAGGATGAGCATGATAATACGTCCTATGTATGTAAGCAGCTGGGTGAACGTGAATATGTGCTTTCGGCCCGTCTGGAAATAGAAAAGGTAAATGAGACTTTCGGGCTCGACCTGCCGGAATCGGATGATTATCTGACAGTGGGCGGTCTGATTCTGAACCGTTATCAAAGTTTCCCGAAGCTGCATGAAGTGATTGAAGTGGATAATTATCAGTTTAAAATAATCAAGGTAACAGCCACTAAAATTGAGTTGGTAAGACTGAAAGTCATTGAATAATTTCATTTAGGCGTAATTTTTTAAAGAATAAATGGATGCGTATTAGCATTTTTTGTATCTTCGTGCGCTAAAATGAACATGTTAGGAAAATAATAATAAACAAATAAATCATATTAACTAAAATGGCAACATTACAAAACATTCGGTCTAAAGGACCTTTATTGGTGATTGTTATTGGTTTGGCGCTGTTTGCTTTCATCGCAGGTGACGCGTGGAAAGTGCTTCAGCCACACCAGTCACAAGACGTAGGTGAAGTGAACGGGGAATCAATTTCCGCTCAGGATTTTCAAGCATTGGTAGAAGAATATACAGAAGTCATCAAGTTCTCCAGTGGCAACAGTGCATTGAGCGATGAGCAGACAAACCAAATCAAAGATGAAGTATGGAGAACATACGTCAATAATAAGCTGATTGAAAAGGAAGCAAAGAAACTCGGTCTGGTTGTATCGAAGGCTGAGATTCAGGCTATCATTAATGCCGGTGTGCATCCGATGCTGCAACAGACTCCGTTCCGTAATCCTCAGACCGGTGCGTTTGATAAGGATATGTTGAAGAAGTTCTTGGTGGACTATTCAAAAATGAATAAGGCACAGATGCCTTCACAATATGCAGAATACTATGAATCCATGTACAAGTTCTGGTCTTTCCTCGAAAAGTCCCTTATCCAGGCACGTCTTCAGGAGAAGTATCAGGCTTTGATTACAAAATCTCTTTTCTCCAACCCGGTAGAAGCTCAGGACGCTTTTGATGCAAGAGTAGAGCAGTCAGACCTGCTGCTTGCTGCAGTTCCCTATTCTTCTATCGTTGACTCTACCATCGTTATCAAGGATTCCGATTTGAAAGCTGCATACGACAAGAAGAAAGAACAGTTCAAGCAATATGTGGAAACTCGCAATATCAAGTTCATTGATGTGCAAGTTACTGCAAGTGCAGAAGACAGAGCTGCTCTCCAGAAGGAAATGGAAGAATACACCGAACAACTTACTGCCAATCCTTCTGACTATACTACCTTCATCCGTTCTACCGGTTCCGAAGCTCCTTATACAGACTTGTTCTACACTACTAAGTCTCTGCCTGCTGATGTGACAGCCCGTTTGGACTCTGTTGCGGTGGGTGGTGTGTTCGGGCCTTATTATAACGTATCTGACAATACCCTCAACTCTTTCAAGAAATTGGCTACTGCTGCCATGCCGGACTCTATCGAGTTCCGTCAGATTCAGGTAGTTGCCGAAGATGCTGAAAAGACGAAGACTTTGGCCGACAGCATCTACAATGCTATTAAGGGTGGTGCCAGCTTTGCTGAAGTTGCGAAGAAGTACGGTCAGACCGGTGAACCTACCTGGATTTCTTCTGCTAACTACGAAGGCGCACAGATTGACGGTGACAACTTGAAATACATTACCGCTGTCACAACTTTGGGACAGAACGAACTGACCAATCTGGCGTTGGGACAAGCAAATGTCATTTTGCAAGTAACCAACAAGAAGGCTGTCAAGGATAAATATAAGGTAGCCGTAATCAAGCGTCCGGTAGAATTCAGCAAGGAAACTTACAGCAAGGCATACAATGAGTTTAGCCAGTTCATCGCTGCAAACAATACTTTAGAGAAAATGATTGCCAATGCGGAAGATGCCGGTTACAAGTTGCTGGATAGAGCCGACTTGTACAGCTCTGAACATGGTATCGGTGGTATCAGAGGAACCAAAGATGCTTTGAAATGGGCGTTTGAGGCAAAAGCCGGTGAAGTTTCCGGTTTGTACGAATGTGGCGAGAGCGACCGTATGCTGGTAGTAGGTGTTGCAAGTATTGTTCCTGAAGGTTATCGCCCACTGGCTTTGGTAAAGGACCAGTTGAGAGCTGAAATTCTCCGTGACAAGAAAGCAGAGAAGATTATGGCTGATATGAAGGCTGCCAATGCAACTTCGTTCGAGCAGTACAAGAATATGGCAAATGCTGTTAGTGATTCTGTAAAGCACGTTACTTTCTCTGCTCCTGCCTATATCCCGGCATTGCGTAGCAGCGAACCTCTGGTAGGCGCATACGCTTCTATTGCCGAAGTGAACAAGCTGAGTGCTCCTATCAAGGGTAACGGTGGTGTATTCGTTCTGCAACCTTATGCAAAAGAGAAGCTGAACGAAACATTCAACAAGGAAACTGAAGAGGCTAACTTGGCTAACATGCACGCACGCATGGCAAGCCAGTTCATCAGTGACTTGTATCTGAAAGCCAACGTAAAAGACCAACGTTATTTATTCTTCTAAGAATAGAAAACCCATATTGAAAAGCCGTTCGGTACTCCCGGGCGGCTTTTTCATTCTCTGTACATTTCATTTTCTATACTCTCCGTTGTCTTTGTGCAACTTTATTCCTACCTTTGCATTCTTGAAAGAGTTTTGTTTTTAATGAAAAACGATATGCAGAAACGACCTCTATTGGGCTTGACGCTCTCTGAATTGCAGAATGTGGTGAAGAATCTGGGAATGCCCGGTTTCTCTGCCAAGCAGATAGCTTCCTGGCTGTATGACAAGAAGGTGACTTCTATAGACGAAATGAGCAATCTTTCGTTGAAGCATCGGGAATTGCTGAAAGAAATCTATGAGGTAGGTGCCGAAGCGCCGGTAGATGCCATGCGCTCTGTAGACGGTACGGTGAAATACTTGTACCGGGCAGGCGAGGGGCATTTCGTGGAAGCTGTCTATATACCCGACGAAGACAGGGCTACGCTTTGTGTCTCCTCGCAGGTGGGCTGTAAGATGAATTGCAAGTTCTGTATGACCGGCAAACAAGGTTTTACTGCCAATCTGACATCCAACCAGATTATTAATCAAATCAATTCGTTGCCCGAAAGGGACAAGCTTACCAATGTGGTAATGATGGGCATGGGTGAACCACTTGATAATCTGGACGAGGTATTGAAAGCGCTGGAAATAATGACCGCCTCTTATGGGTATGCGTGGAGTCCCAAGCGTGTTACACTTTCTTCTGTGGGATTGAAGAAGGGCTTGCAGCGTTTTATTGAGGAATCGGACTGCCATCTGGCTATCAGCCTTCATTCGCCGATACCTTTGCAACGCCGCGAACTGATGCCGGCAGAGAAGGCGTTCTCCATCACGGAGATTGTGGAATTGTTAAGAAACTATGATTTTAGCAAACAGCGCAGACTATCTTTTGAATATATTGTTTTCAAAGGAGTGAATGACTCGTTACCGTATGCAAAGGAACTTCTGAAGCTGCTACGCGGGCTGGACTGCCGGATTAACCTGATTCGTTTTCATGCCATACCTGGAGTGAATCTTGAAGGGGCTGATATGGAAACCATGACTGCGTTCCGTGATTATCTGACTTCGCACGGTCTGTTTACCACTATACGGTCATCGCGTGGAGAGGATATATTTGCCGCTTGTGGCATGTTGTCCACTGCCAAGCAGGAGGAGAATAAAGAAGAATTAATATAAATTATTAACTTAGGTAGGGAGGATATTACGCATTCTTCGTAGCTTTGTGAAAAACTAAAATGATAGAGATATGAGAAAGCACTTGTTTTATTTAAGTATGGTTCTCGTACTGACACTTTTTTCCGCTTGCGGTGGTGGTAAAAAGGGTGTGTTTACTCCGACCTCCAGTGGTCGTGCGTATGAAGTTCTGGTAGTGGTGGAGCCCGGCTTGTGGGAACGTCCTGCCGGTAGGGCGCTTTTCGATGTGCTTGATTCTGATGTTCCGGGGCTTCCCCAGTCAGAACGTTCATTCCGAATCATGTATACTGCCCCTTCCAATTATGATGCCACTTTAAAACTGATTCGCAATATCATTATTGTCGATGTGAACAAGGACCTCTATACCCAGCCTAAATTCAAGTATGCAAGGAATGTATATGCTGCTCCTCAGTCTATTCTCACTATTCAGGCACCGGACGAGGCTTCGTTCGAGAAATTTGTGGAGGAGAATAGGCAGGTAATCATCGATTTCTTTACCCATGCGGAAATGAATCGTCAGATTTCAGTATTGAAGGACAAGCATAGCGACTATATAGCAACGAAGGTGAAAAGCCAGTTCGATTGCGATGTATGGGTGCCGGGCGAACTGACATCTACCAAGGAGGGTGAGAACTTCTTCTGGGCAGGTACGAATGCAGCTACCGGCGACCAGAACTTTGTAATCTACTCTTATCCTTATACGGATAAGGATACGTTTACTAAAGAATATTTTGTTCATAAACGCGATTCCGTGATGAAGGTTAATATCCCTGGTGCCCGTGAAGGCATGTATATGTCGACGGATTCTCTGATGACCGATGTACGCCCCATCAGTGTGCAGGGAGACTATGCACTGGAGGCCCGCGGCTTGTGGCGCATAAAGGGTGACTTCATGGGCGGTCCGTTCGTATCGCATGTACGTTTGGACAAGGCCAATCAGCGTATTATCGTATCTGAAATATTTATTTATTCACCTGATAAAATGAAACGTAATCTGGTACGTCAGATGGAGGCTTCGCTCTATACCTTGAAACTGCCCGGCAGCAAGCAGGAAGGTGCGGAAATTCCGGTAGGCGTAACCTCAAAAGATACTATTAATAATAAGTAATAAAAATGGAAGACAACAAAATAAGAGTCGGCATTACACAAGGCGACATTAATGGTGTAGGGTATGAAGTGATTTTAAAGACGTTTGCAGACCCGGTGATGCTGGAATTGTGCACGCCGATTATCTACGGTTCGCCTAAAGTGGCAGCTTATCATCGTAAATCATTGGACTTGCCTACCAACTTCAGTATCGTCAACTCCGCCTCCGAAGCGGTTCCCAATCGCTTGAGTGTAGTGAACTGTACGGATGATGAAGTAAAGGTTGAGTTCTCTAAACCTGACGTTGAAGCTGGTAAAGCTGCACTTGGTGCACTGGAAAAAGCCATTGAGGAATATAAGGAGGGAATGATAGACGTGATTGTCACAGCTCCCATCAACAAGCATACCATCCAGTCGGAGGAGTTTGCCTTCCCCGGACATACGGAGTATATAGAGCAAAAATTGGGAGATGGCGAGAAGGCCCTTATGATTCTGATGAAAGATGACTTCCGGGTAGCATTGGTGACCGGACATATTCCCGTTAAAGAGATAGCCGGAAGCATCACCAAAGAACTGATACAAGAAAAACTGAAGATATTCAACCGCTCCTTGAAGCAGGATTTTGCTATCAGCGCACCGCGTATTGCAGTGCTTTCGCTGAATCCGCATGCAGGAGACGGCGGATTGCTGGGAACTGAAGAGCAGGAGATTATCATTCCGGCCATCAACGAAATGGCTGCTAAGGGTATGCTTTGCTATGGTCCTTATCCGGCAGACGGGTTTATGGGCTCAGATAACTTTACCCATTTTGATGGTATCCTGGCCATGTATCACGACCAGGGGCTGGCACCGTTCAAGGCATTGGCTATGGACGAGGGCGTGAACTATACTGCCGGCTTGCCGGTGATACGCACTTCGCCTGCTCATGGCACGGCCTACGATATTGCCGGGAAAGGAATCGCCTCTGAAGATTCATTCCGGCAGGCTATCTATGTGGCAATAGATGTGTTCCGTAACCGCCAGCGTGAGAAAGAGGCACATGCAAATCCGCTGCGCAAGCAATATTACGAGAAACGTGACGATAGCGACAAACTGAAACTCGATAGTGTAGAAGAAGATTTGTAGAATGACAAAAGCGGAAATACAACAAGTAAAATTACGTTTCGGCATTATCGGCAACAATGAAGCGCTGATGCGTGCCATTGATATCGCTATCCAGGTAGCGCCCACCGACTTGTCTGTACTGATTACCGGAGAGAGTGGTGTGGGAAAGGAGAGCTTTCCGCAGATAATACACCAGTACAGCCGGCGCAAGCATGGACAGTACATTGCCGTGAACTGTGGAGCCATTCCCGAAGGGACGATTGACTCGGAACTGTTCGGTCATGAGAAGGGCGCATTTACCGGGGCTATCGGCGAACGGAAGGGGTATTTCGGTGAGGCTAACGGCGGAACAATCTTCCTTGATGAAGTCGGCGAATTGCCTTTGCCTACCCAGGCACGCTTGTTGCGTGTGCTCGAGAGCGGTGAATTCATCAAAGTAGGTTCTTCTAAGGTGGAAAAGACCGATGTGCGTATTGTTGCCGCTACCAATGTAAACTTGACACAAGCCATTGCTGACGGACGTTTTCGTGAAGACTTGTATTACCGTTTGAACACAGTTCCTATTCAGGTCCCTCCATTGCGCGAACGCGGTGAAGACGTGGTGCTGCTGTTCCGAAAGTTTGCTTCGGACTTTGCAGAAAAGTACCGTATGCCTGCCATTCAGCTGACGGAAGACGGCAAGCAAGTGTTGCTGGGCTACTCATGGCCGGGTAATGTGCGCCAGTTGAAGAATATCACCGAGCAGATATCCATCATTGAGACCAATCGTGAAATCAATGCATCCATACTGAAGGGCTATCTGCCTGAGCAGAACAATATGCAGCGCCTGCCTGCCTTGTTTGGAGTGAAGGAGGACAAGAGCTTCGGGAGTGAACGGGAAATTCTCTACCAGGTTCTGTTTGATATGCGCCAGGATGTAACGGACTTGAAAAAGTTGGTGCATGAGATTATGGCTGAAAGGGGAACGGTAGCCAATCCGGCGGTTGCCACATCGGCCTACTATACGCCGGCTACTCCGGCGGTGGTACCTCCGGTAACATCCAGTGTCCCCACCATTATACATCCTTCGGTAAAGCCGGTTACTCCGGTGGACGATGATTTCCAGGATACGGAAGAATATGTGGAGGAGTCACTCTCCCTGGATGAAGTGGAGAAAGAAATGATACGTAAGGCGCTTGAAAAACATCACGGCAAGCGTAAGAGTGCGGCTCAGGATTTGAATATCTCTGAGCGTACGTTATACAGAAAGATAAAAGAATATGGATTGGATTAAAAAAGCGGCATTTGCTTCCTTGTTGGTAAGCTTGTTATTTCTGGTGAATTCATGTAGTATGAAGTTGGGACTTGCTCCGATAAGCTCTATCGACTATACAAAGGTAAAAACGATTTCCATTGCCGATTTCCAGAACCGGGCAGAGTATGTATATGCACCGCTGGCAACAGAATTTAACCAGAAAATGAAGGATATGTTCATTCAGCAGACTCGCCTGCAACTGGTGAATTCCGGAGGAGACCTGGAAATAGACGGAGAAATAACCGGCTACAATCAATATAATGAATCGGTGGATGCCAGCGGCTACTCTTCGAAGGTGAAGGTGACGCTGACTGTCAACGTGCGCTACACCAATAACACGAACCATGAGGAGGACTTTGAACAGCAGTTCTCGGCTTTCCAGACCTATGATTCCTCAAAATTGCTGACCGAAGTGCAGGACCAGCTGATAACCTTGATGGTGAAAGACATTGCCGAACAGATTTTCAATGCAACTGTAGCTAACTGGTAAACTCATGACGCCTACCCATTTGCAACAATGGATTCAGCATCCCGAGACGCTGAATAGGGATACTTTGTACGAGCTTCGCACATTGGTGGCACGCTATCCTTATTTCCAGTCGCTCCGTTTGCTCTATCTGAAAAACCTCTATCTACTGCACGACATCAACTTTGGCGCGGAGTTGCGCAAGGCTGTGTTGTATGTGGCAGACCGTCGTGTGCTGTTTTACTTTATAGAGGGTGACCGCTATACTTTGAAATCCCGGAAGGTCTCGTCGCTGTTTTCCGGCGATTTGGAGAAAGAGCCGAGTGTGGACCGTACCCTTTCCTTGATTGACGCATTTCTGGCTACTGTTCCCGAAGAGCATTCACAGCATACGGAGCTGGATTATGCGGTGGATTATACGGCCTATTTAATGCAGGAAGAACCCGGTGTGGATGCAGAAGATGAGTCGGAAGTGCCTAAACTGCGCGGGCATGAATTGATAGATGACTTTATCCAAAAGAGTGAGTCTTCGGATGCCTCGGATACGAGAAGGGAGTTTCTTGTAGAGAAGGAGGAAGAGACTGAAGAAGAGGAAGAACCCTCAGTATCGCCGGTAACGGAAGAGTTGGACGATAGCTGTTTTACGGAAACTTTAGCCAAAATCTATATAAAACAGCACCGATATGACAAGGCGCTTGAAATTATTAAAAAATTAAGTTTGAATTATCCAAAAAAAAATGCTTACTTTGCAGACCAAATCAGATTTTTGGAGAAATTGATTATTAACGCTAAATCAAAATAACAAAATGTATTTATTATTAGTTATCTTAATGCTGATTGCATCTGTGCTGATGTGCTTCATTGTATTGATTCAAAATTCTAAAGGAGGTGGTCTGGCATCAGGCTTTTCATCATCCAACCAAATTATGGGTGTGCGCAAGACTACGGACTTTTTGGAAAAAGCAACCTGGACTCTGGCAGCTGTCATGGTAGTCTTCAGTATTGTTTCTGCTTACACTATTCCTTCTTCCACAGGCAAGGGCGGTGATGTGATTCTGGAACAGGCGCAACAAGAAGAAAAAACTAATCCTTATAACATGCCCGTAGGTACAGAAGCTCCGCAATCGGAGGCCCCTGCAGCTACAACTCCGGCTGAAGCTCCTGCTCCTGCAGCAGAAGCCCCTGCAGCAGAATAAGATAAGGATATTGCGGATGACTCCCGCTTGGAAAAATAAGAGAAAGGTTGATACTGAAAAGGTGTCAGCCTTTTTTCGTTTTGATGAAGTATTTATTTACCTTTGTCAGCAATTTATGCAATCTGATTAATAAATTGAAATCCAAATAGTACAATGACAGAACAACTCAAACTTAAATTGAATGATTCCAAGGCTACCCGTTGGGGGGCATTGGTGATTGTTGCCTTCACGATGATGGCAGCTTATTATGTAAACGACGTGGTAGCACCGTTGAAGACAATGTTGGAAACGGACTTGGCTTGGTCGAGTACCGATTTCGGATTCTTTACCGGTGGTTATAGTTTTCTGAATGTTTTTTTCCTGATGTTGATTTGGGGAGGATTAATCCTCGACCGCTTTGGTATCCGTTTCACCGGAAAGCTGGCAACTATCCTGATGGTAGGTGGTACAGCACTTGAATACTATGCAATGACGGGACTTGCCGGTGCCGACGCGACTTTATTCGGAATCAATGAAATATTGGGCTATAAAACGGGTGTGTTTGTTGCTTTTGCCGGTTATTCCATTTTTGGAGTAGGAGCGGAGGTCGCCGGTATTACAGTTTCCAAAATCATAGCCAAGTGGTTTAAGGGGAAAGAGCTTGCCACGGCTATGGGGGTACAAGTTGCTTTAGCACGTATCGGTTCGCAAGCCGGTTATGCCGTAGCCATTCCTTTGGCCCGTGCTTTCGGTATTTCCACACCGGTGTTGTTGGGTTTGGTTCTGTTGTTGGGCGGTATGATTGCTTTCTTCATCTTTGCAGTGATGGACAAGAAGCTGGACAAACAGATGGAAGCTGCTGCCATTGCTGCCGGTACGGAAGATGAGGAAGAGAAGTTCTCTTTTAAGGATGTGAAGAATATTCTGGTCAATCCCGGTTTCTGGCTGATAGCATTGCTGTGTGTATTGTTCTACTCTTGTGTATTCCCATTCCAGAAGTTTGCTTCCGAGTTGATGATTATCAAATACGGTATCAATGAGAATGTGGCCGGTACATTTGCCGGACTTCCGGCATTGGGAGCGCTGATTCTGACTCCGGTCTTTGGTGGTTTCATTGACAAGCGGGGCAAGTCCGCATCTATCATGCTGCTGGGCTCGGCCATGCTGATATGTGTGCATTTCATTTATGCTATTCCCGATATAAACTATTGGCTGGTAGCTATTGTGCTGATGATAATTTTGGGTATCGCTTTCTCACTGGTACCTTCTGCCATGTGGCCGGCTGTGGCCAAGATATTCCCGGTAAGCCAGTTGGGTACGGCATACGCATTGATTTTCTTTATCCAGAATATCGGTCTTTGGGGTATTCCTACATTGATAGGGTGGGTGCTTGATGCCTATTGTATATCCGGCAAGAAACCAGATGGAACGAATATGTATGACTATACGGTGCCTATGTGCATTTTTACCGGTATTGCCTGCTTGTCCCTTATAGTGGCTCTACTGCTGAAGAAGGCAGACAAGAAGTATGGTTATAAGCTGGAAGAGCCTAATATTCAGAAATAATAGGAAAAGCGGATACCGTATGATGGAAATACCCGAAGGAAAAGTAAGTCTGTTGGACGCTGTTCCGGTCCGCTGTGGACATATAACAACCGAATGGGAAGGTGAGTGCGCCGTACTCGCCTACCCACGGTTTAAATACGAATGGATGCGTCGTTTTTTATTGCCGAAGGGGATGTCTCCTGACATCCATGTGAGGCTGGAAGAACACGGTACAGCTGTCTGGAATCTGATAGATGGACATCGTACCGTGCGCGAAATCATCTCTCTACTTGCCAGGCACTTTGGGGAGGAAGATAATTATATTCCCCGGGTCACCGCCTACGTAATGCAGTTGCGTAAGGATGGATTTATCCAGTTGACAATCCGGAATTAGAATTCCTTTATTCCCTATCCACTTTTATCAATCCTCCCGTTGCCGTATCAAACAGCACTTTGATGGTAGAATTCTTGTTGAACAGTACCGGTGCGAGGTATTCTACGGTGCCGAATTGGGTAATGGGAAGTTGGTCGTCAAACAATTTCTTATTGTTATACATCAATGTCACTTGTGCCTTGCCCGGAAGGTTATAGGCTACACCGTCCACTTTCTTTTTGCCTTCCTCGGTGGCAGATACATCGGGACTTTTGAGGTCGGTGACGCTGATATAATACGGTTCACCGGCAAGGTCATTATTGGCCACCACTCCCAGCTTTCGGGAAAAACGGAAAGCCACCTCATCTTTCATCTCTTTAGGCGTCAGCCGGATGGTGAATGTCTTGGGTTCTTTCTTTATTTTGCCCGAGAACATTTCCGTCATAGCCGTTTCCTGCTGGTTCAGATTGTCAAGCATCAGCTTGAGTTGGGCGCCGTCCTTGGGCATATTGTCTGCTTCGCCGCGCAGGAGGGCATTCTTGCTTTCGCGGATGCTGTATATTTCCTTGGCCACCAGCTCGGCCATCTTGGCACTGGAGTTGGACATCAGTATTTCTTCCGTCAGAAAACTGCGTGGGTCAATGCTGCTTTCGGTGGCTTTGGCTTCGGGCGTCTTGGCAGCAGGCTTGCCGCTGAACGGAATGTTGATGGAGCGGACAATTCCGTCTTCGGTAAGCTCCATAAGGGGTGCTACGGTCTTGTCTTTCATCTTCACGAAATAGACGTTGTCCTTATCCGGTACACCGGCTATGCGGGTTTCTATCTTATCCAGTGTCCAGAACTCCTCGGGTTCGGCAGACACGTTGTTGAGACGCAGATAGCGGTCGGCATATCTGCAAAATTCTCCGGGAGTGTAGGTATGCTTGGTGGCTTGCAATACGATTTCTATTTCTGTTTTGGGTAACATATAGGTCACTCCGTAGTCTTTGCCACGCATCACACCGGTGGTTACGTCTGTTTGCGCCAGGGCAGTGGTAGACAAGAACAGAGCTGAGAGCATCAATATATTCTTCTTCATAATGTACATTCGTTTAGACTGATTTAGCTAAGGGACAAAGTTAATGAAGTTATCTTTGCTAAATATTGCTTTATAAATTATTAACAGAGCTGACGAACTGTACGCAAACCGGCATGTCGACTACAATGTCCTGATGAGTATCTTCCAAGAGTCCGGTAACTTCGTTTCGTTTGTATACCTGAATGACATTGCTGTCGCGGCAGGCGGCAAGCAAGTATTTACCGTTGGGCGTGATGTTGAAGTTGCGGGGATGGATGCCGGTGGGCTGATAACCTACCTTTGCCAAGGTCCCATTTTCGGGATTCACGGCAAAGATGGCGATGCCGTCTTCTTTCAGACGGTTGCTGGCGTAGAGGTATTTCCCATCCGGACTGAGGTGGATGTCTGCACTTCCACGGGCGGCTACGGTGTCGGCTGTGATGGTCTGTATCTGTTTCAGGCGGCCGTCGTCGTAACTGAAGGCAATGACCTTACCGGACAGTTCGGTGATGAGATAGGCAAACTTCCCGTTAGGGCTAAATGTCAGGTGGCGTGGGCCGGAATCCGCTTCAATGTCAACGGCTTCCAGAGAAGCATGAGGGATAGGGGCGTCGGGGTGCATCACAAAGCGCAGGATACGGTCGGCACTGAAATCAGTAGCAAAGATGTATTTTCCGTCCGGTGAAAAGACCGTGCAATGGATGTGGGGAGTGGCTTGCCGTATGGCATCGGGACCGGTGGCAGAGCCTTGAAAGAGCGTGTCTGCAGGAGCCAAAGTGCCGTCTTTCTGTAAAGGAAAAACGGACATGGTTCCACCGCTGTAGTTGGCAGTCAACACTTCCCGGCCATTGGTGGCCACGTAGCAGGGGTCGGCGCCGAAGGTGGGAACGGTGTTCAGCAGGCGCAGTTCTCCCGTTTCCCGGTCGAAGGCAAGGGAGCTGAGGGCTGCTGTGCTGTCGTTCATTTCACTGACGGCATAGACAAATTCGCCATCTTCCGAGGGGACGAGGTAGGAGGGATTGGGCAATGCCGCTGAACTGAGCGGAACGGCTGTTCCCGTCTCCTGATTAAAGCGGAAAGTATAGATACCCTTGCTTGAGCCATTCGTGTAAGTACCTATTAGCATGGCGAGTTCGTCCTGGTCACCGTTAGTGCCCTTTGGAGAAGAGCTACATGCTGTCAAACCTAATCCGAGCATACAGAAAAGAAGTGTTTTCATTAATTTAATGTGTTAATGTGCCAATATGCTAATGTGCTAATAGGCTGCGCTGTATATGCTGCATGGTCATTGGTACATTAGCATATTGGCACATTAGCACATTAAAATTCAACTTCGGCAACACCGACGCAGTCATCGTTCAGCACGATGCGGAGGTCGCTGGCGGTAGTGCCTTTGAACGGATAGGAAATCAGTTTGCCGTATTCGCTGACGGTGCCCGAATATACGGTGAGGAACTGTCCGCCACCGCCCGAGAGCTGGATTTCGAAGGTTGCCGGCAGGTTGTTGTCACGTGTAAAGGCGATGGCAACTTTATCTACCTGGGTTCCGTTCTTCAAGGCAAAGGTAATATAATCTCCCTTATTTCCTTGCCATACGGTATTGATTTTTTCGTCGAGCACGTTTTCGGCATCCTCTGGGTTGGTGCTGGCACTCACACGCTTTGCTGGTTTTTGGGCTTCAATGGCTTTGGCACGGGTCTGGTAGTCTTCTACGGTCAGCGTTCCGTTCAGGCGGATGTCTTCGGAAGAGGCGCCGGCCATGAGCACGAAGTCGCCGGGTTCCACCACCCATTTCATGTCGGTGTCCAGAAGCTCCAGGTGCTTGCGGTCGATGGTGAAGGACAGCTCCAGGGCTTCGCCCGGTTCGAGGTGGATGCGCTGGAAGCCTGCAAGATTCTTTTCGTAGGTGGTGATGCTGCTCAGTACGTCGCGGATATAGAGCTGCACTACTTCATCTCCGGCACGTTTGCCGGTGTTGGTCACCTTCAGGTGGACGGTGGCAGACTCGTTCGGGGTGATGACTCGGGGAGTGATGTCGAGGTCGGAGTACTCGAAGGTGGTGTAGCTTAAGCCGTAACCGAAGGGGTACAGTGCTCCGTTGATGCGTGACATGTTGCCCGTGGGCCCCGGATTCTTACCGCCGTCTATCTGTGAAGAAGGCTTGCAGGGGAAGTTGAAGGGGATTTGCCCTACGGTCTTGGGGAAGGTCACTGTCAGCTTTCCACCAGGGTTGTAGTCGCCGAAGAGGATGTCGGCCAGGGCCGTTCCGCCTTTGGAGCCGGGATACCAGGCTTCGAGGATGGCGGGGACGAACTTGTCTGCCCAGTTGATGGAGAGCGGGCGTCCGTTGATGAGTATCAGTACGACGGGCTTGCCCGTGGCTTGTATGGCTTGAAGCAGTTGCAACTGCCGGCCGGGCAGGTCGAGGCTGGTGCGCGATTTGTTTTCGCCGCAGGTGCGTTGTCCGCCGCCCAATACTACGACGGCAACATCAGCTTGGCGGGCATTTTCTACGGCTTTGTCTATCTCGGCTTGCTCGTCGTCGGTCAGCGGATAGTCTATGATTTCACTTTCGGGCCAGTGGGCATCCACTAGGTCGCAGCCTTTGGTGTAGAGCACCTCTGCCTTGCCTTTTGTCTTTTCTTGAATGCCTTCCAGTACAGTGGTCACCTCTACGGCAAGGGGGCCGTAATGGGTCAGCGCGTAGCCTTCTTCGTTGGCATTGGGACCACAGACGGCAATCTTCTTGGTGGAGTTGATGTCTAAAGGCAACAGATCACCGGCATTCTTCAGTAGAACGATGGACTCGCGGGATGCCTGCAAGGCGATGGCTTCGTTCTCTTCTTTTTCCACTTCACGGTCGGCACCGGCAAGGTCTGTCTGGTAGGGGGCATCGAACAGACCAATGAGGAACTTTACCCGGAGGATGTCGCGCACACGGTCGTTAATGACTTCTTCGCTCAGCCCGCCTTCCTTCACCAGTTCGCGGAGGGGAAGGACGAAGGAGTCGGGCGAGCGGAAGGTACAGCGTACGTTCAGCCCGGCTTCCACGCTTTGGCGGACGGCTTCTTTCATGTCTTTGGCGGTGCCGTGCTTGGTGTAGAGGTATTCTACGGCGTCACTGTCGGATACGACGTAGCCACGGAATCCCATTTCGCCACGCAGGCGGGTGGTGAGCCAGTAGTAGCTGCCCTGCACGGGGATGCCGTCGTAATCGTTGTACGAACTCATTACGCCCAGCATGCCGGCTTCCCGGATGACGCGTTTGAAAGGGTAGATGTGTATGTTCTCCACTTCGCGCGGCGACATTTGCGGGTCCACGCGTGCCATGCCTTCGCGGGCGCCTTTGTTGTTACTGTAAGCGGCAAAGTGCTTGCCGGTGGCGGCCACTTGGTGGTTGTGCTGCAAGCCGCGCACCATTTCGATGCCCAGTTCGGCTACGAGGTAGGGAGATTCGCCGTAAACTTCTTCGTAGCGTCCCCAGCGCTGGTCGCGTCCTACGTCGAGGATGGGGGCGTAGACGTTGGTGTAGCCCAGCATGCGGGCTTCGCGTCCGGTGATGAGTCCTACTTGGCGAATCAGTTCACGGTTCCAGGTATGTCCCAGTCCCAGTTGGGTGGGGAAGTTGGTGGCGCGGTAGCTTTCCACGCCGCGTATGCCTTCGTTGGTAAAGTCTACGGGGATACCGAGACGGGTATCTTCCACAAAGAACCGTTGCACCTCGTTCAGTGCCCAGGCGTGGCGCGAGGCGGGCCAGACGTAGGCATTGTCCGAGGGAGGCAGCCCCCATTGCTGGAAGCCGTTCAGGTGTTCGTCGATGGCGCCGATACCGTCTTTCCAGAGCAGCTCTTTCCATTCGGGGGTGGGGAGGTCGTCTTTCAGTACGCGTTTGTAGCCGTAGAGGGTGACCATTTGGCAGGTCTTTTCGTCCAGCGTCATCTGTTGCAGCAGGTTTTCGATGCGTGCTTCGAGCGGGGCGGAGGGGTCTTCGTACACGTCTTTCACTCCGTTTTTGTTGAAGTCTATCCAACCTTTGCGGTACATTTCACTTTTCACCGGCTTGTAGGTTGCCGGTGTTTTGGCAGGCTTTTGTGCGCAGAGCAGTGTGCTTCCTCCAAGCAGCAGGGTTAGGGCAATAAGGTTCTTCATGATGTGTTCTAAAAATCTCTTGGTTATTATTGTTTTTTTTATTGACAAAAATACGGCTAATGTGTGAAATAAAGGGATAAAATAGTCCGAAGTATCGGCTTTTATTGTCCGAAGGGTCTTCCTCTTACTAAAAATATCCTCCAAGACGCTACCGGGGAATTCAAATCATTATTAGACGAAACATATCATTCACTTTTAAAAAGAAAGAGAGAACACTATAATAACCTGAAAAGTAGATGCAGTCGCGGTGTATACAAGTATTACGGCTACATCTGTTAAACGAGGGTGTATTTATATAATAGGAATCTGTTGGCGGAATTGTTGCTTGTACGGAAGAACTTTCTTTTCAACCTTGGGATGTCTAAACCAAACCTTGGTTTAGACATCCCAAGGTTGGGTATGGAAAAACCAAAGTTTGGGATAGATTGCTTCCTTAATTCTTTCCGGTTTTTCAGTTAACTTCAGAGACTTTTTCCGTTAACTTCCCATCTCTTTTGTGCAAATATCCATTACAGAAGATAGATATTCCCTCTTGCAGGGGGTAATTCCGTCAACGGATACTGGCTTTGGTAGCTGTTTGAACATTGATGACAATGGGGTGCACATATTCTATGTATGGAAGATTATTGTTTTTATCACGAAAAGTCAGTATTAGCTAATATTTGTAAATATATGGTGATTGCTAATAAAAGAATATGTATCTTTGGGCCAAAGAAAGCGGTAGAGGATGAAAAATAAAGTAGCATTTATCCCTTTTTCACCCTCCCTACTTAGCAATGAGTTACGCAATCTTTTAAATTTCAGACCGTTACAAAGTCATGGGGTTGACTGGATTTGACAGCGGGCAGAAATGGTAAGTAAGCATGCAGTGCGTCGTTGATTTGCACTTTAATCTCAGTCCTCAAAATTTTATCTGGCGAAACTCGTTACGCTCTCGCTGCTTAATCGAAGTATAGTAGATTGAAGCTTAATCCCGGCACCAGGTGCTGGGACGTGACATCACTCGGAAGCTGTTGCTCCGAAGCATTCCGATAAAGTGGTGCAGTCAAATCGGGGATAGTTCGTGTCAGCCTCGTGGCGCGGGTGAAAATTTAGAGGATAAGGCAACGGTTGATGGCTTTGGTTCTGCCGCTGCACGAAAATTTAGGCAAAGATAAGCATGTAGAAAGCTTATGATTTCCTCGTTTGGACGAGGGTTCGATTCCCTCCAGCTCCACGGAAATAGTAAAAAGAAGTTTGTAAGTCCTTGAATTCCAGTAATTCAGGGGCTTTTTCTTTTCTTCTACTCCCCCTACCTTTTATATTCATTTAGAAAACAGTTGTAGTAAATGTGCTACAATTCAAAATTAATATCTACTTTTGTCTGTTCAAAAATCAATAACTATTAGAAGTGGGGGCAACACTTTAAATTCTGCAACAGATTTATGAAAATTCACGAAGGAAAATGTACAGAGAAGATTTTGAAAGAACGTGAACGGATTGGTAACCGGTTAGCCATTCTTCGCAAGAAGAGAAATATGACCCAAGAGGAATTGGCTAATCTTTGTGGTGTTAATCGTGTTAATATAGCCAAGATAGAGAAAGGGGCTTATAATGTGAGCATTGATATACTATCTAAGGTAACATCCGCTCTTGGTTTTGTGATAGATATAAAAGTGGATAGCTCTGTTTGTCCGACTCATTTCTCTCAACGTAAACCTGTAAAGCTGGTAATAGGGGAAGATTATTATGTCAGTTTTGGCAATAACGAAGCCCATAGATGTAAGCTGGTGGATATTCCGGAGATGTACCAAGGTCAAAGAATTAAAATCGAAACTCCGACCCCGAGAGGGTCTATCACCCACATATTATTTGCCGATGAAATAGGAACGACACCTGACGAGGCTGTAATGAACCAAGTAACGATGTAAAAACATTAAAAGGGAGGAAGTGCAAGTTCCCCTTTTATTGAAATCACCTTCGCTACAACCATCTGCAGCGAGGGTGATTTTTTAGTTTATGAGGGTTTCTACACACCCTCTTTCATCAGGGCTATTCAGAAATTTAATGGTTTCTTCTGAATATATAATCTTAAATTGATGGTTCGGAATCAATTCTAAAGCTGGGAAATCAGTAGTGATTAACAGTTTTAGTCCCTTTCTTTAATATGTAAAAGCAACTTGTACAAAAGAAGTTTCTTATGTACGGGATAGCAGCAATAACTCCGTTGAGCCTTCGTGGGGACAAGCCGAATTTGATTTTATAATGTGGGTTTATAAGGTACAGTCTCCGGTCAATGATTTGATAGTTGGCTTGCCGGGCGATGCGATTGAACAGTTCGATGGTGCATCCGGTGCTCTTTATATCCAGTAGCTCCGTGATTACGCGTTCCTGCTCACCGCATAGTCTTAATATCCATCTGTATAAAGTGCGGGGAAGGAGGTGGAGAAAAGGGAAATGTGAAACAATGTGGCTGTGTGCTATCTGCTGGTGGCCTCCGAATGGCATTTGCCAGGCGGGAAATCCTACAAATACAGCTCCGTCGGCAGACAAATGTTTTTGTAGGCCGGAGAGGAACCGTTCTTTGTCTCTGATATGCTCTATCACATCGTGTAGAAGAATCAGGGGAAAATTCGTAGCCTTGTCCTCAAGCTGGAAAATGTCGGTGGCAATGAACTGTCCCTGCTGATGCCTTTGGGCGAAGAAGGCCCTGGCTTGCTCTATTCGCATGGCATCAATGTCTACGCCCATCACCCGGCAACCGGCTTTGGCAAAGGGAAGCAGATTGCCTCCCTCTCCACAGCCCACTTCCAGCACTTTATCGGGGATGTGTCCGATGACTTCCTTTATGTAGGGGATATAATAGTTCTTGCTGGTCTGTGACTGTTCATCAAAGTAGCTTTCCCGGTCGGTATGTCGTTTCTGCATGTTCTTTGTTCCTTCTTGAGTTTGATTATCCATATAAATAGATAATCAGTCGGGTAAAAGACTGCGTGGCGCATCGTTTTTTTACCAGGAAATGCGGAGGCCTACCGGGAGGGTGAATGTGAACGGGTGTTCCTTTCGGATGGTGCGCAGTTGGCTGCCGTCGGGGATATAATAGTTTACAGTCGGCTCCAGATAGATGCCTGCCTGGGGTGTGAGGCGATATTGTATGCCTATACTTGTGTTGACCGACCACTGCCAGGGAGCACTTACCGGCTGGCTGTCGAGCTTGTGTGGAATACTGTCCGTGACATGGAAGCTTTGGAGTGTCCCTTTTATGGGGATATCCACCTGCATGCCTGCCGTGGCATAACTGGAGAAACGTTTGTAATGCCAGAAACGGTAGGAAAGCCGGAGAGGAATGCCGATATAATGCAACTTCTGGTTGTCTTGAATGCGGAATGCTTCGCCGGTAGTGAACTCCGACCTGAGAAGCGTATATTGCAATCCGGTTTCCAGACTCCAACGCTCATTCAATTTCTTGCTGAGAGAGAGTCCCACGACGATGGGGGCATGATGTTGCTGGTTCTCAACAATCCTGCCGCTGTTATTCTGGGCAATCTGCATGAGTCCGATGGAATCTTTTCCCAGAGTACCCTGCTGATAGCGGGTGTGCAGATAAGAATAATACTCTTCCCACGTGCTGACTTGTTGAGGGAAGTCACTTGAAATGCCGTCGGTATGTGGAGTGGCAATCAGCTTATATAAGTTCTGTGCCAGTTGCGGTCCGAGTGAACCTGCCAGCATCAACTTCCATTTTCCGGATTTCTTCTTGCGGGTTGGCGGCATCAGGGAAGGGGAGAAGACGAAAGCCATCTGTCGGTTGGTGATGGTCTGTCCGGTGAATGGAGAAGGTATGGGATATTTGTGGATACTATCTTTCATTGTGGGTATGGCAAGGGGCCATTCTGTGGAAACTGGAACGGGAGGGATGATTCGTTCCCTTTTGTTCAGATTTTCTTTGGTATAGCATTGTTCGTCGGTTCGGGGAGTATCGGCTTTCTTTGTTTGTTGCGTACTCCCGGCTTGCCTGGAAGAAACTTTGGACAAACGGTTTTCCCTGATACTCTTTTTCTCTCTGTACAGATAGTCATATAGCGTTGGAAAGAGAAGCAATACTGTCAAAACAATGAATACACGGTATCCTGCCAGCATCTTTTTAAGTAAAATTTTCGCCCGGAACAATTGGGAGGAAGAGGAGTGTGGCGCTATACCCAGTAAATCTCCGATTTCTTTGTGGGACAATCCTTCCAGTACTGCCAGTTTAAATACCTTGCAGTAGCCCTCCGGAAGGCTCTCCACTATATCCAGCATCTTATCGTACGAAATGAAATCCGGACAAAAAGGATTTTCGGCAGGCTCTTCCTCTTCCGGAATATCTGTCAATGGGATGGTGGGGTTGGCATTGGCATGGTTGAGGTATTGCAGTGCCAGGTTTCTCATAATCTTTTTCATCCAGTATTCCAGTTTCTCCGGGTTGCGCAGCGAATGAATGGAAGTGAATATGATGACAAAACCGTCGTGAAGAAGATCTTGGGCTATCGTTGGGTCGGGAATATAGCGTAGGCATACTTTCAGCATTTTCTCTGAATAGTTTTCGTAGAGCAGGCTCAAGGCCTGCCCGTTTCCCTTCTGGCATAAAGTGACAAGAGCTTTTGTATCCATGTGTTTGTCTCAATGTTATTTCTTAAGGATAGAGAAGAACATGAATGACTGCATGGATTTTTATTTTTTAACTAAGCCTCCCGGTTGACTTCTGCTGCACAGTCCGGACAAATGCCTTTCAGTACATAGTTGATGCTGTTCAGTGTAAATCCTTGAGGCAGCTTCACCACCGGAGTGGGAATGTTGGTGAAGCAGAAGGTTTTGTTGCATTTCTCGCAATGGAAATGGGTGTGCAGGTCGCTTACGTCGCAAGAGCAACTGTCGCTGCACACGGCATACTTGAAGGAACCCGTCCCGTCATCTATACTGTGTATCAGATGATGGGAGAGGAATAGGGTAAGGGTACGGAAGATGGTGGATTTGTCCACCGTATCCAGCATGGTTTCAAGGTCGAGCAATGAGACGGAACGGCCTGCCTGCATCATGGTGCGCAATACCAGGATGCGGATGGCAGTGGGCTGTATGTCCCTTTTGGCCAATAGGTCCAAATATTTCTTTTCTTCCATTTTTTCTATTTAATAAGTTTCTGTATGCGTATGGCGTTCACTATCGCAATGAGGGCGACGCCTACGTCGGCAAAGACAGCTTCCCAAAGTGTGGCGATTCCACCGGCACCGAGGATGAGGACAAGCAGCTTCACTCCGAAAGCCAGCGAGATGTTCTGCCAGACAATCCGGCGGGTTTGCCTGCCCGCATGAATGGCGGTGGCCACTCTCGAAGGCTGGTCTGTCTGTATCACTACATCGGCGGTTTCGATGGCGGCATCGCTGCCAAGTCCGCCCATGGCGATGCCCACATGGCTAAGGGCAAGAACCGGGGCATCATTGATGCCGTCGCCCACAAAGGCTATTCGGTTGGCAGGGTTGCTGCGGAGTGCCTCGATGTGCTTCACCTTTCCGTCCGGCAGCAGGTCTCCGTATGCCTGGGTGATGCCTAGCTTTTCTGCAAAGTTAGTAACAATGGCTTGTTTGTCTCCCGATAATATCTGAATATTATTGATATTTAAAGCTTTTAATTCTTTGACGGCGTTGACGGCATCTTCCTTTAATGTGTCTGATAGCAACAGATAACCGGCATATTTTGTTCCGATGGCGCAGGCCACAATCGTATCGACAATTGATGACAATTCATCGGGATATTCTATCCCGAACTTAGTCAGCAGGCGGGTGTTGCCCACCAGGACACGCGTTCCATCCATAGTGGCTTGCAGTCCGTGGCCGGCAATCTCCGTAACGTCCGTTGTGGCAATCAGCTCTATATCTCTTTGTTTGGCATAGCTTACGATGGCTTTGGCTATGGGGTGCGTACTGTTTCGCTCTGCCGAGGCGGCAAGCTGTATCAACTTCTCTTCCGTAACTCCCGGTTGTGCCTGGCAGGATTGTACATCGAAGGTGCCTTTGGTCAGCGTACCCGTCTTGTCGAATACCACCGTGTTGACTTGGGTGATGGCATCGAGGTAGTTGCCACCTTTGAAGAGGACACCCAGGCGGGAGGCGGCGCCGATTCCTCCGAAGTAGCCTAACGGAATGCTTACGACGAGGGCGCACGGGCAGGAGATAACCAGAAAGACCAATGCCCTGTATAGCCAGTCATTGAAGATGAACGAGAATTGTGCATCTGCCAGCGAATAGAGGAAGGGGAGCAGTACAATCAATGCCGCCAGTCCGGTGACGGTGGGCGTATAGATACGGGCAAACTTACGGATGAAAAGTTCTGCCGGCGCTTTGCGCTCGGAGGCATTCTGCACCAGTTCCAATATACGGGAAAGAGCACTTTTCTCGAAGGGTTTGGTGACTTGGATGCGTACGACTTTGTCGGTCGCAATCATTCCGGCAAGCACTTCCCCGCCCTGGCGGATGTTGCGGGGAACACTTTCTCCCGTCAGTGCGGAGGTGTTGAAGGCGGCAACTTCGTCCAGCATCGTTCCGTCCAGGGGGACGCGCTCTCCGGCTTTTACTTCGATGGTTTCGCCTACCTGCACACGTTGGGGAGCTTCGACAAGTGTACTGCCGTTTCTGATGACCGTTGCCATTTCGGGATGTACGTCGAGCAGGGCGCTGATGTTACGCTTGGCTTTGTCTACGGCTTTGTCCTGAAAGAGCTCTCCCAAGGAGTAGAAGAGCATGACGGCAACGCCTTCGGGATATTCGCCTATATAGAAGGCGCCGAGGGTGGCGATGGACATAAGGGTGAATTCGCTGAACACGTCCTTTTGCAGGATGCTTTCCCAGGCTTCCCTCATCACCGGGAGGCCTACGGGGAGATAGGCAAGCAAGTACCATATAAAAGGTACATACTCTCCCTTGAAGAAGGTGGTGTCAGTAGCATTCAGGATGAGCCCTCCGAAGAGCAATAGGGCGGAGAGGATGATTCTCCAATAATCTTTCAGCAGACTGTTTCTTTTTTCTTGTATCGCTGTATGTCCGTGTGTGCAGCAGCATTTGCAACTCATATTGTTTCCTCCTATTTTCTATTTTCTGCAGCAAAGGTAGCGGAAAGGAGATGCAACTTGGTTGCAAAGTGAAAAATCCCGGACTGTCCGGGTTATCTTAGATTTCCAACATCCGCTTCTCCCGTTCCAGGTCTTTCTCGTTCAGCAGGGGAGAGGGGACGGAGCAGGTTTTGATGAAGTCGCCCGGCTGGCAGGTGTAGTTGTAGTAGGGGCGTTGCTCGTCGGTCAGCTGGTCTTGGGGGATGAGCTGGCCTTTCAGTTCCAGGAAGTCGTCCATGGAGGTGCTGTCCGAGTGTTTGATGAAGAGGATGCGGCGGGCTATGGGGTTGCGGTTATAGTCCAGGCAGAGGTAGAGCCCTTTGAGCAGGTGGGGAAAGTCGTACATGGGCAGTTGCAGGTAGATGGTGGACAAGGCCAGTTGGGGCGCCTCGCGTTCGTTGAAGAAGATATAGGCATTCTGGTGGTTGTTGAAGACAGCAGTGCCGAAGTGGGTGGTGTTGTAGGCGCTCATATGCACCACTTTGACGTGGTCGTTGCTGTCGGCAGGGGTTATCAGGTAAGGCTCCACCTTTAAGGCATTGGAGGAGGAAGAGAGGCTGTAACTGATGTAGATGCTGCTGTAATTGTACACTTCCTGCGCCGAGTGGAGCATCTCATGAAGTTTATTAATAATGGAAATTCATTTTTGCTGTCAGCGCCCGCCTCTATCTTTGCCGCCGAAATCAAGAACGAACTTAAACGACACACTATGTTCAACGGTGAGAAAAAACAGATAATACAGAGCAAGAGACTGGCTGATGCCTTGTTCATCCTTTGGGCGGGTGGAGCGGCTTTGCTTTCCTATTCACTGGTCTATGCGCTGCGCAAGCCGTTTACGGCTGCGGGCTTCGACGGGCTCGACTTCTTCGGGATGGATTACAAGACGGCAACCAGCATCGTGCAGATTTCCGGCTATTTTATTTCCAAGCTGATTGGCATCAAGGTAATTTCGGAACTGAAGAAGGAGAACCGTCTGAAGTTCATCATCCTCTCGGTGGCGGTGGCCGAGCTTTCGCTGGTGCTGTTCGGAGCGTTGCCCCGGCCGCTGAATGTCTTTGCGCTGTTCTTCAACGGGCTTTCGTTGGGATGCATGTGGGGAGTGATTTTCAGTTTCCTCGAGGGGCGGCGGGTGACGGACCTGCTGGCGAGCCTAATGGGGCTGAGCATTGCCATCAGTTCGGGCACGGCAAAGTCCGTCGGGCTGTTTGTGATGGAGCATCTCCACATCAGTGAGTTCTGGATGCCTGCCTTTATCGGTGCCTTTGCCTTCCCGCTGCTGTCGTTGCTGGGCTGGCTGATGACGAGAATGCCGCAACCTACCGCGGCAGACCGGGCACTGCGCTCGGAACGGGTGACGCTGGACGGCAGGGCGCGTGCGGACCTCTTCAAGAGCTTCATGCCGGTATTGCTGATGCTGTTTGCGGCAAACTTGTTCATCACCGTCTTGCAGGACATCAAGGAGGACTTCCTGGTGAAGATTCTGGATGTGGAGGCGGCGGGGCTGTCGTCGTGGGCATTTGCCAAGGTAGATGCGGTGGTGACACTGATTATCTTGTTGCTTTTCGGGCTGATGTCCGCGGTGAGGAGTAATATAAAGGTGCTGTGCCTGCTGCTGGTGCTTGTGACGTGCGGCACAGCGACCTTGGGATTCGTGGCCTTCAATTACGATGGGTTGCAACTGCCACCCATGACGTGGCTGTTCCTCCAGAGTTTGTCGCTCTATACTGTTTACCTCAGCTTCCAGACGTTGTTCTTCGAGCGTTTCATCGCCTGCTTCCGCATCAAGGGGAATGTGGGGTTCTTTATCGTCACACTCGATTTTATCGGGTATACCGGTACGGTGGTGGTATTGGTATTCAAAGAATTCTTCAATCCGGACATCAACTGGCTGGATTTCTATAACCTGATGTCGGGCTATGTCGGCATTGTGTGCAGCGTGGCTTTCCTATGCTCGGCTGTCTACCTGGTGCAGCGCTATCGCAAGGAGAATGCTTCGGGACCGTTGGACTCTTCCCTTTTCCGTTTGCGCCGTTGGTCCCGGCCGGGCAATTCCTTGCTTCTTGAGACTGAATAATAATAATATATCGTATGAAAAGAATTGAATGTATCATTATGGACTGGGCAGGAACTGCCGTCGATTACGGTTGTTTTGCTCCCGTCGCCGCCTTTGTCGAGAGCTTTCGGGCCATCGGCGTTCCCGTCACTGCTGCCGAAACACGTGCGCACATGGGGCTGACCAAAGTAGAAGAAATCCGTGCACTGTTCAATATAGAACGTGTCCGGACGGAATTTGAACGGAAATTCAGCCGTCCCGCCGGTGAGGAAGACGTGCAGGCACGTTATGCCGAATTCCAACGGGTGTTGTTTGCCTCGCTCGAAGATTATACCGACCCTATTCCCGGTGTGGTGGAAACGATTTCCGCACTGCGTGCGCAAGGTATCCGCATTGGCTCCACCACCGGCTATACCCGCTCTATGATGGATGTTGTGCTGCCTGCCGCCACAGCCAAAGGCTATGCGGTAGATAATTGCGTCACTCCCGACGGGTTGCCTGCAGGCCGTCCTGCTCCCTACATGATATATAAGAATATGGCAGACCTCGCCATCCCCTCCGTAGATTGTGTGTTGAAGTATGGCGATACCATCGCCGACATCAAGGAGGGTATCAATGCCAAAGCATGGACCGTCGGCGTAGTCCTCGGCAGTAACGAACTGGGACTGACACAAGAGGAAGTCTCCTCCTTGCCTGCCGATGAGCTCGAAGCCCGTAAGGCCGATGTCCGCCGCCGCATGCTTGCCGCCGGTGCCCACTATGTGGTCGATACCATTGCCGAGCTCCCCGCAGTCATCGCCGAGATAAACCGTAAACTTGAGATTCTGTAACCCTTATAAACGTATAAACTTAAAAACTCAATGCATATGAAACCCTACATTCTCCTTACCCCCGGCCCCCTTACCACCTCACAAACCGTCAAGGAAGCCATGCTGACCGACTGGTGTACTTGGGACGAAGCCTACAACCTCCACATTGTGGAAGAAATCCGCAAGTCCCTCGTCTCCCTCGCCACCCAGCATACCGGCGACTATACTTCCATCCTCCTGCAAGGCAGCGGCACGTACTGTGTGGAAGCCGTCATCGGTAGCGTCATCAAGCCTGGCGACAAACTTCTCATACTGAGCAACGGCGCCTACGGCGACCGCATGGGCAACATCGCCGAGTATCACGGCATCTCGTACGACATGCTTGCTTTTGACGAAACAGAGCAAGTCTCCGTCAGCTACGTCGACGACTATCTTTCGCACAATGCCGAAATCACCCACGTTGCCGTGGTGCATTGCGAAACCACTACCGGCGTGTTCAATCCCCTCAAGGAGATAGCCCACCTCGTCAAGATGCACGGCAAGAAACTGATTGTAGACGCCATGAGCAGCTTCGGCGGTGTTCCCCTCGATGTACACGAACTGGGCATAGACTTCCTCATCAGCAGTGCCAACAAGTGCATCCAGGGCGTTCCGGGGTTTGGCTTCATCATCGCCCGCCGTTCCGAGCTGTTGCACTGCAAGGGCGTCTCCAAGTCACTCTCTCTCAACATTTATGACCAATGGGAAGCCATGGAGAAAGGACATGGCAAATGGCGTTTTACTTCTCCTACACACGTGGTCCGCGCCTTCAAGCAAGCCATGGACGAACTGGCAGAGGAGGGCGGTGTGGAGGCCCGTCACAACAGATATTGCGAGAACCACCGCGTGCTGGTGGACGGCATGCGTTCCCTCGGTTTCCAAACGTTGCTGCCGGACGAGATTCAATCGCCCGTTATTACTTCTTTCCTCTATCCTTATGCCGATTTCAATTTCAAAGCTTTCTACACACAACTGAAAGAGCGTGGATTTGTCATCTATCCGGGAAAGATTTCGCAAGCCGACACTTTCCGTATCGGCAATATCGGAGATGTTCATCCCGAAGATTTCCGGCAGCTGATAGAGATAATTCGCGAGTGTAAATACTAAGCTCCGAATCTGCATAGATTTAATCGTTCCATCGTGGAGGAAAAATCGTTCCACCATGGTGGAACGATTTTTTCCCAGTGGTGGAATAATATTTTCCCCATGATGGAATGATTTGTCCTTCGCCTTCCTTCTTCTTAAGCTTCCCTATTAAATTTGACCTTCGTCAAGTCTGTAAACGCTATCTTTTCGTATTTTTGCACCCAATTTCGGAGGTATCAGATTTATGGCAACATCCAGAGAAATGACGGAAGGACGGGCTCTTCCGTTGATTTTCAACTTTACTTTGCCTTTACTGCTCGGCAATCTGCTGCAACAGACCTATTCATTGGTAGATGCAGCTATCGTGGGGCGCTTTCTGGGTATCAACGCCTTGGCTTCAGTCGGGGCAAGCACTTCGGTCGTTTTTCTTATTCTGGGATTCTGCAATGGCTGTTGCGGAGGTTTCGGCATTCCCGTGGCGCAAAAGTTCGGTGCGCGGGATTATGTCACGATGCGCCGTTATGTGGCTGTCAGCCTGCAGCTGGCTGCGGTGATGTCTGTTGTCATTGCCGTGGTTACCAGCATTTACTGTGCAGATATTCTGCACATGATGAGTACGCCGGAGAACATATTCACGGGAGCCTATTATTACCTGCTTGTCACGTTTATCGGGGTTCCCTTTACTTTCTTCTATAATCTGCTGTCCAGTATTATCCGTGCATTGGGTGACAGCAAGACGCCGTTTTGGTTTCTACTTCTCTCTACGGTATTGAATATCCTGCTCGATTTGTTCTACATTCTGGTACTGGGTTGGGGAGTGGCAGGAGCTGCCATCGCTACCGTATTTTCACAAGGCGTCTCGGCCATATTGTGCTACATCTATATGATGCGTCGTTTCGACATTCTGAAGACAACGCCTGCCGAGCGGAAATTCGACGGTGCTTTGGCACGCACACTGATGTACATCGGCGTACCCATGGGACTGCAATTTTCCATTACTGCCATTGGCAGCATTATGCTGCAAAGCGCCAATAATGCTTTGGGTACGGCTTGTGTGGCTGCATTCACGGCAGCCATGCGTATCAAGATGTTTTTCATGTGTCCTTTCGAGAGTCTGGGCATGGCAATGGCCACCTATAGCGGGCAAAACTACGGTGCGGGCAAGCCGGAACGTATCTGGATGGGAGTCAAGGCAAGCGCCCTGATGATGATTGTTTATTGGGCGTTCACTTTCTGTGTACTGATGTTCGGTGCCAGGACTTTTGCCCTGCTCTTTGTAGATGCCTCTGAGTTGGAGATTTTAAAGAATACGGAGTTGTTCCTGCACATTTCCGTTTCCTTTTTTCCGGTTTTGGGACTGCTCTGCATCCTGCGATACACTATCCAGGGGGTGGGATATACCAATCTTGCCATGCTTTCCGGTGTCTCGGAAATGATTGCCCGGATACTGGTCAGCCTGCTGGCTGTTCCGGCTTTCGGCTATCTGGCCGTGTGTTTTGGTGACCCTACTGCATGGATTTTTGCAGATGCCTTTTTAATACCAGCCTTCATTTATGTCTATCGGCGGATACTTCGGATGAAGAAAAATTAGTGTATCTTTGTATCGGGGAGTTGAAAGAAGAATGACCGGACGAAAAATTATACACATCGATATGGACGCATTCTACGCCTCCGTAGAACAGCGTGATAATCCTGCATTGCGGGGCAAGCCCATTGCCGTGGGCCATGCGGAGGAACGGGGAGTGGTGGCGGCAGCCAGTTACGAGGCACGGCGTTTCGGGGTGCGTTCTGCCATGTCGTCACTGAAGGCAAAGCGGCTGTGCCCCCAACTTATTTTTATCCCGGGACGGATGGAAGTCTACAAATCCGTTTCCCGCCAGATACACGAAATCTTTCATGAATATACGGATGTCATCGAGCCCATTTCGCTGGACGAGGCTTTTCTGGATGTGACGGAGAATAAACCGGGCATTCCATTGGCTGTAGACATCGCGAAGGAGATAAAGCGGAAGGTGCGGGAGAGGTTGAATCTGGTGGCTTCTGCCGGCATATCCTATAATAAGTTTCTTGCCAAGATAGCCTCGGACTACCGCAAGCCGGACGGGCTTTGCACCATACATCCTGCCCAGGCACTGGACTTTGTTGCCCGGCTGCCCATTGAAAGTTTCTGGGGAGTGGGACCGGTAACGGCGAAGAAGATGCACACTTTGGGGATTCACAACGGGGAACAGCTGCGTATGCAGTCTTTGGAGATGCTGACCCGCGAATTTGGCAAAGTGGGGACAGTCTATTATGATTTTGCCCGTGGCATCGATATCCGTCCGGTAGAGGCTGTCCGCATCCGCAAGTCTGTGGGTTGCGAACATACGTTGGAGAAGGACATCAGCAAGCGTTCATCCGTCATTATAGAGCTGTACCATGCGGCAGTGGAGCTGGTGGGGCGACTGGAACACGCCAATTTCCGCGGGAATACGCTGACGCTGAAAATCAAGTTTCATGATTTTAGCCAGATTACCCGCAGTATGACCCAAGCAAAGGAGCTGGTTGCCCTTGACGTGATTCTGCCTTTGGCAAAGCAATTGCTGCAGGAAGTGGATTATGAACATCATCCTATCCGTTTGATTGGGCTTTCCGTTTCCAACCCCCGTGAAGAGGGGGAGGAGAAAGGAGTCTGGGAACAGCTGAGTTTTGAATTTAGTGACTGGGAGACGGAACATTCAAATAAATAATGCTATATTTGTGTTCAGTATCAAAAAAAGGAAAGCTATGGGCTGTTTTATGAATATTTTGTGGTTGATGTTTGGAGGTATCATCACTGCTGTGGAGTATCTTATTGCAAGTTTATTGATGATGTTCACCATTATTGGCATCCCTTTCGGTATGCAGACCTTGAAAATGGCAAGCCTTGCCTTGTGGCCTTTCGGCAAAGAGGTTCGTAGCGGGGAACGTTCCAACGGTTGCCTCTATGTGCTGATGAATATTCTTTGGATATTCTTGGGCGGCATTTGGATTTGCCTTTCGCACTTGGGATTCGGGTTATTGCTGTGCATCACCATTATAGGCATTCCTTTCGGTATCCAACACTTTAAGCTGGCAGGGCTGGCATTGACTCCTTTCGGGAAGGATATTGTTGCGGCTTGAGCGATTGTGCTGTATCGTTTTTTTATAAATATATGTAAGTATAATTGATGGTGGAGGATGAATGGTGCTTTAATCTTATTGTAATGTGATTCTGCTTGCATGCTAAATGTTTAGCTTTGTGTTTAGCATCCGATTATGGCTCTATTTTTTGTTTTTATTTGAATTATATATAATAATAATTTTATTTTTAAAAGTGAAATGTTATATTTGTGATTATCCTCACCTATAACACTTCACATATATGCGAAAAACACACCTTTACACGCTACTATGCGTCCTATGTTTTCCATCTTTGGTTTGTGCACAACAAGCCGTTTTTGATGAATTCAGAAAAGCGGCAGGAGATTATGCTGCTCTTTACTCCGGTAAGGCAGAGGAAAATTATAACCAGCAGAAGTATCTTAACCATCCCTATTGGAATACGGATGAATTTCGCGAGGGGGCTGTCTGTTATGGCAGATGGCTTTACTCGGATTTGCAGCTCCGTTATGATACCTATAAAAAGAGTCTGATTGTGGTTACTCCGGAGAAACGGATAACCTTGCAGGTAGATATGCGGAAAGTGGATTATTTTGTCATAGAAGGACAGAAGTTTGTACCGCAGGGTGACTGTTTCGCTGCGTTGCTATATGATAGTCCGCAAATGTGCCTGACACAGTATATCGTATCCACAATGGAGTCTCAGGTGAAGAAAAACGATCTTTATTACAGCCGGTTCAAGAAAAAGAGCTATTTCAGTCTTCGCAGTGGCGGAACCGATTATGTGATAACTTCCCGTTCGGGTTTCTTGAAACTTTTTCCTACATACAAGAAGCAGTTGAAGGCTTATTGCCGGAAAGAGCGGCTGGACTTCAAGGAAGATGGCGGTGTCCGGGCAATGACCCGGTTAACGGAATATATTGATTCCTTAATTCATGGAAAATAATATGAAAGCACATAATCTTAAATATACAGTAGCCTTTTTCCTCCTATTGTCGCCTTTCGGCATGTTTGCACAGCAACAGATGGCTATGGACAGCATTTCCATATTCGAATTGATGGATGCAGTAGAAAAGGGCACGTCTTGCCGTATTTATACAACGATAACGGTTCCTTTTAAAGTGAAGCGGGCAGAGGTGAAGAACCCCACTGCCGAGTACTTGAGAGAGGCTTTGGCAGCTACTATCTATAAGGTGACGGTTTATGGTGACAGAATATTTGTCTTGCCGGAGGTTTTTCTGGCCACCTCGCTGCCACCGGTATTGATGGGGGAAAAGTTGGAGACGGATGAGGAACTATTGCCTTCATACATTCCTATTGTGAAGTCTTCTTCAGAAAATAAGGTCTATGAGATAGGAAACAAGTACAAGCCTGCCCCCGGAGATATGATAACTTTGACCGGAAGAGTTTCTGACTTTAAGACCGGCCAGAATCTGGATGGTATCAACATCATTCATCGAGAGCCGTGGGTAGCTACGACGACCAACCGTCAGGGGGAATTTACCATTGACCTGCCTGCAGGCTATAATATTCTTGAAATCAGTGGGATGAATATCAAAGTGACCCATCGGCAATTTATGCTTTATGGTGAAGGCATTGTCCATATCGAGTTGGAAGAGGAAGACCATATGCTGGATGAGGTGCTTATTGTTTCGGGGCGTATACAGAACGTGAAAAGTGTGCAGTTGGGAATGGAGAAGCTGCAGCCTGCCCTGCTGAAAAACATTCCTACGGCTATGGGTGAGGTGGATGTGCTGAAGATGATACAGACACTTCCCGGCATCAAGACAGTGGGGGAGGCATCCAGCGGATACAATGTGCGTGGGAGTGCCGCTGACCAGAACCTGCTTCTTTTCAATAACGGAACGATTTATAACCCCAATCATCTTTTCGGTTTTTTCACGGCTTTTAATTCGGACATGATAAAGGATGCGGAACTTTATAAGAGCAGTATCCCCAGCCAGTATGGCGGGCGTATCGCTTCCGTACTGAACATCACCAGCAAGGAGGCGAACAAGGAAAAGTTTACCGGTTCTGCAGGTATCGGGCTTGTGACCAGTAAGTTGAATCTCGAGATTCCCATCATTAAGGAAAAGACTTCCCTTCTGCTGAGTGGACGTACGACCTATTCGGACTGGATAATGAAGACATTGCCCAACAAAAGCGGGTATCGTGATGGGAAAGCCGGTTTCTATGATTTGGGGACTGTCTTCTCGCATACGCTGAACGAGCGCAACAAGCTGAATGTCTATGGCTATTATAGTCACGACCGTTTTGCCTTTAATGACAATGAGAAGTATGCCTACAACAATATGAATTTCTCGGCAAACTGGAGGACTGTCTTTGCAGAAAAGCTGACCGGAAACTTCTCTTTCGGTTATGACCACTACGATTACCGAAATGATGAAACGGTGGAGGAAGCGTCTGCCGCACGGCTGTCTTTTGCCATTAACCAATGGTTTGGAAAAGCGGACTTTCTTTATCAAGCCGGCAATAGCCATGCGGTGAACTTCGGTTTGATGAGCCAGCTGTATAATGTGAATTCCGGGACCTACGAGCCGGTGGGGCCTAATTCGCTGGTAAGATATGATGAACTGCAAAAGGATAAAGCACTGGAAAGTGCCGTTTATATAGGGGATGAATGGGATATAACTTCCAGGCTCTCCATCAATGCGGGTATACGCTATTCCATGCTCAATGCTTTGGGACCGCGCACTTACTATACATATCAGGAAGGTATGCTGCCCTCCATGTCTTCGGTGGCGGATTCTATCACGGCGGGGAATGGAAAGGTCATCAAGACCTATCACGGACCGGAATTCAGAGTGTCGGCACGTTATGCCTTTACAGATGATTTTTCCGTAAAGGCCGGTTTCAATACGATGAGGCAGTATATCCATAAGGTATCGAATACTGCCGTTATGTCTCCTACAGATACCTGGAAGCTGAGCGACCCCAATATCAAGCCTCAACGTGGCTGGCAGGTGGCGGCAGGCGCCTACTATAATACGCCGGGGCAACTTCTGGAATTATCTGTAGAAGGATATTACAAAAAGCTGATTGATTATCTGGATTATCGCAGTTCCGCCCAAATCCTGATGAACCACCATCTGGAGACGGATGTCATCAATACGGAGGGATATGCTTACGGCGTGGAATTCCAGGTGAAAAAACCGGCTGGAAAACTGAACGGGTGGATGAGCTATACTTATTCGCGCACTTTCTTGCGTCAGAATGATCCGCGCATAGCCCGTCCCATCAATGGTGGAGAATGGTATCCGACCGAGTATGACAAGCCGCATGACTTCAAGCTTGTAGGCAATTACAAGTTTACCCGCCGTTACAGCATGTCTTTCAATATGGATTACAGTACGGGCCGTCCCACCACAATTCCTGCCGGGCAATACTACGACCAGGGTTTGAAGAAAATGCAGGTTTACTATACCGACCGTAACAGTTATCGTGTTCCCGACTATTTCCGTATGGATTTGTCGTTCAATATTGAACCCAGCCATCACCTGACATTGTTGACCCACAGTTCCCTTTCTTTCGGTATCTATAACCTGACCGGAAGGAAGAATGTGTACTCTGTCTATTTTGTGTCCGAGGAGGGTAGGATTCAAGGATACAAGATGTCCATATTCGGTGCTCCCATTCCTTTTGTTACTTATAATATTAAATTTTGAAAGGGTATGAAGAATAAAGTATATTGGGTGATATGTATATGTCCGTTATGGTTGTTCCTTAGTAATTGTGTGGATAAGTTCAATGCCCATTTGCCGGAAAGTAGTATCGGCCTTCTCATAGTTGAAGGTAGTATTATATCGGATAGTGCTGTCGTGTTTTCTTTGAGCCGTTCCTTTTCCTTGGATGTGGAAGGGGTTCCTCCTGATTTCAATAAGGTGGATGCTGAAGTTTGTGTAACCGGTGAGGATGGCTCCAGTTTTAGGGGTGTTGCGTTGGGTAATGGAAAGTACCGGGTTGCTGTCGGAACATTGCATAGGGATGTTCGCTATAGCTTGAAGATTGTCTATGAGGGAGATACTTATATTTCCGAACCTCAATATCCGATAGGGACGGAAAGCATAGACGATGTCACTTACGAACAGCAAGGGGAGTATGGTGATGTCAGCATCCGTTTCTCCATGCAAAGCAAAGATGCTGCATGTTATTTCTGGAATTATGAAGAAGATTGGGAGGTTAGAGCAGTATACAATCCTATGTGTGCTTATGATCCCGATACAGACAAGGTTGTTGATTATGATGCCAGACCATACTCACGCGGATGGTGTCACAGTGAATCGTCCGAGATAATAATAGGTAATATGGAAATAAACAAGGATAATCGTGTAAAGGATAAGTGTCTCTATTCCATTGAAGCAGATGATATTCGTTTTTCTTGTTGTTACAGTACTATAGTGAAACAACGTAAGATTTCGAAGGGTGAATATGAATATTATCAGGAGAAAATAAAGCTTAATGAGGAGATGGGTGGGTTGTTTGTTCCCCAGCCTTCGGAATTGCCGTCGAACATTAGATGTGAAAGTTCAAATAAACAGGCCATTGGATATGTTGGTGTCAGTTTGAATGTGGCGGAATATCGCATTTTCATTTCTACAGATGATATACAATATAGGCTTCCTGAGGGGTATTGTCAGGGAGCGAAAGGGCTGAAAGAAGAGTATACATTTTTAGATTTATACTTGATGGGGTATACCATTGCATATCCGGACCCGGACCCACGTACGGGATTCAAAGGTTATGCATGGGTTTCTGGAGGTTGTACAGACGTACGCTATTTAGGTGCCAGCTTGGAAAAGCCTTCCTTCTGGCCAGTTGAAATCAATCTGTTTTGATTATTAAAAGCGATGAATAATGCAAAATATATAGTAACATGGATATGCTTGTTGTGGCTCACTATTGGCAGTTGTGTGGATAAATTCAATGCGCACTTGCCGGAGAGTAGTACGAGGGTGCTTATAGTTGAAGGTAATATCATATCAGATAGTACAGTCGTTTTTTCCTTGAGCTGTTCCTTTCCTTTGAATGTAGAAGGAATTCCTCAGGATTATAACAAGATAGATGCAGAAGTCAGTGTAGTAGGAAGTGATGGTTCTTGTTTTAATGGCACTTCTTTGGGAGATGGAAAATACCAAGTTGTAATTGGCTCTTTGAATAAAGATGCCAGCTATAGTCTGAAAATTGTGTATGAAGGGGATATTTATACTTCGGAGCCTCAATATCCATTGGAGACAGAAACAATAAATGACGTTACCTACGAGCAACCGGAAAAATACGGTGACATCTCTATCCGCTTTTCTATGCGGAGTGAAGATGGCGGATGTTATTTCTGGAGTTACGAGGAAGATTGGGAAGTGAGGGCAGTATATAATCCCAAGTTCCGTTATGACCCTACCACTGATGAGGTGGTTGATTTTGATGCTACACCATATGCACGGGGATGGTGTCATGATAAGTCGGCTAAAATCATAGTAGGTAATATAGGAACAAATAAGGATACTCAATTGAAGGATAAGTGGCTCTATTCTATAAAGGCGGATAATAACCGTGTCTTTCATCATTATAGCACTTTGGTGAAACAGCGTAAGATTTCGAGGGGCGAGTACGAATATTATCAGGAGAAAATAAAAATCAATGAAGAAATGGGTGGATTGTTTATTCCTCAGCCTTCAGAACTTCCTACGAATATTATTTGCAACAATTCAGGCAAAAATGTAGTTGGTTATGTGGGAGTTAGCATGAATGTGGCAAAATATCGTATTTTCATTTCTGCCGATGATATATATTATAGGTTTCCTGACGGTTATTGCCAAGAATTTAGAGGTTGGGCAGATTCGTACATGGATTTATATGTGATGGGATATGCTATTGCTTATCCATTGATGGTAGGTTATGCATGGGTTTCCGGAGGTTGTACAGACGTACGCTATTTAGGTGCCAGCTTGGAAAAGCCTTCCTTCTGGCCGGATGAAATGAATTAATATTGAAATGATATGAAGAGAGTGATATTTTGTATTATAGGTTGGGTTCTTGTATTGGGATTACACGCTCAAATTGTTGAGAATATGCGTATTTATACAGACAAGGACTGCTATGTGGCTGGAGAAGATTTGTGGATAAAAGTTTGTGTGACGGATTCCTTGTCTCGTGGAAGCGTATTAAGCAAAGTAGCTTATGTAGAGATAAGTGACACGAAGCTGGTATACGCACAAGGTAAAATCGACTTGCAGAACGGGAATGGATGGGGACGTATCAGACTTCCGCAAGTCATGCATACCGGAGCTTACCAACTGACGGCATATACGCGTTATATGAGGAACTATCCTATGGCTTGTTTCCCAAAGAAGTATATAGCCTTGCTTAATACTGTTCAGACAACAGAGGAGGATAATGTGGAACTTTTTACGGATTCCATTACCGTTTCACAAGCTTCCGGCAATCAGCTTTCCGGAGCGGACTTATGGACAGATAAATCGGTCTATGGGAACCGGAGTAAAGTAGCCTTGACATTACCCAATCTGCCTGCTGATGTCAAGGAGCTTACTTTGTCCGTAGTACGAAAAGACTATGTGCTAAAGGGGTTTCCAATATCAGCCGACGGGCAGAAGAACTATACAAGTGTTCCGGAACGGTCATTTGCTGCAGAGTGTGAAGGGCATATTGTAACCGGCAGGCTGATGGGAGCGCCTGCTGACAATGTAAATGCACGTCTGGCATGTGTGGGCAAGGATATTCGTGTCTTTGGCGGACAGCCTAAGGCTGACGCTATTTATGCTTTTTATACGACCGGAATAACGGATATGCAGGAGATTGTATTAACTGCATTACCGGAGGAGGAAAGTCCCTGCCGATTGGAGCTTATTTCTCCTTTTGTCGGGGTGTTGGCGGAAAAACTTCCTAAAGTCTGTGTGTCATTTCGGAAAGAAGACTTGATAGAGCGTGGTTTCAGCGCGCAATTACATTCTCTTTTGCCGGTAGATTCTTCGTATAGCAAGAGTATATTGCAACAACTTTATGATTTTGTTCCCGCTTCCACTTATAATCTGGATGAGTATGTTCGTTTCAGGACTGTGAGGGATGTTTTTGTGGAATTTGTCAAGGGAATACGTATCAGTCAGCTGGAAGGTAAAGATGTCATCCGGATACTGCAACCGGATATAAGGAGATTCAGTAATATGAAAACACTGGTGTTGTTAGACGGGATTCCGTTTGATGACCATGAAACCATTCTGAACTATGATGCCCGTTTGATACACTATATACATCGTTATACTGGCAAATATACTTTTGGCGGGGAGTTGTATGATGGAATTGTTTCGTTTATAACCCATCGGGGAACATTGCCTGATATACGTTTGGATAAGAATTCACAGATGTTTTCTTATGAGTTTCCACAAAAGAGAATCGCATTTGTTGCTCCATCATACAATTCAGAGAAACAAGCCGGTTCTCGCTTACCGGATTTTCGGCATACACTTTATTGGAATCCGGAGATAACTTCCGCTATGGGTACACTCAACTTTTATACTTCGGATATGAACGGAATATATATAATTACCCTACAAGGAATTTCGGTTGACGGTAGGGAGATAAGGATGCAAAGTGAGTTTGTTGTTGGTGCTAACCATTAGTATAGATGGATAAAAAAGAAAAAGGGCAGAGAACTGAAAAGTTCCCTGCCCTTTATTCATTGTATTTAAAGGTGTTTTTTTACATGGTTACGAGTGACTGCTTTGCAAGCAGCTTTTGTAGTTTACCGTTCAGTGTTTGACACATTGTTCCATTACCCATTGCCTGATAGCGTTTGATTTGGTACTGTAACATAAAAATTTCATTTGCATTCTTTTTCATAATTCTCATCTTTTTGTGCTCTCCGCGTTTCGGAAAGCGGGTTTTTACATCTTTTCTTTTATCTTATAACGTTGCAAAGATACGAAATGTTTGCGAGAAATGTGTTTTATAACATAAAAAATAGCCATTCATCCTTTATTTTCTTTAGAAATACTAGATTTTGCAATCTATATATGACAAATATGTTACGCAAGTTTCGCAAACTCTTCCTTGTTTTATACCTTTGTAAAAAGGGATATTTTAGTATGGAGAATATTGTCAGAACAATAAGAGTTTATTATCCGGTTTCAGATGAAGCATTGGCGACATTGGCACATGGTTTTGAAAAGCAAGTGTTTCCTGTCAAAACACTTATTATCCGTGCAGGACAATTTGATAGGCAAGTCCACTTCATAGAGAAGGGAATGACACGCTCGTACACCTTGCACGATGGAAAAGAAATAACGACATGGTTCTCTATGGAAGGTGATGTAGCTTGTGGCTCGTGGGATTTATATAGGAACAAAGCAGGCTTTGAATACGTGGAAACATTGGAAGAAACACTGGTCTATTCTATTTCCATTGAAACGCTTAATGAGTTGTATAAGTCAGATATAGATATTGCAAATTGGATGAGGGTGTTACAACAGGAAAATTTTCTTCGCTTACAAGATATTCATATATCTCGCCTCAACTTGTCTGCGTATGAGCGTTATGAAAAATTAATGAGTGAGTGTCCGGCCCTTTTTCATAGAGTGACTTTGGGACATATCGCTTCTTTCCTTGGCATTACACAACAATCATTGAGTCGTATCAGGGCAAAGGGGTATTTTTTAACATAGGATAAATTCCTATACATTAGAGTTTTGTATTTTTGTCCGCAAAAAAAGGATGCGTATGAAAACAGAATATGAAAAGTGCATGGCTGGCGAACCTTTTATAGGAAGCAGGGACCCGAAAATAGTAGAGATGATTTTGCGTACAAAACGTCTCCTGGCACAGTTCAATGCCACAGATTATGCCGATAGCAAGCGCAGGAGGGAGTTGTTGTGTGAGATGTTGGGACATGTAGGCAAGAATGTGCATGTGGATATTGACTTCCATTGTGAATGTGGCAAGCATATTTTTATGGGCGACAAGGTAATTGTCAACATGAATTGTACCTTTGTGGACAACAATCGTATTGACATAGGTAGCAACGTCCTGATAGCCTCTAATGTACAGATATATACGGCAACCCATTCTACCAAAGTAGATGAACGTATGGTGCAGGACTGTCCGGAAGGACAAGAAATCTGCCGTACGTATGCCTTACCTGTACGAATAGAGGATGGAGTATGGATTGGTGGAGGGGTTGTCATTTTGCCTGGTGTCACCATCGGGAGGAACAGCGTTATCGGGGCGGGGAGTGTGGTTACCCGTTCTATTCCTGCGAATTGTGTGGCGGTGGGAAATCCTTGTCGTGTGATAAAACAGATTGATAATATAGTATCTGTATGAGCATGTGTTGAGTAAATGTATTATCTTTGCATATATTACCATGTAAACAAGAGAGACTATATACTTATGGGGAAATTGGCGGAACTTTGGCGGAGTCCTTATCCTACGTTTTATCAACGCTGGAAGGCAGTAGTGATACCTTCGGCCATTATTTTTCTGATATTATATATACTTCAGCCGTTCGGTATTTCCCGGATAAAGGGAAGTGTGTTTGGGGTGGTTGCCGGTTCTGCATTGATTGCGGCAGGTGCTTCGGGAGTTTTCACCTATTTGCTTCCGGCATTATTTCCTGCTTATTACAAGGAGCAGAACTGGACATTGGGTAAGCATGTGTTGAATTTGCTGCTGATGTTGTTGCTGATAGCAGTGGGGATTTGGGCCTATCAATCATGGTTGATGGGAATGTGGTTGGACAAGCGGTTGTTCTTTCTGGCTTTGTCTTGGGTAATGGTGCTGGCACCTTTTCCTACCATATTTTTTCTGATGTGGAACCGCAATTTGCAACTGACCCGCAATCTGAAAGAAGCTATGGAGATGAACGGTCACCTTTCAAGGAGAATATCCCCGGAAGTTGGGATAGCGAGCTTGGAAGACAAGGTGTTTTCCTCGGAAGAAGCGTTGGTGTTTGCCGGTGGCACCAAAGAAATGCTGGAAGTAAAGGCCGGAGATTTCCTTTATGCAGAGGCAAAGGGGAATTACGTAAAAGTAGGTTACCGTTCAGATTCGGATAAAGAAAAGAAAATTACATGGAGATTGTTGCGTGCCACCATGAAGCAGGCAGAGGAAGCTGTCTCTGCTTGCCCTTTTATTATCCGTTGCCATAGGGCCTTTCTTGTAAACATCCGGATGGTGGTGAAAGTAGATGGAAACTCTCAGGGATATAAGCTGAATCTGGAGGGTTGCGAAGAAGATGTTCCGGTTTCACGCGCATACGCCAAAGAGGTGAAAGCATTGATTGAAAACCGAACAAAGAGTTAGTCACTCGTCACAGAAATACGTTGTTCGTCACAAAGAGTTTGTTGGTTGTCACATATCCGGGCTGTCTGTCCCGGATATTTTTTTGTCTTATACCCTTCCTTTATGTTTGCGGCAGGAAACACAACGAATGTAAAGATATGAAACGGGAAACAGTCTTTGGGATATTGGGTGTATTACTTTATACACAGCCTTCCGTAGCGCAGAAATCAGTGACCGATACAGTACGTCTGAATTTTAATATAGACAGTGTCGCTTTGGAAGAAGTAGTGGTAAAAGGAGCCAGAACTCCTGCTGCCAACAGCCGTTGGAGCGATATGCATCCGGTGGAACTGGTCACGGTGGGCGGTGCGAACGGTGATTTATACAAGGCATTGCAGACTTTGCCCGGTACGCAAGTGCAGGGTGAAACCGGTGAATTGCTGGTACGTGGTGGAGGCAGTTACGAGACGCAGACTTTTATTGATGGAATGCATGTACTGAATCCCTATACTTCGAACGGAATAAATACCCCTGCTCGCAGCCGTTACTCTACATTTATGTTCAGTGGGGTAAACCTTGCTTCGGGAGGCGCTTCACAAGAATATGGAGAAGCGCTTTCGGCAGTCTTGCCATTGGAAACAAAAGATTACAGCAAGGTCGATAAAGTCGGAGTGAACGCTTCCGTTGTCGGTGTTGGTGGAGGGGGCACAAAGACTTTTGACAGAGGATCCTTGTCTGTTGACTTGAATTATCAGAACCTGGGTTTGTATGACAAGGTTTATTCGGGCAGGAGGGATTTCGAGAAGCCTTACCGGATGTTTTCCGGAGCTGTCCAGTTCCGTTATACTCTTGATGAAAGAGTGGTATGGAAGGTTTACGCACAATACGACCGGACGGACTTTTCCACTTACGAAGGGGATAACCGCAGATTGTTCGGGCTGGGTGAAGACAATATCTATGTAAATGCAACCTTTCGCAGGCATACTTCCGGAGAGTGGAGTTGGTTTGCAGGGGCGGCCTATTCTTACTATAACCGGAGAATCGGAGGAGCAGTTGTTTCGGGTGATAACTGGCTGGAACGTCAGCAAGAGACGCATCTGAAGGCTAAAGTTTCCAAACGGCTGTCATCGGTATTCCGCCTGGATATGGGGATAGAGAGCTATATCCGCAATTACAGGAATCATTATCTGTTGTGCGGGACGGATGACAGCAATCGCATGTCGCCTACCATTGGTGCGGGTTTCTTTTCGATGGCTTATTATCCGATGGAACAATTGAAGATGGAGTTTTCTTTTCGCACGGAATACACTTCTCCGAGCCGTAAGATGAATTTCTCTCCCCGGCTGGCGGCGAACTATTATTGGGGAAACATGATGCTGTCGGGGATTGTAGGGCGATACACACAGTTGCCCGAGAACAACTGTCTGGTGCGTCGGCCGCAGTTGATGTCGGAAGTATGTATGCAGTACAATTTGGGCGTTCAGTACGACTATGAAGGGCGTTTCTGTAAAGCTGAACTTTATTATAAGGATTATGACCGTCTGGCATTGGAGGAAACGGATGCCGATACGAAAGCTGTATTCTTGACCTCCAACGGTTATGGACACAGCAAAGGCATAGACTTGTTCTTCCGTGATAGAGCGTCCTTCAAGAATCTGGAATACCAGTTATCCTATACCTATAATATAGCCAAACGTAAATATCGGGAGTATCTGGAACTGACTACTCCTCAGTATGCTACACGGCATAATGCAGCCTGGGTGGTGAAGTATTCCTTGCCTCGCCTGCGTTCCATTGTCAGCGTGACCGACCGTTTCAGTAGCGGACGTCCTTATCATAACCCCATGCTGCCGGGTCTGATGAACGATGAAGTGAAGCCTTATAACAGTCTGGATTTGGGTGTGACCTTCCTGGCAAGCAAGAAGGTAATCATCCATGCTTCCACCAGCAATATCCTTTGCCGGAAGAATGAGTTCGGTAAGGTGGATAACAAGGCTGTCCTGGCTTCCAGCGACCATTTTTTCTATGTAGGAGTATATGTGACTTTAGGCAAGAAGGTCGCCTACGATGTATCCAATTTTTAGACAATAACCCTTTTTAAATAAACAAAGATGAAAGCAATGATTATTTTTTTAGTATTTGTAATGCAAAGTGCCGCCCAGCTGCTCTTTGCCCAGAACCTGACTATTGAAGTGTGTGACATTGAAAAGGTGGAGGGGCATCTCTATGTCGCCATCTACAATTCGGAAGAAACATTCATGAAGAAACCCTTGACCGCCTTCCGGATAGATGTGAAAGATACGTCGCTCTCCATTCCTTGCCAGGGGTTACCTACGGGTACGTATGCCATTTCGTTGTTTCAAGACGAGAACGGAAACGGGAAACTGGATACTGCCGTTTTCGGCATTCCTACAGAGAAGTACGGGTTCAGCAATGATGCTCAAGGCGTTATGGGTCTGCCGTCTTATGACAAATGCAGCTTCACTTTTTCCGGAGACACGACTTTGGTGATACATCTGAAGTAGAGTGATTATGTAAGTAAAACGGGAATTAATTTTCTTTTGCGGACGATTTACACTATTTTTGTGGCTCAACCTTAATAATTGCGTTATGAAACGAGTTGCACGACTTTTGGGATTTCTCGGACTGGTATGTTTGCTTGCCTCTTGCGGCAAACGTTCTTTCATTACAGACACTTCTTACCGCCAACGTGTGGAGCAAGACTTCAATCAAAAAAAAGAAAGGTTGCCGCAGGGCGATTTGTTTGCCATATTCGATACGGACTTGACGTCGTACGAACGCGAAGCTTTGGAGTTCCTTTATGCCTATATGCCTTTGGCAGACATTGCCGATTATTCCGGAGAATTTCATCTGATGAACGTGCGCGCCTCCCAAAAGGCTGCCGATGAGATGCCTTGGGGAAAAGTTATTCCTGAGGATTTGTTTCGTCATTTTGTGCTTCCGGTGCGGGTCAACAATGAGCATCTGGACAGTGCACGGGTAGTGTTTTACGAAGAACTGAAGAATCGTGTCAAGTCTCTGTCCCTCTATGATGCCATTCTGGAGGTGAACCACTGGTGCCACGAGAAGGCTATCTATACTCCCTCCGATGCCCGTACCAGTTCGCCTTTGGCAACGGTACGCACGGCATACGGGCGTTGTGGCGAGGAATCTACTTTGCTGGTTGCCGCCTTGCGTTCGGTGGGTATCCCTGCCCGTCAGGTCTACACACCCCGGTGGGCGCATACCGACGACAATCATGCGTGGGTAGAAGCATGGGCAGACGGGAAATGGTATTTTCTTGGAGCCTGCGAACCCGAACCGGTACTCAACCTTGGTTGGTTCAATGCTCCGGCCAGTCGCGGTATGCTGATGCATACCAAGGTCTTCGGACGTTATGAAGGAGCGGAGGAAGTGATGTCTGTCACTCCTACTTATACGGAAATCAATGTAATCGGTAACTATGCACCGACGGCTAAGGCCACAGTTACGGTCATGGACGGACATGGAAATCCGGTGTCTGATGCTTGTGTGGAGTTCAAGCTCTATAATTATGCGGAGTTCTATACTGTAGCCCGGAAGCAGACCGATGCAGAGGGAAAGGCTTTTTTGACGGCCGGTAAGGGTGACATGCTGGTATGGGCTTCCAAAGACGGAAAATTCGGCTATGCCAAACTGTCTTTCGGTAAGGACCATGAACTGGTTGTGAAGATGGATAAGACTGCCGGCGGCGGCCATGCGGTAGATTTTGAACTTGTGCCGCCCCCCGAAAATGCGGAGTTGCCGGCGGTTACGCCCGAACAGCGTGCGGCGAATGACCGCCGCATGGTCCATGAAGATTCCATCCGCAACGCTTATGTGTCTATGTTCATGACGGATGAGACGGCGCGTTATTTTGCCCGGCGGTACAAGCTCGACGAAGATGCCGTTTCACGGATACTGGTCGCTTCCAGAGGAAACCATCGGGTCATTGCCGACTTCATGGCACGGTTGCGCTCTGAAAAGTCCAAAAGAGGAGGTCTGGACCTGCTCCAACGGATTTCGGCAAAAGACCTCCGCGACGTTACACTGGAAGTTCTGATGGACCACATGCAATCCCGTATGTGCAAGAATGCCGACCATTTCCGCAGATATGTGCGCAATCCACGCGTAAGCAACGAGATGCTGACCCCCTATAAAGGATTTTTCAAGAAAGCCGTCTCAAAGGAAGATGCTGAGGCATACAAGGCAGAACCGATGAAACTGGTGGCATGGGTGGCCCAAAATATCCGGGTAGACAATGACTGTAATTTGGGAGGGGCTCCCATTTCTCCGGAAGGGGTCTGGAAGGCCCGTGTGGCTGATGCCCATAGCCGTGACATTTTCTTCGTCTCCATGGCACGCAGCATGGCAATCCCTGCCCGTATCAACGGAGTGACCGGCAAAGTACAGTTGATAGGGGATGATGGTGCGATGGATGTGGACTTGAACCATCATTCGGAAGAGCCGGTCTTTATGGCAGAAGGAATTGCTTCGAAGGGAAAGTTGGTGGCTTCCTATAAGCCTATCCGTTCGTTGGATAACCCGAAATACTATTCTCATTTCACTCTTTCCAAACAGACCCCGCAGGGCAGTTTGCAATTGCTTTCCTATGACGAAGGCGATGCAGATATGGGCGGCGGTACTACATGGAGCAATCTGCTGAAGGAAGGAACAGCTCTGGAGGCCGGAGATTATGTTTTGGTGACCGGTACACGCCTTGCCAGCGGTGCGGTACTTTCTAAAACCACCTTTTTCAATATTCTGCCGGAGAAGACAACGGAAATTGAATTGGTGATGCGCGAGAGCGAGGATGAGGTGCAGGTTATCGGGAACTTTAATTCGGAGTCTCTCTTCACTCCGCTGCCGGACGCCGGCTCCGCAGCCCGGCAGAGTCTGCTGCAGGCTTGTGGGCGCGGTTACTTTGTCGTAGGCATTCTGGGTGTCAATCAAGAGCCAACCAATCATGCGTTGCGCGACATCGCTTCATTCAAGGCTGATTTGGAGAAGTGGGGGCGTAAGATGGTGTTGCTGTTCCCTAATGAGGCCAAAGCCGGCAAGTTCGCCCGCGAGTCATTCCCCGATTTGCCCTCTACCATTATTTATGGTATAGATACGGACGGTATCGCTGCGCAGATTGCAGAAAGCATGAAGTTGAAGCACAAAGAGAGCCTGCCGATATTCATCATAGCCGATACTTTCAATCGGGTGGTCTTTGTATCGCAAGGATATACCATCGGACTGGGAGAACAACTGATGAAGACAATAAAGGGGTTATAGGGCTTTCTGTCATGAATTGTAAATAGTAATCGTCAAATAGTAAATCATCCGATGCCTGTTATCGAAATATCATCTTTGACCCATCCCGGTGTGGAGATATTCAGTACCCTTACCGAAGCCCAGTTACGCAATCGCCTTGAGCCGGACAAAGGGCTGTTTATAGCTGAGAGTCCTAAGGTTATCAAGGTGGCTCTGGATGCCGGCTACGAGCCTTTGGCCTTTTTGTGTGAGCACAAGCACATCTATGGGGATGCTGCTGAAATCATTGAGCGTTGTGGCGATATACCCGTCTACACAAGCGGTAGGGAATTGCTTGCCGAGCTGACCGGCTACGTTTTGACGCGTGGTGTTCTTTGTGCCATGCGCCGTCCGGTTCCGAAGAGTATGGAGGACGTCTGCCGGGGAGCCCGGCGTATTGTGGTTATCGACGGGGTGGTGGATACCACCAATATTGGGGCCATCTTCCGTTCGGCGGCAGCTCTTGGCATGGATGCTGTGCTGTTGACGCGTAATTCCTGCGATCCTCTGAACCGTCGTGCGGTCCGGGTTTCAATGGGAACGGTTTTTCTTGTGCCGTGGACGTGGATGGACGGTCCTCTGGATACGCTCGGTGAGTTGGGTTTCCGTACGGCGGCCATGGCGCTTACGGACAATTCCATTTCCATAGACAATCCCGTTTTGAAGACCGAGCCCCGGTTGGCTATTGTGATGGGTACTGAGGGAGATGGTCTTTCGCACGAAGCGATTGCGGGAGCCGACTATGTGGTTCGTATCCCCATGGCGCACGGTGTAGATTCGCTGAACGTGGCGGCCGCAGCGGCTGTTGCTTTCTGGCAACTTCGCGTTTAGAAGTGATAACTCAAAAAAGCATATATTATGTTGGCATATACTTATATTGAACACGGAAAGTTCGGATTGCTTGAGAAACCGATACCGGTATTGGAAGATGCACGTGATGCTATTGTGCGGGTGACACTGGGTAGCATATGCACCAGTGACTTGCATATAAAGCATGGAAGTGTACCGCGCGCCGTACCCGGAATTACGGTAGGACACGAAATGGTGGGCATCGTAGAGCAGGTGGGTGCCGAAGTTGAGTCGGTAAAGCCCGGCGACCGTGTGACTGTGAATGTGGAGACTTTTTGTGGTAAATGTTTCTTTTGTCGTCACGGATATGTGAACAACTGTACCGACACCAATGGCGGTTGGGCTTTGGGGTGCCGTATCGATGGCGGCCAGGCGGAATATGTACGTGTGCCTTATGCCGACCAGGGACTGAACCGTATTCCCGATACGGTAAGCGACGAGCAGGCGCTCTTGGTAGGCGATGTGTTGGCCACCGGCTTCTGGGCTGCCCGTATCTCCGAAATAACCGAGGAAGACACTGTACTCATCATCGGTGCCGGGCCGACGGGTATTTGTACCCTGCTTTGTTCCATGCTGAAGAAACCCCGTCGCATTATTGTCTGCGAGCAGTCGGCCGAAAGAATCCGTTTTGTCCGCGAGCATTATCCGGAGGTGCTGGTCATTGGGCCGGAAAACTGCAAAGACTTTGTGAGGAAGCATAGTGACCATGGTGGGGCAGATGTCGTACTTGAAGTTGCCGGCACGGAAGATACTTTCCGCTTGGCATGGGAGTGTGCCCGTCCCAATGCCATTGTCACCATTGTGGCGCTTTATGACCAGCCTCAGTTATTGCCCTTGCCGGAGATGTATGGCAAGAATCTTGTCTTCAAGACCGGTGGTGTGGATGGGTGCGATTGTGCCGAGATACTGCGCCTGATAGCGGCGGGACAGATAGATACCACACCGCTTATCACACATCGTTTCTCGTTGGAGGAAATTGACGAAGCCTACCGTATTTTTGAGAATAGGCTGGAGGGGGTGATAAAGGTGGCGATTGTGGGTAGATAGAAAAAGAGGATAGCCAATGAAGGCTATCCTCTTTTTCTATGTAATTATTTACTTGCTACTTACTTGCTCAAAGCCTGAGCCACGTCAACCGCACAAGCCACTGTACATCCTACCATCGGGTTGTTACCGATACCCA